>Ga0078972_1000158_pt1 | contig 274101 bp, 223 predicted proteins | sample YelNatPaOPGAMG01_FD_67568 | JGI IMG/M metagenome (GOLD analysis project Ga0078972, IMG submission 67568) | Hot spring thermophilic microbial communities from Obsidian Pool, Yellowstone National Park, USA - OP-RAMG-01 (SPADES assembly) (version 2) | ecosystem: Environmental > Aquatic > Thermal... | reverse complement strand
GTAAGCTATTATGTCTATTCCCGTGTGGTCGACAATTGTTACTTCAAATCCTGTTCGAGATAGCATATTACATATAAGATGTTCACCAAAATTTCCTATTATTTTTTGATGTCTTGAACTTTTGTTTATTTTCATATTAATCATCCCTTTAAAGTATTTGCAAATTTCACTTAACCGTTTGTGGGAATGAGAAGTCCCGAGCGAAGCCAGCAATTTGGGCTGAGATTTCAGCCAAAGCCAAATACGCTCTGTTATACGCTATCGCACCCCTCATTTTAACCACCCACAACAATCTTTAATCACACTCTTGAAGTCTTCCCAAGTTAGCCAGCCTAATCGACTAGATATATTCTGCCAATCACAATTTTTTCTATGTGGTAAATCGTCTGATAAAGACCGTGGATTGGTTTTATATTCACTAAGTTTATATCCATACAAACGGCTTGATGGCTTATCCTTAAGGATTTTGGGCGTAAGCAGAAGAAACAATATTTTATCAGGGTTTCTTTTGTCCAAAGGATGGCAAAGTTCCTTATTCTCTTCTAACTTAACATCAATATTCCTTGCAATTTGATTACGCATAGCATCATATGTTGTTTCATAAGATATATCTGACAACACTTTTGCTTCAATGATAACTGCAAATCCATTTTTAGGATTCAAGACTAATGCATCAACATTTGTAGCACCTTCAAGACCTGTTGCCTCATGAGAAAATCTATATGAAAGCATATTCATTGCCTCACGTAAGAATCTATACGAAAATAGGTGCAATTTCCCTTTGTTTTCTGTAGCCGCTATAGTCTATTTCTTAGTCTATTTATCTCTGCCTTTAACTTTACCACCTTCAGCTCCTGGTAGATTTGGCCAAGGCGATTCTTCTGCTCTAGACTTATTTCAGGCGATTCTAATAATCTCTGGTAAGGCGTTTTAGGCAGATCATGCTTTTTTGTCGCCTGGCTGCCTCTTCTCTCTTTCCTGATAAGCTTCATATTAGGTAGAAAGAAGTCATAACACAATCTGGAGAGCGAGTAAATCTGTTCTAAAAGCTTCTTCTCTTCTTCAGTATCGTATCTGAGATAACCCAGCAGACGTCGAACCACCGAGTAGTTCTTCTGTTCCACATAACAATTATCGTTCTTCTTGTAGGGGCGACTGCGGGTAAAGGTTAACTTGTTTTCCTCGTAATAGCGGATGAGATGGGCACGGATGAAGGCGCCGTAGTTATCTGAGTCTATCCCCAGGAGAGGGAATGGCAGTCTCTGTTTTATCCTCTCCAGGGCCTGGAAGGTCCAGACCTAAGCTCGATTACGTAAGGCCTCGGTTTCTACCCAGCCGGAAGCCACATCGGTGGTGTTCAAGCAGATAAGATTATCTTCCGACCACAGTTGCGTAATAACCAGCTCGCATAACAGCGATTATAACCGGTAAGGCCAACAAACTCTTCCCATATAAAGCTTCTTCCCTTCTTTGAGGTGATTTTCTTTCTTTGAATCTCTCTGATAACTTTCAGCCAGCTCCCTTAATGAGGCTCGTCTAACCTGCATATCTAACCTCATATCCTTGCCTCCTGGCAAAGGTTACCCCGATATTTAAGGGCTCAACCCGCCAGATGACAAGATAATTTCGTCGAGATTTTCTCGTGAGGCAACGAATCAATTTCGTATAGAATTTAAGTGAGGCAATTCGGAATCTTGACGAAAATAGCGTGATTTTGTATCATAATGGACGACTGTCGGTGGGGCTGTAGCTCAGCTGGGAGAGTGCTTGACTGGCAGTCAAGAGGTCGGGGGTTCGAGTCCCCTCAGCTCCACCATTCCCCTCTCGCTTATTTTTTCGGTTCGTCCAGCTTCCCTGCGAGTGAAAGGATAAATTTTGAGGTGTTTTTTAGTTTATTCGCTTCAGGCAGTTTATTACTCATGAGGCTAATTAGGTCAAAACAAACAGGAAACGAAAGCGGCCCAATGAACTTTCCCCTACAACTTCTGCCTCGGAGGATAGTGCAAGCCTTCTGGCGCCTTTAATTCCTCAGCCTCACCCGCACGAAATCCGGAATTACCTTTTTTATTATTTTGCCGACAAAATCATTTTTCCCCTTTTAAACTTTCAGCCACATCGTTGGTTTTAAAGCGATTCCAATTAAATTCTTTCCATCCCGGCTTTATTAATTCAAAAAAGTTTTATAAAATAATTCTTATCAAAAAGGGAGGTTGCCTTTGAATTTCGGTGAAATATTGAAATTTGTCGCCAGCCTGGCCATTTGCCAGCTGGCTGGACTAATTGGCTCTCTTTTTACGCGGCCGGCTATTCCCACCTGGTATCAGAGCTTGAATAAGCCTTCTTTTGCCCCACCCAACTGGCTATTTGGCCCTGTCTGGATAAGTCTTTATCTATTGATGGGGATCGCTCTCTTTCTGGTCTGGCGAAAAGCCGGGGAAGCTCGAGTCAAAACTGCTCTTTTCATCTTTGCCCTCCAGCTTCTTTTTAATGCCTTCTGGTCTGTGGCTTTTTTTGGCTTCCGCTCGCCAGCCTTTGGCCTGATCATCATTCTTCTTCTCTGGATAACTCTGCTTCTGACAATCATCTTATTTGCCCGTCTTTCGCTTGCGGCTTCCATCCTTCTCTGGCCTTATTTTCTCTGGGTGAGCTTTGCTTCCTGGCTCAATTTCTCTTTTTGGTGGCTGAACCGCTGAAAAATTTGAAAAATCATATCAGAGAAATTGATGTTAGATCACGACGGCATTTGAAAAATGCTAAAGGGGAGAAGGGAAATTAAACTGGCAGATTGCAGCTTGAGGAGACTTTGTTTTTGCTGAAGGGTGGCTTCTCTTCTCAAAATAAATATATTGAATACTTTTTTGATTTCTGGCGAAATCATTTGAGAAAATATAAGAAGGAATAAAAATGAAAGTTTTTATCACAGGAGGAACAGGCTTTGTGGGGCAAAATCTTGCTTTACGTCTGATAAAAGAAGGATTTGAGGTGACTGTCCTGACCAGAGGCAGAAAGATGGCTGATAAGGGACCTGGCCTGGATTTACCTTATCAGGGACAGATAAGTTATTTTATCGGCAACCCGGCTGAAGCTGGTCCCTGGCAGGAAGCTATTTCTCAGCATCAAGTTATTATTAATCTGGCTGGTTCATCCATTTTCGGACGCTGGACAGAAAAATATAAACAGGAGATAAGAGATAGTCGCATCAATATTACCCGTAATCTTGTCGCCGCCATGACCTGTGCCTCAAGCGGTGCCCAGACTCTATTAAATGCTTCGGCTATCGGCTATTATGGATTTTCAGGCGAGGAAGAAGTAACTGAAGAGTCGCCTCCAGGCAGCGATTTTCTGGCCTCAGTTTGCCAGGCATGGGAAAAAGAAGCTCTCGCCGCCGAGAGAAAAGGGTGTCGGGTTGTTCTGATGCGCTTCGGCCTAGTTCTGGGAAAAAATGGCGGAGTTCTTGATAAGCTCGTTCCTGTATTTAGAAAATATCTGGGAGGACCCCTTGGTTCAGGAGAGCAGTGGTTTTCATGGATTCATGTCGATGATTTAATTGAGGCCATCATTTTCTTAATCAGTAAGCCTGACCTGAGAGGACCTATAAACATTTGCTCGCCCTATCCTGTTCGTCAGAAAGAGTTTGCCCGGTCACTGGGCCATGCCCTGAAACGGCCCTCGTTCTTCCGTACCCCCGGATTCATCCTGCGACTTATTCTGGGGGAGATGGCGACGGTCCTGGTTAATGGCCAGAAAGTTTACCCCGCTAGATTGCTCAACGCGGGCTTTAATTTCCAATATCCCCGAATAGATGAAGCCCTGAATCAAATTATAAAATCTTAATAATTTATCCTTTAGCTCTTGCTGGTTTACCCATGCGATACGCAGAAAAACAGAAATTTTAAAAACTTTAAAAAAAATTTTAATTTAATATAAAGTTGTGAACTTAAAGTTCAGGTGGAATTGGGCAGAAGCTGATTAGGGAGTAGAATAAAAAGGGAAGTTGGCATCAAAAGTGACTTTTATCCGCCGAAGGCTCATTTGAAATAAATAAATTAATAGATGCCAGGTATAATAAAATTGATTGCTTTTAAAGCCAGAATATATTATATTATATTTATAGGAACGATAGAAAAAGTAGTAAAAGGCAATTTGGTGTCAAGAAGAGAGAAGAGGGTGATGAACAGCAGAAAATGAGGCAGGGACTCGAATTTCAGGAGGAAGTTTATTTCTGCTTGAGGGAGTGAAAGACAGGGACAGAAGAGAGCTAAGAAAAGATGATTCGTAGGAAAATAGGGGATATAGAGGAAAATGAAGGGAAATAAATGAGGAGTTAGTTATGAAACCAGTGACGAAATTATTAATTTTATTAATAAGTATCCTCATCTCCTGGGGAGGCTGGAAAGCATTGAATGGGCTTTTCTTTCAGGAGACCATTTCTTTTTTTAATCCCAAAAGTGAGGTAAATTTGAGACGCGTTAACCGAACCAGGGAAGAATGGAAAAAACTTCTGACGCCAGAGCAATTTCGAGTTATGTTTGAAAAAGGGACCGAGCCAGCCTATAGCGGCCGCTATAATGATTTCTGGGAAAAGGGTTATTACACCTGTGCGGCCTGCGGTTCAGTTTTATTTACCTCAGAAGATAAATATGAGCATGGAACTGGCTGGCCAAGTTTTAAAGCTTCATTTTCGGAAGCCAATCTTGAATATGCTCGAGATTATTCCCTTGGGCTATCTCGCCTGGAAGTGCGCTGTTCAAGCTGCGGAGCCCATCTCGGTCACCTTTTCTTTGATGGGCCAGCCCCAACTGGCCGCCATTATTGTATAAATTCAGTGGCTTTAAATTTCATTCCTGAAGCCGAAGCTGAAGGGCTTATCCCGGAGAGGGCTACCTTTGCCGGGGGTTGTTTCTGGGGAATGGAATATAAATTCAGTCAGGTGGAGGGTGTCATCGGAACGGCCGCAGGATTCAGCGGCGGATGGGTGCGTCAGCCAAGTTATGAACAGGTTTGCTCGGGCAAAACAGGTCATGCCGAGTCCGTGGAAATCGTTTATGATCCCAGAAAAATTACTTATGAGGAACTAGTCAGAAAATTCTTTGCCTTTCATGACCCGACTCAGCTCAATCGCCAGGGACCAGATATAGGAACTCAATATCGGTCGGTAATTTTTTATCGCAACGAAAAGCAGCGCCAGATAGCTCAACGGATTAAAGAAGAGCTCGAAAGTTCCGGCACTTTTGGCCAGAAGAAGATTGTCACCGAAATCGTTCCCTTCGAGGAATTTTTCCGGGCTGAAGAGTATCACCAGAAATATTATTTAAAGAACAAAAGATAAATTTTCTGATTGAAGTCTTATCCCCCGGCAGCCGATTTCGCTTCCAATTTTAGCGAAAACAAGCCGGGATCGAAGCTTTCGCTTTTCCAGCTAGCCCTGAGACCATGGCAGCCCTCAGGGCCAGGGCTCAATTCTTGAGGCCTTTTCAAGCAGCCGAAGGCCGTTCGGTCCGAGACAAAAATATAGATCCAGAGCGGAAAGATTTGAACAGAATTCTCCCCAGAACTGGGGATATTGGGGCAAATCAAAATGGTGCAGAAAAACTCTGATGCCTTTTTTTCTGAACTGGCTGAGCTCCACATGCTTAACCGCAAAGGAAGAAAGAAGAACTTCCTGGGTCTGGAGATGCTCGGCAATTGAAACCAGAAGCTCGGTTCCCTGGCCGGTAAGACCTATCTCTGATTGTTTGATAAAAGGTGTTCGAAGACCGAAAGAGTCCCGGAGCAGCAAAAGCAGAGCCTCAACCATATCCAGAAAACGTTCATTTTGGTCATTCAAAATTCGGGCTATTTCCGAAAAGAGAGGCTCAAAATAAATGGACTTGCCATAAAAATGGCGCAAGGTGGCCAGAAATCTTTTGGCCCACCAGGACTTTTCATGAATTTCAAGATCCTTAATCTTCTGTCTTCCTCGACCCTTTCTTTTCAGGGGCACAGTTATCCAGATTTCTCCCTGAGGTCCCTTGAGGCGATTCCGGTTAACAAAGGTAAAACCTCGAGCTAAGAAGGTATCATCAAGAAGAACCATCTTATCCACAAAAGCGAGTCTGGCCCAGAATCCGCCCCAGGGAATGAAAGCCGGCTGATGAAAGCCAATCCTCATTTTGCTCCTCTTTTTCTTCTTTGTTTTTATTTCCCCCTTTTCCGTTCTTCTTCTTTGCTTTCCTCTGGTTTTTTTCTTTTTCTATCTTGCATCTTTGTTTTTCTTTTCTTCTTCTTCTTCTTCTTTTCGCTTTATCCTTATTTTTTTCTAATTTTTTCTATTTCTTCTTCTGTTTTTTCCTCTTTTATTTATTTGTTTACTTACTTGCTTACTTATTTCCTTTCTTCCTTTCTTTCTTCCTTTCTTCCTTTCTTTCTTCCTTCCTTCCTTCCTTCCTTCCTGAATATCCTTTGGGCCTCTAAATCTTTTCCGATTATATTATTAGAAACCGGAAAAGCCAAAATCAATTTTCCCCTTTTATTTTCTTTGCTCATCTTAATCAAATTGAGGCAGCCTTATTTTGATTGAGGCCAATGGCATTATAGGCTCATACCATGCGGTCAGATCCATGACCATTTAGCCTGATCTCATTTAAGGATGAGCTGAGGTGATTAATTTAAATCAGGTCTGAACATTTTACCTCCGGGTTGAAAATCAAATGGGAAGAGTTTTCCTAGACTTATGTTCTGGGCTTTACATTTAGATTTCTTAATAGCTCCTCGGTTTGGTAGCATTACTTCCATCATCCGCAGATGTGATTTTCATTTAGATTTGATTAATAGCTTCTGTCCTTTAAGCTGATCATCAGCCAGAAAATATGGAAAAGGCGAAATGATTTTTTTCCTTGCTCGCTTTAATTAAAATTTAAGCTGAATGTCGAATTTAGAGGTATGATAATATTTTCAGCGAGGGATAATAATATATTCAGGGAGGGAAATATGAATCAAGGATATTCTGCCAAGAAAGGAAGGGCTTTTTGTTGTTCTCTGTCCGGTCTAAATCTGGCCTTTAGCAGGCCAGCTCGATGGGCGTCTTTTTTTCAGTTTCTCGGACTATTTTTTCTCAGCCTGATTCTTATTTTTTCTTTTTTCAGCCAGGCAAAATTACTTTATGCTTCAGATCCTTCGGCTGAACCCGGTTTCATGCCGCTTCACTTGCCTGATCGAGAGAAATTACCTTCTTTCTCAGATTCTTTCTTCGGGCCTGATTTAAATCCTGTCTCTCTTTCCACTCAAGAAAGATTAGTCTGTTCCCCAGATTCAAGCTTTCCATTTTCCCTCGAATCTGGAGCAAAACAAAGCTTTCAGGCCCAATCCAGTCCCGATTGGCCGCGCCTCGTTCCCCAAATCCGGCAATTTATTGAAACTTCCATGAAGGAAATGGGGGTTCCTGGCCTGGCTCTGGCCGTTGTCCATGACCAGAAAATAGTTCTTGTTGAAGGTTTTGGCTTTAGAGAAGTAAGTCAGCAAATTCCCGTAACCCCGACCACCCGCTTCGTCCTTGGCTCGACCACTAAAGCCTTTACGACCCTGGCCATGGCTATGCTGGTGGATGAAGGCAAAATGAGCTGGGACGAACCGGTGAGGACTTATTTACCTGAATTTGCTCTGAAGGATGAATGGGCCACACTGCGGGCGACACCCCGAGATCTTGTTACCCATCGCACTGGTCTTCCAAGGCATGACCTTGTCTGGAGTGGAGCTTCTTTGAGCCCTGAAGAAATTGTCAGGGTTCTGAGATTTCTTGAGCCGAGCCGCGATTTCAGATCCGCCTATCAATACAACAATTTAATGTTCATCACTGCCGGTGTGCTCGTCTCAAGGGTGGCCGGTCTTCCGTGGGAAGATTTTCTGAAGCAGAAAATTTTCCTTCCTCTGAGCATGAAAAATTCTGGCTGCACTCTTTCAGAATATCTGTCTTCAGCCGAATATAGCCTGGCCTATAGTCGGAGGGGAGAAAAATTTGAGCCCATCGCTTTCCCTTCGCCCGAAAAAAAAATTATGTTTGGACCAAGAGCTTCCGGCTCGGTTTTTTCAACGGCTGAAGATATGGTTCGCTGGCTTCTTTTTCAGCTAAACGAAGGAGAAATTGAAGGCAGACGCCTGATTTCCAGGGCCAGATTCAGAGAGATGCATACTCCTCAGATAGTCCGGCCTGCCAGCCCGGAGGAAGCTCCTGAAATCGAACATCCCAGCTATGGGCTTGGCTGGATGATCGATGCCTATCGCGGCCATTATCGCGTTCATCATGGTGGGAGCACCATGGGCTTTTCTTCCTATGTGGTTCTCTTCCCCCGGGAAAAATTCGGGGTGGCCATTTTGTCCAACCTGAATTCAAACCTGCCGGCCATTCTGTGCCATTACTTAAGCGATCTGGCTCTGAATCTTCCTCCAGTTGACTGGAAGAAAAAGCTCAGTTCTCGAGCCGGGACCCCGCCTTCACCCAGAACAGCCCCGGCTTCTGAGGCGAAACCGGTCAGGCCTCTAACTGATTATGCTGGCGAATACATTCATCCAGCTTACGGTCTGATCAAAATTGAAGTTGATGGCCCTAAATTGGTTTTTATTTTCCGGGAAGAAAAAATTGAGCTTCAGCCTTCAGGGCCTGATTTATTCCGGCCAAAAGAGGCTTCCTTCAGCCGTTATCCCCTCCGTTTCATAAGCAATAATCAGGGGACAATTACCTCAGTTGCCATTCCCCTGGAGCCAGCGGTGGGCGAAATAATTTTCGTTAAAATTAAAAAGGAGAATTGAAGGGTCATAAGGAAGACAAATGGGGATATCTTTTTAAAATCATGTGCTTTTTGGAAATCATTTGTAAGAAATCATGGGAGATGGGCAGAGGTTAGCCTGTTTGGGCTGAAAGAAGGAGTCTGAGTTGCTTCAGAGAAAATCAGTTAAATTGATAATTGTCCCTGTTTATAAGAAATTTTTTTATTTTCTTGACTTGCTTAAAAGGGGGAAGCCGGCCTGGCCAACCTACTGGCAATACTATTATTTTCCCTATCGCCATTTTTTTAACGCCTATTTTTCTTTTTTTCCTCTGCTTGATCGAGAGGCACTGAAAAAGCGGGTGGAGGCGATACATCCTGAGCATTATTCAAGACTTCGTCTGCTTCTTCAGGCTGGAAAAGTGGAAAAAATCCTGAAAGCCATTCACCAGCGCTCGCTGAAGCTTGCCCGTCCTGAGAAATCCTGTTCTCTTAAGGTCTATTTGATTATAGGTTTCTTCAGCCCGGAAGCCTTTCTCTTGCCCTTAAAAAAGGAAAAGGTCATTGTTTTCGGTCTGGAGAGGTGGCGTGATCTTTCTTCTCTGGATCTTTTTTATGCTCATGAATACGCTCACTGGCTGCTGGAAACGAAGGTAACTATAATCCCGGAGGAAAGAAAGGCCTTCTGGTATTTACTGGTTGAAGGCCTGGCCTGCTGGTTTTCCGGACTCGTTTTGCCTCAAAGACCTTTGACCGACCATCTTTTTTTAAGGCGAGATCGTCTTAACTGGTGCCTGGAGAATGAGTCCTTTTTGAAGGAAATTTTCGAAAATTATAAGCATGATCTTGAGAAAATAATGATGCTGGAACAACAGGGAGAGGCCGCGCTCGGTTTGCCGCCCAGAACCCTTCATTTCCTCGGATATCGAGCCTGGGAGCAATATTTCGCCAAGCCTCAAAGCCTGAGTTTTCAGGAACTGGTCAATTCGCCTGAGGAGCTGCTTAATTTAATTTCAAGCGAATTTTAGGCCAGGAATTGGTCTGGCTGAAATGAACTCTCTGAATTAAAACCGACCTCAATTCCTCGAATCTTCAAATAAAAATATTTGCTACATAGCCAGCGAAAATTTAAGATGCCTTTCTGGGATTATGAAGCTAAACACAATGGTTTTTGTCTTCTGAGCCGGATTGATTGAAGAATAAATCCAGACGTCCTGGCGTGACCATTGAGGTTCAAAGCTTTTCTGCCTTTTTAAGCAAACATAGCAAGCTCGGAGAATGTCTGAACCTGAAGAAACTAACTGGAGGAAGAAACTAACTGGAGGCCAGAAGGGATAATAAACTTCAGGCATTCGCTTCCTTATTAGAGCAAGTCGAGAGCCATCTTCTTGATAAGGTCAAAGAGAGAAAGAGCCTCAAAACTCTGGAAAGGTGAGACCTCTTATTACAATTTCTGATTAAACTAAAAGCTCAACCCTTGTGAGCGACCTACTCGATTTATTTCCTCAGATTTTCAGCTCGAAAGAATTTTTTCCACTTCTTCCCGGTCGACATCAAGAATATAGGGTATCCCGGAAATAGCTGCAGCTTCTTTGGTCAGGGCAGCAATATCATCTCTGGTTATATAAGCAAGAGCGAACTTGCGATTTCCAGCCATGAGCTGACGCAGACCCTGGCTGAGGCGTTTGAAATAAGTATAGAGGCCAATGGCGCCGGTTGGAATCTCATTGAACCTCTGTCCATATTTTTGCTTGAGTTCAGGTGCAGTGATGAAAATTTCTTCAACGGTTGAACCAAATCGTTCCACATAAACTGGTATCTGTCCTTCGCTGATTCTCCGGCCAATAGTTTTTCCGACCATGGTCGCGGCCATAGGTCCCCGGGCCATACCGACAGCTTTGACATAGGGAGCGCCCAGAGCCAGAGCTTTAAAAATCTGGTCTTCAAAGGTAATGCCACCACCGAAAGCCAGATCAGGAACATACTCTCCCGCTTTGGCCAGACGGTGAGCAAATTGATAGGCCAGTGACCAGATTTCAACGCCAGGCATTCCCCATTCATTCATCATTCTCCAGGGGCTCATGCCGGTGCCACCACCGGCGCCATCAATGGTTAAGAGGTCAATTTTGGCCTTGGAGGAATATTTAATGGCCCGAGCCAGGTCAGCTGGCCGGTAGGCTCCAGTTTTCAGGAAGACATACCTGGCACCCAGTTTCCTCAATTCTTCCACCCTCTTCAGGAAGGCCTCTTCCTCAACCATACCCAGGCGAGAATGACGCTCAAATTCCCGGAAGCTACCTTTTTTAAAGGCTTCAATGACCGAAGGATTTTCTGGATCAGGGAGAACAATATAGCCCCGGCGTTTCAGTTCCTGGGCTTTTTCCAGGCTTTTGATTTTAACCTCACCGCCAATATCCTTGGCTCCCTGTCCCCATTTAAGCTCAACCACTTCAACTCCCAGCTTCTCAATGGCATATTCATGGACGCCAAGCCGGGTATCTTCAACATTAGCCTGAACAACGACAGCGCCATAGCCGTCTTCCTGCCAGCTCTGGAAGAGTCTGACCCTGGTTTCCATGTCCGGGGAACGAACGACGCGGCCATGACGAATCTCAGCTTCATCGTCCATGCCACATACATTCTCGCCAATGGTGAGAATGGTGCCACTAATAGCTGCGCCTATGGCCAGGCCAGCCCAATTCTGGCGAGCCACATTGGTTGAACCCATGGCGGAAATGATGAAAGGAACTTTCAGTTTGATGCCCTTATCGCGGCCGATTCTGGTTTCAATGTTTACTTTTTCAAAGGTCGCAATGTCAGGATCAGCTTCAACTCCATAGGCTCCGGTAGCGGTTCCCATGATGCTGAAATGAGAAAGATCGACCGGATAATCCTTTTCAGCGGCGGCTGTAATGATGCCAAAGGGCTGAGGATAGAGAACCTCAGTGCCTCGATAGGCTGACTTGCCAATCTCGCACATGCCGATGCAGCCATCGACACAGGTCACACACATGCCGCTGAAAGGAGAAATGGACCCTTCGGTTCTGTTCTTAGTTAAAGTGGCCGCACTTCGGTTAATTTTGCTGAATGACATGATTATGACCTCCTTCTCATTTTCTTTTTTATAGATTTAAGCTCATGGCTTAGGTGAAACTAAAGAATCTTTCTTTTCTCGAGGCTCCCTGACACAGGTGCCGCAACGGCCGGCATCATACATCCAACATTGAAGCTCGTCGTAATAATCCAGGCAGGTGGGCTCCAGGGTCAGGCAGGCATTACAGACAGCCGTTTCGGCTTCAGGTCCCTGGCAGCGCAGCTGACAGGCGGGGCAGATATAGATGCAGCCGCCACAAAGGCGACATTCTTCAGAGCGCAGATCGAAGGGGGTCGAAATTTTCCGGCGATAGCCCCGATTCTGAAATCCGATGGCCCGGCCATCCATTTGCTCGGCACACATCCGGACGCAGAGACCGCAGAGAATACATTCCTCATTCCTCAATTTGAACCTGACCTGGGTGACCCCGAATTTGGAAGCCAGATCCTGGATCTTCTTGGAATAGGGAGCGACTGAAAGCATAAGCTCTATCATCATCCGGCGGGCAGCGATGACTCTTCGGGTATCAGTATGAACAATCAGGCCTTCCTCAGCTGGATAAGTGCAGGAAGTAACTAATTTGGCTTTTTCTCCTTCGCCAATTTCGACTAAGCAAAGACGGCAGCCACCAAAAACACTCAGGCCTTCATGGTAGCAAAGGGTCGGGATTTCCAACCCATAAAAACGGGCGGTGTCGAGAAGGGTCCAGCCCTCCTCCGCCTGAACCTCCAGACCATTCATAATTAAACGAATCATTCCTTGCCTCACTCAATTAAAATAGCGCCGAATTGGCAGGCTTCAAAGCAAGCCCCGCATTTAATACATTTGCTTTCATCAAGTACATGGACCTTTTTCAGCTCACCCGAAATGGCTCCTTGCGGACAAACGCGGAGACAGGCCAGGCAGCCGGTACATTTTTCAGCCAGAATAGAATAACGAATCAGGGGCTTACAGACCCCTGCCGGGCACCTTTTATCTTTAATATGGGCTTCGTACTCATCACGAAAATAACGAAGTGTGGACAGAACTGGATTGGGGGCTGTCTGTCCTAAGCCGCAAAGCGAAGCCTCCTTGACAGCAATAGCTAATTCTTCAAGAAGAGCCAGATGCTCCATAGTTCCTTTGCCTTCGGTAATTTCAGTAACAATTTCCCAGAGGCGCTGGGTTCCTTCCCGGCAGGAAATACATTTGCCGCAGGATTCATCCCGGAGGAAATTGAGGAAATAGCGAGCCACATCAACCATGCAGGTCCGGTCATCCATAACAATCATGCCGCCTGAACCCATAATTGAGCCAGCTTGCGTTAAACTTTCATAATCTATGGGCAAATCAAGGAGTTTTTCGGGCAGGCAGCCACCTGAGGGGCCTCCGGTCTGGACAGCTTTAAACTTCCGACCTCCAGGAATGCCTCCACCTATATCGAAAATAATTTCCCTGAGGGTAATACCCATGGGAACTTCAACCAATCCCGTATTGTTGATTTTGCCGACTAAACTGAAAATTTTGGTGCCTTTGCTGCCATTCGTTCCGATCGAAGCATACCAGTCAGCTCCTTTTTCTATGATAATGGGCACATTGCCCCAGGTTTCAACATTGTTGATAACTGTTGGCTTGCCCCACAGACCTTTGACCGCAGGGAAGGGAGGCCTCTGCCTGGGTTCGCCCACCCTGCCTTCAATTGAGGCAATCAGGGCTGTTTCTTCTCCACAGACGAAGGCACCAGCCCCCTTAGCAATATGAAGGTCGAAGTTAAAACCTGTTCCGAGAATATTCTTACCTAAAAGGCCAAGCTGGCGAGCCTGATCAATGGCTATCGAAACATGCTGGACCGCCAGGGGATATTCATCGCGAACATATATGTAGCCTTCTTCGGCGCCAATAGCATAGGCACCGATAATCATACCTTCAATGACTCGATGGGGATTCCCCTCGAGAAGGCTTCGGTCCATATAGGCTCCAGGGTCGCCCTCATCAGCATTGCAAATAATATATTTAACATCACTTTTCTGGGCCCGGGCAAATTCCCATTTTTTCCCTGTGGGGAAGCCGGCACCACCCCTACCCCTGAGGCCTGATTTCTTAATTGTTTCAATAACTTCCTCTGACTTAAAAGAACTTAAAACTTTAAGTAGAGAACTGTAGCCTCCGAGAGAAAGATAATCAAAGATGTCTGTTGGGTCGACTAAAGGATTATCTCCGAGGACCAGGCGCTTCTGTTTTTTATAGAAAGGAATGTCCGCCTCTTTGGTGGCCTTTTCTCCGGTGACCGGGTCAAGATAGAGGAAATCGTCAATAATTTCCCCTTTTAAGATTGTTCTGTTTATTATTTCAATGGCATCCCGTGGCTCCAGTTTCTGATAAAAAAAGCTTTCAGGATAAATGACGACATTGGGCTCAGCTTCACAGAAGCCGTGGCAACCCGTAACTTTTAAGATTACTTTATCCTGAAGATTTTGCTGGCGCAGGGCTTTTTTGAAAGCTTCGGCGAGCTTATCTGAGCCGCGGGCCCGGCCGCAGGTACCCGAGGAGATAGAAATAAGGGGGCGATTATCCTTTTGGCGCTTTTCTTTTTCCTGATTGATTAAGCTTTCGAGTTCAGAAAGATGGCGTAATTTTTTTACTCTTTTCTTGGGACTCATGGCTACTCCTTCTTCAACGGTTTTAAGATTCGACTGACCTTGCGAATTGTTGTCTGGGCGTGGTAGTTGCCGTCAGCCACGACCACAGGTCCAATGGCACAACAGCCGAGACAGTTGACTGTTTCCAGGGTGAACTGGTTGTCCGGGGTGGTTTCGCCGGCTTTGATGCCGAGCTGTCTTTCAAATTCCTCCAGAATCTTGGGGCCACCCCTCACATGACAGGCTGTTCCGAGACAGACGGTTATCAGGTGTCGACCCCTCGGCTTTAAGCTGAAAGCCCGATAGAAGGTAGCCACACTAACCACGTCAATAAGAGGAAGACCTAATTTTTTTGAAACGAGTCTGAGGGCCTCTTCAGGTAAATAATGATAGATTTCCTGAATTTCCTGAAGAATGGCGATAAGGGCTTTTTTCTGGCCTTTATACTTATCAATGACTTCCTGGGCTAAAGAAAGGTTCAGCTCCACTTCCATGCCTCCATTTATGATGAATAAAATGAGTTAAAGATAAAAAGAGTCTGGTCATTGTTAAAAAAGGATAAGCTGAAGAAATGAGAAAATGGTTTTTGCCAGCTTCGATATGAAAGAATAATTATTACTCCTTCTTAACCTTGATATATTATTATAACATCAAATTAATAAGACAAAGCTTTATACAAAAGAAAAAGGAACTTGTCAAGAGAGGAAAGCAAGACTCTTGCGTTCGCCAGGAAGCGATTTATCAAGCTTGTCTCGAGTGCGTTTTCTAAAAGCAAAAGGTATTGCTCTTCCAGGAAGTCATAAATGCCTTCTAAAAGAAAGGAGGGTTCTTCGCTTTTTCGTTGGCGAAAGGCTAAACTTCAGGAGAGCGGTATCCTCATCTGGACTGAGGGGAGTCCGGCAACTTAACTTTCTGGAATTGAAAAAATGAATCAAAAAATAACAATTTGATGGTCAAAGCTGGCTCAAGAAAGTATTCTTTCGAATTGAAGGGAGAGTGAGGTTTTCTTGCCTCAAATCAAATTTAAAAAATCATATCACTGGCCAAGGATTAGACCAAACAGAATTTAAGTTTCTTGGCTCATATCCAATAAATTTGAATTTGCTGGGGAGCTCGCAGGAGAATTCCTCGCGCTGTGGTTCAGGGCCTAAGTAAAAATAGGCAAGTGGAAAAGGAGGCAGCCTTAAATTAATCAAATAATTTTAGTTTTGAAATGGAACTGGAAGCGAACGCGCATAGCAAGGAGGCAAAAGAGAGACAAGATATTAGATTCATTCTTCTTTTTGATTTAAAAAACGAAGATGTTAAAATAAATATATGGAAATAGAAGTTAGCTTTAGCCAGCTTCAACAGATTCTAACCGATCTCATAGAAAAAAAAGTTCTTCCGCAAGATAGCTACTTAGCAGGTGGAACGGCTGTCTATTTTTATCTCCGTCACCGTTATTCCCTGGACTTGGATTTTTTTACTTCCAAGCCGTTCTCATCTGAAGTAATGCTTTTCAGGCTGAGAGATGCGATTAAAGAAGTTGACGTAGAAATTTTCGAAAAGGAAACCTTCATCGCTAACCTGACTTCTTCCAAGCTGAGGTTTTCTCTTTTCTATTATCCTTATAAACTTATTTTTTCTCCAAATATTTATGAACTTAGGCCAGGCCTTTTCTGTCCCATGGCCTCTCTTCAGGATATAGAAGCCATGAAGGCTGTGGCCTTAGTGCAGAGAGGCTCAGCTAAGGATTTTGTTGATTTATATTTTATCTTGACTAAGACCCATCACTCTTTTCGGGATTTAGCCAATCTTATTCAAAGAAAATATTCGCTTGATGAAAAATATAATTATCATCTTAAGACGGCGCTGGTCTATTTTGATGAGGCTGAGAGAGACTTAGAGGCTATCTGGCTGGTGGATGAAAAGTCAGAAGCAAAAAGGATATCCGAGGAGCAATGGCAAATGATAAAGGATTTCTTTATCAGGTTTTGCCAATGAGAAAAGAACTTTTCTGGGATCGAGACATTAATCTTGTTGACCCAGATACAGAAATAGAGCGAGCCATCAATTTTGGTGGATTTGATTACATCGCTGAAGTCCAAAAAAAATATGGATTAGAAAAATTTATTTCCGTTCTCATGACTAACAGAAATCTCAGTCGGAGGGCGGTTAATTTTTGGTGTCTTCGCCTCGGGCTCGACCGCGAGAAGACAGCTGCTTTTCGGGATAAAAACCGTCTTTGGTTTCCTCTTAGATAAAGTGGCTGGATGAAAGCAGGCCAGAGCAGCCATAAATTTTTATCAATTTCTTATTTTTTAGATTGGGGTTTTGAAGCCCTGTTAATTAAGTTTTATAAAATTTGCGGGCTAATCTATTTTTAGATCAACCCACTTATATAAAAGATTAAATTTAGAGACTAACTCAATAACTTATTTGATTGAGTTTAATCTATCTGATTAATCTGAAACCAGAAGACTGACCAAAACGTTTTTTTTTGTCCAGAAGTTATTTTACCTCCCGGAACAGGGTCAAAGACAAGAGAAAAGGCTTATTTAGCGGGCTTTTTATCATAAATAATAATTTCCTTGAGTTCGATATCGGCTTTAGGTGAGGGCTCGCCAATCTGGAGGAAAAGGCGGTGCTTTCCTGGCCGGAGCTTATAATGAAAGAAAGGCGTTGGATTTTGCAAGAAAGGATGGGCTGGAAGAATCGAGGCTCCAGCCAGCCGGCCATCAATAACCATGGCCACCCGATAGGTGTGATCTTCCGGAACCCTTTTAATTATCCTACCATTGATGGCAAAACCGGTGCCTTCAAACTCGATAGTTGTTTCGCTCGTAATTTCAGAAAGGCGCAGATTGAGTTCTCGCCTTTCTCGGGGGAAATGGTCTAAAAAATTAATTTCCAGGGGAAGGGGCGGAATATTTTTTTTCAGAGGAAAAGAGATTTTTTCCCCATTAATCTGGCCGCCATTCTTTTTAATATTTTCGAGAGCCAGCTTCAAAGAGATTGAAGGAGCTTCTTCAAAGGAGATATCCAGTCCCCTGGGGCTGAATTTTTCCACCTCCTTTAATCCCTGAAGCCATTCAGCCGGGATTCGCTTGAAACCCAGGAGAGTTCCCACAATGCCACCAGAAGCAGCGGCATTGCTATCAGTATCATCGCCACAGCGAGTAGTAATAGTTATCGTTCGAGCGAAATCTCCTCTGCCATAAAGAAGACCAATTGTTATCCAGGCAGCATTAATTTTGGCGTCACAATTGAGGGGTTTAAAGACTCCTTCAGGGCAGCCAATGTCTTCGCCCCATTTTTTTTCAATGATTTGCCAGGTTTGCTGCCAGTTTTCGGGGAAACGGCGGTAATTTTCAAGAACCTCGCTGATAGTTCGGGTAAAACTGGCCTTTGCTGGCAAGATTTTCAGAGCTTCTTCAACCAGCGTTTCCGGCCTTTCGTGAATGAAGGCAAGGCTATAAAGGCAAGCAATGTATATGCCACCATATAGACCATCGCCAGAAGCTATTATTTCACCCCATCGCCGGCCAAATTTAATCGTTGGTTCCATCAGGCCGGGCGAAATAAGACCGATAAAATCAGCGGTTTTTTGAAAATCGTTATCATCAGCGTGAGGATTGTGAAGCCAGTGGCCGGATCGGGGTGGTTTGAGCCCGATCAGGATATTATGCCTGGCCATCTGGAGCCCATGCTCGAGCGCAAACTGGGCCCGACTCAAAGCTCTGGCCAGTTCTTTCGGCTGAATATTAAGCCCTTTTTTGTTTAGAGTATCCAGGAAAAGAAGATCAACAAAAAGGTCATCAAAGATCTCAGGGCTTTTTTCAAACAATGAAGAAAGATAACGGGGCGACCAGTTGAAAGGCTCTGTTTCTGGGATGAGGCTGGACTGGAATTTGTGTTCGTAGGGTGCGGCAAAGGCACAACCAATAAGCTGCCCGACCCACCCTCCCTTAATTTTATCGAGGAGTGTATCAAGGGAGAGGGAAAAAGTTTCTTCAGGCTGATGGCGCCTGCAGGAAAAATTTAAGGCTAAAAGAATAATGGCTAAAAAAAGAGAAAACAGGATAAAGCCAGAGCCTCGGAAAGATACGAAGGAAGGCCTTTTCAATTTTCCTTTGGCAAAAATCTCATTAGAGGCCAATTGAATTTTAGTGAAAATATTTACTCTCATTTTAGGCCCTAATATAAATTATAATATTTTCAATCAAGAATCATCTCTAAATCAAAAAGAGATAGCTTTTATTCCTTCTTTCAATCAATAAATCTATTGGTTATTTACGGAGTCAGTTAGCTAAACATTTAGCTAATTGGCTAATTATTCAACTAACCAATCCAGCCAACAATCAATCAGTCAATCCATCAATTCATCTATCTATCTATCTATCTATCTATCCCTTCATCCATCAATCAATTAATCCATCCATGCATCAATCAATCAATCAATCAATCGGGCTAGCCAGTAACCCTCTCATTTATTCCATCATACATACATACATTCATTCATTCATCCATTCATTCAGTCAGTCAGATAGATAGCTACTTAGTCAATTTACCACGTACTCACTTACTCGCTTACTTACTTGCTCACTCACTCACTCACTCACTCACTCACTCACTCAGCCAGCCAGCCTTTCAGTCAATCAATCATTCATTTACAGTTTTAAGAAACCCGGGGCTAATTGTCTTGAAAAAGAATGGCTCAAATGGAGAAGTTATCAGGCTTTTAGAGAACGGGTTTTTTTACTTGACAGAAATGAAAAAAGGGTTTAAATAAGAAATGTATTTACATGGATTACTTACCTGGAGGGGGTGAGAAATAAAAAGGTGACTTTCTTTCTATAATGAGGCGAACTGTCTGAAAAAGCAGGAAGGAGGAAAAATGAAAAATATTAAATTTTTGAGTTTAATCTTAATTGTCGGCCTGGTTTATTCTCTGGCCTTTCCCCAGGCGGCCGGAACAAGGGGCTCTATTTCCGGAGTTGTCAGAAGCACAGAGGGAGTGACCCTGTCCCAGGCTAAAGTCAGGATTTCAGGTCCGCTGCTCCCTGCCGGCCGGGAATATATTACCACCGAGAATGGGCTTTTTCGTTTTGCCAGTCTTCTTCCAGGCAAATACAAGCTGGAAATAACTCATCCCGAAATGATTGATTTGACCCTTGAAGTCATTGTAGCCCTGGATAAAGAAACTCAGGTTGAGGCTATCATGGTACCTGTTGGTCGGGTCGAAGAAGAGGTTACTGTCACCGCCGCCGCCCCTCTGGTTGATACCCGCTCCACTGAAATTTCGACCAACATTGATTCCAAGACAATTCAGAGCTTACCCCTTGGTCGCACCTATGGTTCATTGATTGCACTGGCCCCGGGGGTGGCTGGTGGCAGATTAAATGCTGGCGGCAACCAGCAGGATAATGTTTTTCTATATGATGGTTCCAATGTCACCAATCCCTTCTTTGCCAATTTGTTCTCCAGTTTTTCGGAGCTTGATATTCAGGAAATCAACATTAAACGGGGTGCAGTTTCAGCTGAATTTGGTCGAGCGGTGGGCATGGTGACCAATGCCATTACTAAATCAGGAACAAATAATCTTTCCGGGTCAGCGAGATTTGTTTTTGAGCCCGCCCGCTGGTACGCCAAATTTAAAGATCCAACTATTATTACCAAAACCGATGTTACCCGGCCTTCCTTGGGCTTTGGCGGTCCCTTTATCAAGGATAAACTCTGGTGGTATCTATCGGCCAATCTGCCCTATTCCAAAACCACAGGTCGGGTTAACAAATGGGGTCCGGTACCTGATTCCAAATATCCGACGAAAGAATTTTTCCTGAAAATAAATGCTACCCCCACTCCCAAGCTCCAGATTGTAGGTAGCGTCAGGAATAGCTCAACCGAGGGCAAGAATGCGGGCATTGGAGTTTATGATAATCCGAGCTGCGCCACCAATTCCAAAAGCACAGAAAGAATTTATTATTTTTCCTCGACCTGGGTTATCAGCCCGAATTCTTATCTCGAAATGAAATATGACCATGTGGATCAGAAAAATAGAGATGTTCCGGTGACTGAACTGGGCTATAAGCCATCACCTTTTGATCCCACCCGTCTCGATAAGATGGGCTATTTCCGGACAGTGACTGGCTACATGTTTGGCGCTCCCGAAGTTGGTCTCTATGTGGGGGCTGCCACCATGTATAACACCCAGAATTTTTTCAGGGATGAGCTCAAACTGGTTTTTACCCAGTATCTTGATTTTCCTGGCCATTCCCATGTGATTAAAGCCGGTTTTGGCTATGATTATGGTGGAGAATATCTTGATAGAATCGCCAATGGCTGGGGGACAGTGGCTTATGTGGCCAATATAGCCCCCTATGTGGGTGGCTCAAGCCGACCCGGTTTCAGCGCTCGCTACTACCCTGAAGGCTCAACTCAGAAATCAGCCGGACGAACCTATGCCATTTTTGCCCAGGATACAGTGACTATCAAGCAAAGATTAACCCTTTATCTTGGCCTGTTGCTCAATAGAGACGAATATCTTACTTTTGGTAAAAATGAATTCAATTTTCTGGTCAATAAAGATGCCTATATAGCTAATGCTGCTACAGGCTACGAAACCAGAAAATTCTACTTTGATTTCTGGGATGAAATTCAGCCCCGAATTGGCTTTACCCTAATTTTAGACAAAAGAGCCTCCGATAAGCTCTATGGCAACTTTGGCCGTTATTATGCCCTGGATAACAAGAGTATTGCCCGGGCGGCTGCCCCTAAGAGAATTTATTATATTGATGCCTATTTTGAATTGACCGGCGGATCGCCAATCAAAGAGATTCCTTCGGCCGCCGAAACAGGCAAGGTCATTGATCCTGAGATAAAACCCACCTATCAGGATGAATATGTTTTTGGTTACAGCCGCCCTCTCTTCAATAAAAAGTGGGTTGTTGATCTCTGGTACCAGTACCGAAAAGTTAAAAATGTTATTGAGGATTATCCTTTAGTTAATTACGGAAAATGGGCTGCACCCTCCCGCTTTATTTACAGCCATGTTCCCTGGGCACACCGCTATTATCGGGCTTTCAATGTGCAGCTTCAGAGACCCTTTGAAGGCAAATGGTCCTTCTTGCTAATGTATACCTGGAGCAAACTCTGGGGCAACTGGGACCTGGATTATGCCGAATCTCTCTTCTATGCTTCTTCAGCTCTTGATGATTGCCCTGGCCTTTATATGACTGACCCGAACAGGGAAGGGATACTTGCTGGAGACAGGACTCATATTCTGAAAATCTTTGCCACCTGGGAATTCTGGAAAAGGACCTACCTCGGAGCCTATTTCCGATATCAAAGTGGCGCTCCCTGGCAGGCACAGGGAAGAAGCTGGTGGTATAGCTACCGCACTTATCTGGAGCCAGCGGGTTCAAGAAGGGTCGACCCCTGGGCCAATCTCGATTTGCAGCTCAGCCATACCATTCCTCTTGGCCGGCTAAATGCGGTCATTGAGGCCAGGATGATGAATGTTTTCAATAACCAGGCTGTTCTTTATGTGGATGTGGTTAAATATTTCAACGTGGTTACCTGGGACCCCTATACGCCGAAAGATGAAAATCCTAATTTTGGTAAACCAACTTCCTACGCCAGCCCGAGGAGATTCAGTCTGAGTTTTTACCTCAATTTCTAATGGAGTCAGAAAAGAAGTCTCTATTGACCTAAAAAGAGAGATTGGCGGCCAAAGGGCTCTATCTTAAAAGCCGGAATTTCTGTTCACCTCTATTCTATAAAAGGTGTCATTTATGAAGGGGCCTATGTTTAAATAAAATGAAGATTTTAACCAGCTGCCAACATATTTTAATTATGGCCATTCGATCTTTCCCGTGACAGCTTGCAAAAAGATAAAAATAAGACTTTATATACTCCTTTTTCCCCAGTGAGAAGAGGTCTTTCAGGTGAAAAGGTCTGATTATAGGGGATAAAAAAGCTCAGGAATTATCATATTTTAAATTAATCCTTTTTTCCTGACGAAAGTTAAGGTCAAAAAAATAGGAATAAAAAAAAGAGATAGGAATAAAAATAGTAAAAATAGGAATAAGAAGAAGATAAAGCAGGGGCAGTTGTGAGCTTGTTTTAACAGGCTGGGGGAGGGCAGCGCCCTCCCCCGCTCAAGGTTAAGAAGGAGTATAAAAGTATTAGGCGGCGCGACCGAGAGCGGCCAGCGAATCAGCCACCCGGCTCACGGCCAGAACATAAGCTGCTTCCCTGAGACTAAGCTTGTGTTTTTCCGCTACAGCGACCACATCAGCGAAGGCTTTCTTCATTTTCCTCTCTGTTTTTTCCAGGACTTCTTCTTCGGAGAAAAAGTATCGCTGCAGGTCCTGAACCCATTCCAGATAGGAAACAGTTACTCCTCCCGCATTAGCCAGAATGTCGGGTACGACAAGAATTCCTTTATCTTTGAGGATTTCATCGGCCTCCAGGGTGGTCGGTCCATTGGCGCCCTCAAGAACGATGCGGGCTTTGATTTTGTCGGCATTACTCCGATTAATCTGGCCTTCGCAGGCAGCTGGAATAAGAAAATCACAGGGCAGAGAAATTAAGGTTTCGTTATCGATGGCTTCGGTTTCAGGGAAGCCAACAACGGACCCAGTGCGGCTGACATGCTTTTCCAGTTCAAAGGGATTAATTCCCTTAAAATTAAGAATGCCGCCGAAAATGTCAGTTACGGCAATAATCTGGCATCCAGCCTGGTAAATGAGCTTGGCAATGGAAGAACCAACGTTACCGAAGCCTAAAATAGCGGCCTTCTTGCCTTCAATCGTCAGTCCGAGATACCGGCAGGCTTCCTGCAGAACAAAAAATAATCCATAGCCTGTTGCCATGGCCCGACCAGGTGATCCCCAGAGCTGAAGGGGCTTTCCGGTAACGACGGCTGGCTCGAGGTAACCCACGCTCTGGCTGTAAGCATCAGCAATCCAGGCCATGGTTTGAGCATTGGTAAACATGTCAGGCGCCGGAATATCTTTGTAAGGACCGATTATATCTCTGATAGCCAGAGTATATTCCTTAGTCAATTTCCTTAATTCATTTTCAGACATATTCAGAGGGTCACAAATTATGGCTCCCTTCCCACCACCGAAGGGAAGATCGAGGACAGCACATTTCCAGGTCATCCAGGCAGCCAGAGCCTTACATTCGCTTAGGGAAGCATTAGGGCTGTATCTGATTCCTCCTTTAGCCGGACCCCGAACTGTCGAATGCTGAACGCGAAAGCCGGTGAATGATTCTGCCCGCCCATTATCAAGGGTGATAACCAGATGAACGGTTAATTCCTTCTCTGGATATTTAAGTCGCTGATAGATCCAGGGGTCTAAATCCAGGAAATTAGCTGCCCGTTCAAATTGAAGCGTGGCTTCAATAAAGGGATCATATTCTTTGGGAACAGGCGGAGTTATATATTTGATTTTGGCTGCTTCTTGAGACATAGCTAACCTCCTTAACCGATTTCTTTTACCAGAAGTCTGAGCAGGCGCTCATAGCCAGCTTTCTGAAATTGGGTAATAGGAATTTTCTGGCCCTTATAAAAGAGATAATTACCTACAATCCTGGCCTTTTTCTGAGCTTTTCTTTTCCTTCGCTTTTTGATTGAAGGAAAAGGGATAATTTCGGCCAGAATGGGCTCCTCTGAGGGAATAACCTCAGCCTTTTTAATTGCCGGTGAATTTTGTTTCATTTTATGACCTCCTTATGATCACACCCTGTTAAATAGCAAGAAGCGGGCCAGATTCTAACTTATTGAAAATAAAGGAAATACAAAATGGGAGGTCTCAGGTAATAGCATTTTGCTATATAGCAAAATGCAATCCTGAAGCAAAATTAGGGGCTGGCCTTTAGTTTTCGAAAGAGAGAAGTGGGGTGGATGCCCAGAATCCGGGCTGCCTGGCTCTTGTTATTGCCAGTTATTTTTAGAACATGTTCAATATAGGCTCTTTCGAGTTCTTCCAGAGTGGGAAGTTTTTCCTCTGAGATGATTTCTTCCAGCCACTTTTTTCCGGCCGATTTAGGCTGGCTGCGAACCTCTACCGGCAGATGATGCAGCTTAATTTCCGTGTCAACATGAAGGGACATTATCCTTTCGATTATATTTCGCAGTTCCCGAACATTTCCAGGCCAGGGATAGTTAACCAGAACCTCGTCGGCCTCGGGCGCAATGCTCTCGTAGGAGCGATGGAGCTCCTGATTCAGCTCCTGGATGAAATGCAGGGCCAGAGGAATTATATCCTCCGGCCTTTCTCTGAGAGGAGGGATTTTGATGGGTACGACATTGAGGCGGTAAAAAAGGTCAGAGCGAAAAGTCCCTTTTTCCACGGCCCTGGCCAGATCAATATTAGTCGCAGCGATAACTCTGATATTAACCATGATCTCCTGATGGCCACCGAGCCGGGTAAAGGTTCCTTCTTCCAGCACCCGCAGCAGCTTGGCCTGAAGGTTGAGAGACATATCACCAATTTCATCCAGGAATAAAGTTCCCTCATGAGCTTTCTCAATCAGGCCAATCTTTCTTTTCCGGGCATCGGTAAAGGCTCCGGCTTCATAGCCAAACAATTCGCTTTCCAGAAGTGTGTCAGGAATGGCGGCGCAATTTATTTCAATTAATGGCTTTTCAGCTCGAGGGCTGTGATAATGAATGGCCTTGGCCAGAAGCTCCTTGCCTGTGCCGCTTTCCCCGAGCAGAAGGACAGTTGTCTTATCGGCGGCGGCGACTCTTCTGGCCAGAGCCACAACCTCTTTCATTTTCTGGCTTTCAGCCACAATCCGGCCAAAATAGTAGCGACCCTTTTCTGATTCCAGGTGCTCCAGAACCCTTATCTTGAGCTTTAAAGTTTCAAGAGCTCGCCGGACTGAATTTCTCAGCTCATTCAGCTTGAAAGGCTTCAGCAGATAATCGTAGGCGCCAAGCTTCATCGCCTCAATGGCTCTTTCGAGAATTTCATAGGCGGTCATCATGATAACGACAGTTTCGCCATTATTTTCTTTTATTTTTCTCAGAACCTCGATTCCGGAGATACCCGGAAGCATGAGATCGAGCAGAACGAGCTGAGGCCTGAATTTTTCAAAAATTTCTAAAGCAGCCTCCCCTGTGTCAGCCACCAGAACCTCGTAGCCTTCCTTTTCTAAAACCTTTTTTAAGCTATTTAAGGTTAGAATTTCATCGTCAACGATAAGAACAGTCGCTCGATTCATGAAATTATTTCTTCCTCCTGAAAAATGGTCCGGCCGGTCTGTCTGACAGGCAAAAGAATAGTAAAAGTTGTGCCCTGGCCAACCTGACTCTGCACACTTATTTCTCCACCATGATTTCTGATATAGCTCAGGCTGATACTTAAACCTAATCCGGTGCCCTGTTTCTTTTTTGTCGTAAAGAAAGGTTCAAAAATTCTTTTCAGATTTTCAGGAGGGATACCACAGCCCGTATCACGGATGTCAATCTGAACAAAATCTTTAAATTTTACCTTGGAAGTGACTACTTTTAATTCACCCCCTTCAGGCATAGCTTGAGCCGCGTTAATGAAAATATTGGTCAGAACCTGTCTGATCTGGTTGATATCGGCCGTAATTTGAGGCAGGGCTGGCGCCAGCATCTTGATAATTTTTATTTTTCGAAAGATGGGCTGATAGCTCAGGAAGCTCAATGTATCCTCAATTAACTGATTCAGGTTAAGTTTGGTAAACTGAGGTGGAGAGGGCCTGGCGAAATTGAGCAGACCACGGATGGTTTGTGATATTCTGGCCACATTTTCCAGAACAAGATTTATCTCCTCTCTTTCTTTTTCATCCATCGATTGCTCGGCCAGTGTTTCTAAATAAGAGGCAATTCCCTGCAAGGGATTGTTAATTTCATGGGCAGCGCCCAGGGCGAGCTGACTCAAAGCAGAAAGTTTCTCATATTCGGCCAGCTGTTGCTGCAATTTTTCTCTTTCCGTAATATTTTCGACTAAAAGACTCACGCCCTGGATATTTCCCTGGCCATCGAAGACAGGGAAAAGAGAAAGACGGTAATACTCATCAGGACGAAAGGCAAATGTTTTCCTATCTACGTGCTGGGCCTGGCCAGTCAGGACAGCTCGTTCAAAGGCCGTTTCGAGTTCAGGGTCATTAAACCAGGCAAAGGAGCGAAAGAAGTTCTCGCCGGTTTTAAGTTCGGGTAAGTCAAACATCTGTCGAAAGGAGCGGTTGAAATGGGTGATTTCGCCATTAATGGAAAGGCCAAGAACACCAGGTGTCAGGCTATCGATAAGCTGGAGGATGTATTCCCTGGAAAGGCGAAGCTCCTCAGCCAGTTTTTCCGCCTCTTTCACTTTTTTAGCTAATTCAATGTTTAAATTATCCAGAGCCAGACCTTTTTTCTCAGCTTCATCCAGGGTCAGACGAAGGCCTTCAGTTAACCGTTTAATAATGGAAGTGGTTCTTCTGGAATACAAATGAGAAAGCAGGGCGAGGACCATAAAAAAAATAGCAAAAATGAGGATAATTGTTCGATTGGCTTTGGTCACGGGAATCAAGGCTTCTTTAAGGTCAACTTCAGAGACAAGAATCATGTCCGTCTGTGGAATTTTTTCGTAAGCACACAAAACCTTCTGGCCCCGATAATCGAGATGGACAATAACTCCTTTGTCCCCTTTGTGAGGATTACCCTGTAACTGGTAAAAGCCAAGACCTTTAAGCGGCTCGCCGCCAAGTTTTGTGGGTGAAAGAAGCAAACCAGCTGAATTAATCAGGAAAAGCTCTGAAGTTTCTCCGATTCTCAGATCAAAAAGAAGATTATAAAAATAATTCAGATTAAGAGAGACAGCCAGAATACCGATAATTTCGCCTGATTGATTAAGCAGGGGCTGGGAAAGAATAAAAGCGGGTTGCTGTAGAAGCTCGGAATAAAAAATACCGGATTTGAAAAATTGACCCTGTCGGGAGGCGAGAAAATAGGGTCTGGAGGCAATGGATTCATGAAGTATCTCCTTATTGGTGGAAAAAATAATTGAGCCTTCAAGGTCAGCCACGAAGAGAAAATCATACCAGGGTTTATTTTTGATCATTTGCTGGAAGACCGGCCGCAAAGTTTCGACCTCGTCCAGAGATTTAAGCTGGGATTGCCCGTATGACTTGAAGTCAGCCTCTTTATCCTTAAGAAAAAGATTGATGATTTTGGCGTTTTCTTCTACCATCGTCGCCAGCTGATTGAAGACTTGCTTCTGGATAATCCGGGAAAGGCTAAAATTTATAAAAATCAAAAGCAAAATAAAGGGAATAATAAAGACAAGTAAAGTGAAGAGAGTATTGCGGCGGGTAAGTCGAGCATAATCGTTTTCTTCTAATCTGGTGAGACCACCTGCGATTTCGGGCATCAATTTAATTTTATCAAAATTCTTTCGCCTTGTCCTGGCAATCAGTTTTTTTTAAAATGGAGGGCTGAAAAGACGATGCTTCTGGTCAAAATAATTGAGGCGATGCGGCCGGCCCAGTGGACCAAGAATTTTTTTCTTTTTGCCGCTCTTGTCTTCGCCCGGAAGTTTTTTGACTGGCCGAGTTTCCTTAAAGTGGCCGAAGCCTTCCTCCTTTATTGTCTTCTTACCGGTTCCCTTTATCTTTTTAATGACTTTATGGATTTAAAGGAGGACAGAGTCCATCCGGTTAAAAGTCGGCGGCCTCTGGCCTCTGGCGCTGTCTCTCCAGGGTTAGCTCTAATTATATTTTCGGTCGGCAGTCTGGTGTCTCTTTTGTGGGCCCTGGCTTTAAACTGGCCATTTTTTCTGATAACCGCAGTTTATTTCCTCCTTCAGGTAGCCTATTCCCTTAAATTCAAACACATAGTTATTCTTGATATTTTTGTTCTGGCCTCAGGCTTTGTCATCCGCGTGGCTGCTGGCGGTCTGGTAATCAATGTTCCTCTTTCTTCCTGGCTACTTATCTGTACCTCGCTCCTGGCTCTTTTTATTGGCATGAGTAAAAGAAGACACGAATTAGTTATTCTTGAGGATAAAGCCCCCAATCATCGGCCAATCCTAAAAGAATATAGTCCCTATCTTCTTGATCAGATGATTTCTGTCGTGACCGCTTCTACCGTTATTGCCTATTGTCTTTATACCATTTCTCCTGAGACGGTGGAAAAATTTGGCACGAGAAATCTAATCTATAGCTCCATCTTTGTTCTTTATGGAATTTTTCGTTACCTTTATCTGGTTCATCAAAAGGGATCGGGTGGAAACCCCGAGGAGCTGGTCATTAAAGATAAGCCCCTGCTGATTGATATCATTCTCTGGGCTTTTTCTATTTTCTTGATTCTTTATTTTTGAGGTAAGAAATGGCAAGAGCCAAGGTGGCTGTGGTAAAAACCTCGCCCGAAACGGTGCTGGAAGACATAAGAAAAGTCATGCATCTGGCTGAATATCAGAAGTACCTCCCCCGGGGGCCGGAGATTGCCCTCAAGATTAATATTTCCTGGCATCACTATTACCCTGCCTGTTCCACCACTCCCTGGCAGCTCGAAGGAGTGATTAAAACCCTGCTTGAAGATGGCTACCCTAAGGAGCTTATATATGCCTGTCATAATCGGACAGTGGTGGTTTCGGCCAGGAAGGGAGAAAGGCGAAATAAGCATCTTCCAGTTGTTCAAAAATATGGCCTGAGAAATATTCATCTCTATGAAGGCGAAGAATGGGTTAAATATGAGCCAAAGGGGAAAATAAGAGTTCTCCATTCTATTTTTCCTGAAGGCATCTACATTCCCCGTCGCTTCATCGGGGCGAATATAATTCATTTGCCCACGATGAAAACCCATGTTTTTACCACCATGACCGGAGCGATGAAGAATGCCTTCGGGGGTCTTTTGCAGGAAAAGAGGCACTGGACGCACAGCGTTATTCATGAAACGCTGGTTGACCTTCTGGTCATCCAGAAAGAAATACATTCTGGCCTTTTTGCCGTTATGGATGGAACCATTGCCGGAGACGGACCTGGACCAAGATGTCTGGTGCCCCATATTAAGAATTATCTTCTGGCCAGTGCTGACCAGGTAGCAATTGACGCCATTGCGGCCAAAATGATGGGCTTTGATCCGCTGGAATTAAAATTCATTCGCCTGGCCCACGAAGATGGCCTCGGCTGTGGTGATCCGAGAGAAATTGAAATTGTGGGCGAAGATATTTCTGAAGTCAATTTTCATTTCACCAAATCAGCCAATACCCTGGCCAGCTTCGGGCAGAAGCTTATTTACTGGGGACCGCTTAAGCCGCTGGAAAAAATACTTCTGCGCTCTTTTATTACTCCCTGGTCCTATGTGGCTTCTGTCTTTTTCCACGACTGGCTCTGGCATCCCTTTGTCGGCCGGCGCCGGACCCGCCAGATTCTCAGAACCCCCTGGGGCCAGCTCTTCCAGAAATATTAGGAAAAGAAAAAGAATTTTTTGACCTGGGTCAGGAGTTATCCTGAATTAAATTCCTGGCGCTAAAAAAATTAAGTTTTTCCCTTAAATATCTTTAAATTTTTATCCTTTTGAAGGGGAGAAATCTTTTATTTATTGGAGCAGTCCCTGGTTTTTATGGGGTAAGCCTGAAGAATTATAAATCTCCGGTGACCTTTACAGAAACCGCAGATAAATGCTTAAAGGCGAGTTGAAGCTTTAGGCCTTTCAATGATATTTCTCTAATCATCCTCTGCAATGAAGAACCAGCCCGCATTAAATCCGCTTTTTTAGTGCGGTAAAATTTATTCTCTTCGCCTGGAAAAAGTCTGAAGAACCTTACTTAGAAACCAGGATTTTCGAGAAAAAGTTTCCCTCTTTTGCTATAAGCTCTCTTTTTTATACATCAGGCTGAACCTGGCTATCTCAGTCCTGATTGTCAGGCGGGAACTTTGCTCATCAGGAAATCAACCGCCTTCTTTAAGGTCATCTCCTTGTGTTCAATGTCGCGATAATAATTCATAACAAAGCTGAAAATGTCACCCCTCAGCCCCTCGCAAAAACAGTAATATTCCTTATCATCATATAAAAAAGATGATTCCTGTTGATGAAAGGGGCAACGGGCTAAATAGAGGTGGCTGGTTCCGGCTGGCTCACCAGTAATACCAAATTCCTTAAGAAGATCAACCAGGCTCAGGGATTTTTTGATTGTCTCCATCTTCTCTAAAAGCCTGGTATCAGCACCGTGCACATGTCGCAGGTTAAGGAAAACATTACCCAGCCCTTCCTGGAAGCAATCATCGCAGATAAAAGCCACTTCCTGGCTACCCAGAACTTCCTTCGAGGTGCCTTCGCCCCTGACCTCCTGAATCGAAATAACATGATAGGTCTGACTGGGATCAATCGCTTTGCCACAAATATGACAATTGGCCATGTTTTCTCCTTTCTTTAAGAAAATATGGAATTTTCTATTACCATTTTTAAGCGGCCAAAATCAAGTCTCAATAAGTCTCAAGCTATTTCCTGCAAGATTAGCATTTTAAAGCCAGGATCAGGTTTTAAGAAACCTCAGGCTTTTTGGTTCCTTTTCCAAATGATAGATAAGCCAGGATTGAATCAGAGGGGCCAGACGCCCGGCAACTTCAGCTGAAAAGGGGGCCTTTTCAGAGGGAGGAGCCTTTTTGGTCCAGCTGATGAAAGAAATCAATTCCGGTGGCAGCGGCTCCTTCTTCTCGCTCGAGCAGTGTTCACAAAGAAAGCCGTCCATTCGGGGAGAAAGCCAGATCTGGCGGCCAAGCTGACGATGACAGCGCTGGCATCGTCTGATGTCAGGTAGAAGGCCGCTGAGCCGCAGTAGCCAGATTTCAAAATAGCGGGTGACGACTTCCCGCTCGGCTCCTGCCTTTAAAGCCCGAAGACAGGCTAAAAGAAGGCGGAAAAGGGGTTCTTCTTTTATTCTGGCGGGATAAAATTCCTCAGTCAGCTCTGCCCAGTAGCTCAGAGTGCAGGCAGTTTGAAAATCATTTTGAAGGTCAAGAAAAGATTCAAGTAGATCGCCCTGGCTGATGGTGACCAGGTCCTGTCTTTCCTTTTCGTAGTAAAAAACTCGGACATAGGACATGGGCTCAAGACTGCTGCCAAAGCGATTGCCAAACTTGCGTGCCCCCTTGGCCCGACCTCTGAGCAAACCCTTATCTCTCGAAAAGAAGACCACCAGCTTATCCAGCTCACCGCAGGGAGAAGAGCGCAGAATTATGGCCTCGGTGACTTCGAGGGGCATTTAGATTTCAATCAATAAAAGTAATATTCAAGCTTCGGATGGCTTTTTCTAATTCTTCCGGCGATAGATGAAGCTCCTGGGCCGTCCTTTTAATCTCCCATTTATTCCTGGTCAGAGCGCGATGGATATAATGTCGTTCAAATTTTCGCCTAGCTTCCTCCAGCGATTGGCCTTCCAGGGAGTAAACATTGAGCTCCAGTTCTCTTGTTTCGACGAGCAAGGCTAAATGGTCTGCGGTGATAACTTCCTCCGGGACAAGGATAACGAAGCGCTCAATGACGTTCATCAATTCACTGACATTGCCAGGCCACATATAATGGAGGAAAGCCTCCATGGCCTCAGGGCTCATTTTTTTAGGTTTCTTACCATACTCTTTGGAAAAATAATCAAGAAAATGCTCGATAAGAACGGGAATGTCTTCTGGCCTCTCCCGCAGGGGAGGGACAATCAACGGAATGACATTAAGTTTAAAAAAGAGGTCCTCGCGGAAATTGCCCCGATTTATCAATTCTTTTAAATTCTTACTTGTAGCTGCAATTATTCTCACATTTATGGGAACAGACTGATAATGACCGGCCACCTCCAGTCTTTCCTCTTCGAGAACTCTGACCAGTCTGGCCTGAGTTTTCAGGTTCATATCGGCAATTTCATTAAGGAAAAGGGTACCGCCATTAGCCTGAAGGAGTTTGCCCCGACGATCCTTGCCGAGCCCTGGCTGTGGTTCCATGGAATAACCAAAAAGCTCGTTTTCGATAAGATGGTCCGGGATGGCCGAACAGTTAATTTCAACAAAACGTTTATCCCGGCGGAGACTCTGCTGGTGAATGAAGCGAGCAATGTAATCCTTGCCGGTGCCATTTTCCCCATAAATTAAAACCCGGCCATTGGAGGGCGCAATCCGGTTGATTTCCTCTTGAAGTCTTCTTATGGAGTGGCTCTGGCCCAGAAGATAAAATCTTCCTTTCTGCTTTTCGCGCAGCTGAAGATTTTCTTCTTCCAGTCTTTTTTGTCGGAGAGCGTTCCGGACAGTGAGGACGACTTTCTCCAGGGTCAGAGGCTTTTCCAGGAAATCAAAGGCGCCCAGTTTGGTAGCTTTGACCGCAGCCTCAATGGTTCCGTGGCCGGAAATCATGATGACCTGCAGATTTTCATCATTCTCTTTAAGATGGCGAAGGGCTTCGAGGCCATTCATTTCGGGCAGCCAGATATCAAGAAGCACGAGATCAAAGGCCTGTTCCCGCAAAAGTCGAAGACCATCTTCAGCTGATTCCACGGTGATGACCTCATAGCCTTCATCCTCGAGAATTGCCTTGAGAGTGCTGCAGATGCTGGCTTCATCATCAATAACTAAAATTCTTTCAGGACTCATTTTGACCTTAAGCTGGCAATTGGATGACGAATTTGGCGCCTTGCGGCTGATTATCATAAACGGAAATAAAACCGTTATGTTCTTTAATGATTTGATGAACAATAGCCAGGCCTAAACCGGTGCCCTTTCTTTTGGTCGAAAAATAGGGAAGGAAGAGCTTGTTTTTATCTTCAGGCGGGATGCCGGGCCCATTATCGGCAACCTCAATCATAACTCGATTTTGAACTTTATCGAACCTCGTCTTCAAACTGATTTTTCCTTTTTTATTCATGGCCTCAATAGCATTATCAAAGAGATTGATGAGAACCCGTTTTATCTGTTCAGGGTCAATGAGAAGAGGTGAGGGGACATCCTCTGCCAGGTCAACTTCAAAATCGATTTCGCTAAAGATTCCCCGAAAGAGAGAAACGACCTGAGAAATGGTTTCATGGAGATCATGGGGCTGAAGCTGAACCCTGGGCAGGCGGGCAAAATTGGAAAATTCATCGACCAGGGCTTTGATACTGCGGGCTTCCTGAAGGATAGTTTTGGCCCCTTCTTCGATGGCTTCAGGTCTGGCCAGGTTTTCTTTTTGCAGCGTCTTCAGGATTCTTTCAGCTGAAAGCTGAATGGGCGTCAAAGGGTTTTTGATTTCATGGGCCACCCGCTGGGCTACCTCTTTCCAGGCAGCCATTTTCTGGGCCTGAATGAGCTGGGTCAGATTATCCAGAACGACAATCAGGCCAGAAAAGTTATTATCAGCTGAGCGTAAAGGAATGAGGTTCAGGCTGAGATAGACTGTCTGTCCATTGACAATAATATTAACTTCTCTATCACTCAGTCTTGATTTATTCCTTAAGCCCCATTCAATCTGGCGGCAGATCTCCTGATAGCGAGAATCCTTAAGGACTTCCTGATAATTTAATCCGGGCTGATTTTGTCTGGGTAAACCGAGCATTTCCCGGGCAGAAGGATTGATGGTGACAATATTTCCCTGTTCATCCAGAGTAATGACGCCGGTGGTAATATTATAAAGAATTGTTTCAATATAATGTCGCCGGTTTTCCAGCTCAGCTGTCTTCTGGGCTATGTTTTTTTGACTGTCCTTGAGATCAGCAATCATTTGATTGAAGGATTCAATCAGGGTGCCAATTTCATCGGAGGCCGGGTCTTCCACGCGCACCTCGAGATTGCCCCGGGAAACTTCCTTTGTGGCCAGGGCTAATTTTTCAATGGGCACCGTAATGCTGCGGGCTAAATGGAAGCCAATCCAGCTGGCGGCAAAAACGATAAGCAGGGTTACAAAAAGAAGGGTAATCAGGTAAAAAGCCTTCATGGGATTTCTTTGAATCATGAGCAGGCGATAGCGCTGGATGTAGCTATTGATGTTCTTAATCTTCTGAGCATAACTCTGGGGAATAAATTTACCGGTAGCCACGAAAACATGCCCCAGATCAGGCACCAGAAAAGAGACACCCCGACGAATCATTTCTCCCTGGCCCATGGGTTCAATGCTCTCGAAGATGTCGCCCAGATGGGCCCGCTGGATCATATTCGCCTGAATGGGACGATAATCTTTCAGGGGTAAATTAGGATTGAGATAGGTGAAAAGTTCCTCATCTTCAAGATAGATGCCAATTTCATCCAGCTGATATTCTGTGAGCTTGCTCCAGATGAAATCGCGCAGCAGAAGCCGATTTTCCAGGGCGGCCAGTTTCTGGCGCCGGATGGTCTGGGCTAATTGCTGAGCATAATGATAGGTTATGTTACTGGTCGAGCGATAAAAACCATCAGCCACGTCTCTGGTATCGCTCATGATTCGGTCAAAGGGAGTTTGAAACCAGCGGTCAATATTCCGACTGATGAGGTCCGAAGCAAAGAGAAAGAGGAGAAGGGTAGGGATCAGGGAAAGGCCGATAAAGAAAAAGACCAGCTTCGTTTTGAAGTGGGCGCCAACTACCTTGTGTTTTCTCTCTAAGTAGAGCTTGACCAGATTCCGGCCAAGAACAAAGAGAAGAATGAGGAAGAGAAGAAGAACAATGATCTGGAGCGAAGAAAGCAACAGATTGGTAAAGGAAGTGGGCGAAAATTCCTGAGTTTCGCGAATGAAAAATTCGATCGTAAAAAAAAGGATGATTAAAAGGATGATCAAGGCGCCAATCAGGCGCGCCCCTTTCTGGGTTTTTCTTTCCATGATTTAAGGCTGACTCGATGGTGAATTTTGATGGAAAGAATCCGGAGGCGATTCTTCTTCGAGAAAATCCTTGAAATTTTCGAGGGTTATCCGGATATTCTTAACGACAGCTCCGGAGCGACCAAAGGGCTTCCCCCGAAAACCATTCAAAGTGTAATTCAAACCACCAGCATTGCCCAGATGAATGAGCAGCTCCTGGTGCGCTGTGGCTTCAAAAGTATCTCCAGGGTGCTTGATGCCGTCAAGTTTTAAGGAGCCGTCCACATAGACCTGAATCCAGGTTCTCTCGATAAAATCTATTTTTAGATTAATTTCTTGGGGAGGGAAAGCTTTTTTTTCTTCCTTCTTTTCAACCACTTCAGGTGGTAAAACAGCGGGCTCAACAATTGTCGACCGGGTAATGGTCGGCTCCGGTTTTGGCCGGAGCTGGAAGAGAAGGAAGAGGAAACCAAGACCAATGGCAAGAAAAAAGATTAATGAGACAATTTTTGCCCAGGGAAAAGATTTAAGGCCTTCCTCTCCTGCAGCTTCTTTCCTGCCAGAAAAGACTTCCACCTGCCGCCAGAGATGTGGATATCGGCTCAGAATGGCCTTTTCATCAATGCCTAAATAGTTAAGATAGGCCCTGAGAAAAGCTTTATTAAAAAAACCGCCGGGCAAGGCTTCAAAATTATCATTTTCAATAGCCTGGAGGAAGCGCAGGCTGATTCTTGTTACCCGGCTGATTTCTTCAAGAGAAATACCCCTTTTTTCCCTTTCCTGCTTTAATTCCTGACCGAGAGATGCCATCAACCAAATTTTAGGTTATGTTTCAAGGAGTGTCAACCAGAAGTCTGCTTCTAAAAGGGGGGATTAAAAGATAGGAGAGAAGGCTCATTTAATCAATGGTTCCCATCTTCCCTTTTTTCCCGGATGAACTTAAAATTAGAGCTGAAAAATTAAAATTAAGGGGTGAAAGAGGCTGTCTCCCTTCAATTTCCAGAAGGCCATTAGGGTTCAGGATAATCTGGCCAGAAGAATAAAGCTTGAACCTTTGAAGCGACCTCTGAAGCTTATTGGAGCCGCTGATTTCGCCACGGCCAGGGCCAAGGGTAAAATAGCTGTGGCTCTGGTTGTCCTGGATGCGGTTGATCTGAGGTTATTAGAGAAAGCGATTTTAATCAGAAATTGCTCCCTTCCTTATATTCCCGGATTTCTCTGTTTCCGGGAAGGGCCAGCTTTTCTTTCTGCTCTTAAGGAAATTAAACTCCGGCCTGATGTCTGGTTCCTTGATGGTCATGGCCTGGCTCATCCGAGGCGGATGGGGCTGGCGTCCTTTGTGGGCGTCATGGCTGATGTGCCGACGATTGGTTGCGCCAAAAGCGCCTATTTCCCCTATGAAGAGCCTGAAAATTTCCGCGGAGCGCTGACAATTTATCGTGATCAGAAGGGGGAAAGGGTTGGTTACTGTTTGCGGACAAAAACAGGTGTCAAACCTGTTTTTGTCTCTCCTGGCCACAGGGTGAGCTTTGAAGATGCTTTATTTCTAACTCTTGAATTTACCCGCTTCCGGGTGCCTGAGCCTTTGCGTCTGGCACATTCTCTGTCCAGAGAGGCTTTCAGATCTTAAGAAACCGGGCGAGAGAACTCAGGCTGCCTATAAGGCCAATTAAGGCCCCGCCCAGAATGAAAACGGCAGCCTGAGGAGCGGTTAAGGAGCGAAGCTGAAAGAACTCTTTGAAGGCGCCAAGGGAGTGTCCCACATAAAGGGGAAAAAGGCTTATAATCAGCCAGAGAAGGCCGATGGCCAGGAGGCTGCCCAGAAGGCCCAGAATGACTCCTTCCAGGACAAAGGGAAAACGAATAAAATTGTTGGTGGCGCCAACCAGACGAAGAAGACTTATTTCATCCTGACGATCAACGACACTTAAACGAATTACATTGGAAATGATGAAAAGCGAGGCCAGAAGAAGAAGGCCTGTCAGAAAAAGACCGATGGCTTTGATGACCCGGTCAATGGATTCAATTCTTTCCACCCATTCCCGGTTAAATTGAACCTCCTCAACACCCTTTTCCCTTTTCAGGCTGTCAAGAAAAGATGTCACAAGATGAGACCGGGAATAGTGCGCCTGCAGGGCAATCTCAAGGGAAGGTGGAAAGGGATTGGTACCTAATGCCTGCAGAATGGGTCGCAGGTCAGGAAATTTTTGTTCAAAGCGCTTCAGGGCCTGCTCTTCGGTGACATAGTTAATCTGGGCGACAAGAGGAGATTGCTTAATCTTTTCCTGGAGGGCCTCTCTTTCCTCAGGCGTCAGGTTTTTTTCGAGGAAGACGACAATGGACAGGTTGCGGCTGAGTTCTTTAGCCAGACTGGTGAGATTGTTAGAGAGGGAAATAAAAATCCCTGAAACTAAGAAAGAGAAGGCAATGATGACAAGAGAAAAAAGGTGCCTCCCTTTATTTCTCCACAGGCTGCTGGCCGTTTCCGCAAGCAGATATCTTATTTTTTCGAAGATGGGAAAACTTCCTTTCCGATTAATTTGCCTTTATGAAGGAAAAAAACTTTCTCCCCAAACTGACGAATAATTTCCCGGTCGTGGGTGCAGATAATGACTGTCGTCCCGCGACTGTTTATTTCCTTAAAGAGGCTGATAATTTCAAAGGCCAGATCAGGATCGAGATTCCCTGTTGGCTCATCGGCCAGAATGATGCTGGGTTCATTGACTATGGCCCGGGCAATGGCCACGCGCTGTTGTTCGCCATAGGAAAGCTGATAGGGATAGTCCCACATTTTGTGATGAAGATTAACCTGCCGCAGAGCATTGAAGACCCGGCGTCTTATTTCTTTCAGGGAAAGGCCAAGGACTCTCAGGGAAAGGGCGACATTATCAAAAACCCGTTGCCGGTGAAGCAGGCGGAAATCCTGAAAGACAATGCCCATCTGGCGGCGAAGCCGGTAAATCAGATGGTCAGGTATTTTCAGGACATTAACACCATCAATGATGATCTGGCCTTCAGTTGGCAGGATTTCCCGGAAAATAATTTTGAGCAATGTGCTTTTGCCTGAGCCGCTTGGCCCGGTAATAAAGCAGAATTCACCCCGGCGAATGGTCAGGGAAATATCGGCCAGGGCCCAGTCTGGTTTCTGATATTGCTTCCAGATGTGGTAAAGCTCAATCATTTTTGACTGGCTAATTCGTCCAGCTTGGTTTTAAGCCAGGTTTGAACGAGCTGGGGATCAGCCAGACCACGGGTTTCTTTCATGACCTGCCCCATCAGAAATCCAAGAACCTGAGACTTTCCCCCCAGGTATTGATTTACCGGTCCCGGATTTTTGGCCAGCACCCGATCGATGGCCGCTTTAATGGCTTCCTCGTCACTCAGACGCAAAAGACCCTTTTCCTCCATAATGGCTTGAGGCGAGCGCGGTCGGGTGAGCATTTCCGGAAAAATCACATCTTTGGCCACCGCCATGGTTATTTTCTTGCTTTCGACGAGAGTTATAAGTTCAGCCAGAAGTTCAGGGGAAACGGGAAAATTTTCAATGGTCTGTTCCCTTTCCTTCAGATAGCGCAGAACTTCCCTCATTATCCAGTTACTGGCGCTTTTAGGAGCTTTGCAGGCTGAAGCTGTTTTTTCAAAATAATCGGCCAGAGCCCGCGACGAGGTCAGAATTTTGGCATCGTAAAGAGGCAGCTGATATTGACTCATAAATCTTTCTATTTTTTCGTGGGGAAGCTCCGGCAGACTCTGGCGGGCCGCCTCAATCATTTCAGGCTCAAGAATTAAGGGTGGAAGATCTGGTTCAGGGAAATAGCGGTAGTCGTGAGCCTCTTCCTTGCTGCGCATGGGGAAGGTTTTGTTTTCATCGGGGTCAAAGAGTCTGGTTTCCTGGCGGATAGTTTTCCCTGACGAGAGAAGCTCTGCCTGTCGCCTGGCCTCATATTCCAGCGCTTTCTGGAGGAAGCGAAAGGAATTAAGATTTTTGATTTCGGTTTTAACCCCCAGCTTGTGGCTTCCTTTCGGCCGCACCGAAATATTGGCGTCGCACCTCAGACTTCCCTCCTCCATATTGCCATCACAGATATCTAAATAAAGCAGCAGGGTTCGCAGAGCCTGTAAAAATTCCACGGCTTCCTCGGGTGAGTGAATTTCCGGCCGGCCCACAATTTCCAGCAGGGGAACACCACAGCGATTAAAATCAAGGCTGCTTCTCAGAGCCGAATCAGGCAGGCCATCATGGATGGATTTCCCGGCATCCTCCTCCAGATTGATTCTTTCAAGGCCAACGGATTTTCGCCCCTCAGGCGTGAGGAAAATAATGGAGCCGCCCTGAGCAATAGGACGGTCATATTGAGTAATCTGATAGCCCTTAGGCAGATCAGGATAAAAATAATGTTTGCGGCTGAATTCGGAAAAGCGGTTGATGGTAGCGCCCACAGCCAGGCCAAATTTTATGGCCATGAAAACAGCTTCCCGGTTAACTACGGGCAAAGCTCCTGGCAGACCGAGACAGACCGGACAGGTCTGGGTATTGGGAGGCTGGCCATAAGCAGTGCTGCAGCTGCAAAAGAGTTTGCTCCGGGTAAGGAGCTGAGCGTGGATTTCGAGGCCAATAACAATTTCATAATCGTTTACATTCATATTTGGTAGCGATTATAGCATACCGAAAAAAATATTGACAAATAATAGAGTCGTCGGGGAAAAACTTTATGGCGCCAGGTTATTATCTTGGTTTTTCAGATCATCCTGAGGGTAGAATGGAGCCGGCCGTGAAGCAATTAAAGAAACAACTGAGGAATTTTTTGAAAAAGTTTTAATTAAAAAGATTCAAATCAGAAAAGGATGCCCTCATGAAAAAACAAAAGAGGCTACCCCTTTTTTCATGATAAAAGCGAGGAAATTTTAGCGGGCAAAAAGGAACATGAACCAGCCGAAAATAAGGGCTCCGGCGACCATGATTAAAAATAAAGAAATGATATAACGAAGGCGGCTTTTGAAATCATTTCGGCGAAGAATTCCCAGCACGATGGAAACAAGCAGCGCGTAGACAATCATGGAGAGGAGATGGCTTTCAAATTTCATGATTTTTTCCCTCTGGCAATATCAAAGGCATCGAGAGCGACCAGATAATTAAGAAGGCCGGCACCCGCGATATAGGTTGTGCCAAATTCAAAGGTTGATTTTTCCAGAACGCCCTGGCCGATGGGTAGAAGCCTGGCAAGGAGAAAGAGGAGACTATTCCCCAGATCAGCAAAAACTGTCAGCACCATGAGCGGGTTATCAAAGCGGAAAGAATAAATTTTGCCGCCCATGGCCAGCCCCAGGCCAGCCATGCCGGCAATGCAGGCAAAGAAAATCAGGCCGCGCAGGAATTTTTTTTGAACAATGTGGCCCAGGCCGGGGATAAACCAGCCCGCCAGAAAACAGAGCCAGGCTTTTATTTTCATGAGGAAAGCATGATAGAAAAAAAATGATTTTAAATCAAGTTCAATCAATTATAATATGACCGTGCCTGAACTTCCTGAAGCCGAAACAATCTGCCGTTCCTTAAGACGGCGAATCAAAGGAAAAGTGATTAAAGACATAAGGCTTTTATGGCCATATCTTTTAAAGGAGACTGAGCCAGAAGCGCTGCGGAGATGGGTCGGGGCGCGGCTCATTCAAATCAGACGCCGCGGCAAAATGATTCTGATTGACTCCGACCGCCGGGAAACGCTGCTCATTCATCTCAAAATGACCGGCCAGCTTTACCTGGCGCCTTCAGAGGAGCCTGGAGATAAGCATGTCCGTCTGACCATTGAATTTGATGGCGATAACCTTGAGCTTCGTTTCCGTGATGTCAGGAAATTTGGCTATGTAAAGGTTTTTGAAACCCCCCGTGAAAACCAGGTGGAGCCATTGAAGCGGCTCGGCCCGGAGCCCCTTGGTCTTTCCGCGGGTGAATTCATCTCCCTTTTCCAGGGGAGAAAGGGAAGAATCAAGTCCCTTCTCCTGAGACAGGATTTTCTGGCCGGCCTGGGCAATATTTATAGCGATGAAATCCTTTTTAGGGCCGGCATTAACCCGGAAAGGCTCACAGATTCCCTTTCGAGCAAGGAGCTTGGCCGTCTTTACCGGGCCATGATTTCTGTCCTTGCTCAGGCGATTAAATTTCGGGGCACCTCGGTACGGGATTATCGCGACGGCCTGGGAGAGACAGGCAGCTTCCAGGATCACCTTCGAGTTTATGGTCGGGAAGGTGAGAGGTGTTATCGCTGTCGTCAGCCCATCAAGCGCAAAAAGATAGGTAGTCGAAGCACCTATTTTTGTCCCCACTGTCAGCCCCCCGGCTAAACAGGCAGTCTCAGAAAAAGTATTTCTTTTTTTAATCGGCCAAAGAACAGGTTTAAATGAGAGCATTTTATTTTTTGCCTTTGACTCAGGTGAATTTAAGAGCGGGGTGCATTTTTAAAGACTGTTGCCACGATGTTTGGTCCTGGTTCCAAAATTATCAATCTCTCCATGTTTTTAATAGGCATCATTAGCCATTTTGCCTGATGAACCTCTTTTATCCAGGCAAAAGAGGACATGATAATATCCTTACCCTGGCTCATTTAAAAACGGTGTGTTTAAAAGTTATATTGAAAATAAATTGCTGGCCAGTTTTCAGAAAAGTTTCCGATTCCTTAAAACTCTGCCTTTCCCAATTTTCAGAAGAAATTTTTCTGCTACCAGGAAAACAAAAACCAAGCTTCTGGTTGAAGGTCTGGTTTTTAAGGCCCTTCTGAAAAAATATGATATTTAATTAGACCTTTGTCGAAGTTATTTCTTTTAACATCAATAATTTATAAGATTTTAAACGAGAAAAATCAACTCTGAAATGGAAACAGATTTTTTCTCATCTTATCTTTTAACCAGCCTCCCAGATTAGACTTTTTAAGAATCTACTTCTGCTCTTATAAGAGAACCGATCGAGGCTTAAATAAGACTGAATTATTAACGACTTAAAATTCCTGAAGGCAGCACGCTTTTTCAAGAGGCGCGATTTTTGATTGACAGAAAAATCTGGATGAATATAATGAAATCGAAGTGAATTTAATTTTAATTTTTTTATATGAAGTTGTAATTTTCTCAAATGAAGGAAAAAGAAAAATCTGAGAGTAATAAATCCACATAAAAGGCGGAAGCCATGTCCAAGATTACGTGGAAAAAAGCTATAGAAATAGCGATTAACCGGGAAATTGAAGCTGCCTCTTCTTATCGTCAGCTTGCAGCTAAAGCGATGGAGGAGTCTGTCCGGGAGCTTTTTCTTGATTTAGCTCAGGAAGAAGATAAACATAAAGAAAAATTAGAAAAGCTTGACTGGTCTAATCTGGCTGAAGACGATTCAACTCCACCGGTTGATCTCGGCTTAACTGACGGTTTAATTGCGGAATCCCTTTCGCCTGAAATTCCCCTCCAGGATCTTCTGGTGCGGGCTGCCCAGAAAGAAAAACAGGCCGCAACTTTTTATGCCTCCCTGGCTCAGACCACAAAATCAATGAGGCTAAAAAGGCTTTTTCGCTATCTTGAGAAGCAGGAAAAATCTCATAAACTCCGGCTCGAGCTGGAATATGAACGCGTTTTTTTACCTGAAGATTAAAGGAGTAAAAAGAAAAAATAAAAGGAGGAGAAAGAATGGCCCTGGAAAAATGGGAATGCACCGCCTGCGGGTATATTTATGACCCTGAAAAGGGCGACCCGGAGAATGGTATCAGTCCTGGGACGCCCTTTGAATCCTTGCCCGAGGACTGGGTCTGTCCCCAGTGCGGGGTCAGCAAGGACTTTTTCCAGAAAATTGAAAGTTAAGGGCTGACGATGAGAGTTCTTATAATTGGCAACGGTGTCGCCGGCACGATAGCGGCCAAGACACTGCGAGAACTTGATCTGGAGGTTGAAATTTCCCTTCTGGCTGAAGAGAGATTCCCCTATTATCCAAGGCCCAATCTGATTGAGTTTCTGGCTGGCTTAAGGCCCCAGGAAAAGATTTTTGCTTTTCCTGAAGAATGGCCCGGGCGCCAGAGGATTGAGATTTTGCTGGCCAGCCCGGTAAAAAGCCTTGATCCAGAAAGAAAAGAGGTTGTCCTGGTCAATGAAAAAAGGGAAAAGTTCGATCGACTTCTTCTTGCCTGCGGGGCCAGAGCCTCGAAGCCGCCCATCAAGGGGGCTGACCAGAAAGGTGTTTTTACCCTGAGAACCCTGGATGATGCCCTGGCTATTCTTGACTATCTGGAGAAGCACCGTCAGGTGGTCATTATTGGAGGAGGCCTTCTTGGTCTGGAAATGGCCAGGGCCCTGAGATTGAGGGAAGCCGAGGTTACGGTCATTGAATTTTTTGATCGGTTACTCCCGCGACAGCTCGATCTTCCGGGAGCCACTCTGTTAAAAAAACAAATTGAATCTCTGGGGATCAAGGTTCTCGTTAATCAGTCGACTGAAGAAATCCTGGGTGGAGATGGAGTGAAAGGAGTAAGGTTAAAAAGTGGAGAAATAATCGCTGCTGAAATGGTTTTAATTGCTGCCGGAATCAGACCCAGTCTTGAGCTGGCGCAACAGGCCGGCCTCAAGATAAACAAAGGCGTAGTGGTGGATGATTTTCTGCGCACCAGTCATCCTGAGATATTCGCTGCTGGTGATGTGGTTGAGCATCGAGGCCGTCTTTACGGGATCATACCGGCAGCCTTTGACCAGGCGAGAACGGCTGCCTATAACATTTTAGAACAAACCAAGCCCTATGAGGGAACAGTCCCTTCAAATTCGCTCAAGGTGATCGGCATTGCTTTAACTTCAGCCGGGATGATTCAGGCGGAAGGCGAGGAGATGGAAGAATTGAGGCGAGTTGATGAGGAAAAAGGAATATATAAAAAGATAGTTTTACATAAAGGCAGACTCGTTGGAGCTATCTGGATGGGAACCAAAAAGGGTGTCAATGAAATTGTTCGGGCGGTAACGGCGAAGATAGACGTCACTCCCTGGAAAGAGGCTTTGCTGGAAGAGGATTTCAATTTTTCCCAGCTTAACCCGGATTAAAGCTGAATCCCTATTAGCTTCAAATTTAGCTTCGAAGAAGGCAGTAAAATTTCGAAACTGATCGAAACGAGAAATTCTTTTATCTTGAATTTCTTGGACTAAAGAAAAGCACAATCGAAAGCAGGAAGGGAAATCGGAATGAAGCTTCGAGGAAAGACTGGCCTGGCTAAAAAGGAAAAAGGGGTTCAGAGATAGATTTTCCTCAATAATTTATTTCAGCTAAAGCTTTCGAGCTAAGTCTAAAGATAACCAGTTTCCTGAATTTTAATCCTGGCTCCAGTCTATCAGTTTAGCTTCTTTTAATCTGATAAATCATTTTTTATTTATAGAAAACTGAAAGCTGCTTTCACTTCAATCTGCTTTCCAGGTTATTTCTTCTTCCGGAACTGATTTAGACAAAGCTTGTTTTTCATTTCCCGGTTCTGATAGAATTAATTAAGAACTTATCTTCGGTTTTTTCCCGGAAATGAGGAGGAGAGGAAAGCTATGGCCAATGTTATTGTGCTCGGAACGCAGTGGGGTGATGAAGGCAAGGGGAAAATAGTTGATGTTTTAGCCCCTTCCTTTGAGGTCATTGTGCGTTACCAGGGAGGCCATAATGCCGGGCACACCGTCTATATTAAGGGGAAAAAGCTGGTTCTTCATCTCATTCCTTCCGGCATTTTACATCCGGATAAGCTCTGCGTGATTGGTAATGGTGTGGCTCTGAGTCCCCGGGCTTTTCTCGAAGAGATCGCATTGCTCCGATCTCTCGGGCTGAAGATTGAAAACAACCTGGCAATCAGCCGTCAGGCTCATCTGATCATGCCCTATCATTCTCTCATTGAGAAATGGTCTGAAGAAAGACGTGGCCAGAAAAGGATAGGCACCACCTGCCGGGGCATTGGTCCCTCCTATGAAGATAAAGCCGCTCGCCTGGGCATAAGATGCGGTGACCTCCTTGATTTAAATATTTTGAGAGAAAAAATTGAGGAGAATATTGCTCTGAAAAATGAGCTGATGAGGCTTGCCTCTCAGCCCGAGCTTAAGGCTGAGGAGGTATTCAGGGAATATGCCAGTTATGCTGAACAGATTGCTCCCTATATTAAAGATACTTCTTCTCTCCTGGCAAAAATGATTAAAGAGGGAAAAAGAATTCTTTTTGAGGGAGCCCAGGGGACTTTGCTGGATATTGACCATGGCACCTATCCCTATGTCACTTCCTCCAATTCGACAGCAGGCGGGGCCTGTACGGGCTCGGGTGTCGGGCCGACAAAAATCGATGCTGTCCTGGGAGTGACTAAAGCTTATACGACCAGAGTCGGTGGCGGACCCATGCCGACTGAGATCCCTGGCCCTGAGGGCCAGATTTTTCAGCAAAGAGGAGATGAATTTGGAGCCACGACCGGCCGGCCCCGTCGCTGTGGCTGGTTTGATGCTGTGGCCGTGGCTTATTCCTGCCGGATCAATGGAATTGAGCGGATTGCTTTAACTAAACCCGATGTCCTCGATGTTTTTGATGAAATCAAAGTGTGCGTGGGTTATCGTTATCGTGGAGAGATTTTAAAGGATTTTCCCACCGAGCCCTGGATTCTGGAAAAAGTGGAACCTGAATACCGGACCCTGAAGGGCTGGAAAAAGAGCCTTCATGGTTTGCAGGATCTTTCGAGATTGCCTCAGGCTTTCCTTGATTACGTTCATTTTCTTGAAGATTTAATTGAGGCTAAGGTGGCTCTTATTTCGACCGGGATGGAAAGAAGCGAAACCATCATTCTCGAAGAAAGAATCTGCGACCTTGTCGACATAAATATTATCAGAGCTAACCTGAATAAAGACCGGCTGTCAGTAACCTGACTGGGCGATGGCTGGATAGCTTTTATGTCTGAAAGATTACATTAACGGGAAAGGCACCTCTTAAAAGGGTCTCATCTTAGCTTATTCCAAGAAAAGAAGTGGAATAAATTGTCCTTTAAAAAATTTCCTTTAAAGCTCAAGTCCATTTCATTTAATATATCAATAGCCACTAACTATAATTATGGCTGCTATCAAATTTTGTTTTTTCTTGCTGGCAGCGAAATAGAGCGGCCTTAAGCATCGAATAATGACATTTTAACCAGAAAGCTATGAGCCTTGACAGAATTTGATTGACAAAATTCAATTTAAATGTTAAATCAACAACAAAAAATTGAATCAAGGAGAAAAGAAATGCCTAAGAAAGAAGGAGCAAAGAAGGAGGCTTTAAAAGCCGCGGCGGCCAAAGGGGCCAGGCCCAGGAATAAAAAGGGAACAACTTATGAGTGCCGTGTTTGTGGTTACCGGATTATCGTTGATGAAGCCTGTGGCTGTGCCGAAGAGCATGTTTTTGTTTGCTGCAACGAGCCGATGAAAAAGAAGAGAGCCACGGCCAAATAGAGGGAAGACGAATAAAAGCCTATTTCCGGACAAGAGTGAGGATTTTCATTTCCAGGTCTAAATTTTTCGGCTGAAAGAATATTCAGAAAGCAGCCAGGTAGAAAGAGGTGATTCTTTCTGCAGATTAACCCAAATCTAATCGGGGTTTTTGAAACACGAAGGGGAGCGTAAGGCGAAGGAGAAAGCTTATAAAAAGCTGATAGAGAGGCGAGAGAGAAGAGACTAAAATAGTAAAAAAATAGTAAAAAAAGGAAAGGTGGAAAGCTTAAAATTTAAAGAAATGTGGTTATGGAGCTAAAAAAGGCTGGAATTCGACTTTGAAAAGGAAAAATAAAGGGCAATGAGGTTAAAGAGTGATGTATTTTCAGGAATAATTAAGGGCTATGCCAGGAACAAAAGGTGACGTGTTCCGGAAAAAGGAATAACCGGCGAAAGGGAATTAAAGGTTTGTTTTTTCGCCAGAGGGAAGTGAGGTTGAATTGAAAGCAAAAAAGAAAGAAGGTTCAGCTGCTGAAACTGAAGCCCGGCTTAAATTCCTGGGGACTGCCGGTGCCCGTTTTGTTGTGGCCCGCCAGTTACGTTCTTCAGCTGGCCTTTATCTGGAAGCCATGGGGAAAAAGGTTATTATTGACCCGGGTCCGGGAACTCTGGTCAGGCTTAATGCGGTCAGGCCGAGAATCGACGTTGAAAAGATTGATGGCCTGATTCTTACCCACGGTCACATCGATCATGCCAATGATGTCAATATTCTCATTGATGCCATGACCCAGGGCGGATTGAGGAAAAAGGGCTGGCTTTTTGCTCCCCAGGAATGTCTGGAGGGAGAGAAGGCCGTTGTTTTTAATTATTTAAAAGGATATCTGGAAGGCATAGTTTCCCTTAAGCCCGAATCATCATATAATTTAGGAGAACTTCAATGGCGGACCTCGGTCCGGCATCTTCATCCTGTTGAGACCTACGGGTTAATTTTTGAGATAAAGGGGAAAAAGCTGGCTCTTGTAGCTGACACCAAATTTTTCCCGGCTCTCCTTGATTGCTACCGCCAGGCTTACTGGCTCGTTCTTAACGTGGTCCGTGACTCACCCTTTGAGGACCCCTCCATTCAGCATTTAGTCCTGGATGATGCCCGGAGATTAATCCGGGAAATCAAACCGGCGGTAACTATTCTGACCCATTTTGGGCTGGGAATGCTCCGGGCCCGACCCTTTGAACTCGCCCGCAAGCTCGAAGAGGAGCTCGGCCTTAAGGTCATAGCCGCCTCTGATGGTTTAACTATATCCCTGAATTAGAAAGATAAATTGTTTATTATTCCGATAGATTTACTTGAAAATATTCTCTGAGTGGATATAATATCAATGTAAGGATTCAAGATTTGAAGCTTGATCGGAGCATAAAAAAACGCAGGGCTTATTATGGGATATCATCAGGGCTCATGAAACCTTAAATTTAGGTGAATTAAGTTTAAGAATTCATTGGCTCTGATTTATTGAAGGCTTCAGGTGGAAAAAGAAGAACAGAAGCGAAAACAGGTTGAGGATATCTCTATTCTCATAGGTGGCAAAGCCGGGGATGGAGTTCTGTTTACCGGAAATATCCTGGCCAAGTTGCTCAAAAGATATGGTTGGTGGTCTGTTACCTACCGCGATTTTCCCTCCAATATTCGAGGTGAGGGCACGCAATATGTGGTTCGGGCTTCGCTCAAAAGAATTGAAAATCGCCGTGAAGGAGTGGACATCCTTCTCGCTTTTGATTGCGAGGCCATAAAAAAACATGCTCCCCATCTGAATGAAGATGCCCTCATTCTCTGCGACAGTGCCGATGTTGCCGCTTTAAAAGCTCTGGAAAGCCCGAAGGTTACTTCCATAGCCTTTCCTTTGCGTCAACCAGCCCGGGAAAAATTCGGCCAGGAATTGTATAAAAATATGATGGCCATCGGCGCCCTCAGCTATCTTCTTGGTCTTGAAATCAGCCCAGTCGAGGCGATAATAAAAGATTTATTCCTCGAGAGAAAGGGTCAAACTGTAGTTGAGCTTAATTTGAAAGCCATTATTTTTGGTTTTGAGCTTGGCCAGAAATTGATCCCGGCTGATCGGCGCTGGTTTTTACCCCGCTTCGCTGATGAAGACCGCGTAATCCTCATGGGGGATGAAGCTATTGCCCTGGGTGCCCTGGCCGGAGGCTGTCGTTTTTTTGCTGCCTATCCCATCTGTCCGGCCTCCGAAATCTGGCAATGGCTGGCTCCCCGGATAAGGGATTTTGGCGGTGTTGTTCTTCAGGTAGAAGATGAACTGGCCGCCCTCAATATGGCCATAGGGGCAGGCTTTGCTGGAGCCAGAGCCATGACTTCCACCTCCGGTCCTGGAGCCTCCTTGATGATGGAGGCCTTCAGCCTGGCTGGAATGACAGAGGTGCCGGTCGTCATCGCCCATGTCCAGAGGGTTGGCCCCTCAACAGGTCTACCCACCAAAACGCAGCAAGGCGACCTCCTCCAATGGGTTTTTGGTTCCCATGGCGAATTTCCCCGGATAATTCTTGCGCCAGGTAATGTGGATGAATGCTTTACCTTTACGGTGGCGGCTTTCAATCTGGCTGAAAAATTCCAGGGGCCAGTGGTTATTTTGATTGACCTTGATCTCGGGCAGAATTTAAGGACAGCTGCTTTTCCTCTTGCCGAAACCTGGACGATTGACCGGGGTAAATTAATTTCAGCTCAGGAGTTAGCCCGACTGCTTCCTTATAAGCGTTATCTGATGACTGAAGATGGCATATCCCCCCGGGTTATTCCAGGTACTCCAGGAGGAATTCATCTGGCGGAGAGTGTGGAGCATGACGAAACCGGCTTGCGCAGCGAGGATCCCCAGGTTAGGGAAAAGATGATGGAAAAAAGAATGCGCAAGCTTTCCAGCATTTACCCGGAGCTTCCCTCTCCCCGAATTTACGGTCAGCCCGAAGCGCAAACAGCCATAATCGGCGTCGGCTCGACAAGAGGGCCGATTCTTGAGGCGATAAACCTTCTGGAAAAGGAAATCAAAATCAAATTCCTTCAGATTCGAACCCTCTGGCCCTTTCCTTCGAGAGAGGTCAGGGAGTTCCTCGAGGGAGTTCAAAAACTCGTGGTCGTTGAAAATAATTTCACCGGTCAGCTTCTGACCCTGCTCCGCAGCCAGGTAAATCTTGACCCGCAGATAAAAGTGGAATCTCTGAGGAAATATTCACCCGATAATTTTACGCCTGAAGAAATTTACCGGAGTCTCAAGGAAAGATGTCTGTAGCCAGAAGTAAAGACATTTTTACGCGTCAAAAGCCGACCTGGTGTCCGGGTTGCGGTCTTTACGGCATTCTGGATGCTATGAAAAGAGCGGCTTTTTCCCTTGAGCTCGATCCCGCCTCTCTCGTCATTGTCACTGGCATCGGCTGTCATGGCCGTTTTCCCAATTATTTTCTGAGCTATGGTTTTCATGGCCTCCATGGCCGGGTAGTGCCTGTCGCCAGCGGAATTAAAATAGTCAATCCCCGACTGAAAGTGATTGGTGTAAGTGGCGATGGGGATGCCTATTCTATTGGTCTCAATCATCTCCTCCAGGCCGCTCGCAGAAATATTGGTCTTCTGATTATTGTCGTTAACAATCGGGTTTTTGCTCTTACCCAGGGCCAGGCCTCGCCCACCAGTCCCCGGGGCTTCATTTCCCTTTCCACTCCCTTTGGAACGGTGGAACCGCCGCTTGATGGCCTCAAACTGGCTCTGGGGGCTGGCGCCACCTTTATCGCCCGGGGGTTTTCAGGCGAGGTTGATCATCTCGCCTTTCTCCTGGAGAGCGGTTTAAAACATCAGGGTTTTGCTCTGATCGATGTTCTTAGCCCCTGTATTACCTATAACAAAATTAATACTTATGACTGGTACAGAAAGCATGTTGAAATTTTGAACCAGGAAGATAGCTTTCCTGCTGATCTCAGCCTGGCCTGGAGCTGGCTTAGCCGGGAAGATAAATTCGTTCTGGGAGTCCTTTATGCGAGGCCAGAAAAAGCCCTGGAAGAGCTTGTTCTCCCTGACCTGGAGAAACCAATTGCTGAGCTTGAATTAAAACCTGAGATAGAAAAGGTCACGCGATTAATGGAAAAATTTAAATGAGAGGTATATATTATAATTTCAGCTCAAACAGAAAAACTGGCCTTACTGGCCAGCTGGTTTGAGGAAGCTTCAGATTAAGGAGAAGAAAAATGAGAGAAAAAGTTGAAGAGGCCTTAAATAAAATAAGGCCAGCCCTGCAGCGTGATGGTGGCGATGTCGAATTGATTGATGTGGAGGGAGATGTCGTCAAGATTCGACTGACGGGTGCCTGTGGCGGCTGTCCCATGAGCCAGATGACGCTAAAAATGGGCATTGAGAGAATTTTGAAGAAAGAAGTTCCTGAAATTAAAGAGGTTGTGGCTGTTTAAAATCGGAGAAATTGAAAATAGAGCAAAATATTATAAAAAAATTAGAAATTAATCGGGAATTTCAATGAAGCGAATTTATCTTGACCATATTGCCTGTACGCCTCTTCGGGCAGAAGTGGTCGAAGCCATGCTTCCCTATTTGCAGACACATTTTGGCAATGCCCAGAGTCTGCATCAGGAAGGGCAGCTGGCGGCGCAGGCGATGGAAGAAGCCCGGGAGAAGGTGGCCGCTCTCATCAACGCCCAGCCTGCCGAGATTTATTTTACCTCTTCAGGCTCGGAGGCGAACAATTTTGCCCTTAAAGGAATGGCCCTGGCTCGAAAAGATAGGGGGCATCACCTGATAGTTTCCGCCATTGAGCATCAGTCAATTCTCCATTCAGCCAAATTTCTGGAAAAGCTTGGCTTTGAGGTAACTCAGGTGCCGGTGGACAGGTTTGGCCAGGTGGACCCCGAAGATGTTCGCCGGGCTTTGCGACCGGAGACCGTGCTGGTATCCATCATGCTGGCCAATGCGGAGGTGGGGACAATTCAGCCTGTAAAGGAAATTGCCTCCCTCTGCCAGGAAAAGGGCATTCCCATGCATACTGATGCTGTGGCGGCTGTGGGCAATATTCCCGTGGATGTTAAGGACCTGGGGGTAGATGCCCTGAGTCTGGCCGGCCATCAGTTTTATGGCCCCAAAGGGGCCGCTGCCCTTTATTTGAAAAAGGGAACAAGGATTCTGCCGTTGATTGATGGCGGCATTCAGGAAGGAGGCCGGCGCGCCGGCACAGAGGATGTAGCCGCGATTGTGGGCCTGGGCCGGGCAGCCGAGATTGCCCGGCAGGAAATGAAAATATGGGCAGAAAAACTTCAGCCCCTTCGCGATTATCTCATCCGGGAACTGCCCTCAAGAATTCCCCATGTAATTTTAACCGGTCATCCTGAGCAACGTTTGCCCCATCATGCCAGTTTCTGTGTAGAATTTATTGAGGGAGAAGCCATGCTTCTCAATCTTGATTTAAAGGGCTTTGCAGCTTCCAGTGGCTCGGCCTGTACCTCGAGAGCTTTGAAAGCTTCCCATGTGCTTCTGGCCATGGGTCTCGACCATGCCACGGCCCAGGGTTCAATTGTTTTCAGCCTGATTAATGGCACGACGCGCGAAGATCTTGATGAACTTCTGGAGGTCTTTCCACCCATCGTGGATAGATTGAGAAAAATGTCGCCCCTTTATACCCAGTTTCTGGAGGATAAAAAGCAATGATTTATAGCGAAAAGGTTATGGAGCATTTTCAAAATCCCCGCAATGTCGGGAAAATTGAAGACGCCGATGGCATTGGCCAGGTGGGTAATCCCGTTTGTGGCGATATGATGACCTTTTACATTAAGGTTAAAGATAATCGTCTCGTGGATGTTAAATTTCAGACCTTTGGCTGCGGTGCAGCTATTGCTGTTTCCAGTATGGTCAGTGAGATGGCCAAGGGAAAGACCTTGGAAGAGGCCCTTCAGATTACCAATGAAAAGATTGCTGAAGAACTTGGCGGCTTACCTAAAAATAAGCTTCACTGCTCCAATCTGGGAGCTGATGCTCTTCATGCGGCCATCATGGATTACAAGAAAAAGCAAGAAGCGCAGATGAAAGAACGAGAAAAGAAGGAAAAAGCTGAAGGTGAGGTGAAAGAAGAGGCGGCCTGCTGCTGTCCCTACTGTGAGGGACCGATTGAAGGCCTGGAAAATTATTGCACCCATTGCCAGATAGAACTTGTGCCATGTCCCCATTGTGGTCATTACACCAGTAAAGGCGAATCAACCTGTGCTCACTGCGGGGCTAATCTCGAAGCATGAAAGCCGACGCTTCCCTTGATTGTTTCGGTCTTCTCTGTCCGATGCCCATTATTGAAACTTCAAAGCGGCTTAAAGAGCTCAAGGTGGGCCAGGTTCTTGAAGTCATTTCAACCGATCCCGGGATAAAAGAAGATATGCCGGCCTGGTGTCGTCTTACCGGGCAGGAATTTCTTGGCCTGGAAGAAGAGGGTGAAATTATCAGGGTTTATATCAGGAAAGTAAAATAAAATTTCCTTAAAAAGCTTCTTTAAAGAGAAAAGATAATTAATAATTCTAAAAACAAGCGCCAAGAGAGAGGTTTAGGAGGCGGTTCTCAGAGAATGATGAATCAGGAAGAGCTAAGGGCAAGAATTCTGGAGCTCAAGGAGAAACGCCGGGCCATTATTGTGGCTCATAATTATCAATTACCGGAAATTCAGGATCTGGCCGATTTTATTGGCGATTCTCTCGAATTGAGCCGTCAGGCCGCCCGCGTCGAGGCAGAAGTTATTGTCTTCTGCGGCGTTCATTTCATGGCCGAAACAGCTTCCATCCTGGCTCCGGAAAAGATAGTTCTTTTGCCTGACCTTCAGGCCGGCTGTCCCATGGCCAATATGATTACCGCCGATGAGCTCAGGGAATGGAAGAAAAATTATCCTGGCCGCCCGGTCGTCTGTTATATCAATACAACTGCCGCTGTTAAAGCTGAAGCTGATGTCTGCTGTACTTCCTCCAATGCGGTGGAGGTAGTTAACTCCCTTGAAGCTGAAGAAATTCTTTTTGTTCCTGATAAAAATCTTGGTTCTTATATCCAACGTCATACGGCCAAGAAAATCATTTCCTGGGATGGTTTCTGTTATGTCCATCACCAGTTTTCAGCCGGAGATATCAGGCGCAGCCGGGAGGAGCATCCTGGGGCCCAGGTCTGGGTTCATCCTGAATCCCCGCCTGAGGTGATAGATGGAGCTGACCTTGTTCTTTCCACCGGCAAGATGGTTAAAGAAGCCAGAAAAACGAATCATAAAGAAATTGTCATTGGAACGGAAGAAGGAATTATCTATCGCCTGAAAAAAGAAAATCCGGAAAAGAATTTTTATCCCTTAAAATCAGGTTCCATTTGCTTTAATATGAAAAAAATAACCCTGGATAAAGTTTATCGGGCTCTCGATTCCATGGAACCAAGAGTTACTGTCCCTCCAGCTATTAGAGCCAGAGCTCTCGGCGCGATTGAAAAAATGATCTCCCTTTGAGTCAGGAAATTTTTATAGCCCAAATAATAAAAATCGAAGCTCAACAAGATTAATCAGAGGAGATTAATTGTAAAATCTCTCTGGAAATAACAAATGCTTCATGAGAAAGATTTTGTTAAAAAATTTAAAAAATGATTAAATAACGAGTAAAATACAGCCGAAAAATTAAATAAGGGGAGAAAAAATGATTTCACCTCAGGCCAAACCTCTGGATATTCTGGCTCTGGCTATTAAATCAGAAATTGAGGCAGCCCGTTTTTACCAGAAAATTCTGGCCAGGATTAAGGCCGATCTTCTCAAGCAAAAAGTTCGCTTCCTGGTGCGGGAAGAAAAAAAGCACCGGACAATCCTTTTAAGACTGTGCCGGCAGCGCTTTGGCCAGGTGCCTGCAAATCTACCTGAAAAAGGCATAGAGCCCGGCCTGGAAGTACGTTCTGTCCGGGGATTGAAGGTGGTTGACCTTTTTCAATTAGCTTTAAAGGCTGAAAGAATGGCTGAAGCTTTTTATCGGGAAGCCAGGGAGAAAGTGGAGGATGATCTGACCCGGCATATCCTCGATTATCTGCGAAGGGTCGAACGCAGCCACGCCGCTTTAATTCTTTCAGAGCTTGATTTACTTGAGCGCTTCCCTGAACATTATGATGTGGCCGCCTTTCATTTCGGCGAAGAGCTGGTGCATATCGGACCTTGAAAGAGTGGTTTTTCTGGCTTGCGGGTAGGTAAACCGAAAAATTAATGCCATCACAAAAGTCGTCAGGAGCCTTTGAAGCAGGAAGCTGAGGAGAAACCTTAATTTATTGCTGGCCTGACTCACCCCCTGATTCAATCCTTTAAGCTCTTCCGTCAAAAGTGTGGTGATTTAATTGGCTTATATCGATTAATTCTTTTAAAATCAATAAGATACAATAATTTAAGCAGGCTATAAATGCATTTTAAAAATTGAGGACAAATTATTTCCATTTTATCCTTTAAAAAAGGATCAATGTAAGGTTAAAACGCTATTTTTCCCCATATACAAGAGTCCTTTTAGACGATAAGAAGGTTCGAGATTCATGATTAAAAACCGATGAAACCAGCACCATTTTTAAGGATGAGCCGCTCCTTTATTGACTCACACATATATTTACACAATTTTTTACTTATTTAATTGCTTAATTAATTAAAGACTTACTTACTTACTTGCTTGCGAGAAGTTCCCAAAAAATTGGACAGGAGTTCAGGGTGCATTTTGTCCTTCCTCCAGAAAGAAGGTTGGGGAAGTGGTTGCATTCAGCTCTTGCATATAAGACACTCTGGTCGAAGGCATCAGAAATTCAGGGATTCTTCTCATCACGGAAAGGATATTTATTCTTAGAAAAAATTTAAACAAATTTTTGATCTTTGTAGCTCTGCTTTCAAGCTGCATTGATAAAGATATTTTCTTAAGGAAAAGCCTCTCAGGGCAATAAAGACCATCATAATTTGGACCGATTAATTATCTTTTATTGCCTCTGTGGCTGGATTTCTGTTTTTTTTATTTCTGAAGTAAAATTAATTGGACTTTATTTCATGGAGGGAAGAGATGCTGGCGCCAGCCAAGGAAAGGATAGGGGAAATAATCCGGCGCTTAAGGCAGGCCTATCCGGCCAGCCGGACAGCTCTCCATTTTGAAACGCCTCTCCAGATTCTGGTGGCCACAATTCTGGCCGCTCAATGTACAGATGAAAGGGTCAACGAGATAACTCCCATTTTATTTAAAAAATATCCGACAGCCGAGGCTTTAGCCAGGGCCAGACCGGAGGAGCTTGAGGCGATTATCAAGCCAACCGGATTTTATCGAAATAAGGCTAAAGCCATCATTGGGGCGGCCAGAAAAATTGTCAGCGATTTCGGGGGCCAGGTTCCGGACAGCATGGAGGCCCTGGTTTCCCTGCCTGGCGTTGCCAGAAAAACAGCCAATATTGTCCTTTCTTCAGCTTTTCGCAAGGCCGAAGGCATTGCTGTGGATACCCATGTGCGTCGCCTGGCCTATCGCCTCGGTTTGAGCCGGCAAAAAGATGCTAATAAGATTGAAAAAGACTTAATGGCCCTGGTGCCCAGAGCTGACTGGATAGATTTCAATTATATGCTCGTTGACCATGGCCGGAAGATATGTCAGGCCAGAAAGCCCCTTTGCGCGGAATGTTTTCTTCAGGATCTCTGCCCTTCAGCCCGGGAATTCCTGAAAGCTCAGGCCTTAAAGGCGAGAGTCGAATCAAAGAAAGCTTCAGCGAAAAGCAGGAAGAAGAGAAAATAAAAAAAATTTGGCTTCGGCTGTTATTTAATTAAACAGCGGGAATTGATTAAAGTGCTTTCGGGCGTGGCTCATAATTCGGAGGAGTGAAGGGGCTTTTTCCTAACTTTCGCCTTATTTTCAATCAATGAATTTCCCATTAAAATGGGAATGGAGGGAGTGGTGATTAAAGAAGCCAGTCTTTATCGGAGCCTGGAGGGAGGAAAGGTCGAGTGCTTTCTTTGTGCCCATCGTTGCCAGATTGCCCCTGGAAAGTGGGGTATCTGCGGGGTAAGAGAAAACAGGGAGGGGAGGCTCTATACCCATGTTTATGGTGAGGTCATCGCCGCCCATGTCGACCCCATTGAAAAGAAACCTCTCTATCATTTTTACCCGGGGTCAAAGGCTTTTTCCATCGCTACGGTGGGTTGCAATTTCCGCTGCCCCTTCTGTCAGAACTGGGAGATATCTCAGGTAACCAAAAAGGAAAGACCCCAGGAATTCGGTTATCCCCTGCCGCCAGAGAAAGTGGTCAGGGAAGCCTTGCGCCATGGCTGCCGGAGCATCTCCTACACCTATACTGAACCAACCATTTTTTTTGAATATGCCTATGACACGGCTGTTCTGGCTAAAAAAGAAGGGCTGGCCAATAATTTTGTTACCAATGGCTTTATGACGGCTGAGGCCTTAAAAACCATCCAGCCTTATCTTGATGGCGCCAATGTCGACCTCAAGGCCTTCAAGGAAGAAACTTACAAGAAAATTTGCAAGGCTAAACTTGAGCCCGTTCTGGAATCAATTAAGCTCATGAAGGAACTGGGAATCTGGGTTGAGGTAACCACCCTGGTTGTTCCAGGCCTCAATGATAGCGACGAAGAATTGCGGGCGATAGCTCGTTTCCTGGCTGGAGTTGATCCGGAGATTCCCTGGCACATCAGTCGCTTTCATCCTGATTATGAATATACTTCTGTTCCGCCAACACCCATTCAGACCCTGAGGCGAGCTGCGGCCATTGGCCAGGAAGAAGGGCTGAAATTCATTTATATTGGCAACGTCTGGGGCGAAGGCGAGGATACCATCTGTCCTAACTGTCGCCGGCCAATCATCAAGCGCCAGGGTTTCTGGGTAGAAGAAATGGCCATGAAGGGGTCAACCTGTGGCTACTGTGGACACCGCATAGCCGGTCTGTTTGAATAATGACATCCTCAGGAACAAAGTCAATCTCTTGAGGTCTAATCAATCTCGAGAGGATAAAATCATGCTCAGCAGAAAAAATCACTTAGCTTAAAAGCCGTTAGATGCAAATGGTTAGAGAGAAACAAAAAATCTTTAAAAAGGATTTTGTGCCGGCTTCCTTTTTAATCTTTTTTCAGCCTCTAAATTCGAGATCAGCCCGTTTCCTCGTCAGCTCTGCGAGCCTTGATTCTTTCTGAGGGGAGAGGTATTCTTTGGCCAAAATAGATTGTTTAATTTTATGCTGCTAATTTTATTCTTCTGCTTCTTGTTATTTGAAAATTAAATGAATTATTAATGTCCCGGAAAGGATAGGGCCATGGTTAGTTCAGAAGAAAAATTTCCAAACAGATTCTATTCAGCCCTCAATACGGACCTTTATGAACTTACCATGTCCGCCGTTTATTTTGAGCGGGGCATGAACGAGCCAGCCACCTTTAGCCTATTTATTCGTAACTACCCGGCCCGCAGAAATTATTTTGTGGCGGCCGGGTTAGCTCAGGCCATAGCTTTCCTGCAGCACATGACTTTTTCTGAAGACGACCTGGCTTATCTTGAAGGCCTAAATTTATTCAGGCCCGAATTTCTGGATTATCTCAAAAAATTCAAATTCACCGGCCTGGTCCGGGCTATTCCTGAAGGTCGCCTCTTTTTTGCCAACGAGCCGCTGCTTGAAGTCGAAGCGCCTCTGATTGAAGCCCAGCTGGTGGAAACTGCCCTGATTAATATTCTCCATTTTCAGGTCATGGTTGCGACGAAGGCGGCTCGCTGTTTTTATGCTGCCCGGGGCCGACCCCTGATTGATTTTTCCCTGCGCCGGACTCACAGCCTGGAGGCAGGTCTCTATGTGGCCCGGGCGAGCTATATTGCCGGTTTTGCCGGCACCAGCAATGTTCTTGCCGGTCGCCTCTTCGGTCTTCCCGTTTATGGGACAATGGCCCATTCTTTTATTTTAAGCTTTGACCAGGAGATAGAGGCCTTCAGAGCCTATGCTCAGGTTTTTCCCGAAAGGACCATTCTTTTGATTGATACCTACGATACCCTGGCAGGGGCAAAAAAGGCAGCTCAGGTTGGTCAGGAAATGGCCAGACAAGGGCTCAGGCTGGCTGGTGTTCGCCTTGATAGTGGCTCTATGGCCATCCTTTCCCGTAAAGTCAGGAGGATTCTGGATAAAGCAGGCCTGAAAGAAACCAGAATTTTAGCCTCGGGCGCTTTTGATGAAAATAAAATTAAGGATGTTATCCAGCGTGGGGCAGCCATTGACTCCTTCGGTGTCGGGACAAAGATGGGGGTTTCGGCCGATTCTCCCTACCTCGATATGGCTTACAAACTGGTCGAATATGCTGGCCGCGAAGTTTTAAAGCTGAGTCCGGGCAAGGCAACGCTGGCCGGAGGAAAACAGGTCTGGCGTTTTTATGACCGCCGGGGCCGGTGCCATCGTGATGTCCTTTCCCTGAAAGATGAAGTCCTCGCTGGAGGCGAGCCTCTTTTAAAGGATTTCCTGAAAGAGGGAAAGGCCAGTTCAGCCTTGCCTTCCCTCGAGGAAATAAGAAGAACCTTCGAAGCTGATTTTTCTCGATTGCCCGAGAAATACAAAAGGCTGGAGCCTCAGCCTCCTTTGTATCCAGTGCGTCTTTCGCCTCGACTGAAGAGACTGCAGAGAGAAGTGGTTAATCAGGTCAGAGAAAAAGAGCTGGGCGAAAGCTGAGATAAGCCAGAGCAATTTCAGATTTTTCCAGAGCTCTTTGCTGGAAAATGATCAGCCACTTCTCCTTTAAATGCCGTGGAAATAACGTCTTGGCGAGCAAGTTGATAAATCGACCTGGTAATCTGACTCATCTTTATTAAGAAGGCCAGTTTATTAAAAAGGCTAAAAGTAAGATTAGCGCAAGAGCAGTTTTCTCCAGGATTGGTCATTTTAAGGGATAGTTTGCCTTTAATTATTTGCCTTTATTTCTGAGCTGCCGTTCAAATTGAAGATAGGGTATTGCCCCCTGGCTGAGAAGATATTCTTCCAGGGTTTTTTCCTGGACAAAAATGCCCAGGCAATCAGGATGTGTGGGCATAAGTCCCCATTTCTCCTCGCCATCCTGGCCAAAAAGAAGTCCCAGGGGATAAAGGCGACAGACAAGGGGACGGGCAGGATGAATCTGGCAGCCAGCCTGATTCAGAAAAATACAGCTTCCGTCTTCTTTTGTTCTCAGCGAAGGCTTCTGGCCGGGAATCAGAAATTTTTTTATTAATTCAGATTCAGGTATCTCGAGAAATTGGCTCAGGCGAGCTATTTCCAATTCATTTAGTTCTATGTGGCGCTGATAGCAACAGGAACAGCATTTTAGGCAGATAAAATCAAAGGGACTGTGCAAATTTAAATTAAAAGCCAGAGAATCTGAAGAGTGAAAAAAACTCATTTTTTCAAAACATCCTTTTTCTTCAATGATATAAAAAATTGGTCTTACAGGAAAGCCCCTCAAAGATGGCGATAAATAAAATTTTTTATTTTTCTGGAGATCATTTCTTCCAGTAGATTTTTTTATAGGCCTTGAGGGAAATTTTATATTTTTTTAAAATATTTGATTTTTTTGATCTTTAACCTATTATTTTAAAAGGAGGGAAAGAAATGAAAGGAGAGCGGATAAGTTCGGGTATTCCTGGGCTGGATGAAATTCTTCGAGGCGGGTTTTTACAGGGCCGGGCCTATCTTCTGGTCGGAGCTCCTGGAACCGGAAAGACAATTCTTTCCCTTCAGTGGCTTCGACAGGGAATGAAAAATCAGGAAAAATGCCTGCTGATCTCTCTCTCTGAGCCTGCCCCGGACATTGCCAAGAATATAGCCGGTTTTGGCTGGAGCCTTGAGGGCATAGAGATAGTGGATCTTTCCCCTTTAACTCAAGAAGGTAAGCCAGGAGAATATCGAGTTTTTCCACCCTCCCAGGTCGAAGAAGCTTCTATCTGGGAAAAGATTTTTGAGTCGCTGGAAAGATTCCTGCCCGATCGCCTGGTTCTCGATTCCATGACGATTCTGCGTCTCCTTTCTCCTGATCCCTATCAATTCCGCAAAAATATACTTTCCCTGGTTGGCTTTCTTAACCGCTTTGGCTGCACTTCTCTTCTTGTGACTGAGCCTGCTGATCTTGAGGAGGAGTCAGGTTTGGCCATGGCTGTGGATGGCCTCCTGCGAGTTTATCGTCAGATTGGCGAAAGACGGGTGCTGGAGCTTCGTTACCTTTCAGTGGAAAAAACAAGGGGATCAGATTACCTTTCTGGCCTTCATCCCTTCAGAATCACACCAACAGGTATACAGATTTTTCCACATATAATTTATTCACTTCAAGAAGCCCTTTCACCGGGAAGTCAAATTACTTCCGAAATAACTGAATTAGATGAATTGCTCGGAGGCGGAATTGAAACTGGCACCGCCACGTTGATTTCCGGACCAACTGGTGTAGGTAAGTCAACCCTGGGCCTGACCTTTCTAACCAGTGCGGTGAAGAAGGGGCATCGGGCTGTAGTTTATACTTTTGACGAATCGCCTGAATCGTATCTGGTTCGAGGCGAAGCCCTGGGGCTTCCGGCCAGAAGTCAGGTTAAAGAAGGCAGGCTTAAATTTGTCTATATTAGTCCCCTGACGGTTTATCCTGATGAGTTTTTAAATCTCGTCCGTCAGGAAATTGAGAAGGAAAAAAGAGATATGGTAATGATTGATAGCCTCAGAGGGTATAATGTCTGTTTAGAAGCTTATGGTGACTTGATCGTCCACACTCAGAATCTCGTTGCCTATCTTCAAGGTCAAAAAGTAACCTCTTTGTGGATAAATGAGGTGGAAAGAATAACTGGAGAATTGAGCCTGAGTGAAGCCGGGGTTAGCTATCTTTTTGATAATGCCATTTTAATGCGCTACGCTGAAATGGAAGCTCGAATAGTGCGCTTAATTAGCTGCTTTAAGAAGAGACAGGGCCCATTTCCATCTGATCTGAGGGAATTCAACATAACGCCAGAGGGACTTAAGGTGGGAGAAAAGCTCAAGGGAATTACCGGTCTGCTTTCTGGAGTCCCCCGGCGCTGGGAATCTGATTGATGCTTAAAAATAAAAAAACAATTGGTCTTCTTTTCTCCAGTAGAACTGATTGCCGTCTCCTGCAGGATTTCTTAATTCAAAAGGATTATCGGGTTTCAATCCTCCAGCCAGAAAAATTCATCCCGCAGAATTTGGAGGACATTAATCTCATCATGGCTGAATCCTCCCTTGCCCGAAGATTTAACTCCGAGCTTTTAGCTTTAAAGAAAACAGCTGTCTTGAAATTTTCCTTTTTGCCCCTGATTGTCGCTATCTCGCCCTCTGAATCCGTATCCCCCTGGCTTGCTTCTGGCTACGATGATGTTTTGACCCTGCCCGTAGATAAAGACCTGCTGGCAAGTCGTCTCCAGGCCTGGCTCCGCTTGCAGGAGGAAACATCAGGCAATTTGCGGGAATTAGTTGAAAGAAGCACCATTGGTTTTTATCGGACAACTCCCGATGGCCGCATACTTTATGCTAACCCGGCCATTATCAAAATGCTCGGTTTTGCTTCTTTTGAAGAATTAGCGCGAAGAAATCTGGAAGAAGAAGGCTTCGAACCTGCCTATCCCCGGAGTCACTTTAAAGAAATGATGGAAAAAGAAGGTGAAATAAGGGGATTAGAATCAGTCTGGATAAGAAAAGATGGAACCAGGCTCTGGGTAAGGGAGAGCGCCTGGGCCATAAAGGATGAATCGGGGAAAATAATTTTTTATGAGGGAACAGTAGAAGATATTACGGAGAGGGTTGAGGCTGAGGAAGCCTATTTAACCATAGTTGAAAATGCGCTTCAGGGTATAGTCCTGATTCAAAAGAACCGGGTTGTTTTTGCCAATCCGGCCATGGAAAAAATAAGCGGCTATTCCCGGGATGAACTTCAGGCCTTCACTCCTGAACAGGTAAGAAATTTGGTTCATCCTGAGGACCGAGACCGGGTCTGGGAGAATATGCAGAGGCGGATGAAAGGCGAAGAGGTGCCCTCAAGCTATGAATTTCGGTTTCTTCACAAGAATGGGGAGGTCCGCTGGGTAAAAATTTCAGCCACAAGAATAAATTATCGCGGTAAGCCAGCTATCTTGGCTTCCTATCTGGATATAACCGAAGAAAAGCGCTTGGCTGAGCGCCTCGAAGCCATCCACAGGGTTGGCCAGAGGCTGGCGCTCGTAAATTCCTCTGGAGAAATTGCCAGAATAATAATTGCCGCGGCTAAAGAGCTTTTGGGCCTGGATGAAGTTGGCCTTTATCTTCTTGATTCAGCCCGGGAACAATTAAAGCTGATCGGCCATTCTCCGGAAGTTCCGCCCGGTCCAGAAATTTTCCCCCTGAAGGCGGACAGGGGAATTGTGCCTTTAGTGGCCCGAACCGGCGAAAGCCTTTATTTAAGTGATGTTTCCAAACACTCGTTTTATGTTCCTGGAGCCAGAGAAACTCGAAGCGAATTCTGCGTTCCCCTGAAACTTGAAGAGAGAATAATCGGCGTTTTGAATGTTGAAAGCCCCCAACCTGATGCCTTCAGCCCTCAGGACCAGAAACTCATTTTAACTCTGGCTGAGGTGGCTTCCATGGCTTTAGGCCGGGCTGAATATTTAGAGTTGCTTCTGGAAAGCGAAGAGCGTTTCGAGCATCTGGCTCGGAGTTCTCCCGATATCATTTATCGCTATCGCTTCCAGCCAGAAAGGGGCCTGGATTATATCAGCCCGGCGGTAACTAAAATAACCGGTTATACTGTGGATGAATTTCATTCAGATCCGGATTTATGGATGAAAATAATTCATCCAGAAGATAAGGTTTTCCTGGAAAAAACATTCAATGAGCCTGATTTTTTCAAACAACCCATGGAAATGAGACTGATCGGTAAGGGAGGCGAAAGCGTCTGGATGGAGCAAATTGTTGTACCTTTATATGATGAAGAAGGCAACCTGATAGCCCTTGATGGCATAGCCCGCGACATTACCGAAAGAAAGCGGGCTGCCCGAAAGATAGAAGACCTTCTCAATCAGGTAGTCATGGCCTTTTCTTCGGCCATGGAGCTTCGCGACCCCTATACAGCCGGCCATCAGCGCCGGGTCACCGAACTTGCCCTGGCCATAGCCCAGGAAATGGGGTTATCAGGGGAGCAACTTAAGGGTCTTCAGGTAGCTTCCCTGCTTCATGATATTGGCAAAGGCCTCTTTGTTCCCGCTGAAATTCTGAGCAAACCTGGCCAATTGACCGTGTGGGAGATGGCCCTGATTAAAATCCATCCCCAGGCTGGCTATGAAGTTCTGAAAAAAGTTGATTTTCCCTGGCCGGTGGCTGAAATTGTCCATCAGCATCACGAGAGGCTTGATGGCTCAGGCTATCCCCAGGGATTAAAAGATAAAGATATTCTTCTTGAGGCAAAGATTATCGCTGTAGCCGATGTGGTTGAAGCCATGAGCTCCCATCGTCCCTATCGACCCTCTCTGGGAACAGAAAAGGCCCAGGAGGAGATAGAAGCCCAGAAGGGCGTTCTCTATGACCCCCAGGTGGTGGAAGCTTGCCTGCGGGTTTTTGCTCGTGGTTTCTCCTTTTCCCCCTAATTGGGGACACAAACATTTTTTTCTCTTAGAAATTTATCTGAGGGCTATAAAAATTTTGATATTCGTTCCAGCGAAAATGCCTCTCGTTTCATTGAGCCAGCTTAAAGCCAAACCTTTTTATTAAAATCTTTTCTGCCTCTTCCGGATTCTTATGGGTAACCCTAAAGAATTATCAATCTCCGACAGCCATACTGAACCCGAAGGTAAATTCTTCAAGGCGAGTTGAAACCAGATATTTTCCATCTCAGGGCTATTTCTTTAATTCTTCTCCGCAAAGGATGAACTCGCCCGGATTCTAGCTGCTGTTAGGTGACGTAAAATCTATCATCTTCAGCCAAAATGGGTGAAGAATTTCTTTTTTAAAAAATTTATGATGGCCTATCCCTCTAAATCAAACTGGCTGGTAAATCAAATCGGTCGCAGATTCGGGAGGATATGGTCAGGCCAGCCTGACGATGGAGACTCCCGTTCTACAAAAAGGAGGCCTGAGCTACTGGTAAAAACAGAACAGACTGATAAAAAAATACAGAATAATAAAGACGTAAAAAAGAAGGTCAGTTCGGGGGCTTCCTATGGCAAATAATTTTGTTTCTTGCACCTTAAATACCCGTATATCTTTTAAATACAAGCTGGATGCCGCCAAATAGGCACTTTCCCCATTGGACTCAGGAAAAGTTAGAGACTATCGAAAATGTATGTGTCCCCAGATTAGTTTTGGTAAAATATAAGGGATGACAGGAAGAACCAGGATAAACCAGGGAAGAAAATTTGTTTATCTTGATCATCCGGCGGATGCCAAATTCCAGGCTTTTGGCCGGACCCTGGAGGAGGCCTTCGGCCAGGCCGCTCTGGCTGTGGCTTCCCTGATGTGGGAGCCAGAAAAAATAAAAAAGGCGAAGCGCCGAACGGTCCTTGTCCAGGGAAGGGACCTGGAACAGCTTCTTTTTAAATTTCTAAGTGAAATTCTTTATCTTTTTGAAGCTAAAGGTTTTCTCCTGGCTTCTGCCCGGGACATCAAAATTTTCAAGCAGGAAAATGGCTATTCCCTGGAAGCTGTTTTTGAGGGCGATAATCTTAACAATAATTATGTCATTTTCGGCGAGGTCAAAGCCATTACCTATCATGATATGATTATCCGTCAAAATGATGAGTTTTTAATTCAGGTAGTGGTGGATATGTGAGGAGGTGAAAGGATGGAACTGAGAAAAATAAATGATTATACCTGGGAAATCCCCAAAGAAGGGCCAATGCGGGTGCCGGCTATCATTTATGCTTCTGAAAAGCTTCTGGAAACAGTCAAGAAGGATCAGACTTTGCAGCAGGCTAAAAATGTCGCCTGCCTTCCGGGAATCCAGAAGTATTCCTATGTTATGCCTGATGGTCATCAGGGCTATGGCTTTCCCATCGGAGGGGTGGCGGCCTTTGATCTTGATGAAGGCATCATTTCTCCTGGTGGCGTTGGCTATGATATCAATTGCGGGGTACGACTCCTGAGAACAGATTACCGGGAAAAGGATATTTCGGCTAAAAGACGGGAACTTCTGGCTGAAATTTTCAAGGAAGTTCCAGCTGGTGTGGGTAAGGGCGGAATAACCAAGCTCAGCCGCAGTGTTCTGCTGGAGATTCTCACCAGAGGGGCTGAGTGGGCTGTCGAAAACGGCTATGGTACCAAGGAAGACCTGCTGCTGACTGAGGAAAATGGCCGGATGAAGGATGCTGATCCCAGCTATCTTTCGTCGCGAGCTCTGGAAAGAGGCATCCCTCAGCTCGGGACTCTGGGGTCAGGCAATCATTTCCTGGAAATTCAAAAAGTTGAAAAGATTTATAATCGGGAAATTGCCCGTGTTTTTGGCATAGACGAGGAAGGCCAGATTCTGGTCATGATTCATTGCGGCAGCCGCGGTCTGGGCCATCAGGTGGCGACAGATTTTATTGAATTAATGGAAAATAAAATCGGCACCAAGGGTCTTCCTGATCGCGAACTCATCCATGCGCCGATTAAATCACCTCTGGGCCAGCAGTATTATAAATCCATGTGCGCGGCCGTCAATTATGCCTTTGCCAACCGGCAGATGATTGCTCACTGGGTCAGGGATGTCTTTGCGAAAGTTCTGGGTAGCTCTGCCGGGATGCGCCAGATTTATGATGTCTGTCATAATGTGGCCAAGATTGAAAAGCATCGCATTAATGGTCAGGAAAAACTGGTTTGTATTCATCGCAAGGGAGCGACACGCAGTTTTGGTCCTGGCCGGCCCGAGATTCCTGAAGTTTATCGCCCCTATGGCCAGCCGGTAATTATCCCTGGAAGTATGGGGACAGCCTCTTATATTCTCGTTGGCACCAAGGAAGCTGAGGAATTGAGTTTCAGTTCTACAGCCCATGGAGCGGGCCGGGTTATGTCCAGACATGAGGCCTTACGGCGCTTCCGGGGCGAACAGATTCGGGACCAGCTCCTGGCCAAAGGCATAGAGCTCCAATCAACGAGCCTCAAAGGTGTGGCCGAAGAAGCTTCAGCTGCCTATAAAGATGTCGATGAAGTTGTTCGTACCTCCCATGAGGTGGGTATCGGTCGCCTTGTGGCCAAAGTGGTGCCTATTGGCGTCATGAAGGGATAAATCAATCCATCAATTTCTAAAGGCTCTTCCGGGTTTTTAATGGATAGACCTAAAGAATTATCAATCCTCGGGGCCTTTAAAGAACCTGCAGATAAATCCCTCCAGGCAGGTTGAAACCGGATTCGGCCAATCTTATAAATATTTTTCTCATCCTCCGCGACGACGAGCTGCTCCGGATTCATTCCGCTTTTGAGAGCCGTAAAATCATCATTTTTAGCCAGAAAAGTCTGAAGGAACATTTCAAAAGGCTCAGGCAAAAAAGCTCAGCTTTCGCCCGGGAGAAGCTCTTTTCAGTCCGTTTAAGGGAGAAGGTTTAAGAATTACAGGCAAAAGAAAGCTCAAAAAAGCTTTTTATGAAACTTTTTTATGAGGCTTATCAGGGGAAACTCTATTACTTAACCCTTTTATTTCGTTAATTTTCATTTAATTAAACTCAATTCAGCCTCATGGGCATTAAACCCTGGCGGGCCCGATCAGGTATTAACTACCTGAAAATCAAATATTTTAACCGGCTGGAAAGTCGGCCGAACCGAAACAATTAATCAGGCAATATAAAAAATTTATTTATGAAAACTTAAAATAATCTAAAAAATTTTTAGGGGAAAAGGAGGATTCAAAAAGCGAAGGCTTTTTCCCGGCGTTTCTTTCAGGTAATTACCTTATCAATATCCTTTTCAGCATAATCCTCAAATTGAAGGGCCAGGCCATATTCACTCTTCAGCATGAGAAAATGGCTTTTTTCCACACGGCTCAGATACTGGAGGAGCTTTTTCTTGTCGCTTTTAACCCGACGACTGAGTTTAGCATAAAAGACCTCAGCTGCCCTTTCGGCTTTCATGGCCTGTTCCAGGACATCAACGAGGCTACTTGAAGGTCTGATAATGACTGAAGGCAATAATTTCTCTTCAGTTTTATCGGGTATAACCAGCTCTGAGCGGGGAAAGGAGGCCACGAAAAGGTTTCTTAAAGCTTTTTCGTGCTTCTTTTCTTCCAGGGCGAGGATACCTATTTTTTCCCGGAGAAGGGGATTTTTCAATCTGCGGGCAAGACGCAGATAAATTTTTTGCGAATCAATTTCGGCTCTGATAGCCAGACCCAAAAGAGTCTTTAAGGAAGTGCGGGCTAAATTAATCATGCTTGACTCCTTTCGTGTTAAAAATAGCTCCAGGCTCAAGGGCCTTCATGCTTAAAAATTTACGATTTTTTTATTTAACTTTAAGTAGACGCCACTTGCGCAGACTCTCGCGGCTTACGAGATCTTCCAGTTTAAAAAAGACCTGGTTTTCCCCCCGTGCGACAGGTACAACCCAGGTGTCGATGAGGCTTTCGTTCTGTCGGAATTTAGCCTTGAGGCTTTCGAGGCTCAGTGCCTCTCCATATTCTCGCTGCGAGCGAAAAGTTTCGCGGCTCTGGCTTAATCGGCTTTCTACCGTAAGTCTTAAAGAGTAACGCCAGGAATGACCTTCTTGAGTAAAAGCAAGGCATCGGTAGGGAATGGAAAGGGTGAAGGCCGCCAGAGGCTGGCCTCTTTCATCTTTGTAAATCTTATCTAAATTGATAAAAAAATCAGGCAGTCCAGCGATGGGCATTTCCGCCACATTATCCGTAACTTCGGCTATTCTCTGATAATAAATAACATTCGGGTCAAAGCTATAATAAGAAATCATGGACATGGGTTTGATGGTAATGTCAGAAACCAGCTTGTAGTCCCTGGTGCCCTCCGTGGCCACAAAGATTAAGCGGAGAGGGCCGGAAAAATAGTCAGGGTATTGATTGTAAACCCAGATTTCGCTTGGCCGTTCATTAACCGTTCCTTCCTCCAGAATATTGGAGCTGAGCTGTCTTCTGGATTCACCAAATTCAGTAGGCGTATCGCCCATGGTTTTTTTGATGACATCGGTGGGTGGACCGAGGAGGACATAAATGCGGCCTCGATCCGTTTTCCAGCCAGGAATGCCTGCCTTAAAAGCTTTGTCGGCAATGGCCAGACGCGTGTAATAGGCCTGCCGGAATTCGTTGACTTCAGTTTCTGGATTCGGGTCCCGCCGTCTCCAGAAATCCTCAATGAATTTTCCTCTATCCTCGGGAGGAATCTCGCGGAAGATTCTTTCTTCCTGGGGAGTGATGATATAGCTTATCTGCTCGAGAAAACGCTGGGCAGGAGGATCAAGGGGTGGAACCATCATCAGCGGCTGGACACAGCCAGCGATCAAGGAAAAATAAAATAATAAAATTAACAATTTAAACTTAAAATTTTTTGGGAACATCGTTTCTCTTTTGATTCATCTAATATTTTCAACCATTTATCTTTTTTCTGCAAGTCAATTTTCTGGCCTTACTTCAATTAATTTTATCCTGGCGTGAATTTAATCTCTTCTTCAAGTCGGCTCTTCGGCCGTTGACATTTCAGAAAAGCTATAGGATATTCTGAATTCAGGGAGGCGAGATGAAGGTTCTTTTAGCAGGTTATAATCTGGATTCAGAGGTTATTGATGCTCTCGTCAAAAACAGCCCGCCCAGGCTGGATATAACTCCAGAAACCCTTTCCGCAGCCTATGCCCGGATTTCCCGCGACCCCAGACCGGTTAATGAATTAAGAGCTGAAGCCAGAAAAGAGGTGGAGCGAGCCCGGCGATCGAATCAAACCATCATTTTCAAAATGGGTCACCATTCAGTGGCTGAACACGCTGTTTTTAATTTTGATATTATTGGCGTGAGCCGTTTAGCCATTGAAGCTATTGAACATTTTCGCCTGGCCTCTTTTACAGAAAAATCCCAGCGCTATGTTAAACTCGGGGGCGAAGTGGTTGTTCCGGAGGAAATCAGGCAAGCAGGCAGAGAGAAGGAATTTCTGGCTTTAACCAGAAGGCAACATGAGCTTTATCAATCTCTTTACGAAAGGCTGAGGCCCTACTTTTTTGAGCGATTCGAGCCCTATGCTTCTGACCCCAAAAACCAGGTTATCCTTGATAACTGGGCCAAGGAAGATGCCCGCTATGTTTTAAGTTTATCTACCCAGAGCCAGTTAGGTATGACTGTCAATGCCCGTACCCTGGAACTCATGATTCGCCGCTTCGCCGGAGCCAGGCTGGCTGAATTAAGAACTCTCGGAAAAAGGCTTTATGAGCTGGCCAGCGAAGTGGCTCCCTCTTTGCTCTTATTTACAGAGGCCAGTCCCTATGAAGTTTCCACCTATGATGATTTATTAGACGCTTCCCAGCCCCTAATTGAAAAGAAAATAAAATGGGAAAAAATTAAAAAAGGGGAGAAAAGCCGGAAAAAAAGACAGGAGACAGTCAGGCTGATTAATCTGACTCCAGGTGGTGATGATTATCTTTTAGCTGCCCTGCTACACCGCATTCTGCCCTTATCCTTTGAAGATTGCCAGAGAATAACAAGAAGACTTAAGCCTGAAGAAAAGAGGAAACTTTTTTTAACCAGTTTTCGCCGCCTTGAGTTTTATGATCGACTCCTCAGAGAATTTGAACATACTGATCTTGCCTTTGAATTGGTTGTTTCGGCCTCCTGTTTTGCCCAGCTCAAAAGACATCGCCTGGCCACGCTCACCAGCCAGCCCTATGATCCATCACTCGGAGTTACTGTTCCTCCTTCGATCAGGTCCATTGGCGCCAGCCGGGAGTTCCTGGCGATAATGAAAGAGGCTGAAAATCTTTATGAGCAGCTGAAGCCAGCTGGAATTGACGTAGCCAGCTATGCTTTAACCAATGCTCATCGGCGTCGGGTTCTTTTCAAGGCTAATGTCCGGGAGCTCTATCATATTTCCCGTCTGCGGCAGGACCAATCAGCTCAGTGGGATATTCGAAATATCGTAGGGGAAATGATTAAGCTGGCCCGACAGGCCATGCCCTTAGCCTTTCTTCTTGCCGGGGGAAAGGATGCTTTCCCCGGGCTTTATGCCCGACTTTTTGGTCAGGAACCTCAGATGAAGCCGCCAGCCCTGTTACGACCTGCCTCAGAATCAAAGGAAGAAAAATAATTTTAATGATTTGAGAGAATAGATTAAAAAATCTCAGCCCTCTTTTTAAGGAGCGACGCCAGATTGTATTTTTAATAATTAATTCACCTTTTTTAGACGGAAGAATCTTTTTTTGCCCAGGCGAAGAACATGCTCTTTAACCTGGCTGAAGTCAATCATAAAATTGATATTGTCGACTCTCTGACCATCAAGGTCAACTCCACCCTGCCTGATCAATCTTTTCGCCTCGCTCCTTGAAGGAACGAGATTGTAATTGACAAGCAAATCAACAATATTGAGGCTGAGTTCTCTTTTTTCTTCAGGTAAAAAGGTGAGCGCAATCTCCGTCATTTCCTGGGGAAGCTCCCGGCGCCGGAAGACGCGGTCAAATTCCTCGGCGGCTCTATCCGCTTCCTCTTTTCCCCAGAAATCAGCCACAATCAGCCAGGCCAATTTAGCCTTTAGATCCCTGGGATTTATTTTTCCCGCTTCCGCATCTTTCCTCCAGCTTTCAATCTGCTCCAGCCTGATATCTGTCAGCAACTCATAATAGCGATACATGAGCTCATCAGAAATGGACATTATTTTTCCGTAGATTTCCTGAGGTGGTTCAGTAATTCCCACATAATTTCCCAGGGATTTGCTCATCTTTTCGACTCCATCCAGCCCCTCCAGAAGAGGCATGGTTATAACGATCTGTGGCTCCTGACCGAACTCGCGCTGAAGGTCGCGGCCCACAAGAAGGTTAAATTTCTGATCGGTTCCACCAAGTTCCACATCAGCTCTAAGGGCAACAGAATCATAGGCCTGCATAAGAGGATAGAGAATTTCATGAACACAGATGGGCAGGCCTGATTTAAGACGCAGGGCAAAGTCATCTCGCTCGAGCAGCCGGGCCACTGTATACTTGGCCGCGAGATTGATGATATCAAAGCTGGTTAAGGCACCGAGCCACCGGGAATTGAAATCAATGATGGTTTTCTCAGGGTCAAGAATCTTAAAAATTTGCTGGCGGTAGGTTTCGGCATTGCGGTTGATTTCTTCTCTGGTCATGGGCTTACGCGTCGAAGAGCGACCCGAAGGATCGCCAATCAACCCCGTAAAATCACCTATCAGGAAGATGACTTCATGTCCTAAATCCTGGAAATGCTTCATTTTTCTTAAAAGGACTGTATGACCAAGATGAATATCCGGCGCGGTGGGGTCAAAGCCAGCTTTAACCCGAAGGGGTTTGTTTTCCCGGATTGATTTTTCCAGGCGATCCAGCAGCTCCTCTTCCTGGATTATTTCGACAGTTCCCTTTTTTAGATAATCAAATTGCTCTCTGGCTATGAGTTTAATGTCTTTCTCTTCCATCTGGCTTCTCCCAGTTTAATCTAGGAAAGAATGACGATTGAGGGCCGGTCAATCCATAATAAAGACTCTCCGGCCCCTTACCTCCAGTTTACCCTCGAAGAAAAGGCGCACAGCTTCAGGATAGATTCGATGTTCTTCCTTCAAAATTCTCTCGGCCAGGGATTCTTCCGTATCATCCTGAAGGACAGGAACAACCGCCTGGAGAATAATTGGCCCCATATCCACTTCCTCGGAAACAAAATGAACCGTGGCTCCTGAATATTTCACTCCCCATTCCAGAGCCTGCCGCTGGGCATTCAGACCAGGAAAAGAGGGTAAAAGGGCGGGATGAATATTCATGATGCGATGCCGGTAAGCCTGACATAAAACTGGAGTCAGAATCCGCATATAGCCCGCGAGACAGACTAAATCAACCTCTCTTTTGAGCAATTCGCGCAGAATTTCCCGATCGTAATCTTCCCTGGTTGGATATAGTTTTGGATTGAGATAAAGTGTTTCCAGTCCCCTCTCCCTGGCTATGGCCAGACCGGGAGCTTCTTCCCGGTTGCTGAAAACAAGGACAATGTCGGCATTGATTTTTCCGGCCAGGATAGCATCATGGATAGCCCGGAAATTGGAACCCCGTCCAGAAAGAAAGACGGCGATCCGGCCCCTTTTTCTAGGACTCCTGAAAATTTCCTGGGACATATTTCTTCCTTTTTTTAAAATTTTATGGCCATGCCTATTTTAATGGAAAATCCACTGAAATCAATGACCGCTTTCTGGCGATTCCGACTGAGCTCCGGGTCAGGTTCAGCGGTGACCACGAGGAGGCGAGCTTGCCAGAAATCAAGGGAAGGTAAATATTCTTCATAGAATTCAAGGGGTCCTTCCTGGCCAGCTTTGTTGGTGCCTTTAAAATCAGTCGTCCGGGCCTGGCGATAATCTGCCTCAAGAAAAAAAGAAGTGGCTGATTCTGGCTGAAAGCTAAAACCAAGGCCCAGAAGAACGTAGGGTGAGTTAGCTTGAGCATTCTGATAGACAGGATAAACAAATTTCAGGTCAGTCTCCTTTCGGTTGGCCTCCCGGTCAATATAGCGAGCCAGAAGAAGACCGGCCTCGCCTTTAATAAAAACACAGGAATTTTTAGTTAGCGGCAGAAAATAAGTCAGATTGAGGCCAAAGGGGACAGCCGTCGCTTTGGCAGGATGGGCATAGAAATAAAGAGTATTTTCTTTTTTGACCGGGACAGATGTTCTTTTCTCTGTCAATTCAAAATAAAGAAAGCCCGAAGCCAGGCCCAAAGACCATCTGGAAGTTAGAGCTACCTGCAGGCCGAAAGCCATTTCATAGCCAGATCGAAGGTGGGGTAAGGGTGATGGTTCTACCGACCAGCCCTGAAGCTCGGCCTCCTTATGCATTCTTTCTACCCAGGAGGCTAGGCTTCGATTGATTAAAGAAAAGGAAGAGCGCTGAAGGCCGGCTGACCAGATAAGAGAAATTTCGAGCGCCGAGGCGGAGGAGGGAAGAAGGCTAAGGAGAAAAGAAAGAAGAGAGACAAGAATGGGCTTTTCCTTGAGGTTCAACCTGATACTCAATTTCAATTAACCAATGGCCAGAAGTTTTTCCAGGGAATTTTTCCAGGCCTGGTAAGCCTGTTCTACCTCGAGGTCCACCAGAAGCCGGTTCAACTGAAGAATTAATATTCTTTTCCCCTTAACTTGGCCAATCACTTTAACCGGAACACCGGTTTCGGCCGCGAGCTTCATAAAGGCAGGAAGATTTTTTGCCTTCAAGCTGAAAATTATTCTTGACTGGGTCTCGCCGAAGAGAAGAGCATCGGGACGGAGAGAATCTTCAAGATTCACCTCAAATCCAGGTCTCCTCTCACTCAGAAAGGAGCATTCAGTCAGGGCCACAGCTAAGCCGCCTTCGGAAATATCATGGGCCGATTCGACCAGATTTCTTCTTATAGCCTTGATGGCCAGCTGATGAAGCTTTTTTTCGGCCTCGAGGTCAATTTCGGGTGGTCTGCCCTTTTCCAGTCCGAATTTCACCTGAAGATAAAGACTTCCGCCAAGCTCTTCTTTATTTAAACCGGCCAGGACAATCAGATCCCCTTCATTTTTGAAACCAGGTGTGCAGAGAGTCTCAGCGCCCTCAATCAGCCCGACGACACCAATGACCGGTGTGGGCAGAACAGGTTTCCCCTCGGTTTCATTATAGAAACTGACATTGCCGCCAGTTACAGGTACCTCCAGATAACGGCAGGCTTCTGCCATGCCGCTTATAACTTCAGCAAATTGCCACATGATTTCTGGTTTTTCCGGGTTGCCAAAATTAAGACAGTTGGTTAGGCCGATAGGTTCGGCTCCAACGCAGGCCAGATTGCGGCAGCCTTCAGCCACAGCAATTTTCCCGCCAGTTCTGGGATCGAGGAAACAGTAAAGTCCCGGTCCATCCAGTGTCATGGCCAGAAACTTATCACTGCCCTTGATTCTTAAGACGGCAGCATCAGCCCCGGGCAGGACAACTGTATTAATCTGAACCATATGGTCATATTGGCGATAAATCCATTCTTTGCTGGCGATGCTGGGATGAGAGAGAAGTTCAAGAAGGGTTTCATTGAAATTCTGTTTCCAATCGAGGGAGGCAAGATCAAGGAACTGGAGCGATTCTATATAATCTGGCTGGCGAGCAGGCCGATCATAAACAGGGCAGAGGTCAACTATAGCCTCGACCGGAACATCCACCACTTTCTCTCCCTTAAAGAAAACTTCAAGGTTATGGCCAGAAGTTATTTCGCCAATAACAATCGCTTCAAGATCCCATCGGGCAAAGATTTGCTGGACCTCAGCCACTTTCTCAGGTTGAGCAATCATGAGCATTCTTTCCTGCGATTCTGAGAGCATAATTTCATAGGGAGTCATGCCTTCTTCCCGCTGGGGGACAAGGTCCAGATTGATCCGGATGCCTGTCCTGGATTTGGCGGCGATTTCAGTCGTGGAGCAGGTTAAGCCAGCCGCACCCATATCCTGGATGCCAACAATTAGCCCTTTGTCCATGACTTCAAGGCAGGCTTCAAGAAGAAGTTTTTCTTTAAAGGGATCGCCCACCTGAACATTGGGTCTCTTTTGCTCGACTTCCGGGCCAAATTCAGCCGAAGCCATGGTGGCTCCATGGATGCCATCCCGACCGGTTTTTGCCCCAGCGTAAATAACCACATTTCCCGGGGAGCCAGCCCGGGCATAGAAAATTTTTTCTTTTCTGGCGAGACCCAGGCAGAAAACATTAACCAGGGGATTGGAGCTATAGCTCGGATGAAAAAGGGCTTCGCCCCCGACTGTGGGCACGCCCACTGAATTGCCATAGGAAGAAATGCCGGAAACAACCCCTTCCATGATGGCCCTGTTGCGGGCCAGGGAAAGTGGACCAAAACGAAGCGAATCAAGCAGGGCGATGGGTCTTGCGCCCATGGTAAAAATATCCCGCAGAATACCGCCAACGCCTGTAGCTGCGCCCTGAAAGGGTTCGATAAAAGAAGGGTGATTATGGGATTCAATCTTAAAGACAACCGCCAGACCAGCGCCAATATCAACGACGCCCGCATTTTCTCCAGGCCCCTGGATAACCCTCGGACCCGAGGTGGGCAACTTTTTGAGATGAATTTTTGAACTCTTATAGCTGCAGTGCTCTGACCACATCAGGGAGAAAATGCCAAGCTCAGTTAAATTGGGTTCGCGGCCAATTAAGCTGACGATACGGTTATATTCATCGATGGTCAGGTTATGTTCGCGTAAAATTTTTTCAGAAATCATTTCTTATCCGCCTAAAATTTAAAATCTACAAGCTATTAATGATTGATTTAAAGATGACCAGACCATCGCTGCTTCCCAGGATGGCTTCAGCCGCTCTTTCCGGATGAGGCATCAGGCCCAGAACATTGCCCGAGGCATTACAGATGCCGGCAATATTCTCCACGGAACCATTAACGTTGGCCTCTTCATTAATTTCTCCATTTTCCGTGCAATAGCGAAAGATAATCTGGCCATTTTTTTTGAGCCTTTGCAGGGTTTCCGGGGGGGCATAATAATTGCCATCAAAATGGGCAATAGGGATTTTCAAAACCTGACCGATCTGAGCTTTTCGGGTAAAGGGAGTCTTGTTATTTTCGACCCTGATCCAGACATGTTGGCAGAGAAATTTCAGATTTTTGTTGCGCAGCATAGCTCCTTCAAGGAGGCCAGATTCAAGAAGAATCTGGAAGCCATTGCAGATACCCAGAACCAGCCCACCCTTATGGGCAAATTTGATTATTTCCTGCATGATGGGCGAAAACCGGGCAATCGCCCCTGAACGGAGATAATCGCCATAGGAAAAGCCTCCGGGTAGAACAACGCAATCAACCCCTTTAAGATCCTGGTCTTTATGCCAGAGGAAAAAGGTGGGCTGATTTAAAACTTCCTTTAAAACATAATAGGTATCATAATCACAGTTAGAACCGGGGAAAATGACCACACCGAATTTCATAGCCTTAATCGAGAAAATCCCAGGAAAAGGTCTCAATTATGGGATTAGCCAGAACCCTATCGGCAATTTCTGGAATGAGTCTGGAGGCCGTTTCTCGATCAATATTCTCCAGTTCGATTTCAAAAACCTTTCCCTGGCGAACATCTTTTATCTGATGATAGCCGAGAACATGGAGAGCATGACGAACTGTCTGACCCTGAGGGTCAAGGACCCCATTCTTCAGACTAACCAGCACTCTTATTTTCATTACCCAGAACCCTTTCAAAGATAAAATCTATTTTTTCAAAATAGGGCTCAAGTCGAAAACAGGCTTCAATTTCCTCGAGAGAAAGCCTTTCTCTTATGGCTTTATCTTCAAGAACAAGCTCCTTAAAATTTAGTTTTTCCTCAAGGGAGCGAAGGCTGAGTTTCTGGACAATTTCATAGGCTTCTTCCCGGCTCAGGCCTTTCTGGGTGAGCGCTAAAAGGACTGCCTGGGAAAAAACAAGACCCTGGGTCAGGAAGACGTTGCTGAACATTCTTTCTTTGTTGACCCGCCAGTGGCTGATGAGATCGATGGCCTCGTTTAGAATGAAATCGGTTAGGGTAAAGGCGTCAGGCAGGATAATTCTTTCGGCTGAGGAATGGGAAATATCCCTTTCATGCCAGAGAGGAATATTTTCAAGAGCAGTTGAAAGATAGGAGCGAATGACCCGGGCTAAACCGCAGATTCTCTCCGAACGGACCGGATTTTTTTTATGAGGCATAGAGGAGGAGCCTTTCTGCCCGGCTGTGAAGGGTTCCTCAATTTCCTGAACTTCAGTCCTCTGGAGATGTCTTATTTCCAGGGCTATTTTTTCGAGCGAAGCTGCCAGAATGGCCAGCGTAAAAAGGACTTCTGCATGCCTGTCCCTTTGCAGGACCTGATTGGAAACACGGGCTGGAGTAAGTCCGAGTTTCTTCAGGGCTATTTTTTCTACCTCGGGCTCAAGATGGATATAGGTTCCCACTGAGCCAGAAATCCGGCCGACGCTGATGACCTTTCGGGCTTGCTCCAGGCGATAAAGATGACGGCCCATCTCTTCATACCAGACAAGGAGCTTGACACCGAAGGTAATGGGTTCAGCGTGGACACCATGGGTTCTTCCAGCAATTATAGTTTTTTTATGCTCAAGAGCCTGATCTTTAATTACCTCCCGTAGCTTCCTGGTTTTCTCAGCAATCAGGTCGAGGGATTCCACCAGGAGAAGAGAAAGGGCTGTATCCACAACGTCGTAAGAAGTCAGACCAAGATGGATGTAGCGGGCGTCCTCGCCCACATATTCAGCCACATTGGTCAGAAAGGCAATAACATCATGTTTGACTTTTTTTTCAATGGCCTCAATTCTTTCCACGGAAAAACTGGCTTTCTTTTTTATATTCTCTAAGGAGGCGAGGGGGATTTTCCCGAGCTCAGCCCAGGCCTCACATACAGCTAATTCGACATCCAGCCAGCGACGGAATTTATTTTCTTCCGACCAGATTCTGGCCATTTCAGGAGAGGAGTATCTTTTAATCACCGGCCCTCCAGGAAGGCTCATCTTATCAATAGACTGGCCCTGTGTCAACGACACTCTGGCCAGAAAATTGAGCTAAAAAAGAGAAGAGAAATTCATTTTGCTGATATAATTGGAATAAATAATCAGCAGGAAACGGGCTGGCCAGAAAATGAATTATAAGAAATGCTAAGGAAAAGAGAGGGACGGTGTCTAATATTATGAGGAAACGAGTGGATGAGCCGGATGATAACCAGCTTGTGGCTGAAGCTAAAAAGGGAAATCTGGAAGCCTTTGGCCTTCTGGTGGAACGCTATCAGAACCGATTATATCAGATTGTTCGCCGCTTCGTTCCCAGCCATGAGGATGCCGATGATTTGATTCAGGAGACCTGGATGCAAGCTTTTCGGGCCCTTCCTTCTTTCCGGGAGGAAGCCGGTTTTTATACCTGGATCTACCGGATTGCCCTTAATCTGACTATAAATTTTTTACGCAAACAAAAGAAAGAAAAACAATGGGAATCATATGAGTCCTGGGAAAAAGGGCCTGAAGAGAATTTGGGCAAGAAGTTAAGGGCAACTGAAGAAGATCCAGGGCTTTATGAATTAAGGGAGAAGATTGAGATGGCCATAAAAAAATTGCCTCTTCCCTATAGAAGTGCCTTTATCCTTGTTACCCAGGAGGGCTTGAATTACCGCCAGGTGGCCAAAATTCTTGGTTGCTCCGAGAATACGGTAGCCTGGCGGATGTTTAAAGCCCGCGAGAAGCTCCAGAAGGAGCTTCAACCCTATCTGGCTGGAAGAAAATGAGCTGTAAAAAATATAGAAAGAATATGTCTGCCTTTCTGGATGGTGAGCTTTCTCCTGCTGCGCAAGAGAAGCTTTTCCTTCACCTCCGTTCCTGTTTTGTCTGCCGCAACTATTTCGAGAATTTAACCGCGATTCAGGAGAAGGTTAAGTCCTTTGAACCGGTGGAGCCACCTGGTAATTATTCCGAGTTAGCTGCTTCGCGCGTGGTTAAAATAATTGCTGAGTCTCAAAAAACCCTGCCTTCCTTAAGAAAGGAAAGCCCACTCTGGCTTTTCAGAAGGCAATGGCTCTGGGTCTGGCCATCTCTGTTAATCATAATTCTGGGTGTTTTCTTATACTATCAGGTTTCGAAAAAGTCTGACCTTCCTTCTGAAGCTCATTATTTTGATTATCAGGAGAACCTTGCTTTCCTGAGTGATAAGATAGAATCTGACGATGAAGTTCTGGCGACCTTGAATGATTTGATTGAACAGGAAATAATTGGTCTTGATTTATCCGGGATAGATTATCATTCTTTGATGGATTATTTCTACCTTTCCCTGGAAGAGCTTCCCGATGAGGCCAGAGAAGAGCTGTTAAGAGAGATGATAGTGAGCGCCGGGGAAAATGGTTTTTAAAGGGAGTAGGGAAATGAGAAAGAAAGGCTCAAATTTAATTTTAATTATGGTTTTTGGCCTTTGTCTGGCCCTGGCTTTTCCCCTGAAAAGTTTCTCCTCTCCGGGCCGGGGAAGAAACTGTTATCTTGATTCAGGGCAGGCTACGCCCGGCCAGAAAGAAATGGGGCCAAGGCAGCGTTTCGGGGATAACCTGGCATTACTGAGACTTTTAAGGATGACCCGGGCCCTGGATTTAACTGAGGAGCAGGCCGCCCGGATTTTCCCCATGGCTAACCGGATAGAAAAAGAAAAAATGGAGCTGAATCGCCAGCTTAACCAGGAAATTAGGGAACTTCGCTCCCTGGTGGAAGCTTCAACCCCGGATGAAGCGAGAATCAAAGAGAAAGTGGCCAGGATAAAGGAGATCAGGGAATCAATTCGGCTTAAAGAAGCTGAATTTGACAACTTCCTTGAAAAGAATTTGACGGTGGTCCAGAGGGGGAAATATGTCCTTTTTAACCTGGAATTTGCCCAGTTTCTGAGCCGTAATCTAGAAAGAATCAGAAATCTCCAGGGGCAACCGGCTAGACCTCCCATCAAAAAAACTCCTGAAAAATAGCCCGCTTCTCTTGACAAGATAAAAAGATTAAGGTAGGATTGGAAAGTAAAATTTTATTTTGTTTTCTGAGTGCATTGGCATAAATCCTTGGGCTTATGGTATTAGAAAAAATAATCATTTATTTAAAGGCCAGCGTAGCTCAGTTGGTAGAGCAGCTGATTTGTAATCAGCGGGTCGGGGGTTCGAATCCCTTCGCTGGCTCAGTTTGAGGGAAGAAAAATGCTGATTTCCTGTGGGCAGGTACCAAAGTGGCCAAATGGGGCGGGCTGTAAACCCGCTGGGGCAACCCTTCGGAGGTTCGAATCCTTCCCTGCCCACCGGAGCGGGAATAGCTCAGCGGTAGAGCATCGGCCTTCCAAGCCGTTGGTCGCGGGTTCGAATCCCGTTTCCCGCTCTCTGCTGAGTTTAAATGCCCACGTAGCTCAGTTGGTAGAGCACATCCTTGGTAAGGATGGGGTCACCAGTTCAAATCTGGTCGTGGGCTTAATATAAATCGCGTAAGCGGCATTACCCATCTCTTGAGAGGAGGCAAGGCGAAATGGCGAAGCCGAAATTTGAGAGGCGGAAGCCCCATGTTAATGTGGGGACGATTGGTCATATTGATCATGGGAAGACGCTTTTGACGTCAGCGATAACGAAGGTATTATCGTTGAAGGGATTAGCGGAGTTTAAGACATATGAGGAGATAGCGAAGGCTGATGCGAAGATGTTTCGTCGGGATGCGACGAAGATTTTGACGGTGGCATTAGCGCATGTGGAGTATGAGTCGGAGAAGCGTCATTATGCGCACATAGATTGTCCTGGTCATGCTGATTACATTAAGAACATGATAACAGGGGCGGCGCAGATGGACGGGGCGGTATTGGTGGTTTCGGCGGTGGATGGGCCGATGCCGCAGACGCGGGAGCACATTTTGTTAGCGCGTCAGGTGAATGTGCCGGCGATAGTGGTATTTATTAACAAGGTTGATTTGGTGGAGGATGAGGAGATACTGGATTTAGTGGAGTTAGAGACGAGGGAATTGCTGACGAAGTATGGATTTCCTGGGGAGAAGACGCCGGTGATAAGGGGGAGTGCATTGAAGGCTTTAGCTGAGCCGGATGGTAAGGCGGCTGAGGCGATATGGGAGTTAGTGCGGGCGATGGATGAGTTTATACCTGAGCCTGTCCGGGAGATAGACAAGCCGTTTTTATTACCGATAGAGGACATTTTTTCGATTACTGGGCGTGGGACGGTGGTGACGGGTCGGGTGGAGCGGGGTACGGTGAAGGTAGGGGATGAGGTAGAGATAGTTGGTTTTGGTGAGACGAGGCGGACGGTGGTGACAGGGGTAGAGATGTTTCGGAAGATTTTGGATCAGGCGCAGGCGGGTGATAACATAGGTTGTTTGCTGCGTGGGATAGGGAAGGATGAGGTAGAGCGGGGGCAGGTTTTGGCGAAGCCTGGATCGATCACGCCGCATCGTCGGTTTAAGGCTCAGATATATGCTTTGACGAAGGAGGAGGGTGGTCGGCACACGCCGTTTTTCACAGGTTATCGGCCGCAGTTTTATTTTCGGACGACGGATGTGACGGGGACGGTGAAGTTACCGCCTGGGGTAGAGATGGTGATGCCTGGGGACAGTGTGGAGATCGAGGTGGAGCTGATTACGGATGTGGCCATGGAGCGGGCGATGCGTTTTGCCATTCGTGAGGGTGGCCGGACGGTAGGTGCTGGCACCATCACTGAAATCCTGGAATAAACTGGTGGCTTAAAGAATGAGAGAAATTGTGACTTTACAGTGTTCGGAATGCAAACGGAGAAACTACACGACGACCAGAAATAAAAAGAAGCAGACGGAAAAGCTTGAGCTGAGAAAATATTGTCGATTCTGCCAGAAGCATACCTTGCATAAAGAGGTAAAATAAAGAAAGGAGTGAAGATAAACTGAGCCTGACAGATAAAAGGCAGGTGAGTAGCTCAATTGGTTAGAGCGGCGGTCTCCAAAACCGCAGGTTGCGGGTTCGAGTCCTGCCTCACCTGCCACTTTCCTTTTCCCCTCGCTTCTCGCCGGCGAGAGGAAATTTATATTTAGGGACCTGAAAAGGATTGACTATGAATTCCAAGGAAAGATGGTGGAAGCGCTTTATTAATTATCTTCGTGATGTCCGCAATGAAGCCAAAAAGGTCACCTGGCCCTCGCGCCGGGAGGTCATCAATACCACCCTGGTGGTCATCATGGCCGTGGTCTTTTTTGGCTTCTATCTTTTCCTCTGGGATGTCATTTTTTCCTGGATTTTAACCAAGGTGGAAACCCTGTTGAGATAGGTTGAGGTGGAAATGGCCAAGCAGTGGTTTATCGTTCATACATACTCCGGTTATGAGAAATTTGTCATGGAATCTATTCGTCAGCGAGCTGAAGAAGCCGGTCTGGCCGACAAATTCGGCCAGATTATTATCCCCACGGAGGATGTGGTGGAAATTAAGGGCGGCCGAAAGGTTGTTTCCACCAAAAGAGCTTATCCTGGCTATATTATCGTAGAGATGGAACTTGATGACACTACCTGGCATCTCGTCAGACAGACTCCGAAAGTTACCGGCTTTGTGGGTTCAGGCCGGAAACCTGTTCCTTTGAGCAAGGAAGAAGTCAGTCAGATCATCCGTCACATGGAAAAAACATCGGAAAAGCCCAAGCCCAAACATACCTTTGAAAAAGGTGAAGCGGTGAGGATTATCGATGGCCCCTTCTACAATTTTAATGGCATAGTGGAAGAGGTCAATCATGAAAAAAATACTCTCAAGGTGCTGGTAACAATTTTTGGCCGTTCCACACCGGTCGAACTTGAATTTCTCCAGGTGGAGAAAATTTAGGAGGCAAAATGTCTAAGGAGGTTGTAGCTCAGGTCAAGCTTCAGCTCACAGCCAAGCAGGCCAGTCCGGCTCCTCCTGTTGGTCCGGCTCTTGGTCAGCACAATGTGAACATCATGGAATTTGTGCGGAAATTCAACGAAATGACGGCCAAAATGGAGGATGGACTGATTGTTCCCGTGGTGGTGACAATTTATAAAGACCGGACTTTTACGATTGAACTTAAGACGCCGCCCACCTCTTTTCTTTTAAAAAGAGCCGCGGGTATCGCTAAGGGTTCCAGTGCCCCCAATAAAGAAAAAGTTGGCCGGGTAACGATGAAACAGATTGAGGAAATTGCCCGGATGAAGCTACCTGATTTAAATACCGATGATCTGGAAAAAGCCAAGAAAATTATCATCGGCACAGCAAAAAATATGGGGCTGGAGGTAGTCGGTGAGTAAGCGAGGCAAAAAATATTTAAAGGCCAAGGAACTTATTAATAAATCAGAATATACCCTGGAAGAAGCGGTAAGTCTGCTGAAGAAACTGAGCTATGCCAAGTTTGATGAAACCGTTGAAGTCGCCATGAGGCTGGGGGTGAATCCAAAATATTCTGACCAGATGGTGCGCGGGACAGTTGTTTTGCCTCATGGCACGGGAAAAACTAAAAAGATTTGCGTTATTGCTTCTGGAGAGAAAATAAAGGAAGCCGAGGAAGCCGGAGCCGATTATGTCGGCGGGGAAGAACTTATTGAAAAAATTGCTTCAGGCTGGCTGGATTTTGACGTTTTAATCGCCACTCCTGATGTGATGAGAAGTGTCGGTAAACTGGGCCGAATTTTAGGTTCTAAAGGTTTAATGCCCAATCCTAAATCAGGTACGGTTACTTTTGATATTAAAAAGGCCGTTCAGGAAATAAAGGCTGGCAAGGTGGAATTCAGAGTGGATAAAACCGGTATCGTTCATGCGGGCGTGGGGAAACTCTCTTTTTCCGAAGATAAGTTGATTGATAACATCAAGGCCTTCATGCAAGCTGTTATTCAGGCCAAACCACCTGCCGCTAAAGGAAAATATGTCCGCAGTGTGGCCATCTCTTCAACCATGGGACCTTCCCTCAAATTATCTGAATCGGTCCTCGAGAATCTGTAAGGAAGGGAGGGAAAGTTGAAAAAAGAAAAGAAAATCAAGCTGCTTGAAGAGCTCAATGAACTCTTTGCTCGCCATGATTCTTTCTATATTCTCGATTTTCAGGGGATGACGGTGGCCCAGGCCACCCGCTTGCGAAAGTCCATTCGCCAGATGGGGGGCGTTTTCAAGGTCATCAAAAACCGGCTTGCCCTGAGGGCTTTGAAGCAGGATCTACCCCCGGAGGTCAGAACTTATTTTCAAAAACCGACTGCCCTGGCTTTCCCTGATGGTGACCCTCTGGCTCTGGCCAGGTTCTTAAAAGATTTTTCGGCTCAAAACAAGATATTAAACGTTAAAGGTGGGGTTCTGGAGGGGCAGGTTTTTCCAGGCGAAAAGTTTGATGAGGTCTGCCGTTTAAGCTCACGGGCCGAGCTCATGGCCAGGTTAGCCTCTTTGATGGCCTATCCTTTAATTAGTTTGATGCGGACTTTTCAGGCTCCGCTGGCTCAATTCGGCTTTATGCTGAGCCAATTAAAAAATAAAAAATAGCGTTGGAGGTAAAAATGGCTAATGGTGAAACACGCATTACCAAGGAGCAGTTTTTTGCTCATCTTGACAGTTTAACTCTGCTCGAACTGGCTGATTACATTAAAGAGTTTGAGAAGAGGTACGGCATTTCTGCGGCAGCAGCCATGCCTGTGGCCATGCCGGGAGCGGGTCCGGCTCAGGCTGCCGAAGCTAAGGCTGAGGAACAAAAAACTGAATTTAGCGTCATTCTGAAGAATGCTGGTGACAAGAAGATTAATGTCATTAAGATAGTCCGGGAATTGACCAATTTAGGTTTGAAAGAAGCTAAAGAATTGGTTGACTCTTTGCCCAAACCCATAAAAGAAAAAGTTAGCAAGGAGGAAGCCGAGGCTATCAAGGCAAAATTTGAGGAAGTGGGCGCGGTTGTCGAGATTCAATAATCCAGAAAGATTTTTTTCTGGATTAAAAATGAGGAGAAGGATTCTTCTCCTTTTAATGAGGCGAGGGGGACAATGAGTAAATCTATGGATTTTACCAACAATCATCGAGTGCGAGTCGATTATTCCAAGATAAAAGTTCCTATCCCCATTCCTGACCTTCTCTCGGTTCAAATTGAATCCTATCGGGAATTTCTCCAGATGGACCTTCTCCCTGAAGAAAGAAAAGATGTGGGCCTGCAGGCTGCTTTTAAAGATATTTTCCCCATTTCTGATTTTAAAGAAACGACCCAGCTTGAATTTGTCAGTTATACGGTGGGTACCTGGGAATGCAAATGCGGTCGTCTTAAAGGGGTGGAAAATTATCGGGCTCGCTGTCGGGTTTGCGGCACACTCCTGCCGCCCCGCTTCGATCTTTCTAAAAACGAGACCTGTCCTTACTGCCATGCCTCTCGCCAGTTTGATGTACCCCTCTGTGAGCATTGTGGTGACCGCGTCCAGTTAAAAATTAAATATTCGCCCGCTGAATGCATTGAAAAGGGATATACCTATTCTGCCCCCCTGCGGGTCAAATTAAGACTAATTTCCTGGGAAAAAGATAGCAGTTCTAAGAGCCGCCGGTTGAAACACATCAAAGAGCAGGAAGTCTATTTTGGCGATATCCCGTTGATGACAGATAAGGGTACTTTTATTTTCAATGGAGTGGAAAGAGTTGTGGTCAGCCAGCTCCAGCGCTCACCTGGGGTTTATTTTCGGCCGACGGAAGCTAAGGGCTGTTATGTCGCCAAAATCATTCCCTATCGAGGGGCCTGGGTAGAATTTGAATATGATTCCAAAGATTTGCTTCATGTTCGCCTTGATCGGAAGAAAAAATTTCTGGCGAGCGTTTTTCTCCGGGCCCTTGGTTTCGGCAGTGATGAAGATATCCTCCGCCTGTTTTATAAGATTTACCGGGTTATTCCTGAGGATGACAGGCTTTATTTTGAGGTCAATGAAAATCTGATCGGTAAAACTTTAAGCCAGGATATTGTCGACCCCAAAACGAAAGCTGTTCTCTGGCCAGCCAGAAAGAAAATAACCTCTGAAACTCTGGATATCTTGAAGGCTAAGGGATTGGAAAAAATCCCCATCACTAAAAGAGACCTTCAGAATGCCTATTCCCTGACTTCGATCAAGGGAAAGGTCAGGGCCAATGAAGAGCTGGGAGATGTTCAGCTTGACCTTTTAGTGGCGCGGGGCGAGCCTTTTGAAGTTTTCTTTCCCAAGGAAAATCCCTGTGGCGAAATCATCACCAATACTCTCCGCAAGGACCCACGGAAGAGTACTCAGGAAGCTCTGGCCGAAATTTATCGCAAACTGAGACCCGGAGAACCCCATACCCTGGAAAGTGCCCACAGCCTTTTCCATAACATGTTTTTCAATCCGCAGAAATATAATTTTTCTCGAATAGGCCGGCTTAAATTTAATATCAAGCTGGGCGTTGAAACTCCACTTGAAGAGAAGGTTCTACGGCCTCTCGATTATGTTGAGGTCATTAAATATTTATTTAAATTACGCAATGGTGAAGGTTCGGTTGATGATATTGACCACTTGGGTAACCGCAGGGTTCGCTCCGTGGGCGAGCTGGTTGAAAATGCCTTCCGCATTGGCTTAACTCGCCTGGAAAGAACGATTAAAGAAAAGATGACAGTCAGTTCTGACCTGAGTGCGGCCATGCCCCAGGATTTAATCAATTCCAAGCCTGTTATGGCCGCCCTGAAAGAATTTTTCGGCAGCTCCCAGCTCTCTCAATTTATGGACCAGATCAATACCCTGGCTGAAATTACTCATAAAAGACGACTCAGTGCTCTTGGACCAGGCGGTCTGAGCCGGGAGAGAGCCGGTTTTGAAGTGAGAGATATCCAGGCTTCTCACTATGGTCGGATTTGCCCCATTGAAACCCCTGAAGGACCCAATATTGGCTTGATTTCCTCTCTTGCCTGTTATGCTCGGGTTAATCCCTTTGGCTTTATTGAAACACCCTACCGGCGCGTAATCAACGGTCGTGTGGTTGATTATGTACGCATTGTTAATCCTGGTGATAGTCATTTTGAAGTCGGTCAGATGGTTGAAAAGGGCGAATTCGAGAAAGAGCTCGAAGAATTGGCCAGAAATAAAGTTCGCCGTCTTCCCGTGGCTGAGCCTGCCTGCTTTTATCTCACAGCCTGGGAAGAAGAAAAACATAATATCGCTCAGGCCAATACAAGGACTGATGAGCGTGGCTATATTCTTGATGAATTTGTGCATGCCCGACAGGGCGGAAACTTCAAGGTTCTGCCGAAAGACCAGATTGAATTCATTGATGTTTCCCCGAAGCAGCTTGTTTCTCTGTCTGCTTCTCTTATTCCTTTTCTGGAACATGATGATGCCAACCGGGCCCTGATGGGATCAAACATGCAGCGTCAGGCTGTGCCCCTGCTTCGGCCCGAAGCGCCTCTAATCGGCACCGGTATGGAAGGTATTGTGGCCAGGGGTTCAGGCGACGTGGTTATCTGCCGCCGGTCAGGCGTGGTGGAATTTGTTGATGCTGAAAGAATTCTGGTCAGGGTCGATGAAAAGGAAAATGCTGGTGATTACGAAGTGGGGACTGACCTTTATGTTTTAACCAAATTCAGACGAACCAATCAAAATACCTGTATTAATCAGCGTCCCATTGTCAGGAAAGGGCAGAGGGTAGAAAAGGGACAGATCCTGGCCGACGGAGCCTGTACTGATCATGGTGAACTTGCCCTTGGCCGGAATATTCTCTGTGCCTTCATGCCCTGGAGAGGCTACAATTTTGAAGACGCCATTGTCGTCAGCGAGAAACTGGTTAAAGAAGATATTTATACTTCCATTCATATTGTTGAAGAAAGCATTGAAGCCAGGGATACAAAACTTGGCCCGGAAGAAATTACCCGGGACATTCCCAATGTTCCTGAATCGCTTCTGCGCAATCTCGATGAAAACGGTATAGTGCGTATTGGTGCCTATGTTAAGCCAGGCGATATTCTCGTGGGTAAGGTAGCTCCTAAAGGAGAGACCCAGCTTACTCCTGAGGAGAAACTTCTTAAGGCTATTTTTGGCGAGAAGGCCCTGGATGTGAAGGATGCCTCGCTTTACTGTCCCCCCGGAATTGAAGGCACGGTCATCGATGTCAAAATTTTTACCCGTCGGGGAAGCGAAAAGGGTCCAAGGGCCAGGGCCATTGAGAAGGAAGAAATTAACCGGATGAAGCGAAATCTTGATGATGAAATCAGCATCATTGAAAGAGAAAAATGGCGGCGCATTAAAGCTGTTTTAAAGGGAGAAATAGTCAGCCGGGACCAGAAGATAGGCAATTTAAATTTAACCAAAGGTATGAAGCTAACTGAGAAAATCCTTGATCAGCTCGATCCTGATGATTATCCCAAGCTGAAGCTTGAAGAAAATCCTGAAAGGGACCGCAAGATCAAGGACATTGAAAGAAAGACAAGAAGGCAGATTGAGGCTTTGAGAGCAGATTTCAAGGAAAAGGTTGAGGCTCTCAAGAAGGGCGATGAGCTCGCGCCTGGTGTGATTCAGATTGTCAAAGTTTACATCGCCATGAAAAGGAAGCTGTCAGTCGGGGATAAAATGTCAGGTCGCCACGGAAATAAAGGCATTGTCGCTAAGATTGTCCCTGAGGAGGATATGCCCAGGTTGCCTGACGGTACACCCGTAGAAATTGTCCTCAATCCACTTGGTGTTCCTTCCCGCATGAATGTTGGCCAGATTCTGGAAACTCACGCTGGCTGGGCCGCCAAGAAACTCAATATGTGGATTTCCTCCCCTGTTTTTGATGGCATGAGCGAAGACGAGATTAAAAAGCTTTTGAAGCAGGCTGGATTACCTGAGTCCGGCAAGACTATTCTCTATGATGGAGTTACCGGAGAGCCCTTCGATCAGGAAGTTACGGTTGGTTACATTTATATGATGAAACTCTATCATTTAGTTGACGATAAAATTCATGCTCGCTCCACCGGACCTTATTCTTTAATTACCCAGCAGCCTCTCGGTGGCAAAGCTCAATTTGGTGGCCAGCGTTTTGGTGAAATGGAGGTCTGGGCCCTTGAGGCTTACGGAGCAGCCCACACCCTTCAGGAATTGCTAACAGTTAAATCGGATGATGTTGAGGGAAGGGCCAAAGTTTATGAGGCGATTGTTAAGGGAGATCTCGATTTTACTCCTGGTTTGCCTGAGTCAGTTAATGTCTTAATTCGAGAACTGCAAAGTCTCTGCCTGGACGTGGAGCTGGAAAAGGCAGAGAAAGAACCCATGTTGCCCTGGGGAATTCAGGTTCCCAAGAAGGGCAAAGGAGAGCAAACATGAATGCCAGAGCCAATTCAGGCAAGATGAGGATTGATTTTGACCGGGTGAGAATAACGATTGCTTCCCCGGAAAAAATCCGTAGCTGGTCCTGGGGGGAAGTGACCAAACCAGAGACCATCAATTACCGGACTTTCAAGCCTGAAAAGGATGGCCTTTTCTGTGCCAAAATTTTTGGCCCTATAAACGACTACGAATGCCTCTGCGGCAAATATAAAAGAATGAAATACCGCGGCATTATCTGCGAGCGCTGCGGAGTTGAGGTAACCAAATCTAAGGTCAGGCGGGAGAGGATGGGTCATATTGAGCTGGCAGCTCCAGTAGCTCATATCTGGTTCTTCAAGAGCCCTCCGAGCCGCATCGGTTTGATCCTGGATATGTCAATGAAGGACCTCGAGAAAGTTATTTATTTTGAATCATATATAGTCATTGATCCTGGAGATACACCACTTAAAGAAAAACAGCTCCTTTCTGAAGAGGAATATAAGGAAGCTCTTGAGAAATACGGCCATCGTTTTGAGGCCGGCATGGGAGCTGAAGCTCTGGATAAACTTCTCTCAAAAATAGATATAGTCAAAGAAGCCGAGCGACTGCGCAAGCTGATGAAGAAGGAAACCTCCCAGCAACGTAAGCTCCGCTATGCCAAGAGGTTGCGTGTTTTTAAAGGGCTGTTAAAATCAGGTAACCGACCTGAATGGATGATTCTCAAAGTTATCCCGGTTCTACCTCCTGATCTGAGACCTCTGGTTCGTCTCGATGGTGGTCGCTTTGCCACCTCGGATTTAAATGATTTATATCGGCGAGTAATCAATCGCAATAATCGCCTGAAAAAACTTATAGAGCTTAAAGCGCCGGAGCTCATTATTCGCAATGAAAAAAGAATGCTTCAGGAAGCCGTGGATGCTCTCTTTGACAATGGCCGGCGAGGCCGGGTCCATCTTGGAGCCAATCGTCGGCCTCTTAAATCTTTAAGTGAAGCCCTGAGAGGCAAACAGGGACGTTTCCGCCAGAATCTCCTGGGAAAAAGAGTCGATTATTCTGGAAGATCAGTGATTGTCGTTGGCCCGGAACTCAAGCTTCATCAATGTGGCCTGCCCAAGAAAATGGCCCTGGAACTGTTCAAGCCCTTTATTTTTCATAAACTCGAAAAGGAAGGTCTTGTTCCCAGTGTTAAGGTTGCCCGGGAGTGGCATGAACAGGAAAGACCGGAAGTCTGGGATTATCTGGAGGAGGTGGTCAGGGAGCATCCCATTCTTCTTAACCGTGCGCCCACCCTTCACCGTCTGGGAATTCAGGCCTTTGAACCGGTGCTGATTGAAGGTAAGGCCATCCAGATTCATCCTCTGGTCTGTGCTGCCTTCAACGCCGATTTTGATGGCGATCAGATGGCCGTTCATGTTCCCCTTTCTGTTGAAGCCCAGATAGAAGCTCAAACTCTCATGCTCTCCAGCAACAATATTCTTTCACCTGCTCATGGTCGGCCCCTGGCTGTGCCCAGCCAGGACATGGTCCTTGGCTCTTATTATCTAACCCTCGAAAAAAGCGGATTAAAAGGCGAAGGTAGAATTTTTGGCTCGCCGGAGGAAGTTTTGCTGGCCCTTGAAAATAAGGAAGTAGACCTTCAGGCCAGGATAAAGCTCCGCTATTCAGGAAAATTGATGAATCTGGCCACCTATTATGATGACCAGGCTGTCCATACCTGCCCGGTAGTTGAAGTTCAAAACAAATTAATTGAGACAACTCCCGGTAGAATTGTCTTTAACAGCATTCTGCCCGAGGGAATTCCTTTTGTTAATGGCACCTTCAAGAAGAAGGGACTCGAAAATCTCGTCTTTTATTGCTTCCAGAAGCTGGGCTTACAGCCTACAGTTGAGCTTCTGGATCGCATGAAGGAGCTCGGATTCACCTATGCCACCATGGCCGGTTTTTCCCTGGGTATTGACGATTTCCTTATACCCGAAGAAAAAGCTGACCTGGTTAAAAAAGCTGAAAAGGAAGTTCAGGAGGTGGAGCGCCTTTATCGAGAGGGAACCATTACTGCAGGAGAGAGATTCAACCGGGTGGTGGAAATCTGGACAGCTGTCACTGAACAGATTTCTAACGTTATGATTGAAAAGATGAAGCGGGTGAGTTTTGAAACTCCCTATCTGAATCCTCTCTATGTGATGGTGGATTCTGGCTCTCGAGGCAACCGCCAGCAGATCCGTCAGTTAGCTGCCATGAGAGGTCTCATGAGTAAACCTTCAGGTGAAATTATTGAGACCCCCATTGTTTCCAACTTAAGAGAAGGACTTGATGTTCTTCAGTATTTTATTTCCACTCATGGAGCGAGGAAAGGACTGGCTGATACAGCCCTTAAAACCGCTAACGCCGGCTATCTTACCCGGAAATTGATCGATGTTGCCCAGGAAGTTATCGTGGATCAGCATGATTGCGGCACTCTCAAGGGGATAAATGTTACTGCCATTGTTGAAAATGGAGAGATTATTGAGCCCTTCCTGGAGCGAATTGTTGGTCGGATTTCTCTCGAAAGGGTGGTTCACCCTGATACGGGTGAGATTCTGGTAGATATGAATCAGGAAATTACGGAAGAAGTGGCGGAAAAATTCATCAATCTGGGTATAGAAAGAGTGAAAATCAGGTCAGTCCTCACCTGCGAGTCACGACGGGGTGTCTGTCAGCTCTGTTATGGCCGTGATCTGGCTACGGGTAAACTGGTGGAACTGGGTGAAGCTGTGGGCATTATTGCCGCCCAATCCATAGGCGAGCCTGGAACCCAGCTAACCATGAGAACTTTCCATATAGGTGGTATTGCTCTCAGAGGGACAGAAAGATCAAGACTGGAAGCCAAGAATGACGGAATTATTAAATTTAACAATGTGAAAACAGTGGTTAATAAGGAAGGCCAGCTGGTGGTGGTCAACAGAAATGCCAATATCGCTGTGCTCGATTATCGTGGCCGGGAAATTGAACATTTCCAGGTTCCCTATGGAGCCAAAATTCTGGTCCCTGATGGGGGTGAGGTAAAGGCCAGACAGGCCTTTGCAGAATGGGATCCCTTTAATACCTACATTTTAACCGAAGAATCAGGTATTGTGGAATTTCATGACGTGGCCCTGGGCATTACCATGGAAGAAATTCAGGATGAGTTTACCGGCTTAATTACCCAGGTCATAACCGAATCAAGAGAGGAAAAGCTCCAGCCCAGAATTGAGATAGTTGCGCCAGAGACCGTTGACAGGGGTGAGGAGAAAGTTGTTCTCAAGAGATATTATCTTCCTTCAGGTGCCCACCTGGAAGTGAAAAACGGGCAGAGAGTTCATGCCGGTGATGTCCTGGCCAAGATACCACGCGAGGTGGCCCGAACCAAGGATATTACGGGAGGTCTACCCAGAGCTGAGGAACTTTTTGAAGCCCGCCGGCCCAAGAATCCTGCCATCATTTCTGAGATTGATGGTACGGTCCATATCGGTGGCCTCGTTAGAGGTTATCGGCGCATTACGGTTCGAAATGAAAGGGGAGATGAGAAAGAATATTTAATTCCCAAGGGAGCTCACATTACGGTCAGCGATGGGGAAAAGGTCAGAGCCGGAACTCCACTGATGGACGGTCCAGTAAATCCTCATGATATCCTCCGGGTTCTGGGAGAAAAGGAGCTGGCCGAATATCTCTTAAGGGAGATCCAGGAAGTTTATCGGCTTCAGGGCGTAACCATCAACGATAAGCATATTGAGGTTATCATCCGCCAGATGCTCCGCTGGGTTAAGGTCGAAGAGGTAGGCGACACTGAATTTCTGGTGGACGAGCAGGTCGACCGCTTTACCTTCCAGCAGGAGAATGAAAAAGTCATCCGTCGCGGCGGCAAACCGGCCAAAGCCCGTCCTCTTCTCCTGGGAATAACCAGAAGTGCTTTAAGTACGGATAGCTTTATAGCGGCGGCTTCTTTCCAGGAGACAACCAGGGTTCTGACAGAGGCCAGCTTATACGGCAAAGTGGATTATCTGCGTCGCCTAAAAGAAAATATTATTATGGGACGTTTGATTCCAGCTGGTACTGGCTATAAAGCCCACAGGAATATCGTCATCAAAGAAGAAGTCGGGCTTCCTGAAATAACTGAAGCTGATTTACAGCCTCAGGGCTAAATTTTAGGGTAAAAGAACCCTTTTTTTCAGATTTATCTCGCCGATTTTCTTGACAGTAAAGACAATTTTTGCTATTATTCGGCCAATCAATCCCGACTTTATTTCAGATCGGGATGAGGATATATTTTTATTTATGGAGAGGTAGCCTTGCCTACGATAAATCAGCTGGTGAGAAAAGGGCGTTCAACCAAAAAGGAGAAGAGCAAATCGCCTGCACTGGGTGGCTGTCCCCAGAAAAGGGGAGTCTGTATTCGCGTCTTCACCACCACGCCCAAGAAGCCCAATTCAGCCCTGAGAAAGGTTGCCAGGGTAAGGCTAACCAATAATATGGAAGTTACGGCCTATATTCCCGGAATCGGTCATAACCTTCAGGAACATTCCGTTGTCCTTATTCGAGGCGGACGGGTTAAGGATTTACCAGGTGTCCGATATCATATCATCAGGGGCGCGCTGGATGCGGAAGGGGTTCAGAATAGAATGCAGGGCCGATCTTTATATGGGGCCAAGAGGCCCAAAGAAAAAAAGGTGGCCGGAAAGGCTTAAAAGGAGAGATAAATGCCAAGACGTGGTAAGGTCAAAAAGAGGCAGGTACCGCCTGACCCTTTTTATAACAGTACCCTTGTCTCCAAATTTATCAATGTAACCATGCGCCGGGGGAAAAAGAGCCTGGCTGAAAAGATTGTTTATGGGGCCATGGATATTATAAAGTCCAAGATGAAAGAGGACCCGCTCAAGGTTATGGAAAAAGCGGTTGAAAATGTTCGGCCCTTGCTTGAAACCAAATCCAGACGGGTTGGCGGTGCCACCTACCAGGTTCCTGTGGAAGTGCCACCTGACCGCTCTCTTTCCTTAGCTATAAGATGGATTGTTCAATTTGCTAAGGAAAGAAGCGGTAAATCGATGCAGGAAAAATTAGCCGCGGAAATAATGGATGCGGTCAATAATCGGGGAGGTGCTATCAAGAAAAAGGAAGATACCCATAAAATGGCAGAGGCTAACCGAGCTTTTGCTCATTATAAATGGTAATTCTGGTCTTCCCACGAAAAAGCAGTTCAGATTTCAAGATGGAGAGAAGATTAAATGCGGTCGTACCCGATCGAGAGAGTTCGCAATATTGGCATTATGGCTCATATCGATGCGGGGAAGACTACAACCACCGAGCGCATCCTTTTCTATACGGGAATTACCTACAAAATGGGTGAGGTGGATGAGGGTACGGCTGTTATGGACTGGATGGTTCAGGAGCAGGAAAGAGGCATTACCATTACCTCGGCGGCAACCACCTGCTTCTGGAAAGACCATCGAATAAATATCATCGACACACCCGGCCACGTCGATTTCACGGCCGAAGTTGAACGCTCCCTGAGAGTTCTTGATGGAGCTGTAATTTTACTTTGTGCGGTGGGCGGCGTTGAGCCTCAAACGGAAACAGTCTGGAGGCAGGCCAATAAATATCATGTCCCGAGAATTGTTTATATCAATAAAATGGATCGTGTTGGAGCCAATCCAGAAGCGGCTATCGATCAACTAAGAAGTCGTCTGGCCGCTCATCCTGTCCTCATTCAGCTTCCCTTAGGCCGAGAGGAATCTTTTCGTGGAGTCATCGATCTCGTGGAAATGAAGGAAATTGACTGGGGCCAGGATCTTCTTGGAACTTCCTTTGAGGTTAGAGAAATAAGCCCTGAAAATAGAGAAGAGGCTGAGGCCAAGAGGCTGGAGGCTATCGAGGCCCTGAGTGAAGTGGATGACGTTATTATGGAGAAATATGTTAACGGAGAATGGGTTTCTCCGGCTGAAATGAAGGCAGCTTTAAGAAGAGGAACCATTGCCTGTCGTCTCGTTCCCGTTCTGTTGGGGGCATCCTTCCGTAACAAGGGGGTTCATCCCCTTCTTGATGCTATCGTTGATTATCTGCCTTCACCCATTGACATTCCTCCCATTCAGGGCTTTCACCCGAAAACGATGAAATTAGAAATAAGAAGGGCTGACGATAACGAGCCCTTTTCGGCTCTTGTTTTTAAAATCATGAACGACCCCTTTGTTGGCTCCCTGGCCTATATCAGGGTTTACTCAGGTAAATTGCGTGTTGGAGCCACAGTTTATAATTCGACCAAGGATGAAGAGGAAAGAATCGGTCGTCTCCTTGAAGTCCATGCCAATCGCAAAAGGGATATCCAGGAGGTTTTTGCCGGCGATATCGCGGCAGTGGCTTCGCTCCGAAGCGTGACGACTGGCGATACCCTTTGTCAGAAAAATCGTCCTATTGTTCTTGAATCCATCAAATTTCCCGAGCCCGTTATTTCGGCGACCATTGAACCCCGTTCCAAGGCTGACCATGACCGTCTCTATCAGGCCCTTCATAAGTTCATGCTGGAGGATCCGACCTTCAAGATGGGTCAGGACCCCATGACTGGGCAGATGCTGGTTTATGGCATGGGCGAGCTTCATCTGGAAATTATTATGGACCGGCTGGAAAGGGAGTATGGTGTTCGGGCCAGGTTGGGCAAGCCTCAGGTCGCTTACAAAGAAACGATTCTTCGCCCGGCTCAGGGTGAAGGTAAATATATCCGGCAGACTGGCGGCCGAGGCCAGTATGGCCACTGCAAGATCATTATCGAGCCTTTGCCGCGAGGCACAGGATTTGAATTTATTGATCAGACTAAAGGCGGAGTAATTCCGAAGGAATTTATTCCGGCTATTGAAAGCGGCATCAAAGAAGCCATGGAACTCGGTGTTCTGGCTGGTTTTCCCGTCATCGATGTTCGAGCCATCCTTATTGACGGTTCTTATCATGAGGTGGATTCCACCGCCATGGCTTTCAAGATAGCTGGCTCACTGGCCTTCAAGGAGGCTGCCTCCAGGGCTGAGCCAGTTATTCTTGAGCCGGTGATGAAGCTTGAGGTCGTCTGCCCTGATGAATATCTTGGTGCCGTTGTCGGAGATCTCAACTCCCGCCGGGGTAAGATTGAAGGCATGGAAATGAAAGCCGGTTCCCGGGTAATAAAAGCTCTGGTCCCATTGGCTGAAATGTTCGGTTATGCTACAGTATTAAGAACCCTCACACAGGGAAGAGGAGTTTTTTCTATGGAATTTTTTAAATATGAACAGACTCCGGCCCAGATAGCCGAAGAGATAATTGCCCGCATTGAAGGGCGGATTCCTGTTCACAGCTAAGATTTAAAGGAGGTTAAGGCCATGGCGAAGCCGAAATTTGAGAGGCGGAAGCCCCATGTTAATGTGGGGACGATTGGTCATATTGATCATGGGAAGACGCTTTTGACGTCAGCGATAACGAAGGTATTATCGTTGAAGGGATTAGCGGAGTTTAAGACATATGAGGAGATAGCGAAGGCTGATGCGAAGATGTTTCGTCGGGATGCGACGAAGATTTTGACGGTGGCATTAGCGCATGTGGAGTATGAGTCGGAGAAGCGTCATTATGCGCACATAGATTGTCCTGGTCATGCTGATTACATTAAGAACATGATAACAGGGGCGGCGCAGATGGACGGGGCGGTATTGGTGGTTTCGGCGGTGGATGGGCCGATGCCGCAGACGCGGGAGCACATTTTGTTAGCGCGTCAGGTGAATGTGCCGGCGATAGTGGTATTTATTAACAAGGTTGATTTGGTGGAGGATGAGGAGATACTGGATTTAGTGGAGTTAGAGACGAGGGAATTGCTGACGAAGTATGGATTTCCTGGGGAGAAGACGCCGGTGATAAGGGGGAGTGCATTGAAGGCTTTAGCTGAGCCGGATGGTAAGGCGGCTGAGGCGATATGGGAGTTAGTGCGGGCGATGGATGAGTTTATACCTGAGCCTGTCCGGGAGATAGACAAGCCGTTTTTATTACCGATAGAGGACATTTTTTCGATTACTGGGCGTGGGACGGTGGTGACGGGTCGGGTGGAGCGGGGTACGGTGAAGGTAGGGGATGAGGTAGAGATAGTTGGTTTTGGTGAGACGAGGCGGACGGTGGTGACAGGGGTAGAGATGTTTCGGAAGATTTTGGATCAGGCGCAGGCGGGTGATAACATAGGTTGTTTGCTGCGTGGGATAGGGAAGGATGAGGTAGAGCGGGGGCAGGTTTTGGCGAAGCCTGGATCGATCACGCCGCATCGTCGGTTTAAGGCTCAGATATATGCTTTGACGAAGGAGGAGGGTGGTCGGCACACGCCGTTTTTCACAGGTTATCGGCCGCAGTTTTATTTTCGGACGACGGATGTGACGGGGACGGTGAAGTTACCGCCTGGGGTAGAGATGGTGATGCCTGGGGACAGTGTGGAGATCGAGGTGGAGCTGATTACGGATGTGGCCATGGAGCGGGCGATGCGTTTTGCCATTCGTGAGGGTGGCCGGACGGTAGGTGCTGGCACCATCACTGAAATCCTGGAATAGGAGGAAGGGAAAGCTCGAAATCCAGGAGGAAAATCGAGCTTGAGCATAGATTAAGAGAATCGAGGGCAAGCGATGGAAAAAATCAGAATCAAATTGAAGTCATTTGATCACCGGCTTTTAGATCAATCGGTCAGGGAGATTGTGATTAAGGCTAAAAGGACAGGAGCTAAGGTATCTGGTCCGGTGCCTCTGCCAACTTCCGTCCATCGCTTCTGTGTCCTTCGATCTCCCCATGTGGATAAGCGCTCAAGAGAGCATTTTGAGATGCGAATCCACAAAAGGCTGATTGATATCAGCGATTATAACAATGAAACCATCGAAGAGTTGCAGAAGCTGGATCTGCCGGCCGGGATAGACGTCGAAATTCAGGCCTTCGGTGGAGGAGAATAACCATGGTTGAAGGGCTCATAGGTCAGAAGCTCGGCATGACCCAGATTTACGATAAGGATGGGAATGTCATTCCGGTGACTATCATTAAGGTAGGACCCTGTGCGGTTATCCAGAAAAAGAGCAAAGACAAAGATGGTTATGAGGCCGTGCAGCTTGGCTTTCTCGAAGAGAAACCTCTGAAGCGGCCCAATCGCCCGACCCAGGGTCATTTTAAAAAGAGCGGCCTTCCTCCCTGCCGGATAATCCGAGAATTTCGCTTCTCTCCAGAAGCCGAGATAAAAGAAGGCGATAAATTTTACGTTGATATATTCAAAGAAGGCGAGAAAGTTCACATTACCGGAACAACCAAGGGCAAGGGATTTCAGGGTGTTGTCAAGCGCTGGGGCTTTGCGGGAGGGCCTGCTTCCCATGGCTCCATGTTTCACCGCCGGCCTGGCTCTATTGGTGCCTCATCTTTCCCCTCCCATGTGTGGAAGGGTATGAGGATGGGTGGTCATATGGGGCAGGATAAGCTGACGGTACGTAATCTCGTGGTGGTGAAAGTGGATAGGGAAAATAATGTTCTTCTGGTCAAAGGAGCTGTGCCCGGTCCAAAAGGTGGCTATGTTCTGGTTCGCAAAAATGGTTTTGCCCGGGAGAAACAATAAAAAGGAAGAAGAGCCATGTTGAAACTACCTGTTCTTAATCAAGAAGGTAAGGTTAATGGCGAGGTCAATCTGCCTGAATCTGTTTTTTCTTATCCTGTAAAGAAGCATATCCTCTATGAAGCTGTAGTCAATTATCTCGCCAATCAACGTCAGGGAACTGCCTCAACCAAAACAAGGGGTGAGGTAAGTGGAAGCAATCGCAAGCCCTGGCGGCAGAAAGGAACTGGTCGAGCCAGGGCTGGCAGCATCCGCTCTCCCCTCTGGAGAAAGGGAGGAACAGTTTTTGGTCCAAAACCCAGAGATTACAGTTATGAAATTCCCAAACAGGTTAAAAGGAACGCCCTCAAGTCAGCTCTGGCGCTTCGTTTTAAGGAGAAAAAATTGCTTCTGGTAGATGATTTGAGCCTGCCTCAACCCAAAACTAAAGAGGCTCTGCAGCTACTGAAACAATTACAGGTGGATTCAGCCCTAGTTGTGGATCTGGCGGATAACCGGAATCTTTTCCTGGCCATGCGCAATTTGCCTCAGGCCAAGGCAGTTGATGCCAGAAATCTAAACGTCTATGATATTTTAAAATACAGGTGGCTGGTCCTCAGTCAGCGCGCCTTTGATACCCTCATGTCGAGGTTCGAGTCATGAAAGACCCATACCAGATTATTTTGAAGCCACTGATTACAGAAAAGAGCACAGCTTTGAAGGAAAATAACCGGGAAGTCTGCTTTGAAGTTCATCCTGAGGCGAATAAGGCTGAAATAAAAAAAGCCGTGGAGAAGCTGTTTAAAGTCAAGGTGGAAAGGGTTCGCATCGTCAATCTCAAGGGAAAAACCCGTCGCCTTGGCCGAAATGTTGGCCAGACAAAAGCGAGAAAAAAAGCTTACGTTAAGCTCCGCGAAGGAGAAAAAATGATTGAATTCTTTGAGGCAGTATAAGCCATGAGTATCAAAGCCTATAAACCAGTTACTCCTGGCCTCCGGCACAGGACCGGACTGACATTTGAAGAAATCACGGCCACTGAACCATATAAGCCCCTGCTTCGTCCCCTGCCAAAGTCAGGAGGAAGAACCAATCGGGGCAGGATTGCGGTGCGCCATCGAGGTGGAGGTCACAAGCGCCTGTACCGGGTGATTGATTTCAAGAGGGATAAAATTGATATTCCCGGGGTGGTGGAGACGATTGAATATGACCCCAACCGCTCGGCCTTCATCGCTTTAATTAAATATGCCGATGGCGAGAGGCGCTATATCCTGGCGCCCCTGGGTTTGCAGGTGGGACAAAAGATTATTTCCACCAATGGGCCAGCTGATATTCTTCCTGGAAACGCCATGCCCCTGAGATACATTCCTCTGGGAACGATTGTTCATAATATTGAGCTTATTCCCGGTAAGGGCGGTCAGGTGGCCAGGGCAGCTGGAGCTGGGGCTCAGGTTCTGGCCAAGGAGGGCGATTATGCCCATATTCGTATGCCCTCCTCCGAAATCAGGCTGATTCACCTCAATTGCCGGGCAACAATTGGCCAGGTTGGCAACCTGGATCATCAGAATATTTCCATCGGCAAGGCTGGCCGGACTCGCTGGTTAGGTCGCCGGCCCCATGTGCGGGGAACGGCCATGAATCCCATTGACCATCCTCATGGTGGCGGGGAAGGCAGATCCAAGGGTGGCCGACATCCGGTCAGCCCTGAAGGTTTGCCGACCAAAGGTTATAAAACAAGAAGGAATAAAAGGACTGATGTCTTCATCGTTAGAAGAAGGAGTAAATGACCATGGGCAGGTCGCTCAAAAAAGGTCCCTATGTTGACCCGAAATTAAAAGAAAAGGTTCTTGAAATGCAGGCTCAAAGGGATAAAAAGGTAATCAAGACCTGGTCCCGTCGGTCAACCATTATTCCTGAGATGGTCGGTCTAACCATAGCCGTCCATAATGGACGGAAATTTATTCCTGTTTTTATCACTGAAAATATGGTTGGACACAAGCTGGGTGAATTTTCACCCACGCGAACCTTTAAAGGTCATACTTCAAAGACAGCTAAAACCATAAAGATAGGTAAATAAAATGGGCGAGCCGAAGATTATTGCCAGAGCTATCGGACGCTATATCCGGATTTCTCCCCAGAAATGCCGTCTGGTGGCCGATCTTATTCGTCACCGCTATGTGGGTGAAGCCCTGACCATTCTGCGTTTTTCAGAGAAAAGGAAGGCCTCAGCGCTTATCGAAAAGGTTCTTCGTTCGGCCATTGCCAACGCCCAGCAGAAATCACCCGAAGTGGATGTGGATAATCTCTTTATTTCCAAGATTTTCATCAATCCAGGGCCGAGCTGGAAGAGAATAAGACCGGCTCCCATGGGCCGGGCTTATCGAGTTTTGAAAAGAACCAGTCATATTCACATTTATCTAGAAGAAAGAAAAGGGAGATAAAAAGTGGGTCAGAAGACGCATCCCATAGGCTTTCGTTTAGGCTTTAATAAAGAATGGACCTCTCGCTGGTTTGCCCGGGGAAAAGAGTTTGCCAGGCTTCTTCATGAAGACCTCGAAATTAAAAAAGAAATTAAGAAAAGATATTACCATGCTGGCATTTCCCGAGTGCTAGTCGAAAGGATTGGTCCCAAGATAAGAGTGGTTATTTTTACGGCCAGACCTGGAATCATCATTGGCCGGGGCGGCAAGGAAATTGAGGGTTTGAAGTCTTTTCTGGAGCAGCTAACCCAGAAGGAAGTTTATATTGATATCAGAGAAGTGGATAAACCAGAGCTTGACGCCACCCTGGCGGCTGAAGGCATTGCCATTCAGCTCGAAAAGAGAATTGCCTATCGCCGGGCCATGAAGAAAGCGGTGGATGCGGCTTTAAAGATGGGGGCGAAGGGAATCAAGGTGATGTGTTCAGGCCGACTTGGTGGTGTCGAAATTGCCCGTTCCGAGTGGTATCTTAAAGGGAGGTTACCCCTGCAAACCCTTAAGGCAGATATTGATTATGCTTTCACCCAGGCCTTTACGACTTATGGCCAGATAGGCATCAAAGTCTGGATTTACCGCGGAGATGTGGACAAACCCAGGGTAACCTGGCAGACAACTGAGGCTGAGGAGATCTAACCATGTTGATGCCCAAGAAGGTTAAGTATCGAAAGCAACAGCGTGGCCGGATGAAGGGCAAGGCCTCAAGGGGCAATACTCTGGCCTTTGGCGAATTTGGTCTTCAGGCCCTTGAACCCTGCTGGCTGACAGCCAGACAGATTGAGGCCGGTCGAATTGCCATCACCCATTTCCTCCGACGCCGGGGTAAACTCTGGGTCAGAGTTTTTCCCTGGAAGCCAGTTACCAAAAAACCCACTGAGTCCAGAATGGGCAAGGGCAAGGGCGATCCTGAATACTGGGTTGATGTGGTGCGGCCGGGAAAAATTATTTATGAACTTGAAGGGTTGCCCGAAGATGTGGCCCGGGAAGCCCTCCGTCTGGCTGCCTTTAAGATGCCCATAAAAACCAGAATTATTTCTCGAGAAGCGAGGGAATTAAGATGAAAGCCAGGGAGCTGAGAGAATTGACTGACGATGAACTGAAGCGGCGGGAGGAGGAGTTAAGGGATCAGCTCTTCAAGCTGCGGGCTCAGCACGCCATCGGTCAGCTCGAGAATACGGCGAAACTGAAAAATATTCGAAGAGACATTGCCCGGATAAAAACCATATTAAAGGAGCGCGAGCTAAGGAAGGAAAAGCCATGACCGAAAAAGCGCAGACATCGCCCAGGCAAAAAAGAAAGGCCACCAAGATTGGGGTGGTTGTGTCTAAAAAAATGGCCAAAACCGTTACTGTTCTGGTGGAAAGGCGGGTGCCTCATCCTCTTTATAAAAAGATTATCAGAAAAAGAAAGAAATTTCTGGCCCATGATGAGCATGAAAAATGCCAGGTCGGTGATGTGGTCAGGATTGTTGAGACCAGGCCTCTGAGTGCCCGCAAGAGATGGCGGGTGGTGGAAATTCTTGGTGTTGCTCCTCAGGAAATCGAAAGCCTGGAAGAAACTGAAACTGAGGAAGGACAGCCATGATCCAGATGAGAACCATGCTTAAAGTGGCCGATAATTCCGGGGCCAAAAGGATCATGTGTATTACTCCTCAGGGAGGGGGAGTGGGCCGGACAGCCACAGTTGGAGACATTATTTCGGCTACGGTGAAAGAAGCTGAGCCTGATAGCAAGATTCCCAAGGGAAAGGTTGTCCGGGCAGTTATTGTCAGGACAAGGAAGGAAATCAGACGCAAGGATGGTTCTTACATTCGTTTCGATGATAATGCGGCCGTGATTATTGATAAGGCTGGTGAGCCTGTTGGCACCCGGGTTTTCGGTCCTGTGGCCCGGGAATTGAGGGAAAAGAAGTTTATGAAAATTGTTTCACTGGCTCCGGAGGTACTGTGATGGCCAGGGTCAGAATTAAAAAGGGAGATACTGTTATTGTTATCAGAGGCAAAGATAAGGGAAAAGTGGGTAAAGTGCTGCGGGTCTTTCCGGATGAACAGAGGCTGATAGTGGAAAAGGTTAATTTTGTCAAGGAATTTATTCGCCGGGACAGAAGTCGCAATATTCAGGGCGGAATCATGGAAAAGGAAGCACCCATCCATATTTCCAATGTCATGCTTTTCTGCAGTGAATGCAACCGCGGAGCCAGAGTTAAAAACAAAATTCTTGAAGATGGCAGTAAAATCAGAGTTTGCCATCGCTGTGAAGCCAATCTGGATCGGATGCGTTAAAAAGGATAAGCCATGAGTCGTCTGTACGAAAAATATGTGAAGGAAATAATCCCTGAATTACAGCAGGAGCTGGGGATTAAAAATAAGATGGCTGTTCCCCGGCTGGAAAAAATAGTTATTAACATGGGCGTGGGTGAGGCTACGCAGAATATCAAGTTGCTGGATGCAGCCAAGGTTGAGCTCAGTTTGATTACCGGCCAGTGGCCGGCAACGGCTCGAGCTAAGAAATCAATTTCCGCTTTTAAGGTCAGAAAGGGTCAACCCATTGCTTGCTTTGTTACCCTCAGGGGAAAGAGGATGTATGAATTCTTTGATCGCCTGGTCAATATCGTTCTTCCCCGGGTAAGGGATTTCAAAGGTGTTTCTCCTCATTCCTTTGATGGCCGGGGTAATTATACCCTGGGCCTGAGGGATCAGCTTGTTTTTCCCGAGATTGATTACACCAAGGTCGAAAAACCGAAAGGGATGAATATAACCTTTGTGACCACAGCCAGGAATGATAAAGAGGCTTATCTTTTATTAAAAAAACTCGGAATGCCCTTCCGTGAACCATAAAGGAGGAAGAGAGACGTGGCAACCATTGCCAAGATGGCCAAGGAAAGAAAGAAACCAAAATTTAAAGTTCGCCAGCGGCGGCGCTGCCGGATCTGCGGCCGGCCCCGCGGAACTTACAGGAAGTTTGAACTCTGCCGGCTTTGCCTGCGGGAGCTTGCCCTGAAGGGTGAAATTCCCGGATTGGTTAAAGCCGCCTGGTAAATTTGGCGAGGAAGGAAGCAACCATGAGTATAACTGATCCTATTGCTGATATGCTGACCTGTTTAAGGAATGCCATCATGGCGAAGAAAAAGGAGGTGACTGTCCCTTCTTCCCGAATCAAGGTGGAAATTGCCAAAATTTTAAAGGACGAAGGTTTTATTAAAAATTTTAAAGTCATTGATGATAATAAACAGGGACTTCTCCAGATCTGGTTAAAGTATACCGAAGATAATAAGAGCGTTATTTCAGGCCTGGAAAGAGTCAGCCGTCCTGGTTGCCGCATTTACTGCACTAAAGAAACCCTCCCGATAGTTATGAGCGGGCTGGGAATAGCCATTATTTCCACCTCAAAGGGCATTCTAACTGATAAAAAATGTCGGGAACTCGGAATTGGCGGAGAAATTATCTGTAAAGTCTGGTAACGAATAATAAATGAGGTAAGGCTATGTCACGAGTGGGCAAGAAACCAGTAATTATTCCCGAAGGCATTAAGGTCTCCATTTTTCCCGATAGAGTCGAGTTTGAATCATCCAGGGGGAAGGCCAGTTCGCCTGTCTATCCGGGCATTACCGCCCGTCTTGACGGTTCCCAGCTTATCTTTGAAAGAAACAGTGAAACGAGACAGGTCAGGGCCTTTCACGGACTCTGTCGAACTTTGGCTCAAAATGCCATCCTCGGCCTGACTCAGGGGTTTGTCAAGCAACTTGAAATTTCTGGGGTAGGCTACCGGGCCAGGGTGGATAAAAATATCCTGGAGCTCAGCCTGGGTTACGCTCGTCCTGTTCAGTATAAAATCCCTGAAGGCATTGAAATTACCGTGGAAAAACAGACCCTAATTACTATCAAGGGCAGCGATAAGCAGAAGGTAGGCCAGGTAGCTCAGGAGATCCGGAGCTTTCGGCCTCCGGACCCCTATACCCTGAAAGGAATAAGGTATGTTGGCGAAAGATTGATTAGAAAGGAAAGACGTGCGGGGGTGGGCGGTGCTTAAGGATAAGGCTCTTCTAAAAAAAGAAAGAAAGCTGAGAATCCGGAAGAGAATCCGGAAAAAAATTAAAGGAACACCTGAGAGGCCGCGGGTTTTTGTCTTTAAGAGCAATCGTTATATCTATGCTCAGGCAATCAATGATCTGGATGGAACAATTATTGCTTCCGCCTCCACCCTGGAAAAGGACTTTCGTGAATCCGGCAAAAGCACCAAAAATAAAGAAGCCTGCCAGCTCCTTGGTGAACGCCTCGCCCAGCGGCTCAAAGAAAAAAATATTACCAAAATTGTTTTTGATCGGGGTATTTATCCCTATCACGGCCGGATAAAAATACTGGCTGAGACGCTTCGCCAGAATGGCCTGTCTTTTTAAGCAAGGGGAGGAGAAAAGTGGATGATGAAATTTTAAGAGAAACAGAACAGGGCCCGGAAGAAGCTGAATTTAAGGACCAGGTAATTTCTATCCGCCGGGTAACCAAAGTAGTTAAAGGTGGCAAGAACCTGAGTTTTTCCGTGCTGGCGGCTGTGGGCAACGGACGTGGTCTGGTGGGTGTGGGTAAAGGAAAGGCTAGGGAAGTGCCTCAAGCTATTGCCAAGGCTGTGGAAAATGCCAAAAAGAACCTGATCCGGGTGCCCCTTGTTGGTACGACCATTCCCCACCCGGTTAAGGGTGAAGATGGGGCAGGAACAGTGATTCTGAGGCCAGCCTCTCCTGGCACCGGAGTTATTGCTGGCGGAGCCGTAAGAGTTATTATGGAGCTTGCCGGCGTAAAGGACATTTTAACCAAATCCATAAGAAGCAATAATCCTTTCAGTGTGGCTAATGCCACGATCAAGGCGATCAAACAGCTTAAAAGTCCGGAGGAAGTTGCCAGGAGTCGAGGCAAATCCATTGAGGAGTTAAAGCCGTGAGAAGGAAGAAGGCTTCTTCTCTTCCCGCCCGCTGGCTGCGCATAAAGCTGGTAAAAAGTCCTGTTGGCTACCCGGAAAAACAGCGAGCCACGGTTCGGGGGCTGGGTTTACGTCGCCTTAACTCTGAGGTCATTAAACCTGATCGTCCTGAAATCTGGGGCATGATTAAGAAGATACCTCATCTGGTTAAAGTTGAGACGGTGGAGGAGAAATAATGCTTCATCAATTACAACCAGCCAAGGGAGCAAGGAAAGAAAGGAAGAGGGTTGGCCGTGGTCCTGGCTCTGGCCATGGCAAGACCTCAGGCCGGGGCCATAAGGGACAGAAAAGTATTACTGGATTTTCTCAAATGAGGGGTTTCGAGGGTGGTCAGATGCCTCTCCATCGCCGCCTGCCCAAAAGAGGCTTTACCAATAAATTCAGACAGGAATATACAGCGATTAATCTGGACCAGCTGGAAAAGCTTGAAGAAAGCGAAATTACCCTGAAAACAATGGTGGAGAAGGGTCTGATCAAAAATGAGGACGAACTGGTTAAAATTCTTGGTCGCGGCGAACTTAAAGCACCCAAGATAATTCACGGTCATAAATTTTCAGCCTCAGCCCGGAAAAAGATTGAGGCTGCAGGTGGCCAGGCAATAATCATTGGAAGTTAAAAATGATTGAAGCCATTCGCAACATCTTTAACATTCCTGATTTAAGGAAAAGGGTTTTCTTTACTTTAATGTTACTGGCCGTTTACCGTGCCGGGGGTCAGATTCCCAATCCGGGGATAAGCTCAACTGCCCTGGCTGAATTCTGGCAGACGCAGCGAGGAACCATTTTTGGCTTTGTTGACCTTTTTTCTGGCCGCTTTATGAGCCGGATGACCATTTTTGCTCTCGGCATTATGCCTTATATCAGTGCCTCCATTATTCTCCAGTTGCTGACTGTTGTCTGGCCTTATCTCGAGAGATTATCTAAGGAAGGGGAGCTGGGTCGACGAAAAATAAACCAATATACGCGGTATGGAACCATTTTCATCTGCATTATTCAGAGCTGGGCCATAGCTCTCTTCCTCCAGGGTCTCAGGAGCCCTGGCGGTGCGCCCATTGTGCCTCATCCCGGCATAGGTTTTCAATTACTCACGGTTTTAACCCTGACGACCGGTACTGTCTTTTTAATGTGGCTGGGTGAGCAAATTTCCGAAAGGGGCATTGGTAATGGCATTTCTTTAATTATTTTTGCCGGTATTGTGGTTAATTTTCCGCGAGGTTTAAATAGCGTTTTAACCGGGATCAGAACCGGCAATATGGACCCCTTGAGATTGATTTTTCTGCTGGCCTTAATGCTGGGCGTGATTGCCATTATTGTTTTTGTCGAGAGAGGACAGCGTCGCATTCCCGTCTCCTATGCCAAAAGAGTCATTGGCCGGAAAATCTATGGCGGGCAGAGCACCCATCTTCCCCTGAGGGTCAATACAGGTGGAGTTATTCCCATTATTTTCGCGGCTTCGGTCGTCACCCTGCCGGCAACGATTGCCCAGCTAATTCATACTCCCTTTTTCCAGAATATGGCCCGCCAGTTCAGTATGGGTATGCCGCTTTATAACCTGCTTTATGTGGCTTCCATAATTTTCTTCACTTATTTTTATGTTTCGATTATTTTTAACCCGGAAGATGTGGCTGACAATCTAAGGAAATATGGGGGCTTTATACCCGGAATCAGGCCCGGGAAAAATACAGCCGATTTTCTGGATACAACTTTATCCCGGATCACCCTTATCGGGGCTATCTATTTAGCGGCGATTGCTCTTTTGCCCGAATTCTTAATGACCGGTTTCAAGGTTCAGGCCATTCCCCTGATTGGCAATTTTCTGGATGCCAATTTACCCCGGTGGTTCACGCAGGGCCTGAATATAGATTTCTATTTTGGCGGAACCTCAATTCTGATTGTCGTGGGCGTGGCCATGGACACCCTGCAGCAGATTGAAGCTCAGCTCGTCATGAGACATTATGAAGGCTTCATGCGCCGGACAAGAATCAGGGGGAGGCGGGGATGAGGATAATCCTCCTCGGTCCTCCTGGTAGCGGTAAGGGGACCCAAGCTGAAATGATATTTAAAAAGTATCATTTACCCCACATTTCCACGGGTGATATTCTGCGGGAAGCCGTTAAACAAGGAACACCTTTAGGCCGCCAGGCTGAAGCGGAAATGAAGGCTGGACGGCTGGTAAGCGATGAGATTGTGGCCTCCCTGGTCGCGGAAAGAATCAGCCAGGCTGATTGTTCCCGGGGTTATGTCCTGGATGGTTTTCCCCGGACGATAAATCAGGTCAAGCTGCTCGAAAGGATGGCTGACTGTCAGAAGGAAGTCGTTTTTGAAATTGATGTTCCCGAAGAGGTTGTAATTGAGCGCCTGTCCAGTCGCCGCATTTGCTCTTCCTGTGGAGCAGTGTATAATATAGTTACATCTCCACCTCAAAGGCCGGACCTCTGTGACCTCTGTGGTGGTCGACTCATCCAGCGGGATGATGACCGACCGGAGGTAATCAGGGAAAGATTAAGGGTTTATGAGGCTGAGATTAAAGAAATTTTAGATTATTACAGGGAGAAAGGAAATCTTTATCGAGTCGAGGGGACCGGTTCGGCGGAAGAGGTTTTTGAAAGAATAGATTCGCATCTGGCTTCAGAATTTGAAGAAAGGTCAGTTCAAAAAGGAATGGTTGAAAGATGATTGTTTATCGGACACCAGAAGAAATTGCTCTGATCAGGAAAAGCAGTCAGATGGCGGCTCTTATTCTGGCCGAGCTTCGGTCATTAATCAGGCCCGGTGTTATGACTAAAGAGCTGGATGAATATGCTGAAGCCAGGGTAAAATCCCTCGGGGCTAAGCCGGCTTTTAAGGGCTATCGTGGCTTCCCGGCTTCGCTTTGCACTTCGGTCAATGAGGAAATTGTTCATGGGATTCCTTCCTCCCGTCGCCTCAAGGAGGGCGATATTATCAGCCTGGATTTTGGCGTTTATTATGAGGGTTATTATGGTGATGCTGCCGTGACTTATCCTGTAGGTCAGGTTTCCCCTCTGGCCCAGAAATTGATTGAGACGGCACAAAGGGCCCTTTATCGTGGTCTGGAAATGGTCAGAGTAGGCCATCGCATTTCGGATATTTCCCATGCAATTCAAACTTATGTTGAATCCCAGGGGTTTTCGGTTATCAGAGCCTTTGTTGGTCATGGTATTGGCCAGGCTTTGCATGAAGAACCCCAGGTACCCAATTTCGGCCCGCCCGGAAGGGGGGCTATTATCAAACCCGGTTTAACCCTGGCCATTGAACCGATGATTTCAGCCGGTGACTGGCGGGAGGAAATCCTTGATGATGGCTGGACTGCTGTCACCCGGGACCGGAGCCTCGCAGCTCATTTTGAACACACCGTGGTGGCGACTGAAAATGGCGTGGAAATATTATCTCTTCCCCCTGAATCTGAAGACATGAGAATCCGGGCGACGGAGGCTCGCCGTGCCTAAGGATGATGTCATTGAAGTTGAAGGCGTGGTAGTGGAGGCGCTGCCGAACGCCATGTTCCGGGTAGAATTGCCCAACAAGCATCGAGTGCTGGCCCATGTTTCTGGAAGGATGAGGAAGCACTTTATCCGGATTCTGCCTGGCGACAGGGTTTTAGTGGAGCTCTCGCGTTATGATCTGACTAAAGGAAGAATTACCTATCGCTTTAAATAAACAGGAGATAGCTATGAAAGTCAGGGCTTCGGTGAAAAGAATATGTCGCAATTGCAAGATAGTCCGCCGTAAGGGTACACTGCGAGTAATTTGCTCCAACCCGAGGCATAAACAAAGACAGGGATGAGGTGAGTCATCATGGCAAGAATAGCTGGCGTAACTTTACCACCTAATAAGAGAATTGAAATTGGGTTGACCTATATCTATGGCATCGGCCGTTCCAAGGCCAACAAAATTCTCGAGGAAGCTCGAGTCGATAAGAACAAGAAGGTTAAAGATTTAAGTGAAGAGGAGATTAATCGCATCCGGCAGATAATTGAAACCAGGGAGAAAGTAGAGGGTGATCTGAGAAAAGAAGTTGCCATGAACATCAAAAGACTGATTGATATCGGCTGCTATCGAGGCCTGAGACATAAACGTAATCTTCCTGTCAGGGGTCAGCGGACAAGGTCCAATGCCAGAACGCGTAAGGGACCTCGAGGCGCCATGATTAAGAAAATGAAGACAAAAAGCTAAAGTCATGAGATAAAGATCAGGAGAGAGGTTATGGCACAAGCGAAAACAAAGACAAAGAAGAAAAAGATCAAGAAAGAGGTTGGCTTTGCTGTCGCCCACATTCAATCTACATTTAATAATACCATTGTGACTATAACTGACCATGATGGCAACACTTTATGCTGGGCGAGTTCCGGTACCTGTGGTTTTAAAGGAGCCCGAAAGGGAACACCCTTTGCGGCTCAGTTAGCGGCCAAAGAAGCTGCTTCTAAAGCCAGGGAACTCGGAGTTAAATATGTTGATGTCAGAATAAAAGGTCCTGGCGCCGGACGCGAATCGGCCATTCGTGCCCTTCAGGCGGCTGGCCTGGAAATAAAATCAATTAGAGATGTCACGCCTATTCCGCATAATGGCTGTCGGGTACCGCGGCGACGTCGAGTTTAAGCTTTAATATGGGGTGTGAAAATGGCAAGACATGGTGAACCAACTTGTCGGCTCTGTCGAACTGAAAGAATGAAGCTTTTTCTCAAGGGCTCGAAATGTTTAAGTGATAAATGTCCCTTTGAGCGGCGAGCCTATCCACCCGGCCAGCATGGTCGGCTGCGGCGTCGGGTGCTGGGCTACGGGCTTCAGTTGAGAGAGAAGCAAAAGCTGAAAAGATACTATGGCATGTCGGAAAGGCAATTCCGCCTCTTCTTCCGCCGAGCTGAGCAGATGAAGGGCATTACCGGTGAGAATCTTTTAATTATGCTCGAAAGACGCCTCGATAATGTTGTTTTTCTGGCTGGCTTTGCTCTTTCCAGGTCCCATGCGCGCCAGCTGGTAGCGCATGGCCATTTTCTCGTCAATGGTCGCAAAGTTAATATTCCTTCCTATCTTGTTGAAACTGGCGATACCATTGAATTTAAGCCCAGATCCGCTCAGAACGAAAATATCAGGGAGATAGTGGCGGAAAACAGGAATAAGACAGTGCCCAGCTGGCTTGAGGTCAACTGGGACGAAATGAAGGCCAAAGTTCTGGCTCTGCCGACGCGACAGGATATAACCATTCCGGTGGAAGAACATCTCATCGTCGAGCTTTATTCCAAATAAATCTGGCCAGATTGGCTTTTTGAAGGAGGAGTTGAGATGGAGTTTGGTTTTCAGAGACCAAGATTTATCGAGGTTGATTATGAGACCCTTTCCGAAACCTATGGACGATTTTTCGCCCAGCCTTTTGAGCGAGGTTACGGCATTACCGTGGGCAACGCCCTGCGCCGCGTTCTTCTTTCCTCCATTGTTGGCGCTGCCATTACCGCGGTCCGCATTGAGGGGGTTCTCCACGAATTTTCAACGGTTCCGGGTGTGGTTGAAGATGTCACCGATATCATTCTCAATTTGAAAAGCATTCCTCTCAAGCTCAAAGGCAATCAGGCCAAGACGATGACCCTGAAGATCAAAGGGCCGGCTGAGGCTAAATCAGCTGACATTGTCCATGATGGCGATATTGAAATTCTTGATAAAAATATCCACATTGCTTCGCTCGATGAGGACGGCAAATTAAATATTGAAATGATTGTTAAGAACAATCGCGGCTATATTACAGCTGATCAGAATTATGATGAGACTCTGCCCGTGGATTATATTCCCCTTGATTCTTCGCATTCTCCCATAAAAAAGGTTAATTACCGGGTTGAGCCGGCCCGGGTCGGGAAAAGAATTGATTATGAGAGTTTAACGCTGGAAATCTGGACCAATGGAGCTATCCGGCCTCAGGATGCTCTTTCTCAGGCAGCCAAAATTCTGCGGGACCATCTGGCTATCTTTATGAACATCGTCGATGAGCCGGTAGAAAAAGAAGCGGTGGTCATTAAAAAAGAAATTCCCTATTTCAATCAGTTAGATATTCTGGTAAAGCCCATTGATCATCTGGAGCTTTCCGTTCGCTCAAGCAATTGCCTGCGGGCCGCTGGAGTCGAAAGAGTCTATCAATTGGTCCAGAAAACAGAAGAGGAGCTTCTCCGGACCAAAAATTTTGGCCGCAAGTCCCTGGCTGAAATCAAGGAAACTCTGGCCAATCTCGGCCTTGGCCTGAATCTTGAACTTCATCCTAAATTGCTCGAAAGAATTCAGGCAGAAATTCAGGAGGAAAAAAAGAGGAAGGAGATGGAGCTATGAGGCACCTGGTCAAGGGAAGGAAATTACGCCGACCAACCGAGCATCGCCTCGCTCTTCTGAGAAATCTGGTTACCTCCTTTCTGGAAAAGGAGAGGATAAGAACAACTCTGGCCAAGGCCAAAGAAGCCCGACCCCTGGCTGAAAAAATGATAACTCTGGCCAAGCGTAATACCCTCCATGCCCGAAGACGGGCCCTGGCTTTTTTACGCAAAGAAGAAGTGGTGACCAAGCTTTTCAATGAGCTCGGACCGAGATTCGCGGAAAGACCCGGCGGATATTCCCGAATTGTGAAACTGGGGCCACGCAAGGGTGATGGGGCTCAAATGGCCCTGCTGGAACTGGTTGGCTCTGAATATAAAAAGAAAGAAAAGAAGAAAAAAGAAAAGAAAAAACCACTTTGATCTTTAAAAATTAATCCCGTCAGCAAAAAAATCAGATTTTCTCAGAGGAATAATCAATCTTTAAAATTCCCGTGCCGGGAAAAAATAATTTTTTAATGAGGAGAGGCTTTCTTTTTTACCAGAAGCTCTTCAACCGGAAATTCTAATTTTCTGCCCGGGTCGGATTAAAGCGGGATTTTTTATATTATTCAGCCTGACCAGGGATTCCACGGAGGTTCGGTATTTCCGGGCAATGGAAGAGAGGGTTTCTCCTGATTTCACGATATGATAGACAGGCTCGGGCGGAATCCACTGGGGAAGATTCTGAATGGCCAGCATAGCCTTTTCGGCTGTGCCCACTGGCACCTTTAATTCATAGGTATAATTGGGGGTTGCATCCTGGCGGAGTTCAGGATTAAGGAAGGAAAGCTCAGCTGGATCAATTTCGAGAGCCTTGGCCAGAGCCGATAATTTTACGGGCCGATTTATGGTCACTGACTCCCATCTGAGAGGAGGATAGGGCTCGGGCAGATTGAAGCCATATTTTTCCGGGTTTTTGATTATCAGGACAGCCGCGATGAAACGGGGCACAAAACGAGCTGTTTCCTGAGGTAAACGGCGATAAAGGTCCCAGAAATTATCGAGATAATTTATTCGCTGTGTCCGGATAACGTTCTGCACCTTAATCTCACCGCAGTTATAGGCAGCCAGGGCGGTGGTCCAATCGCCGAAAAGGTCATGAAGTTCTGTCAGGTAGCGGATGGCGGCCCGGGTCGATTTGATGGGATCCATTCGTTCATCAATCCAGCGGTCTCTTCTGAGCCCTAAGCGATAGCCTGTCGAGGCAATGAATTGCCAGAGACCAAGAGCCTGAGCCCGGGAAAGAGCTTTGACTTTATAGAAGCTTTCAATGAGGGGAAGCCAGACAAGTTCTTCGGGTAAACCTGCCTGCCTTAATTCTTCAAGAATTATTTCACGGTAAAAGCCTGAGCGCCGGTAGGCTTCCTCAAAAGCCTGTCTTTCTCTGGTCTGAAAAGACCTGATTTCAGCCAGGACTTCCTCATTTTCTTCAAGGGGAATGGTGCGATGATTATCGCCGACAACGACGAGTCGGGAGGCATAAATCTGCTGAATTTTCTGAGCTATCAGCAGGCGCAGATTATTCTTTTCTTGAATGAGAGGCGAGTCAGCTGGAAGATTGATTTTAACAAGGAGGCCGTAGGCCCGGTCAAGAATTGTTAGTGCCCCATCAAGGTCGTCTTTTTCCCAGGCAGTCTGAGCTTCCTGACAGAGATTGAGAATTTCCTCAAAAGTAGCTGCCACTTCTTCATTTTCTTTCGCGGGCGCTTTTTCAGCCTGCTGGGCCTGCTCAGCCTCGATTTCTTTTTTAATTTCTTCAGCAATAATTACGGGTGAAGGTGTAACTCGTGGCGATGTCCTGACCTCAGCCGCTCCTTCAGTCTTCACTGTCTTTTCCTCGCTCTTTTTTTCTGGAGGAGGTGACGGGGTTGATCTGATTTTAGCCTGATGAGAGCAGGCAGAGACGACAAAAAGTAAAAGGATTATCCACCCAGTTTTTTTCCAGGACATTTTAGTTCAAAAGAAGTTTTTATATATCATGTAAAGCCAGCTGAGTCAACCCTGTGGCGGCCTTTCTCTTTAAAAGCATGGCAATTTATAAAGCCTTTATCGACAGTTTTTCTTTTAAGATCAATAAGATAGAAGATTTGAAATGAGAAAAAATCAGCTTTGAAAGGGAAACAAATTTAATTCTCATTCTACCCCTAAATGCGATCCAGATGAGACTGTTTAAAACCGCTCTGTTGCCCTTAGAGGAGAGCTGATGGAGGCTTAAATAGTTCAAAATTATTAACGACATAAAATTCCTGAAGTCAACACCCTTTTTTAAGAGAAGCCCCCGATGCTCGGATCCAGGACATGAGGGGCGTTCAGAATTTATTTTTTTCCCGACCGCGAATACGGCTGAAGTTTACGTAACCAGGACTTTGATATGGTCTGATTTGATTATCGAAACAGGCCCATTTTTTGAGTCACTGATCAGGCTCATCTAAGCTTGGAGCAATATTATCTACTTCCTGAAAATCTTCTCTGCGCATTCAGCTGGTTCTCTTACATGAGGGTTAAATTTAGGAGAAAGGGGCGCAAGATCAAAGAAATATGTCTTAAGCCTCAGGCTTTTTCTAACCGTTCTCTCGGCTCTGAGGTATCAGCGATTTAGACGGCCCTGAAATTTCTTGATGAGATGAAAGAAAAGGACAGCCACTTCAGTGCTTTTCTTCCTCCTGTGAGCTTTAAAGATATCCTTCATCTGAAGAACAAAAAGTCGAAAGACATCAATTTGATTATTTTTAAATAATTTGCTTCTTCCCGGATTTTAATGGGTAGAGCTTAAAAAATTATCAATGTCTGAGGACCTGGGCAGAACCCAAAGATAAATCTTCAAAGGAGAATTGAAGCCGAATAATGCGGATCTCAGGGATATTCCGCTAATCGTCATCGGCAACGATGAACTGACCCGGAATTCAATCCTCTGTCGAGTACAGTAAAAACCATCATTTAGCCACAAAAAATCTGAAGAACCAATAATTTATTACTTTCAAATAGCCTTCTCTGAACAATTTTTCTCTGGCTGCCAAAAAGTCGAGATTTAACTTAAACTTCCTTAATAATAAAATATGGCCTGAAAGGAGGAGGATAAAATGAAAGGCATAAGAGCTTGCTTCTTCAGGGTATTTTCCCTTTTCTTTTTTATCTGCTATGCCTTGGGGATAAGTGGTTCGGCTCAGGTTAAAAAAGTGACATATATCCCTAAACAAGGTGAATATAAGTATACCTTTGGCCAGCACAAGCCAGTTCTGAAGATAAAACCGGGCTGGATTGTCGAGACTATGACCGAGGATTGCTATGATGGCCGGGTTAAATCACCGCAGGACAGACCGACTCAGGTTATTCCAGCTGACCATGATAATCCCCAGACAGGGCCTTTTTATATCGAGGGAGCTGAACCCGGTGATACCCTGGCCGTACATTTGCTTAAACTGGAACCAGCGCGCGACCATGGAATCAGCAGCTACTTCCCCTATTTTGGCGCTTTGAGTGTGACTGAATACACCGCTCTGCTTCATCCGCCTCTACCGGAGAAGGTCTGGTGGTATGAAATCAATCGCCAAAATAACACCGTCCGCTTTAAGGCGCTCAGCAACAATTTCAGCTGCGAGATCCCCATGCGGCCTTTCCTGGGATGCCTTGGCGTAGCTCCGGCCCATAATGAGTTCCGCTGGACCGTTGTGCCTGAGGCTTTTGGGGGCAACCTCGATTTTCCCGAAGTCAGACCCGGAAATACAATTTATCTTCCGGTAAAAGTCAAAGGAGCGCTGCTTTTCATGGGGGATGGACATCTTGTTCAGGGCGATGGTGAAATAATTGGCACCGCCGTTGAAGCTGCCATGAAAGTCACCTTTGTTGTCGACATTATTAAAAATAAAGAAATCAGCTGGCCCCGGATTGAAAGTGATGACTATATCATGAGCGTCGGCAGTTACCGACCACTTGAGGATGCTTTCCGCATTGCACATAAAGATATGGTTGACTGGCTGGTTAAAGATTTTGGCCTGGAAATGATGGATGCTTATCAGCTTCTTTCTCAGGTGGGGGTAGCAAAAATCGCTCAGGTTGTTGATCCCAATTATACTGTGGCTGCCTGTTTCCCTAAAAAATATTTACCTGATGTCAGCAAACTTCGAACGCCTCACAACAAATTGAAAGCCATTAAATTTTAAGCGCTCCCGAGTTCAGGATTAACCTTAAAAGAAGTTATCTCCGGTAGTGGGCTCAAATCAATCATCGTCTGCCACCCCTCATTTCAGCTTCAATTAGCCACAGGCCTGTTTCCTTGCCCTGATTTTAACTTAATTTATCTATCTGGATATAGACATCATCATCTCGCCTGTCTTCCCTGTGAACAATCAGGTAAAATCTGGAAGTTCTTGTCAAAATTGGCAGGATTAAAAAAGTGAAAAGCGGAAAGCCAAGCTGAATTTTAATTCTTTAAATCTTGCTCAAAGGATTATTATTGAATCATTATTTCAGCAAATTTATTTCTGTTGACTCCAGTAGAGGTGCCACTTCCAGGCTGTTCTTATTATGGTCTCAATATCTGAATAACGGGGTTCCCACTGGAGCTCCCTGACAGCCTTTTCCTTTGAGGCCATCAGAATAGGGACGTCTCCCCGGCGTCTTGGTCTCAGGCTGAGCCTGACCTTTTTTCCCGTAATTCTTTCCACCCAGGAAATTATTTCCCGCACGGAATAACCCTGGCCGGTGCCCAGGTTATAGACGGCCTGAACTGGCTTATCCTCCATCAATCTGAGAGCCAGCACATGAGCTTCAGCCAGATCTAAAACATGAATGTAGTCGCGAATGGCGGTGCCATCGGGAGTCGGGAAATCATCGCCATAAAGTTCAAAATAGGGCTTCTTATTTAAGAGATGGAGCATTATATTCGGAATAAGATGTGTCTCTGGCTCATGGAGTTCTCCCCGCCGGCCATCGAGATCAGCTCCCGCAGCATTAAAATAACGAAGAGAGACATAGCTCAGACCATGAGCCCGCCCATAATCAGCCAGTATCTTTTCAATAAAAGCTTTGGTCTGGCCATAGGGATTGGAGGGGTTGAGAGGGTGGTCCTCGGTAATGGGCACAAAGCGGGGTTCACCATAAACGGCGGCGCTTGAGGAAAAAACAAACTTTTTTACCCCGGCTTCCAGCATGGCTTCAAGGAGGTTCAAAGTGGTGATGAGGTTGTGGGTGTAATAGAGCCTGGGATTATCGTAGCTTTCTCCCACCTGAATGAGGGCGGCAAAATGGATGACAGCCTCAATCCTGTATTCCCTGATAACCTTTTCAATTTTCTCCCTTTCCCTGAGATCAGCCTGAATAAAAATTCCACCGGGCAAGAGATCCCTGTGTCCGGATGAAAGATTGTCAAAAATGACGGGTTCATAGCCCTTTTCAAGCAGAATTTTCACCGTATGGGAGCCGATGTAACCAGCCCCGCCTGTCACCAGAATACTCATTCTTTTTGTTTCCTGCTTCTTTCTTTTTTGATCAGCTCTTCAGCCAGACGGAGGCCCTCTTCCTTCGTTTCAAAGGCGGCCTCAAGCTGAAGCTCATAAAGTTTTTTTAATATTTTTCCCATGCCCGGTCCGGGTTGAACACCCAGAGGAATGAGGTCACGACCCAGGATAAGAGGCTTGATTGTTTCCCGGGTGATGTTCCATTCCGCCAGTTTTTTCTTGAACCAGAGAGCCTGACGGTCAAATTTTTCAATCAGGCGGACCCGGCGGCCAGCCCGATCGGCCTGGTCAAGGTAAATAAGCAATTCAATCTCCCCGTGAACATCAGCCATGAGACGATTGAAGGCCTTTTTGGTGACAACCTGGCGATTCTGCCAGAGTTCAGAGAGTCGATGGTGCCACCGGACAAGTAAAGGCACAATTTCTCTTAGATCGCAATTTTCCCAGGAGAAAATCCTGTAACGAGTGAGAAAGTCAAGGGTCATTTTCTGGCTGACGAGATCATGGCAATTATTGGTCAGAACCATCCGGCCTTTTTTAAATTCCCAATCAGCCGTCTTGGGTTTGCCGACATCATGGAACAAACAGGCCAGAAGCAGGGCCAGCCTTTTTCCTGGAGGCAGGGAAGCTATCTGGGCTACCCTCTGGCCCTGATCGACCGTCAGCTTGGTGTGATGCCAGACAGTATGATGACCATGCTCGTCCTTTTCCGGATGAAAATAAGGGTCGTGAAGGCTCAGGGTAAGAGCATAGAGCTCAGGATAAAGCTTTTTCAGGGCAGAAAGGCGAAAGAGTTCTTCCAGGCCCCGGGAAGGAAGCCTTGATTGGAGCAGAATTTTAAAGAGTTCTTCATTTATTCTTTCGACGCTCAAGCCGCCAAGGTCTATGCCTTTGCAGATTTCATAGATAGCTGGGTCAACTGAAAATTCCAGGACCGAAGCAAATCTGGCCACCCTCAGGACCCTCAGGGGATCCTCAGGGAAGGCGGCTGGATTGGTCAGCCGGATAAGGCCAGCTCGTGTATCCTCAGCTCCACCGAAAGGATCGATGAGCTGCCCATCTTTGAGGCGAAGGGCCATGCTGTTACAACGAAAATCTCTTCTTTCGAGGTCCTTTTCAATGGGTAGAAAAGGATCAGCCTGAATCAAAAAATCTTTATGGCCCATAACTTCGGCCGGTTTGGGAATATCCTTTCGAGGCAGGGCAATATCATAGGTTTTATTCTCGAGGGTAAATTTAATTATGCCAAAGCTTTTGCCGACCAGATCGACCCGGCCATGGGGCTCAAGTTTCTCTATTATTTTTTCTAAGGGATGACGGGTAATGAGCAGATCCACATCCTCTGAGGGCACACCCCGAATAAGGTCGCGGACATAGCCTCCGACAGCATAAATATCTTCATCAAAGAGACGCACCAAGAGAGAACGGTGAGGAAAATCAAAGTCAAGTTTCATTTTTTATCACTTCAGCCTCTTTTTGTTACCTTCAGCTTTCCCAGCTCCCCGTCATTTAATTCCGGGCTCAGCCAGACGGCTCCCGCCGAAGCTCACAAATTAGCTTTAAATTAAATGATATCATACCAAAAAAGCACCCCTTTTTTAATGAAAAATTCTTCCCGCGAGACCCTTGTCCGGGAAGAAATGATAAGATATGATAGAGAGAATAAAACTTTTAGTAGAAGAAAGGCAGGGTTTAAGAAAGACTGAATGATGGCCGCAGATAAAATTAAAGTAAAGAGATTGAGCTGGCTTTTAATTTTAACTCTGATAGCTCTATGGTCAGATTTTTATCCGGCCGTAAAGAAAGACCTTGAAATTTCCCTTGAAGGTAAAAGAATAGATGCCCTGAGCGGAGCCGGTCTGACTATCAATTTTCTCTTGCGAATTGCGAATTCGGCTCAGGTGGAATATCAATTAATTAAAACTAATTTCCGTACCCTGATTAACCAGCAAGAATTTTTCCGGCTGGAAACAGCGCTGGAGGCACCGATTTCGGTGCCACCCCGCTCCAGTTCCCTGATTAATTTGCCGGTAAAGATAACCTACGCTTACCTGTTTGAAGCCCTGCCGTCACTTCGTGATGCAGAAAAATTTACCTGTAATGTGGTGGGCACATTAACCTTCCTTGACTCCCGTCGTCGCGAACAGAACGTGGCTTTTGTGGCGGTAGCCGATTTTCCCCTGTTTAAAGAATTTATTCTGAAATTTGAGCCGCTTCAGGTTAAATCTCTGAGCCTTGGCGGGGCTGATCTTGTCTTTTCCTTTTCTTTAACCAACAGCAATGCGACTACCTGGATTCTTCGCTCTCTGGAGGGACAGATTGAACTTGCTGGCCAGAAAGTTGCTCCTTTCAGCTATACCTTTCAGGATTCTCTGGCTCCTGGAGAAAGCAAAAAGATTGACCTGGCGCTGCTCCTGGATTTTTTTGAGCTTGGAGCTGCTCTTCAGACCTACCTTGAAGCACCGGAAGTTGAAGCTTCTCTTTCGGGCGAAATGGAAATAGAAAGCGAGTGGGGGAGATTCAGGCTGCCTCTTTCAGGCCGGGAAAAAGTGGCTGTTCTTAGAAATGATTTCCGTGATCATTCCCACCTATAATCGAAGCCAGTTCCTGGCCGAGGCTGTGGAATCAGTTCTGGCCCAGAGTGTCTTTCAATCCAGAAAATATAGCTTTAAGATTATCATTATTGATGATGGTTCAACGGATGATACGAGAAAAGTGGTGGAAAAATTTTCCGGGCCTATAAATTACTATTACCAGCCCCACCAGGGAGTCAGCCGGGCCCGCAATCACGGGCTTGAGAAAGCGAAGGGAGAATTTATTGCCTTCCTTGACTCGGATGATCTGTGGCTTCCCGAAAAAATCAAACTTCAAATGAATGTTATGGAAAATTTGCCTCATCTTATGGGCTGCACTACAGAAGAAATCTGGCTGCGTCGCGGAAAGAGGGTTAATCCCAGGGAAAAACACAGGAAATATTCGGGCTGGATTTTCCCTCACGCTCTGCCCCTGTGTATTCTAAGCCTTTCAGCCTCTCTCTTCCGGCGCCAGGTCTTTGAGGAAATCGGGACTTTTGATGAATCTCTTCCAGCCTGCGAGGACTATGATTTCAGCCTGCGATATTCGCTTCGCTATCCTCTTCATCTCATTGATCGGCCCCTGATCATAAAGCGCGGGGGACATCATGACCAGCTTTCCCGCCAGTTCTGGGGGCTGGACCGTTTCCGGCTTCAGGCTCTTTTGAAGCTTCTGGCCTTAAATTTGACCCAGGAACAGGCCTTTCTTGTGCGGCAGGAAATCCTGAAAAAGGCCAGGATAGTTAGAGATGGAGCCCTGAAAAGAGGTAAACTGGAAGAGGCCCGGTATTATCAGCAAATCATAGACAGGATAGAAAAGGAAATTAGCTCGCCTTAAACACAAAATGAAAGTGTCTTTAAGGCGGGCTATTTTATTTGACCAGCCCCTGATTTCAGCCTATAATTTAAGCTTATCCCGGAGGTAGAATCATGATAGATGAAGTTCAAATTAGCCGGGCGATAATCAGCAGCTATTATGATGAACTTCTAAGTTCCCTGGAAGCAGATGTCGTTATCGGAGGAGCCGGCCCTTCAGGACTCAGTGCCGCCTATTTCCTGGCCAGGGAAGGTCTGAAAGTTGTTGTCTTCGAGCGGCATTTACGTCCAGGCGGGGGCATGGCCGGCGGCGGCATGCTTTTTAATAAGATTGTTGTTCAGGAAGAAGCGAGATCGCTGCTCGAGCTCTGGGGGATACGCTTCAGGCCTTTTGCGCAAAAATATTATGTTGCTTCCTCCCTGGAGGCTCTGGCAGGTCTTCTCTTAAGTTCCCTTCGGGCTGGAGCTCATATCTTTAATGGCATTGCCATTGAGGATGTGATGGTGCGCAATAGCAAGGTTCAGGGGGTGGTCATAAACTGGTCGGCTGTGGACATGGCCGGATTGCATGTCGATCCTTTGACGGTCAGGAGTCATTTTGTTATTGACGCTACCGGTCATGCCGCTGAAATTGCTCAGGTGGTAGCTCGCAAGACCGAGGGGAAACTGCTCACAGCCACAGGAGGAGTTGTGGGCGAAAGACCCATGTGGGCGGAGGAAGGAGAAAGGCTTCTCTTAGTCAATACCCGGGAAGTTTATCCTAACCTTTATGTTTGCGGCATGGCAGCCAACGCTGTTTTTGGCGGACCGAGGATGGGCCCCATCTTTGGGGGTATGCTTCTTTCAGGTCAGAGGGTAGCTCAATTGATTCTAGAGAGATACAGAGCTCAAAAAAACAATCTTAATCAAAAAGAAAATCAGAACCGGTAATTAATGCCGACGGCAAAATGATAGCCGCCAAGGTCGAAGGGCTCAAAACCCTCAAAGCCTTCCTTCAGGGTTCCCTTTAAACTATTAAATCTAAACTCAGCTTCAATCGCCATCCGCTGGGCTATGCGGAACATGAGTCCGCCGAAGGCATAAAAGCCAAAGGAGAAATTATTATCATCGCGGGCAGTGGTTGGATAAATGGGATAAATTTCAACTTCTCCCAGCTGGGGGTCATCATATACCCAGGGGTCGCTGAAGTCAATCATGTCTCCCTGCAGCCGGACACTCCAGATATAAAGCCCCACTCCACCGCCAAGATAAGGAGAAAAGCTGGCTCGATGGCCAAGGGGAACTAACTTCAGACCTAACATAATCGGGGTAATGGAAACGCCAAAAACATGGCTGACGGAAAAAGCCCCACGGTAATACTGGGCGGGGAAGGCAAAGTCACCTTCAGCGAAGCTATAGCCAACATAATCTTTATAAAAACCGGCTCGATTCTTACTATAACCATCAAGGCCAATAACTAAACTCAACTGGGAAGCCAGATATTTTTCATAGACAAAACCCAGCGTCGAATTCTGATAATTGGCGTGCGTGAAATCCATATTTTCAAATTCAATATCCCAGAGGTCACTCTTGGCTCTCGGGACAAAATAGCCCAGGCGAATGGAGATGGCATCAGCCCAGATGCTGGCCGGAAGCAGCAGCATAATTCCCAAAACAATTAAAATCTTTTTCATTTCTTTTCTCCTCTCCTTTAAAATAAGCAATTTTTATGCCAGTCTTTTTCCCGAAATTTCAGGATGGCCCCTGTCCACAGCCACCGGAGGCTGTTATCCAGATAGGTCATCTGTCCTTTTTTCAGAGAAATTTCAGGCAGGAAAGTCAAGGAAATTCCTTTCCGGTTATTTTACCCTGGCGCCTGCCGGCACATCCCGATCAAAAAAGGGAATGATGGCTTTACCGCCAACTTCAGCGGCTAAAAGCATGGCCTGAGATTCAATGCCCCTGATTATGGCTGGCTTCAGATTAACAATCGCCACAATTTTTTTGCCGATGAGGTCCTCAGGCGAATAGGTCTCAGCCACGCCCGCCACCATGGTTCTGATTTCATTGCCAATATTGACTTCAAGTCGAAGCAGCTTATCTGTGCCGGGAACCCTTTCAGCCTTGATGATTTCAGCCACTCTGAAATCCATACGCTTAAATTCATCAAAGGAAATCCATTCTCCCTTTGTTTCCATTTTAGCCTCCTTCTTTATGTCACTTCCCAGGAAATCCTGGAGGGCAACCCGGGGAAAGAGCGGTTCAGGTTTTTCCATCTGGTTGCTGGCTGAAAACAAATCCAGATCGAGCTCCTCATATTTAATTGAATTAATGGGCCGCTTCTCGCCCAGCATCTTCCAGATTTTTTCTGCCGAAGCCGGCATGACCGGATAGAGAAGATAGGCCAGACCCCAGAGGCCGCGGGCGCTCTGAAGCAGAATGCGGGCCAGTCTTTCTCTTTTTTCCGCCTTCTGGGCTAACTTCCAGGGCTCATTATCTGCCAGATATTTGTTTAATTGATTGATAAAAACCCAGATTTCTTCGAGGGCCCGGTTAATGGCGTAATCTTCAAAGTGCTGCCTGACCTTACCCTTGAGCTCACGGAAGGCATCTTTGATGGCCAGGTCGCTCAGATTTTCAGGTTCGGCTCCATCAATCTTTCCCTGGAAATAATTCCAGATCATGGTCAGGGTGCGCTGCACCAGATTGCCAAGGTCATTGGCCAGGTCAGAATTTACCCGATGGAGAAAGCCCTCATGAGAGAAGTTGCCATCCTGGCCTATGGGGATTTCCCGGAGCAGAAAATAACGCAGGGGATCAGGGCCGAAGGTATTAAGGATGATGTGGGGATCCAGAACATTACCTTTTGATTTCGACATCTTGGTTTCATCTTTAAGCCACCAGCCATGGCCAAAAACTGTCCGGGGCAGGGGAAGCTCAGCCGCCATGAGAAAGGCCGGCCAGAAAATAGCGTGGAAACGGAGAATATCCTTGCCAATCAGATGCAGGTCAGCCGGCCAGAAGCGCTCAAAGAGTTCTGGATTCCAGTCATAACCAACGCCGGTGACATAGTTATGAAGGGCATCAAACCAGACATAAATGGTGTGCCCGGGGTCATCGGGAACAGGAATTCCCCATTTAACCGTGGTCCGGGTTATGCTCAAATCCTTCAGACCCTGCCGGACAAAGGAGACAACTTCATTCATCCGGCCAGGCGGCCGAACGAAATCCGGATTAGCTTCATAAAAGGCCAGGAGGCGCTCCTGATAGGCCGAGAGCCGGAAATAATAACACTCTTCAGAGACCAGAATCGCCTTTTTGCCGCAGTCAGGACAAATTTTCTCCCCGGAAGGTTCAAGAGGAACATCTTCGCTTAGAAAATTCTCATCAGAAACACAGTACCAGCCCTGGTAAAGGCCCTTATAAATATCACCCTTATCCTTTAATTTTTTAAAAATTTTCTGAACCCCGATTTCGTGAAAGGGCTCAGTTGTGCGGATGAAGAAATCATAGGATATGTTTAAGGCCCGCCACAGCTCTTTAAATCTGAGGACAACCTGATCCGCCAGCTCCTTTGGCTTCAGGCCTTTTTCTGAAGCTGCCCTTTCAATCTTCTGCCCGTGTTCATCTGTGCCGGTGAGAAAAAAGACCTGATAGTCACAGAGACGAAAGAAACGGGCGAGGGCATCGGCGATGATGGTGGTATAGGCATGGCCGATATGGGGAACATCATTTACATAGTAAATAGGTGTGGTTACATAAAATTTTGGTGACTTAGGCTCGACCACTTGACGTCTCTCCTTTAATTAAAGTTAAGGCCTCGGCCCTGGTTGCTGGATTGTTCCGGAAAGAGCCCCGCACAGCCGAGGTCACGGTGATGGAACGGGGCTTTTTTACTCCCCGCATGGACATGCACATATGCTCAGCTTCGATGACCACCATAACTCCAAGCGGCTTAAGTTGCTCGTCAATCAAATCGGCAATTTGTTTGGTCAGGCGCTCCTGCACCTGAAGTCTTCTCGAAAGAATATCGACGACCCGGGCAATTTTACTCAGACCAACAATTCTTCCTCCCTTGGGTATATAGGCAATATGAGCCAGCCCGGCAAAGGGGAGAAGGTGATGTTCGCACATGGAATAAAGAGGTATATTTTTGATTAAAACCATTTCCTCGTGTCTTTCCTCATGGATTGTCGCCAGCGGTTCCCGGGGATCCTCGGTCATACCGCCAAGAATTTCAGCAAACATGCGGGCGACGCGCTGCGGGGTTTCCCTGAGGCCAGGACGCTCCGGGTCTTCACCCACTCCCTCCAGAATTAATCTGACCCCCTTTTCTATTTTTTTCAGGTCAATTTTTGCCTTTTCACCTTTTTTCATTATCTTTCAAGCCTTTCTGTTTCTTTTTCCATAAGTCGCGAGCCTTTTGCTGGATCTCCTTCAAGGGGATGGCCTTCTCCCTAGCCAGCTCGGACAAGCGATCATATTCAGGCTGAATCTGGACAACTCTATTTCCATAAAAAGCAATTTTGACCGGAATCTTCCTGCCTTCAACCTCAACGGTTTCGATTTTCCTTTCCAGCACCTGTCTTGCGACAGGATGATAACGCAGCCCGATTGTGGTTGTTTCTTTAAATAAAATTTCTATAACTTTATCCATTTTATCAGCTGGGACAAGAACCGTCAATTGAGTCGCCAGTCTGCCTTTTTTCATAAGGACAGGCGTTTGAAAAACATCAAGGGCTCCGGCTCGAAGAAGTCTCTCACAGGTATAGGCCAGAACCTGCGGAGTCGAATCATCAATATTGGTGTTAATTTCATAAAGGGGAGAGGCTTTTGTGTTATCTTCTTCGCCCAGAAAAACGCGGAGAAGGTTGGGAAAATCAGGAAAATCCTGGAAGCCGGCTCCATAGCCAATGCGATTCACCGTTATTTCCGGAAAGGCTACGAAAGAATCGGCCAGGCAGGCGATAATAGCTGCGCCCGTGGGCGTCGTTAATTCGACGGAAGGGCCGAAGGAATAAACAGGAACCTTTTTGAGGATTTCGCTGACAGCCGGAGGCGGGACAGGAAGTAAGCCATGTTCTGTCTTTACCCAGCCAGAGCCAAGATTGACGGGTGCGCAGGTTACTTTATTTACTTTAAGTTTCTCGAGGAGCCAGCAACTGCCGATAATATCGACGAGAGCATCGTCGGCTCCAGCTTCATGAAGATGAATTTCTTGAAGACGGCGGGCATGAACCCTGGCTTCAGCCTGGAAAAGAAGGCGAAAAATGCGTTCAGCTCTTTCCTTCACCTGAAGGGAGAAAGGCGTGGCTTCAATAAGACTCTGAATTTCAGACCATTTTCTTTCCTTAATCTCTTTCTTTTCAGGCAAAATGACTTCGACCCTTCGGCCGCGGAGATTAGCCCGCTCGACCTCGCTTATTTTTATTTTTACGCCGAGACCCAATTCGTCCATGGCTTCTTTAAATTCTCTTTGATTCACTCCGAGATCAAGCAGGGCAGCCAGGATCATATCTCCACTCAGACCGGCAAAAGGCTGAAAATGAAGAGCCCTGATTCTTTTCTGATTTTCTTTTTCTTCTTTCACCCTTTTACCTCCAGATTTTCCCGGGGAAGATGTTGATCAATCAGAGGGAGAATTTCACCAGCCCGGCCGTAGAGACTGAAGTCAGCATAAGTGCTGAGAGGTGTTGGTTCCAGATTAATCTCGATTATGGTCGCTCCATGCTGCCGGGCAAAGAGTGGCAGGGAAGCGGCTGGCTGAACCAGGGCTGAAGTGCCAATGACCAGCATCACGCTGGCCTGGGAGCAGGCTTTAAAAGCTTCTTCCAGAACATCAGCGGGTAGGGCTTCACCAAACCAGACGACATGGGGCCGGAGCAGAGCACCACAATCAGAACAGAGGGGCGGAATCTGGCTGAGAGGCACCTGGCGGTTTTCAAAAACCTTGCCTTCCCTGGTGCATCTTACCTTCCAGATATTACCGTGAAGCTCAAGGATCCTGGTGGAACCGGCCTTCTGGTGAAGGCCATCCACATTCTGGGTGATCAAAACAAAGAAAGGAAAATATTTTTCCCAGCGGGCAAGGGTTAAATGGGCTGAATTGGGCTCGACGCTATGAATCTTCTGTCGCCGCCAGTCATACCATTCCCAAACCAGGGCAGGCTGTCGGGCAAAGGCCTCAGGCGTGGCCAGATCCTCGGCTCTAAACTGGCGCCAGAGACCATCAGGTCCACGAAAGGTGGGAACACCGGATTCAGCAGAAACACCGGCGCCTGTAAGAATAACCAGAGCCGGTTTCGGTGCAAGAATTCCAGCCACTTCTTTTATTTTTTCTTCAAGCATCTCCTCTCCATCCTAAAACTTTTTTAAGAATACCCTTTTGGCGCCTAAAAATCAAAGCTAAAAGAGGTGCGCTTCAAATTCTGAATAAAGGGGAAATTGAATTAGACGAATGAAAAAATACCAGGAGAGGATTTGATTTTTTTCGGCCATAAAAGGGTTAAAGCAGAATTTAAGCCTGAGCAGCACAACTTCAGGAAGGAGGCAGGGCTAAACAGGTTCAAAGCGGGCCGTAAAATGACGCAGGGGTTCCCTGGCTTTGACAATTTTTAGCCCTCGAATTCTGTTCCTCTTCCGGTAAAGGCGGATGATGGCCTCAGCCACATATTCCAGGTGAGAGGCTGTATAGACCCGGCGCGGAATGGCCAGGCGAACCATTTCCAGAGGAGGGAAAATTTCTTTCCCCTTCAAGCCCCTTTTTCGAGCAAACATAACACCACCAACCTCCACGGCTCGAATCCCGGCCTCCAAGTAGAGGGCGACAGTCAGAGCCCAGGCAGGATACTGTTCCCTTGGAATATGGGGCAGGAATTCATCAGCCAGGAGATAGACGGCATGGCCACCAGGTGGTTTAAAAACAGGAACGCCTGCTTCCTCCAGCAGTCCGGCCAGATAGCGAACCTGGTCAAGGCGATGCCGGAGATAGGCCTCGTCGAGAACTTCTTCCAGGCCCTGGGCAATAGCTTCAAGGTCGCGGCCAGCCAGACCTCCATAGGTGGGGAAGCCCTCACTGATAATCAGGAGATGTTTTAGTTTTTCAGCCAGAGCGTCATCATTTAAAGTAATAAAACCGCCAATGTTGGCCAGACCATCCTTTTTGGCGCTGACCAGGGCACCATCAGCCAGCGAGAACATTTCCTGACAGATTTCAAGAAGGGAGCGGTCGCTGTAGCCTGCCTCTCTTTCTTTAATGAAAAAGGCATTTTCGGCGAAACGGCAGGCATCGAAAAAAAGGGGTAATTTAAACCGGCGACAGAGACGGCTTATTTCCCGAATATTGGCCAGGGAGACAGGCTGGCCCCCACCTGAATTATTGGTAATGGTAATCATCACCAGCGGAATTCTCTCTCTTTTCTTAAGACAGAGTTTTTCTAATTTCTCCGGATCCATGTTTCCTTTGAAAGGAATTTCGAGCCTGGGTTGGTAGGCTTCCTTGATGACGAGATTAACGGGGTAGGCCTTGCGCACAAGGATATTGGCCATGGTGGTATCAAAATGGATATTGTTGGGCACATAATCGCCTTTTTTTACCAGAGCTTCGAATAAAATTCTTTCGGCAGCTCTTCCCTGATGGGTCGGAATAACATGGCGAAAACCAAAGACTTTTTTAATGGTTGCCTCGAACCGATAAAAACTTCTGGCACCAGCATAGGATTCATCTCCCCTCATTAAAGCGGCCCACTGCTCCTGGCTCATGGCTCCTGTCCCAGAATCCGTCAGCAGATCTATCGTCACCTTTTCAGCTGGAATAGCAAAGACATTGTAACCGGCCTCTTTAAGTATTCTTTCTCTTTCCTTTTTGCTGGTCTGGCCGATGGGCTCCACCATTTTAATGCGATAGGGTTCCATGGGTGATCTTTTCAGGTTCATCATTCCCCCCATTTTCTTTTCTTGATTTTTCATCCTGTGAGGCGAAAATGATTTTTCTCTCCTGGCGGGAATCATTTCTTTCGCAAAATTTTTCCCGCCACTCCTTATTTTCTCATAGGTTGAATCTAAAAAGAAACGAGCTGGCGAAAATAACGCATGCGTCTTCTGATTTCTTCTCTGGTTAGATGTTTCAGCCTTTCAATCCCGAAATCTTCGATAACAAAGGAAGCTACCACCGAACCAGCCACCAGGGCTTTCTTGATAATTCTCGGGCCCATTCCCCTGGCCCGATCAAGATAACCCAGGAAGCCACCGGCGAAACTATCTCCGGCTCCCGTGGGATCAACTACATTCTCGCAGGGATGGGCAATGGTTCCAAAGATAAAATCCCGGCCAAAAACCAGAGCACCATGTTCGCCCTTTTTAACCACGACGAGGGATGGCCCCGCCTCAAGAATTAATCTGGCGGCTCGGACCAGATTGCTTTCCCGGGTTAAAAGGCGTATTTCTTCATCATTGGCAAAGAAAATATTTATCTTTTTCAGTGCCCGCCAGATTGCTTCGGTCTTATTCAGTACCCAGAACTGAATGGTGTCCATAGCGGCGAGGCAGGGCTGTTCGACCTGCTGGAGGATGGCTTCATGCCAGTCAGGATCGACTGTGGCTAAATAGACAATGGAGGAACGTCGAAAAGCAGGCGGAAGAACTGGCTCGTAATTGGCCATAACATTTAATTCCGTTCTCAGGGTTTCTCTCTGGTTGGGATCATACCCGTATTTACCTTCCCAGTAAAAGGTTTTTCCGGGTTTAATGATAATTCCTTCTGTCCGGATGCCTTTCTTTTTAAAAAAATCAAGGATTTCCGCTGGAAAATCCTCGCCGACAACGCCGCAGAGGCGGGGCCGGGTAAAAAAGCTCGAAGCTAAGGCGCAGTAAGTTCCTGAACCGCCCACAATCCTTTCCCTTTTCTCATAGGGAGTAATAATGGTGTCAAAGGCAATGGAACCGATGATAAGCAAGCTCATGGCTTAATCTTTCAGGGAAGGTAGCGGCCAATCAATAATGCCAGTTTTTCTTTAAGCTCTGCCGGGATTAAATCAGGCTGGGTGACAATAGTATTAGCCAGGGCCTGAGAGCAGGGACAGAGGCCACTTCTCTTTGGCGGTAAAAGCGAGAGAGCTTTTTTAATCATAGCCCTGGCATTGGCTATATTCAGCTTTAGATTTTCAAGAATAAGTTCAACCGAGACCGCCTCTTCCTCTGCATGCCAGACATCATAGTCGGTAACAAGATTTATGGTGACATAGCAGATTTCAGCTTCTCGGGCCAACTTGGCCTCGGTAGCTGCTGTCATGCCGATAACATCACAGCCCCAGAGACGATAAATATGAGATTCAGCTCTGGTGGAAAAGGCTGGCCCTTCAATGCAGATGTAAGTTCCGCCTTTATGGACAGGAAGATTCAGGCTTTTCCCGGCCTGATAAAGATAATCGAGAAGTTCAGGGCAGACGGGCTGAGATAGGCTGATATGGGCAGCTATGCCCTCGCCAAAAAAGGTAGAGCGGCGTCTTGTCCGGTCGAAGAACTGGTCGGAAAGAACAATTTCCCGGGGCTTGATGTTTTCCTTTAAGGAGCCGCAGCTGTTGACCGCAATCAGCCTCGTGACGCCAAGAAGCTTAAAGCCATAGATGTTGGCCCGGTAATTGATGTCTGAAGGAAGGTAGCGATGGCCCCGACCATGGCGGCTGAGAAAGGCCACCCTGTGGCCCTCGAGGGTTCCCAGCATATAGGCATCTGAAGGTTCTCCAAAAGGCGTCTCTATTTTAAGCTCCTCGAGGTCGGTTAGACCTTCTATTTCATAAAGACCTGTTCCGCCGAGAAGACCGATTTCAGCCTTGAACAGAGGTTCCTTTGGCCAGGCCATTTTTTTCCTCCTTGTATCACAAAAGTCGAAGAAATTCTATATTATTTCAAGGGTAGTTATGTCAAGAAAATTGGCTCAGAAGGGCCTGGAGGAAAAAACAAAGAAAATATATAGATTTGATTAAATCGATCAGAAAAGGTAAATTTATGATTTAAAAATGATTGAAGAATCCGTCTTTAGGAGGAAGGAATGAAGAGAGGCCACTCGAAATTTTTCTTTTCCTTTTTTATCTTAATTTTCTCTACCGGACTTTTCTTTCCTGGCCCGTCATTTTCTGACAACCAGACTGATGAAAAGATCAGACATCCTGAAGAGAGGCATCTGAGAAATATCAGACAGCTAACCTTTGGAGGTGAAAATGCTGAGGCCTATTTTTCTTTTGATGAGAAAAAGCTGATTTTTCAATCAACCAGAGAGCCCTTTAAATGCGATCAAATTTTTATCATGAACATAGATGGCAGCGACGTTCGTCTGGTTAGCCTGGGCAAGGGCAGAACAACCTGCTCCTATTTCCTTCCGGGCGATAAGGAAATAATTTATTCTTCGACCCATCATTTAAGTGATGATTGTCCTCCGCCGCCTGATTTCCGGCAGGGTTATGTCTGGGGGCTTTTTGATTATGACATTTTTCGGGCCCGGGTCGATGGAAGTCAGGTCAGAAATCTGACCAATTCACCCGGTTATGACGCTGAGGCCACTGTTTCTCCCCGGGGCGATAAAATCGTTTTTACCTCCCTTCGGGATGGCGATCTTGATATTTATACGATGGACCTGGACGGTAGGAATGTCAGAAGACTCACCCATGAATTTGGCTATGATGGAGGCGCCTTTTTTTCCCTGGATGGGAAGAAAATTTGTTATCGGGCCTGGCATCCTCAAACCCAGGAGGAAATACAGGCTTACAGGCAGATGCTTGAACTCAGGGCGCTGAAATCAATGAGACTTCAGATTTATGTCATGGATGCCGATGGCCAGAACAAAAGGAGAATAACCAATAATAACGCTGCTAACCTGGCCCCTTTCTTCCATCCCGATGGCCGGAGAATAATTTTTACTTCCAATATGGAAAAGCCGACTGAATGGGACCTGTATCTGGTTGACATTGAAACCGGGAAAATAGAGCGAGTCACCTATTTTGAAGGCTTCGATTCCTTTCCCATGTTTACCCGGGATGGCAAAAAACTTGTCTGGGCCTCCAATCGCGGAGGCAAGGTCAGGGGAGAAACAAATATTTTTATCGCTGACTGGATAGACTGAAGAAGTAAAAATGTCGGCTGCGGGGTTTGCTCTACAAAGATTCTCTTGGATAGCCCCTCCAAGTTTTTATGCGTTAGCTTAAAGAAAAGCGCTTCAAGTTTCTTTATTATTTTCTGCCATTTTTAAAATAAAAAATTTCCCCGCAAAGAAAATTCTGAGTAAAAAAAATTTTTTTTAAGAAACTTTTTAATTCAAAATCTTTACCAGGCCAGCTCCACAATTAAATAGAAATTTTTCGTCATGACCAAGCCAAGGCTTAAATCTGATTATTTCAGGGGAGTTTAAACTGGCCAATTCTCAAGCAAAGGATGAGTGCGCCTCAATCCCTGGATGGGGAAAATTTTTGTTTAGCGAATCCGATAAAACCACATCAGGGGCAACCAGAGCTGATGGCCATAGGGAATTCTTTTATGATTGACTAAAATTTCCGTGTTTTCCCAGTCATGAACCAGATTAAAGAGCTCAAAAAGATCGTCCACTTCCTCGGGTGTAAAAGTTACGGCATGGCGAATCCATTCACCACTTCCTTCGGTTTTATAGGTGGGGTGTCGCTGGGCTAAATCTACAGCTTTTTCATAGACAGGGGAAGGCTTATATCCAAAAATAAGCGTAAGGCGAAAGGATTTAGCTTTCGAACTCGGGTAAAGGATATCAGCCAGCTTTTCTTCCTGCTCTTTATCTTCAGCCATGCTCATCACCTCGTTCTTCGCGTCAAAATTTTAGAGGAAAAAAAATTTTTAAGCAAGCCTGCGAATTGCCTCACTTAAATTCTATACGAAATTGATTCGTTGCCTCACGAAAAAATCTCGACGAAATTATCTGGCCATCGGGCTCGGCGGGCCCTTAAATATGGGGTGAAATGAGCAAGGAAGCAAGGACATTGGGTTAGGCAACGACATACGGTCAAAGATGAAAGTTGAGCGAGCAAAATTAAAACAACTGGCCGAGAGGTATCAGAGAGGCTCAAAGGGGGGAAAAGAGCCTAAGATTAAATTAAAGGATGAGCATACAATCTCCGTAACTGAAGAAGCGATATCTTTCTTTAACCGCTTCTCCATAGGCCTGAAGGACAAAATCCTTACCCGCGAAAGCAGCCACCAGCATAAGCAGGGTAGATTTAGGCAGATGAAAATTAGTCAGCAGGCGATCAACAATTTTAAATTGATAGCCAGGATAAATGAAGAGATTGGTGGTTCTTCGACCGGGCAGAACCCTGGGCTGAGCGCTCTGGCTTTTAGCAGCGCTTTCCAGCGTCCGAACCACGGTTGTTCCCACAGCCACTACTGCCCGGCCTTCTTTTTTCGCCTCATTAATGATGGTGGCAGCGCGGGGACTTATTTCATACCATTCTTCAAGCATCTGATGGTCCTCCACCTTTTCCACCCTGATGGGCTGAAAGGTGGCCAGACCGACATGAAGGGTCACCCTGGTTAGAATAATTCCTTTTTCCCTGAGCTTTCTTATAAGACGGCGAGTAAAGTGAAGGCCAGCTGTGGGCGCAGCAATTGAGCCTTCTTTGCGAGCAAAAACCGTCTGGTATCTAACGAGGTCAAGCTCTCTCATAGTTTGGTCAGCTTTCTGGCGCTTGATATAAGGGGGCAGGGGAGGATAACCGACTTTATAGAGCCAGTCGATAAGGCGATTGGTCGGAAATTCCAGAAGGCGCCGGCCTTCTGGCCCCTTTTCCAGAACGGTGGCTTCCAGACCATGGGGAAAGATAACCTTCATCCCCGGAAGAACGTGGCGAGCTGGCCGGCATAAAACCTCCCATTTCCGGGGAGCAATCTGTCGGACAAAGAGAAAATCTATTTCCCGGCCGGCACTCTGGCCCCATACCCTGGCAGGAATTACCCGGGAATCATTTAAAACGACCACATCTCCGGGCGAGAGAAATTCAGGCAACTTGAGAAAATAACTGTGAATGATTTCCCTGGTCTCGCAGCGCAGCACCATCATCCGGCTGGCATCTCGCACTGCCAGCGGTTGCTGGGCAATTAATTCCGGTGGTAAGAAATAATCGAATTCTGAAACTAACATTTCTGATTTTATAATATATTAGCCTATTTAAGGGTTAAAGATATAGCTTCAGGCTAAAATGGGGCTTCTTTCATTTAAATTTTTTAGTTCGTCATTTAAATTTTTGGTTCTCCAGACTTTTTTGTGGATAAAGATGATAAATTTTTAGGGTGCTCAAAAGCGGATGGAATCTACGCCGGTTCATCTTTGTGGAAGAAGATTAGAGAGATATCAATAAGATGAATAATATTCGGCTTGAGCTCGTCTCCAAGCAACTTCATCTGCAGGTTCTCTAAGGTTGCATGAGATTATTTCTTCCCATTAAAAATCTGGAAGAATCAAAATTTTTTCAGTTCGCATGTATGAAAGCGCTGTGTCAATTACCTCCTTATTATAATTTATTTTCGCCCATGGCTCTTTTTCCTGTTTCGTCAATTTAAAATTTTTGCGCCCTTCTATCTCGTTTCCTTCAGACTCAAGGATAAAACCGAATTTTTTGTTTTAATTTATTTTTGGCCAAAGGCAGGTAAAATTAATTTTCCTTTTTCAATCCGAAAAAAGCTTCTTCTGAACTCTCTGCTCTGTCTTTGCCGGTGAATAGCCCAGATGTTCCAGAGCTCTGGGAGTCGCCCGACGGCCACGCAGCGTTCTTTCAAGAAACCCGATTCTCATGAGGAAAGGCTCATAGATTGATTCAATGGTTTCCTTTTCTTCATCAATGGCTGCCGCCAGGGTCGCAATGCCGACAGGTCCACCACCAAAGTTTTCAATAATTGTCTGGAGAATCTTGCGATCGACCTCATCGAGTCCCATGGAATCGACTTCCATCATTTCCAGGGCTTCATGGGCTTCCTTGCGGGTGATGATGCCGTCGGCTTTAACATCAGCATAATCCCGCACGCGGCGCAGCAGCCGGTTAGCTACCCTGGGAGTTCCCCGGGAACGCAGGGCTATTTCCCGGGCCGCCTCATCTTCAATCTGGACATGGAGAAGGGAGGCGGAACGTTTGATGATCTTTTCCAGGTCTTCCTCGCGGTAATAATCGAGCCGATGAATTATGCCGAATCTTCCCCTCAGAGGAGGGGTAATGCGGCCAGCTCTGGTCGTGGCGCCAATCAGAGTAAATTTTTTCAGTTGAAGTTTATGGCTTCGAGCCGAAGGTCCCTGGCCAATAATAATATCCAGGGTATAATCTTCCATGGCTGAATAGAGAAGTTCCTCCACCTGGGGATGGAGCCGATGGATCTCATCAATAAATAAAATTTCCTTTCGCTGGAGATTGGTCAGAATAGCCGAAAGATCTCCAGGACGTTCAAGAACCGGACCGGAGGTGGGTTTAATGGGTACACCCATTTCCCGGGCAATGAGCAGAGCCAGCGAAGTTTTACCAAGGCCTGGCGGGCCATATAAAAGAACGTGATCGAGCGGCTCATCCCGGCGTTTAGCTGCCTCGATAAAGATTTTCAAATTCTCTTTGATATTTTCCTGGCCAATAAATTCGTCGAAAGTGCGGGGCCTGAGGCTTTCCTCAAAGAGAAGGTCTTCTTTGCTTCTTATGGGCGAGAGGAGAGCAGTCATTTCTCGGCTCAAATTTTGGCCATCCGTCGCAGGCATTCTCTAAGAAGTTTTTCAAATCCGGCTTCTAGAGTCAAGTGCCGGATAGCCTCATCCACTACCCCTTCCACCTCCCGGCGGCGGAAGCCAAGATTGACCAGGGCTGAAATAAGGTCTTCCCTCTCTCGAGCGGCGCGGCTCGAAAGAAGCTTTTCCTTTTTCTCGAGCTTTTCCTGAAGTTCCATGGCAATGCGCAGGGCAGTCTTTTTACCGATTCCGGGGATACGGGCTATGCGAGCTACATTGCTTTCCTGAATAGCCTGTTTCAATTCGTCGGGTTCCATTCCTGAAAGGACATTGAGGGCCAGCTTGGGCCCGATACCAGAAATGGAAATGAGTTTAGTGAAAAGCTCCCTTTCCTCCTCCGTAGAAAAGCCATAGAGGGCCAGGGCACTATCACTCAAATGAGTGTAAATAAAAAGTTCAACCGGTTCTTTCACCTCGCTGAGTTTAAAATAGGTAGAAAGGGGGATGTGAACGCAATAGCCGACGCCATCGACATCAATCACCACCTGTTGCGGCGTCTTCTGAATCAGAATCCCCTTGAGATAACCAATCATAGCCAGTTTTTCTCCAGGTTCAGTCTTGTCTGGCGATGGTTCAGATGACAGAAGGCCACGGCCAGGGCATCAGAAGCATCGGGCGCCAGTTCCATCTCCTGGAGATGGAACAGGGCTTTTACCATGGCCATAACCTGGGCTTTCTCGGCCTGACCATAGCCTGTCACGGCCTTTTTTATTTCCCGGGGGGAATATTCATAAAGAGGGCAACCATGGGAGGCCACAGCTACCAGAATGGCTCCCCGAACCTGCCCCAGGGTAATAGCGGTTTTTATATTTCGGGCATAAAAGGGGTTTTCAATGGCCACTTCTTCCGGGGAATATCTGTCAAGGATGAAGCTGATACCCAATCTGATTTCATTTAGTTTCTCGGGAAGGGACTGATCAGCCCTGGTCCTGATGACGCCCCAAGTTAAAACCTGGAAACTGTTTTCTTTCTCCTCGAGGACGCCGTAGCCAGTCGTCTGACTGCCTGGGTCTATCCCGAGCACCCTCATTGAATTTGCTTATTAATTGGAATATTTAGAAATCTCGTCCTCAGAAATGTCAAAGTTAGCCCAGACGTGCTGAACATCGTCATGGTCTTCAAGCTCTTCCATCAGTCTCAGCAATTGCTGGGCCTGCTTACCCTCCACCTTGACATATGTCTGGGGAATATAGCCGATATTGGATGTGGCCACTTCAATATTATGATTCTTCAGGGCCTCCAGCACCGCCTCATAATTTTCTGGCGGGGTAATTATTTCCCAGTTGGAGCCATCATCCCGCAGATCCTCAGCTCCACTTCCCAGGGCAATTTCTAAAAGCTGGTCCTCTGAGGCTTTGCTTTTTTCCACCACGATGTAGCCCTTCCTTTTGAACATCCAGGAGACGCATCCGGATTCGCCGATTCGACCCCCATTGCGAGTAAAGATGTGCCTCAGCTCGGCCACGGTTCGGTTTTTATTATCCGATAGAGCCTCCACAAAAATGGCTACACCACCTGGACCATAGCCTTCATAATTTACTTCTTCATAGGATGAACCTTCAAGCTGACCTGTTCCTTTCATAATGGCCCTTTTGATATTATCCGAGGGCATATTGACTGCTTTGGCCTCAGCGATGGCCTTTCTGAGGCGGGGATTTTTCTCGGGATCAGGCCCACCCAGGCGAGCAGCCACACTGATTTCCCTGATTATTTTGGTAAAAATTTTGCCTTTCTTGGCGTCCTGGGCCGCCTTTTTATGTTTAATTGAATGCCATTTAGAATGTCCTGACATTTTGACTCCTTAGGAGGGAATCACCTAAAAATTTTATCATATCTTTTTTTGCCTTGTAAATATCCCGAAAGAAAAGAAATTGGAGGGAAGGGTTAAATCTAAGGAAGGGTTAGAGCAAAAGATAGGTCTTTATCTGTGCAAGGAAAGAGCAAAGAGAATAAAATGGGTGGTAATAAATCTAAAGCAGGTCCTGCCGGTTAATTTTTTCTTATCAAATCGATAAAAAAACTAAAATATTATATAATGGAATTGATTGAAAAGATAAGCCATTTTTAAGGAAAGATCAGGCGATGAAAAAAGAAGCCAGAGGTCATAAGGAGACTTCAGCCCCGAAGGAGGCGGCTCAGGAGAAGGCTGAGCTCGTCAGGATTGATTTGCCCGTTAAGGGCATGAGCTGTGCCGGGTGTGCGCTAAATATTCAAAAAGCCCTCAACCAGGTTCCCGGGATAAAAGAGGCCCAGGTTAATTTCCCGGCCTCCACGGCAACCATTTTTTTTGAAGCTCCCTTCCTTGAGCCTGAAAAGGCGGTTCAAAAGATTCGCCAGCTGGGCTATGATGTCGTTACTTCCCAGGTTAACCTGAGCGTTGAGGGCATGTCCTGCGCTGCCTGTGTGGCCAGGATTGAAAAGGAGTTAAAAAAAGCCAGGGGCGTTGTGGAAGCTTCGGTTAATCTGGCCACAAAGAAGGCCAGGGTTTCTTACATTGAAGGCCTGATCCGGCCCGAAGAAATCCAGCAGATAATTAATCAGCTGGGTTATAAGGCCTCTCTGATCCGGGAACAGGGAGAGACAGGCTATTTACCAGAGATAATCGCTCGGGAGGAATATGTCCGACTTCGTTTTTATTTCCTGGGATCAGTTATTTTAGCCGCCATTATTTTTATGGCCAGCATGCCCCACTGGTTTCCCTTTGTCCCGGCCTGGCTTCAATCTCCCTTCCTTCTCTGGTTGCTGGCGACACCAGTTCAATTTTATTTTGGCTGGCCCTTTCTTAAGGGTGCCTGGAAGGCCCTGCTTCACAGGCAGGCTGATATGAATACCCTGATTTCTCTCGGCACCTTGGCGGCTTATTTTTATAGCGTCCTCGCCACTTTATTTCCCCATCTTTTCCTCCGGGCTGGTTTAAGGCCTCAGCTCTATTTCGACACCTCAGCTTTTATCATCGCCCTGATCCTTTTCGGTCGTCTCCTCGAAACCAGGGCCAGAAGCCGGACTTCAGGGGCTATCCAGAAACTCATAGCCCTGAAACCAAAAAAAGCCCGGGTAATTCGAGGTGTCCAGGAATTTGAGGTTCCGGTCGAAGAGATCATTCCCGGTGAAACCATTCTGGTTAGACCCGGAGAAAAAATTCCGGTGGATGGAATCATTTTAGAGGGGCAATCTTCCGTGGATGAATCGATGATCACTGGTGAAAGTCTTCCTGTGGATAAGAAGCCCGGGGATAAGGTCATCGGGGGGACCATCAATCGCTTTGGCAGCTTTCTTTTCCGCGCTACCCAGGTGGGGGAAGAGACTGTTCTTGCCCAGATTATCAGGCTGGTCGAGCAAGCCCAGCTGAACAAGGCGCCTATCCAGAGGCTGGCCGATAAAGTGGCCGGTGTGTTTGTTCCTGTTGTTATGTCGATAGCTTTTATCACTTTCCTTGTCTGGCTTTTCTTCGGTCCTGAACCGGGCCTGACGCGGGCTCTGCTGAACATGGTTTCGGTTCTGGTGATTGCCTGTCCTTGTGCTCTGGGGCTGGCTACGCCCACAGCTATTCTCGTTGGTACAGGTAAAGGGGCTGAGAGGGGAATTCTGATTAAGGGTGGAGAAATTTTAGAAAGAGCCCATCGTATCTCGGCAGTTGTTTTCGATAAAACTGGAACCCTGACTGAGGGCGAAGCCAGTGTCACCGATATCCTCCCGCTTAATAACTGGAGCGAAAGGGAGGTGCTTGAGGTGGCTGCCAGAGCTGAACAGAGATCAGAACATCCTCTGGCCAGAGCCATCCTGAAGGAAGCTCAGAAAAAGGGGGTCATTCTGAAGCCCATAGATGATTTCAGGTTGCATCAGGGCCTGGGAGTGGAGGTGGTGGCTGAGGGTAAAGAGATTGCTGTGGGGAGCCTTAATTTCCTGAAGGAAAAAGGTGTGGATATAGATGCTCTCGATGCTCTGATTGAGCCACTTCTGTCAGAAGGGAAGACTCTGGTCGGAGTCGCAGTCGAGAAAGAGCCTGTGGGCTTTATCGCGCTCGCTGATACTCTGAAAGAAACATCCCTAGAGGCCATAGAAAAGCTCGAGGCGATGGGGATTGAGCTTTTCCTGGTAACTGGCGATACAGAGTCTTCGGCCCGGGCCATTGCCCGTCAAACTGGCCTGAAAAATATTTTCCCTGAGGCCCGACCTGAGGATAAAGTCAGGATAGTGCATGAGCTTAGAGAGAACGGGTACGTTGTGGCCATGGTCGGCGACGGTATTAATGATGCTCCGGTTCTGGCGGCAGCAGATATCGGCATCGCCCTGGGAACCGGTTCTGACATCGCCCTTGAGGCAGCTGATATCATCTTGATGACAGGCGACCTTCGAGCTGTGGCCAGGGCCATTGAGCTCAGTCGCCAGACAATGAAAACCATTAAACAGAATCTCTTCTGGGCCTTTATTTATAATTTAATTGGCCTTCCTGTGGCGGCTGGAGTACTTTATCCCTTTTCTGGACTGCTTTTAAATCCAGTCATGGCTGCCGCTGCCATGGCCTTCAGCTCAGTCTCAGTTGTCACCAATTCCCTTCGTCTTCGCTGGAAAAAGCTTTAAGAAATTAAAGGTTCCAGGGAATTTAAACTGGTCTGGCTGCGGGAAAATTCATTTTTCTTTTTTGTTCTTTTTTCTTTTGTCCCTTCTTTTTAAAGTGTAGTGAGTAGTTGATAGGATTAATTTTTCTCTTAAAGAGAGCTTTAAAATGAGCTCAGGTGAGAAGAAATTTATTTTTTATTAGCGAATGACCTGAGGGCTGGGGCCAATCTGCCAGCCAATGGTTCTCGTTATTTTCGCCTTTTGAATCAATTTTTTTCCGCCAGCTTCCAGAAGCACCATATATTCTCCTGGTTCAACCAGCTGGTCCAGAATATTCCCTGGTCTAAGGCCGGGCTGTGGTCCTTTCTGACCGGAAATCGGACGGCGCATATCCCAGACGATGGCATTAATGCCAGGATTGTTCGGGCCGATAAATCGGGCCAGCTCCTGGCCGAAGAGATCGGTTATTTTGATGTTAATCTGGCCTTCAATTTTATTTTTCAAATAATAATAAATCACGAGGCCATTGGGTTCATTGGGCGTAACAAGATGGCGATCACCAAAAAGGTAGTCATTGGCCCCGAAGCTTCTGACGATCCGCTGAGTCCTGGGCTCAGGGGTAAAAAGGTGAACCTCCTCGTTTAAAACTTTTTCATTTAGTTCCTGAAGAGGGCTGATATCGGCGACATAAATTCCGCGGCCAAAGGTGGCAACAACGAGGTCATTTTCTCGCGGATGAATAAGTAAGTCCTTGACCGGGACAAAGGGAATACCAGGCATTCTGAACCATTTTTGGCCGCCATTGATGGAAACATAAAGTCCTTCATCATTCCCCAAAAAGAGAAGATGAGGATTTTTCCTGTCTTCAAAGATAACATTAATCGGTGATGAGGGCAGATTAGAGGCCAAAGGCATCCAGGTAGCGCCGTAATCTTCAGTCTTAAAAACCAGGGGAGCAAAGTCGTCCTGCCAGTAGCCGGTCTGGGTTAGATAGGCGACACTATCCTTAAAATGAGAGGGAAAGATGCGACTGATATAGACACCTTTATGGCCGCCGGCAGCCAGAAGTTTCGCCGTTAAATCAATCCAGGTGGCACCACAGTTGCGAGTTAACCAGACCTGGCCATCGCTTGTTCCTACCCAGATGAGCCCCGGGCTTAGAGGAGATTCAGCCAGGGTGCTGATGGCGAACCAGGGAAGACCACCTTCAGAGCGAGGCACCATTTTAGTCTGATCGTTGGTGGTTAAGTCAGGGCTTATCTCCTGCCAGTTCTCGCCGCGGTCAAGAGACCTTAAGAGCACCTGGGCCCCAATATAAATTATTTCGCTGTTATGGGGTGAAATGTGGATAGGCGGCGTCCATAAAAAACGGTAGGGTGGTCTGTCAGGGCTGCGGCGTGGCATAATGCTCGTTTGCAAGCCCAGTTTCTGGTCGACCCTGTAATGACCACCATATTGCTGACTTGTGTAGAGCCAGCGGCTATTAGCTGGATCTACCTGAGTATACATACCATCGCCTCCGCCGACAGCCACCCAATCGAGAAGAGTTATCCCGTGGCGATCAGCGCTGTGGCTTGGCCCCTTCCAGTGCTCATGGTCCTGAACACCGCAATAGATGTTATAAGGTTCCTCCATATCCACGCCCACAGCATAAATCTGGCTTACAGGTAAATTATAGTAGTGATCGCAGGTAAGGCCGCCATCATAGGAGATATAGATACCTCCATCAGAGCCCATGATGATTCGGTCTGAATTTTGTGGATCGATCCAGAGGGTTCGGACATCGCCGAACATTTTCGTAAACAGCCGGCGAGGGGGCCAGTCCAGATCATGCCAGGTTCGGCCGCCGTCAGTCGAATTGGCCAGACATACGCCTGTAACAAAAATTTTCCTGTCATCATTGGGATCAACTCTGATCTGGCTGAAATAGAAAGGACCTTTGGAGCTGACATTATCTTCAATGGAATTCATTTTGATCCAGGTTTCACCGCCATCTTCAGATCGATAAACCTCCCCGCCGATTTCTCTTTCCTGCGGTTTCAGGCCTCTTTGGAGATCGAGTTCAGCTTCTTTCGCCGTGGGCGGCCGCTTATTGGCATTTTCAATTACGGCATAGACAATGTTTGGATTTTTCAGATAAATATCGAGACCGATGCGGCCTATTTTCCCTTCGGGTAAACCACCCCGCAACCGGCGCCAGGATTTGCCGCCATCGGTGGTCTTATAGATAGCACTTTCCGGGCCGCCATTAATTAGAACCCAGGGCAACCGCTGCTTGTCATAAGTGGCGGCATAAAGAATGTCCGGATTTTGAGGATTAATTACCAGATCGACCGCGCCCACCCTGTCATTGATATAAAGAACTTTCTGCCAGGTCTGGCCGCCATCGGTCGTCTTAAAGACACCTCTTTCTTCATTGAAGGAGTAAAGATGGCCCAGGGCGGCGACATAGACAATATCTGGATTTTTAGGGTGAATGACGATGCGGGCAATATGGTGGGTCTCGTGAAGCCCCATATTTTTCCAGGTTCGGCCACCATCAGTTGATTTATAAACGCCATCGCCAGCATGGGAGCGGACAGAACAGAAGGCATCGCCCGTGCCTAACCAGACGATGTCAGGATTGGAGGGAGCCAGGGCCACATCGCCAATATGGCCTTCAAAGATGGGCTCAAAGGTGGTTCCGTTGTTGGTCGTTTTCCAGAGGCCGCCACTCCAGGTAGCTACATAGAAAGTATAAAGATGGGCTTTAAGCGGTGATTCAGGTACAGCAATATCAGCTATGGCGGCACCAACCCGGTAGGGGCCCATATTCCTGAAGCTGAAGGCTTTTAATAGATTTTCATTAAAGTAATCCTGGCCTTTAACCGGAGAGAAAAAAATAAAAAATAAAAATAAAAGAAGAAATGTTCTTAGCTCCGACCGGCTGAATTTAATTTTCCTTCTCATTTTTACCTCCGTTAAGTTCATCTTTTTTAATCTGAAATGGTTATCTCCTTTTTATCTCAAATTATCTATTTTGCCAATCGATCTTTTATTGAGCCAGACTATTTATTAACTTGAAACCAGGTAATCGGGCCTTAAGAAAAACCTTAAAAAAATGATTTGCTGATGCTAATAATTTTGTGCACGCTCCTGGGTCTGAGATTTTCCTCGAAATCAGGCGTTATTGACAGAAATTTTAAAATTTAAATTTCAGGCCAAAATTCAAAGAAAAAAGGGAAGGATTAAAAATAACCCGATCGAAGGCCAAATAAGGGCTGATTCTGGCCAGGGGTTCGATTCCCGGCTGCTCGTAATTCCGGTCATAATCAAGAGCTTCAAGCCGGAGGGGAATTTTTGGGCTGGAGTAATAATGAATATCAAGAAAAAGATTCAAGCCATCATAAAGATTTTGGGAAAAGGTAGCTCCAGTATTAAAGCCAATATCGTGATTGGGAAGCAACCGGGCCAGGATTTTATATTCCTCACTGAAAAGAACAGAATGGCCGCCTAACCAGAAGCGAGTAAAGGCCAGGGGGCCCAGTTCTCCTTTAAGGAAAAAAGAAGAGAGGCCGAAGGAGATGGCCAGTCCCCAGGTTCTCTTATTCACCAGCCGGAAACAGGGATTTATATTGATAATTTTTAGGTCAAGCTGACCATGAGGCGAGGGCCAGGCGTGGCTAAAATCTAAGGCTATTTTTACAGGCTCATAAAATGGCGGTGGCCGCGAAATATATTCAATCAAAACTTCATAATCAGAACTCTGTCCATGGATCGAGGCGGATAGATGAAAATAGCTAATTTCAACCCCAAAAATCTTCAGGGGAAATAAGCCGAGGGAAATAAAACTCCCTCTGGCTTTAGCCGAAGATAATTCCAGATGGTGGGAAGCGGAACTCAGGGCTTCACCAGGCTCAAAGGGAGGTGAATAGTGATGCAAGTAGCTGGAACCGAAACTGTGGCCGCTGAGTTCCCAGGAAATAGCCAATTCAAATCTGCTTAGGTCATCAGCCCGGGCGATCCGGCTAAATACAGGGAAAATTAATAGAAAAAGGCAGAGTACCAGCCAGAGAAGACTTAATTTCAGAGCCGGTTTCATTAGCTCCATTTAATCTTATTTCTTCATTATTGTCCAATCAAGGCTCAGAAAGATTTCCTCTTTTGAAATTTCATGTTCAGACCTATCCTGAAGAGGCATAGGCAAAATTAATGAAATCTGTTAATTTATAAGTTTGTTATCAGAGCCTATTTTAGACTAAAGATGAGCCAGAAAAGAGTTGTTGTGGCCATGAGCGGCGGTGTAGACTCTTCCGTGGCCGCCGCTCTTTTGAAAAAACAGGGCTTTGAAGTTATTGGTCTGACGATGAAGCTTTTTTCTCTTCCCCCCGAGGTCTGCCTGGATGAGAATTTACGCAGTTGCTGCGGTTTCAAAGCGGTTGAGGATGCTCAGCGTGTCTGTCTGACTCTGGGTATTCCCCATTATGAAGTTGATTTAAGGGAAGAGTTTGAAAAAAAAGTTATCGAAGATTTCTGTGAGGAATATCTGAGCGGTCGAACCCCCAATCCCTGCATTCGCTGCAATGAATTTATAAAATTCAGGGCTCTGTGGGATAGAGCCAGAAATCTGGGGGCTGATTTTCTAGCGACCGGCCATCATGCCCGAATTGAATTTGATGAATCGAGGGGACGGTTTATTCTTAAAAAAGGCAAGGATCGGGAAAAAGATCAGTCCTATTTCCTTTATCCGTTGACTCAAGCTCAACTGCAAAGGACGATTTTCCCTGTTGGCCATTATACGAAGGGACAGATTCGTCGCCTGGCCAGAAAATTTGGCCTTCATGTGGCTGATCGGGCTGAAAGCCAGGAAATCTGTTTTGTTCTTGATGGTGATTATGTTAATTTTGTTAAGGCCAGGAGACCTGAGGCTTTTCTTCCCGGACCGATTCTCGATAAATCCGGTCAGAGGCTGGGTGAACATCAGGGAATTGCCCATTTCACTATCGGCCAGCGCCGGGGCATGGGTCTCGCCTGGAAAAAACCTCTTTATGTCATCGCCATTGACCCAGAGCGGCGGGCCATCATTGTGGGCGAGGAAAAGGATTTGCTGAAAAGAAAATTGCTGGCTACAAAAGTCAATTTCATTGCTATCGACAGGTTAATCTGGCCAGTCACAGTAAAGGCTAAGATTCGCTATAAACATGAAGAAGCGAAAGCGGTTGTGACCCCTGTGGAAGAGGATGCGGTAATGGTTGAGTTTAAAGAACCCCAGCGGGCCATTACGCCCGGCCAGTCAGTTGTCTTCTATGAAAAAGACGTTGTCCTGGGCGGCGGCATTATTGATCAGGTCCTTGATTGAGGGAAAGCGGCCTGAATCAATATAAAAAGGTCAGGCTGGATAAACCTGAAGAAAAAAAGACGAGTAATATCAAAGGATGATATGCCTTTATCCAGGCTCAGTATTTCATCCTGCCCCATGCATGCTCCTTCAGGCTGGCTTGCCCGAAAGAGGTTATTATTTTTTTATCCAAAGAAGACTTTAGCGATTTCGTAAAGCTCCATATCAACTGTTTTCAACTGGGCCACAGCCTTTTCGAGAGGCACAGGAACAATTTTATTTCCCTGCAGGCTGACCATCAAGCCGAACTTTCCTTCTCTGACCAGGTCAATGGCGGCAATGCCGAATCTTGTGGCCAGAATTCGGTCAAAGGCAGTGGGTGAACCGCCCCGCTGGGTATGGCCAAGGACTGTCACCCTGGTTTCGAGACCCGTTCTTTTTTCAATTTCCCGGCCAAGATAATGGCCGATTCCGCCGAGCCGCACATGGCCAAAAGGATCCTTTTCCTCTGACTGAGTTATCAGCCCATTTTCTTTGGGCTGGGCGCCTTCAGCCACCACAATGATGCTGAAATCCTTGCCTCTTTCCCGCCTTTTCTGGATTTCTCGACAGACCTCGTCCAGATCGAAAGGAACCTCAGGAATCAAAATGAGATCAGCTCCGCCGGCCAGGCCGCCCATAACAGCAATCCAGCCTGCATGCCGGCCCATCACTTCGACGACCATCACCCGGTGATGAGCCTCGGCCGTTGTGTGCAGACGGTCCAGGGCTTCGCAGACAATAGAAACTGCGGTGTCAAAACCAAAGGTATAATCGGTGCAGGAAAGGTCATTATCTATGGTCTTGGGAACCCCCACAATTTTCAAACCTCTCTGATATAATTTCAGGGCAACGCCAAGAGTATCCTCACCGCCAATGGCCACAATGGCATCAAGTTCGAATTTGGCCACATTGTCGAAGATCTTTTCCACATCACCTTCTTTTTTGAAGGGATTGGTTCTGGAAGTTCCAAGAATAGTCCCGCCCCGCGGCAGAATGCCAGAAATGCTATTAAGATCGAGGGGGACAATTTTGCCTTCAATCAGGCCGAGCCAACCATTCTTTATGCCATAACATTCATAGCCATAATACATGATGCCTTTGCGGACAATGGCTCTGATGACAGCATTCAATCCCGGGCAATCTCCACCGCCCGTTAAAATTCCGACTCTCATTTTTTTCCTCCAGGTTGAGCTTTTTATTAGAAATAAAAATTTTCAGAAATCAGGTCTGGCCCTTACTGATAGCGCCGGATTAAGCTGAATATTTCCCGGCTGATTCTCAGGGCCTCGTCATATTTTCGTTGCCAGATGTTTCGTCCAAAAATGAAGCCATCAACCCCGGCCTCAAGGCAGATTTCTACTTTTTTCAAAAGCTCCTCATCACTCAGCCTGGACCCGCCCGAAACGAGAATTCCGGTTCGGCCAGCGGAGCGAACAACCATTCTCAGGGCCTCGACTTCGGAAATATCCTTGAATTCATTGTAAGCTTTGAAGGGACTGGATTGATCGTAGCTTCCGCCTTTAGGAGGCTGGGGCAAATTAATTTTCGCCAGGTGAGCCCCCAGTTCATTGGCGACCCGAGCTGCATAATCAACCATGGCCAGGGAATCGCGGCCAGCCCCTCTCGTTTCAGCATATTTTCCCCGGGGATAAGCCCACATGATGACTGGCAAACCATATTTTTTAGCTTCCTGCCTTATACGGTTAAACTGGGCTATGTCTTCAGCTTCCCGGGGCGAACCGACATAGAGGGTATAACCTATGGCGTCAGCGCCAAGGCGAAGAGCATCTTCCACACTGGCATCGAGAGGTGAGAAGGCTTCATCATCTGGTGGAATTGAGGTTCGACCATTTATTTTTAATACCAGAGGCACCCTACCAGCATATTTTTTAAGATGTTTTTCCGCCAGCCCGATATGACAGGCCACGCCTGAGTAGTTGGCTTCAAGGGCCAGCTCTAACTGGAACTCAAAGTCTATGCTGGGTGGATTGGGAAAGAAATCCCTAGGCCCATGTTCCAAGCCCTGATCAATGGGCAGGAGCATGATTTTGCCGTTGCCTGGCCCATGAGCATACATTAATTCATAAAGGTGCCTTTTTTCGCCCGGGCCAATATGGTCTAAATCCAGGTGGAACCTTTCCAGACGTTCCTTCCTGGCCATTCTGGCTTCAATCTGACGGACTACCTCGCTCATCAGTTTCCTCCTTTTATGATTAATTTCGGGATGTTTCTTTAAGGGCCAGATTTGTTTGAAGTGAAAGCCTGGCTATTTTGCCCCGAAATTACTTTTTATTTTAGCTCTTATGCGGCGAAAAGACAATAGGGTGAAGGCTCCTTTCCTCAAAAATTCTAAGTTCATCAGCCGTTGTAAACCTCAATATGGAGAGATCTGAGCCAGGTGGTAAGATTAGGTGATAAAAATGAAGCTTGAAAGAGCTTTTTGGGAAAAGGGAATCTCGGCTCTCTTTTTCCTGAAAGTAAAGAGGCTCAGATGAACTTCCTATATTTTTCCATAAAAAGGGCATTTTCAGAAATAAATCTCTCTATATCGCCGGGATGACTCTGGAGAAAAGGGACATAGAGGATTAAAAATTTAAAAAATAGAAAAAATGATTTAAAATGATTGAGCAATAAATCGTTTTTGGGGATGACCATGGAAAATCGAGGCAAAATAACCAAGTCTTTAGCTATTCTCATCCTTTTGGGTTTTTGTTTTCTCGAAACCCTGGCTTTAGATAAGTCTATGAGGGAGGTTAAAAGCATGAAAACGGAAGAAATAAAGAATCTCTTTGCTTATGTTCTGGGAGAGAAGGAGGTGGCCTTTCAATATCTGGGCTATTCAGGCGTAATCGTCCGGACTTCCCATGGCGCCATCATCATTGATCCGGCTGATAAAATTAGAAGCGAGGATCTGAAAAATATTCCCCCTGGCTCGGTCAAATTAATTCTTTTTACTCATGACCATTATGACCATTTTCATCAGGCGACAGCTCTGGCTTTGTTCCAAGTGACTCAAGCCCCTATTTTTGCCGAGGCTTCGATTATCAATCGCCTGCGGCGGGAGGTGCCGGCAGAGAAGCTCTTTGTGGCCGAGACCAATAAACCCTTCAATCTTGATAATCTGACTGTCAAACCCATAAAAGGTGCCCATGTCGGACCTATTTTGTTATTTCACATTAAAATAATGGACATAAGCCTCTTTCATGGTGGCGATTCTGATTATGTACCGCTGTCAGGATTGTCGGCTGATTTAGCTTTTCTGCCCACAGGAGATCCCTCACCCACGGCTTCGCCTTCTGCTGCCCTGAAAATGGCCCTGGACCTTAAACCCAGAGTTATCGTGGCTATCCATGGCTCGGCCCGGCAGCATAAAGAACTCGAAAAGCTCGTTCAGGAAAAATTAGCCCAGACAAGGGTAATTATTCCAGCTGCTTATGCCATCGAAAAGATAAAGCTGGAGTGAACTGAAAGGGAATGGTTAGGGTGATGGCTGACAGGCTGATAATCTGAGTCAGTGCAAATCGTTAAGGGAGAGGTTGCGGCCTTTTTATTTTGACAAAAATAGAGAGTGATAAACTCTGTGAGGCCAAATTTCATGAAATGAAGTTACTTCTTTCTTCATCTCTCAAAATTTTCAGGTGATAATCTATGTAGAGACAAATTATATTATGACCAATCAGCTATGAATTTCAGTTTATGGAGAGGAGAAAAATTTTAGAATCGCCTCTTTCCTGATTTTTCGAGAAAAATGAAAGCCTGGAGCATCGAGGAAAAAAACTTGATTTTTTAAAGGGAAAGCAATTAATAAAATGAGACAGGTTGAGCCCATGAGAGATCTGAGCATCCTGAATGACATTCTGGGGCCAGTAATTCGAGGGCCTTCGAGTTCCCACACCGGTGGCTCATTTTTCATTGGGCGTCTGGCCCGCCATCTTTTAGGCGAGGAGCCAGTGCGGGCAAGAATAGTTTTTGATACTCAGGGCTCTTACGGTCGTGTCTATCGCCAGCAAAAATGTGATCTTGGCTTTGCGGCCGGACTTCTGGGCTGGGAAATTACTGATAGTCGTTTCTCTGATGCTCTTAATTTTGCCTCCCGGTCCGGATTGAAGATAGTCTTTGAACTGGCCTCTCTTCCTGAAGCCGACCATCCTAATTTTACTCTTCTTGAGCTTGAGGGCTCTTCAGGCCAGAAAATCAAGCTCAAAGCCAGGTCTGTCGGCGGTGGCCTGGTGGAAATAATTGAGCTTCAGGGATGGCCGGTTCTAATTCGAGGCGATAGATACGATTATCTCTTTCTTATCCCCGGAAAGGAAAAAGAGGCCCTGAAAAATTTTTTAAGTTCGTTCTTGATTCAGGCTGAAAAGATTGATTTTCAGGAAAAAGGAGAGGAAGTTCTGGCCCACATCATCTCCTGTGTTCCTCTTAATTCTGCTTTAATAGAAACAATAAAAAATAAATTTAGCCTGAAGGGCTTCTGGTCAAGTCAGCCTTTAAGGCTGGTGGCTTCGGGTAACCCTCTTTTCCGTTCTGCCACAGAAGCATTAATTTTGGTTGAAAAAGAGAAGAAATCTCTGGGTGAACTGGCCATAGCTTATGAAAGTCAAATTCTCGGCTTAACAGAATCTGAGATAAAGAAAGAACTTGGCCAGAGGCTCGAAATTATGAAACAGGCTGTGGCTTACGGTCTGAAGAAAGATTTGCCTCTTCAGCTTTTGCGGCCAGCAGCTTATCTCATTCTCCAGGCTGAAAAAGAAGGCAAGCTGGCCTGCGGCGGACCCTTAACCCGGGCTGCAGCTCGAGCCATGGCTGCCCAGCACACCGCCGCTTCCATGGGCGTGGTTTGTGCAGCTCCAACTGCTGGCTCAGCCGGTACTCTTCCTGGCGTCATGGTAACTCTTCTCGAAGACAGAGGAGTTAGCGTGGGAAAGGCCATAGAAGCTCTGGCTGCGGCCGGCGCAGTTGGCCTTATTGTTGGCTATCGGGCCACCTTCGCCGCAGAAATAGCGGGCTGCCAGGTTGAAATTGGCGCGGCTGGAGCCATGGGTGCTGCGGCTGTGGTTGAGGCTGCTGGCGGCCTGGCCCGGCAGGCCTTGGACGCGGCTGCCATTTCCTTTCAGAATACCATGGGCTCTGTTTGCGATTTGGTTCAGGGTATTTGTGAAATTCCCTGTCATACCCGAAATGCCCTGGCCGCAGCTTCCTCCTTTATCTGTGCGGATTTGATTCTTGGCGGTTATGAAAATCCAATTCCCTTTGATGAAACTATCGATGCTGTTTATGAGGTGGGCAAAATGCTGCCTCAGGAATTAAAGGTGACTTCGCTCGGCGGGCTGGCTCTCTGTCCTTCAGCTCAGAGATTAAAAAGAAGAGAGGAATAGTTCATCCAAAGGAAGAGGTTTAAAATCAAATCGTAAAGCTTATAGAGGGAAAGAAAAGCGGGAGGCTTGAGCTTTAAAAATGGAAAAAAAGAAAATTCGTTTGCTTTCAGCGAAGGATATCCTGGAAGCTGTCTCCATGAGAGAGGCGATTGAGGCCGTCAAAGAGGCCTTTATCCTCGTCTCTGAGAAAAAAATTTTTGTTCCGCCCCGCACTCATCTTGACGTAAAGGCTCATCAGGGAACCTCTCTCATTATGCCCTCTTATCTTCCTGGCCAGGAAAAAATTGGCGTCAAAATCATTAATCTTTACGAGAAAAATCCGCGGCTTGGCCTGCCCTATAGTTTTGCCCTGATGCTTGTTTTTGACGCCTCGAATGGAGCTCCCCTGGCTCTTCTTGAGGCTTCAGTTCTTACCGCTTTGAGAACCGGGGCTGCTTCTGGCCTGGCCACTGACCTTCTGGCCAGAAAGGAAGCTAAGGTAGCGGCTATCTTTGGGGCTGGTTTTCAGGGAAGAAGGCAGCTCGAAGCCATTAAGGCAGTGCGACCGCTTGTTCGCGTTTATGTTTATGATCAGGACAAAAAGAAAAGTCAGGAATTTGCTCAGGAAATGAGCCAGCGCCTTGATGTGGAGACTATTGTTTCTTCCTCGGCTGAGGAGGCTGCGAGTCAGGCAGAAATCATTTGCACCGCCACAACTTCCTCAACCCCAGTCTTTCCCGATGAGGCCATCAAGCCTGGAGTCCATATAAATGCCATTGGTTCCTATAAGCCTCATGTCCGGGAAATTCCCTCCGCCACGGTGGCCAGAGCCAGGATTTTTGTGGACCAGAAAGAGGCGGCCCTGGAGGAGGCAGGTGACCTGATCATTCCTCTGAAGGAGGGTGTTATAACTGAAGCATCCATCGTGGCTGAAATCGGGGAGGTAGCTTCAGGCAGGAAAGCGGGGCGCCTGCAGGAGGAAGAAATAACCTTTTTTAAAACAGTTGGTCTGGCAGCCCAGGATATTGTTCTGGCCTCAAAAATTATAAAAGCAGCCGAAGACCTCTCCCTGGGTCAATTCTTCGACCCCCTCCCCTAAAACTGGTGCCGCCCTACCTATTTACCCTTTTTCTTTCTTTTCCGTTATAAAATCGGTGCTATAAAATCGGTGCCACCATACCTATTTACCTTTTTTCCCCTCACCCAAATTGGTGCCCTCACCCAAATTGGTGCCAGCTTACATATTTACTTTTTTCCATCTTTTTCCATTAAAATCGGTATGACCCTACATATTTACCTTATTGCATTTTTCTTTCTGCAACGATAGAGCTACTTCGGTGCCTTATCTCCATCAGGGCTTAAAATGGCTGAAGATATTTCTCCTCTTACTTGAGTTATAAGGAAAAATTTCATTTACTACTAGCTCGATCTAATTTTTAAATAAGTAAATAAGGCTGTGAATCTTTTCATCATTTCAATATAAAATTCAAGTTTCCGCTGAAGAGTTGATTACCTTATTTGGCTGTTTTAAGCTAACTTCGAGATTTAAGGAAAAAATCAAGGAGAGGAAAAAAGAAAATGCTTTTTTATAAATTCTTTTTTGCCAGTTCTATATAAATGCAGGAAAATAGTATTTCTAAGGAGTTTTAAAAATGACAGAAAATAAATAAAACTATCGGAAACGGATAATTAAGATTAAAAGGGGTGAATTATGCGAAACTTAAAGTGGCATGAGAAAGGAGCAACTATTTTAAGGATTGTCAGTATGCTTTTAGCCTTATTTTGCCTCTATGCTCATTTTTTTGTTCCCTCTGCTGAGGCGAAACCACAGAAAATCTACTGGAGTAATGAGGTGCCGGCTGGCTGGCGGGGTGAATGGCCAGAGGAGCTTCGGACCGTCCCGGAAAAAACTTCCTTTGAGCGAACTTCCAGTTCTCTCGAAGTCCTGGAATTTATTGATAAGCTCCGCTGGCGGACTGACAAAATGGCCATTATACCCATGTTTATGACACCTCAGGGAAGGGCAGGCGTGGCCGTGGTTCTGGCGGACCCGAGAGTGGCCACTCCAGCTGAGGCTAAAGCCTCAGGTAAGCCGGTTATCTATCTTCAGGGCAATATTCATCCGCCTGAGGCTGAAGCTAAAGAAGCCCTGCTGATTTTAATGCGGGAGATTCTCCTTGGTTCCAAAAAGCATTTGCTCAAGAATCAAATTTTAATTATCTGTCCCAATTTTAATCCTGATGGCAATGACGCCCTGAGGTTAAATGAAGGCTGGCCTCATCTTATCGGTAATAGAACCAATAGCCAGAACCTTGATCTCAATCGGGATGCGATCAAGCTGGAAACGCCTGAAGTCATCGGCCTTTACCGCTCCATCTTCAATCTCTGGGATCCCCTGCTTATTTATGATGGTCACGCCATGGGCCGAGTCAATCATGGCTACGCCATTGTTTATGCTACCTCCACTGTACCTGCAGCTCACCCTGCTCCCCGTGGTTATGTCTTTGAAGTCATGTTTCCGGCCTTGCGGCAGGCAGTTCGAGAAAGATACGGCCTGGAAATTTTTACCCACTGCCTTTTTGACGAAAAGAGCTGGCCACCGAAAATCTGGAGTCATGATCTGGCCATCTGGTCAACCGAGGCTAAATTTATTGTGGCTGCCTATGGTCTGCGCAACCGCATGTCGATTCTGGCGGAAACACCCGGTCATGTCCATTTTGAGCGCAAAATCTATGCTCATTATTCCCTGATTTCGGCGATTCTTGAATATACCAGCGAGCATGGCCGGGAAATGCAAGCTGTCTGTCAGCAGGCCGACGAAGAAGTAGTTCGCCAGATTAGGGAAAAGGCATCTCGAGGGGAACTCAAAAATTATGTTGCCGGCAAATATGAATCTTGGGGAAAAGTTGATCTTCTGGCCTATCGTTCTAACCGCCCCTTCCTTCTTCCAGGAACAAGTGTTATGGCCGGAGTTGAACCGGCAGCCCTTGGCGCCCCCGAAATTGTTACCGGAGTCGAGCATTTAACCAAGCCAGTGGGAACAAAAGAAGCCAGAGTTCCCCTTGGCTACATCATTCCCGAAGAATTAAGCTGGGTCGCAGAAAAATTGAGAATTCATAATATTAAGGTAGAAACCGTTTCTAAACCATGTCAGGCTGACGGCGAAGAATTCGTGCTTGATTCCTTGGAGAAAGAAAGACGCTGGGGTTATGACATGACAGTGCTTAAAGGAAATTTTGTTCCTGTTAAGGAGCGACAGATTCCGCCTGGTTCTTTCCTCGTCTCTCTTGAACAGCCCCTGGCCAATTTAGCCTTTTATTGCCTTGAGCCAGAAGCTGCTGATGGCTTTGTTGGCTGGGGTCTTTTTGATTCATATTTGAAGGCCGCTGGTGGAGGGGAAAAGAAAATCGTTTACCCCATTTTTAAATATTTTCGCCTTTATTGACCGATTTTTGCACTGAGATGATGATAGATCGCTTCCCTGAATCTTTTCCTGAGGTTCACTCTGAAAAAACTTGGTCTCTAACTTCCGGAACCAATCTGAAAAACCCATTCTTAAAAATTGTGTTGATCTGAGAAATTTTTCATCATAATTATGCGGCCTTCTTTATGCCCTAATTAGCTTTTATGGCAGCACGGAATGGCGTTTCTTAAATTTTACCCTGGTTAATTTTATAAAAGATAGAATGACAAAGGATGGCTATATAGTTCTACGATGTATTTAGAGCCCATCTAAATTCTTATAAACTTTTGATTATAAAAAATAAAGCCGATATAGGCCTTATAAGTCATCATACTTTTTACGGAAGAGCCGGTCTGAAATTGGCTAAAATAGCAATTAAGTTATCAATTTAAGTTATTAATTAATTTTGGGGCTGAAAAATTATTATTTCAGCCCTGAGCTCTTTTTAATTCTATGAAGAATAATTCACATAAAGGAAATTTTATCAATTAGCGCTTCAGAAAGCGGTTTTTTATCCTCCCTAAAAATTTTCGCCGGATTAGCCCGGGCAAAATCAGAAAATAACGATGCCCGCTCGCGCCAGAAGCTCAAGATAGGCCTGAACCCAGCTCAGAGGTATGGGCTTGAATTCAGCTGAAACAGCTTGACGGATATCAAGCAAACTATTCTGGCCATTGACAAAATTGAGGATTTCATAGGTGATGCGGCTATCTTCCTGAAAGATAGGTAGATTGAAAGCTTCGGGTTGGTCTTTAATTTTTTCGCGCAAATAAGCGAGATTGACCGGTCCCTTTAATTCCAAATTACGTTTCGGAATAATTTTCGAAGCAGCCTTTTCCTCAGGTGTTAAGCTGATTTTTTCGGGCTTAATACCTCTTACCTCGCAGGTCAAGCGATAAAACTGGTCAAGGTCCGCCAGCCAGCGGGCTTTATCAATTCTTATATTATCGATAGAAATACTAAGAAAGGAGTCAATGTCCTTATCGCGATGAGAATAATTTTTAAGCGAGTCGAGGGCAGCCGCTTCTCTTTTAATCGCCTGTTCAATAAAATTTATCGCTTCTTTATAATTCAGGGCCAGATCCTTCGTTTCACTGGAGTTCAGTAGATTGAAGCCACGTTTTAATTCTTCGGCGAGTCTTATCCGGCTGCGGGCAGCCATTTCGCCGGCTAAGCGGCGTGCTTGGTGAGGGCAATCATCGCTTAAAAAGATGGTAGCCGCGGCCGCGAGAAGAGCCGAGCGCTTGAGCTGGGTAGGATCGCAACGTTCTGGCTGATCACCGCTTGTATGGTAATAGCGGTCAGGCCAGACGAGGAAGAAGGCAAAGGGGACGCCAATGAGGCCATCGTTAAAAATCACCTGGTCACTTCCACCGGAATAAGGCATGATTCGGTAGCGGAAAGCATCACGGCTTCCCGAAAGAGAATAAACAGGGAAGAGGGAAGGCGTGCCAAAAGCCTGCATATTATGGACTGCAAGAAACTCAACTAAATTGATGAGCACATCATTGATAAAATGGGGTCTGGAATGAGGTGTGAGATGAAGAAAAAAGGTCGAGTTATTCTGATTGAGATACTGGCCAACCATGTCGAGGTTTATGCCGGCCACAGCCCGCCTGATTTCCTCGGGGTGTCTGGCTACCCAGGCAATGCTGCCGCTCATTTCCGGCACCCAGAGAAAACGGATTGTTCTTTTGGGCGGATTGATTTTTTTCTCATCAATGAGCCGGCGAAGGGTGCGTCCAATTTCAAGTAAACAGGCTGAGCCTGAGGCATTATCGTTTGCGCCCGGTTTATAATGACAGAGATGAGCCGTCAGAAGAATTTCTTCATCCCTGAGTTCTGTGCCAGGGATGGTCGCCACGACATTTTCATAATAATAGGGACTGATTTCGGCTTTCACTCTGGCATGCACAAAAATTTTCTCTCCCCGAAGTAGCCTGGCCTTCAGGGCTTCCCCCCGGCGATGGGAAAGGCCAAAACCAAAGGTAGGCGTTTTTGTCCTCAGGCGCAGGGTGCTGACGTTATCAGGTTCATCATCGGCAAAGCGCATATTTATGGTAACGACTCCCAGGGCGCCAAAACGGTCAACGGCAAGATTGGCCACACTATCTATTGGTCCTGAGGCCAGAACAACTTTTCCTTTAACCTCAACCTTTTCATAATCGAGGGGGGAAGTACCTTCACCGACATAGATAAGCTCAGCCTCAACATCACAGCTGTGGCTGTTAATAGCCACGGAAACTGGGATTTCCGCGAAGCTGGTTAGCTTTTCCTCCTGGGGTTTAGTTATCCAGAGTTCAGCCATTTCCACATCCCAGGCAGGGCTGGTGGGATACATGAAATAAAAAGTCTGGCCATCAGCCGGATATCTTTCAATCTGGACATCAGATAGGCCAAAACTTTTCGCTTTTTCCGCCACCCATTGAGCCGCCTGGCTATAGCCGCGACTTGGCTGGAGCCGGTGATAACGAGCTATATCCCGAATATAATCCTGGGCAAGCTCCCCGGAAATTTCATTATTCAGAATTTGCAGAATGGGGAGGGGAAGAACAGGGTCATCTTTTTGGGTGGAAAAGCCGCTTTGCGGACTCAGGAGAAGAAGATAAAACAAAATTAAAGGGTAAAAAGAAAAAGAGAAAAAAGAGGAGAGAAGGCCTTTCCTTTTCATGGTCACCTCCAGCCTTACTTAAATCAGGCAAGCAAAAGTTTATCTTTTAAAAATTTTTTTCTCAACCCGAAGCCGGAAAGGCTCTTGCTTTTAAAAAATTAACTTTTTGTGACAATGAAACCGTGAGACTCAAAGCCGGGTTTTAATTAAGTGGACCTGAATCAGAAATACGGTGGCTAGCTTTCTGGCTAAAGCCATGACTAAATTTTATGAAATATGAAAAGAGTAATTAATTTTAATAAAAAGATGGCCCCAATTCTAAAGGCACTGGAGATTTTCTCCTGAAACTAAACTCTTTATTTTCTTTTAGTTCAAGGAGAAGACCTGAAAGCTTTATGGCCAGGATAAATTGAAAGGAACATAATAAAAAATAAATGGCTTTTAAAATCAGCAAAATTGAGGGCGAAGAGACAGGCTTTAATAATAATTCTCATTGAAGAGATTAAATAAAATGCGTGGTTAAGGGCACCTCTCCCGGCAAGATGCCATGTTTAACATGGTTGATAATTTATTTGAGAAAACCAATTAACATCTAAAATAAAATTAAGACGGATTTTTAAACAGGCTTTAAATTAGCAGGAGGAAGGCAAATGAAAAATAAAGAAATGAAAAGAAGTTATTCATGCTTGAATTTTATTCTTTTTTCTCTCGTCTTCTCAGCCCTTCTGTTTAATTTAAGCGAAAAGATAAGAGCAGAAGCGACTCTTCTTTCTGAAAATTCCTTGTCTTCCGAGGAAGCAGGATTTCCGAAGACACCGGCCGGGGAAAGGGCAGCTCATTTTACCCGGGCTTTTATTATGATGGATAGAGCCGGCCTGGAAAGGTTCTTCGCCGCCTGCTTGTCAGGAGAAAAATTGAAGTCGATTTCAGCTAAAGAAAGGGTCATGAAATTGCTCAGTCTGAGAGAAAGGCTTGGAAATATTGTTTCGGTCAAAATAAATCAGCTTTCACCGGAAGAATTTTCACTTCTTTTTCAGGGAGAAAAAGATGAAGGCTGCGTGATAAATCTTAAATTCGAGTCGAAGAATGAAGGTATTTATCTCGTGGCAATGACAGTGGAAGAGGGCGAGCCCGAATCTTTTTTACCTCCAGTCCCCCCTCTGCCACCGGATCAGGCTCTGGAGGAAATTGACCGTCAGATTAGAGAAATTTCAGCTCAGGACAGATTTTCCGGAGTTGTCCTTATCGCCCGCGATTTTAAGCCTGTTTATTTTAAAGCCTGGGGTCTGGCCAGTCGTGAATTCGGGGTACCCAACCAGCTTGAAACTAAATTCAATCTTGGCTCCATCAATAAGCTTTTTACTAAAATCGCTGTGGCTCAGCTCATAGAGAAAGGACTTCTTTCCCTGGACGATTGCCTGGGCAAGTTTCTTCCGGATTATCCTAATTCTGAGGCCAGGAAAAAGGTAAAGGTCAGGCATTTGGTCGAAATGACTTCAGGCATTGGCGATTTTTTTGGCCCTGATTTTGAGAGAACACCCAAAGATTTTATTCGGCACAATCGGGATTACCTCAGTTTTTTTGCCAGTAAATCGCTGGCTTTTGAGCCCGGCTCAAAGCAGATGTATTCCAATGGTAGCTATGTTGTCCTGGGAGAGATAATCAGCCGGGCTTCAGGGATTGATTATTATGAGTTTATCAAGAGGAATATTTTTGATGTTGCCGGAATGAAAGATTCAGCCTGGTATGAAGCTGATGAACCTGTTCCCCATCTGGCTGAAGGTTACACCAGGGAAATCTCTGGCCGTCATAAGAATTTATCTAAAGAAGGAGGAGGGCTGTCCTTAAAGGAGAATTCGCTCGAAAGAAAAGGAAAGGTAAATAGAAATGAGGCCTCTGGAGAAACAAAGCACATAAAAAGTGAGGATTTAATCAATTTAAGGCTTATAAACATGGAGTCTGAAATTAAGGGAAAAAAGGAGGAAACGGGCGCCTTCTGGCGTAAAAATATCTACACCCGTCCTGCCAGGGGAAGCGCTGCTGGAGGCGGATATTCAACAGCCGGAGATCTTTTGAAATTTATCGTGGCCCTATACAGCTTTCAGTTTCTTTCGCCTCCCTGGACAGATTGGGTTTTCGGCGGTTCTGAGCCTGGTCGCAATCCAGAAGAAAAAATTTTAAATCCTGACCGAAGGAGATGGAATCTCGCTGTAGCCGGCGGAGCTCCAGGAATAAATGCTGTTCTTGAGTTTGATGGCTATTCTGGCTGGACAATAATTGTTCTGGCCAACCTTGATCCGCCGGCTGCTACCACCATCTCTCGTCTGATTCGCCGCTATCTCCCCAAAAAGGGGACACAAACATTTTTATTTCCTGGCCACAAGAGAGAATCTGACTGGCCCCTGGACCTTTAAGAAAAGGTTAATTCGGGTTAAAATAGCCTCGCAAGAAAAAAGAAGGGGAAAAGAATGTAAAAAAGAAGCGGAAATAAAAGGACAATCATAAAAGAAGAACAGGAGAAGGAAATCATAAGGCAGAGATAATCGGGGAGAAGGAAAGCATAGAAATCGAGAAATGAAAGTATAGAGAAAAACAAAGTGTAGAATTTAAAATGACAAAATGTAAAAATTAAAAGGAGCTTAAAAAATTATAAAGACATGAATTTTTTCAGGGACTCAGCCCGGGAAAAAGCCGGGGGCAGAAGTTTTATCCTGAGAAGGAAGGAACGCCTGTATCTTCAAAAATGGCGGGGGCGATTCTTTTCTCTGATCATATCACTCCTGGTTCTTTTGGTCTTCCTGGCTTCTTTTTTGCCTCAAAAGGCCCGACCTTTCTTTCCCCCAGAAGAAAAGCTGAATCTTCTGCTCATAACCGTCGACACACTCCGGCCCGATCGAGTCAGCGTTTATAGCGAGAAATATCTTCGCACGCCCAATATTGATTCTTTAGCTACGAAAGGAGTTGTTTTTGAGCGAGCCTTTGCCCATGTACCCATAACGCTCCCCTCCCATACCTCTATTCTTCTTGGCTTGAACCCACCATCTCATGGAGTTAGGGATAATGCCCGTTTCCGGGTTAAACCTGAATTGACCAGCCTGGCTGAAATTCTGAAGTCCGAGGGCTATTCAACTGCTGCCTTTGTGGGTGCTTTCCCCCTTGATTCCCGCTTTGGCCTCAATCAGGGCTTTGATGTATACGATGATTTATTTCCGGCTCAGCCCTCACTTCCCTTCACCTTCAGCGAGAGAAGGGCAGAGGTGGTCATTACTTCAGCCATTAACTGGCTTCAAAAGCAGAGTTCACCCTGGTTTTGCTGGCTTCATCTCTGGGACCCTCATTCACCTTATATTCCACCTGAGGCCTATCTTAAGCGCTTCCCCGGAGATCCTTACTCGGCTGAAGTGGCCTATGTTGATGACCAGCTTGGTCGTCTCCTGACTTTTTTGACAGAGAATCAATGGCTCACCAGAACCTTTATTATCTTTACAGCCGACCATGGTGAATCCCTGGGCGAACATGGTGAGCTTACTCATAGTTTTTTCATTTACAACAGCACGCTCTGGGTGCCCCTGATCATTTCTGGCCCCAAGATAAAACCTGGCCGAATCGCTGAATTTGTCAGCCATGTCGACCTTTTCCCTACAGTTTGCGACTTACTCCGAATAAAAAAGCCAGCCTGGCTTGAAGGAAGCTCTCTTTTGCCCCTGCTTCAGGGGAAAAAGGCCAGCCTTCATCCAATTTACATCGAATCTCTGGACCCCTACCTTAACCGGGGTTGTGCCCCCCTTTACGGCTTTATTGAGGCTGGCCAGAAATTTATTGAGGCTCCAGTACCAGAGCTTTATGACTTGAAAAATGATTTCGATGAAAAGAACAATCTGGCCTCCCAGGTTAATCTTCAGATTTACCAGAAAAGGCTAAGCGAAATCAGGTCAAAGACAGCTGAAGCTGATCTTGCTTCAGCAAGAAGGCCGGCCGATCAGGAGACATTACGCCGGCTCAGAAGCCTGGGTTATATTGTCTCGACCCAGCCCCCGACCAGGAAGGTTTTTGGTCCTGAGGACGATCCCAAAAATTTCCTCCCTGTTCAACAGAAATTAGAAAAGGCCATAATTCTTCATGATCTGGGGAAAAAAGAGGAGGCCAGCGCTCTTCTGGAGCAGGTTATTAACCAGAGAAAGAATTTCGCTTCAGCCTATATTTATCTGGCTCATATATTATATTCCCTCAATCGTTCTTCTGAGGCCCTGAAAATCCTGGCCCAGGCCTTTGAAGCCAATCCCGAAGATCATAGCCTGGCTTCAGCCTTTGGTCTGTTTCTTGTCAGGGAAAAACGTTATGAAGAAGCCATAAAAGTTCTGGAGAAGGCCATTAGCCTTTATGAAGATGATCCTGAGGTCTGGGACCAGCTGGGTATTGCCTATTGGCGTCTGGGCCAATTTGAAAAAGCAAAAGCCTGTTATGAGAAGGCCCTGTCCCTTGACCCGACCCATGCCTTAGTGCTTTCGAATCTTGGCGCCCTTCATCTTTCCCTTTATTTTCAGAATAAAAATCAGATAGAGCTTCAGGCGGCTGTAGACTATTTTGAAAGAGCCACCGAGCTTGATTCCCGCCTTGGTCTGGCCTTCAGAGGCCTTGGAGTAAGCTACAGGCTTTCAGGCCAGAAGGAAAAAGCTGTTGAAGCCTGGAAAAAGGCTATAGCTGCTGATCCAGACGATGATTTTTCCCTCCTTAACCTGGGTACAACCCTTTTGGAGATGGGTGAAAAAGCCCAGGCTCTTCCTTACCTCGAAAATTATCTTAAGCTGAAAGGGAAAGAGCTCACTCAGGCAGAAAGGGAGAAAATCGAAAAGCTTATCCAGCAATGCCGGGAAAAATAGCCTGTAGCCGCCCAAGAATTTTCTCTCTGGTTGTGCCTTTATCAGGGAAGAGCTTCTTCAAATTAAATGGCCATAAATAAAATATATTTTATTCCCTCTTAAGATTTTCGATTCAAAAAGATGAATTCGTAAATTTGAATAAATTCAAAAAGACGAATTTTAAGGAGGGATAGAAGGGGACAAAAATGGTCTTTATCCCCTGTAAAAAAAGGAAAAAAGGCCTTTTTAAAAATTGGCACAAATTATGCAGTAAAAATTTACATAGAGCTCAGGAAAAATAAATAAGCCGGGAACAAAAAGGGAAAAAGAACACACAAGAAAAGAGAAACTCAGTTAAGAAATGCCAGACATAATACCAATTAATGATTTCAGTTCTGCCTTAAATTTGATTGATATCTTAAATTTTTACTTTCAGCGCCATAAGTGCTAAAATTATTTTTAAAGATATCAAAAAAAGAAATGAGAAAGGAGGTGAGAAAAAAGAAAGAAGAAAGAAAAGATATCAGAGGTTTGGTTGGATAAAAAAAATTTAATGAAAGGAGTGAAAGAATGAAAAAAGCGATTTTCTTGGCTGTAGCAATGATGATTTTCGCAGCCTTCGCTTTAGCTCAGGATTACGGCTCCCTTTACGGGACAGTCGTCGATCCTGATGGCAATCCCTTGCCTGGAGTAAGCGTCACCATTTCTTCGGCTTATTATCCTCCAAGAACGGTGATTACTTCCGAGTCCGGGCTTTATCGTTTCCCCCGCTTACCTGTCGCCCGCGATTACAAACTCAAATTTGAACTTCAGGGATTCAAAACAGTTGTCAGGGAAAACATCGTTGTTGAATTTGGCAAGGACTTCCGCCTGGACGTGACCATGGAACCAGCACCCATTCAGGAAGAAGTGGTCGTGACTGCGGTTACTCCGGTTATTGACACCAAGAAAGCCCAGGTCGGTGTCAGGGTTTCCAAGGAAATGCTCATGGATCTGCCCACGGCTCGCAATCCCTGGGTTATCATGCAACTGGCCCCGGGAATTCTTGTGGATAGGGAAGATGTTGGTGGCAACGAGGCCGGGCAGCAATCAGCCTATTATGGCCACGGTTCCTCTGGCGATGACAACACCTGGATGATTGATGGTGGCAATATTACTGATATGTCGGCTTTAGGAGCAGCTCCGGCCTACGTCAATCTCGCAGGATATGAAGAGCTGGTGATTAATTATGGGGTCAATGATGTGACCAATCCTACTGGAGGCATTCAGCTGAATATTGTGAGCAAGAGAGGTGGAAACAACTATTCAGGTGAATTTTATCTTGATGCTTCCCAGAAAGAGTGGCAGCTCAAGAATATTCCGAGCGAACTGGAACAAAAGGGTTATACCGGTTCTGGTGTTAACAAGATTTATCTTTATGGAGTCAATTTTGGTGGACCCATTATTCGCGATAAATTCTGGTTCTATGGCAGCTGGGGAGTTCAGGATATTGACTCCTTAACCTTAAAAAAAGGTATCACCGACAAAACCTGGTTGCTGAGTGGTTATGGCAAGCTCAATTTCCATCCTTTCAAGGGTAATCGAGCTGAAGCTTTTCTTGAGTATGATAACAAATTGAAGTGGAATCGAACCTCCTGGGGAGTGGAGTATCAGGCGCCTGAAACCATGTGGAACCAGACAGGTCCCGGTTATATTTATAAGTTTGAAGACGAACAGATTATCGGCAATCTCTTACTTACAGCCAAAGCCATTTATACTGACGGTGGTTTCGAGCTCAAGCCTACCCAGTACGGGTCCGGAAAATACATGTGGATAAGCTATGATCCAACCTTCTTTGTCAGCGGAAACATTGATTATTATGGCACGGATAGAAATCAGCTGAACGTCGTCGCTCAAGGTAATTATTTCAAAGAGAAACTTTTAGGCGCTGATCACGAAATCAAGTTCGGTGTGGATTATCTAACAGCCACAGTCACCACCTTCGACCTCTATGAAGGTAATGTTACCATAGTTGATTATGATGTAACCGATCCTTTTAAAGAGATCTGGATCCATCGCGACTATTACATCAACATGTGGATGAATCGAATTTCTTTCTTTTTCCAGGATACAATTACGGCTGGCCGCTTTTCCTTTAACCTTGGTTTGCGCTATGACCAGGAAAAATCGAAAGTCAAGAATGAGCATCAACCAGCCGCTCCTTTCCTGGCATATTATTTGAGAGACATTACTATTGATGAATACGATCCCGGTGCAGCCTGGAAAGTGCTTTCACCTCGCCTGAGCATCACCTACGATATTTTCGGGACCGGTAAGGATGTGATTAAATTTTCGATTGCCCGCTATGGCTCTCAGGCCGCCTATATGGCTGCTTCTTTTGATAACCCCGCTGGCTGGTCTGAAATTGACCTTTACTGGAATGACCTGAATCATGACGGCAAGGTAACTGAAAATGAGCTTTTTGGCTGGGATCTGACCAGAAATATTTATGATCCTGAAAACTGGCTCTGGTACAGTGGCATCAATCCCTATGATCCGGCTGCCTTAGAAAATCCCAATAAGATAGATCCGAAGTTTAATTCTCCCCTGCTTGATGAATTAACCATTTCCTATCAGAAAGAAGTGTTACCCGATTTTGCCGTTTCCCTTGAGCTTTTTGCCAAGAAGCGGCATCGCCTGGTCTGGGATATCCCCATGAAAGCCGATGGTTCTCTTTTCACCCAGGCTGATTACAAGGTTTATACAGAATATACATTCCCCAGAACAGGAGAAAAAAGAACCCTTTATCGCCGTCCCTATCCTTATGCCACCTACCGAACCAACTCAGATAAAGCCTATCAGCGCTATTATGCTGCCCAGATAGTTTTTAACAAAAGATTTTCCAATCGCTGGATGCTCTATGGTTCCTTCACCTATGCTGACTGGAGATTCTATTACAATGGCGAGTTTGACTGGGGTGGAGTTAATAACATGCCCTTCTATGATGGCGGCGTGGTGGCTCCTCAGAGCGGTGGTTCCGGTCTGACAGACGTTTTTGTCAATGCTCGCTGGATGGGTAAACTCTCCTGGCTCTATCAGTTCCCCTTTGGCATTAATTTCAGCGGTGCCTTCCAGATTCGAGAGGGCTATGCCATGCCAGACTATGTCAGGATGGCTGTTCCTGGTTTCGGCTCCATTAGAATTTATGCCGGAAAACAGGGCGATAACCGTCTGCCCACCTTCTATGAGCTCAGCCTCAGGCTGGAAAAAACCTTCATTATCAGTGACATTGTCCGGGTTGTTCTCTCCGCAGATGGCTTTAACATCACCAATAATAATGTGGCTTTGAAGAAACAGAACTTGCTGACTGCCAGCGATTATGGCCAGACAGTGCGCATTCTTAATCCCTGCGTCTTCCGCTTCGGCGCTCGCTTCTCGTTCTAATCCAGAACTGGCACAAAAAGGGGCCCTCGTGGAGGGCCCCTTTTTTATTTCAGAAAAGAGAATTTCTGGAAGAGCAGAGGAAGACGAAAATTAAGTTCCATTTCCATAAGAATTTTTTTAGCGCCAGCAGAAAAAAATTGGTAATTATGATTTGATCAAATTAAATAAGCCTGAGTGCAGGCATTTTCTGGCGCAAGCAATCTATTCTTTCGCTAAAGATAATGCTTCTTTCTGAGATAAATTACTATCCAAGACATCATTTAACTAAAGCGGTCCAGGGGAGTATAATATAATTGATAAATTTGCGAAGATATAGAGATAATTTAATAAAGACCTGAATAAAAAATGGCTGAAAATGAGTGAGGCTCTGGCAGGAAAAAATATAAAAAAAATAGGCTAAGCTAAAAGGAAAGAATAGGCTCAAAGAGAGGTGGTAAGAATCAGTGACAAACCGGTTTGAATTTCAGAAAACTTTAGGGCCAAAGTGCTTTTGTTTCGGAACATTTGTAAAGGAGAAAATTCAATGAAAAAAATAATTCCGATTTTCCTTGTTTTAATCTTTTCCAGGCTAATAATTCCCGATTTTGCGTTATCCCAGGGGTATCAGGGGAAGGGAAAGCTGAGGGGATTTGTTTATGATGAAAGCGGAAAACCGCTGGAAAAAGTTAAGGTTAAACTTTTCTGCCTTAAGGCCTCAAGTGGCTTTACGACTGAAACGGATAAAAATGGAGAATGGCGAGCCCTGTGGATCAGGGGTGGCAAATGGAACATAGATTTTGAGAAAATTGGCTATGAGCCTAAAAAAATAAGTGTTGAGGTCAATGAATGGGGGAAAAATCCTGATATTGAAATCAAAATGAAGAAAATCGAAGGGCTGGTGGTAACAGATGAGATTAAAGAGGCCCTGGAGCGGGGGAACAATCTCTTTGATGAAAAAAGATATGAAGAGGCGATAAAGGTGTTTGAGGGTATTTTAGAAAAGGAACCAGAAGCTTATATTATTAATTTAAATATCGGCCACTGTTACTTCCAGATGGAAAAATATGACAAAGCGATTGAATATTACCAGAAGGTGCTTGATCGCCAGCCCGAAAATAAATATGCTCTGCTCGGGCTAGGCAATGCTTATCTTAATATGGGGAAAAAAGAGGAGGCTCTGGCCTGGTATTCCAAGATAAAATTTGAAGACATTGATGATCCGATTGTGCTTTATAACATGGGCAATTCCTTTTATGAGCATTCACTTTATGAGGAGTCGCTAAAATATTATCAGCGAGCTCTTAAACTTCAGGATGACTTTCTCGATGCCCGCTACCGGTTAGGACTTGTTTATATTACTCTGGGAAAGAATGAGGAAGCCCTTAAGGAATTTGAACTTTATCTTAAGTACGATTCGGAATCAGAGAGAGCCAATCAGGTTAAAGGCTTTATTGAATATCTGAAGAAAAAAGAGGCAAGAAATTAGTTCTGGGTTATTCCTGGATAAATGAAATTTCAAAAAATCGTCAGCTTTAAAGCTTTGAACCGGCCTGAGGCTGATCTGAGAGAAAAAGAATGCCGGTCAGAAAAAATTTAAAAACTGAGGTAGAACTCTGATGATAAATTTTGAGGTGATTAAAACTTAAAATGGTGACATCTTATCTATTTACCTAAAATGAGCTGTTCAAACCCGAGCCAGAGAAATCTCAAAAAACACTTATTCGTCACCTTTGCTGTTTTTTTTCTTACTCTTTTTGTCATCATTCCTCTCTTCTTCGGGACAGCCGGTTCTCAGGCTGCCGCAGCCAAAAATAAACTGAATATTCTGCTGATTTCCATTGATACCATCAGACCTGACAGATTAAGCTGTTATGACTCTCGCTATATTAAGACAGCCAATATTGATGGTTTAGCTCGCCGGGGTCTGGTTTTTGAGCGGGCTTTTGCCCATACCCCTCTTACTCTACCTTCCCATATCAATATGCTCACTGGCCTAACACCGCCCTATCATGGGGTTCATGACAATGCCCGTTTCCGGCTCAGCCCGGATATTCTGACGATGGCTGAATATCTGAAGGAAAGGGGTTACTCCACGGGCGCTTTTGTCGGAGCTTTCCCTCTTGATTCTCGCTTCGGCCTCAATCAGGGTTTTGATGTCTATGATGACCATTATGGCACCAAAGCCAGACAGGAATTCTTTTATATTGAAAGATCGGCGGAAAAGGTCATCGATGTTTCCCTGGCCTGGCTTCAGAATCAACGAAGGCCCTGGTTTGCCTTTATTCATCTCTGGGACCCCCATCAGCCCTACAATCCTCCTGAGCCCTTTAAGACGCAGTTCCGTCAGGATCTTTATTCAGGGGAAGTAGCCTATGTGGATAGCCAGCTTGGCCGGCTTTTCTCCTTTCTGGAAAATAAGAAATTATTTGAAGAGACTATCATAATCCTTACGGGCGATCATGGAGAATCACTGGGCGAGCATGGTGAATCCACCCATGGCTATTTTGCCTATAACAGCACTCTCTGGGTTCCTTTGATTATAGTCGCTCCTGGAATAAAGCCAGGCCGAATAAATGATTATGTTTTTCATATCGATCTTTTTCCAACTATCTGTGAGCTTCTTGGCTCCCAGCAGCCGAAGAACCTGCAGGGAATATCCCTGCTTCCTCTGATAAAGGGAAAGAGATTACCAGAGCGACAGGTTTATTTTGAGGCCCTTTATGCTTATTATAATCGTGGCTGGGCACCAGTTAAGGGCTTCTTTGAGAAAAGAAAAAAATTTATTGATTGCCCTTTGCCTGAATTTTATGACCTCGATAGCGATTTTGAGGAAAAGAATAATTTGATTGCCCAGGTCAGCTTAGATAAATACCGCCAGATGCTTGAGGAGCTGGAAAAGAGGCTGACCAATCCTCAGGGAAGTCAGAAACAGATATTTGACGCTGAAACTCTTGAAAGGCTACGCAGTCTGGGTTATGTGGCCCAGCCAGCCGCGGCCAAAAAGGTTTTCGGTCCTGAGGATGATTTAAAAACCCTTCTGCCCTTACAGGAAAAATTTGCCAGGGCCATGGGTGGCTATCATCATGGCCAGGTTAAGGAAGCCATTGCTTCGCTGCAGGAGATAATTGCGGCGAGGCCGAATTTTGATCTGGCTTATTCCTATCTTTCCACCATTTATAAGAGGGAAGGGCGGATTATGGAAGCCATAAAGATTTTGAGAGAGGGTCTGGCCAATAATCCCCAGAGTTACTCCATTATCAGTTCTTTCGGCATTCTTCTGGCTGAGTCAGGCTTCCCGGATGAAGCGATTTCAGTCCTCCAGATTGGGATAAGCCTCTGGGATTATGATCCGGAAATGTGGAATTATCTCGGCCTGGCCTATTACAGTAAGGGAGAGCTCGATCGGGCCTATGAAGCTTACGAGCGAGCCCTGGCCCTCGATCCCGATTATCCTATTGTTTTCAATAACCTCGGTTCTCTTTTCCTTTCTCGCTTTCTCCAAGATAATAAAGAAGAGGATATTAAAAAGGCCATAGATTATTTCCAGAAAGCCCTTTCTCTCGATCCAGAACTGGTTTCAGCTTATAATGGCCTGGGTGGCGCCTATAAAAAACTGGGCCGGGTCAAAGAAGCCATAGGCTGCTGGCAGAAAGCTCTGGAGCTCAATCCCAGTTATGACTTTTCCCTTTACAATCTTGGCCTGGCCTACTTTGAACTGGGTGATAAGAAGGAAGCTCTGAAGTATCTTGAAAAATATCTGGCGGTCAAAAAAAATATTTCAACCAGGGAAAAGGAAAAGATTATGGCTTTAATCAACCAGTGCCGAAGCCAGGAGAATTAAAATTTTTAGAGCTGGCTAATTCCGGAGGTTAATTCGATTTTATTTGCCTCAGGGTATAGCCATGAAATCAACGAGATAGCTTGACTTCTGTTAGCACCTTTAGCTTTTTCCCTCCTGGCTTACCTCCAGAGCAACGTCGTTTTCTTTTGGGCTGAAAAGGGAGTCAGGGCCTTCGCCTCTTTTCTAAACTTTCCCTCCGTCTGATCAGAACTTGAATATCTTCAGCGCCTGGATTTCTGTTTGGGGGAGGTCGGGAGGCTGAAATTTCCATCACGGGGACAAACATCACAGACCCTGTCAGGAATCAGGCAGGATTGAATAAAAATCATAGAAATAACGAGATAACCGCAGCCTTGCTTAATCAGCATCTAAGATTATCCTATAGCTTTACCAGAGGCAGTAGGAAAAAAACCGTGGCCTTTTTTCGAGTTATGGCCAATTTTAATTCTTTAATTCCGTTCTGGTTAAAACTCCTGAAGAAAAACAGGAAGCTCAGATGAATTTACTTGATTGATAGTTTCATTCAGATGGGAAAGGTAAAAAAGAGTCTTGTCTTTGTCCTCTTTTAAAGATAATATCGAGAAAAAAATGGATGCTTCAGTCAAAAGCTTTTCAGGAAAAGAGGGAGGGAAGCATGAGCCTCCACTGGGTTGATCTGGCGATTTTCGTTCTTTTTTTTATGGTGGTCGTGGGCTTCAGTGTTTACAAGAGCCGGCGACAGAGAACAGGTGAAGAATTCTTTTTAGCTGGAAGAGGTCTTGTCTGGCCGCTCATTGGTTTTTCTCTTATTGCGGCCAATATTTCTACGGAGCATTTTGTGGGCATGTCGGGTCAGGGGGCAGGTATGGCGGGGATGGCTGTGGCCAGCTATGAGTGGATGGCCGCCATCGTTTTAGTTTTCGTGGCCGCCTTTTTCCTCCCCAAATTTCTGCGAAGCGGTATTTACACTATTCCAGAATTTCTGGAATACCGCTATTCGCCTACAGCCAGAGCCATCATGGCCTTTTATCAGGTAATTGTCTATGTTGCTGTAAGTATTGCCGCTGTGGTTTATACCGGTGCCCTGGCTCTGCACACCATTTTTGACCTTGATCTGACCTTATCTGTCTGGCTTATTGGCTTCATTGCGGCCATTTATACTACCTGGGGAGGTCTTAAGGCTGTAGCCTGGGCTGACCTTTTCCAGGGTTCAGGCCTGATTTTAGGTGGACTTATAGTGATGGTCCTTGGCTTTAAAGCCGTGGGCGGAGTTAAGACTTTCTTTGCTGCCAATCCGGAGAAGCTTCATGTGATTCTGCCGGCCAGCCATCCTGTTGTTCCCTGGACGGCCCTGGTTATTGGCCTCTGGATACCCAATTTTTATTACTGGGGACTGAATCAATTCATTACCCAGCGAACCCTGGCTGCCCGGAGTCTGCGTCAGGGACAGCTCGGCATTATCTGGGCGGCCTTTCTCAAGCTTCTCATTCCCTTTATCATCATTTTCCCCGGAATAATGTCCTATCAGCTTTTCCGGGATAAACTGACAGCTCCTGGCGCCACAACCGACATGGCCTATCCTTTGCTTATCAGGAATCTGGTTGGTCCTGGTCTTCGTGGCTTTATTCTGGCAGCTATAGCCGGGGCCGTCATCAGCACCCTTGGTTCACTCCTCAATTCAGTTTCCACCCTGCTGACCATGGACCTTTATAAACGACATTTAAAGAAAGATGCAAGCAGTGAATCCCTCGTCAAAATCGGTCGGCTGGCTAACCTGATTTTTGTTTTCTGTGTTTGTCTGCTGGCCCCGCATCTTGGCGATCCCAGGTTCAAGGGAATTTTCAATTATATTCAGGAATTTCAGGGTTATATCTCTCCAGGGATTCTGGCTGCCTTCATCTTCGGCCTTTTTAGCCAGAAAACACCGCCAGCGGCCGGAATAACCTCGCTTTTGGCCTGCGTACCCATCTACGGCTTTTTAAAGTGGCAATTTGGTCAGATTGCCTTTCTGAATCGTATGGCCATAACCTTTATTGTTCTGGTGATAATTATGGCCATTATTACCCTGCTCAGACCTCTACGCGAACCCAGGAAATTACCAGTGCAAACTAACTTTGACCTGAGGCCGGCTCCGGCTCTTAAATGGCTTGGCCCCCTGATAATCATTATTACCCTGACACTTTATGCTATTTTCTGGTAATAATGCCTTTAGTCTTATTTTGCCTGAAATTTAATGCTTCAAGTTTTTTGGTTATATTTAAAAACTGATTTTAAAATTTGGCTTTATTCCAAAATTACGTGATGACATTTGACATGGACATAGAAAAGGGGCGACAGCCTTTAAGATCCTTAAATCCCCGAAAAAGAAGTAAAAATTTAAGAACCAGCATAAAATGAAAGGAGGTCAGATGAAATTGAGCCAAAAAAATTTTCTCATCTTTTCCTTCGTTTTAATTTTCTTGCTGCTGATAACCGGCTGGCCAGCCTATTCTGGCTCTGGCGAGGAAAAGGGTTCCAGCGAAAATCAAAGGGGAAAGCTCTGGACGCCTGAAGATATCATTCTGGCTGAGTCGGCCTCAAGCTGGCAGATTTCACCTGATGGCCAGTGGGCTGTCTGGGTTAAAAGCCGCATGGATAAGGAAAAGAATGGTCGCATTTCCAATCTCTTCTTAACCCATCTGGCAACAGGCAAAGAAATTCAGCTAACCCGAACAAATGAAACTCATTCCCAGCCTAAGTGGTCACCCGACGGAAATTTAATTGCCTTTTTATCAACCAGGCCCTTACCTAAGCCCAAAGGAGAGGCAGCCTCAACTCAGCTCTGGTTGATTAATCCTTTTGGTGGCGAGCCCTATCCAGTGACTGAACTCACTCGTGGCATCCGGAGCTATTACTGGATTGATGCTGAAACAATTCTTTTTCTGGCCCAGGAAGATCCAGCTTTATATGAACAGGAGCTGAAAAAGAAAAAGGATACTTCCAGAGTTATAGATGATGTGGAGCATGAGCCGCCAGTCAGGATTTTTAAATTATCAATCAAGGATAAAAAAATAACCCGTCTGACCGATAACCGTGATTTTATTCGAGTCTGGGCGCCTTCGCCTGATGGCAAATGGGCTGTGGCCAGCCATCATCAGTATCTTAGCTTTGAATGGGATCACCGGATCTTACCCAAAACCTTCCTTTTTAATTTTGAAACGGGCGCAAAGAAAGAGTTATTTTCGGGTCGAAGAATCCTGCCCCAATCTTTTGCCTGGGCGAAAGATGGTTCTGGCTTTTATCTCGTTGCGCCCTTTACCACTGACCCCCGCTTTTTCACCGCCTCGATTGCTGTTCTTTATTTTTACGATTTAAATCAGGATAAACTCGTTCAGGTTGATCTGGGCTGGCCTAATGGTCTGGCTGAAAGAGAAATTGAAATATTACCTGATGGCTTTTTAGCTTTTCTGGCTGATGGAGTCAAATTGAAACTGGCCCGCTACTTTAAAGAAGGACTCCAGTGGAAAAAGGTTGAAATAAAGAGTGAACATGCCGGTAATATTTTTGATTTGGCTGTGAGTGAAGATGGCCAAAAAATTGTTTATCTTTACACCCGAGCCAGTCTGCCTCCTCAGTATTACGCCGGCTCCTTGAGTCAGGATGCAATTGTCTCTCCCAAACAAATAACCAATCTTAATCCTTCCTTCAAAGAAAAATTTATCGCCAGAACGGAAATTATTCGCTGGAAGGGCGCACTGGGCGAGGAAGTTGAGGGTCTTCTTTATTATCCTAAGGATTATGAACCAGGAAAGAAATATCCGCTTTTCGTGGCTCCCCATGGCGGTCCAGCGGCGGCTGATACTGATTCCTGGGATGAAAGCTATGCCTATCCCCAGCAGCTGCTATGTCAGCGAGGAGCCTTTGTCTTCAAACCCAATTATCATGGTAGCTCCAATTATGGCCTGAAGTTTGTTGAATCCATAAAAAATGGTAAATATTATGAATATCCCCTGGAGGATATTGAAAAAGGCGTGGATTATCTTATCAGCCGGGGCTTAGTTGATCCTGAAAGAATTGGCGCCTTTGGCTGGTCAAACGGTTCGATTTTATCCATCGGTCTAAGCGTTCATAATCCAAAGCGTTATAAGGTTATTGGCGCTGGCGCCGGAGATGTTGAATTTATCAGTGATTGGGCCAATGTTGATTTTGGTCATTCCTTTGACACCTTTTATTTCGGCAAATCGCCTCTGGAGGACCCGCTCCTTTACGTGCGCTTATCGCCCTTTTTCCAACTTGACCGGGTTGAGGCGCCAACAATTATTTTCTTCGGGACCGAGGACAGAAATGTGCCCACGGATCAGGGCTGGTCTCATTACCGGGCCCTTTATCATATAGGGAAAGTTCCGGTTAAATTCATTCTTTTCCCCGGCGAGCCCCACGGCTTGCGCGAGTTCAGTCATCAGCTGCGCAAAGTGGAGGAGGAAATGGCCTGGTTTGACCGCTATTTCTTCAAGACCTGGCAGGCGAAGAATGAAGCCTTCAAAGAAGATTCCCCCCTTGGTTGGTCGCTTCGTTTGAAAAAAGCCGCCAGGGAAGGTTTCCTCTATGGCGTAAGATTAGCCAGCGGTCAGCTTATTCCTGAAGTTGTCCGGCGCGGGGACATCGCCCTTGGCCGGTTTGAGGTTACCCGGGCCCAGTGGGCCGCCTTTGATCCAACCTATAGGTTTCCAGCCGGTACTGAAAATTATCCGGCCAATGGCCTGAGTTTTGAAAAAGCTAAGGCTTATACGGAGTGGCTCTCCAAAATAACAGGTGAAAACTGGCGCCTGCCAAGGGAAGAGGAGATGACTAAATATTATGAAAACCGGGAGAATGAAAATACCCTGGATTTCTGGGCAGGCTATAAGCTTAATCCTGATGATGCCCTCAAACTGAGAGAGAAGATAAAGGAACTGGGGGAAGGAGCTCCTCTCCTGAAAGAAGTAGGAAGTTTCCCCGGTGTTGGTTCAGAGGAAGAAGATTTTCTTTTTGATCTGGGAGGCAATGTGGCGGAATGGGTTATTGGTCGGGATGGTCAACCCAAAATTATGGGAGGAAGTGCCGATCGACCGGCTGATCCCAAGGGAGTCTTTTTTAGTCCGGCGCCTGAATATACCGGTTTTCGAGTGGTTAAAATTATTAAAGCAAAATAAAGAGAAGAGAATAAAGAGAAGGATTGATGAAGTAAGGAGAAAGCAAAAAAACGAAAAAGATTCAGCGGAAGCGAGGGAGAGTATGAAATTCTGGCAGCAATCTCTTAAGGATTTTTGAGGTCGAAGATAATCATCCAAGGGTCAATACAGGGAGAAAAGGATTGACCATCAGGATGAGGAAAAAAAATCGTTAGGATAATCCTGGCTTAGAATCTCTATGGTCCGGCGATTGAAAGTCCAAAATCCGGAGTTGCTATCGGTAATCTTTCGCCCAGAAAAATCAGACTGAGGAGAGTAAAAATTTTTATGCCCAACCGCCTCCAGGTGCCTTTATATTTTAATTGAGATAAAAAGCAAGAACCACTGACCACATCCGCCTTCCGGGTCGGGATGGGTTCGATTAATTTTTCTATTTCGGCCGCATCATGTTGGCCGTCACCATCTATCTGAACAGCCAGATCATAATCTTTCCGTCGGCTGTAAATGAAACCAGTCTGGAAGTTTCGCCAATTCCGATATTGGCTGAAAGATCAATAACCACAGCCTGTTTGGTCTGGCGGGCGACCGACGAGGTGAGATCAACTGAACCATCATTGATGACCACAATATCAAAATCGGGTTGCCATTGTTTAATGGAGAGGATGACCATTTCAATATTTTTTTCCTCATTAAAGGCCGGAATGATGGCTATCTTTTTCATTCAGATGAGATTTAAATAAGCGGGGTCAAATATTAAACAAGAATATAGATTGTTTGCCAGGTCTTAAGGCAGCCTTAAATTAAAATTGTTTTTTTATGAAAAGCTTACATCCGATTGCCTTTGCAGTCAGTCGCCTGCCAATAGCCAATTCTCGAGTTAGCTTAGCTTTTATTCTGATGGAGATCCTGCAAGCAATAGACGTCTGGCTTCTTCTTTTTCCTGGCCTCGATGGCTAAACAGGCCGCACTGGCTGAGGGAATGGTTGTAAAGCAGGGGACTCGATAGCTGAAGGCGACATGCCGAATAACCCGGGCATCATCCATTTCCTGCTGACCATTGGGGGTGTTAAAAATCAGGTTGACCCGGCCTTCTCTTATATCCCTCAGGATATTATGATGTGACGCCGATACTTTGCCCACAACATCGGCTTTGAAGCCATGCCGGTTTAAATATTGAGCTGTCCCCTCGGTAGCGGTGAAGCGGAAGCCCAGGCTGGCCATCTTCTCCACAATGGGCAGGAGCCTGGGCTTATCCTCATCAGGCACACTTACAAAGATCCGCCCTTTTAAGGGAAGCTTGAAGCCGGCTCCTTCCATGGCTTTAAGGAAGGCCAGAGCGAAGTTACGGTCAAGACCGATAGATTCTCCAGTCGAACGCATTTCAGGACCTAAAACAGGGTCAACCTCATGGAATTTATCGAAGGAAAAGACAGCCTCTTTAACCGCAACCAGATTGTGATTTGACCCGGCCAGATTCATTTCTTTAAGTTTCTCTCCCATCAGGAGGCGAGTGGCAATTTTGGCCAGAGGCAAGCCGATGACTTTGGAGACAAAGGGGACTGTTCTGGAGGCCCTTGGATTTACTTCTAAAATATAAAGGCGACTTCCTTTGACGGCGAGCTGAATGTTCATCAGGCCAATGATGCCCAGCTCCCTGGCCAGAAGAATGGATAAACGCTTTATTTCATCGACAATGCGATCGGCCAGAAAATAAGGGGGAAGAACCATCGTCGCATCGCCTGAGTGAACGCCAGCTTCCTGAATGTGTTCGAGGATGCCGCCAATCAAGACATCTTCGCCATCACTGACAAGGTCAACATCAACTTCAACTGCATTTTCAAGAAACTCATCTATAAGGAGAGGGTATTCAGACATATATTCAGCTATGGAGCGTAAATATTTTTCAAGGTCTTCTTCTGAATAAATTACTTTCATTCCCCGGCCACCAAGAACATAGGAGGGTCTGATTAAAACCGGATAACCAATCTGCGCGGCCACTTTCAGGGCCTCCCGGATGGAACGGGCAGTACCGTTTCTCGGTCTGGTTAAACCAAGTTTCTGCAAAAAGCGGTCAAATTTCTCCCTGTCTTCACTCAGGTCGATTATTTCGGGCGAGGTGCCCAGAATCTCGACTCCATAATTTTTCAATTCCGCCGCAATTTTAAGGGGTGTCTGACCGCCAAATTGAACAATCAAACCAGCTGGCTTTTCCTTTAAAGCTATTTCGAGCACATCTTCAGTCGTAATGGGATCGAAATAAAGCCTGTCCGAAATATCATAGTCAGTTGAAACTGTTTCCGGATTAGAATTAATCATGATGGCTTTTACCCCCATTTCCCTGAGGGCCAGGACACTGTGAACACAGCAATAATCGAATTCTATACCCTGGCCAATGCGGTTTGGACCGGAACCGAGGATGATGGCCTTTTTCTCCTTTATTTCAGGGGCTTCATCTTCGTCTTCATAGGTTGAATAAAAATAAGGTGTTTCGGAAGCAAATTCGCCAGCACAGGTATCGACTACTTTCCAGACCGGTCTCAAGCCTTCCTTCCAGCGCAGAGCCCGGACAGCCTCTTCTTTTATTCCCAGTAAATCCGCCAGACGACGGTCAGCCAGGCCCATTCTCTTGGCCTGAGGGAGAAGGGACTCAAGGGAAGCAAAGCCAGATTTTTTGACCGTTTCTTCCATGAAAACAATTTCTTGAATATGGGCTAAGAAAAAAGGGTCTATTCTGGTTAAAAAAGCTATTCTTTCCAGATTCATTCCGCGCCTCATGGCTTCAGCGATGGCCCAGAGGCGGTCAGCCTGAGGCTGGCGGAGCTTCAATTCGAGCTCTTCATCACTTAATTGACTTAGGATTCTTTCAAAACCAGAGCGATTGATTTCAAGGGAACGGATAGCCTTGAGCAGAGCTTCCTTAAAGGTGCGGCCGATGGCCATGGTTTCGCCCACTGATTTCATCTGGGTGGTGAGAGAGCCCGATTCTTCAGGAAACTTTTCAAAGGCAAAGCGAGGCATTTTGACCACGACGTAATCAATTGTGGGTTCAAAACAGGCTGGCGTCTTTTTGGTGATATCATTGAGAAGTTCGTCCAGGGTATAGCCAACAGCCAGTTTGGCCGCGATTTTCGCAATGGGAAAGCCGGTGGCCTTGGAGGCCAGGGCGGAAGAACGCGAAACTCTCGGGTTCATCTCAATGACCATCATTTCGCCATTCGATGGATTGACGGCAAACTGAATATTGGAGCCACCACAGGTGACGCCAATCTCCCGCATTATGGCCAGAGCAGCATCCCTCATCTGTTGATATTCTTTGTCCGTTAGGGTCTGGGCAGGGGCCACGGTGATGGAATCGCCGGTGTGAACACCCATGGGGTCTAAATTTTCGATGGGACAGACAATAACCGCATTGTCCTGGCTATCTCTCATGACCTCCAGTTCAAATTCCTTCCAGCCGGCTATAGATTGTTCCAGAAGGACCTGAGAAATGGGGCTTATGGCCAGAGCCAGAGGAACAAAATGATTAAAATCGTCCCAGTTATAGATTATGCTACCTCCTGTTCCGCCCAGGGTGAAGGAGGGTCGGATGACCAGGGGAAAGCCAATTTTTCTGGCTACAGCCATGGCTTCCTTGAGGTTGCGGGCAATGCCTGAAGCCGGCACTTTGAGGCCAATTTTTTCCATGGACTGGCGAAATAATTCTCTATTTTCGGCCTTACGGATGGAATCAGCTTTAACTCCAAGAAGCTCAAGGCCATAGCGATCCAGGATGCCTTTTTCTTCAAGTTCGATGGCTAAATTAAGAGCTTTCTGGCCTCCCAGGGTGGCCAGCAGGGCCTGAGGTCTTTCTTTATCAATGATTTTCTCCAGATATTCGGACGTTAAAGGTTCAAGGTAGGTTCGATCGGCGAATTCAGGATCAGTCATGATGGTGGCTGGATTGGAATTGACCAGAATCAGGCGATAGCCTTCTTCTTTTAAAGCCTTTAAAGCCTGGGTGCCTGAATAATCAAATTCACAGGCCTGGCCAATAACAATTGGTCCAGAACCGATGATCAGGATGGATTCAAGATCAGTTCTTTTAGGCATGGTCTTTCTTAAAATCACTCATCAGAGTAAAAAACTGGTCAAAAAGATAACGGGCATCGTGGGGACCGGGTGAGCTTTCAGGATGATACTGCACAGAAAAGGCCTTTAACGCTGGATAGGCCAGACCTTCGATGGTCCCATCATTGAGATTGATATGAGTTAACTTAGCTTCAGTTGGTAAAGAGGAAATTTCCACGGCAAATCCATGATTTTGTGAGGTTATTTCCACCTTTCCCGTAATAAGATTTTTGACCGGATGATTGGCGCCGTGGTGACCAAATTTTAATTTATAAGTCCGCCCACCCAGAGCTAAGGCCAGAAGCTGATGCCCCAGGCAGATACCGAAGATAGGCAGCCGACCAGCCAGCTCCTGAATGGTTTTAATGGCGTAAGTGAGGGGTTCAGGGTCACCTGGTCCGTTGGAAAGAAGTAACCCATCAGGCTCGAAAGAAAGGATTTCTTCAGCTGAGGTTCGAGCTGGCACCACGAGCACTTCGGCTCCACCAGCTACGAGTTGCCGCAGAATATTTCTTTTAACCCCAAAATCAAGAACAACCACCTTGAATTTTTTATCTTTTTTTATGATGTAGCCATCAGGCCAGCTATAATCTCCTTCATCAAAATAATAGGGTTCGGAACAGGTAACTGAGCTCGCCAGGTCAGCTCCAACGATGGAGGGAATTTCTTTAACTTTTTTTCTCAAAATATCCGGGTCAGTAATTTCGGTGGTGAGTAAAGCCCGCTGAGCGCCACCTTCGCGGATGATTTTCACCAGACGCCGGGTATCAATGCCCTCAATAGCTGGAATGCCCTTTTCTTTCAGATAGGCCCGGAGGCTTTCCTGGGCTCGCCAGCTCGAATGAAGACAGGCCATTTCTCTCACCACAAAGCCTTCGACCCAGGGCCGGTGAGATTCGACATCTTCGAAATTGATCCCAGTATTGCCAATTAAGGGATAGGTCATGACGACGATCTGTCCATGATAAGAAGGGTCAGTTAGAATTTCCTGATAACCCGTCATGGCTGTGTTAAAAACAATTTCTCCCCGGGCCTCTCCCGCAGCTCCGCAGGCCAATCCTTCAAAAATAAGGCCATTTTCCAGGACAAGATAGGCCTTGTTTTTCGAGGCTAAATCTCTGGAGAAAGAAGCGGCGAGGCCGGAATCAGGAATTAAACCATCAGAATTAGCAGAAGAAATTTTCCTGAAAAATTCTTCCCCGCGGCCAGAGAAATTCTTCGCGGGGCCTGACATTTGGCTTATTTTAGCATATTTTTTTCTCTTTTCCAGTCAGGAATAAAATAAATTTTTATTTTTTTGGAAATAAATTGAGCTTATAGATCAGGATCAAATTAATATTTCGGGAAAGGGGAGGACATTCTTAGCTGAAGATTGAATTTAAATCAGGCGCCTGTCGTCAACCGGCTGCTGACCCGGTTTCGACCGAGCCATTTGCTGTGGAGCATTAATTTTTCAGCCCGGCTGATGATTTCCTTGATTGTATCTCGCCTGCGAGCCATGGTGGCGCCTATAGAAACGGTGGTGCTCACGGACAGGCCATTGGTAAAAATGAAGGAATTCTGAGCCAGAAGGCGCAATTTGTTGGCCACCACATCTAGTTTAACTTCATTGACATTGGCGACAATGGCCAGAAAGGCATCATCTTCCCAGCGGCCAAGAACATCTACAAAGCGCAAATTATTGAGCAGAGTCTTGGCAATAGCTGCCAGCAAACGATCACCCGTGGCCCGGCCGAAAAGGTCATTTATTTCGGCCAGCCGGTCAACATCGATATAAAGAACCCCGAAACTGAGGCCAAATTTCTGCATTTCCTGAAGTCTCGACTGGAGGTAAAGCTGCAGGAATTTGCGATTGCCGGTGGAAGTGAGGGGGTCAATGAGATCAAGGCGGCTCAAGTCATCCAGGCGAGGTGGCAGACTCAGGCGGGGTGACATATCCATAAATAAATGGGCTGTGCCAATTATTTCCTGAGCCAGATTTTTCAGAGAGATTATTTTCATCACCACCGGCAGGCGATAGCCTTCGCGATGATGAATGTATAACTCCAGATCCTGCTGAGCTAAATGGCTGGAGGCATTATTTATCGGGCAGAGCTCTAAACAAAGAGGACGACCCTCTTCATTTATTGGAGCCAGAATTTTATCGGAGCATTTTCGACCGATAACTTCAGAACCCTGGAAACCGGAAATAATCTCAGCTGATTTGTTCCAGAAGAGAATATTCTTTTCTCGATCAATTATAAATAATCCTTCGAAGGAGCTGGCCAGGATTTCTTGCCAGCAAAGAGGATTAATTTCTTTTAAAATAATTTCCTTTCCCCCGGAACTCATCTTTTGTCCTTTTGCCACGGCTGGCATTTTTTCTATATCAAAATTGAGGAAGAATTGTCAACCGGGATTGGCTCTTCTGTCAAAGATTTGGTAATTTGTTGTAGCTAAAACGGCTGTCTTTTTTTTAAACCAACAGGATATAAAATTTTAAGCAAGCCCGCATGCCTTTTAAAATTGAAGGATGATTTTTTTCATTAAACATCTAAAAAGGGACAAAAGAAGGGCTTTATAAATTTCGTCTTTTTCCCTGATATAAGAGATTATCCACGTAAAAAATGGCTGGATATTCTGATAAAAAAGTGCTTGATCCCTTCACACATTTTAAGGATGAGCCTGTGCTGGCTTGACACATAAAGCAGGGAAGGGATATCCTAAGAAGTCTTTTTTCCTTTAAAATAAAGGAGTTAGCGAGGTTTAAATGTCGAAGGTTGTGGTTCTGGGCGATGAGGCTGTAGCTCTGGGAGCCATTCACGCCGGTCTGGCGGCTGCTTACTCTTACCCTGGGACTCCGGCTTCTGAAATCATGGAATTTCTAATCAGGGCTTCCCGTGAGAAAAAGTTTGTGGCCTCCTGGTCAGTCAATGAAAAGGTGGCCTATGAGCAGGCTCTGGGAGTTTCCTTTACTGGCCGAAGGGCCATGGTTTCCATGAAGCATGTGGGACTTAATGTAGCCGCCGATCCTTTTATTAATTCCAGCCTGACTGGAGCCAATGGTGGGCTGGTGGTGGTCGTGGCTGACGACCCCAGCATGCACAGCTCTCAGAATGAGCAGGACAGTCGTTTCTATGCCCAATTCGCTCAGATTTTCTGCTTTGAACCGTCGAATCATCAGGAAGCCTATGAGATGGCCCGTCAGGCCTTTGACCTTTCAGAAGCAGTTGGTTTGCCCGTTATGGTCAGACTGGTTACACGTCTGGCGCACAGCCGTTCGGCCATTGTTCCCCATGAGCCTGTTTCCCCGCCAGCTCTTCCACCAGGAGAAAGGAGCCACTGGACCCTTTTACCGATTAATGCCAGACGCCGTTTTGAGGTTGTCCTGAATAAACAGGCTGAATTGCGCCGCCTTTCCGAGGAATCTCCCTTCAACCTGCTCCATTTAAACAGCCGGAATTCCTCTCTTGGTATTATTGCTTCCGGGATTGCGGCCAATTATGTTCTTGAAAACTGGCCCGACCTTGAACCCAAACCTTCCTTTCTTAAAATTTCAACCTATCCCCTGCCTGAAAAGCTTATTCGCAAGCTTATAGATGAGGTGGAAACAGTTCTGGTGGTGGAGGAGGGCTATCCCCTGATTGAGAAAAGTCTATCAGGGCTAATGGGCATTCCGGGTAAAAAGATAAAAGGCAAACTCACGGGAGATCTGCCTCATTCAGGGGAACTTTCACCAGATGCTATTCGTCAGGCCCTGGGACTTCCTGCCTGGACGCGGGTTCCAAAAAGCGCTTTACCTCTGGCTCAGCGTCCACCTCAGCTCTGTCAGGGATGTCCTCATGCTGATACCTTTCTGGCCCTTAAAGAAGCCCTGAAAGATTTCCCCAGGGCTCTGGTTTTCAGCGATATTGGCTGCTATACCCTGGGCTATTTTCCCCCTTATTCAGCCATTGATACCTGCGTCTGTATGGGTGCAAGCATCGGGATGGCCAAGGGAGCGGCCGATGTGGGCTATCATCCCTCTATTGCAGTCATTGGCGATTCCACCTTTGGCCATTCTGGTCTGACCCCTCTCCTTGAAGCCGCCAGGAATAATTCCAGGATGACAGTTATTATCCTCGATAATGGAACGGTGGCCATGACGGGTGGCCAGCTGAGCTATGCTTCTGGCGATTATCTGATAAAAATGGTTGAAGGACTGGGCGTAAGTCGGGACCACCTGAGGGTTATTGAACCTCTGCCTAAGAATCTGAGTCAGAATGCAGCTTTAATTAAGGAAGAAATCAATTATCCGGGTCTTTCGGTAATTATTGCTTTAAGGGAATGCCTGCAGGAAGCCAGAAAGAAAAAGAGAGGCCAGGAATGAAATACGATCTGATTTTAGCCGGGGTAGGGGGACAGGGTATCCTTTCCATTGCTTTCATTATTGATCGAGCCTCACTGCTTCAGGGCTTGAATTTCAAGCAGGCTGAGGTTCACGGCATGGCTCAGAGGGGTGGAGCTGTCCAGTCTCATCTACGGCTGGCTGATGGTCCGATTTATAGTGACCTCATCCCCAGAGGAAAATGCGACCTTATTCTGGCCGTCGAGCCCCTGGAGGCGCTTCGTTATCTCGATTATCTTCATCCAGAAGGAAGAGTAATTACCAATGCTGCTCCCTATGTTAACATACCAGATTATCCACCGATAGATGATATTCTGGCCTCAATTAGCAAGATCAAGAATCATCTGATTATTGAGGCAGATAAGTTAGCCCGAGAAGCTGGTTCTGGTCGGGCGCAGAATATAGTTATGCTTGGCGCTGCCTCGCCTTTCCTGCCCCTTGAGGTGGCCCATATCATTTCTGGACTTGAGGATTTTTTTAAATCAAGGGGTCAAAAAATCGTGGAATTAAATCTGAAAGCTTTTGAACGGGGAAGGCAGGAGGCTCTTAAGCCTTCAGTCCCGGAATGAAAAATTAGATTCAAGAAGAAAATTTTAAATTAACTGGCTCTATCTCATAAGCAGGAGAGAAAAGATGGCTGGAATCTACAAGGCTATAAATAATTTATTAAAAAAAGCTGAAGATGAAGGCCGCAGTCATCTTCTTGAGCCTGAAGTTTATTTTATTTTCAAGCAAATTGGCTTGAGGGTACCGAAATTTATTTATGTTTCCAGGGAAAAATTTCCTGACTCAGAAAAATTAAAACAATTAAGAACTTCCGAGGTGGTGATAAAGGTTGTTTCTCCTCTTATCCTGCATAAGACAGATGTTGGCGGAGTGCGTTTTGTAGCCAACCGATGGAAGGATGTAAAGCAAAATCTAATAGAGATGATAGAAACTGTACCTCAAAGATGGGTGGAGTGGGCTCGCTCGCGGGGTGAAATGGCTGGAATTTCTCCTTTTAAGGAAACTGAAGTCAGGGATTCAATCAGAGGTTTTTTAATTATGGAAAAGGTTAGCTATGAGAAAATCGGTTTAGGCGAGGAGCTGCTTCTTGGCCTGAAGCAAACCCGGGATTTTGGTCCGATAATCACCATCGGTTTCGGTGGGCTTGATGTTGAGTATATAAGCCGCCGCCTTAAAGAAGATCAGGCCCTGGGTTTCTTTTCCCCTTATCTGGCCAGCCCGTCAAAAATAGCTTCCGGGCTAACCGGACTTGCCTTTTATGAGAAACTGGCGAAGGGACCGAGAGGGGGAAAACCGGTTATAAAAGTGATGAAATTGGTCGAAGCCATGGAAAAACTCGGGCATCTGGCCAGATATTTCTCGGCCCTTCAGCCTGGAAAAGGTTTTGTCCTCGAGGAGCTTGAAGCCAATCCCCTGGTTATCGTCAATGGCAGTCTGATGCCCCTTGATGGCCTGGTCAGATTTTCCCGGAGAAAAGAGCTGAGGCTGAGGCCGCCGGTAGAGAAGCTCACCCATCTTCTTCTGCCCCGGTCGATAGGCCTGATTGGTGTCTCAGAAAGAATGAATCTTGGTCATATAATTCTCAATAACATCCTTGAGGCGGGTTTTCCCAGAGAAAAAGTATTCATTGTCAAGCCAGGGAGTGAAAGCATCGAGGGCTGTCGTTGTTTCCCTTCAATTGAAGCTTTACCTGAAGTCGTTGACCTTTTCGTTTATGCCCTGCCAGCTGAACAGGCTTATTCCTGTCTGGAAAACCTGATTAAGGAAGAAAAGGCCCACTCGATGATTATTATTGCCGGTGGTCTCGGTGAAAAGAGCGGAACCCAGGAAGAAGAGAAAAGGATTCGCCAGCTTTTAGCTACGGCCAGGAAAGAAGGTCGGCTGGCGCCTGTAGTTAATGGAGCCAACTGCCTGGGCATAATTTCCAGGCCTGGCCGCTACGACACTACCTTTATTCCAGAATATAAATTTCCCAGGCTAAGGGGAGGCGAGCCCGGGCTAATTTTTATCTCCCAGAGTGGTGCCTTTATGATCACCCGTCTGAACAAATCGCCGCGGCTTTCCCCAGAGATGGCCATTTCCATAGGCAACCAGATTGACCTGACAGTGGCAGACTATCTGGACTATTTTTCCCAGACCGAAGCTCAAAACTCCAGAGTTTTTGCCCTTTACCTTGAAGGCTTAAGGGAAGGTGATGGCATTATTCTGGCCCAAGCCGCTTCCAGGCTTATCAAGGCCGGGTCAAAAATTATTGTTTATAAAGGCGGACGAACCCCCCAGGGCCAGTTAGCTACTGCCAGCCATACCGCCTCCGTGGCTGGCGATTACTCTATTTTCCGGGCTCTCCTGAAACAGCAGCGTATCTATGTCGCTGAGACCTTGGCTGAGTTTGAACTTGGCCTCAAAGCCCTTTATTTCCTGAAAGATAAAAAGCCACGCGGTTCAAGGGTGGCTCTTCTGAGTAATGCCGGTTTTGAGTGTGTCATCATGGCTGATCATATTTTCCCCGATGGCGCCCTGAGGTTAGCTGAATGGTCAGCGAAAACAAGGGAAAAGTTACTGATGGCCCTATCTCCTTTAGGCATTGACCGGCTTCAGGATATACGCAATCCCCTTGACCTGACGCCTGTATCTGATGATCGAGCTTTTAGTGCCTGTGTGGAAGCCGTTCTGGATGATCCGGGCGTCGATTGTGCCGTCATTTCCCCTGTACCCATGACGCCTGCCCTTAAAACCCTTCAGGCAACTGACTATGGAGAAGATTTTCGTGAGGCCGGCAGCCTGGTTTCCAGATTGGTCGAGCTTTTTCACAGGAGCCCGAAGCCTTTTGTAATCAGCCTTGATGCTGGTTCCCTCTATGACCCGCTGGCGGATTATCTGGAAAGTCAGGGTTTGCCTGTCTTCAGGCGAGTGGATGAAGCACTTCTTTTCCTGGAAAAATTTGTCAGGCTTTAAAAATTTAAATGTTTTCTGGCTTAAATTGTGTTATAATAATAAAAAGCTTCTTTTTTGAATGAGGTGAAGGGGAAATGAAATCCGGGTTTCGTTTATTTGATGATTTTGAAGATGAATTTGAGGATGAGATTGAAGGACAGGCAGAACCTCAACGTATTCTGGATAATGTTGTCAAGGAAGAGACGATCTTGCCTTTAACCGAAGAGCCGGCTGAAGTTTCTGAAAGCGAGGTTGAGCTCGAAACCTCCAGTGATCCCCTCCGTCTTTATTTTCGGGATATGGGCCGGGTTCCTCTGCTGACCCGGGAAAAGGAGATTGCCCTGGCCAAGCAGATGGAAAGAGGGGAGAAAATAATTCTTAAAGCAGTGACCAAAACCAGGCTTTTCTTTGAGGAAATTCTCAACCTTGAAGAAAAAATGTTGAAGGCGCCCGAAAGCCTGAGCGATGTTTTTGACCAATCGGCCGAAATTGATCGGGTTAACCTTGAAAGAAGGTATGAAAATCAGCTGAATCAAATTAGAAAGCTCAGGCATCTCCTCAATCGCCTCGAGAAAATTCGGGCGGTCCGCTCTAATCGATGGAAAAGAGGCCGTCTGGTCATAGAAATGATAAATCTTATCCGAAGCCTCGCCTTTTCCACCTTTTTCAAGGAAAGGCTTTATGAAACTGTCAGAAAGGCTCTACAGCAGTTGATTGAGCTTGAAACCGACCTTGAGGATTTAAATAAAGAGATGGCCCGTCCTCTTTCAGCTGAAAGAAAAGAGACGGTGGCTGCGAGGATTAAGGAGATCAAGCAAAAGCGGCAGGAGATGAAGGAAAAGCTCGGGGTTTCCCCCAAACAGGCGAAAATCATCCTGAAGCAGTTAAATGAGGGGCGCCGGATTCGAGATAAGGCCCGTCATGATTTAATCGAAGCTAATCTTCGTCTGGTTGTTTCCATAGCCAAGAAATATACCAATCACGGCGTTAAGTTTCTCGATTTGATTCAGGAAGGCAATATCGGCCTGATGAGAGCCGCGGAGAAATTTGATTATCGCCGGGGGCATAAATTTTCCACCTATGCTACCTGGTGGATAAAGCAGGCCATTACGAGAGCCATCGCTGATCAGGGGAGGACCATTCGCATTCCGGTGCACATGGCAGAAATTCTGAGCAAAATGAGAAAAATCGCCCAGGAAATTCAGAGAGAAAAGGGAAGGGAACCGACAGTTGAGGAACTGGCCAGAAAAATGAGAAAGCCTGTGGAGAAAATCAGGGAAATTATTCGCCTGACCCAGGAATCCGTTTCCCTGGATGTGCCTATCAATGATGATGAAGAAAGCTTTTTACGTGATTTTATTCAGGATAAAAGTATTCCTTCACCTGCTGATCTGGCCATTCAAAGCAGTTTGAAGGAACAGATCCTTGAAGCCCTCAACACCCTGACGGAAAGAGAAGCTGAGGTTTTAAGAATGAGATTTGGCCTTGATGGCGGGCGAGAATATACCCTGGAAGAAGTTGGTCAGCATTTCAAGCTGACTCGTGAGCGTATCCGGCAGATTGAGGCTAAAGCTCTGCGCAAGCTCAGAGAGCTTAATCAGAACGCCAAGCTGGGTAGCTTCGTCAAATAAGTAATTTTCAAATTTTTGTCGCTGACTGTTTATAAATGTTTTTTTTAAATTTCACAGGCTCATAATCATCAGCTCCGCTAATTTCCATTTATCAGTTCTGTACCTCATCAATCTGAAAAATCAATCAGGCTCAATTGAGGAAATTATCTTAGATTGAAAAAGGGTGACCTCCTCTTATTGTGGATGTCCCATCCGGGCCAAAGGATTAGCTTCTTCTGTGTTGCTTTTTCTCTGTTTCCGTCCCCATAAAAGAGGATGTCCCATCCGGACACCATGTGGTAAGTGTCCAGGATCCTAAATTGTTTCCGTCCCCTTATTAGGGGATGTCCCATCCGGACTCTACGCTTTCTATCTTATTGAAAAATAAGGGAATTACAAGCCTAAAATTCGGAGCCCCCCTCCTTTTTATCGAAATATCCACACAAAAGGGGGGGTCCTCAATAACCTTTGCGCAGCATGTTTCTTTCATATCCTCAGTTCTAAATCTGCACTGGTTACTTTTTATCATCTTTCGCGTTTTCTATTTTATAAAAATCCAATACCGTTTTTAATCTATTCCATATTAAGAGCATCTTTTGTTTAATATTTTACTTCTTCTTGTTTATTTTTGATTTTTTTATTTTTTTTTATGACAGGCCAGGATAAAATTAGCGCGCAGAATGAACCCGGGGAGTGATTTTTTTCTTGACAGGTGGGGTTTATTTTTTTAGAAAAGAAGCAGATTAAGGTGAAGAATATTCATTAAAGGAGGCCCGAAATGAAAAAGATAAGTTATTTCCTGGCTTTTTTCTTTCTTTTTTCTTCATTTTTCTCTCTGGCTTTAGCTCAGAGCAAACCTCTTAAAATCTATATTTCGGTTGATATGGAGGGCATCTGGGGTGTGGTCCATAGCAATCAGGTTTCAGCTGAATCACCCGAATATTCAGCCGCCCGGCGCTGGATGGTCGAGGATGTTAACGCTGTAATCAATGGCCTTTTTGAAGCCGGTGTCCAGGAGATTGTCGTCAATGATTCCCATGGTAGCATGAGAAACATCCTGGCTCATGAAATAAATCCGAAGGTGAGCCTGATTTCCGGTTCGCCCAAGCCTCTTTCCATGATGGAAGGCATAGATGAATCCTTCAGCGGAGTTATTTTTGTGGGTTACCATGCCCGGGCCGGCTCCCAGTCTTCCATTCTTGACCACACCATTTCCGGAGCAGCTGTTTATGCCATCAGAATCAACGGTCAGGAAATGCCAGAGCTGGGGATTAATGCGGCCATAGCCGGTTATTATCGGGTTCCTGTCATCATGCTTACGGGCGATGAGGAAACCTGCCGGCAGGCAAGAGCCCTACTGGGAAAAGATCTGGTTACCGTGGCTGTTAAGGAAGGAGTGGGTCGCTATGCAGCTAAAATGTTGCCCAGAGAATTAGCTCTTAAGAAACTAACTGAGGGGGCAAAGGAGGCTGTGGCCAGAATTACCGGTTTCAAGCCTTTCCTGCCAGCACCGCCCTACGATTTCGAACTTGTCCTGCATAACAGCAACCAGGCAGAACTTGGAGCCATGATCCCTCAGGTAAAAAGAGTGGAACCCAGAACCCTCAGGTTTCAAACAAAGGATTATCTGGAAGGTTTTAAGTTGCTTCGGGTTCTTATTGCCTTGGCCTCAGCCAGCTAAAGCAATCCTTAAAAATTTTTTGACAATCAAGCCAGGATAAGCTAATATCAGCGCCTGAAAATTTTGCGTTTTTTTAACATGGATGGCAATAAAGAAGGGAGGCATGGTTCAGGAAAAATCTAAGTCTGGGTAAAAAACTAATAAATTATTCCCGGAATAAGGATTGACCCATGAGGCTAAAAAGCAAAAAAGGATTGTTCAACAAAGAAAAGCTATTCAGGCCTGCGCTTAAAATCGCTCTGGAAATTTTCTGCCTTTCCTGCTTTTTCTTCTCTTTTCCTGGCCCTTCTTTTGCTTTTCAGGAAATTAACCAGGAAGGGCAGGATTTAAGAGACAAGGCTCCCCGGGTCTTCATTGATTGCCGGCGCTGTGATCTCAATTATATCAAGACGGAGATTCCTTTCGTTAATTTTGTCTGGGACAGGAAAGAGGCCGATGTCCATGTCTTGATAACCACCCAATCCACAGGAGCCGGGGGGACAGAATATACCATCTCGTTTCTGGGTCAGGGAGCCTTTGAAAAAAACAATTATGTTTTGAAATACACTTCTCATAGAACCGAAACCGAGGCTGAAACCAGAGCCGGCTATACCAGAGTGATAAAATTCGGCCTGATGCCCTACCTAGCTCAGACGCCCCTGGCCGAATATTGTTCTATTTCTCTGCGCCGTGTCCCCTTGCCCACAGAAGTTACTGACCCCTGGAACTTCTGGGTCTTCGGCCTCAGTCTGGGTGGCCGATTCGAAGGTGAATCCAGAAGGAAAACAAGCTCAATTAATGCTAATTTATCTGCGGCGCGGGTTACCCCCGAAATTAAAATCCGGCTGGGCTTTAATGCCAATTTTGACGAACGAAAATATATTTATTCAGATGAAACCATTATCAGTACTATGGAATCTGAAAATTTTTCTGGCCTGATTGTTAAAAGCCTCAATGACCACTGGTCGGTTGGAGCCTATCTGAATATGTCCTCCTCCGTTTACAATAACATAAAATTTAGCTTCAATCCCGCCCCGGCCATTGAATTCAATGTTTTTCCTTATTCAGAATCAACGCGGCGAGAGCTGCGATTTATGTACCGAGCTGGCCTGAATGCTGTTAAATACAGGGAGGAGACAATTTATTTCAAAATGTCTGAAAATTTATGGAGTGAATCTCTTTCCGCTACGCTGGAACTCAAAGAGCCCTGGGGTTCCTGGGAAGCCAGTATTTATGGTTCTCATTATTTTCATGATTTCAGCAAGAATAGATTAAGAATTTCAAGCCAATTATATTTCCGGATTTTTAAGGGATTAGCCCTGAGCCTCAATGGTCGCTATGAAAGAGTTCGGGATCAACTGTCACTTCGCCGGGGTGAGGCGAGCCTGGAAGAAGTGCTGCTCAGGCGAACACAATTAGCGACAACTTATGAATATTCTCTTTTCTTTAATATTAATTATACTTTTGGCTCCATCTTCAGCAACGTAGTTAATCCCAGGTTTGGTGACGGCGAACGTTACTAATTTCTATTTCCTTTAATTTAACCTGTCTTGATGGTCAGACGCCGGCTATCTTTACCGCCGTTCTTGGAAATGACATTGAATTCAACCCAGCCTGATTCACCTGTGAGCCTGATGAGATATCTGTAGGTCAGGGAGTCATGGCCTTTAAGCCTGAATTCTACTTCTTTGCCCTTGGCCACAGGCACAAGAGAAGTTCTGTCGGCTAAATCCAAAGCGGAGAGAGCCGCCGGGAGTTCTATCAGCGAGATGTTGGGTGAGCAATTGAAAATAAGCTTATCCATTACGGCGCGTCCAAGCTGGACAGCCCGGTCTGAGGAAGTGGGATAGGCCCGGTCATTCTTTACTCTGACATCAATCCAGAAAAGGTCAGCTGTTAAGGGAGTTATCTTGATGTCATCTATTTCTACCTTCGGGAACTGGCTTACACAGTAAAGGACAAAATGGGTATTGCGCAGGGCTTCTTCTTCCATATAACGAGCTGGCGGTGTCCGGGTAATATGTTTTTTGGCTGTGCCGCCTATCCAGATTTCGCCGTAATCAGGATGATGAACCTTATGGGGGTTGATCCAGCCTTCCCCGGTCAATTCAATGTCAATCCATTTTAAAAATTCTTCATCTGAAACGCGGCCATCACCATTTTCGTCGGCCTCAAAATCAGGCGTTCCCCAGAGTTCAATCAGATAGGCATAGCGGCCAAACATTTCATAGGAAGCCGCCTGTGCCTGACCGACCCGGCCAGAGGGAGTTGGTCGGTAATTCTTAAGAATCCGGGCTCCCATAGTGACAATTTCTGTTTGGACGCGGAGGTCTTCCTGGTATTCGGGCGGGACCTCAATATCAAAAAGCTGAGCATATTTATTTGTCTGTCTGAGCTCGGCCAGGCGTTGCTGGAACTGCTGTTGCCGCTGCTGCCTTTGTTCGGGTGTAAGAGCTGGCTGAACTCGAGGTGGGGTGGAAAACATAATGAGCCGGCCAGTATTATGATAATGGAAGCTGGCCAGGATATTGGGATGCTGGAGCCAGAACTCATAAACATTTCTGGTTTCAGGCTCAGATAAGGGATAGGGGTTTCCCTGTTGTAAATTCCAGTCAGCGGGGAAATTGCGGTTGGGGTCAGGTCCGCCAATGTCGTCCTCATTGAGGCGGCCATCACCATCGTTATCAAAACCTTCCGGACCAAGAAGACGAAAACGAGGTGAAGGGTCATTGGGTTCAGTGACGCGGACGAAACGCCGACCATCAGGCGAAAGCTTGAAATCTCCTTGTGGATCTTCCACATACATCAGGGAAAGTTCGCCATCGCCATCCACATCTTCGGTCTGATCTTCATCGTAGAGACCATCGCCATCGTCGTCCTCAGGCCGGTAGGGTTCACGCGGATTATTGGCTGTATTGGGCCAGGTAACATAAGAGTCGTTAGCATCAACATTAAAGCCCGGAAGGATGTAAAAGGTATAGCGGTTGACCAGGTCATAAACATAGGGATCATAGTCGTATCTGGTAAGCAAATACCAGGCAAGATAAAGAGAACAGGTAATACCGTTAACTTCGTTGCCATGAATGGCCCCGTCCACCCACATGGCTGGTTTATTTTCAGGTTTTCCGGTTGACTTGTTAGTTATGGTCAGAAGATACATCTCCCGGCCCATTCGGCTTCGGCCGATACTCTGAATCTCAGCCAGCTGGTTGTATTGCCTGGCCAGATCATGCATGATCTTTGTCCATTCGGCATAGCTGTAATAGCGCTTCCAGCTGATGGGAAAATCAAGTTCGCCGTGATAACCGCCAGGACTCGTCTGCAATTTTTTCTGGCCAGGTAGAGGAAGAAGAAAACACAGAATTAAAAAAGCAGCAAGGATGCTTTTCGATGAGGAAATCCTTCCCTTTATTTTTATCCTTTTAAGATTCATCTTTTTTCTCATAGTTCCCTCCTTACTCCAAGGTAATGTCTTTGACTTTTGTTCCCCCCTTCTGGGAAGTTACGACAATTTTTAAAGGAGTTTGACCTTCTAAAGCAATAACCCAGGTAACTTCCCGCGAGGAGGGTGAAAGAGTTTTAACCGTCTGAGTCTCGGCTGCTTGGATTTCAGCTCTTGGCCTGGATGGAGCCGGAAGAGCAGGCTGCGCTGAAGGTGTTCCTCTGAACTGGGCTCCCCGTGGACCAGTTTCTTCCTGCAAGCTGGCCACAGGAATTTTTAATTGGCCTTCAAGCACCCCCAGTCGCTGCCAGGGGGTTCCTATGAGAAATTTTATTTTATCCCTGTCTCCCAGAAGCCAGACGACATCTTCGCGATTAAGAGGCAGACTGGCGCCGCGAGCGACATGGGTTGGCAATTGGCCTTTGTTTTCAATGAAGGCTTTAATTTCCAGCACCGTATATTTTTTCTTCTCCTGTCCTTTCTTAATTACCATCTGGTCCTTTGAAGGCTCGATTGAAGCCTCAAAAGGATGGTCAGCCTGATAAAGAATCCTTGTTTTGACTTCTGAGATCACTACCTCAGGCAGAAGTCTGGCGCGAAAGAGTTCAAACTGCCAGTGTTTTTCGCAGACATTAAGGAGTGGTTCACCTGGAAAAGCATTATTGCCTGAATAAAGAGGCAGCCATCCACCGATTTCTCCTTCACCCAGCTCAGGGTGATGAAATTTTTTCCAGGGCAGGAAAAGTTTTCCACCATATTTTTCGTCCTGATAGCGGAGCAAGGCCCGCTGGATTTCGATTCTTGGAGCATCCTCTTTTATTTCAGGGAAACCGGGAATGTCGCGAAGGGGATTCCAGAGCTCAGTAGTGACGCTATAAGCTCCATATTGCATATAAATCCAGTCAGCCTGAAGGCCATAGCCATAGGGTCTATCCTCATTTTCGTTGTAAGAGACCCGCCAGCCACGGGGAAACTCATAGCCGCGGTCAAGGGCATAGCGATTTCTGGTTCGGCCCCTCAGAGCGGCCCTGAATTTCTCCATTTCTTCGGGCTGCTGCCAGGCTTCAAGTACAGGCTCGCCGATTATTTCGAGATATTTCCGGCCAAGAATGAAATCATAGACAGCCGCATCCTTACGATGAACGGCTGTATCGGGAGATGAACCCATGGGACGATAGGTAAAACCGCCAGAAGTATGGAAGAACTGGGCCATAAGGATATTACGATAATTAGTAAAAAATTCAGCCAGAGCCTGAACCTCAGGAGCCGAGGTGGGATAATCTCCCTGGCCTCCGGGAAAGCCATCTGCCCTGAACCAGCCTTCAGGAAAATTGCGATTTAAATCAATGCCGCTTACTGGATCCTCGCCCCTTTTTCCATCTTTATCATTGTCTATATCTTCCAGGATAACGGAGTAACGTTCTTTGTCTGTCTTTTCTCCAGGTGAGAGGCGCACCATGAGCCGCGGATCAACATCGTCAATTACATATTCTCCTTTCGGGTCTTTATAGCGAAACTGGGTGATGAAACCATCTCGATTGAGATCATCGGGACCATCCTCGTTAATTCGACCATCGCCATCATCATCCCTGAGCATAACATTACCTCGCTGGGGTAAACCAGCCTCGACACTGTTATAGACACCATCGGGATTAACAATGGGACAGATATAAAAGACCTTTTCATCAAGGAGACGTTTGATTTCCGGGTCGCGGTCATAACCGGAGAGGAGCTTATCAATAATATAAAGGCAGACTTCAGTTCCCGTAAATTCATTGCCATGGGTAGAACCGCAGATCCACTGGCCCGGTTTTCCCTGATGGCGCTTCATCGGCGGGACATTCTTAACTTCATTGCGGCTATGACGGAGAGGAATAAGAGTATCCAGGGCGATGCCTGTTTTCTGGTTGGTGACGACAAGAACATAAATGGGCTTGCCCAGGGTGCTCTTTCCGATTTCCATCAGCTCTGTTAAATTGGGGTAGGCGCGAGCGACTGATTTTAAATAATCGACCGTTCCGGTGTAACCATGAAAAGTATCAAATTTAATGGGAACCTTAGAAGAGGCGCCGGAAATGGTGCTGCAAATGAGAAGAATAAAGAGATAAAAAGAAAGGCGAATCAGCCTGGTTCGAAGAAGTTGAAAGCTCATTAAAACCTCCTTTTTTTTTAATTTTAAGCGCGCTTTTCCGTGTCTCCATGTTGATTAATGGTGTGAAGATTTTATGCTGGAAAAAAAGAAAAATAAAGAAAAAGAAAAGTGAGATCAGTCCTGATTATCTTTCCGGGGAGGTTTGTTCTCTGGCCCGGGATTAAAATATAATTAAAAAGGGAAATCAGGAGAGGAGAAATTCCATGAAAGACAGCTTGAACCAAAAAATTCTATCTTTTTTGATTTTATCCTTATGTTTCTTACTCCTGACCGGTCTCAGAACCTGGCCAGAAAGAAAATCTGTGGCCTTCCAATTTAAGCCAGGTCAGATCATTAATGAAAACATTCCCCGGCCTGAATATCCTCGCCCGGAACTTTACCGTGAGCCCTGGATGACCCTTAATGGTTACTGGGAATTTGCCTTTGATTTTTCTGATTCAGGCGAAGAAGCTGGCAGGCCCCAGGGAAAGGGCTTTGACCGGATCATTCTGGTGCCCTTCGCGCCTGAAAGCGAGCTTTCTGGAATTGGCTTTCTCGATTTTATGCCAGCTGTCTGGTATAAACGAACCTTTACGCTGCCCGCAAACTGGGCCGGAAAAAGGGTTCTCCTTCATTTTGAAGCCTGCGATTATGAAACCACAGTCTGGATAAATGGTCAGAAAGTTGGCACCCATGAAGGGGGCTATACTCCTTTTTACTTCGATATTACAGCTTATCTCCAGCCTGAAGAAAACGTAATTATCGTTCGGGCCCGGGACGATGTTCGTAGTGGCCGCCAGGCAACAGGTAAGCAATCCCACCGGCTTGAATCCTATAGCTGCTTATACCGACGAACAACAGGTATCTGGCAGACAGTCTGGCTTGAGGCTGTCCCGGAAATCTTTGTGGAAAAGCTTCGTTTTTATCCTCAGAAGGAGAGGGGCGAAGCCGCTCTTTTGGTCCATTTTAATCAGGTGCCGGAAAAGGGTGAGCTCATTCTTCGTCTCAACTTCCAGGGAAAGGAGGTTTTCCGGGCTTCTGTCCCGGCAGAAAAGATTACTTACATTCCGGTTAAAATAGCCGGGGTAAAACTCTGGGGAATTAAGGAGCCCAATCTTTATGAGGCAGAGATAACTTATTTCAAGGGAAAGGAAGTAATTGATCGGGTTAAGAGCTATTTTGGTTTCAGAACAATTGAAGTCAGGGGGAACCGCATTTTTCTAAACGGCCAGCCTGTATTCCTCCGCCAGGTTCTCGATCAGGGCTTTTATCCAGATGGAATTTATACCGCCCCGAGCGATGAGGCTCTGCGCCGGGATATTGAGCTCGCCCAGAGCTTTGGCTTCAATGGAGCCCGCCTTCACCAGAAGGTCTTTGAGCGCCGCTATCTTTACTGGGCGGATAAAATGGGTTTTCTTGTCTGGGGAGAATTTCCCGACTGGGGCCTGGATTTGAGTCGGGGTGAAAACTTTCTGGCCTTCCAAAAGCAGTGGAGGGAAGTTCTGGACCGGGATTTTAATCATCCATCAATTATTGGCTGGTGTCCTTTCAATGAACGCTGGGAGACCATTTATCCTGGTTTTATTGAGGAAATTTTTCATTTAACCAAAGAGCTTGACCCGACCAGACTAGTCATTGATGCCTCTGGTGGTTATCATCTGGCGCCAACTGATGTCTTTGATGCCCATAATTATGACCAGAATATTCAAACCTTTTCTCAGGCCTTTGCCGGCCTTCTTGAAGATCCTCTCCGTGTTTTTGTCAATGGCGATTTCAAAAGGCATCTGCCTTACCGTGGTCAGCCCTATTTCGTAAGCGAATACGGTGGCATCTGGTGGAATCCGGGCCAGAAAGATGAGAAGAGTTGGGGCTATGGCGCCAGACCGAAGTCGGCCGAAGAGTTCCTGGAGCGCTATCGCCAGCTAACCCAAACCTTGCTCCAGAACCCGGCGATAGCTGGTTTTTGTTATACTCAGCTTTATGATATTGAACAGGAAGTCAATGGACTCTGCAATTTTGAGCGTCAACCCAAATTCGATCCAGCGATTATTCGCTCCATAAACGAGCAGGTGGCGGCTATCGAAATTATAAAATAAATCTAATATAAAATCATTTGACCGCATCTCAGAAAACGGAAAGTTAAAATAAGAAACGGAAGCAAAATAAGGGAAAAATAAAAGAGAAAACAAATCTTCATGAAGATTAATGGGTGGATTTATGGTCAAGGCGAAATTAAAAAAAAGAAAAAGACAGGCCAAAGAAGATAGAATAAAAGAAGAACGAACCGTAATGGCCAGTGAAACTCAGGTGAGAAGAAGGTAAAATTTTAAGGGACATGATATGATTTTAATGGAGTTGAAATGCTCAGATTAAGCTTATTTCTCTTTGCGTTTGGGGCTGTAGGAAAATGAGAAAAATCTCGGGTGTTTTTTTAATTTTTTTGATTCTTCAGGTTTTTAACTTTTTATCAGGGGAGGTAGCGTTGTGTTCAAAAATAAAGGGGGAAAAGCAGGAGAGACAGGAAGAAGTAATTAAATTTCTGGCTTCTTTTCTGCCAGCTGAAATTGAGGGCTGGCGCGCCACCCGAGAAGATACTCTTTATAATCCGGAGACAATTTTTAGCTATATCGATGGGGCTGGAGAGGTTTACCGGGCCTTTAACTTTCGCTGGCTTCTTGTTCGCCGTTATGAAAAGGAGAATCAGCCGGCCATAACTGTGGATTTCTTTGACATGGGTCGAAGTGAGGAGGCCTTTGGGGTTTTCACCCACGATCTTGAAGGCGAACGAGTGCCCCTCGGTCAGGATGGCTTATACAAGGGCGGATGGCTTGCTTTCTGGAAGGATAAATTTTATGTTTCCATTTACTCAGAAAAAGAGACTGAGGAGATAAAGAGGGTCCTTCTGGCCCTGGGCAAAGAAATTTCTCAGGCTATTCCTGGCGAAGGGCCTCGACCTTTAATTCTTGATTATTTACCCGATGGCTGGGATAAGAATCAGGCTCATTATTTTCATTCTCTACCCATTCTTAATTACCATTTTTTTGTGAGTTCTGAAAACTGGCTAGAACTGGATCAGACGACTGAAGCCGTTCTGGCCTGGAAATGGAAAAAGCCCGGCAAAAAAATACATCTTTTAATAATTCATTACCCTGAGGAAGCCAGGGCTCAGCGAGCCATAAAAAAATTTCTGGAAAATTATCTTCCTGAAGCTGATGAAAGCGGGCTGGCCAGAACAGAAAATGGATTCTGGGATGGAGCCAGAGCTCAGGGAAATCTGGGAATGGTCGTTTTTGGGGCGGAATCGGCTGAAGAAATTGAAGCCTTGATTAACCAGGTTTTAGAAAAGTTGAATAAAAAGAAATAAAAAGAAATCTGCAATTAAGACTCATCTCAGACCAGAATAGGGCGAAATAAATTAAAATGAAAACAGGATGTAAAATAAACATAAAAAGAAAGATTATTAAAACAAAAAAGAGAGGCCATCTGGGTTAAAAGGGGCCCAGGCTTGTGGGAAATTATTTTTTTAATTATTTAATCTTGATTTTGCTTTCTGGATTTCCATCCTGCCTATGTCTAATGATAAAATTATGGTCAAAATGATTGGAGGTAATTAAATGGGCGAGAAGGGGCTTTCAAGGCGTGATTTCCTTCGCCTGGCTATGTTAGGTCCCTTAGCTTTAAATTCATTTCCTTTCCTGACCCAGGCTAAAACTTCAGGGCCAAAGGCCAGGGTCGTTCTTATCCGACATCCCGGTGTCATTGATGAACAAAGAAAGGTCAATAAGGAGATTTTCGCCGCGATGCTGGATGAGGCTTTAACAGTTCTTTTTGAGGCCAGGAATCCTCGCGAGGCTTGGGGAAAGATTATCAAGCCTGATGATATCGTGGGCATAAAGAGCAATGTCTGGAGCTATCTACCCACAGGAAAGGAAGTGGAAGAGGTTATTAAGAGCAAGGTCATGAACTGCGGTGTGGCCGAAAATAATATTGGCATTGATGACCGGGGAGTCCTAAGGAACAGGCTATTCCGGCAGGCCACAGCCCTGATTAATGTGCGACCGGCCCGAACTCATTACTGGGCCGGTATGGGTGGCTGTATTAAGAATCTTATTACCTTTGCTCCTGACCCTTCAGCCTATCATCCTGATACCTGTGCTGATCTGGCCTTACTCTGGAATAATCCGTTGATTAAGGGTAAGGTAAGATTGAATATTTTATTGATGCTCACGCCCCTTTTTCATGGTGTGGGTCCCCATCATTTCAGCGAGCAATATATCTGGCCCTATAAGGGGATTCTGGTGAGCCAGGATCCGGTGGCTGTTGATTCCATCGGGGTTCTCATTCTCCAGGCCAAGAGAAGAGAATTTTTTGGCGAGGATCGCCCGTTGCAGCCTCCTGCCCATCATATTCTTTATGCAGAAACCAGGCACCATCTGGGTGTAGCTGACCCTTCGCGCATTGAGCTGATTAAATTAGGGTGGCTTGAAGGTAGTCTTATTTGAAAAGGAGGGAGCTATGCCTATCTATGAATATCGCTGCCAGGATTGTGGCCACTTATCTTCTTTTCTTACCCTATCTATCTCCCAGAAGTTTGACCCTGTCTGCTCTCGCTGTGGAAGCCGCCGGCTGATTCGTCTCGTTTCCAGGGTGGCTGTTTTCCGGTCAGAAGAAAGTCGGCTGGAAAGCCTGGCCGATCCCTCCAAATTCGCTGATCTTGACGAGAATGATCCCAGGAGCGTGGCCCAGTGGATGAAGAAAATGGGCCGGGAACTCGGTGAGGATCTGGGTGAAGATTTTGAATCAGAAATTGATCAGGCGGTGGAGGAAGCGGAAAGAGCGAAGGAAAAGGGAGAGGAAGGTGAGGAAGGTTCCCTTGATGAAGATTCATCTGAATCTTTTTAATCTGAAAAAAGACTGAGCTCACAAGAGATTGATAGGATTGAAGATTAAGGATTAAAAATTAGAGAAGCTTTTTAAGTTCTGTCAGCAAGCGATCTAAATGCTCCTGGGTATGGGTGGAGAAAATAGAGACCCTCAGAACACCGCCAGCAGGTGCCCCAACATATTTTAAATAGGCAATGGCAATGCCTCGGTGGAAAAGCTCCTGTTGAATTTTTTTCATTTCCTCAGCTGTCTTCATGGTCCAGGCGGCAATGGGGACAGGTGAGTCATCCACTGCCAGGCCAAGGCGTCGCAGACCTGATTTAAGATAGGCCGCATTCTGGCGCAATTTTTCCCGCCATTCCGAGTGCCTGGCCACAAGTTCAATGGCCTTGCTGGTAGCGGCAGCGACAGGTGTGGGGACAGGGGTGGCGCCGCTATAGACACCAACAGAGGTACGAACTTTTTCCAGAAATTCGCGGTTTCCAGGAACAAAGCCGCCGTAGCCGCCAAAGGCCTTGGAGAGGGTGGCGCCCATAAAGAGGTGCCGGCCCTGAAGGCCAAAATAATCATAGGTTCCTCGGCCTTGTGGTCCGAGAATGCCCACAGCATGGGCATCATCGAGACAGAGAAGACCATCGAATTCTTCTACAATCCGGGCATATTCTCTGACAGGAGCAATGACCCCGAAGGTAGGAAAGAGGCCGTCACTAATGACCATGGGTCTTTCCCCGGCTTTTAACTCAGCCCTGATTCTGGCCCTAAGGTCTTCAGGATCACGGTGGCGGAAAACAAAGACCGGTTTTTGAGCGGAATAAACAGCATCCCGGATGCTGAAGTGAGCCGTTTCATCCATAAAAATTTTTTCATAAAGATGGCTCAATCCCTGAACGAGAATTAGATTAGAAAGATAGCCCGAAGGAAGATAGATGGCCTCTTCGGTGCCAAAGAAATCAGCAATTTTTCTTTCAACTTCAAGGAGAACTGGATTATGGCCAAAACCGGTTCGTGAGGTAGCTATATGGAGTCCATACTGGCGGAAGGCTTTGATTCCAGCTTCGATAACCTCAGGATGACCCTGCAGACCAAAATAACCGGTGCCCCCAAAATAAAGGCAGCGGCGACCATTAATGATAACTTCAGCGCCGGGCGGCGTTTCCATCACCCAGATATTACCATACTGTTCAGAAGGAATCGAGAGGTAAAAATTAGGCCTTAAAGCTTCAGCCAGAATCTGATTAAAAAGAAAAAAAGCCAGTCCTGATTTTCCAATAAACTCCCTTCGTTCCATTTTCCCCTCTTTTTATGATTTTTTAAAAATATAGGTTCTTCCGGGTTTTCTGTGGGTAAAAGGCGTGCATAAGTCCTTTATGAGAGCAAAGAAATCCCCGCATTTTAGAATCTGAGGCACATGTATTAGCGCTTTTAAATTGTAATTTAATGATATTCAAGGAGATAGGCACTAATCGGAAGCTCTTTGAGTTATCTCTTATTCTCATTGCCTTATAATTTAATCCCAGAATTACCCACAAGAAAGTCGGAAGAACCAAAAGATATTTCATCCAGATTTCTCGCTGGCAGGAAAATTTTCTGGCACTCAGAGTGGATTCAGCTCCAGAGACGTTCTTTCCATAAAATTAGCTGAAATATCATAAATTAAATAAAAGGGTAATAGAATGAAATTTTTTAAAATAAAAAAGACTCTTTCGGGCTTTCACTTATCTTTGATATTCCAGATTGTTCCCGGCAGGACCAGGAAGAAACTGCTGATCTTTCTTTAAAAAATAAACTTTCTTTCGTCCCTTTTAAAATAAGCTTAATTAATGATTTTAGTTCTGGCTAAACCCGGCGGAGTTTTTTCAGGAAGGCAGGATCGACATCACAGCCAAGACCGGGAGTTTCAGGCAGGGTGATTTTGCCGCCATCAAGCTTCATGCCACCAATGATAGGGTCAACCGTATGGGAGGTGAAGCCATCAAGGTCAGCAAAGACAATATTTTCCCTGGCCGCCATAACATGAGCCGCAGCGGTGAGGGCCAGCCGGCTTTCCACCATGCAACCTAGCATGCATCTTATATTGGCGGCTTCAGCAATATGGGCGATGCGAATGGAATTGGCCAGACCCGCTGCCTTCATCACTTTAATGTTAAAATAGTCGCAGGCCCCAGCCTTAATCAGTTTAATAGCGTCAGCAGGGAGAAACAGAGACTCGTCAGCCATGATGGGGATGGGGCTTTCTTCGCGAACAAGCCTGAGGCCATCGATGTCGCCTGCGGCCACCGGCTGTTCGCAGAATTCAATGCGATATTTTTCCAGACGCCTCAGGGCTTCAATGGCCTGGGGTACTGTCCAGCCCTGGTTGGCATCAATCCTGATGGCTGGACCTTCGCCAATGCTTTCACGGATAGCTTTTATCCGGGCCTCATCAAGCTGCGGAGACTGACCTACCTTGACTTTAATTGTTCTGAAGCCCCGTTCCACAAATTCTTTAGCCCGTTTAGCCATAATCTGTGGCTCATCGAGATCCACGGTAATATCAGTTTCGAGCTCGGTTCTTTCGCCGCCAAAAAGACGGAAAAGGGGTAAGCCTGCAGCCTTGCCCAGAAGGTCATGGAGAGCCATATCAAAGGCAGCGACAATGCTCGGATTGGTATGCATGAAGGGCTTCATTTCCCGGAGATGGCTTTCAATGGCCAGAGCATCTTTACCCATGAGCATATCTCTAATGTGGCGGGCCGCAGTGACATTGGTTTCCTGGGTTTCTCCGGTTATAGGAAGGAAGGGCGAGGCTTCTCCGAGCCCGACGAGTCCAGAGTCAGTAATTATTCTTATGAGGACATCGCTGGCCGCGGTCACGGTTCCGATGGCGATTCTAAATGGCTGGGTCAGGGGAATGTCAAAGTAATAAATTTCAATAGCTTTAATTTTCATCCGGCCCGAGCTCTTTTTGCTGGTTTCTGCCTGACCTTTTTTCCCTGAAGCGGCAGTTCCAGCATAAGAGGAGAGGGAAGATAAAGGCGTAATACCCAGCACGGCTGTTCCCAGCCCCAGAGCTTTTAAGAATTCTTGCCTTGAAATTTTCACCGCAACCTCCTTTTAAAAAATGGCTTAAGAGAAATCATTAACTTCTTTTTTCTTTGTTTTAACCTTAATGTTGACTTTTTATCTCCAGGCTTTTTTATTCTTTATTTCCTAATTTATTCTCTCGGACCGAAAATTTTTGTCCCGATTCGAATCAAATTAGCTCCCTCCTCGATGGCCACCCGATAAGAATTGGTCATGCCCATGGATAGATAGCGCAATTCACAGTTAGGCAGGTTCATTTTTTTCAATTCTTCAAAGAGAAGACGGGTCTCACGGAAGTAGGGCCTGGCCTCTTCTGGATCGCCGGTTAAAGGGCCCATGGTCATAAGTCCCATAAAACGAAGATGAGGTAAATTAATTAATTCGCGGGCAAGGTCAATAACTTTTTCAGGCCAGAGGCCGAATTTCTGTGGTTCGCGGCCAGAATTAACCTCAATTAAAACAGGCATAACTTTTCCGGCCGCAGCCGCTCTCTTTTCAATCTCCAGGGCAAGTTCAAGGGAATCGACGGTTTCAATCAGGTCAAAAATCTCCACGGCCTTTTTGACTTTGTTTTTTTGCAGATGGCCAATAAAGTGCCAGCGAACCGAACGGCCAATAACTCTCTGGGCTTCTATGGCTTCCTGAACATAATTTTCACCAATAATTTTTACGCCCGCCTCCACAGCTTCCTTAATTTTTTCCGGCGGTTGACCCTTGGCCGCCGCTTCAAGTTCAACTCCAGGAGGTAACTCGGCCAGAAGAGCCCGGACATTCTCTTTGATGGAAATCATGTTTAATAAATATGTTATCCTTAAACAAAATTCAAGTGAGATTATCCGGTTTTATCTTCCCCCTTTCAGGTAATTCTGGTGACCTTTCAAGAAAAGCGGGAGACGTTTTTCTTTCATCGGCAACAATCAATCTAATCAGGGAGGGGTTAAGCTGGATTAAGCCGGCGATTTTTATTTATCTTTTCTGACCAGCATGTTACAATTCAGAGGAAAATCCAAGTTCAGGACAGGAAATTAAAGCTAATTTAAAATCGGGAGGAAAAGTGAGCAGTTCTGAAAAAAAAGAGGCCGGAATTAATTCTTTAAATTCAAAGTCAGCTCAAATTCTGGTGGCTGGACCGGGAAGGATGGGCACAGGTGTGGCTCTGGCCTTTGCCCAGAACGGCTTTCCTGTGATTCTGGTTGGCCGAAGCGAGACCTCGCTCGAGAAAGGAATGGGGCAAATTGATCAGAGCTTAAAAGAGGGAGTGGAGAAGGGAGTTTTTACCGAAGGGGAAGCGGCAAAAATCAAGGAAAGGATTTTAGCGAGAAGAGGTGAGCCTGAAGCCAGGGAAAGAGAAGCACTCAAAATGGCGATTGAGGCCATTGAGGAAGATTTTCTGGCCAAAAGCCAGTTCCTGGCTTACCTGGATTCCTGGCTTCCTCCATCCGTCATCTTGGCCACCTTGACCTCTTCCCTTGATGCTGAGTTGTTGAGTTCAAAATTGACCAGGCCAGAAAGATTTATCTGGACCCATTTTTTTTATCCAGCCCAGAAAAACAGGACGGTGGAAGTTGGCCGCCTGACTTCAACTTCAGCCCGGACTATGGATATGACGGTTGACATTTTGAGGCAGGCCCGGCGGGAAGTTATTATTTTAAAAAAATACAGGCGAGGTGGGGTGGCCAATATTATCCTTATGAGCCTTATCCTTGAAGCTCTCAGACTTGTGGATGAAGGTTATGAAGCCTCTGTCATTGATGAGGCCAGCCGCCTGGCCTTTGGCTCCTCCTTCGGCTTTATTTCTCTTTTGTCCTTGGTTGGGGGCTCCATGGCCCTGGCTGTTGCCACCTCCCTGTCTCGGGCATCTCATCCTTCGGATCCTATCCTGAAAACCTATGATAATTTTTTCGAGCTGCCTTCCAGGCTCAAGGAGCTTCTGGAAAGGGAGGGAATGGATGGCCTCCAGGCTTTTCTGATGGGTTCAAAGGAATCAAAGAAATATGACTCCTCTCTGGAACCCCTTGTTCTTGATTTAGCCCGGCAACGTTTTCAGGCAGTCGTCTTTATGACCTCGACGGAAGTGGTTGAAGCGGGTTTAATTGACCCCCCGTCCTGTGATCGCCTTTGTCAGCTGGCCTTTGGCTGGTCTGAAGGTCCCTTCAGTTTAATGAACCGGCTGGGCCCTGAAGCTTCGCTTCGGCTGGTGACGGAAAGAATGGAGCTTTCCCATCGCCGGGAAATCAATTTTCCGGTGCCGCGACTTCTCATTGAAAAAGCCCAGAAAAATGAACTCTGGCCTTTAACCTGAATGCAGAAACCATGCCTGAAAAACCGGAACTCCATATTCGGGAAAAACTGGAAGAAATAGAACGACAGATCCTTCATCCCCGCGCCTGTCTGAGTTCCTCGAGCCGCGGTCGGCTCAAGCCTGAAGAACCCCATCCCCTGCGAACTGCCTTTCAGCGGGACCGGGACCGCATCATTCATTGCAAGTCATTTCGGCGTTTAAAACACAAAACGCAGGTCTTTCTGGCTCCCTTTGGCGATCATTACCGCACGCGTCTCACCCATACCCTCGAGGTCTCTCAAATTGCTCGTACCATCTCCCGCGCCCTCAGACTCAATGAGGACCTAACCGAAGCCATTGCCCTGGGGCATGACCTTGGCCATACGCCTTTCGGTCATGCGGGCGAGGAAACTTTAGCCAGTCTGCTGAATGGCGGCTTTACCCATTATGAACAGAGCCTGAGAGTTGTTGATAAGCTTGAATATGATGGCAAGGGATTAAATCTTACTTTTGAAGTAAGAGATGGCATTCTCAAACATTCGAAGGGCAGGGGAGAAATTCTTTCCCGCCGCCGGGCCGACATGCCGGTGACGCTCGAAGGACAGGTTGTCCGGGTAAGCGATATCATCGCCTATGTTAATCATGATCTTGATGATGCTCTCAGGGCAGGGGTGATCAAGGAAAAGGATATTCCGGCAGATCTGGTTAAATTTCTGGGGCCATGGCCAGCTACCAGGATTGACCGAATGGTCATGGATGTGGTCCGGGAATCTCTGGCCTGTGATCTCGAAACAATCGCCATGAGTGAAGAAATGACTGAAGCTGTCGTCAGATTGAGGGATTTTCTCTATGAACGGGTCTATACAAGCCCCTATGTCCGGGGAGAAATAGAGAAGGCCAGGAAAATTTTAATCGAGCTTTTTGAGATGGTCATGAAAAATCCCGAGCCCTATGTTAAGCCCTATCCAGAAAAGGATCCTCTCGAAAGGCGAGTGGCTGATTTTATTGCCGGCATGACAGACCATTATGCCCTGAGTCTTTATCGCGGCACCTTACCCAAAGAACCACCTCTGCTTTAGTCACAAATACCTCTTTCATTTCTTTGATTTTTTCTCTTTTCTTTTCGGGCTTTCTTTTGTGGCTGTCCGGTTTTTAAAAGCACCTAACCTCGCCTTACTTCTTTTCTTTTTTGCTTATTTTACTTTTCTCTTCTTATTTCACCTAAATTCACATAATCTCTTTTAATCATATTTCTTTAATTCTCTTTATTTCACCCTAATTCGTTTCACCTCTCATCTCTTCATTTCCTGCTTTCTGATGGGAGGTTTGAACCTGATAAGAGAAAAGTTCTGATTTAATTTTTCTATTTTAAATTTTATTTTTTTTCTTTCTCCTCAGTTTCTATTTCCGTCAGGGAGGGTTCAAGATGGATGGTGGCTTCAAGTTTAAGCTTTTCTCTGAGAACCTTCTCGATTCTGGTAGCAATTTCGTGGGCCTCATCAAGCTTCAACTCAGCCGGAAGGCGAACATGGACGGTTATTTCCTTATGCTCGCCATATTCATGGAGATGAAGATGATGGACTGAATTCAGGCGATGGTCAGTCTGGAGAATTGTTTCCCTGACCTGATTTTCGAGCTGAAGCGAAGGTGACTCGCCTAAAAGATAGCTGATTGATTTTCGCAGAATACTGGCCACAGCGAAAAGAATGAGAGCACTGACCCCGAGGCCAAGAACGCCATCCACCCACCAGTATTTTTGACTGACGAGAGCCCCGAGGACAATTAAAGCTGAAGCGATGGCATCGCTTCGATGATGCCAGGCATCGGCGGCTAGGGAAGGGGAATTGATTTTTCGGCCAAGCCAGAAAGAAAAGAGGGCCAGGCCTTCTTTAAGAAAGGCTGAAACTATAAAAACATAGATGGCAAGATTGGAATAGGTAACTCCCTGATGGTGAACCAGGCGGCTCGTGGACTCGCGGAAGAAATTGATCCCGACAATGGCCAGCAGGGTGCCAATAATAACAGCTCCAATGGCTTCAAATCGACCATGGCCGAAATGGTGCCGGTCATCAGCCGGCCGGGCTGAAAGGCCGAAGCTTAAGACAACCAGGACTGAAGTTAAGGAATCAGAAAGAGTATGCCAGGCATCAGCGATAATGGCCACAGAACCCAGACTGCGACCAACCAGGAGTTTGGCCAGAAAAAGCAGGGAATTAATGATAATTGACACCCAGCCCTCAATATAACCGGTAAGCTTTCTTGTCCTGAAAAATTTCATTTTAAAAAAATAAAATTATCGATTTTTTGTTTTAAAATAACCTTTTCTTTTCAGAATTCAATTAAACGAGATAGCCGCAGAAAGGATTTTCGCCAGGATAGAGCAGGCTGGCTGGTTGATTGAAGCTGATGTCATCAATTCCGAGGACCCTCAGGCTGGAAAAAAGAGGTCGGCCCACATGAGCAAAGGCCACGGCTGTATGATGGGGGAACTGCTTTTCGAGCAGCACATAGCGATAGAAGCGTGCCATTTCCCTGACAGCAAAAACACCCACCCCACCAAAAGTTCGGGGATCAATATCCAGCACCTCGCCCTGAGCTATATATGCCTGAAGCCAGTTTTCAGGGGTGGCCTGAAGTCTGAAAAGAGTAATCGGGCCGGGCTTAATCCGGCCTTCAAGGGTGCCCCGGGTGATATCTGGTTCCTCGCCAGCTTCCAGCAGCCGGTTCATAATTAACTGATAACGCAATTCACCTCCCAGAAGACAGCAGGATGGAGTATTTCCGCAGTGAAATCCCATGAAAAGATCTGTGATTTTGTAATCGCCCCTTTTCTCCTTTTCCTGTTCGAACATATCGCGGGGCACTGTATTATTGATATCAAGAAGGGTCACGGGGAGGTCAGAAGCACAGGCAGCTATGTATTCGCTCAGGGCTCCATAAATATCTACCTCGCAAGCAACCGGAATTCCTTGAGAAGCCAGTCTGGAATTGACATAGCAGGGGACAAAACCGAAATAATGCTCAAAGGCTGGCCAGCATTTGTTGGCCAGAGCCACATATTGGGAAGAGCCCCGGTTTTTTTCAATGAACTGGCGCAGAGCAACCTCATACTGGGCTAATTTTTTAAGCAAATCAGGATCAGGTCTGGTTCCTTTCAGTTCAGCTCGCATATCTTCCATCACTTCTTTGATGGCCGGATCATTTTTAGCCTTATTAAAGATATCATAGAGATCGAGTTCAGAATTTTCCATGACCTCAACTCCAAGGTCATAGAGAGGCTGCAAAGGAGCATGGCAGGTGAAGAAGTCCTGTGGCCTGGGACCAAAAGCGATTATTTTTAAATTTCTGATACCCAGAATGATCCGGGCAACAGGCAGAAATTCTCGAATCTGGCCAGCGATTTCAGCCGCCTCGCCAACTGGATATTCAGGCAAATAAACTCTTGTACGTCTTAAGCCCAGATTATAACAGGCACTGAGGAGGCCACAGTAGGCATCTCCCCGACCATGAATGAGATCATGGGACGATTCTTCAGCTGCCGCCACCATCATCACCGGACCGTTAAAGTTTTGAGCTAGCAGGGTTTCCGGGCCTTCAGGACCGAAATTACCCAGAAAAATTACCAGAGCATTGATTCTGGCACGTTCCATTTCTTTTAAGGCCTGGATGACATGATTTTCATTTTCAATAATGGTGGAAATTTCATGAATGGGAATTTTCTGCCGGCGACATTCCTTGATTAAACTGTCTCGCCTTTTTAGAGCCAGCTCGCAAGGAAAACAATCGCGGCTGGTGGCGACCAGGCCTAATCTGACTGAAGGCAAATTATTCATGGCCATCTCCTTTTTTTTGTCCATAATAGGCCCTCGGGCCATGCCGACGGTAATAATGTTTTAATAATAATTCCCTGGCCAGCGGCTCCTTCCCGGGAGAAAGAAGGAGAGTGCCCAGGGCCATTCTGGCCACTTCTTCCAAGGCCAGGGCATTCTCTACAGCCTTAAGCGGTGTCTCTCCCCAGGTAAAAACACCGTGGCCGGGCAATAAAATGGCCGGACAGGCCATAATTTCCTTTCCTTTCAATTTCTCCACAATGACCTTGCCTGTATTTCTTTCATAATTTTCAGCAATTTCCTCGGGAGTGAGATGGCGGGTAAGGGGGATAGGACCGAAAAAATAATCAGCATGGGTTGTGCCGAGGCAGGGAATTTCAAGCTCAGCCTGAGCAAACATGGTGGCATAGGGGCTATGGGTATGACAGAGGCCGCCGATTTCGGGAAAGGACCGGTAGATTTCAAGATGGGTGGGGGTATCGGAAGAAGGCTGAAGATGGCCCTCGACCATCTGACCCTCCAGGTCAACAATGACCATATCTTCTGCCTTTAGCTCAGAATAGGGCACACCGCTTGGTTTTATGACCACAAGGCCCTCTTCCCTGGCCAGACCGCTGACATTACCCCAGGTAAGAACAGCCAGACGATATTCAAAGAGCTTAAGATTAGCTCTCCAGACTTTTTCTCGAAGCTCTTTTAATTTCACTGGTTTTTCCTCTGTTTTTCGGCTATGGCGATGAGATCCTTCATGACATGAAAGAGGGAACCCCGCCATGCGGATGTGCCAAAGGCATCATGCAGTTCTTTATACAATCGATAAAGTTCCAGATAAATTTTATGATTTTCCGGGTCAGGTTTGTAAGTCTGAGGCTTGTTCGCACAGATTTTAGCCTGGGCTGACTCAAAATCTCTGAATCCGCCTCTCTCCTCACCCGCGGCCACAGCCCCGGCAATGGCCGCGCCCAGGGCGCAGGTTTGAGCTGAACGGGCAATCTTTATTTCCCGGCCAAAAACATCAGCATAAATTTGAAGCAAGAGAGGATTTTTCTCGGCAATACCCCCGCAGGTTATAACCTCATCGATTTTAACACCGTATTCCTCAAAACGGTTGATGATGGTCAGGGCGCCAAAGGCCGTGGCTTCAATAAGGGCTCGATAGATTTCCTCCGGTCTGGTCTGAAGGGTCTGGCCGATAAGTAAGCCTGTCAGGCGCTGATCCACCAGGATGGTTCGATTGCCATTATTCCAGTCGAGGGCCAGAAGTCCTGACTGGCCTGGACGAAGCCGGCTGGCCGCTTCGGTTAGAGCCTCATGAGAGCCGAGCTTTTCGCCTCCAGGCTGAATATAAGAAACGAACCAGTTAAAAATATCGCCAACGGCTGATTGCCCGGCTTCCAGGCCGTAATAATGGGGTAAAACCGAACCAGCGACAATTCCACAGAGGCCAGGTATATCGGCCAGAGGAAGGTCAAGGGGCCAGACAGTAATGTCACAGGTGGAAGTACCGATGATTTTAATCAGCCTTCCAGGAGCAACCCCTGAGCCCACAGCCCCTAAATGGGCATCAAAGGCACCTACAGCTACAGGAATGCCCACCGGAAGGCCGAGCTTTCTGGCCCATTCTGGGCACAGATAGCCAGCCGGGATATCGGATGTATATGTTACAGTATAAAGCCTGTCCCTTAATTCCCCGAGCTCAGGGGCCAGGCGGCTGAGAAACTCCTTAGCGGGCAGACCACCCCACTGGTCATTGAACATGGCCTTGTGTCCGGCTGCACAGCGACTCCTTTTAAGTTCTAAGGGGTTAGTCTTACCAGTCAGGACAGCCGGGATGAAATCACAGCATTCCACCCAGCTAAAGGCAGCTTTAAAAACAACCGGGTCAACCCGAAGACAATGAAGAATTTTGCTGAAAAACCATTCTGAGGAATAGCGGCCACCAATTTTGGCCAGATATTCAGGATGTTCTTTGGCGGCCAGCTGGGTTATCTCCTCGGCTTCGGCGGTAGAGGTATGGTCTTTCCAGAGCCAGGCCTGGGCGTTGGGGTTATTCCTGAATTCCTCATAAAAGGCCAGGGGCACACCCTGGCTGTCAACAGGCAACGGGGTGGAACCGGTGGTGTCAATGCCGATGCCAATAATTTGCCCGAGATCGAAATCAGGCCGATTTTTTTTGGCCTCCTGAAGAAGAGAGTGGATGACTGCTTCCAGGCTCTTCAGATAATCGGCTGGATTCTGCCGGGCCAGATTGGGGTCAGAGGGGTCGAGGATTATGCCCTGTTCACCACTTTCATAGGCCTCAACCGCCGTAGCTATCTCCTCACCAGAGGCCAGATCAATGAGCAGGGCTCTCACGGAATTGGTCCCAAAATCAAGTCCCAGGCTATATCTTTCTCCTTTCAAGGTCTCATCTCCTGAGCGAGTATTGAATAAAAGGAAAGTAAAATTATCGCAAAAGAAAATAAAGAGCAAGAGTGAAGCTTGCAATTTAAATTGAAATTCAGGCCGCATTCAGCTATCTTTAGACTCTATGCTGGCGCCCGTCGTTGAAGTCCTTCATCTGACCAAGATATTTGGTTCGACTAAAGTTGTGGATAATGTCTCTTTTTCTATCTTTCCGGGGGAAATTGTCGGCCTTCTTGGGCCCAATGGAGCCGGCAAAACGACTATTCTTCATATCTTGCTTGGCTTAACCTCGCCCACTTCAGGCGAGATTAGAATTTTCGGTCTAAATTTTGAACGCCATCGGTCAGAAATATTGCAAAAGGTTAATTTTTCTTCGAGCTATGTCTCTCTACCTTATTCCTTAACGGTGAGGGAAAGTTTAAGGATTTTCGCCTGGCTTTATGGGGTTAAACAGAGAGAGAAGAAAATTGATGAAGTTCTGACTCTCTTTGAGATTCAGGAGATTGCCTCGGAGCCGGTAAGAACGCTGTCCTCAGGGCAGATTACGAGGGTTAATCTGGCTAAGGCATTTATCAATGATCCCCAGATTCTTTTTCTTGATGAACCCACAGCCAGTCTCGATCCTGATATCGCGGACAAGACCAGGACTCTTCTCAAAAAAATTAAACAGGAAAAGAAAATCTCCATTCTGTATACCTCTCACAACATGAGGGAAATGGAACAAATTTCTGACCGCATCCTTTTCCTTTATCAGGGCAGAATTATTGCTTCTGGCACACCTGAACAGGTCGTGGCGCGCTTTCAGGGAGAAGATCTCGAAGAAGTTTTTCTCAAGATTGCCCGGGAGAAACAGGTCAGCCTATGAGGTTCCATCGCATTTGGGCTCTTTTTCTCCGCCATATCTATCTCTATCCACGAAGCTTCAGCCGGCTCATGGAGCTTTTTTACTGGCCTTTCCTTGATTTAGTGGTCTGGGGGTTCATCAGCCTTTATCTCAATCAATTTGGTAGAGATTTACCTAACTTTGTGGCTTTCCTTCTTGGTGCTCTGATTCTCTGGGATATTCTTTTTCGTTCTCAGCAGGGCATTTCGGTTTCTTTCCTTGAAGATATCTGGGCCCGGAATCTCCTTAATCTTTTTGTCAGCCCTCTCAAGCCTGGCGAATACATCCTGGCCCTCATGCTTTTCAGTTGCGCCAAAATTTTAATGGCTGGAACCATTATGGCCCTTATGGCCTGGCTTCTTTATTCCTTTAATTTCTTTTTGCTTGGCCTTTCTCTTGTGGGTTTTATCCTTGGCCTGGTGATGATGGGCTGGTCCATTGGACTTCTGACCCTATCTCTCATCCTTCGCTTTGGCCAGCAGGCTGAAATCCTGGCCTGGGGCCTGGCTTTCCTCTTTCAGCCAGTTTCAGCTGTTTTCTATCCTCTTTCCGTTCTGCCCGGCTGGATGCAGAAGATTGCTCATTTTGTCCCCTCCTCCTATGTTTTTGAAGGTATGAGGCAGGTTGTCCTTAACAGTCAGGTTTCGTGGAGCAATCTGGCAAGCTGTTTTATTCTGGATAGCCTTTATCTTGGTCTTTCTTTTCTCCTTTATCACCAGATTTTTAAAGCGGTGAGAAGGAAGGGCTTGCTGGCTAAAATAGGTGAATAAAAAAATAAAAATTCTTGGAAGTTAAATCAATCTTGAGAGTGACCTCAGGTGAGGCAAAAATTTGAGGAAAATCCGTAAAAATTAAAGGAGGCTTTATGACCAAGAGAGAGAAACTGGCCAGAATAGCCACCCGTCTGCGAATTCACAGCCTTAAAATGACGACGAAAGCAGGGAGCGGTCATCCCACGACATGTTTGTCCATGGCCGAACTCTTAGCCTGTCTTTTTTTTGATGAAATGCACTTCAATCCAAAAAATTGCGACGACTGGGCCAATGATGAATTGATTCTTTCTAAAGGCCATGCTGCGCCCATCCTGTACGCTGCCTATGCCGAAGCTGGTATTATTCCTTTAAAAAAACTTGAGACTCTTCGTCTGGTTAATTCAGAGCTCGAGGGACATCCGACACCTCGTTTTCGCTGGATAAAAGCAGCTACTGGCTCCTTAGGGCAAGGGTTGTCCATTGGCGTCGGTATGGCCTGGGCAATGAAAATGGGGCATTCACCTGGCCGGGTTTATGTGCTTATGGGTGATGGCGAATGTGCGGAAGGAGCGGTGTGGGAAGCGGCCAACGCCGCCCGCCTGGCTTCTCTCGACAATCTTGTGGCCATAGTTGATGTTAATCGCCTGGGCCAGTCCGAATCAACCATGCATGGCCATGATCTTGAGGCTTATGAGAAGAAATTTCGAGCCTTTGGCTGGCAGGCTCTTTCCATAGACGGCCATGATATTGGAGCGATTCTTGAGGCTCTAAGAACAGCCAGAAAGAGTTCCGGCCCGGCTGTTATCCTGGCTAAAACCATTAAAGGCAAAGGGGTCTCCTTTCTTGAAGATAAAAATGGCTGGCATGGCCGCCCGCTTAAGCCTGAAGAACTGGAAAAAGCCCTGGAGGAACTTGGCCCTTTGCCTGAAGTTGAGGCCAGAAGCCTCGTCAAAAGCAGAGAACCCATGAAGCCACCGGCATTTAAACGGGGCTTTCGTTTCAAGCGGACTAATTATCAGGAAAAGACAGCAACCAGGCTGGCCTATGGCCAGGCTCTTCTGGCTCTGGGGCAGGTTCATGAAGGCGTGATTGCCCTTGATGGCGATGTGAAAAACTCTACCTATGCTGAAAAATTCTTTGCAGCTTTTCCCGAACGTTCCTTCCAGTCTTACATTGCCGAACAGAATATGGTCGGCATGGCTATAGGTCTGGCTGCTAAGGGCTATTTGCCTTTTGTCGCCACCTTTGCTGCCTTTCTCACCCGAGCCCATGACCAGATCCGGATGGCTGGATATTCCTGGTCAAATATCAAGTTCTGTGGCTCTCATGTGGGTGTCAGTATTGGCGAAGATGGGCCATCCCAGATGGGTATGGAGGACCTGGCTATGTTCAGACCTATTCCTGGCTGTGTTATTCTTTACCCCTGTGATGCGCCCTCAACCGAGGCCTGTGTTGAGGCCATGGCCCGCTATAAAGGAATGGCCTATCTCAGAACAACCCGTCCAGCTACTCCCATCATATATAATGCCAGGGAAAAATTTCCCATTGGCGGTTCAAAAATTTTGCGTCGAAGTGACCGGGATGTGGCGACAGTCATTGCGGCCGGTATTACTGTTTTTGAGGCTCTTAAAGCCTACGAAGAATTGAAAAAAGAAAATATTTATGTCAGAGTGGTCGATGCTTATTCTATCAAGCCTCTCGATGAAGCTGGTTTGAAAACCCAGGTGAGCGAGACAAGAAATAATGCGGTTGTAGTCGAAGACCATTTTGCCTGGGGCGGTCTGGGCGAGGCAGTAGCTCTGGCTCTGGCCGGTCAGGCAAAAATCATTCATCTGGCGGTTAAAGAGGTTCCTCGTTCAGGTAAACCGGAAGAGCTTCTTGATCTTTATGGCCTGAGCAGCCGGCACATAGTGACGGCGGTGAAAAAGCTGCTTGAAGATGAAGTTCGTTATTGTATTTAATTGCCGGATGAAGATAAAGTTAATTTAAGCCTTTTAGATGCCAGCAGCTGCCTCTCCTTGGAAAAGAAGGTCACTTCTTTCTGCCCTTGCCCTTCTTCTTTCAATTACAGTTTTTCTAACCTGTATTGTTCTTTCTTTCCCCTTTTTCTGGTCGGGAAAAGAGACGCCACCGGCAGAAACTGGTGTTATTGTTCATGTCTATGATGGCGATACTTTCAGAATAAATTTTAATCAAAGGGAAAGAAGGCTCAGGCTGCTTGGAGTCGATTCACCGGAAATAGGTGACCCTGCGGAAGAAATGGACCTCTGGGCGAGGCTAGCCCGTCGCTTTTCGATTTATTATCTTTTAAGAGAGCAGGTCAGGTTGACCTATGAAAAAGAAAAAGAAGACCGCTACGGCCGGCTTCTGGCCTATGTCTGGATCAGGAAAAATATTCTTTTTAATGAATTGATTATCAGAGAGGGATTGGCTCGATATTTTGAAACCTCATCTCTCAGTTCGACCATGAAGGCCCGGCTTGAACAAGCAGAGAGAGAGGCCAGGCAGAAAAAGAAAGGCATGTGGCAGACTGAATGGCCGGAACCGATTAAATCCTATCAGGCCAGCCAGTATCTGGGCGAATTAAAGACAGTAAATTTTGTTTGCGGGGGAGTGAGGGTTACAAGGGGTTATACGCTGATTTATGATCAGAAGAAGCAGTTCCAGATTTATATTTCCAGGGACCGGCGGCCTTTGTTTTCAGAGCTGGAAAGGATAAGAGCAGGTGATGCTATGTCCGTTTTCGGTTTGATCGAAAATTATCATGGCCAGCCCCAGATGGTTCTTTTTTATCCGAGCCAGTTAAGAGTTTTGGCCCGAAGGTGACTGACCTCAGAGATCTGGATATTTGAATGGAAACTGATTTGCCTTTTTAGTTGACACTTGCTTTTGAGCCTTCCATAATTAAATTCACTTAGAAGCACCAGGAGGTCTGGATGAAGGCCAAAAAAACATTTTTTCTTCTGAACCTTCTTTTGGTCTTAACTTTAACTGCCTTTTTCTTGCCTGCTTCCACGCCGAACGAGGAAAACTGGTTTAACCCGGAGGAGAGAGGCTGTACGAGCATCATGGCTGGCCGTATGGCCACAATTGACGGTTCGGTCATTACAGCTCATTCCTGCGATGGCAATTATCGCAACTGGCTTAATATTGTTCCGAGAAAGAAAAATCCGGCCGGCGCTACGACCAAAATCTACTCAGGCCTCATGCATACAGAAACCCCCTGGGATTCGAGAAATGTTTCTGTCAGGGGCGAAATACCTGATGTTGAGGAGACCTATGCCTATTTAAACACAGCTTATCCTTGCCTGAATGAATATCAGCTGGCTATTGGTGAGACAACTATCGGCGGCCGGCGTCAGCTCTATAATCCCGAAGGCCTCTTTGTGATTGAAGAGCTCGAAAGAATCATGCTTCAGAGATGTCGCACCGCCCGGGAGGCGATCAAGCTGGCCGGGGAGCTGGTTAAGACCTATGGCTATGGAGATATGGGAGAATGTCTGACCATTGCTGACCCCAAAGAGGTCTGGCATTTTGAAATTTTTGGTGCTGGCCTTGAAAAGCGGGGAGCAGTCTGGGCTGCGGTCCGTATCCCTGATGACCATATCGGGGTTTCAGCTAATATTCCCCGAATTGGCGAGATTAATCTCAATGATCCTGATAACTATATGGCTTCCGAAAATGTGATTTCCCTGGCCATTGAAAAGGGCTGGTATGATCCTGCGAGTGGTAAACCCTTCCGCTTCTGGGAAGCTTACAGTGGTCGAAAACCCTTTGGCATCAGAGAATATTTTATCTTCAAAACCTTAGCGCCCTCTTTAAAAATCAGTCTGGAAGATGAAGCCCTGCCTTTTTCCATCAAACCTGAAAAAAAGGTTTCGGTTCGCGATATTTTAAAACTTTACCGGGAAACCTATGCAGGCACTGAATTTGATATGACCAGGAATTTGCTGGTTAAAGACCCGAGAACAGGAGAAATGGTCAAAAGCCCGGTGGCCAATCCCTGGATGTCCCGGGATATGATGCTCCTTTTGAATACCCTCAAACCGGGTGTCGTGGAGTATCAGCGTCCCATAGCCATTGCTGCCTGTGCCTACGCCCATGTTATCCAGTGCCGCAGCTGGCTACCTGATCCCGTAGGAGCAGTTTGCTGGTTTGCCTTTGATAATCCGGGCCAGAGTGCCCGCATTCCCATTTTTGCCGGTGTCACCGAGCTTCCGCCTGGCTTTGAAATCTGTTCCCAGCATGAATTCCGGACTGATTCTGCCGCCTGGGCCTTCAGGCGAGCCAACCGCCTGGCCACGGTCAGATGGGGGGAAGCGGGGAAATTTATTGAGGAAGCCATTAAGGAGTTCGAGGATAAGGCCTTTGAAGAATTACCCGAGATAGAAAAAAAGGTTGTCCAGTTTTATAAAACTTTACCGCCCGAAGAAGCCTCAGCCAGAGCCAGGGCATATCTGACAAAATATACGGGTGACTTTGCCCGGGCCGCCATCCAGAAATACTGGGAGTTGGGCAATAAATTCTGGGCGATGTTTGCCCGGGGATTTTAGATCAGGCTGAGCCAGGCCGGAAGAGAAAATTCAGTTGATAAAAAGAAGAAGGAGAAAAGCAGGAAGGAGAGCTCATCGAGAGAATAAAGTCGAAAAATTTATAGATAAAAAAAATTGAATAAGCCAGAATTAATAAAGCGAAAAAAAATAAAAAAATATAAATATTAAGAAAATAAAATGAAAAAATTAAATTAAGCCAATGAAAAGCCTAAAGAAAAGAAAACAGATGTCAGCGTCTTATCCGGAGGCTGAACAATCCTTAAATATGTTAAGGAGAGAAGGTTTCTGGTTGGTATGAAGAAAGGAAAGGAATAAGGATATGAAGTCAGATTTTAGACCAGAAAAGAAATTAACTCCGGAATATCTTGAACGTCTCAGGGAAATTGTCGGACCAGAGAATGTTCTGGTTGATCCCGAAAAAATCATCGATTACAGTCATGATGAGTCCACCCAGACTGAGTGGCCCAGATTGCCTGAAGCCGTGGTCACCCCAACTTCCACCGAAGCGATTGCCTCCTTAATGAAATTTGCTTCTGAAATGGAACTGGCCGTCACTCCCCGGGGCGGAGGGACCGGACTTTCCGGGGGCTGTATTCCCCTGAGGGGAGGCCTGGTTCTTTCCCTGGAAAAAATGAATAAAATCCTCGAAATGGATGTGGCTAATCAGATGGCCACGGTGGAAGCAGGTGTCACGCTGGGCCAGCTCATTCAGGCAGCCCAGGAGGCTGGCCTGGCCTTTCCGCCCCATCCTGGCGATGAAAGTGCCCAGATAGGTGGCCTGATTTCTACCAATGCTGGTGGCAGCCGGGCCGTCAAATATGGCGGCATTCGGAATTATGTTCGGGGTCTGGAAATTGTTCTTCCCTCGGGCGAAATAATTCATTTGGGCGGCAAAATCATCAAAAGCAGTAGCGGCTACAATCTCCTTCATCTTTTTATTGGTTCTGAAGGAACCCTGGGTATAATTACTAAGGCCATCATTCAGCTCCTGCCAGCTCCTGCCTTCAGTCGCTCTCTGGTCATTCCCTATGCTGACCTCGACCGGGCGATTCAATCAGTTCCAGCCATTCTTCAGGCAAAAATTATTCCTCTGGCCATTGAATTTGTGGAAAAGGATGTCATCCTGATTACGGAAGAATATCTCAAAAAGAGCTGGCCTTCCCGGATCGGCCAGACCGATTTGCTAATAATTCTGGAAGCATCCAGCGAAGAAGAACTGGATTGTCTTTCCCAGCAGGTTGCCGAAGTCTGTCTTGAGCGGGGAGCCCTGGATGTTCTTGTGGCTGATACTCCCTCAAAACAGCAGCAGATTCTGGAAATAAGAAGCAAGATTTATGAAGCGATAAAACCGGTAACGGTAGAAATCCTTGATATTGCCCTGCCCAGATCGGAAATTGCTGCTCATGTCCGCCGGGTTAAAGAAATCGAAGCTGAACTCTCTCTCTGGTTACCCACCTTCGGTCATGCCGGCGATGGCAATGTGCATACTCATATAACCAGGGTTAGCCGGGAGAGAAATCAACTTATTCCTCTCGAGGAATCAGTCTGGAAAGAAAAAGCCATCAAGGTGAAGAAATGGCTTTATGAAGATGGGCTGAGCCGAGGGGGAGTCCTTTCCGGGGAACATGGCATCGGCGTGATCAAAAAAGCAGAATTCCTGCATTTTACGGAGAAAGCCCAGCTCGACATTATGAGACAGATCAAGAAAATTTTTGACCCCAGAGGAATTCTGAATCCAGGCAAGGTGGTCGATTAAGCCATGAAGATTTTAGTCATTGGCGGGACAAGGTTTCTGGGCTATCATCTGGTTCGCAGACTTCTTGCGGAAGGTCAGGAAGTAACTCTTTTTAACCGCGGGTTAACCCCTGATGATTTTGGTTCAAGGGTTAAAAGGATAAGGGGTGATCGCACAAAACCTGAAGAAATGAAAAAAGTTTTTCGCCACCTCGAGTTTGACGCCGTGATTGACCTTATTGCTTATAATGGCCAGGAAAGCGAAGGGGCCGTCGAAATCTTTTCTGGCCGAACCGGTCATTATATTCATATCAGTACAGGAGCTGTCTATATTGTTACGCGCAATTATCCCTGTCCGCTGCGGGAAGAGGATTTTGACCGGGAACTCAGGGAAAAGCCAGCCAGACCCGATCCTCTCTGGTCCTATGGCCTGGGAAAAAGGGAATGTGAGCTTGTTTTGAGACGGGCCTATGAGGAGAGGGGATTTCCGGTCACCATTTTTCGCCTGCCCATCATCATCGGCGAAAGAGATTATACCTTAAGAGCCTATTCTTACTTTATTCGCCTGAAAGATGGGGGGCCTGTTCTTCTTCCTGATGCCGGTCTTAATGTTTTTACCCATGTTTATCAGGGAGATGTCGTCAGAACCATTGCCACTAACCTGTTAAATCCTCAAACTTTCGGCAAGGCCTATAATCTGGCCATGGAGGAGATTATCAGCCTGAGGGGATTTATCGAGCTGGCCGCAGAAATAATGGGTCGGGAGGTAGAAATCATTGATATTCCTTCCAGACTCCTTCAGGCTATGCCCTGTGGCCTTTCGATTTCGCCTTTCTCGAGCCGGAGAGCCTTCGTTCTTTCTGTGGATAAAGCCAGAAGAGACCTGAGCTTTAAATCCACTCCCCTGGCTTCCTGGCTCGAAAAGACCATCAGCTGGTTCTTCTCTGAATATAGAGGGCCCCAACCTGAGAATTATCGCTGGCGATCTTTCGAGATTTCCCTGGCAGACCTTTATTCCCGGAAATTGGAAGAAATGAAAAGGCAATTCCTTGAAGGAGAGGGAAAAAATGGCTGATTTAAGAACTCATTATCTCGGCCTTGAATTGCGTAATCCCATAATTTTGGCAAGTTCTGATCTTTCGGCTTCGCTTGATAATCTTCTTCGGGCTGAAGAAGCCGGGGCTGGGGCTATCGTTTTAAAATCAATCTTTGAGGAACAGTTTCTGCTGGAAGGCGGCCTTGATTCCTTGGAAAAATCGGTTTTTCCTGAAGCCCGGGATTATCTTCAGAGCCGGGGCCTTCTGGCCTATGCTCCGGCGGAAAGGCTTCGCCTGATTGAAGAAGCCAAAAAGAAAATTTCTGTGCCCATCATTGCCAGCCTCAATTGCCAGAGCCCTGAGGTCTGGCCGGTTTTTGCTCGCCAGCTGGCCGAGGCTGGAGCTGACGCTCTTGAGCTTAATATTTATTTTATGCCCCTGCAAAAGGAGGTTTCCAGCCAGGAAATAGAAAAGGAAATGGAAGAGGCCGTGGCTGCCTGCCATCAGGCCGTTTCTATACCTCTGGCAGTTAAGCTTCCCTTTCAGATTACCGCCTTACCCCATCTGGCCCATCGCCTCGAGCAGGCCGGGGCTAAAGCCCTGGTCTTCTTTAACTGGTTTCTGGAAACAGAGATTAATCTGGCCCGAAGAAAGGTCCATTATTTCCGTGGCCATGGCCAGTTTTCTCAGGTTCTTCGCTGGATTGGACTTCTTGCCGGCAGGATTAACTGCGATCTGGCCGCTTCTGGTGGAGTCATGACAGCCGAGGCCGCGATTAAATTGCTCCTGGCTGGAGCCAGGGCCATTCAGGTCTGCCGTCTGGTCTATGAAAGGGGATTTACGGCCCTGCGGACCCTGGTGGAAGGTATTGAGCGCTGGATGATTGCTCAGGGCTACAGCCGCCTGGATGAGTTTAGAGGTGATCTTTCCTGGAAGGAACTGAGTCTGGCCTATCCTGATGAGAGCGCTGCTGCCGGCTATTTTCGTCTCCAGTACATGAAGGCTTATACCGGAAGCCAGAATATAAGAAAAAAAATTGAATCTGAAGAAAATGAAGTCTGAAGCAAAAGACCTAGGCGAATCTGAATTTGTTGGGATTTTCTGGTTGAAAGAGAAAAAGATGGAAGGGAGTCAGTTTAAATTTGATAAACTGGCGATTCCAGTTTTCTCCAGTTTGATTATTAAAAAATAATAATTCAGTTTTTTGCTTTAAGCCATTTTTAATTCAGAAAAGGTAAAAATTCAGAGGAGGAAAAAGTGAGAGGGAAGAATTTGATTCGATTCCTCATATCGGTTCTTATTTTTTCTGGCTTTTCTGGCCTCGCCCTGGCTCAGGACTGGATGAAAATACTCGAAAAAGTTTATCCCCTTGGTTCTCCCTCAGGATATGAGCAGCGGCTGATCAATGAAATTAAATCCTTTCTGGATTCTCGGTGGTTAATTCAGATTGATAATCTTGGCTCCCTGATAGCTCTTTCCGGGGAAAAGGTTGATTATTTGCTGGCTTCTCCCGTTGATGAAATTGGTTATTTTGTGAGTGGCTTTACTCCGGATGGTTTTATCCGGATCGATCGAGCCGTAAATCCCCCTTATCGTCTTTTTGAAAATCATCTCATGGGCCACGCCGTCATTATCTGGACGAGGAAAGGTCCGGTTCAGGGGATTGTGGCTCAGCCAGCTGTCCATATCCTGGCAAGAGAGAAAAGAGAACAGCTCGAAAAAGGTGTTACGCTGGATGATATTTATATTGATGTGGGTGTAAGGAGTGAAGCTGAACTCAGGGCGAGAGGTGTGGAGATGCTCGATGCCGTCACCAGAGAGAGAAAGTTAACCTTCCTTGGTTCCAGGCGGCTGTGTGGTTTGGCTCTCGCTGATAAGCTTTTCCCCTCCCTCTTAGTTTCCACTGCCTTGAAAATTCAGGCTATGAAAAAAACTAGCAGGCCCGGCTTGGCCTGGGTAGCTCAGACCAGAATTAATGCCCGGGGAGCTAAGGGAACTCAGTCTCTTGGGCTGACTAATCTTAAAAATCGCCTGGAACCAGAAAGGACGATTATCCTGACAGGCTGGCCCGTGGATGAATCGGGCGGTGAACCAAAACTCGGGCACGGACCTGTTTTAGTGCTGGGGGGACCTCAGCCCTCAGCTCTGGCTGATTCTTTTATCCAGCTGGCTTCGACTGAAAAGATGGCTCTTCAGATTCTTCCCGGCAGGGAAAGTCCTTTCCTTCGTCCTTTTCAGGGGCAGGGAAATGAAACCATCATCCTGGGGGTTGCGGTAAGAGATGTGGCCACGCCGGCTGAGGCTGTTTCTCTGGATGATATTAATTCATTTCTTAAATTGATTCATCTCTGGCTCGAAAGGAGGCCTCAATGAGATTACTGGCTGAGATTAAAGCTGGCTCAGGAGCGAAGAAAATTATCTTCATGATTCTCCTGATAATTTTAGGCTGCAGCTTAATCAGGGCCCAGGAGGTTTCAGCCTGGAAGCTTCTCAAGGAGATGCTCCTTTTGCCTGGAGTTTCAACCAGAGAGGACAGGGTGGCTGAAATGATTGCCTCCAGGCTTCCCTCAGCCCTTAAAGGAACAAAGGATGAAATGGGGAATTTCTTTTTTTCTATCGGGACAGAAAAGCCTCATCTCCTTTTTGTGGCCCATATGGATGAACTTGGATTTTTTGTTCAGGAAATTACGCCTGAGGGAACTTTGAAGCTGAGATCAACTGGTGGCTTTTTACTCTGGAATTATGAGGGAGAACCGGTCATCATCTGGACAAAAAAGGGCAGGATTGAGGGGGTTATCAGACCGAGAAAGGGTTATCTTCTGGCCGAAGCCCCGCCTTTAGGCCTCGAATCGATGGAAGTTGATGTGGGCGCTGAAAGCAGCCAGGAGGCTCAGGCAATGGGCCTTCAGATTGGTGACCAGGTCACCATGTGCAAGAGAATTATTGAGCTTTCCCCGGAAATTCTGGCCTCAAGGGCTGTGGATGATCGAGCCGGCTGTGCAGCCCTTCTGGCTGCAGCCTTAAAAATAAACTGGGCTAAAGTTAAGGGGAAAAAGATTACCTTCGCCTGGAGCGTCCAGGAGGAAGTTGGTCTGAGAGGAGCATCAAGGCTGGCCGAAAGAATGCCGGCTGATTATGTTTTCGCCATCGATACCTTTGTCTCCACGGATTCACCCCTTGAAAATCAACGCTTTGGTCTGGCCAGAGTCGGGGGAGGGGCCGTTATCCGAGCCATTGATTCCTCGACCATCGTGCCTCATCATGAGCTGGAAAAAGTTATAAAAATAGCCTCTTCAAGACATATTCCCCTGCAATGGGCTAATTCCCGTGGGGGCAATGATGGTTCGGTTTTTGTTCCCCGGGGAGCAGTTAATATTCCTCTTTCCTGGCCAGGAGCCTATGCCCATTCCTTCATTGAAAAGATTCAGCAAAAAGACCTTGAGGCTTTAACTAATTTAATTGTGGCCCTGGTGGAAGACTGGTAGGGAGGAGGAACGTCCTGATCCGGTCGTGAAGTCACAAGAAAGTCAGGCCTAATGATTGAACCCGAAGAGAAATAAATGAGGGCGAGAAATTAATTTAAATAGAGCTCAGGCTAAGAGGAAAGATTTGATTGATATCTGGAGCGGAAGCTGGAGAGGCCCATTTTCTGGCTGATGCTGGTTTGAAGCATCTTTAAAGTAAGGGGATCAATTCGATCAAAAACATTAAAGACTGGCTTTTCCGGGGGCACAAGATCGGAAATGACAGCCAGAGCAGCTGGCGTGGCCAGAATGACGTCGGCTGAGTTAATAATTTCTTTTAATTTATCTTCTTCTTCGATGAGGCTGGTTGAAAGCAGGATGTTTTCGCCGAGCTCTGCTCTGAGCAGGTCTTCGTAGAGAGTTATAGTTTCCGGATCCTTGCAGATAAAAGCCAGGCGCGTTTTTTTATCGAGAGAAGCCAGTTTCTGCCAGTTTTCAGGTGACATCTGGTTGATAAGAACATGGATATCCACAGGAAGATCGGCCACAATTTTTCTGACTTCATTAAGATGAAAGCCTGTGGTAACGACAGCCAGAAGAGTAATTTCAGGCTGGGGAATTTTATTCAGCTCATTCTTAAGCTCGCTGACGAGAACCGGCTTCACTCTAATTTTGAGCTGGTCTTCGAGAAGTGAGGCCACCTGCCTGGCCTGAGGCAGATTGCATTCGGTAAAAATAATAAAGGGTTGAGGCGCAGCTTCATCAATTTCTTTGAAAATCTTGCGGACAAGGCTCTTTATCTCATTAAGACCTTTACCCTGCTGAAGCCAGCGATTAATGATTTTTTTGAGCACGTCCTCCAGGTCATCTTCATTTTTCAGGCTCATTTCTTCTATTTTTTTCGGCGAGGAAGAGCCATGGGGAAGGAGAGCAAAGGAACCCCGACCACGATTTACAGAAATCAATCCCTCTTTTTCAAGCTCTTTATAGGCCTTACGCACAGTTTCAAAATTTATTTTGAGCTCCTGAGCCAGCTGAATAACTCCAGGCAGACGCTCTCCATTCTTAATTATCCCGGTGGAGATATAATATTTAATTAGCTCTTTGAGCTGCAGATAGAGAGGAATCTGGCTTTTTTTATCCAGATACCATCTTACAGCGCTCATTATTTATATATATAGAACTTTCTGGAAACTAAATCAATATTTTTATGAAAAAAATTCTTGACAAGCGAATTTTTATGAATATATATAAATATAGACAAAGGAGGAAAAAAGCGATTCTCCCAATTTTTCGAGAAAAGCGAGAGGGTTTAAATTTTTAAAATAAGGAAGTGAATTGGTGCTTCAAATTTTTTAATCTCTTTAAAGGGGGTAAAATGAAAAAAATAATTTTCCTGGCTTTTCTCCTTTTGTCTTTTGGCTTAATCTCAGCTCAGATTACGCCTGAAGGCAAAATTATTGGCCGGGTCACCGATGATCAGGGCAATCCTTTGCCCGGCGTTACGGTTGAGGCCACAAGTCCAAAACTTGTCGGTATAGCTTCTTCCGTAACTGATGCTAACGGAACTTACCGACTTCTGGCCCTTCCCTCCGGTACTTATGAGGTGAGCTTTTCGCTTCCAGGATTTAAAAAAGTTGTCAGAAAAGGGATTTTTCTTGAGCTCTCGCAGACGATTGTTTTGAATGTAACCATGGAGGTGGCCACCCTGGAAGAGGAGGTTGTTGTTGTGGGCAAGGCTCCCCTGATTGATGTTAAGAGCACGGTCAAGGGACAGGTGATGACAAGAGAGATTATCATGACTTTACCCCGCGGCCGAACCTTCGATTCTCTGATCAACCTGGTGCCAGGGGTTCATTATGAGAGCAAAATTGGCGGGTTCACCACTGACGGTGCCTCTGGAGCTGAGAATATCTGGCATGTAGATGGCACTGATATCACCAGCATTCATGTCGGCACAAGGGCCCAGAATGTTGTCCTGGAGTTAGTGGATGAGGTTAAAGTCACGGCTTCAGGCTACAACGCTGAATTCGGCGGTTCCATGGGCGGCGTAATCAATGTTATCACCCGTTCGGGCGGCAATACCTTTCATGGTGATTTCATTGCCTATTATGAAAATAACAAGCTCTGGATGCAGGGCAAAGCCCGGGATTACTTAAGACAGAGTCCCTATAATGTGGATGTCTATGAATACGTGAATGATGATGACCTTTATTTTGAAGGCGGTAAGAAGAGAGATAATTATTATCGGATGGAATTTGCCATAAGCCTTGGCGGTTATATCATCAAGGACAGGCTATGGTTTTTTGGCGCCTTTAACCCGATTCGCTCGCAAACCAAGGCTCTGAGAGATTTTAATTCTCGCAAGGGACCCTTCAGCGAATTTGTTACCAAGAATTATTATTACAACGGTTCCTTTAAACTGACCGCTGCTCCCTGGAAGAATCTCCGCCTTTCGGCCAGCTTGGTCAACAATTTTTATAAGTATCGGGGCGCTCTGCCGAGCATCAGCGGAACATCAACCGCTACTTATGAGTGGGGAAAAGAGGGTTATGATTATCCCGATCATTCCACGGCTTTCCTGGCTGACTATTCGAGAGGTAATAATCTTCTCATCAGTCTCAGGGGAGGCTGGCACAGGCAGAATATTACCAATCAGCAGATAAAACCGCCCAATGCTTCGACCTATTATTTTTATACTTCTAATTATATCTATCAGAATGATCCTTTCTTTCAGCAGCATCCTGATCTACTCCATTATGCCTATTGGACCAGTTCTCCCATCTATCTGGAAACTCAAAAGCGCCTCTATGAAAAATTCAGCAGCAACCTTGATTTCACCTATTATCTGAGCCTGGCCGGTGAGCATGCCTGGAAAGCCGGTATCCAGTACATCTGGTTGCATGAGGATGTTCTCGATTGGTCGCCCCATCCCCGGGTTTATATCTACTGGGGAAGAACGAATTATAGCCTCGGTTTTCCGGTGGGTGTAGGCGCTCCCAAAGATAGCCCTTACTATGGTCCCTATGGCTATTATTATATCCGCAGCAGCTGGACTGCTCCTTATGGAGGAGTCTGGAATGCCAGCAGCAATAACTGGGCCCTTTATCTTCAGGATTCCTGGACGATTAAAGACAGGTTAACCATCAATGCGGGCATCAGAGCTGAGAGTGAATATATTCCTTCCTTTACTGACGATCCCCAGTATGCTCATGTTAAAAAGCCTGTGGATTTCAGTTTTGGTGAAAAATTAGCTCCAAGAATTGGCGTTATCTATGATGTTTTTGGCGATTCGAGTCTGAAGATTTTTGGTAGCTACGGAATCTATTATGATGTCATGAAGCTATATATTGCGGTGCTGAGCTTTGGTGGCTGGAAGCACAAAAGAGATTTTTATGCTCTCAAAGATCCTGATTGGACCAAAATTGCGGCCAGCGGCCAGATTAATGACCGCGCCAGCCAGGAGGCTAATAACAAATATGCCGGCACCCTTGATTATCTGCCTCCCTCTTTTGATCGAATCGATCCTGATTTAAAGCCTGCCTGCCAGAGCGAACTTTCCCTGGGAGCGGAAAAAAAGCTGGCGGAAAATATTTCTCTTTCCCTGCGATTGGTTTATAAGCATCTCATCCGAACGATTGAAGATGTGGGTGCTCTCGAATGGGTCGTTGATCCCCAGACAGGCTCCAAAACTCTGCAGGAAATTTTCTATATTACTAACCCGGGCTATGGCTATTCTCGGCCTGTCTCCCAGGGAGGCAAGTTTGCCGATGAATACTGGCCATGCCCCAAGGCAAAAAGAGATTACTATGCTTTAAATTTATCCCTGGAAAAAAGGTTGAGCGATCGCTGGCAGGCCGGAATCAACTATACCCTCAGCCGGGTGGCTGGCAACTACTCAGGGCTGAGCAGTGCTGATGAAGATGGTCGTAATGCGCCCAATGTTACCCTTTATTATGATGATTGGTTTATTGCTTATGACGTTTATGGGAGAGTTCTTAATGGCCCTCTGCCTCACGATCGAACCCATTATCTTAAAGCCTTTGGTTCTTATGTTTTTCCCTTCGGGCTAACTATTGGCCTGACGGCCTATGGCCGAAGTGGCCTGCCTCTTTCCACGAGGCTCTATATGAATAACCGTTATATTTATCCTGAAAACCGGGGCGATCTCGGACGACTGCCCTTTACATTCTGGGCGGATATTTTTATGGAATATAGCTTCCGACTGCCTAATAAGTCAGTGCTGGCAGTTAATCTCCAGATAAATAATGTTACCAACACCAAAACGATTCAAAGTAAGGTCACCGAACTTAATCGGACTTCGATCTGGGCTGACGATAAAGAAATCCTTGATGGCACCCTCGCTCGCAATTATCGCACCTGGGTCCAGACGAAGGGAGATCCTCACCCCGCTTTCGGGCAGTGGTCAACCCGCTTTTCAGCCTGGTCAGCTCGGCTCGGATTTAAATTCGCTTTTTGAGAAAAAATTAAGTTGAAGAATTAAGGCTTTATCAAAGTAAGATAGGGATTAAATCAAGAAAAGACTGAATTAAGAGGGCCTGAAAGGTAGAATTCTGAAGAAAAACTGAAGGAAGTAGTTGAGGCGAGAAATTTAAAAATCAAATTAAAAAGAAAAGTATTTAAAGGAAAATTCTCTCTCTGAAGATATAACTCTCTTGGGCTTATTTTTGAAAATTATTTTTTCGGATTAGGTTGAGGTAAAAGGGGTCAGATAAAAAGAGTGATGGCCGCTTCTTTGGCTATGGCTAAGAAATGGGCAACACCGACGCAGGCCTGGACTTCAGGAATGAGGGCCTCGCGGGGGATTTCCATGACCTGGAGGCTCATCTCGCAGCCATAAAATTTAACACCTAAATCTATTGCCATCTGGCGCAGTTCGGTCAGAGTGGGGAGGCGATGCCTTTTCATCATCCGGTAGAAAAGCCATCTTCCCAGACCAAAGAAGGAATAGTGACCTGGGGTCGCTCGATTTATCCCTCCTTTTTCCATAAAGCCAATTAAGCGACCCAGGAAACTGCGGCCAGTCCTTTTATCTGATTTTATCGCCCTCAAGCCCCAGAAGGTGAAAAACATGGAAACATCCAGGCCAGAAGCAGCCGCACCGGTGGCGATGATGAAGGCACCGAAAAGCCGTTCCATCTCGCCACTCATAACTATCAAGGCTACCTTTTCTTTTTTTTCTTCAGACATGCTTTCTCTCCTTTTCTATTTTACTATACCTATAGGAATAATAGAAAATCAAAATTATTTTCAAGTTTTCTAATTCCCTTCCAGCTTCCCGGCTGACCTTCCTAGTCTAATGACATTTCCGGGATGGAGATGGCTAATTTTGCCTGATTTTTGATGACCTTATCCCATGAAATTGATGGATGTCATTCCCCCTCAGCGTGTTTGGCCAGGCCTGATTTTTATGAATTTCTCTTCTGAATTTTTAAGTCAAGCGCCTTTTCTCAATGGCTTAACTTATCAGCTTTATCTTCAAGTTTTTCTTTTTCTTTTTCTTTTTCTTTTTCTTTTTCTTTTTCTTTCTCCTTTTTATTTTTCTCTTTGTCTTTGTATTTAGCTTTAGAATCAGCTTCAGCTCAGAGTCCGGATGAATTTCCTTTTCAGGCTATAAGCCTCAATTCATTTCAGGATAGAGCAATGAGTTCAAGATAAATTTATAGGTGCCATGAGACTGAGCCCGGTGTTGAGAGCGAATGCCGATGAGAATCATCTTTCCTTTTTTATAGGTCAGATCGACGACAGCTGCCTTGCGCGCAATTAAATCTTCACCGAGAAGCCAGCCACTCAGCAGAATATTTTTCTCCCCGAAGCTGGCCACGACCTTTCTCTCCCAATCAGCTGGTGGAATTCTGGTTTCTAAAGCCAGGCTATTGACGAACATGGCCGCAATTTTTTCTGGAAAGCCGTAGCCGATAGGGGTAGTATTATCCACATTGAGTTCAAGGAGCGAGGTTGGGCAGAAAAAGCGGGTTCTTTCGACTCTTTCCAGGACATTCCGGACCGGAGCCTCAAGCTCTCTTATTGCCAGCTCACAGGCGCGGTTCAGGGTGACTAAAATCCCTCCCTGTTCGACAAAGGCTTTCAGGGCTTCGATACCTTCTTTTTCAATTCCGCCTTCATACTCAGGAGGATAAAGGGCCGCCATCATCTGGGGTCTTTCGGGAGAAGGCGTGGTTCTTCCCGATTTAATGATATCGGCACTTTCATCGGCAAAAATAATGACGTCATAATCAGAGCGGAGATTGACCTTCTTTTCTTTGCTACCCTTAAAGTCATTATTTTTTAATGTCTTATAGGGAATCCCTAGATCGTCCAGAAGATAGCGGGTCCAGCCTTCGTCCATATTAGCCCGCCAGGATTGATAAAGGCCGATTCTCGGAAATTTAATTCTGGCCTGAGGAATGGAAGCAATTTCCCTGAGTCCATAGACAGGAAGATGCCACTTATCCAGCAAAGGTTTTAATAACTTTTGAGTTTCCGGTTTGTTGGCCAGAAGGAAACTGCCGGCAGCCAGATTAAAGCCTTCGCCCTTAATTGTTTCTTTACTTCTTGTAACCTCCACTTTTTCTTTGAGCAGGGCGATAGCCACAGCAAAGGAAGCATTGTTGCGGCTATCCAGGGCCAGATAAGGCGAGATATTTGGCTCGGGAAGAGAAATCTCCGGATAAGGAATAGTTTTAATTTTTACCAGCTTCGCTTCAAAGGGTTCCTGAATTTCATCACAGCTTACGCCCATCTGTAAAGGCAAAGTCCAGGCCGCATTGTCATAGGGAGGAACTGGTGGACCTCCCGGATACTGGCGAATATCAGGATATTCCTGTTTTTCGAGAAGAGCCCAGGCATAAGCCTTATAAGGCTGGCTCATCAGAACCACAAAGGAGCCGGCAGGATAGAATTTGCCCTGGGCGATAAAATCCTGCTGGGCCTGATGAATTTCCACCCCGCCCATTTGCAGTCTCTCCAGCATCCTGAGCATGGTAGGATAATCATGCTGCCGGGCGGAGATGACAAAGGCAAAAGGTTCATCTTTGGCCCATTTCTTTTCAATGGCGTCCCGGTTCATCAGATAAAAATTAAATAAAAACTCTTCTTTATGGAGATAACAGTTTTTAACCAGACTCAGGGAAAGAGTGAGTTCATAATCGACAATATCCCGCAACCGCCACCAGCCACCTTTCCAGGGGTCAATGAATTCCATGCTTTTTTCATAGTAATCTTTGGGAATTTCTGTCGGTTCGATATAGATGGGAGAAGCCACCCTGACTGAGGCTGCCTCTGAAAGTAAGCCGATGGCATTATGTAGCCAGGAAGTATCATCGCAGGCACCAATCCACCAGCCCGTATAACTCCGGCCATGAACCACTCCGGAATGCCCATTTTTCTGCAGGTCATAGGCCATAGCGGTGCCCAGCAGGTTAACCCCACGCCAGACAAGAGGATGAATGTTGGGAAGCGGAGGGTTCATGTAAGGGGGAACAAAGAGGCGGGCACCGGTCGAGCCCATTTGATGCTCATCAATATGAACCTGAGGAATCCAGTCATGGTACTGGACCCGGGCGACAGCTCTAGTTTCAGCCAGGTTGAACATAAACCAATCGCGGTTATTATCGTGGCCAGCATAATGGTGATAAAGCCAGGGCATGGGCCCGCCTTCATATTTTGTCCCTAAATACTTTTTATACCAGTCAACCACCATCTGATGACCATCAGGGTTTATTGTGGGAATAAGAAGAACAATGACTTCCTTCAAAACTTTATCAGCGTCAAAGGGAGTCTGACCAGTAACCAGTTTATAGGCCAACTCCAGGGACATCTGGGAGGCAGCAATTTCGGTTGCATGGAGGCTGCAGGTGATGAGGAAAATGACTTTACCTTCGCGGGCCAGCTCGCGGGCCTGATCTTCGGTTAGATCCCGGGCATCCCGGAGGCGACGAGCTGTTTCGCGGAAGCGATCCAGCTGGTTCATATTTTCTTCTGAGGTGATAATGGCCATGATCATGGGTTTTTTGAGCGTCGTCTGGCCGATTTCCACCACCTTCAATTTTGGCGATTCTTCATCCAGTTTCTGGAAGTAGGCCATGATTTGATTATAATCGGCCAGCTGGCGATCCTCCCCAACCCTGAAACCAAGGAATTTCTCGGGCGGGGTCTGAGCCCACAAGGCAAGAGAGAGGCTTAAAACGAGAAAAGTCAAAAGAAGAAAAATTCTTTGGCGCTTAACCATTTTCAGGCCTCCTTCTCCATTCTGTTATTCTGGCTTTTTCTATCACCGGAAAATTAAAGTGTCAAGATGAGGCGATCAAGGAAAGGAGATAAATTTTGAATTACCTTTTCAGTTAATCTATAATTTTTTTGGTGAGCGAAGTGGGCACAAGAAACGGGTCAGAAAAAAATCGGAAGAAAGAGCTCCTTATTTTAATTTTATTTTTTCTCCTGAATTTATTTTTTTACCATTTAGCCTCAGCTCAGGCCAGAAAATCGCCCAGGGATTTGCCTGAAAAATACCGGAAATGGCTGGAAGAGGAAGTTGTCTATATTATTTCGCCCAAAGAAAGGGAGGTTTTCCTGCAGCTCGAAACTGACCGGGAGCGCGATATCTTCATTGAAGCTTTCTGGAAACAGAGGGACCCTGATCCCAGTACTCCGGAAAATGAATTTAAAATAGAGCATTACCGCCGTCTTAATTTTGCCAACCAAAGATTTGGCAAAGATTCGCCCGGGCCAGGCTGGCGAAGCCCCATGGGCCGGATCTATATCATGCTGGGCGAGCCCAGCTCGGTCCAGTATTATGAAAATGAATCCGAAATTTATCCCGTTGTTATCTGGTATTATGAAGGGAAAGCAGACCTTGGTTTGCCCAATAATTTTGCCGTGGTTTTCTTCAAGCGTTCCGGGGTAGGGGAATATGAAATTTACAGTCCGATTAAAGATGGTCCCCACAGCCTTCTCATTCATTATAGTGGCGACCCCTCTGATCATCTGGCCGCTTATAATCAGCTCCTGCGGATTCAGCCAGCTGTGGCCGCTGTTTCTCTCTCCCTGATTCCAGAAGAATCCACTCCCTATCTTTCGCCTTCCATTGCTTCAGAAATTTTGCTCGGTCAGCAGATACCACAGGCTCCCTATAAGAAAGTTAAAGATACCTATGCCGAAAAATTTCTGCTTTATAAGGGCTGGGTAGATGTTGAATATTCAGCCAACTACATAGACAACGATGCCCTGGTAAAGATAATCTATGATACTTCAGGCCTTGGCTTTGTTCATTATGCCCTTGAGCCCAGGAAGCTGACCCTGGAACAAATTGGTGATACTTTTAGAACCAGACTTGAGGTCAACGTTAAGGTTTCGGATCGTTCAGGCCGGACAGTTTACCAGTATGAAGAAACAATACCGGTAGAATTGAATCGAGAGCAGTATGAGGCGATCAAAACCAAGCTTTTCAGTTTTCAGGATTTATTTCCTTTAGTCGAGGGGGAATATAAATTAAATATTTTGCTTAAGAATGATGTCTCGAAAGAGTTCACCTCCCTTGAGGCTGAAGTGATTATTTCGCCGGCCCATCATCTGCAGCTGGGCGAGCTTATCTTGGCTAACAGAATTGTTTCTGATTCCCCTTATGCCCAGAAAAAGAAACCTTTTCTGGTAGGCCGGACGCAGCTCGTGCCATCGCCCCGTAATGATTTTGCCTCTTCCGACAGGCTTTATCTTTATTTTCAAATAATGGGCCTGACAGAAAATCTCAGGGAAAGGGGTTTTCTGGAATATGAGATATTGAAGGAAGAGCAGGTTGTGGTTGAAACTAAAAAGAAAATTGCTGATTATCCGACCGCCCCTGATTTTCTGGAAGAATTTTCTCTGAGCTCATTATCCCCGGCTTATTATAAAATAAGAGTAAATTTATATAATGAAACGGGCGAAAAAATTGCCGCGAGAGAAAGCCAATTTTATATTTCGCCCCAGGCTTATCTTCCCCGACCCTGGGTTCTTTCCTTGCCCCAGCCCCCTGTCCAGGACCCGGTTTATGCTAATATCATGGGTAATCAATATTTTGCCTTGCAACAAATGGCTAAGGCACGTTCCTATCTGGAGAGGGCTCATTTAGCTGATCCGAAAAACAAACGATATGCCCTCGATTTAGCCCGGTTTTTACTGGCGAATAAAGAGTTTGAGCGAGTTATGGAAATTGCAGCGCGCTTCCTGACGCCCCCTGATCGCTATGATTTTCTTTCCCTCATTGGTCAAGCCTGCCAGGCCCTGGGAAAATATGAGGAGGCAGCGGGATATTATGAGGAATATCTCAGTCATTTCGGGGTTAATATCAATTTGCTTAACAATCTGGGAGAATGCTACTATCGGCTGGGAAATTTCCCCAGGGCTTTAGGCGCCTGGGAGCGTTCCCTTCAAATCAATCCGAAACAAGAAGACATTAAGAAAAAGGTCGAAGCCATTAAAGAGAAAAAATAGTTTCCTGCTTTCAATGCATTTTCATAATTTATCCATGGGGCGAAAGAAAATATTTAAAGGAATTTCCTTAAAAGAGTAGATTCGCTTTCTTTTTGATGTAAAAAGAGAGACTTTTCGTTTAATTCCATAAATTATTTTCCTCAGCCTTTTTGTGACTAAAAATGATAGATTTTATGAACTCAACAGCGAATTGGATCTGAGCAAAGCTGCCATTACAGAGAAAACTGGAGAAATATTCTTGAGATGTATAATATGCGGGCTCGACTTGCTTTTAAATGTTCAATCACCCCTTCCATATAGTTTGCCGGAGCTTGAAATTCTTTAGGTCTACGCCTTTAAACACCCGGAAGAGACATAAATTATTTCTTGCTGATTTTAAAATTAGTCTTTGATAAAGAAATTTTTGGCTCTGTTTCAAAGCTAAATGATGTATCTGGCATTGACATAAAAAAATAGCTTCACTCTTTTAAGATAATTGAATTTTTTTGCCGTAAATCTCTTCTTCGTGTTCCGAGAATTAAGAAAGGGACCCCCTCTTTTTTATAAAAGAAGGGGGTCCCTCCTGATTTTTAGAAGATGAACTTGATACCTAAGCGGGCGGCAATTGGAGGATAAAAATCCATCTTTTTCAGGAAGCGAGCATCCTTAACAAAGCCAACCCCTGGAGTATTCAGGTCCCAGTTCTTGCTGAGAACCATTTCTTCAGAAACATTCAACTGAGCATAGGTGCGGTAATCGTAGAGACGGGTAGCTGTCTTCACATTGAAGACATTGTCCACATTCAGGTTGATATTGAGCCTGTATTTACCGATTTTCAGGTTATATTCGGCATAGGCATTCATATACCACAGGAAGGGCGTTCTTTTGCGGACAATCTTGCCACCAACTCCAGTATCAGGATCGCCACCTTCGCGGACATAGCCTCGATTGAAGGGGAAGAAATAAGCGCTCAGGATCGACCAGGTTTCAGTAACTGGAGTTCCACTCATAGCATTGAGAACAGATCCAATGGTCAGCCCGAAGGGGAAGCTGTAAGCGCCATAGAATTTGATGAAGTGAGGTCTGTCTGTCGGCAAGGGGCCTTCCTGATAGGTCAGGTCCTTGGTGACATTCATGGCCCAGTTATCGAAGCTCCGTTCCACATAGGGGCTGGTGCGGCCATATTCATCAGAGCTGGCCAGACCGGAATAGTTACCCCAGAGGCGGCTCCAGGTATAGCTGAAACCAGCTAGCCAGTTATTGGCCAGGCGCTTATCGAGAGCAAAGTTAAGTCCATAATAATCCCGCTTCGCTCGTGGGCATTTGGGATAGCGAGGATCAAGAGGGAATTCAGGGGTACCGGTAATGGAGTAACCATAGCCAGGATTGGTTTCAAAATAGACTTCACCCACTCCAGGTACGATGACGCCCACATCTTCAATGGTGTAGCGCAGATGCTTATAGACGAAACGAACTGTCGCCGAAAGGTTCTCCATCAGCATCTTTTCAGCGCCGAAAGAAAGCTCGCTCTGGCTCACTGGTTTCATATTGGGGTCAGTGGTGTCAAAGGAAGGATAACGCCAGTCGTAGATGAGCAAAAGCGTGCCAGGGAAATAGCCATTAACACCAATCTTATCCCAGTCAAGGGTGTCCAGGGTGTAATAGGCACTCTTCCATTTAAAGCCAGCATAGGCATGAGCAGCGCTGTAAGTTTTGATCACATCATAATAAAGGCCATAGGAACCAAAAATCTTCAGACTGGCGTCGCCAAAGACGTCGTAAATGAAGCCGAGGCGAGGAGCCAGCTTCTCATTAAAATCAAATTCCATGGGCTTGAAGCCCTTGGGTACATCAGGCGGAAGCTCTTCAGTGTAGGGTGGTATATATTCTGACTCAGCCCTCAGACCGACATTCAGGGTGAATTTATTGGCGATTGTCCAGCTGTCCTGGCCGTAAATGGCCCAGCGGTCATTGTGGACTTTCCAGACACCGCCAAAGGGTCCGGTGACCTTGCTGCCACGAACTTCATAATAGCCATAGGTGCCCATACCGTAATTAATACCACCAACAATGACCGGTCTTCCCCAGTAGAAGTAGACATCAGGATAATTCATATCGAGAGCACTCCATTCATCCTCGCCCTGTCTTACCCACTGGACACCAAATTTAAAGGCATGTTCGCCATAAAGATCAGCGTAATAGGTAAAGTCAGCACCCACATGGTTCTTATATTTTATCTCCCTTTCCGTCACATAAATTCTGGGGTGATTCTGCCAGCCCCGGGGGCGATATCTGGGGTCTGTCGTTGGCAGATAAATACCAATTCCATAGCCACCATGCCATTGTCTTGGGGAATCTGGTCTGACCTGCTGATTGGTCACATTATAGAAGAAGCGGCCTCCCTTGAGATTTATCATGACGTTATTGCCAAAAGTCAGGTCAGCAAAAGCGGAGAAGCTGTAATTGGGATAATCGAAGCCGTATTTTTCGTAAACATCGGTGGGGCTGCTGGTTCCATCCCGCGCAGGTAAATTGCCGCGATATTTGCTGAAGTTATTAACAAAGGAAAAGCCCATACGCATAAATTTGGCCGGCTGAGCCGTTATTTTAGCCTGATAATTGTAGGCATAATTTTTCTGCTTGTAATCGCCTTCAACGCCTCCTGTCAGGAATTTAACGTGACGGACAACTGGCCGATAAACTGGCAGGGCAGAGGCATAAAACCAGAGCCTATCCTTAACGATATAGCCTCCCAGGCTGAAGCCACCTTCAAAGCGGTCAATCTTGTCTTTTCCATACATATCCTGGTAATTGACATACTCGGCAATTCTGTAATCATCTGGATTGAGGCGAAGGGTGTCTCTTTCTTTACCGGTCAGTCTTGAGCCTTCATAATAACCGATAATTTCACCATGATATTCGTTTCCACCTTGCCTGGTAACCACGCTGACAACCCCGCCCAGGGCTCCACCATACTCAGCCGGGTAACCACTGGCGACAATCTTGATTTCCTCAACAAACTCGAAGGCAGCGCTTTGGGCCCGGCGGCCACGGTCAACCTCGGTGATATCGGTTCCGTCAATGTAGAACATATTTTCAGCCCCGGATGCTCCATCCACAGAGATTCCACCCAGCCAGGGCTCATTGTTGACCCCGGGGACAGCAGTTACCAGGGTGTCGAAGTTCCGGCCACGAGGCAGAACCTCAAACATCTGCTTGGTGAGGGTCATGCCTTTGGTGGTGCTGCGAACATCGATGAGGGGGGCCTGGCCCGTGACAACAATCTCTTCCTGAATCGGACCCATCTGCATGGTAATATCAACCTTAAGGCTTTCATCAACATGGAGGACAATATTTTCCCGGACAACTGGCTTGAATCCCTGTAAGGTGAAGGTTATCTTGTATTCTCCAGGGGGTAGAGCCATTAATCGGTAGATTCCCGAGGCATCGGTGACGGCTGTCGCCTTACCAATCAGGCGGGGGCTGGTAGCCTCAACCGAAACCCCTGGCAGGGGATTGCCATTTTCGTCCGTAACTGTACCGAAAATCTTACCGGTGGAGCTAATCTGGGCCAGGGAAAGGGAGAAGGAAAATAGGCAAATTAAAGCCAAAAAGCCTATTTTTTTCATTCTTTTTCCTCCTCTTTTCATTTCCTAACCTTTGATTTGATACCCAATTCCCTATATTTCTTGAATTTTTCTCGCCTCTCACCTCCTTTCCATTATTATCCATTTGCAAAAATTGTGCCAATCTCTATTTTTTGTAATTCTTTTATTTTCAATAACTTACAAAATGACGGTCTTTAAAAAAATTCAAAAATTTGAATTGTGATTCGATAAATTGAATTTCAGGGGAAAATTGGGGAAGAAAAAGCTAAGAAATTCAAATATTTGAATTTTCCGGGCCTATTTCTGGCAAAAAAAGTCGGCTGGAAACTGTCTTCAGATTAAGATTTTCTCTGAAACATATTACCAGAAAAATGAAAATTTTAATTTGCCTGCTAAACCAAAATATAGCTATAATTTTGATATGAGGCTAATTGAGAGGCTAAGCCTTATTTTCTTGCTTTTGAGCTATCTTAGTGGCTGTTCGTTTCTCAGGCCGAAATCAAAGCTTGACCCGGTTAGTGCCGAATTTTTATCGACCGTCCGTTTTATAATTACTTCAGAGGAGAAAAAAACCTTTCTTCGATTGCCAGAAGAAGAGCGCCCGGCTTTCATTGAGGCTTTCTGGAAAAAGAGAGACCCTGATCCGGAGACAGAAATAAACGAATATAAGGAACAATTTTATGAAAGGATAAAAGAGGCTAATTTTCTTTTTAAAGAGGGGACAACGCCTGGCTGGCTTCAGGATAGGGGAAGGGTTTATATCCTTTTAGGTCCTCCTGACCAGAGGGAAGTCTACCCTAGAGGAGATAATCTTTATGGTCCACCCAAAGAAATCTGGTGGTATGGCTTTTTTCCCATTGTTTTTATTGATCAGAACTGGAGTGGCAATTATACGCTCGACCCCCAGAGTGCCTATCAGGTGGCGGCTATCAATAAAGCTCAGATGGATTTAAAACCAGCCTGGCGCAAGGAAACCCCACCTGAGGAAGTAGGCAAGGTAGAGGTTAAATCAATCGAAGGAAAGATGTTAATTGAATTTTCTATCCCCTACCGTCAATTTGCCTTCGAGCTGCGGGCTAATAAGCTCGTTGATGACCTCGAGCTAAGCTGGCAAATCAGGAATGAAAAAGGTGAGATCATCTGGAGGGAAAGAGAAACTGAAGAGGTGTCTTTAGGAGAAAATGAAAGAGAAAAATTAAGGGAAGGCTCTTTTTTCAAGCAAAAGCAGGTCGCCCTTGAGCCGGGAAATTATCTCCTCGAGGTTTCTGTTCGAGAAAAAAGAGGGAAGGTGCTTATTCTGAGAAAGATTCCCTGGCACATGAGGCCGGGCTTTTGATGGGTTAAATTTTTCGAGGAGCGACTCAGCCATGAGCAGGAAATTTTATTTTTATCTCCTTACAGGTCTTTTCCTTCTAATTTCATTTTCTTCGAGCCTCCTTTCCCAGGCAGGCCGGGGAACAGCTCGATTGAGTGGGGTGGTGGTCGACGAAAATGGAAAGCCTATAAGCAACGCCAAAGTAGTCATCGTTTTTGCTGAAACCAGAGGATTTCAGCAGGAGACTGTGACCAATAAGAAAGGGGAGTGGGCCTTTATTGGCCTTGGAACGGGGAACTGGGAGATAACCGTCACGGCTGAAGGCTATTCACCCCAGACAGTGGTTTCCTATGTCAGACAGCTTGAAGTCAATCCCAAAGTAACGATTAAATTGCAGAAGGCTAAAAGTTCTCATCCCTGGGTCCAGGATGATGCCACTCTGGATATCCTGCAAAAAGCGGAAGATTTGCTTAAATCCGGTCAGTATGATGAAGCCATAGCCCAATTCGAGCTCTTTCTGGAGAAAAATCCTCAGGCTTACCCGGTTCTTCTTCAGATAGGTCATGCTTACCGGGAAAAAGGCGAGACGGAGACAGCCCTCAAATTTTATCATGAGGCGGCCGAAAAGGCGAAAACCGATCCTCTTATGGGGAAGGAAGTGATGGGGAAGGCCCTGGCAGCCATTGGCGAATGCTATCTTCGTCAGAATAATTATGAAGAAGCCCAGAAATTTTTCCAGCAGTCTCTTGAAGCCTATCCTGATGATGAGAATCTGGCTTACAATGTGGCTGAAATTTATTTTGCCAACGCGCGTTACCAGGAAGCCCTCCAGTATTATCAGCTTGCGGTCAAGATTAAACCTAACTGGCCCGATCCCTATTTGAAAATGGGATATGTTTATATCAATCTGGGTGAATTGGGACGGGCAGTAGAAGCTCTGGAAAAATTTTTAACGCTTGAACCCCCTGATTCCGAAAGAACGGCGCTGGTTAAAAACATTCTGGCCACCATCAAGAAATAGATAGCCAGGCTCTTTGGCTTTTCCTTATTTATTCATGGCAAGAAAAAAAAGAAGAAAAAAAGATAAAAAGAAAATAAAAAAACAGGCCGGTCTACCTATTTCTCTTCAGCCTGAAAGACCACCAGATCAAGAAAAAGCTCAAATTGAAGTCCGCAGAAAGCCAGGCTTTTTATTTCGCCTGGCAATAGCGATCTTCATTTTTCTTCTGGCTGGAGGTCTTTCTTTTCTTATCTGGCGCTTATTAATCATTTCGCCGGTGAAAAGAGGAGGCCAGTTAAGTGTGCTTCTGATTACTTTAGATACGACCAGGGCTGATCGCATTGGCTGTTATGGTTATGATAAGGCTCAAACTCCCAACATTGATTGGTTTGCCTCACATGGGGTCAGGTTCGTCCGGGCTTATGCTCAGGTTCCCTTAACCTTCCCTTCGCACTGCTGCATTTTGAGTGGAACCTATCCCCTCTATCATGGCGCCAGAAATAATGGCACTTATCATCTCCACCCAGACATCGTTACCCTGGCTGAGGTTTTTAAAGAAAAAGGCTATGAAACCGCTGCCTTTGTCTCCAGCTTCACGGTTGATTCTCGCTTTGGGCTGGATCAGGGATTTGAGGTGTATGATGATAACTTTCGCCGCGGTCAGGCTTTCAAACCTCTCAACGCCGAAAGACGGGCTGAAGAGGTCTTCGAGCCTTTCCAGGCCTGGCTTGAAACAAGGAGCCAGAAGCCCTTTTTCTGCTGGCTTCATTTTTTTGACCCCCACCTTCCCTATGATCCGCCCTCTCCCTATAAAGAAAAATTTGCTTCTGAGCCCTATGATGGGGAAATAGCTTATATGGATTTTTATATAGGCAAGGTAATGGAGAAGCTGAAAGCGAAGGGTCTTCTTTCGAATATTTTAGTTGTCCTGGCCGGCGACCATGGCGAAGGTCTGGGAGAAAAGGGTGAGAATGGCCACGGGGTTTTCCTTTATGAAGAAAGTCTTCGGGTTCCCCTGATTTTTTATGCTGAAGGCAGACTTCCAGCCAGCAAAGTTATCGGAGCCAGAGTGCGTCTGATTGATATCATGCCCACAATTTTAGATATGTTAGCCATCCCTGTGCCGAAGGAGGTTCAGGGAAAAAGCCTTCTTCCTCTGATTGAAAGAAAATCAGCTCGAGACCTGCCCACTTATATCGAATCCTATTTTCCCAGGGAAAATTATGGCTGGTCCGAGCTAAAAGGCATCATAGCTGGTCCCTGGAAATATATTCAGGCCCCCCGCGAAGAGCTCTATAACCTGAAGCAGGACCCCGAGGAAAGAATCAATCTGGCTAAAGAGAAACTGGGGGAAGTGGCCAGATTAAAACAGGAATTAAAAAGGTATGCTGAAATCTATTCCTCGCATCTCTTTGTTCAGAAAAGGCAGGTGACAGCTGAAGAAAGAGAGAAACTTAAATCCCTGGGCTATGTGGCCATGGCCGAAGAGGTCCCTGAGGGTAATCTTCCTGATCCCAAGGATAGGATTGAAGAATTAAAAATGATGACTTCGGCTGAAATTCTTGAATTTGAGCAGCGTTTTGAAGAAGCGGCCCGTTTGTACGAGAAAATTTTGGCCGCCTATCCTGAATCGCCCACGAGCTATATTAATCTGGCCCTGGTTTATGCCCGTTTAAACCAGTTCGAGCGGGCAGTGGAAATTTTAGAGAAGGGCCTGGCCAAAAGGCCTGATTCTCTTCTTCTCCTTTCCCGGCTTGGCCACACCTATCTGGTCATGGGGCGATTAAAAAAATCCCTTGATGTCTGGCAGCGAGTTCTCCATCTTGACCCTAATTATTTCGATGCCCTGCTTTCTTCAGGCTGGATTCTTGATTTAATGGGCGACAAGGAAGCGGCGAGAAAATTTTACGAAAAAGCCATGGAAATTGAGCCAGAAAATAAGTTTTTGCGACAGAATCTGGCTTTGAATTTAGCCACGACCGGTAATATTGATGCGGCCATTAAAATTTATGAGAAATTAGTGGCCGATTATCCTGAAGACAATGAAATCTGGCAGGATTTAGGTATTGCCTATGGCTATGCGGGAAGGATAAAGGAAGCGATTGATTGCCTGGAAAAAGCAGTGAAGCTCAAACCTACAGCCACAGCTTATTATAACCTGGGGGTAGCCAAGAAAAAAATAGGTGATCTTGAGGGAGCCATTAAATATTTGAAGCTTTATCTGGAAAACTCAGCCGGCGAGAATGAAGAAAAGATACGAAATGTCCGGGCAGAATTAGCTCTCCTCGAAAGGAATCTTCGCCGCCATTAATCCTCAGGGCATTTTATCTAAGAAAAATTCGCCTTTCAGGCGGAATTTAGGCGATAAACCTGAAAATTAGGGGTTTCCGAAAGCCTGTGAGGCCTCTCCTGATGCGAAGATTCTCTTGATGGGGACATTAAGAAGAAGCTTCATTCTATCGCCCTTTTATTTTTTCATTTCCTTTCTTTTTTTCTTTCTTTCTCTTTTCTTCTTGTCCCTCCCTTTACCTTACCTTTTCTCTAATTTTTCTCATTTCATTTCATTTCATTTCATTTCATCTCTTTTTCTTTTTTTCTTCTCTATCCTCCCCTTTTTTTCTCTTTTCTTTTCTTTTCTTTTCTTTTCTTTTCTTTCCTTTCCTTTCCTTTCCTTTCCTTTCCTTTCCCCACCTTACCTTAGCTTACCTTATATTTCATTTAGTTTCATTTAATTTCAATGCACTCCATTTCATTCCATGCCTTTTTTCTTTTTTTTTTCATTTTTACATTTTTTCTTTTCGTTGAGATAAATTAGCCTCGTTGGCCATAAGCCCGCCTGATTTTAGTCATCATGAAGAACAAGATAAAGAACAAGGAAATATCTATGGCCCACAGGTTTTTATCTCTAAGGAGATCGAATTGACCACATTTCCTTTGGCTTATTCCAGGCAAAAAAAATTTAATAAAAAATTAAGAGGAGGGCAAAATAATAAAATAAAAAAATTTATTATGTATTCTGAAACATGAATTTTTATAGCAAGGCCGGTTTGGGAATCACAAACTATGGATGAGGTGCTGAGGAGTTTACCACCCTTTCCCCTATTTTTATGATCATTATATCCGGGCCTTAAATTTACGCCTCAGTCCGAACTTCTGAAATTAAATGATTAATTTCCTGAACAAGGATGAGGCGAGGCACGAGGAAGGGAAGGGCAAGCTCCTGCGAGATAGATTGAGCCAGGGAAATTGAGTAGCCAAGACAATCGAAAACTAATAAAAAATTTCCCCTTCGCTTAAGTCTATTGGTCAGCAAAGTGAAGTTAGAAACATCCTGATAGGGATTCAAAATTTCAATTAAAAGCTCAATTTCGAGAGTTTGCCATTTCGTTTCAGCCAGTTTTCTTTGTTCCTTCAGGGGAATAAAAACGATTAAGCCTGAAGGAGAATGCTTCAATATTTCCTTTTTCAGGAGATCGAAGGGCAGGAGCAATTTTTTCTTTGAGGGCAAATCAGAAAAGTCCTCGGTGCATAAAACAGCAATTATTTCTACCCCTTCTTGCTCCAGGCTATTTATTCTGGCCTGAAGGAGAGGCAAAATTTTTTCCCGGCTAACAATAACGGCCTGCCCATTCCTGAGCCTGGTAATCAAAGGAAGATGACCTTCCTCAGGTTTCAGGCAATCTATCTCTTCCCGGTTAAGAGCATCAAGAGCTCCGGCCTGAATGACCTGGCAGGTTGAAGACAGTCTGGGAATGATGTCAGCAAAAATATCTTCTCGGGGAGACTGCCCGATGGTTAAAAAGGCAACCTTTTTACTCATAGTTATATTAAGTAGCGATGATATTTTAAAATTTCCCGATCGATTTTAGCTTCGATTTTTTTTAATAAGACTGGATCTTTAACGCCCGCTCCGAGAAGAAGTCTCTGAGCCGGAACAGAGAGTATGATTATTTCCATCCGTTCTTTTACCGCTGCACTGATGAGAGGCCTGGCCGTTTCAGCCTCAAAAGTCATGATGAGATCCGGGAAGGTGGCCAGTCTTTCGCCCCTTTTTTCCAGGGTCATGTATTCATTCCAGAAGGTCAATTCATATTCGCCTGAAGAGGATTCAATTTGAATCAGGCCAAGATCAAACCCCTCTTTTGCCCACAGGGAATATTTATTTACTTTCCCCGTGAAAAGATTTCCCTCGCCCAGAAAATCCAAAATCGAGGCCACTATTTTCTGGCTGTCCAGCCCTGCCTGGTGCTTCTCCTTAAAAAGCTGGCCAAGAGAAATGGCCTGGCCAATGGCTCCCGGCGCGCCGTGGTCTCTGACATAACCAGCTTCCACAGGGTGGCGGGCCACGGCCACCAGACCAGAAAGCTCTGCAGCCAGTTCTCTTGTCGTTCTGGCTGTTTCTTCAATTGAGCCCACCAGGAATGTTTCTATCAATTTACCCTCCCTGGTGCGGCCGACGACCGCCTGCTGAGAAATGTAATCTTTGATTTTATGCAATCCCATTGAGCCCATAAGGCCGAGGGGATGAGCCCGGCCATCAGCCGGTGCATCCACAACCGGAATGCCGAGAAAGACAGATTGCACCCAGCCATTAACGATAGCCAGGCCGCCTATCTCGCTGGAAATGAGGCCAGAAATCTTAGCCTGGCTTTTTTCCAGGAATAACTCCACAGCCCTAAGGTAATCTTCAGGTAAAAGTTGATTGTGGCCAGCAGAGGGTGCGCCCACAGCCGAAACAGTCAGGAGTAGGGAAGATGGGTCAAGGGAATCCAGAGGCAGAATTTCAGAAAAAGCATTTTCTAAGGCCAGACGAGCCATTTTCTCTCCTTCCTCCAGCCAGCCGCCACCGCCCCCGCCAAGAATGGCTCCTCCGATGAGCGCTGATTCTACCGCAGTTTTATTTATATTAAGTCTCATTTCTTATAAAAATATCTCCATTTCATCTTCATTGCTTTTGAATTTTCCGTTTTTCCATATCTTTCCCTAGACATTTTAGTCAATGTTAAGATTATTTGTAAACAAAAGGCAGCCTCCAGGGCAAATGGTCAGATCCAGGATTGTAATTGCGAAAATGGCGCCACCTCTTTAAATTCGTGCCACCTTATCTATTTACTATATTTTATGGCCATTACCTCCCTGGAAGAGGCGGGCCGACAGCCTTCCACCTCAAAATTTCTATCGCGTAATACCCTCAATTGAAATTCAGAAATTACTGTATTTCCTGCATATGGATTACTAAACACGTGTTCCTAGGTTCCCATCCCCATCTTACTTGATTTCCATGTCGATAGATTGCTTTCCCTGTTGACAGACTGATAAGTCCTTTTCCATCAGAATTAATTAAAGGCAATTTTCTCTCCTGATTTATGTTTTTTTCGATATATTTGCGTCATAAGCTGCTCGGTCGAGCGGCGAATATGGTCGCTTAACTTAATCTAAGGTCTCATGGTCGCTTTTTCTCAGGCATTTTTGCTGTGTTCTTATATCTTGGGGCATTCCCTTTGAAATCATTGCCTGCAAAGCTATTGCCTGACAAGCCTCATTTCCAGGCCCATGACTTTACCTCCTGGTTAATTTTATCCTGAGTTAAAAACGAGATAAAAACGTTTTGTCTGCCGGGAAGGAAATTAATTATGCGTAGATTTTTTCGTAAATCACGGATGTTTCAGGGAAGATTCTTATTAGATTTTAAATCACGGAAATCATCAAGTTTGCAAATTTACATGTTCCCGGGCCATGTTATATTATTGAATAAATAGGCAATGGATAAATTAAATGAGACAAAACAAAATTGTGGCCGGCAATTTTTTATAAGATAGGGACTTTTTAATAAGCCAGAAATATTTATGAGCTATAAATTAACGCCGGAAACAAAAATTCTCGTTACCGGGGGCACCGGCCATTTAGGGGCTTCTATAATTCATCATTTGGTTAACGAATTAAATATTCCTTGCAGAAATATCAGGGTCTTTTACTTAAAAAATAGTCCCATAAATGCGCTGCTGGATCTAAAAGATTTTAACCATCTCGAGCTTTTCCCAGGCAATATATTAAACTATGAAGAAGTTGAAAAAAGTGTGGAAGATATTGATTTTATCTTTCACGCAGCTGGCCAGACTACTTTTGATCCGAGATTGAAGAAGATCCAGTGGCTCGTTAATGTTGAAGGGACTCGAAATATCCTGGAAGCAAGCATAAAAAGGAGAAGGGTTAAAAGGATTTGTTACACATCCACCGTAAATTCCCTGGGCATTCCCCATCCTTTAGGTTCAATTGGCGATTTTGATAATTCCAATCCCTATACCAGTAAGCCTAAATTGCACACCTTTAATTCTCCTGAAGAGACGCTTGAATTTACAGAAAGGGTTCATAGGGGAGAAATTCCCGGATGGTGGAAAAAAATAGGTATTGGTTATTATGATTCTAAGTTGGCTGCCCAGGAATTAGTTCTGGATTATGTTAAAAAATATGATTTAGATGTCGTTTCTATTTTGCCTGGCACCATGATCGGTCCTTATGATTATTTAATCAGCGGGGCAATTTATATTATCTGCATATACAACAATTTGCTGCCCGGTGTTTTGAAAGGGGGGATGTCCTTCCTGCACGTGATGGATTCGGTTGAGGGCCATATTCTGGCCATGGAAAAGGGCAAAAAAGGAGAAAGATACATCATCACGGGCCGTGAAGAAGATTGCCTTTATCTAAAAGACATGCTGAAAATAATTGCCGAGGTCATAAGGGAGCATGAAAAAGAACATAAAGTTAAGGTCCCGAGAATCGTTTTAAATAAAAATATAGCCATGATGGCTGGTTTTTTTGCTGAAATATACGGCAAAATGTTTAAAAAACCGGTGGGCCTCTCCCGGGATGCAGTTAAAGCCGGGTCATTACCTTGTTTCTACTCATATAAGAAAGCAAGGGATGAGCTTGGTTACAGGCCGAAAAGAACTTTTAGACAAGCGGTTGTTGAAGCCTATTCATACTTGAAATCAAATAATTTATTACATCAAAAAATACGCCACGCCGATAGACTCGATTCGGTCATTTTCTGGTAGAATCTAAAATCTGGACAGAGCCTTCTTTCTGTTTTAAGGTTATAATCGCTGGATGAGGCTTTTGAAAAAACAGCCGGTTTCGAAAGAGTCTTCTGGCTTTTCAGGCGCAACTGCCTGTCAGTATTCTCTCTTCAGATTCTTGGCCCCTGAAGCTATCTCGCTGAGGTCAGGTCTTTTGATGACTTCTCGAACCTTCTTTTGATTGTTGTTTAGAAATTCATGGAGCCTCAAGCCATTAATAATCGAGGATGATAGGACTCCCATCTTATCTTTGGGCCTAAGCTTCGTCTCAATAAAATGCAAATCTGCTTTCCCTGCTTTCATGATATCCCTGGCGTTGTTATGGGCAAGGCGAAGATTAAAAATAATCTTCTTTTCAGCAGGCGGTGTGAACCCGGCATTACCGTTTCCTGAATTTTTTTAGGCTGATTTCCCGTTTCAGCCTACCCTGGCAAAGACATGTTTTCCGCATTTTCTTAGGGCTAATTTTTTCCCTTGTCATGAATTATACAAGCCCCTTATTTCAAATCCAGAACAGGGTCACCTTTTTGTCAGCCACATATATCCGGATTAATTTTAAGGATATTTTTATTTCATGGTGCAGAGCTTGCCGCTCTTTCTCTACTTGGGTTGGAGCTGAATCTGAATAGGGAGTAAGGGCGATGAGTTGCCCAAAAAGGAGAATAAAGGTGCAGAAAAGACATTTCCCTGCACGTTAATTTTGTACCCTTACCCAGGCTTCGATACTAATTAAATATGATTTTTTATTACGAACGGGTCAAGTTTCTTTCAAGAAAAGACAGGGACTCAGGGAATGGGATGACAGAGTATTCTCAGGTCAGAGCATGGAAGGCAGCTACGGCGGGGGGCCTGATTTTTAAGCTCTTATGGCCAGATTTGGAGGGAAGGTAAAGGAATTCAAATTATTGGATTCAAAAAACCGAATTAATTCGGAAATTTGAATTTTTCTCAGGTTATCTGGAATGAGCGTCAGGGTAAATTTTATAAGATTTACTGGGAATTAGAAAATTAACGATAGGGAAGAAAAATTGGCACAAAAATTGCATAAAAAATAATTTGAGAAAAATTTTACAGAAAGGAGGTGAGGAGAAAAGTATTTTGTTTATTTCAGTTCTGAATTTTGATTAAGTCAAATAATCTGTTGAAAGGAGGTAAAATGAAAAAATTTTATTTAATCATTTTGGGGCTAATTTGTCTTTCTATTGTGGCCACAGGTCAGATCACCCAGACCGGGACTCTGAATGGCACCGTTTATGATCAGGATAAGCAGCCCTTACCCGGAGTGACTGTCAGCATCAGCTCCCCGGCTCTGATTCTTCCTCAGATGGAAACCATAACGACGGAAAGAGGCCATTTTCGTTTTCCAGCCCTCCCTCCAGGGGAATATAAAGTCACCTTTAAACTCCCTGGATTTAAGACATTAATCAGAGAGGGTATAAGGGTTACTGTGGGCGTGACCACCACTCTGGATGTGGTTCTGGAACAGGCGACGGTGGAAGAAAGCGTAACTGTTATCGGCCAGGCGCCAACCGTCGATGTTCAGAGAACTTCCATGGCCGTCAATATTACCAAAGAGCTGCTCCAGAGCCTGCCAGCAGCCAGAGCTCTGGGAACATACTTTAATATGGCTCCTGGTGTGACCAGCAGCACTGTTCATGGCAGTTCTGAACGAGACAATACCTATAACATTGATGGGGTAAATGTGACTGACCCGGTCACTGGAACTCAGGCTGGAAGCTTCAGTATTGATATTATGGAAGAGCTATCAGTCCAAACCGGCGGTCTTCCGGCTGAATATGGAAGCGTCAGAGGAGGAGTGGTTAATGTAGTGACCAAATCGGGCGGCAATAGACTCAGTGTGAGCCTTCTTGGCTATTTCCGCAATGATGACCTCCAATCGGTCAATAACAAAGGAACAATTTTTGAAGGACAGAAGGGCGGTTTCGACTATGAATACGAGCCCTCGCTTACCATAGGCGGACCAATTATTAAAGACAAAATCTGGTTCTTTATTACCGGTAATTATCGTAAAACTCAGGAATATGTTCTTGGTTATCCCTGGGATAAAACAGAAAATGTTCCCCTTGACTATAACTACTATATGCCCTTTTTCAAATTGACCTACCAGATGACCAAAAAGACCCGCATCGTTCTCTCCTTTAATTATTATGACTTTATCCGCCATCACCGGGGCGCCTCGACCAACCGAACAGTTGATAGCACCTGGAATCAGACAACTCCCATCTATACCTATAATTTCCAGCTGACGCAGTTCTTTAGCTCTAACCTCTTTATGAATTTTAAAGTGGCCTATCTTAACTACCATCTCAATTTAACCGCAAAAAATGATAAGGTCCAGATTTATGACGCAGCCACTTCTAAGTACTGGCAGAGCTATGGCTATGACGACGTTTATTCCCGCGATAGAATTCAGGCCCTGACCGATGCCACCTATTTCCTTGACAACGTTGCCGGTAGCCATGAAATAAAGTTCGGAGCTGAATTTGAATATTCCTATGATAGCCGGAACTGGCGCTCGAATTATGATGAGTATGGCTTCGGTCCTTTCTTCTATTTCAATAGCAACTATATTCCCATTTATCCCAGCACCCGCTCCGACACCTACATGCTCCATTATCAGAATTTTATTCGGAAAGATCGCAAGCTGGTTATTGGTGGTTTCATTCAGGATACCTGGTCCCCCATTTCCCGACTCACCTTCAATCTTGGCTTAAGATTTGACCATCAGGAAGGGATAATACCCAAGCAGGGCCAGGAAAGACAGCCCGTCACCTATGGAGGAAAAGTCTATCATCCGGTGGTCGAAAAGGCCTTCAAGCCCATTATCTGGAATACCTTGGCTCCAAGGCTGGGAGCTATTTTTGATGTCACCGGCGATGGCAAAACAGCTCTCAAGGTTAGCTTCTGCCGCTATTACATTGCCAATATTCTCCAGTGGTTTGTGACCGTTAATCCCAACAGCTTCATTACCTGGCGGGTTCGCTATAGCTTCGACCCGGTAGCCAATAAATGGCGGCCAGTTGACCCAACTAGCCCCTATTATATGTATAACTTTAGCGCCACAGCCGAGGCCGAGATGGACCCGGATGTCAAATCACCCTATCTTGATGAGTTCATCATCGGTCTGGAAAGAGAAGTTTTCACCGATATTAAATTAGGCATCCGCTATATTCGTAAGTGGGATCGTAATCTTCTCGAAGGAGTTAATCTGAATGCTCTTGATTATGAAAAATACAAGACCGGCAAATATGATATTCTTGACCCCTCAATTTGGTTAAATTATACACCGGTTACGGTCATTGATCCTTATTACAATACCCCCATCACTTTCTGGAATCAGATTAACACTGCTCTCCCAACCAGGGCTTTCTATACCAACCCACTCGGCGCCAAAAGAGATTATGACGGCGTTGAGGTGACCTTTGATAAAAGATTTTCCAATCGCTGGTCGCTTTCAGCTTCTTTTGTCTGGCAGAAGTCGCGGGGTTTAATTGGCACTGATTTTGATGATAGCTGGAGTGGAACCGCCTATTTCGATAACCCTAATGCTCACGTTTATGCTTATGGTCGTTTTCCCTATGAAAGAGAGCATCAGCTTAAGATTCAGGGTGTCTGGCTTGGACCCTGGGGAATTCTGATCAGTGGCTATTACCGTTATCTTGATGGTCAGCGCTGGACGAGAGTCATTCGCAGCGTCGATCTCGGACTTACTCTCAATCAGGGGACAACGACCATCTATGCTGAACCCCGTGGCTCAAGGAAGATGCCCCCACTTTCCCTGCTCGATTTGAGGTTGGAGAAAAGATTCAACCTGCCCAGAAAGGCCGGAACCATCAGTCTTTTTGTTGACATCTTCAATGTTTTCAATGTGGCTATCCCGACCTCAGTCTGGACTCGTTCGAGCAGTACAACCATAATCAATAACAAGGTTGTTCAGTTCGGTGACCTTACAGCCATTACCGATCCGAGAATTTTCAGGCTTGGCTTCCGCTATGAATTCTAAATGATTGATAGGGGGGGCGATTTCTCGCCCCCCCTTATTTTCCTGCTTTCTATTTTAAAAAAATTTTAAAGAGCGAGATTTTATTTTTATAAAATTTTCCTCCTTTTGTTTTTTGGAAGCTGATAATTAAGTCCTTATGATAATAAGATATTTGTTAAAATAGAAAAATTAAGAAACCATCTTTCTTTGAAAAACGCGAAATTAATTGAGGGGAAAATTTCACCCGAGATAGGATTTTAGCTTATGGAATCTTTTGATTTCTTGTTTCTTGAATTTAAATTTTTAAAATATGTTTCTAGGTGGTTATAAATTGATAAACTTAGAAAATGAAGACACGGCGAATAAAGGAAAAAATTTCAAATAGTTTTTTGATCTGCTCCATTTTGATATAAAATTTTTTATTCTATCTCTTCCTCTCTCTTTTAGACACATCTCTTTATCCTCTCAAGCAATATACTTGCCAGAGGTCATTTTTTATCAGGCAGCTGAAAATCTCTTGCTCTCTCCACAAGGGAGTTGGAAGCATCAAAATCATAAATAAGATTCAGCTTTAACTTTTGGCCATGTTAAGTTTTTTGGTAAAAACAAGTGCGGCCTTGAACCGGGGCATGAGCAGAGCAAAATGATTCTTATATAAGCTCGCCTCGCATTTATTTCCATCTTCAAATAGATAAAAGCCTGAAGATTATAGGAAGCCTCCTCTAAGGATACTATCTCCCTGGCTTTCAAACTTATTTTTGCTTTTTGACTGAAAATGAAATATCTAAAATTCAAGAAAATTTTAATTAGAGTTTTTCCAGGAGTTTGCTTTATTTCAGTCGCGGGATTGTCGGATAAGAAAGAGACGTAGCAGCTGCATTACGGCCATCGCTGTGGCAGCCACATAAGTCAGAGCCGCGGCTGAAAGCACCTGGCGGGCTCCTTCAAGTTCCTCCGGGGTAAGATAATTTCCCTCCTTGAGCACCATCAGGGCGCGGCGGGAAGCATTGAATTCAACCGGCAAAGTTATCACCGTAAAGGCCACAGCTCCGGCAAAAAGAAGGATACCTAAATCCATCAGAAAATGGGGCCGACCCTGGCTTAAGATAAGTCCGATGAAAAAAAGAGGGAAGGCCAGGGTTGAGCCCAGGTTAGCCAGCGGATAGATGGCATTCCGGAGATGAAGGGGAGCATAATGGAAATGGTCCTGCAGGGCATGCCCGGCTTCATGGGCAGCCACGCCAAGAGCTGCAATGGAGCTGCTATCATAGACGGCTTCAGAAAGGCGAAGCACCTTGCGCCGGGGATCATAGTGGTCAGTCAATCTACCAGGTATTTTCTCGATGGCGACCCGGCCAGCTCCGCTTGCTCCCAGGATTTGAGCGGCTACCTCGGCACCCGTCAGTCCCCGGCGGGCCAGGCGCCGGCTGAAGCGAGCATAGGTTGATTGCACCTTAGCCTGAGCATACAGGGCCAGAAGAAGAGGTGGAATTAACAAAACGAAGGTATAATCCCAGAAGAACATTTCTGACCTCCTTTTTTATCTTAAATTTTCATGAGCCGCTTGTCAATCAGTTAAGGGCTTTTCTTTTTTAAGAATTTAAGAATTAATCTTTGGTCTAATTTCAAAAAAATAAGTTTTTCAATCCAGGCGACTAAAATTAAAGAAAGCTTTGACAATGAAGCGGCAAGTCAGGATACTATGGAGATGAGGTAAACTGTGATTAAAGGAAGAAAGCTATTTTTTACTTCTGGCATCAGTCTGAGCCTCATCCTTATTTTTATTCTTCCTTCTTTTTGCCTGGCTCAGGAAACCAGAGCGGAAATGCTCCTTTCCCAGGCCGATGTCTTTTATATTCAGGGAAATTATGAACAAGCCCGAACCCTCTATCTTGAGGTCATCAAAATTACTGATAGAAAAATGCATCTTTCCCGGGCTTTTTTTGGCCTGTCTCTCTGTTCCTTTAATCTTGGCGATGAGGGTTCGACTCGCATTTATCTCCGCAAGCTTTTCTCCATTGACCCTCAAAAGGAAATATCAGCTCTTTTTTATCCGCAGGCCTTCTTAAAAATCTTCCAGGAAGTTAAACAGGAATGTCTTAGTGGAGAAAAAAAGGACCTTCCGGGGGAATTAGGCGAGAAAAAAATGGGGGAAAAAGAAGCAGAGTCGACTTTAAATCAGAAAAAAGAAGGCGAATCAACCAGAAGGAAAGAAAAAGCTCCGGGGCCTGAAATAGGAGCAATGGAGCTAAAAGTGGTCAAAAGCCCCTACCTTCTGGGAGGACACTGGGAGATAGACCTTCACTACAGCCGCTGGGGACTTGAGCCTGTTCTCTCTCTTTTCGAGAAAAGCCTGAAAAAAAGGATTGGTGCTGAGGTCAGGGAAGAGATAACGGAATATTTGTCTTCGCGCTATGGCTCCCTGACTGTGTCCAGCTATGACCAGCAGCTTCTTCTTCAAGTCGAAGGATGGAATGAAGGTTTTGGCCTGAGATATTTTTCCAAAGGAGCCTCTGGTTCCTTCAGCCTTGGCTTTTACCTGGAAAGAACCCATTTTCGCTTCAAAAGCTCAGGTTCAATCCGTCAGGACTACAGCAATGGCTCAAGCGCTGAGGTTGAAGCTGAAGCCTTCCTCCAGGCCGATCCTGTATGTGGCCATATTAGTTTCCGTTGGGATTTTAATCCCCGCTCGCGTCTCAGCCCATATTTTGTTTTCGGCCTGGGGTTCGGACCTTTAAATGGAAGAATGGGTTACAGTTACACAGGGATTTATAAATTTTATGGCTATCAGGAGAGCATCAGGGATTCTCAGGATAAGAGCTTTAAGGAATGGCAGCAGGAAGAAGGCAGCTATATCCATCTGGAAAAAATTATTTTGCTCCAGGCCTGTTTTGGCCTTCGCCTTGAATTGTTCCGGGGTTTAAGTTTCCTGCTGGAAGCAGGTCTCTGGGATGGTTTTCTGGTGCGTGGGGGCCTTGCTTTCAGGCTCTGATTTATGGCATTAAATTTAGGGATCGTGCTAGACGGGGAGCTAGCGGTGCCCTGTAACCCACAACCCGCTCCAGTGGGGTCGAATTCCCGGCCGAGGCCTCGCCTTTTCTGGTCCGGGCTGGAGGAGGAGGCGATGAAGGTCAGGGCCCTCCACAAGGAATCGCCTGTGAACCCCGCCAGGACCGGAAGGTAGCAACGGTAGCAGGTTTGAGACCTGGGTGTGAGGTGACCTTGCCAGAGCCGACAACTCCAGTGACGCAGGGAAGGTGGCGGTCGGAGCCGGGTGCACGATCCCTTATTTAATATTTAAAAATCTTTTAAAAGTTTTATTTTTTCCCTTTTTCCTCGCTTACCGAATCATTATAGAGAAGTTCAATGATTATGCGGATTAAGGCTGGCAAAATTGTCTGATATCAGGGCAAGAATAGATTTTAATGGATAATCAGGACTGATGAATAATTATAAAAAGTAACAAATGGAGAACTCACAGTGGCCATTTTGAAAAGAGAACAAAGGAACCATTTTAGCCCAGAAATTTTGAGATAAATCTTTTTCCCTAATTCCTCTCTGAAGAAAAGAGTCATTTAGAAACCGAGGCCTGTTTTCATCTCATCATATCCGGGATTTAATCTGGCTGGAAAGAACATAAAATAAAATCTTTCATTTTCGTGGCATTTTTCTGCTTAGAAGACCTCTTAGAATTCTTTTTTTTAATTTTTTTATTTTTTAGTTTATTTTTTCTCTTTTATTTCGAGACCAAGCTCCTGAAGTAGAATCTTAACCCTGGACTTTCCCTCTTCCGTCAGGGGAAGAAGGGGCAGACGGGGTTCTCCTCCATAAAGGCCGATTAAATCAAGGGCGGCCTTAATGGCTGGAATTCCCATGGTCTGAGTTAAAGTCCGGTTTAAAGGAATTATTTTGAGTTGCCATTGCATGGCTTCTTCATATTTTCGGCTGAGAAAGAGTTCATAAAGGCGGCAGCAGATTTCAGGAATGACCGTAGCCACGGCCAGGATAGCCCCACAGGCTCCCATCATGAGCGAAGGCAGAAGGATACTTCCGGCCCCGGTTAGAAAGCAAAAATCAGCCTTTACTCTGGGGACAACTTCACCCACTGTGGCCAGATTGCCTGAACTGTCCTTGATGCCGAGGATTTGTGGGTGTTGAGACAGCTCAATTATCAATTCTGATTCAAGGGGGATGCCTGTATTCTGGGGTATGTGATAAATAATGACAGGAATTTTCGCCCTATCAGCAATTCCCAGAAAGTAGGCCCTGAGGTTCTCCCGGTTCATTTTTGATTTGTAATAATAAGGGGGTTTAACCAGGGCAGCTTCGGCTCCCAGGTCGGCCAAACGATTAATGAAATTCACAGTTTCTTGAACTGATTCTCGGGAAGAGCCAGCAATAAGTTTTTTCCCTGGGGCCAGATTCTTTCTGGCCAGACTAACGATGGTTTCAGCCTCTTTTTCCCCGAGAAAAACAGCTTCACCCGTGGAGCCCAGAACCACATAGCCTGAAAGAGCTGTTTGATTATAAAATTTTAAATTTTCAACGAAAAGGTCAGACCCAAGCGCACCATTTTTAAATGGGGTCGTCAGGGCCGCAAAAATTCCCTGAAACATCCTTTCCTTCATTTCTCTATCCTCCCTTCTTAATTGGTGCCACCCTACCTATTTACCTCTTTTTCTTTCCTTTTAATTGGTGCCATCTTACTTATTTACCTATTTTTTATTTGCTTATTTTTATGCTGAATTTAAATGTCTTTCTGAGGCTTTCTGCCCTCGTTTCTCCCTGTTTAGTTATTATTCTTCATAATTTATTTTATCCCTAATTTTAATTATTTGATTTTAGTTATTTGTAAATCCTGCCAACTACTTCTGTTTTCTTTGATTTCTGATTCACCCATTTTATATTTTGTCTTCATTTCATCTCCCTTTTTCTCAGGCCATTATTTTGCTTTCAGCTACTTCTTTTCCTTCTTCCCTTACTGCTTATTTCTCTTTCCAGACGGACGAGGTCTGCTTCTTTCAGGCCAAAATAATGACCTATTTCATGGAGCACCACCTCTTTCACCTTTTCTTCTACCTCTTCCTCCGAACAGCAGAGAGATTCAATTGGTCCCTGATAAATGACGATAAGGTCAGGCGTAACATTACCATAAAAGGGACCCCGATGTGGATAGGGAACACCATGGTAAAAGCCCAGGATGAGCCTTCCTCTGTCGCGGCCTGGAGGCCAGCTTTCAACCATAATGGAAAGATTTTTAAGTCTTTTCCTGAAATTCGAGGGCAGAGAGCTCAGAGCCTTTTCCACAAAAGCTTCAAATTTTTCGCGGCTCATCATTTTTCAATGCCTTTTCTGGCTCTTATTCCTTTCTGGTAGTAATGCTTTTTTTCCTTCATTTCGGTAACGAGGTCGGCCCGGCGAAGGATGGACGAAGGAGCATAGCGGCCGGTTAGAACAAGCTCCACGTCTTCAGGTTTTTTCGCCAGGAAATCAAGGACCTCCTTTTCACTCAGAAGACCGAAATAAAGAGCCACGTTAATTTCATCAAGAATGATGATTTGGAATTTACCGGAGAGCATGACCTCAAGAGAACGGTCAAGAGCCCGGTGAGCTCGAGCTATATCTTCTTCATCTGGATTTTCAGTCACATGGATGAAACCCTTGCGGCCAAACTGTTCAATGACAATTAACCCCCCTAGCCTTTTTACGGCTTCTATTTCTCCATAAGGCTGCCCCTTGAGAAACTGGGCAATATAAGTGCGGAAACCGTAGCCGGCGGCCCGCAAGGCCAGACCCAGCGCAGCTGTGGTTTTCCCTTTTCCGTTGCCTGTATAAACCTGAATATAGCCCTTCTTAAATTGAGCTGTTCTCAGCATTTTTGTGTCTGGCCCTCCTTAATTCTTTTCTTTATTTTGCGCCAGGTGGGCGTAATCAGGAAACTCTCTTCCATATTATCAATCATCCTTTTAAATTTCTTCATAGGGACAGCGAAGCTCAACTCGTTCTGGCCGACATAAGGCCGGGCTGAAGGATCGAAAAGACCAAGAATTGAGCGTGGCCGCTCGGAAGATTTTTCTAAATAGGGATAAGTTATGATGGAAGAGCAGCCCGAGCCCATAGGCGCCCTGACAGCCTCAGGATGGGCTTCGTCAAAATTGGCCAGGGTAAAGAGACCGGCCAGGACGTCTGGCTCAGAGAAAAAAATAACAACTTCAGGTTCATCCTCAGCTTCAAGGCGGTCCCATCTTTTAAAGATGAGATAGGGGTCAGGAGCTTCAAATTCAGGCCAGTTTTTAATTATCTCCCTGACCAATCGTGGCGATTTTTTATAACGTTCCCCCTCAATTTTTCCTGGCAGGCCCGTGGATAAAAAATATTCGAAGCCAGGTCGCAATTCCCTGGAAAAGCCAGCATATCTTTTTCCGCCAGGGCAGCCAATAGAAGAAGCACTGAAAGCCAGCGATTGACCCTGCCTGACCGGAACAAGAGCCCCGATGAGGCAACGAGGCAGACTACCTGGCTCGACCAGCCGGGTTTTGTGGAGATTATGACTGTAATAAAAAGTGATGGGTAGATCGACTGAACCAAAATATTTTTTCCAGAGCCTTAAGAATTTCTCCTTTAGGGTCAAATCCATTGCCTTTCTCCTCCTTTTGAAGTCCGGTCTAATTTTGCCTGAATTTGCCTGTCAGCAAAAATCTCATGGATTCATTAGCAGCCATGTTCTGATTTTTGCCGACCGAAAACTTTCTCGATGCCAGACCGGCTGAATCTTTTCTTCTTCTCATCGAGGCAACTTCTTATTTTTCTGCAATTTCTGGCCCTTTGACAGATTCAAGAGGCTACAAGCTCCAATCAGATAACAATTCCAGCCAGCTATTTCTGTATCTCCTTTATTTCAAAGAGGTGTCCGTCAAAATCACCGATAAAAACGATTTCTTTACCTTCTTTGATTACTCTTTTCACCGGCAGGCCCAGGCCTAAGCATTTAGACAGAAAAATTTCCCTGTCATTGACTTCAAGGCAAACGTGGGTGGGGGAAAGTTGAGGCTGGCTTTCAGGCAAAATAAAAATTTCAAAACGGAGATCATCATGGTAATAGCTGACATAGGTCAGGGGAAAATTCAGATTGAATAATGCCAGGGACAGGGAAGCCTCGACTGTCTTCGCAGCAGCTTTTTTTAGCCCCAGAAGGTCGAGATAAAACCTGTCGGCCTTTTCTTCTGAACTGGCGATTAAGGCAATATGATTGATTTTCATGGCCTTTTAATTTTATTAAAAAAGTTAATTTTATTCTTTATTTTCAAACCACTTAAAATACCTCGACTTATCAAGTTTAGCCCTCTTTCTTTTTCTGATTCAAGCTATAAATTTATGCCTGCTTAGCCTCTATTAAATCAAATGAAATAGTAAACAAGCTAGCCTTTTTTAGCTCAATTTTTACTGAACTTCAATTTTTAAGTCCGGGTCGCCGTTAAAGAGGGCTTGATAATGACTTTTAAAGCCTCGCCAGCCAGGATAAGCTGATATCCTCTGGCTGTTTCTTCTAAAGGGAGACGATGGCTGATGAGACGGTTAACCTCGATTTTTCTCTCGCTTATAAGCCTGATGGCCTCTTCGATATCGGCCGGGCCACAATAATAGGAGGTTATTATTTTTATTTCCTGAGTCCAGAAAGCATTTATCGGAAAATTAACTTTTTTTTCAGGCCCGGGAACGGCAAAAAAGACTATGGTTCCGCCTTTATCCAGACAGGCCCACGCCTGGTCAATAGCCTCGAGCGATGAGGTGCAGAGAACGACGATATCAGCTTTTTTCCCGAAGAAAAGAAGCATCTTCTCCAGGACATTGTCTGTGGCCAGAAGGGCCAGGTCGGCGCCCATTTCTTTGGCCAGAAGCAATTTCTTTTCCACCACATCAGTAATGGCCACCCGACATTCTTTGTTCTTGGCGAGCTGGAGCTGAAGGAGGCCTGAAACCCCGCCGCCCAGAATCAGGACAGTCTGTCCTTTTTCGATTCCAGCCAGACGCTGACTGCGAATGACACAGGCCAGGGGTTCAATAAAAGTGCTCTCGTCAAAGGTGACATTATCGGGAAGAAGATAGGTGCCGCCTTCAACAATCACCTCAGGCACGAGAATGAACTCAGCCAGGCCGCCAGGAAGCCTTTCTTTGACCTGCGAACACTGAGGGTGATGTCCATGGAGACAATAGTAACAATGTCCACAGGGAACCTTAGGAGCCAGGAAGACTCGGTTGCCGGGTTTAAATCTTGAAATCTCTTGACCCACTTCAACGACCTCAGCTCCTATCTCGTGGCCGGGAACAAAGGGAGCACGGGGGAGGCGATACCATTCAACCACATCGCTGCCGCAGAGACCGCAGGAAATGACTTTGACCAGGATTTCCTTCGGTCCGGGCTGACGTAAAGGAAGCTCAGCCAGACGAATATCACGGTTGTTATACCAGAGGATGGCTTTCATAATTTTTTACACTGAATCAGCCTTCCTGGTTTGCTGGGAGGATTAACTCCTTTTTTCTTTTTTTGAGGCTTCAGCCAGCTCCTGATAAAGAGCATAAGCCTTTTCCGGAGTTTCTTTTTGATGGACAACAGCTCGCACGGCCTGAATCATGGCCTCAGGATATTCAGACTGGAAAATATTTCGACCCATATCAACGCCAGCAGCTCCTTCCTGAATGGCCCGGTAGGCCATTCGCAGAGCTTCAAGCTCAGGAATCTTTTTCCCGCCAGCAATAACGATGGGCACAGGACAGGAAGCAGTTACGGTTTCAAAATCCTCTTCCACATAATAGGTCTTAATGAAATGAGCTCCCAGTTCGGCACAGATGCGACAGGCAAGGCGGAAATAGCGGGCATCTCGCTGCATTTCCCGGCCAACGGCAGTTACGGCCAGAGTGGGAATTCCATAACGGGTTCCAAGGTCAACCAGCCTGGTCATATTTAAAACTGTTTCCTTTTCATATTCTCCGCCGATAAAAACCTGAACAGCCATGGCGCAGGCATTCAGGCGGATAGCTTCCTCAATATCCACCGCCAGCCCCTCATTCGAAAGCTCCTTTAAGATACTCGGGCCACCCGAAACTCTTAAAACGACGGACTTGGGAGTTGAGGCAGGAATAATGGATCTGAGGATGCCTCTGGTCAGCATGATGGAGTCAGCATAAGGAATCAGGGGAAGGATCTTAAGGTCTATTCTTTCCAGTCCTGAAGTTGGCCCCTGAAAATAGCCATGATCAAAGGCCAGCATAACGGTTCTGCCCGTGGAAGGGTCAAAAATGCGGGCCAGCCTGTTTTTCATTCCCCAGTCAAGGGAATTGCATCCCTTGAGGAAAAAAAGCTCTGCTTTCTGGGGAAGATCAGGATAAAAGGCCTGGGCTGTTTTTTCGTCCTTCTCAGCCATCTTTTCCTCCGCGCCATTATTTTAGTTTTATTTTAGCCGCTTGACAAACTGTGATTGAGGTCTCTTATTTATTTCATTTTGATGTTTTCTCTTTGAATTTTAAAAAAGAAGCTTTCGGGGGGAAAAGAGGCGAGGTGAATTTTTTAAAAAATTTGCCAATTAAAAATTTGCAAATGGGGGCTTTTAGTAATAAATAAAAATCCTGTGGAGGGAAAAATGAAGGCAATGAAAAGAAATCCTGGAAGAAAAATTCTAACCCTTCTTAATTTTTGCCTGCTTTTCTTTTTGACCTTATTAATTCTCTTTAGCTGTTCACAGTCAGTCCCGAAGAAAACAAGAATGCTCGATATGACCTATCCTTTTGATGAAAATTCCATTTACTGGCCAACGGCCAGGCCTTTTGAATTAACCAGGGTTTTCTGGGGTAAAACTGAAGCCGGCTACTGGTATGCCTCTAATGAATTTTCGGCCTCAGAGCACGGAGGCACTCATGCTGATGCCCCGATTCATTTTGCTGAGGGCGGCCGAACCATTGACCAGGTGCCGCTTGAAGAATGGATTGGTCCGGCCGTGAAGATAGATGTTACGGCCAAATGCCTGGCTGATAGAAACTATCTTCTTCAGATTGAAGATATTCTGGCCTGGGAAAAGAAGAACGGCCGGATTCCACCTGATGCCTGGGTAATTATGTATACGGGTGTCGGGACGGTTCATTATCCTGATAAAAAGGCCGTTCTGGGGACAGATAAAAGAGGAACGGAGGCCCTGGCTGAATTGACTTTTCCCGGTTTTAGCCCGGAAGTAACTGAATTTTTGATTAAGGAAAGAAAGATTAAAGGAATAGCCATCGATACGCCTTCAATTGACTATGGTCAGTCCAGAGATTTTAAAGTTCACCAGATTCTTTGTGGCGCCGAGAAACTGGCCCTCGAAAACATAGCCAATCTTGATGAGCTACCTGAGAAAGGGGCCACACTTTATGTTATCCCTATGCTGATAAAAAACGGCACAGGTGCGCCGGCGCGGGTCTTTGCTGTCTTCTGAGAAGGAAGTCATATTTGAATCGCGTGGCAGGATGTCCAGAAATCCAGCTTTTAATTTGGCCTGAAAATTTCTCTTCCCGTTATTAAAGAGTATAATGAAAAAGATATGATGGAAAGGGAGATTGAACAGGTCATAAGGCAGGCCCTGGCTGAGGATATGCCTTCAGGCGATATAACTACCGAGGCTATCATCCCGCCTGAGGCCAGGGTTAAGGCGATAATCCTGGCCAAAGAAAAGGGGATTCTGGCCGGAATCGATGTAGCCCGCAGGGTTTTTGAGCTTCTTGATCCTTCCATTGAATTTTTGAAGGAAAAAGAGGATGGCCAGGCTTTTAAAGCGGGGGAAATTTTAGCCCGTTTAGCTGGCCCGGCTCAGCCTATTTTAAAGGGGGAAAGAACAGCTCTGAATTTTCTTCAAAGATTGTGCGGTATTGCAACCATAACTTCCCGCTATGTGGCAGCCACAGCCGGCACGAAAACCAGAATTCTTGACACCAGGAAAACAACACCCAATCTGCGCTGGCTGGAGAAATACGCTGTCCGCATGGGCGGAGGGTTTAATCATCGCTTGAATCTTTCTGAAATGGTTCTTATCAAGGACAATCATTTGAAAGTGGTTGGTTCGATCCGGGAGGCTGTGGAAAGGGCCAGAAGAAATCTTCCGGCTGAGACCAGAATTGAAGTTGAGGTAACTTCTGTGGCTGAAGCCAGGGAAGCCCTTGAGGCCGGAGCCTCCGAGCTCCTTCTGGATAATATGCCTTTAAGGGAAATGAGGAAGGTTGTCTCGATGGTAAAAGGCCGGGTGCCAGTTGAAGTTTCCGGAAAGGTTAATCTTCGCCGGGTACGCCAGGTGGCTTCTCTTGGTGTTGATTACATTTCAGTTGGTCGCCTGACTCATAGTTATAAATCCATTGATCTCAGTCTGGAAATAGAGGAGGTAAGGCTTGAATCCTGATCTTAAGGAATATGCTGATATTCTGATTCTGGGCTGTGGCATTGCAGGTGCCAGCGCAGCCCTGGAAGCTGCCAAGCACGGCTTTAAAATAATAATTGTCACCCGTTATTCGCGACTCGAGGAGTCAAATACCTATTATGCTCAGGGCGGTATTGTTTCCCTCGGCAGAGATGATAATCCTGAAATTCTCAAGGAAGATATCATTAAAACTGGCGACGGGATTAACAATCCCGAAGCGGTCGATATTCTCACGCGGGAAGGGAAGAAGCTCATTGATGAAATTTTGATAAAAGAACTGAAAATTCCCTTTACTCGAAGCAGTCCTGAGGCCCTCGATTATGCCCAGGAAGCAGGCCATTCGAGGCGCCGCATCCTTCATGTGAAGGATACAACTGGCCGCACCATTGAGGAGGCCTTTATTGCTGCCCTTAAAAAATTCCCCAACATTCGTTTTTTACCCGACCATACCGCCGTAGATCTGCTGACCATTCCCCATCACTCCCGCAATCCTCTGGCCACTTATCGGGAACCTCAATGTATTGGAGCTTATGTTCTGGAAAATCAAACCGGTCTGGTAAAGAGTATATTTGCTCCCTATACCATTCTGGCTACAGGCGGCTGTGGTGCCCTTTACCTCTATACCTCCAACCCCAGGGGCGCTATCGGCGCTGGCTATGCTATGGCTGCCCGGGCCGGTGCCAGAATTGTTAATATGGAATACATCCAGTTTCATCCTACCTCTCTTTATCATCGCGACGCCGACGGCTTTTTAATTTCTGAGACTGTCAGGGGCGAAGGAGCCAGATTGAAGACCAAGGATGGCCGAACTTTTATGGAAAAATATAGCGATAAAGGGGACCTGGCTCCCCGGGATGAGGTGACCCGAGCTATCTACGAAGAGATGATTAATACCAATTCCAACTACGTTCTGCTTGATCTGGCCTCATATGCTAAATGCGATATTAAAGAAAGATTTCCCCATATTTACCGCACCTGCCTTCAATACGGGATTGACATCACCAGGGAGCCAATTCCAGTTGTTCCAGCCGCCCATTATTGCTGCGGTGGAGTTCTGGTAGATGGCTGGGGGCGAACTTCTCTCAAAGGTCTCTATGCTGTGGGTGAGGTCGCCTGCACAGGTCTTCACGGAGCCAATCGCCTGGCCTCAACCTCGCTTCTCGAGGGCCTGGTCTGGGGAACGAGAGCTGCCCGGCATATTGCCTCCCATTTCGATCCGACTCCTCCTTATAAAGAATCAGAAATTCATCCCTGGTATTATCCCGATGTTCAGGAGGAAGTAGACCCGGCTCTCATTCAGCAGGACTGGCTGATGATCCGGTCAACCATGTGGAATTATGCGGGTATTATCAGAACCAGAAAACGACTGGAAAGGGCCAGAGCTGACCTGGAATATTTACAGCACCGCATTGAAAAGTTCTACCGCGAAGCCCGGATGGACCCGCAGCTGGTGGATTTGAAACATGGCATTCAGACAGCCATTATGATTACCCGAGCTGCTTTATCAAACCCTGTAAGTCTGGGTGCCCATTACCGTAAGGATTAAAAAAACCTCAGCCTGAATGGCTTTAATCTAAAAAATTTTCCTTCTCAGTCATTAATAATCTTCGACCGGAGCTTCCCTTTATCCCTGAAAGGTCAGAGAGCATTATTTTCCAGACGATAAGTGCTGGCTGAAGGCAATCTTTAGCCTTATAGCTAAAAATATTCTATAATATGCTAATTAAAATTGAGACAGATATGAGGAGATGCTGATGGCCTCAAGAGATTTTAGAGAAACTCTCAATTTGCCCAAAACAAACTTTCCCATGAAGGCTCAGTTGGCCCAGAAGGAGCCTGAGATTTTAAAAAAATGGGAAAGCCAGAAACTTTATCAAAAAATTTTAGCCCGAAGACAGGGCAGGCCTGTTTTCGTTCTCCATGATGGCCCGCCCTATGCCAACGGACATATTCATCTGGGTACTGCCCTGAATAAAATTCTCAAGGATTTCATTGTTAAATCAAAAACGATGCAGGGTTATCTTGTTCCCTTTCTTCCAGGCTGGGACTGTCATGGTCTGCCCATTGAAATTAAAGTTGATCAGCTTCTGGGGGAGAAGAAAAAGCAAATGTCAGTTATTGAAATAAGAGAAGAGTGTCGACAATATGCTCTCAAATTCATCCATATTCAGAGGGAAGAATTTAAACGCCTGGGTGTTTTTGGCGAATGGGAGAAGCCCTATCTGACCATGAATCCAGATTATGAGGCCGATATCATCCGATATGTGGCGGCTTTTCTGGCCTCGGGCAATATTTATAAGGGGCTGCGACCAGTTCACTGGTGCCCCCATTGCCAGACAGCCCTGGCTGAAGCAGAAATCGAGTATCGCGACCGGGTTTCACCCTCCATTTACGTTAAATTTCCAGTGCTCAGCGATCTCGGAGATAAATTTCCAGCCCTCAAGGGCAAGAAAGTAGCCATCATCATCTGGACCACAACCCCATGGACCCTTCCGGCCAATTTGGCCATAGCCCTTCATCCCGAGCATGAATATGTGGCCTTTGAATCAGGAGATGAGGTTTTTATTGTGGCCGGCCGGTTGATGCCTGTGGTGGTCGAGGAACTGGGTTTTTCTGAACCAAAAATACTGGCCAGGTTTCCCGGAAGAGAACTGGAAGGAGTTAAGGCGCGCCACCCCTGGATTGACCGGGATTCACTTGTGGTTCTGGCTGATTACGTCACCCTTGAAGATGGAACTGGCTGTGTTCACACCGCGCCTGGCCATGGCTATGAGGATTATCTCACGGGGATTCAATATGGTCTGGAAATTTATACACCTGTCGATGGTGAAGGACGCTTCATTCCTCAGGTGGAAAGATATGGCGGTCTGAATGTTTTTGAAGCCAATTCCCGCATTATTGAAGACATGAAGAGGGAAGGGACATTGCTTAAAGAAGGCCAGGTAACCCATTCCTATCCCCATTGCTGGCGCTGCAAAAATCCAGTTATTTTCAGGGCCACTTCCCAGTGGTTTATTGACCTTGATAAGAATAATCTCAGACAGAGGGCGCTTGAAGAAATCCGCAAGGTTAAATGGATACCTCCCTGGGGAGAAGAAAGAATAGCCAATATGGTGGCCGCGCGGCCTGACTGGTGTATTTCCCGGCAGCGACTCTGGGGAGTTCCCATTCCGGCCTTTGTCTGTGAGAATTGCGGTCAGGTCATCATTTCCGAAAAAATTGCCCTCCATGTGGCCGATATCTTCTCCCGGGAAGGCTCCAATGCCTGGTATTTGAAGCCGGCTGCAGAGCTTGTACCTCCAGGAACAGTCTGTCCGGCCTGTGGTTCCAGCCGTCTGGAGAAGGAAAATAATATTCTCGATGTCTGGTTTGAGTCAGGGGCCAGTCACAGTGTTCTCGGCAAAAGACCTGATCTTCCCTGGCCAGCTGATGTATATATTGAAGGTCATGACCAGTATCGGGGCTGGTTCAATAGTTCCCTGGTGGTGGGAGTTGGAGTGCGTCAGGGATCTCCCTATAAAACCTGTATCACCCATGGCTTTGTCCTGGACGAGCAGGGTCGGGGCATGTCGAAATCTCTTGGTAATTACATTGAACCAGAGGAAATTGTCTCGGTCAATGGCGCTGAGGTTTTGCGGCTCTGGGTAGCCATGCTCAATTACAAGGAAGATGCTCGTTTTGGCTGGGAAATTGTCCAGCGCCTGGTCGAGGCCTATCGGAAAATTCGCAATACCTGGCGCTTTCTCCTGGGTAATCTCTATGACTTTTCGCCAGATAAAGAATTACTGCCGAAAGAGGAGCTTCTTCTCCTCGACCGCTGGGCCCTGCAGAGGCTGACCGAGGTTGGCCGCAAAATTATCAAAGCCTATGATGAATATGAATACCATGTTATTTATCATTCCCTTACCCAGTTTTTTACCAACGATTTAAGTGCCTTTTATCTTGATGTGCTCAAGGACAGGCTTTACTGTTCTGCTGCCCGTTCAAAATTGCGCAAATCAGCTCAAACAGCTCTCTTCCTGATTCTCCGGGATACCCTTTTACTGGCAGCGCCGATTCTACCTTTTACCACTGAAGAAGCCTGGGAATTTGTGCCTCATTTTGAGGGTAAGGAGGAGTCGGTACACCTGGCTCTATTTCCCGGCTTTACCGAGCAATGGCTGGAACCTCAAGAGAGCCGCGACCTGGAGATGCTTCTGGCTATCAGGGATAAGGTCCTTAAAGCCCTGGAAGAAGCCAGAGCAGCCAAATTGATTGGCAATTCTCTTGAGGCCAAAGTGATCCTTCTCTTTCCTGAAAATTTCGAGTCCCTATTAAGGAAATATCATCAGGATTTGCCAGCTCTATTTATTGTTTCAGCGGTTGACCTTGAAAGGAGTGAGAAAGGAGAGGTTGAGGTCAGAGTGGAAGTGGCTCCAGGTCAAAAATGTTTGCGCTGCTGGAATTATTCTCCCTATGTGGGCCAGAGCCAGGAGTTTCCAGAACTCTGTTCCCGATGTGAAGCTGTGGTGCGGGGAGAGTCATGAAAAAAATATCCTGTTTCTATCATTTTCTTGTGCTCTTTCTCGTTGGCCTTGACCAGCTCTCAAAATTTCTGGTCGTCACATCGCTTTTTTTATTTCAGCGAGTGGAAATCATCCCTGGTTTTTTTGGCCTGACGCGAATACATAATCGGGGCGTTATTTTCGGCGCTTTCTCCCATCTCCAGCAGCCTGCTGCCCGGATTATTCTGACTCTCATCTCCCTTCTGGCTCTGATTATAGTTTTCATTTTTTATCTTAAAACCCCGCTGACCGAAAAAATGATCAAGCTCTCCTTTACTTTTATTCTGGCTGGTGCTATCGGCAATTTGCTTGACCGCCTGATACGGGGGTATGTCGTTGATTTTATTGATCTTCATCTAGGTCGCCATCACTGGCCCTTTTTCAACCTGGCTGATACCTGCATTACGGTGGGTGGGGTCATGCTTATTATTTTTCTTTTTATTCCTCAGAGGAGAAAAGAATGCTCCCAGTCCTCCTGAAAATAGGTCCTTTCAGTATCCATACCTATGGCGTGATGATGGCTCTGGGTGTGGGTCTGGCCCTCTGGTTTATTCTGGCTCAGGCCAAAAAACAGGGAATAAATGTGAGAATTCTGGCTGATGGGGCTTTTTACACCCTGCTTGTATCCCTGGTTGGGGCCAAACTGGTCCTCTTAGCTGCCCATTTTTCTGAATATATTCATTCTCCCGCCAGTTGGCTCAGTCTGGCTCGCTCCGGTGGAGTATTTCAGGGTGGGCTAACCTTCGGTGTGGCCTTTGCTCTCTGGTATTTTCACCGGCATCGAATCCCGACCTGGAAAACGGCCGATATTATTGCTCCCGGTCTTGCCCTCGGCCATGGTTTCGGTCGCTTTGGCTGTTTTTCAGCCAGTTGCTGTTATGGTCGGGCGACTTCATTACCCTGGGCTGTGACCTTTACCCATCCCTATGCGCATGAACTGACCGGTGTGCCTTTAAACATAGGTCTACATCCTGTCCAGCTCTATGAGGCCGGCCTTAATTTCCTTAATTTCTTTATCCTCTGGACCATCCTGAAAAAGAAATCTTTTCATGGCCAGGTTTTTTCCTTTTATATTATTAACTATTCTTTGATTCGCTATTTCACTGAATTTTACCGGGGTGACCATTCTCCCCGGGCTTTTCTCATTCTCGGGCCATCGCCCTATTTGAGCCTCTCTTTTCCCCAGCTTTTCTGTCTTCTGGGCCTGGTTGCCGGCGTGACTCTGCTGCTCATTCTTAAAGCGAGGGGAGACCGTGGAGAAACGGTTCATCGTGCCTGAGACGGAGGCAGCTCAGAGACTTGATGTTTATCTTACCAGGCGAATTGGCTCGCTGAGCCGGTCCCAGGTCAAGAAACTTATTGATCTGGGAAAGGTTCAGGTTAATGGAGAAGTCATCAAAGCGGGTTATAAGTTGAAGGGGGGCGAAATAATTGATGTTAAAATTGAGCTTCCTCCCTCTGAATTTTCCCCTGTGCCGGAAAATATCCCTCTGAATGTCATATATGAAGATGAAGATATTATTGTCATCAATAAGCCTGCCGGCCTGATTGTTCATCCCGGAGCCGGCCGCACCAGAGGCACTCTTGTCAATGCCCTTCTATTTCATTATCCGGAAGTGGCTACCGTGGGTTCGGTGGAAAGACCGGGCATTGTTCATCGCCTTGACGGGGAAACTTCGGGCGTCATGGTTGTGGCCAGATCAATTCAGGCCTATCGCTCCTTACAGCGTCAATTTAAAAACCGAGAGGTGGATAAAACCTATATTGGCCTTGTCTGGGGGAAATTTTCCCAGAAGGGTGGAAAGATTGAGTGGGCCATAGGTCGCCATCCCCATGACCGGAAGAGATTTTCGGTAAGGTCCAGGAAGCCCAAGGAAGCCATCACGATATTTTCTGTTCTTTATGAAGGGAAAGATTTTTCTGTGCTTGAAATTAAGCCCGTGACTGGCCGGACTCACCAGATAAGGGTCCATCTGGCCGCAGCCGGGCATCCTATTATTGGCGACCGGCGTTATGGCCGGAAAGAAAAGACAGCTGCCCGGCTTTTTCTGCACGCCCAGAGGCTGGCTTTTGTTCATCCCACGAAAAAGGTCTGGATGGAATTTGAAGCTCCTATCCCTGAAGAATTCAGGCTTTTCTGGAAAGGAGAGAAGGTCCAGAAAGAAGGGTAAAAGTCTTTTTTTGCAGGTTGAAAGCTTGAGACCCGGCGGTTAATTGTGTATCATATAAATCCTTTTTCCTTTGGCTTTAAGCTGCTTCACCATCGGGGCAGAAAAGTTGATTTAAATCGGAGGAGAAAAAATGAAAGATTATTCCCCTGACCAGATTCGTAATATTGCCTTGGTTGGGCATGGTTCCTGCGGCAAAACTTCCCTGACCGCAGCCTTTCTTTTTGCGGGCGGAGTGACACCTCGTCTTACCAAAGTGGACAAGGGTAACACGGTGACTGATTTTGAACCTGAAGAAATCGATCGCAAAATCTCTATCAGTGCGGCCTGCTGTTTTCTCGACTGGAAAGGTTACCGGCTGAATTTGATTGATACTCCTGGCTATCATAACTTTCTCTGGGATACCAAAGCCAGCCTCCGGGCCGTGGATGCTGCGGCCATTCTGGTTTGTGGTGTAGCTGGCGTTGAGGTGGGAACGGAAAAGGTCTGGGATATGCTGGAAGAAATGGATTATCCCCGTCTCTTTATTATCAACAAACTCGATCGAGAGAACGCCAATTTCTACCGGACTCTTGAAGATATCCATCAGTTTTTTGGCCGGAAGGCTGTTCCCATCCAGCTACCCATCGGTGAAGAGAAGGATTTTACCGGAATCATTGATTTAATCCGACAGCGGGCTTTTATTTTTGAAAGGGATGAAAGCGGTCAATTCCGGGAAGAAGAAATTCCGGCCTCACTGCAGGAAGAAGCCAGGAAGAGAAGGGAGCAGCTGATGGAAATGATTGCGGAAAATGATGAGGCTTTAATGGAAAAATATTTCGATCAGGGAGATCTGAGTGAAGAGGAGCTGAAGACAGGGCTTAAAAAGGCTGTTCTGGAAAAACAGATTTTTCCTGTTCTGGCCTGTTCGGCCCTGGCTAACATTGCCTGTCAGCCCATCCTGGATGCATTTGTTGAGCTTTTTCCTTCGCCTCTGGAGAGAACCCCCCTCAAGATTATCCGCAACGGAAATGAAGAAATCTGGTCGGCCTCGCTGGATTCACCCTTTGCTGCCCTTGTTTTTAAGACCCTTTCTGATCCATATGCTGGCCGGATTTCAATCATGCGGGTCTTTTCAGGAAGGGTTAATCCCGATGTAACTGTAAATAATACGACCAAGGATACTGAAGAAAAGCTGGGTGGGCTTTTTTACCTACAGGGAAAAGAACAGATACCAGCCGGTCAGGCCAGGCTGGGTGATATTGTCGCCACCACCAAGCTCAAGGCGACCACGACCGGTGATACTTTAGCCGCCAGAGGTTCAGATATCCTCTTTCCGCCCATTAAATTTCCTGAGCCGGCCATTTCTTTTGCCATTGAACCCAAAACAAGAGCTGATGAAGACCGCATTTCTCAGGCGACTCATCGGATTACTGAGGAAGACCCGACCATTCGCATTGAGCGGGATGCCGAAACAGGTCAGCTCCTGATCTCCGGCAATGGTCAGCTCCATGTGGAAATTACTACCGAAAAGCTGAAGAAAAGATATAACGTCGATGTTATTCTTAAGCCGCCCAAGATTCCTTACCGGGAGACAATCAAGGGTAAATCAGATGTTCAGGGTAAATATAAGAAGCAAACGGGCGGCCGGGGCCAGTATGGCGATGTCAAAATTAAGATGGAGCCTTTACCGCGAGGGGCCGATTTTGTATTTGAGGATAAAATCTTCGGAGGAGCCATTCCCAAAAATTATATCCCGGCTATAGAAAAGGGAATCCAGGAAGCCAGAAAGAAGGGGGTTCTGGCGGGTTATCCCACCGTTGATTTTAAAGTGATTCTCTATGATGGTAGCTACCATGAGGTTGACTCTTCTGATCTGGCCTTTAAAATCGCTGCCTCCATGGCTTTTAAGAAAGGGGCAAAGGAGGCCAAACCCACCCTTCTTGAGCCCATTATGAACGTGGAGGTTTATACGCCTGAAGCTTACCTGGGCGATATTATGGGTAACCTTAATGGCCGTCGGGGCAGGCTTCAGGGAGTTGAACAGAAAGGCAATATGAGAATTATCAAGGCGCAGGTGCCCATGGCGGAGATGCTGGATTTTGAACCGGCTTTAACCTCCATTACTGGCGGCCGGGGTTCCTTCATTATGGAGTTCTCCCATTATGAAGAAGTTCCGGCTCATCTTCAGCAGAAGATAATTGCTGAAGCCATCAAAGAGGGACGGGTCAAGCCTGAAGAGGAATAAAAGCTCTCTAAAAATAAAAGTTTTTAAATACCCCGGGAGGCTGCAAAAATGAGGGGACTAAAGGCTTTATTCAGTTTAATTTTTTTATTTTTATTTTGTTTTAATCAAACCTTTCCTCAGAAAGCCAGGGTTTTAACGCCAGCTGAAGAAGCCAATTTTCTGCGTTATACTCAGACAGCTGACATTGAGCGATTTTTAAGTTACGTTGATTACCTTTCGCCAGAACTTACTGTAGTCATTGCTGGCCGGACCCGTCCGGTAGCCTCTTTTGATTATCGGTATCTTTACCTGGCCATCATTAATGAAGAGGGGGTAGCTTCTCCCGATAAACTTAACCGCAGCAAACCGACCGTCTTCATTTTCGCCTCCCAGCACGGCAATGAACAATCAGGCAAAGAAGCTGCCCTTCAACTCATCCGGGATCTGGCTCTGGGCGAGATGAAACCGCTGTTAAAAAAACTTAACTTTTTGATTTTACCCCAGGCCAATCCCTACGGGAACTGGTTTGACGTCAGAGTGAATGAACAGAATCTTGACCTTAACCGGGACCATGTCAAGCTGGAAGCTGAGGAAACAGCGGCTATCCACCGGATTTTTATGACTTGGCTTCCCGAGGTGACCCTTGATCTTCATGAAAAGGGGGATGATTACTATCGGGTGTCTCTTGGCTGTGTCTCTAATTTGAATATCAATCCTGAACTTCAGCAGTTTTCCCGCCAGGTTCTTTTCCCTGAGGTCAATAAAGCTTTAGAAAAAAGAAGGATTACTTTTTTTGAATATTTGGTTAGCCAGGAAATGGGCCTGGATTCTTCAGCGGGCGTCAGATATTCCCCCGAGGAACTGGCCGGGCGGGAGACTATGTGGCGTTATTCCACTACCGATTTGAATGATGGCCGGAATAGTCTCGGTATTTATGAAACCCTGTCTTTCATTCAGGAATGTTCTTCCCGTCATGATATTCCTACCCTGGCGGAGAGAACCCGCTGGCAGTATTTTGGGATTCGAAGTCTGGTTGAAGCTGTGGCCAATCATGCGGAGGAAGTTCTAAAAATGGTGACTTCTCTGCGGAAAAATCTCCTGGAAAAGGCAGCTGTCTACAAACCCGATGACCTTATTCACCTACGGATGACCTATGCTCGGGATGATAACCAGCCGACGCTGACGATTAAGAGATTTGAGAGAACAGAAAGCCCCATCAGGGGAATTCTCAAGGTGGATAAAAAGGCAGGAGATTATCTTTTGCAAAATGAAATTGAGCCAGCTCCAGGTCCGGCCCAGTATAAAATTATCACAGAAGTAATTAAAAACTGGTTTCCCCTGGTGAAATCAGAGCTGACGGTCATGAGACCGCTGGGATATATCATTCCGGCCAGGCACGCGGATGTCATTGAAACCCTGCTTCGTCATGGAATTAAAGTGGAAATGGTTACCCAGGATCGAACGGTTGAGGTTGAGGCCTATGAAGTTATTGAGATTATCCCTTCCCGCTATGATTATCTGCCTCCGGAAAAGATTGAGGTCAGCCCGAAGACCATTCAGACCCTGGTTCGTCAGGGGGACTTTTATGTTTCCTGCGCTCAGCTGGCTGCGAATCTCATTCCCTGTCTTCTTGAGCCCCAGTCTCAATACGGACTGATTCGTTACTGGAAATATAATCTTGTTCCCGAGAAAGGCAATTTCTATGCACTGTTTAGAGTCATTAAACCCGCTGGCCTTTCCCTTTTGCCCTATCGCCCCTGGTAACCAAAAATAGGTGCCACCTTACTTATTACACCATTTTTTCTCTTTAAAAATCGGTGCCAGCTTATATATTTCACTATTTTTCAAGAAAATTGGTGCCGCCCTATGTATTCCACCATTTTTTTCTCTTGAAATTTCGTGCCATCTTAGCTATTTCCCCGTTTGAGCCATGTCAATTTTTGTTCGCAAATTCGCCATCGTAAACTCCCCATTTTTAGCTCCTAATTAGCCGCTAAAATTTGTTCCTGCTCTAATATAGGACTCAGCTTATCAGCTTTGATATAAGCATAATCGTTAGCCCAGTCTTCGGTATATTCAAGAAGATAGCAAGTAA
>Ga0078972_1000157_pt1 | contig 274792 bp, 200 predicted proteins | sample YelNatPaOPGAMG01_FD_67568 | JGI IMG/M metagenome (GOLD analysis project Ga0078972, IMG submission 67568) | Hot spring thermophilic microbial communities from Obsidian Pool, Yellowstone National Park, USA - OP-RAMG-01 (SPADES assembly) (version 2) | ecosystem: Environmental > Aquatic > Thermal... | reverse complement strand
CTTTATCGCATTTCTAACATTTTCCTTTTTTATTCAATGTTTTGCTGCTGATGTTAGTTATTTTGGGGTCATCAAATCGCAACACTATCGCCAGACAGATTCCTCAACAGTGTCACAGTTAACCACAAATGGCTTTGGTTTTAATGCATTTGTAGTTGCCAATCAAAACGGCGTTTTGACTAATGCGAGCGTCTCCCGTTCCGGTTCGAGCCAGACACACTGGCTCTTACCAGAAACAGATGACAGAGTATGGCGATACACTGAATTTTTTAATTCTTTATCAGCATTAGACAGCGCATATCCGGTAGGAAATATTTTAAATCCTGTCAACTATACAATGAAAATGTATACCGTTAACGATGGTATTAAAACGTCAAATCTGAGGTTCTTCTTAGTCCTTCTTCCATTATCCTGGCCAACAACTCCACAAGTCTTGAACTTTGACGAAGCGCAAGCAATTAAACCTGATGAAGACTTTACGTTAAGTTGGAATGATCTCGGAGGGAGTTCCCTTGATATTGTTCAAGTCTTAATTGTTGATTCAGTAAGTAACATAGTATTCATGTCCCCTGCACCGCTTTCTGAAGGCGCTCTTAATGGCGCTTCTCGTAATATAACAATTCCTGCAAATACCTTGCCGGAAGATACTACACTGGAAGGACATATCATAATTGCAAAACCTGGCAGTCCTGATTTGAGTTATACCAACGCCACAGGGATAGCAGCGCTTGCAAAGGACACAATGTTCCCAGTTAAAACAAAATCGCTACGGCCTGTTATTAAATACCTGAAAAAACAAAGCAACCTTGTTATGTCCTGGTCTGAACAGGGATTCAAACTTCAAAAAAGCGAAGATTTGATAAACTGGACTGATGTGCCAGAAAACCCGCAAAATCTCTACCAAACAACCATCATTCAAACCCAGCCAAAAATGTTTTTCAGATTAATAAAATAAAAGCCATCGGAATTTCAAAACACCAGTCGGCTGTTTAAACAGAATTATTTTCTTTTTGTAACTTTTTACAATTACCTGACTCTTTTATAATGAATAAATTAATATAAATATATTGAATGGTTTGAAAACTATGAAAAACGTTAAGGAAATAAAATCAACTGAATTCGTACAAGAAGTGTTGAATTCTGACACACCTGTGGTAGTGGACTTTTACGCTCCATGGTGTGGTCCATGCAAAATGCTCGCACCAGTTCTTGAGCGGTTGGCGGGGCAGTATAACGGAAACGTCAAGTTCGTTAAAGTTAATGTGGACGAGGCTCCTATGTTAGCAGCAACTTATAACATCAGCGGAGTCCCTACAATCATGATATTCAAGGGTGGGAGAGTTGCTGATGTATATGTAGGCTTTTCGACAGAGGGTGCGTTGAAGAAAATGATCGACAGAGTCGCACCGTCACAGAACGAAGAAAGTGGAAGTTCTTGTTCGGGGGGCAGTTGTTGTTGTGGATGGTAAAAAAACAATTAATAATTTAGAAAGGTTTGTAATATGACCACTGAAAGAGCCATTAGGATTCTAGCAGGAACGCTTGTGTTAATTGGCACCGCGCTTGCCCATTGGGTAAGTCCATGGTGGCATATTCTGCCGGCATTTGTTGGTTTAAACCTTATTCAATCCGCATTCACGGGGTTTTGTCCGGCGGAAAATATCCTGAAAAAATTAGGCATCGGCAAGGATAATAAATCATGCTGTCAACAATAATTACGGTCCTCATTGGTGCTGGTTTTGGTGCACTAATGGGGTATTTTGGACAATGTTCGAGTGGAACATGTCCTTTAACATCCACGTGGTGGCGTGGTGCCATTTATGGTGCAACAATTGGGCTTCTTGCATCACTACTTTCCGGAGGAATGTCCGGCTGTGCAAAGCAGGATGATACAAATTCGGCTGTTGTTCCAATTACAAAACAGGAGGAATTTGATAATCTGGTCTTAAAGAACAATATGCCTGTAATTGTAGATTTTTATGCTGACTGGTGCCCGCCATGCCGACGGTTGGCTCCGATCTTAAAAGACTACGCTAATCAATATACCGGTAAAGTTGCAGTTGTTAAGGTTAATGTGGATAAAATGCCGGACATAGCCAAAAAATATGGCATTAATGCAATCCCTACTTTAATAGGGTTTAAAAACGGAAATATACAATTCCAACAAACAGGCGTTCCTCCGTCAGATGAACTGAAAAAATACTTCGATTCATTATTAAAGTAAATTTGTAAGTAGATATCTTATTTAATTCAAAAATAATCATAAATCTGCGGTATTTATTAACATCAATTATTTACATGGTTTTATAAAAAGCCGGGGACCTATTACTTTTTCCTTGATAAAACTTGATATTACTATTTTCATTTTGTTTACTAATTGTTCATGGATGAATTTAAAAAATTGAGAGTCGGGGTTCTCGGCTCAGGAAAAGGCAGTAACTTTGTCGCCATTGCAGATGCATGTCAGAGCGGCAAAATTCCTGCTGAAGTTGTTATTGTTTTGAGCGATGTCCCTGATGCTGGAATTCTTGAAAATGCAAGAAAACGTGGAATACCGGCACGTTATATACACCCCGGAAAATACAAGACTAAACTCGATGAAGTTTCTGAACCCGAGTATATCAAAGCATTAAAAGATGCGGGGGTTGAACTTGTGGCTTTGGCTGGATTCATGAGGATATTAAAGGGGGAATTTCTTAAATCTTTCCCAATGCGGGTCATAAATATTCACCCATCTTTGCTCCCGGCATTTCCCGGTTTGCAAGCTTGGAAACAAGCCCTCGAGTACGGAGTTAAAATAACGGGATGCACTGTCCACTTTGTTGATCAGGGGATTGATACCGGTCCGATTATCGCTCAAAGAGCAGTACCGGTTCTTGACAATGACACACCGGAAACTTTACATGTGCGGATACAAAAGGAAGAATGGACTTTATACCCCGAAGTCATAGGAGGTATTGCGAGAAACGAGATTTTTGTCGATGGAAGACGGGTTTTCTGGAAAAAGTCAGTTTAAAAATTATAAAATTAAATTAAAATAAATAGCGGGTAAGAAATGAACAACAATAATAATCCAAAACCGAAATTGAAGTTCGGGCTTCCGAAAGGCAGCCTGCAGGAGGCTACTATTGCCAAAATGGCAAAGGCGGGCTTCAATATTTCTGTAAGTAGTCGTTCATATATCCCTTATGTTGATGACGAAGAATTGGAAATCAGGTTAATCCGCGCTCAAGAGATAAGTAAATATGTCGAGCATGGTTACCTTGACTGCGGAATAACCGGGTTAGACTGGATTTTAGAAAATAATTCAAAAGTTCATGAAGTTGGAGAATTTATATTCAGTAAAGCAACAAGCCAACCAGCCCGCTGGGTTTTATGTGTGCCCGAGGATTCCCCAATAAAATCGATTCAAGACCTACAGGGTAAAAGGATTGCAACAGAAGTTGTAAACATAACGAAAAAATTTCTTAAAAAGCATGGTGTAAAAGCCGAAGTAGAATTTTCATGGGGCGCCACAGAGGTCAAAGCACACGAACTTGTTGACGCTATTGTGGAACTTACAGAAACCGGAAGTTCCCTTAAGGCAAACAGATTAAGAATAGTAGAAACCGTTCTGGTTTCAACACCGAGGCTGATAGCAAACCATAATTCATGGAAAGATCCATGGAAACGGAAAAAGATAGAAACTATTGCAATGCTTTTGCGTGGCGCCCTTGAGGCAGAATCAAAGGTCGGTTTAAAAATGAACGTGGCTGAAAAAGACCTTGAGAACCTTTTAAAATCATTACCGGCTTTAAGAAATCCAACAATTTCTCAGTTGAGTCAGAAAGGATGGTTTGCTATAGAAACAGTTATTGATGAGCATATTGTCAGGGATTTAATACCGCGTCTGAAAGAACTTGGCGCGGAGGGTATTATTGAATATCCGTTGAATAAAGTGGTATATTAAAAAATAACAATTAGTTAAGAAAGGGAAAGAAATATGGGATCGCTAAAGAAAAGAAGAAAAGCAAAGATCAACAAACACAAAAGAAGAAAGAAACTGAAGATGCACAGACACAAAAAGCGCACCTGGCAGAAATAAGTCAGGTTCAGTTTCTTTTAAAAACATAGAAAGGGCGTTGGCGTGATTTTTTGATTAACGCAATAACGCTAACGCTTTATGAATTTTAAGAATTTCATTTTGCTCTGGCTTGCTGCTCTGGGTTTATTAATCACCAGTGGATGTAAGACTATAACTCCACATTCGGACAATAAATCCGGTCGGCAGAAGGATGGTTTTTTATGGAATGAGGCGGGGAATTTCAAAATTGAAACAACACTAAAACCTGAAGTTGAAGACCGCGCCGAAGCGCTTGCCAGATATGCGAATGCGTTAAGGTTTGAAATCAAAAACGATCTAACCAACGCCCTTGAGAACTACATTCAATCAGCATTAAAAGATCCATCGAATGATGAACTGGTCATCAATGTTGTTAATATTTTGATTAACCGTAAGGAAACTAATCGGGCATATCAAATCCTTGAAAAGGCATGTCAAAAAAAAGATGCTTCTCATAACGTCCGTGAAAGGTTTGGATATATTCAGTTATTAAATGGCAAAACCAATGAGGCAATTCATGTTTTTGAGTCAATCCTTAAAGAAGTCCCGGATCATCCCCGTGCATCTCAAAACCTTGCTTTCATTTATTTGCAACAGAAAAACAAAAATAAGGCAAAAAAAATCCTTATAAATCTCATTGAATCTAAAAATATAAGATTGGATAACCGGTTAGAAGCTGCGGATTCCGTTGCCAACATAATTCAACTGGATGCGGAACTAAAAACAAATTTACTCCCCGCCTTAACAAATCTGTTAGAATCTCTTAAAATTGGGTTTCCACGCACCCGTGAAACTTCACCAATTACACTCAAATTAGCAGAAATATATGAAAAAGCGGGATTATTTCAGGAAGCGGCTGATTTATATAAAGAGCTTTACTCATATTTTTCTGATAATGCGCAGATGAGGGTTGCAGTCAGGGAAAAGTTGATGAATCTTTACATTCTCAGTGGTAATAGAACCAATGCAATTCAGCAGGTAAAAGCCATAATCGCTGAGCAGCCTACTAACCCAAATGCCTATTATTATCTTGGAAGTCTCTACTATGAGATTAAAGATTATGACAAAGCCGCAGAGGTCTTGCAGCGCGCTTTGGTCTTAAACCCAGATTTTGAGCCAGCTTATTATGACATTGCAGGCGCCTATATTAATGCTAATAAGCCTGATGAAGCCCTGAAATATCTGAATCGGGCACGAGAACGTTTCCAGAAGCGTAGATTCATACTTGAATTCTACACAGGTATAGCATATGCCCGTAAAAAGGATTATAAATCATCATTGAAAGCGTTAACCGAGGCAGAAATAATTGCCAAGGCTTACGAAACAAATCGTTTGACTGCTCCATTCTATTTTCAATTGGGTGCAACATTTGAAAGAAATGGGGATTACAAAACAGCAGAAAAATATTTCGATAAATGTCTTAGTCTTGATCCTAATTTTTCGGAGGCTTTAAACTATCTCGGTTACATGTGGGCGGATTTAAACATTAACCTTAATAAGGCTAAAGTGTTGATTGAAAAAGCCCTTAAACTTGAACCTGATAATTCGGCATATCTAGATAGCCTCGGTTGGGTTTATTTCAGACAAAAGAAATTTAATAAAGCATTACAATACTTAGAAAAAGCAGCAAAATTATCCAAAGAGCCGGACGCAACGATTTTTGAACATCTTGGCGATGTTTATTATGAGTTGAAGCAGTGGGAAAAAGCCCGTGATTACTGGAAAAAATCTCTTGAGATTGAATCTAATCCAAAAGTCGAAGAAAAACTCCGCAAATTGCAGGAAAAAAATCCTAAGTAATTATCCACGTTTGAATTTCTTTAAAATAATTCTTGCTATTTTATTAATCCGGGTAAAACTGGTTTAAAGCTATGGAAACAAATAAGAATTCACGTACGTTTTTGAAAAAGGGTTCATTTCCCCAAGACAGTAACTCGACTCCGACAAGGAGAGAGTTCATAAAAACAACAGCCACATTAGTGGCAGGGGCTGCATTGGCAAAAACCGCTATACCGTTTGTTCACGCAGCGGAAAATAACACTATAAAAATTGCGTTGATTGGATGCGGTGGTCGTGGAACAGGTGCCGCAGGACAGGCGCTATCTACGAAAGGTCCAACAATTTTATGGGCGATGGCAGATGTTTTCCCGAACAGATTGCAGAACAGCCTAAATATCCTCAAAGGAAGACATGGGAATCAGATTGATGTTCCACCTGAACGACAATTCATCGGGCTCGATGCATACAAAAAAGCAATGGATACCCTTGATAAAGGCAGCGTAGTGATTCTCGCAACCCCGCCAGCGTTCAGACCAATACATTTTGAATATGCCGTAAACAAAGATTTGAATGTTTTTATGGAGAAATCATTCGCAGTCGATGCTCCTGGAATCAGAAGAGTCCTTAAAGTGGGCAAACTTGCTCAGGAAAAAAATTTAAAAGTTGCTGGCGGTCTAATGAGTCGCCACTATAAACCGCTTGAGGAAGCTATCGAACAAATTCACAAAGGTATCATCGGTGATGTTATTACTGCATGGGCTTATCGGATGCATGGTCCGGTTGGAATTTCGCGAAAAGCGCCTGGTATGACAGAACTTGCATACCAGATTGCAAATTACAGTTGCTTTACATGGCTTAACGGGAGTTTTATTGTTGACTGGCTCATCCACAACATTGACGTGTGTTGCTGGGTCAAAAATGACTGGCCTGTTTCAGTTCAGGGCATGGGGGGCAGACAAGTCAGAAAAGAACCCGATCAGCTGTTCGATCATTATATGGCTGAATATACATTTGCCGATGGCACGCGGATGGTCGCTCAGGGGCGTCATATCAGCCAGTGCTGGGATTTCTTCGGCGATGTAATTCACGGAACAACAGGCTGCGCTGTTCTGGGTGAAGGCATTCCAAATCCGCGTATCTTCAAAGGACACCGCACAGATAGCGATAAAATAATATGGCAATACAAAGGACCACCTTGCGATCATTACCAGGTTGAACATGATTTGTTATTCGATGCAATCCGGAACAATAAACCATACAATGAGACAGAACGTTGCGCTAAATCCAATTTAACCGCAATTATGGGACGGATGGCATGCGAAAGTGGCAAGTTGATTACCTGGGAGGAAGCATTCAACTCGAATCTTGAACTTGCACCCGGACTTGAGAACTTTACATTAGATTCTCCACCTCCGGATTCAGCAAAGCCCGATGCAAACGGAAATTATCCCATTGCAATGCCGGGAATTACAAAAGCATTATAACACTAATAAAAAAGGTATACCTTGGGATATTAAAAACAGCGGGCGAATTTAAACTCTCGCCCGCTGTTTTTTCAGAATAATATTTTTTAAAATATTTCTAATTACTATTTCACAAGGTTGCGGACAAAACGTTCCATGCGGTCGAGTCCTTTTTCAATATTAGTCATACTCGTCGCATAACTGATGCGGATATAATCATCGGCTCCAAACGCAATACCAGGAACTGCAGCAACCTTTTCTTGCTCAAGGAGTTTAGCGCAGAATTCTGTGGATTTCAGTCCTGTGCCTGATATGTTCGGGAACAGGTAGAATGCGCCCTTTGCGTTAACACATGAAATCCCGGGCATGCTATTCAATCTTTTCCACGCATACATTCTGCGCTTTGAATATTCTTCGAGCCATATTTTCAAATGGTCCTGCGGTCCTTTAAGAGCCGCAAGCGCTCCTTTTTGGGCAAAAGAGGTTGGATTACTTGTGCTGTGGCTCTGGACTGCATCAATAGCCTTTGCTATTGGCTCAGGGGCAGCCAGATACCCAAGCCTCCATCCAGTCATTGAATAAGCTTTTGAAAAACCATGGACAATAATTGTATGCTCATAATGCGCCTTTGAAAATGTGGCAACGCTCTTATGAACTGCTCCATCATAAACCAATTTGTCGTAAATCTCATCGCTCATTATGAGGATACCTTTTTCTACACAAATATCGCCAAGCGCCTTAATTTCTTCCGGCGTATAAACCGTGCCAGTCGGATTGCTCGGTGAATTAAGGATGAATAGTCTGGTGCGTGGGGTAATAGCGGCACGTAATTGTTCGGGGGTTACTTTGAATTCGGTTTTATCTGTGGTTTCGATTATTACAGGTTTTGCACCGGCAAGTTTAACCATTTCAGGATAACTCAACCAGTATGGCGATGGAATAATCACCTCGTCTCCTTCTTCACATGTAGCAAAAATGACATTAAAACATGAATGTTTGCCACCACATGAAACAATTATCTGAGACGGCTTATATTCCAATCCATATTCCTGTTTAAACTTATCTGCTATTGCCTGCCGGAGTTCAGGAATACCGCTACTTGGGGTGTATTTTGTGAACCCTTCGGAAAGTGCTTTTGCTGCCGCTTCCTTGATATGTTGAGGCGTGTCGAAGTCAGGCTCCCCTGCCCCGAATCCCACCACATCCTCGCCTTGGGCTTTTAGCGCCTTTGCCTTTGCGTCTATTGACAAGGTCAGCGAGGGCGTCAATGATGCCGCTTTAGTCGAAATTTTGTATTCCATACCGCAGTCATTTAACCATCATTTATAAAAAAATCAATAATAACATTATAAAAATTTTTAATCTTTATTTGAATATCTAATATGGTTAAATGATAAGTATGAAAACAATAGGGAAAAACTCTAATGGATTTAATCTTTCGAGGCTGGCTTATGGTTGCTGGCGGGTCGCTGGTTCTAATCCGCGGGAGCTTACAGCGGAAAACGAAAAAGCGGGCATTCAAGCTATTATAACAGCTTATGAAGCCGGCTACACAGTCTTCGATAATGCAGATATTTACGGAGGAGGAGCCGCAGAAATTTTATTAGGCAAAGCTTTGAGAGAAGTTTCAGGAATGCGTAAAAATGTGGTTATCGTTACCAAGTGCGGTGTCAGACGAGCGGGAGATCCAAAACCTGAATTTCCATACCGCTACGACTTTTCAAAAGAATATATTATAAGTTCCTGCGAAAATTCATTAAAGAGACTTGGCATCGACTCTATAGACATTTATCTGTTGCATAGACCAGATTATTTATGCGATCCGGCAGAGGTTGCTGAGGCATTTGAAAAGCTGCATTCGCAGGGAAAGGTAAAAGCCTTTGGTGTAAGTAATTTTTCGCCATCTCAAATCACGATGTTGCAAAAGTATTGTCCCTTCAAAATAATAACCAATCAAATTGAAATAAGTTTATTAGAAACATCGGCTTTTGAGGACGGAAGACTCGACCATTGTATCACCGAAAAGATAATTCCAATGGCATGGAGTCCTTTGGGCGGGGGTTTAATCTTTCAGGAAACAAAATATTCAATAACGAAAGCTTCACCAGATAAGGTTGAGAGAGTACGTCAAGCATTACTTAAAATTTCATCAAAATATGGAACGTCATCATCTGTGATAGCATTAGCATGGCTACTGAAACATCCTTCGCAAATTATGCCTATTGTAGGTTCAATAAATCCCGAAAGAATCCGTGAAGCAGCCAAGGCAGATGATATTGAACTAACCCGGGAGGATTGGTATTATCTTTATGAAGCCTCTCGTGGATCAAGGCTTCCGTAATTTTAAAAACATGAGCGAATATTACAGGTGCTTTATAGCGGTTGTGCCTGATGATTCAGTGATAGACGAGTGCATCAGGGTACGCGATAAACTTAACAGGAAGATTCAGAGCGAGTTTATCCGATGGTGTTCCCGTCAGCAACTCCATCTGACATTGAAATTCTTCGGGAATGTTGAAATTGGCAGAATCGAAGATTTAAAGTTGAGATTTAGAGATATATGCAGTCAGTTCAGTGCTTTTAATTTATCAATAGAAAACTTAGGGGCGTTTCCGAATATTAACTTCCCGCGTGTTATTTGGCTTGGGGTCAAGGGAGACATTGAAAAACTTATGGGACTGCAAAAGGCTTTAAACCTGGGACTCGCAGACTTTGGAGACAATAAAGAAGAGAATGAATTTAAGCCGCATTTAACCCTCGCGCGGATTAAAAATGCACCGCCAAAGGAACAGAAGAAAATTGGTGAAGGAATAAAGGAAATGGCGGATAAAATAGGTAGTCCCGGTTCATGGAAAGTGCAATCTGTAGTCCTGATGCAGAGCATTCTCGACCCCGCAGGCGCAATATATCAGGCTCTTGAAAGAGCAGATTTAAAATAACTATTTCTTTTAAGCCTTCCAGACCTTGCTTTTGAATTCCGGGAATTCGCCCATTGCATTCCGGGTGTCAACGATACATTTTGCCCATTCGCCAAGTTCTCTGTAATTAATAGCTTTATGCGCTGTGGCGATCAATACAATGTCGTACACAGAAATTTTCTCCTTTGTCCATTCAACAGATTTTGTTCCTGCCCAATTAGAATGTTCGCGACTTGGTTTGATTACAGGAATATATGGATCATAGTAATCCACTTCTCCACCCATACCAGCAATCAAATCCATAAGATGATAACTGGGCGATTCGCGGTCATCGTCAACATCTGCTTTGTATGCAAGTCCAATAACAAGCACTTTGCTGCCTTTAACAGACTTGCGTTGTTCATTCAAAGCATCAATGACTTTTTTCAATACATAATTAGGCATTGAAGTATTTATTTCTCCGGCAAGTTCTATAAAGCGGGTATGCTGTCCATATTCGCGAGCTTTCCATGTTAAGTAAAACGGATCTATCGGGATACAGTGTCCACCAAGTCCTGGACCCGGATAAAATGCCATGAACCCGAAAGGTTTCGTTTTAGCAGCATTGATAACTTCCCAAATATCGATTCCCATTGCGGCATAGACAACCTTTAATTCATTCACAAGAGCAATATTGACGCTTCTGAAGATGTTTTCGAGAAGTTTGACTGCCTCTGCAACTCTGCATGATGAGACCGGAACAACTGTTTTTACTGCGATACTATAAAGTTTAATGGCTTTGTTAAGGCATTCAGGGGTAAGTCCGCCAACTACCTTTGGAATTTCGCGAACTTTGCTCATCGGATTGCCCGGGTCTTCCCGTTCCGGTGAAAACGCGAGATGAAAGTCAACACCGGCTTTCAAACCGCTCCCATCTTCGAGTACCTTGCGGAGATCTTCATCAGTTGTTCCCGGATAAGTTGTAGATTCAAGAACAACAAGAATACCTTTATGCAAATAAGGAGCGATGGATTTACCAGTGTTTAAGACAAAAGAAATATCAGGTTCACGTTGCGGTGTGAGCGGTGTAGGCACGCATATTATGACCGCTTCGACTTCTCTGACTAAAGAGAAGTCTGTTGAAGCGACAAGTCTTCCTTGTTTCCTCATTGAATCAAGGTCTTCAGACTTGATATGCTTTATATAACTAACCCCGGCATTAATTTTCTCAACTTTTAAAGGGTCAATATCCAGACCTACAACCTGCGCTCCGCTCCTTGCAAATTGAATGGCAAGCGGAAGCCCCACATACCCCATACCCACAATGGCGATTTTCATAATGGCATTTTATATAGAAAGTTTTGCAAGAGTTTGCAATAAAAATTGTGTTAACGTTTTTGAAAACATCACATAGAATACAGAAATACCGGTCATTTTTGCAAGGACAACCTATTTGGGGGAATTAAATGCAAGACAAGTAGCAACAGCCCGATGTTGCGATCTTCTCTTTGGTTCTGTAGATACACTTACTGGTGAAAATCCTTTACCGGCGAATATATAGTCAATCCTTAGCCATGGTCCAAATAATGAAATCGGATTCCGCGTATCCCCGGGGAAAGTATATCCCCAACCAATTCCACACTCTTTAAATGAATCAAGGGCTATCTGAGTAAACTCGCGATAAATTGGTCCGTAATTTGGGATATTAAAGTCGCCTGATGCGATGAATGGCAGCTCTTCGTTTTTTAAAACAGAAATCAAATGCTCATACATAATGTTCCGTTGCTGCCAACTCTGATCAAACTCTGACCTAATATTTTCAAACCTTCCATTTTTATAAAAAATACCTACTAACCCTGCAAAAAGTCTCAAACCAAAGACACGGTGTAAATCACTTCTTGGACTTGGAATGTGAATATTATATATTGCCACCCGGTTGCTTTTGAAATCAATTTCAAATCTTGCTCCTAAAATTCGATAAGGTTTGTCAGGAAGTGTTATATTCGTTGCGGTTAATATTTTATATTTAGTTAAAATCGCAAATTCCCCGATCTGAAAGTGCCTGAACTCAGGGAATGAATTTGTGAACTGTCGCCCCCTGCTGGATGCCTCCTGCAGAAGAACTATATCGGGATTCTGTGCTTTTAGGAATGGAGACAGACTCTCTTTGTTGTCTTGTCCAATATTGTTTGTAAGGACTACAATTTTTTCTCCTTCGATATTTTTGGAAAATCCTAAATTGAATTTGGAGGTAAAGAAAAACCAAATAAGAAGACAGATGGCTGAAAGAATTAATAATCTACGGTAAAAGTACAAGTTAACAAGAGTTATAAAAAATAATGGTATTAGCCAGATATTCTGCGGAAGATAAGTAGCCACAGCGGTTAACCACCATCTTTGTCCTAATATTTCAATGCATGCTGAATAGAAAATTAGGAATGTTAAATAAAAAATATTGCAGGCAAGGATGGCTCGCCTGAACCATACCAGGAATAATTTAAATGGCGAATTTTCATCATGTCGCCTCTGTAATGCTTTAATTAACCAATCGGCAAACAAATCAAATAATTCGCCTTTGCTATTTTTATTCCCGGTTTTATCTTCCGTTTCCATCTACTCCCTATTAGACTGAATGATACACGTTTTTACCATTCTTTAAAGAGGTATTTAAAAAACTGAATATGAAATTTATTTAAAAAATGCCATAGGAGTTTAAAAAAATACGGTTATCCGGGCAGAAAAAACAGTGCCATTTTCAATGTTTTAATAATTCAAGAATGAAATGAGAAATAAAATACCAATGACTTATTATCCCCTCAAAACCGAACCCGAAGAATCTTTAGCTACAAAATCTTAATTCTTCCGCAATTTATTTTTCGAGTTGTTGACTATGGTTTTATTCTAAACCGTCATTATTTCTTTTTCCTTCTTTGCAAGGAGTTCGTCTATTTTAGCAATATATTGATCTGTCAGTTTCTGAACCTCTTTTTCGAATACCTTAAAATCATCCTCGCTTATAGCGTGGGCTTTCAGTTCTTTTTTAAGGTGTTCTATTGCTTCGCGGCGGATATTTCTGATTGCGACTCTACCATCCTCTGCCATTTTCTTGACAAGTTTATCAAGTTCTATGCGTCGTTCCTGACTCAATTCCGGAAGGACGATCCTGATAACTTTTCCCTGAACAGCCGGGTTTACACCAAGATTACTTTTTTGGATTGCCTTTTCTATAGCAGTTACGGTTGATGCATCCCATGGCTGGATAACTATAACACGCGGCTCAGGGGTAGTGATGCCTGCCAATTCACGAATCCTCATTTGCGAGCCATAAACTTCAACCATTATATTTTCAACCAGTGCCGGCGATGCCTTGCCTGTCCGAACCCCGGCAAATTCATGCTGGATAACCTGTTCGGTTTTTATCATCTTTTCCTCAGTTTCCAATAGGATTTCGTCTGGCGTCATAATTCCCTCGTGTTTTTCAGGTTTTCTGAATGCCTTTTATAGATTTATATAAAAGTTGTCAATATTCCTTTATAAATTTCTTAACTTTTTTGTTTTATTTTACATTTTAAATATTCTCAATTAATTTATCGTGTCAAAAATGACACTGACAAGTGAATACGACTATGAATTGCCGGAAGATTTGATCGCACAGTATCCCTCGCCGAATCGCGAGGAATCGCGATTGCTTGTTTTAGAAAGGGCGTCGGGGCAAATCTGGCATAAAAAGTTCCCTGATTTAATTAGTTTTTTGAACCCAGGGGATGTTATTGTCTTGAATAATACGCGCGTAATACCTGCCCGATTACGCGGTATTAATGTCCGTTCCGGTGGGGCTATAGAAGTCCTCCTTTATGAACAAAATTGTATAAACGACTGGTGGAGTATGTTAAAACCTGGAAGGCGGGCACGCCCTGGGACACAAATCCAATTTTATGATAAAGCTGGTCGTAAAACCCCTATCTATGCCACAGTGGTTGAGGTAAATGACGAGGGACATCGCCGTCTCCAATTTCACAATACAAAAAATATTTTAAATGACCTTTATAATCTTGGCGAACCTCCCCTACCCCCTTATATCCGAAGACAAGCGGATTTAGTATTTGATGCGGAAAGATATCAGACTATATTTGCAAAAATCCCAGGTTCTGTTGCAGCGCCTACAGCAGGCTTGCATTTTTCCGATTCAATTCTGAAATCTCTTGCTGAAAAAGGGGTTAAAATTGCTTATGTGACCCTACATGTAGGTATTGGAACTTTTGCGCCTGTAAAAGCTGAAGAAATCGAAAATCATAAGATGCATGAGGAATGGTTTGAGGTTCCTGAAGATGCGGCAAAAATAATAAATGATGCAAAGTCAAACGGGAAAAAAGTGCTCTGTGTCGGGACAACCACTATCCGTACACTTGAAACAGTCGCATCAAGGAACGCAGGAAATATCATTCCTATGAAAGGTAAAACAAACCTTTTTATTTATCCCCCTTACGAGTTTAAAGTTGCTGATTTGTTATTGACTAACTTTCATCTTCCACGTTCAACTCTTCTGATGCTTGTCTGTGCATTTGCAAGTCCCGGAAAATTAAACGGAAAAGAACTTATTTTAAAAGCTTATAAAGAAGCAATAAATTACAGATACAGGTTTTATAGTTACGGAGATGCCATGCTGATAATATAATAAACAATAATGGTTGCCACAAGAAACGATAAAAACAGTTTGCCATATATAATTATTAATATGGCTATGAGTGCCGATGGCAAAATTGCCACAGCAGACCGCGCTATTCATTCTTTCGGCAGCAGCCGTGATCTCGATAATTTATACAAGTTAAGGGCACAAGCCGATGCGGTAATGTGTGGTGCCCGGACAGCAGAAATTGATGGCGTAACACTCGGCACCGGCGGAGAAAAATACAAGAAAATGAGAATTAAAAACAAACTCGCGCCACACCATATAAGAATAATCGTTAGCGGTTCCGGTTCGATTAATACAAACGCTGAGGTTTTTAAATCAAAAATATCTCCCATCATCCTTATTACAAAAAAATCTATTGAAGACAAAATCCTGAATAAGTTAAGGAATGTTTCAGATGATGTTATATTATTTGGCGATAAAGAGATAGATTTCAAAAAGGCACTGGCTTTTCTGAAAGAAAAATGGAATGTTAACGTGCTGATATGTGAGGGTGGCGGAGAACTAAATTCGTCGCTACTTAAACTGGGACTTGTCAACGAGATTTATGTTACAATCTGCCCCTATATTTTCGGTGGGGAAAAAGCACCAACTATTGCTGATGGCGATGGTATTACATTATTGAAAAACGCAGTTAATTTGAAATTGATATCCGGTAAGTTAATAGAATCGGAAGTCTTCTTACACTATAGGGTCGAAAAAAAATCTTGATATTAAAGGAGGTTTTGTAATAAAAATTACACAGTATGAGTATAAACAGGGCGGAAAGTTGGGGGAAAACGGTAGATGGTATGGCAAGGTGGTATTGCGTAAGGACGCAACCGCGGCATGAACATATAGCCGCTGCCACTTTGACGCGACAATACCAGTTTGAAGTATTCCATCCAAGAATTAAGTTTAAAAGATCAACATTCCGTGGTGCGGTCTGGTGTGATGAACCTTTATTTCCATCGTATATCTTCGTTAAATTCAGCTTTTATAACCATTTAAGAACAGTTAATTATGCACACGGTGTAGCGGGTGTTGTACATTTTGGGGAGTTTTACCCGCAAATCCCAGAAGAGACAATCCGCGAGCTAAGAAGTTATGTAAACGAAGACCATGTTTACGAGGTAGTTAACGATTTTACCGAAGGCGAAGAAGTTGTCATCGGTGAAGGGATATTCAAAGGGTTATCCGTTGTGGTTCTCCGCCCCATGCCCGGAAGCCAGAGAGTGCGTGTTTTGATGGAATTTTTAGGCCGGCAGACTGAAATAGAAATGAACAAAAGCGATTTAGTAAAACCAAGCCACAAATACAAAGTAGAAATTTTCAGAGAAAACCGCTGTGAACAATAATTTATTAATTTATCAATAATATTTAATTGCCATATATTACCGCGCGATACCCCTTTGTGAAGTCTTAATAAACTCAATAAGTTCCCTTATTTGTTCGAAATTCGGCAATTCTTTCTGTATCTTTTCAATGGCATCCGATGTATTTAATCCCTCGCGGAAAATAATTTTATATGCCTGACGAAGAGCAGATTGAACCTCTTCTGGAACATTGTTCCGTTCCATTCCTACCTTGTTTATAGTTTTCGTTTCGGCCGGATTTCCGTCTGCGAGCATGTATGGTGGCACATCCTGAACAACTTTAGAACATCCCCCGACAATTGCCATCTTACCGATCCTACAGAACTGATGGACTGCGGCTAATCCACCAATCACAGCGTAATCTTGTACAATAACATGACCGGCAAGTGTCGCAACATTTGACATTATAACATGATTCCCAAGAACTACATTATGGGCAATATGGCAATATGCGAGAATATGGTTATATGAACCAACAATCGTGCACTCCTTGTCCCCTGTTGCGCTATGGATTGTGACATATTCACGAAAAGTATTGAAATCGCCTATTACGGTTTTCGTTATACCGCCTTTGTATTTTAAATCCTGAGTTTTTAATCCTATAGAGGCAAACGGATAAATTTCATTTCCTTTCCCGAGTGTCGTGTAACCATCAATAACAACATGAGAATGCAGCCTGCAATAAGGACCAAGAATTACATTTTTCCCAATAATACAATAAGGTCCAATTTCGCATCCCTCGCCAATCTGGGCTTCAGGATGAATAATCGCTGTCGGATGAATAATTGCTGACGGATGGATCATTTTTCTACTCACTTTTGCCCTTAAATTGTCCTGAAAATTAAATCAGAAAAGTTATTTGTCGATTAACATGAAAGTTACTTCAGCTTCACTAACTACTTCGCCGTCCACCGAGCAAGTCCCTTTCGCCTTACCGATTTTACCCCGGGCTTTAAGAAGTTCGATATCAATGACTAATGTATCTCCGGGTCGTACCGGTTTTCTCCATTTAACGTTTTCGGCGGACATAAAGTAAGCCAGTTTTCCTGCATTTTCAGCCTGACGCAACATCAGAATTCCAGCAACCTGCGCAATAGCTTCCAACTGTAAGACCCCGGGCATAATTGGATGATTTGGAAAATGCCCCTGAAAATATGGTTCATTAATAGTTACGTTCTTAATTGCGCGAATAGTGTTCCCCTGAATCCTGACAACTTTGTCGATCATCAGGAAAGGATATCTATGAGGTAAAATCCCCATTACCTGAATATTATCAAGAACCATCCCGTCCTCAATTTTTGTTACCGCAGGTGGCTGGGATGACTGTGCGTTTTGTGGTTGTTCCATACGTTTTTGTTCTTGCTTAGGTGGTGGCGTAAATGTCTGAACTGCCGCTTCAGCTCTTGAAACCTGAGCGATTATTTTCTTTGCCAATTCACAGTTAATAGTGTGACTTGGACGAATAGCAACGACATGAGCGTTTAGCCTTCGTCCAATCAATGCCAAATCGCCAATGATATCAAGTATCTTGTGGCGGACAAATTCATCGGGGTATCTTAAAGGTTCGGTTGTCAGAACTGCATCTTCTCGAATTACTATTGCATTTTCAAGACTTCCGCCTTTAATAAGCCCATTTTTAATCAGATACTCAATCTCCTCGTAAAAACAGAAAGTCCGGGCATTCGCAATGTCTTTTTTCCACGTTTCCGGTGTAATCTCTGTTGAGAAAAATTGGGTAAATCTTCCCTGTTTGTCTGCACTTGTGCATGAAATCTTAAATTTATCGCCCGGAAAGACGCTTATCAGGGAATCTCCTGTCTGCAATTCGATCGGATTCTGCAAAACTAACGGTTTCACTGGTTCAGCCTGAGATACAATCCCAGCCTGTTCAACTAAATTAGTATAAATTCTGGCGGAACCATCACCAATCGGTGGTTCATTGGAGTCAAGTTCAACAATAATATTATCGATTCCAAGACCGGAAAATGTCGCCATCAGATGTTCTATTGTATGGATTTTTACATTTCCCTTGCCAATGGTTGTGGAACGCTGGGTATCAACGACATTTTCGACCTTCGCCTCGATTTCAGGTTTTCCATCAAGGTCAACACGTCTAAACCGGATTCCGTAATTAGCAGGGGCGGGCAATAACTTCATGTTTACCCGATTCCCGCTATGCAATCCGATTCCGCTAAAACTTACCGACTCTTTTATTGTCTGTTGTTGCAACACGATTTGAAATTAACCAAAAAATTAATGTTATTTGCAATAATGTTTTTTGCCAATTTTTTACGCAAATGTGGAATATACTATAAATCAGGATATTACAAAGTCAAATTTACAACTGATTTATCCATGATTTTACAAGTTCAGGCCAGGTTTCTGCCACGCGTTTGCCTTTTCTTAATCCATAACCATGCCCGCCAGAAGGGAAAACGTGCAATTCTGCTTTAACCCCTGCTCTTTTCAATGCCAGGTAATAATAAATACTGTTTTCGACGCGGATTGAATCGTCCTGAGTCTGAACCAGAAATGTTGATGGTGTGTTATTTGACACGACGACTTCCGGAGAAATTTCATCATTTTTATTCTTGTCGGTCAAATACGCAGGGTAGATAAGAATCTGAAAATCCGGACGACAATTTAATTTATCTATGTCATCTTTTGGTTCATAGACCTGATTGGTGTGTTGAGCGCTTAAAACTGCGCAAAGGTGTGCTCCGGCAGAAAAACCAATAACACCAATACGGTTTGGATTAATCTCCCACTCTGTTGCTTTTGACCTTACTATTCTCATTGCCCTCTGGGCATCTTGTAACGGCGCCAGATACCGTTCCTGTCCCTTGCGGGCTGGTACCCTGTATTTTACAAGAACAGCGTTTATTCCAATTGAATTCAACCATTGAGCCACTTCCGTTCCCTCAAGATCCATTGCAAGGATGTAATAGCCTCCGCCTGGAAATATGACGACTGTTGTACCATCAGAGTTTTTTGCCGGATAAAATGTCAATTCCGGTTTAACTACATTACCAAGACGAATAACTTTTTGACCACCGACAAGCGCATCAGTGGGTTTTGTCATGTCCATTTCTTCGCCTTGGATAGCAGGTTCTCCTGGAGCATTTCCATTCCACAACGGTAACGAACTAACCTGTACTGCCGAAATTGCAGTCATAAAATTACCTTCATAAAAAATTAAACCCATTACTAAACCCAATATTAATTCCAGTTTCATATCTTTTCGGATAATGCAAAAAAGCGGTTTTCACTTCAATAAGAAATTTCCAGATACTGTTCACTCCCCACTAAAATCTAACAAATTCAACTAAAAGTAATACTTCTTATATAATTCATTAATTTTATTGATTAAAGTCAAAACCACTTTTTGATACATGGTTTATTTTTTAACCGAGATTATTATGAGCAAAGCGATACAACATATGATGGATGAACACCAGACTATATTAAAGGTTCTTGCTGCGTTTGATCTGGTAGTTCAAAAATTGTTAATGGGTGAAAAAGTCCCGCGTGAGGATGTTGCGAAGTTTGGATATTTTTTCAAATACTTTGCAGACAAATTGCACCACGGGAAAGAAGAAGACCGTCTTTTTAGAAAAATGGTTGAGAATGGTTATCCACGGGATTATGGTCCGGTCGGGGTCATGCTATCTGAACATGAAATGGGTAGAGAATGCGTGAAGTTAATTAATGAAATTGGCTCCCTTAAAGGCGAGTTAAATAAAGAAGAAATTGAAAAAATCATCCACATAGCCAGTGAGTTTATACAACTATTGTTTTTCCATATCCACAAGGAAGACAATGTCTTATATCCTATGGCTAAAAGTGCGTTGCCAGCCACTGAACTCGAAAACCTCGATAAAGAGTGTGAAGACTACGAAAGAGAATCATTCTCGGAGGAAGAAATTAAACAACTCTATACGCTTGCTGAGGAATTAACACGCTTATATTCATCTTCGGTGGAAAACTTATACAAACGCCTTGCCCCTGCCGGCGGATGTTTTATGTCTGGCTGCGGTCATTAAAATACATTAAATTAGTCTGCCGATATTAGTTTAACCTCACCAATCTTATACCTTTTATTGGAATCTTGATTATCAAGGGGAAAATGAATAAGAGGTGTGCCATCGGCTTGTCCAATTGAAATGTATAAAGTATGGATACCGGGTTTTACTTCAGGTTTAAAAGTACCTACCGGATCAATAAAATGTCTTCCTATTATGAATGAAGAAACAATTTCTGTAATCTGGGGATTTTCCGGATTAGACGGGGAAAGATTTCTGAAATTGTATGACTCATCCACATTGACTGACGCAATACCACCTTTCATATCTTTAAGAGTAATTGCCATAAATCCTCCTTTATAAAAAGGAGCGACTCCTACATTTGCCCACTTCGTCTTAATCTGGAATGGTTTATTTATTGGGATTGTATCGGGATATTCAACTTCAATCAGGTTTATCCGATAGCCTATTCGTTTATTTATTTTTTCGATAATCTGGCGATTTTCATTTAAGAATTCTCTTGGCCACCAATGGATTGACATATAACTCGCGTGATAATCTTCAACGGCCTTTAGCAGAAGTGAACCATCTCCCCATGCGCCACGCTGCTTAGATGGACCATAATGCTCATGCTCTAAAATCACAGGCAATTCAGGCCAAAAATCCTGTGCAAGTTCTGCATGATACCATGAATTAGGAGGGGGTTGTACCAATATGCTGTCATCCCGAAGTGTTACACCCCGCTGTCTGGCATATTCAGTAATTGGGAAATGCCTGCCCGGTCTGCTGCTACCTGCCATATCATCACTTATACACAAAAGCGTCTTTTTAAAATACTTAAGATGTAAATCAATATGGCGTTTGCATGCTTCAAAAGTCTGTTCTTCATTTAAACGAGCGCCAAATCCTGTATGTCCTTCACCCCACATCCCAAAAGAACCGATATCAATGAAAGCAACATTGGGATTGCCATCGTATCTTTTTGCCATTGCAGATAAAAAGTTCTCAAGTTTCTGTAGGAAAACTGGATCTAAATAATCCGGTTCCCATAGTTTTCCCCCTTCGCGTGGACCTTTACCAAAATCAAAATCCACTCCTTTAGCACCAGCTTTTTTAACCCACTCCGGTGTTGCGTATCTCATCCAACTTTCCGTGCAAGATACGCGCATAGCAATCTGTAAACCTTTATCAATCCACCGCTGTGCCGGTGTATCAAACAACCACCAGTTAAATTTCCCTTCTTCGGGCTCAAGAAACGCCCAAGGAACGCGAAGATAAATTACAGATAAGCCGGGAAAATCATCGAGCGTATCAGAAGGTTCGAGTTTTGAACCATAATTTTTTATGATGTTAGAATAATAATGAAGTGTCCAGCCCATCCCGGGATTTACGAGCGGCTTGCCATTATCCTTGAATCTTGCAATAACTCTCCCATCTTTTTTATACGATATGTCCTGTGAATAAATCGGAGATTGAAATGGAATGAAGATTAGCATTGCTAACAAAACCAATATTAATCTGAATACCTTCATATTTCTGATATCTGTTATTTAACTTCGTTTGTATCTGAAAAATCAGTTAATAACAAGTCCATAAAACGAAGAAAAAATAAACCCGAACTACCAAACATATAAAAAGTCTATTACTTTGGGCATAAAAACACGCAGGCATAAGAGAAAATTCTGGACATTACAAATTTTTTAAAAATGGGTTATGGATGCCCTTTGTAAACTTAAATATTGGGATTTATATGGAATATTTATTTAGTCAAATCCCGTAGGTTTAATATTTTTTACTCAACTTTTTTAACGTAATGAAGTTGAGTGGGATAGGCAAATTCGATGCCCTCTTCTTTAAACCTTTTCATAATTTTAAGGTTTAACTCCTGCATTCCGGCAAGATAATCCTTGTAATCTACACTATCCCACCAGTGTACAACCATTATATTTAATGAGAAATCATTAAACTTGTTAAAACCAATCAGGACATCTTTTGTCTTAGGATGGCTTCGATAAACTTCTTCAAGTATTTCAGTTGCTCTTTTTACCTTTTCAGGAGGAGTTTCATAAATAATCCCGATGTCCATTACAGTACGTATATTTGGTCGTCTTGAAATATTAACAATTGTTGCATTGCTCACAGTTTTGTTCGGTACAGAGATTAAATGCCCATCCAGATTTCTAATTTGAGTGCTGCGTAATCCGATTTTTTCCACAACACCATCATGTGAATCCAATTTAATTCTCTCGCCAACTTGAAAAGGACGATCCAAAAATATAGCAACCGCACCAAACAGGTTTGCGAGTGTGTCCTGAGCAGCAAGACCTATGGCAAGACCGCCAATTGAAAGCGAGGCAAGTAATCCTGTGATGTTGAGTCCAAGGTTCTGAGCGGTTACGAGTCCTGCAACTATTACCAGAATAATTTTCAGAGTCTTTCTGAGTACAGAAAACAAATGCATGTCGAACGCACTTTCTTTGTCAACAGACTTCTCCTGAATATACATCATGAGAACATCAATAGAGTGAATCACCATCATTGTGATCGACCATGCCACAACCAACTTCAGAGCCTTAGAAATATAGTTTTCAATCCACTCGGGCCAATCGAATACATTCAGACCGATATGAAGAAGTATGACCATTACGATGACTTTTACCGGATTCCTCAAAAGATCTACAAGCATGTCATCGTATTGAGTCTTTGTCTTTGAAGTAAGTTTCTTCAAAATTTTGATGAAGATAAAATCAACCAGAAGCATCGCAAAATAAGCTAAAATTATATAAATTACAGAGGCGATATATTGATAGATTGGCCTCCCCAAAAAAAGTTTTTTGAAGGCATCAACTTTTTCCAAACCGAAACTTAAATTATAGTTCGTAACAGTAGATGAATCAGAAGAAGTGGCAACAGATTGAATGTTAGTCTCACTTGCAGTTGCAGAAATGTTTGTTAACGTTGTTTGTGCGTCTGCCCAAACAGCATAGAGCAACAACGCGACAAATACCCCGATATAGATTTTAAACAATATTTCAAATTTAATTTTCATATCCCCTTAAAGTTCAACTTAATAATGGTATTTGATATTAACATAAAATATCAAAAAATCAATCAACTCACCCTCCAGCAACCACCTTTACAATTTCGAGTTTATCACCTTCATTAATAATTCTCTTTTTAAATTCTGATGGGGAAACAGCCTCTCCATTATGTTCTACAACAACACCCTTCGGAAAAAAATTTCGCTCAAGCAAAAATTCTTCGATCGTGCATGGCAACTTTACTGCCACACGTTCTCCGTTTGCTATTACAAATGAGTCCATCTTTTTTTCCATTTAATCTGGTTTTTAATTTATATTTTAAAATTGCTTTTGGCAATAATGATAAAGATATGGAAACAAATTTTGTTTAACCTCAGAATAGTGCGTTTTTAATTCAACAAAACCTTAAATTTATTAGGCATAATAAATCTTAACCCTTTGCAATTCAGTATATTAAAAAAATCTTGGCTCAATAAAAGATTCTTGTTGTTTACTTTACGGGATTAATCTCTCCAATCCTCCCCCTGCTGCTACCCCAGCGAACACAAGGACCATCAACAATAGTAGGTTTATCACCACTAACACGACTACCATCAACAATGATTGACCATCGAGATTTGATATCCCGAGGAAGTTCTTCTTTAAAATGACAACTGATAATTTCTCCGCCCCGCAAAATTGCCTGATAGTCCCCATCGGGCACACCGTCAAATTTGTGCGTAAAAATACAGTTTATCATTTTGAATCCTTCGCCGGAACACCAGATGCTTCGCCGTTGGTTTGCAGTGAACTGGCAGGAATCGAAAGTAACATTCTTCAAATTGCCATTTAACTCAGCAAGGAATTTGCCATAAGGTTTTTCGCCATTTTTAAAATTGCGGTCCTCAAAAAAACATCTTATCCATCTTGTTGCAAGTGTAGGGTTTTCGGAGCCATAAGCGTGGACTATACTCCCATAAAACCGGCAATCTTCAAACAAGAGTCCGGGTTTTGCGCTCCATGCGCTCCAACTGCTAATACCCCAAAAAACACATCGGACAAACCGGCTATAACCACCGTCCCCTGAATCAGCCACCATTCCACATCCTGCATTATTAATAAATTCGCACTCTTCAAAATAACCATCCCGACAAATAGAATCTTCTGCTTCAATATCAAGACCAGCGCCTGGGGCAGAAACAAATGGTTTTCCATTGTTCAGAGCGCGACCTGTATGATTGAATTTACAACGATAAGCGCGAATTCCTCTGCCACCAATCCATGATAATCCCTGTCGCCCGTTGTATTCAAATATGCAATCAACCAATGTATGCGGGGTTGGCGGGTCATCTTCCTTTATGTGATACCATCCAATCATTATTCCATCCAAAGCGTTGTGATGGCTATGAATTCGCTCAATACGAACGTCAGAGCAATTGTATATAAAAAGTCCACATGCCGGCAATTGTCTTCCTGTATCGCCATATTGTCCACCAATGATTAAACTTCCCACATTCCCATCGAGTTCCAAATCATGAATGTATATATTCCGGCTATGGCTTATTTGTATTATGTTCCCAACATACGCAGCGTATCTGTTATCCACAAACGGCATTTTGGGAGATTCATACGGCTTTCCATTATCTTTATCGAATGAACCGAAATGCAACCCCGGCGCAACACGCAAAACTGCACTGTTCCCTTCAATTCGTAAGAACTTCAATTTTTCCACCTTGAAAATCGGCTCTGCCTGATAATATGGATATTTTCCATCTGTGTGATTTTGTCTCCCAACAATATAAACTCCTTTTGGAATAATTAGGGTGCCACCACCGGCTTTCTGGAGAATGGATGAAGCCTTTTGAAAAGCTAATGTATCATTAGCTTCACCATTCCCAACTGCGCCACAATCAGTCTGTAAATCAATTCTTGGGAACCGATCAGATTGTTTAACATCCTCACTTATTTTATCTGTCGAACTTACCGTCCTATCTGCACCTATTACCTCAGTGCTCAGAAATAGAATCATCATCAAATAAAATAGAGAAATAATAACTGCGGAAGACAAATTGTCCGCTTTTTCCAAGCTGGTACAATACACCTCAGACGACTTTATGTTTTTCATAATCAGATTTTTCTAAAGATTAAACCAGACTATTACCCATTCATTAATTCAACACCGGTGGTTGCCTGAAGCATGAGATCGTGTTCATTGATTGATGATACCGGACGAGGTTCGCTTAAATATCCCCGGCACATAACCGCAATTTTATCGCATACTCCCATTAATTCAGGAAGATAGCTACTCACAATTAAAATCCCACGCGGTCTGATGCCATTTGCGCCGGATGCCAAATCATCAATAATTTTATATATTGTTGCTTTAGCGGCAACATCAATTCCCCGAGTAGGTTCATCAAGTAACAGAAGGTCAACGTCGTGATTAAGCAAACGGGCAAGCGCCACTTTTTGCTGGGTTCCACCACTTAGCTCGTTCACTCGCTGCCAAGGCGATGCACAACGTATTTTAAGCTGGTCAATCCAATGCTTCACTGCAAATGTCTGTTTTTTAGGGGACAAAATTCCGAATCGTGTGTAGTCATCAAGTTTGGTTAAGGTAACATTCTCTGCAATACTCATTGAAAGGGCAAGCCCTTCCTGCTTCCTGTCCTCGCTTAGTAAACCCACACCCTGAGCCCATCTCTTCGAAGGAGAAGCCGGACCAAAGTAAACGCCAATTTTTATTTCACCAGATTTGATTTTATCCAAGCCAAATATGCATCTGATTAATTCCGTCCTTCCGGCACCCATTAAACCCGCAATACCGACCACCTCTCCACGTCTCACGGTAAGTGAGGCTGATACTGGTTTTATAATCCCTGCGAGATTTCTTATTTCTAACAACACTTCTCCAGCATTTCTTGGGGAGTGGGGATAAAGTTCCTCTAACTGTCGTCCTATCATCATAGACACAATCTGGTTTATGTCCATTGAGGAGGTTTTCCCCTCGCCAACAACTTTTCCATCGCGAAGCACCGTAATCCTGTCTGAGATTCTTTTTACTTCTTCAAGGAAATGGGAGATGTAAATGATTGCCAGCCCTTGATCCTTGAGTTTCTGAATCAATGCAAACAATTTTTCTGTGTCAGCGGCAGTCAAACTGCTTGTCGGCTCGTCAAGGACAAGGATTTTACACCCAACCGCAAGCGCGCGTGCTATTTCCACTAATTGTTGACATGCAGGTGATAGATTGCCAACTTTAATATCAGGCTTTATCTCAGGATGTTCAAACGGTTCAAGGGCTTTTAAAGCATTTTCTAAAGATTTTTTACGATCTATCCAACCGAACTTACATGGCTCCATTCCGAGCATTATATTCTCTTGTACACTAAGATGCGGTGCGAGGGAAAGTTCCTGATATATCATGGCAATTCCCGCACGTCTTGCTTGTATTGGGTTTGCTGGAGAAAAAGGGGAACCATTAAGATACATTTCCCCGCTATCCGGTCTATGAACACCGCTTAGAACCTTCATTAAAGTACTTTTACCAGCCCCATTTTCCCCTACAAGAGCAAGGATTTCACCACCTTTAACATGCAGACTTACACCATCTAATGCCACTGTCGCTCCGAACTTCTTGGAGATATTATGCATCCGAAGTTCAGGAAGCATTTTAGTTTCAGATGGGTTATTTTGAACCATTTGAATTATTAAATCGTTTTTATTTCTCTTTTAACCACTTTTTATAATCCGGGTTCAAAAGTTCGTTCACATGGGGATCATTCATGTTTTCAGGTGTCGCAATTGTTGAGCCAGTATCAATCCTCCTCTGAGGCTTTCCACCCTTGATATGTTCGACTATTACTTTGACCCCTAAATAACCTATGTTGATTGGATCCTGAAGGACAAGCCCGTTCAGTTCTCCCTTCTTCATGGCATTGACGAGCATCTCTGAACTATCAAAACCAATGAATTTTACTTTCCCTGCATTACCGCCGTCCTGCAAAGCCCTTAACATAGCGAAAGTTGTAAACTCGTTCGGACAGAATATCCCGTCTATGGAAAGCGTGCCATCAGGTTTCTTAAATGTTGCAAGCAGGTTTTCGCTGTTTTGATATGCAATTTCTGCCGTGCTTCCGGAACGCTGGTTTGAACTGGCGATCTCAATCCCCGGATACTTTTTAAGTCCATCAAGAAATCCCTTAACTCTCTCTTCAGTACTTGCTGAACCTTCAAGGAACCTGAAAACGATAACCCTCCCTTTACCGTTTAAAAGTTTAGCCATGTGATCAGCCGCTTTCTGACCGCCGGCATAGTTATCTGTAGCTACGTAACTTATATAATTTTCCCCATCCAGCGCAGAGTCGATAATAACTACAGGAATTCCGCTTCTCATAGCATTATTTACAGGCGTTCGCAGGGCAACATTATCCAAAGGGGCAAGCACAATTCCATCGACATTTCCGGCGATGAAATCCTCCACAACTTTTATTTGTGATTCACGGTCATCTTCCTTCAATGGACCTTTCCATATTACCTCAATTCCGAGTTCTTCCGCTGCTTTTACAGCCCCTGCATGAACAGATTTCCAGTAAATCTGATTCATTCCTTTCGGGATTACTGAAATCCTTAGTTTCTTTTGTCCTGCCGCTTCGCCATTCTCTTTTTTTCCGCATCCGGTAATGAAGGCCGCTAATCCGACGATAACCGCAAGAAGTACTAAGCCAGATTTACTGAGCCACGATTTTATATCTTCCATTTTCATTTTTAAAAAATAAAAGTTTTAAGATTCTAACCGTTTCTGTTATATGGAACTTGTTTTTGTAAAAAATTTACGTTGTTTTTCAGAAATTGCCATACCTAACTTTTCCATTACTTTCAGCATATCAGTCCAGACTTCCCGTTTAACTGCGATAACAGGATTCCTAAGCAAGTAAGACGGGTGATATGTCGGCATGACAGGAATACCCCTGAATTCCTGCCATAATCCCCTGAACTTTGTAATCTGAACTTTCTGCCCCAATAACCCCTCGACTGCTGTGGCGCCAAGGGCAACTATAACTTTGGGTCTTATAATTTCAATTTGCCTGTGAAGATAAGGAACGCAAGTTTTCATTTCCTGTGGGGTCGGTGGACGGTTTCCGCTTTTTGTCTGAATGTCAGGACGGCATTTTAAAATATTTGCAATATATACAATTTCCCGGGAAAGCCCCATCGCCTGAATTATTTTGGTCAATAACTGTCCCGCTTTCCCGACAAACGGTTCGCCCTGCAAATCTTCATCTTCTCCCGGCGCCTCACCAATAAACATCAATTCAGCATTTGGATTCCCTACCCCGAAAACAACATTATGACGGAAAGACACAAGATTAGGACATTTTTTACATTTAAGGACTTCTTCCCGTAAAAGTGCGAGAGCTTCAATTTTCTGTTGCGGGGAAAGTTCCGGCGTTGACCATAGCGCGCCAATCTCCGGCTGGATTGCTATTGGCTGAGCGCTTCTGCTGATTATCTTATCTTTTTCAACCGCCGTCTTTGATTGGGATGACATTAGTTCTACAACCTTCTTTTCACTATTTACACATACGGATCCTGCGACCACTTTTGCTGTATTTTTACTCACAATCCTTTTTACCGGTTTTTTTAAATCATTTAATATCTGCTCATCAACAAGGATATACTTGATTCCGCTGTTTTGTAATTCTTTTAGATAGTTAATTGTAGCGTCCAAAAATTTTAAATACTCGTTACTCATTTTTCTGTATCTGCCAAAATTTTATTTGAATATGTTAACAATCGTGCTTTTATTTGCCAATGCAGAATTGGCTGAAAATAATATCGAGCAAGTCCTCAGTCGCAGTCTTTCCGGTTATTTCTCCAATGGCGTTTATCGCTATTCTCAAATCTACTGCGGCAAATTCGAGACTTTCCCCTTTATTCAGAGACTCCCTTGTATGTTTTAAAGCCTCCTGAGCGCGTATTAATGCCTCTTTGTGTCTCAAATTTATTATCGCCCCGCTGGTATCAATAATATGTTTTCCCTTGAATACAACATCGTATATTGTGTCTTTTAATCGCTCTATCCCTTCACCTGTTACACAAGATACATTAACAATTGGACATCCGATTTCATCCGGCAAAACAAGATTTATCTGCAGGTCGCATTTATTTTTTACGATGATAGCCTTCTTCCCCTTAATTAATTCCAGATTTTCTTTATCGAACTCGTCCATTGGCTGGTTGGCATCCATAACAAGGAGTAATAATTCGGCAATTTCAATCGTCTTTTTTGTACGGTTTATCCCCTCTGCTTCGATTATGTCAGACGATTGACGCAATCCTGCTGTATCAGTAAAAACAATCGGAATGCCCCGTATATTTGCAGTTTCCTCTATTGTGTCCCGCGTTGTTCCGGGGATTGGCGAGACTATAGCCCTGTCCCTTCCCAAGAGACGGTTTAAAAGACTGGATTTTCCAGTATTTGGCTTTCCGATTATTGCTGTTTTAATCCCCTGACGTAAAATATATCCTTCTTCGGCACGTTCAAGTAGTTTTCCGATGAAATTAATAGCTGCTGAAATTTTATCAACAATTTTCTCTACTGTATCCGGTTCGATGTCCTCTTCTGGAAAATCAATATGCGCCTCAATCTGAGCAAGGATATCCATTAAACCGACACGGAGTTCCTCCATTTTTTCAGCCAGTTTTCCCGCCAGTTGTTCCTGCGCTATTTTTAGCGCAAGTTCAGTTCTCGAATGAATTACATCTATTACCGCCTCTGCTTGGGTCAAATCAATCCTTCCGCTTAAGAAAGCCCGTTTTGTGAACTCCCCTGGTTGTGCAAGGCGTGCGCCACAACTTATCAGTGTTTCCAGCACTAATCTGGCTGGCAAAAATCCGCCATGGCATGATATCTCTACCATATCTTCCCTTGTATATGTATGCGGCTTTCTTAATACAGCAAGCATTACCTCGTCAACAATCTCGCCCTCTCTGACGATGTAGCCATAATGGAGTGTATGGGATTTTGCCTGACTGGGCAGTATATTCCCTTTTGCGGGCTTAAAACATCTATCTGCTATTGTCAAAGAATCATTCCCGCTCATTCTTACTACAGCAATTCCCCCCTCCCCCACAGGAGTGCTAATCGCTGCAATTGTGTCATCCAAATTAGTCATGTTTTTATTTTTCAAATATTTTTGTTACCGATATCCTTTCGTTAAAATATTAGCCCATTTTCTTAAAATTTGTAATCAGGTAAAGAAACCAGCAGATAAAAAGATATGGATTATTTTTCCGCAAAGGCATATTATTCATTTACGATTTTAATCTTATTGGCGTCATGAAAATAGTTGATGGACTATTAAACTTCGCTTCTATTTTGATCTGGATACAGTGGTTGGCTTTTTTTAAAACGCCAACACACATACACTTAACACTTGCAACCCTTGTTAAACCTGCCGATGAGCGTCTCAGGAAAAATTATTCCCCACTGTATATAATTCTAACAATCATTATTTTACGCGCGATTTTTTATTACTTTACCGCTCCAATTACGAAATGGAATCCTACGCTTAATCTGATAGCAATTTCAATCCCGTTTAAATCGGACATTTTTATGAGAATTTTGTTATACTCTTTTTTAAGTTTCTCACTTTATCTTATTGTTTTCTATTTCTGGCTCTTTTTCCTTTCGATAATAAATCACTACGAAGACCATGATTTAATTCATCGAAATATAATTTATCATCTTGGAATATTTGGACGTTTGCCAATAGTATTAAAAATCCTGACGCCATTTATTGCCTGCTCAATACTTTGGCTGATTTTCGGCAATATTTTTTCGGCAATGGGCATTTTTGAAAAACCACCAACATTCGCAAAATTTTTACTTCAGTCAGGATTATTAAGTCTGTGTCTGATTTTTTCTTTGAAATACCTTATTATTTTAATTTGCGGATTTTATATTATCTACATGTATATTTACCTTGGTCCACATCCGTTCTGGATTTACATGGGATTAACCGGCAAGCGTTTATTAAAATTTTTAAAATGGCTAAAAATCGGGAGACTTGAACTTTCGCCACTGGTTATGCCACTTATCGTAGCATGGCTTTCTCTGCTTGCCGAAAGATGGTTTCCTATTTTTTACCAGCGCTCGCTTTTGTAATAGGTGACAAGATGATTCTAAGGGGTTATTGCTGGTGTCAGTAATTTAAAGAATCTACGCTGAGACTCGTCTTTGGGCAACTGAATCTGTATCTCTCGCCAATCCTTGGAAGGTGAAACATTAAGAACCCTCGACCATTTGTTTATTCCAAGTGTATCATAAGAAATTAGTGTGTAGGAACGGTCTGGTGCAGCAACAAATTTTAAAACAAGATATTCCCCTGAATCAGATTTAACTATATCCATTTTTAGAACACTTTCCGGATCATTTGGGTCTGTGCCGCAGAGGTATTCGGCATAATTAGATAAACCATCGCCGTCAGAATCTTCTAATGCATCAGGCTGATAATGAGGGTTTAAGCCATGTTCTGTTTCCCAATTATCCGGAATGCCGTCATTATCGGTATCTAAATAGTTGTTGGAAGCGGGGGAAACGGAGTTTGAAAATATAATAAAATTAGTAGAGCCATCCGGATACCTTCCCATGCTGGTGTTTTCCGGTAAAATCCCAAATTCAACACTATTGACCAGATTCAGACTCTGATTATATAACCTGATCGTATCACCTGCTTTATTCAATTTAAATCTAACATGATTTGGCCCTGCCGAAATGTTTTCATCAGCAATAAATTTTATTACCCCCTGCGGTGGCACAAAAGTGTAATAACAAATCTGATGATTTGTTTTACCAAAAATAGAAGGGTCATCTGTAAGGTAAAACCCTCCAATATTAACCGGATAGTTCAACGGATTATATATCTCAAACCAGTCGTTGATACCGTTTCCTGAAGTAAACCATTCATTAACAACGACAAAATCAGGATTCCCGAGAGTTTCTGGTGGCGCGTTAGATTCTCCGGGGGTAGGATATTTTAACAATTGCCATGTTGTGGGATTACGCCCGAGCGGTTTATCGATAATCTGATTTCCAAACTCGATATAATCCTGCAATCTTCCGTCTGCACCGAAAAGATAGACTGCATCACCTGTCCCATCCAATGCTTTGCCGGTATTTAACATTCTGGGATCAGAATTCATTGGCGGAAGGGTTGGATCACACCAGATTACTAAGAATGACCTTGGCGGCATGGTGTAATCTGAAGGAAAATACCAATCACCTTTTTGAGGACGCCCTATGCTAAGGCTGCAACCGGAAAGGCTTACAGAATACCCTGCCCTATTCTGAATTTCAATGAAGTCAGAGTATTTTCCTGCAAAATTTGTTACAGAACCCACATTCCTTGCCAATATCTCATGAAGGCGGATTGCGGCAGAGACATTCAAATAATTGGTTTCGCCCGGGCTTTTTGTAGCATAAAAATTGTAAAAATTCTGAGACCCATCTGGAATGCTGCCTCGCGAATAATTTTCTGGCATTGCCGGATATACAACTTTGTGTATTTCGCTACCAAATGGATCGTAAAGTGCAATTGTGCCGCCGGACGCCGGAAGTTTAAACTGAAGATGGTAAATATCAGTTTTTTCATCCGCAGTAAAAACTATAATTCCACGTGGTGGCAGAAAAAGAGGATACCAGATTCTATCATAGCTTTTCCCGTTACTGATAAAGACCCCTGTTAACGAAATAGGCAAATTTGTACTTAAATTTATTATTTCAATCCAGTCATTTCCGTCCGGCGGAGGATTGGGCATGAATTCATTAATGAAAAGGTTAGTCCATGAAGCAACAGGGGCTATAACATTACTGTAGCCGGGCGTCGGTAAGCATATTACATATTCACCATTTGTATCCAGACCACATGAATAATCACCTAACTGTAATCCATAAGTTATTGCGTCAATGCAATTGGTAAAAGCGTCAAAAAGCCTGATGGTCTGCCCTTCTTTTTTAAGGCCGAATCCTGAATGAATACCTGGTGCCGAGTAATTTTTATCGCACCACACTACAAGATATTGTTTACTTTCCAGAGTAACGTTAGGGAATACGAATTTCCTGGGATTTGAATCATCGGTTAAACTCCAGCCGGAAAGATTAACTGGCACATCATAGCCGTTATATATTTCAATCCAATCAGGAAATGAATTCCCATTAGAAACAGCCGAAACATTATAAGCCATGAATTCATTGATTCGAATTGCAGATTGCATTCGAGCCGGATTAATCTGACCAGGCGAACCACCAAGATTAACACTTGCGCGCCAGTTAACAGGGTTACGTGGATCTAATCCCGGATCAATTAATTCCAACGAATAACCGATTCCGCTGGCTCTGCTATCCCATAGCCCTGATGAACTGTAATTTACCGAAGATACAACATTTCCTTTATCATCCAAAAGTTGGATTAATTCCCCTGAATCCGAGAGTCTTCCCTTAAAAAATCCTGCCGGTTGAACTCCCGGATATTGGGATAAGAATAAATCTGGATTCACGTCTGAAATCAGAACAATCGCCTGCCCGGGCTGAATCACTGAACCATACGGGAACATGAAATCTATTCCGGTAAATTTAAATCCAGAAAGGTTAACTACTTCCCCGCCATAGTTCATAATTTCAATGAAATCAAATGCATCTCCGTAAGGTGAATTATACATAATTTCGGTTATTTTTACTGGTAGTCCCATTTCCTCTACCTTAAAGACTGCTTCACTCAATGCGCTCCAGTTTGTTCCTGATAATGTTCGCGCTCGGATAGTAATGCTTCTGGTGAGACAAATTGGATTACCATTCGTGTAACGAATGGCGGATGGAGAGATTGTCCCTGAAAACATAACCCTTGGGTCATCACCGTTAGTAGTAAAATAAATGTTGCCTGAAATGCATGATAATCCTACTTTATAGCCACGCTTGACAATCCCACCGTATTTGCTGAAAACCGGCGCATTACTCGATGCTATTAAGCCTTGCTGTTCAAACTGGGCAAGGACATTCGAACGGCGATTTGGAATCCAATTAGTTACAATTGTAAGATTAAAGTTGGAAATAACACCCGATACAATCGTTTTTAGTTCGTCGTGACGTTTTATTGCATTTTCATCTGTAAGCGCTCCCCCGTTAAAATAATGCTTATGAACCCTGTCAATCCACAGTTGCCGGAACTCCTGATTCAATATCAGGCGTTTATAAAACCCTGCAACTTCTGTACTTCCAGCAAGTTCATTCGTAAATAAGTTTAATGCGGGAGAACGATTATTATATCCAAATCCCCATTCATCATCCCATAAATAATACCTGAAAATTCCGTTTGGAGCACGTTCTCGGGCAGCGCGCCAGTTATTGTGAGGCCAATCCCCACCACCTGTAAAATGTTTAAGCAACAGATAATCCACAAAGTTCGTGACATCAAACCTCCTCATTATATTCCTATAGACCTCTGGTTTTGTTACATCCGCTGTGTTTACGTAATTTCTTAAATTGTTCCATTCAATCGTATCACCCTCCTGCGCCACGCTTCCAACCGTGATAACATCCCAATCTTCTCCGCCACCATGGTGAGCCTGAAGTGTACCAGACGCCACCCTCTCCGTGGGATTATAATAACCCTTGTATTCGCCATTGATGAAAAGATTTACGAACGTCCCACTCATTTCGACCTGCCCCTCATCCAGCCCAAGTCTTCTGGCAAGTTCATCACGTATGAACGGATTGACAGGATCATTCATTCCTGCGCGAAGAACAATCTGGTCAAATGTAGTTACCGGCGTATTAGGGAAAAGCGGATAATTCAGTTTTGCTGGACCGTAATCGCCACGAAAATAAAGTCTGAACGAAAATTTGCTATCGGGTTTGTAACGAGGCCGGATATAGTTTGCGCCATGAACCCTGATTCCTGCATCAATCTGAAAACCAGAGTTATCTTTCGGATCTATATATTCAACAGAAACTGGTCTTTCCCATTCTCTTCCCTTTTTGCTTGGATTATGATAATCCCCTGGACCACTTGGATACCAGACACCGTTAGAATAATAACCACCACCAATCCCTATTATTCCGGTCGGTCCATACAAGTGGTTTGTGGCAGTTACCAACGATAAAACTGGTAGTGAAAGAAGCGCAGGACTTAAATTAAAGAAATAACTTCGAGTTATCGTTTTTGACGGCAAATGATTTGTCTTGAAAGCTGCTGCTCTTAACATTGTTGTCCCTGAAATACGGATTGGACCGGTGTAAATAAAACCATTCGTTGCAGATGGTTCACTACCATCAAAAGTATAACGGATAATCGCATCAGGAGTACGGGTACTTAAGACAACGTTAAACGGCATGTCGAAAATGCCGTGGTCAACTGAACAGTTAACCTCCTGAACTACTCCGGTGATTGAACTAAAACCATTACTGTATCCGGGGGTTGGATTTTCAAAATAAACCCAATTGTTGCTTCCATCAATGCCGTATGAATAATCATTCCTTTGCTCCGGATATTTCGGTGAGAAACCGCAAGCCATACGTCGCGGCACTTCCGGGGTGAAAAGCCCTAAAAATTCGCCATCTCTTGATAGTTTAAAGTTTGTGTGAAGATTATTCGTCCCTTCGGGTTTTAAATCATTCCCCGAAGCAAATACCACAATAAACTGATACGGTTGTAATATCCTATTCGGGAATACCCATTTTCCAGGTACACGTTCATCATCAGAAAGCGACCAACCTGCAAGATTTACAGGATATGGACTCTGATTTTGAATTTCAATCCAGTCCTCATGCACTCCGTTTTCATCTGTTAGTCCATTTTCATTCCCGGCAACAAATTCTGTTATTACCACCTTTGGTACTTCATAATTCGGGTCTATCATGTAAGACCATGCTCCGCCCTGAAACTTGTTTGATGCGAAAGAATCGTCAATAATCTCCAGAGAGTCAGACCATCTGACCTGAACCTCTCCTGAATAAACAGGTTGGAATGAAAAAATGTATGGTCCTGCAGAAAACCCGATAACATTCGTTGCGGGAGTCCCGTTTATAATCAGGTCCTGCGCTCTGACATTTTGAACGGGTTCATTAAACAATATTTCAATTTGAGAGAGATAACGATTTGTCGAAAATGGCGGAGGATTAATAACAATTGCAACAGGCGGATTTGTTTCGGCAAACACTGTCAAATTAGCCACACGGCTTGTTACAACCCCCAACTGATTTGAGATAATGCAATAGAACTTTGACCCATTATCAAGAATGGAAACAACATCGAGGAACAGGGTCGGAGTTGTTTCGCGTTCAAGTACAAAACCATCCTTTACCCACTGATAAAACATGGGGTCAGCGCCATAAGCCTCGACATGAAAAACAGCTTGCTCCTCATCACTGACAATAAGGTCAGACGGTTCGGATATTATAACCGGGGGATTTGTATAAATAATCCATGGTTGCAGTCTATTCCCCGGGATTGGTCTTTCATAAGTTCCATCCGGAAGCTGCCACCCAACCGCAAGGTTATCGCCCCCTGTACCTTCTTTATGAAGGGCTTCTATATAATAACGCTTACCGCCTTCAAGAAAGATGGGCGCCGAACGTTGATTTGTTTCTTTGTCCCATTGGCGCGAGGAAGTGTATGTGTTAACATAAGCAATCAGTCTCGCCTTATAAGGAGAATCGTCAACGCTTAAATATAATTGTGAATTGTCGTCGCTTGCTATCCAGAATGTATAATTACCTGTGACAGGAGGCACCACATATCCTCTCATCCTTGTGCCATAATTGTCCCCGAACGAAGTCGGAGATTCAAAATTAGTCTGGTAAGTTCTTATATCAGGATTGTATGGGAACTTTGGCGAAGAAGTCAGGTTTGCAACTGAACTTCCAGTGATGTTTGTAAACACTTCACGTAAAATGGTCTGCCCCCACACAGATTCGTAAGAAATAAATAGTAATATGAGTAAAATAAACCGTATGCTTAACATAACAAATTGGTTTCTTGGAAATATACTTATCAGTAAAAATAAAATTTTCAATAACTTTGTTTGAAATATAATTTTAGAGGCTTGGATTTTCAGCAATTGCACATGGCGCTAATACTGCATCGCGCATCCCATGTATAATCTTTTTATCTGCTGGGCAAATCGTTGCTAAAATCCCTGATAGATTTGACCGGGCATTATTCCAATCGCCGGTAACAAAATAAAAGGGACACAATCTTACCCTTCCTTCAAACCTGACAATCTTATTTGAATCCGGGTTATAACCAGCCGCATTAACGCGCCTTGGTTTAATATATTCCTGAAGAATGAATGGATTTTTATCGATATTTTTCAGTGCAAAATCAATTGCCTTTGCCCAATCATCTCCGGACATATCGCTGCCCAAATAGACTCCGCGCGCCCCCCATGCAAGTTCTGAAAAACCGCTTATTTTTAATATCAATTGCCTTTGTTTCTGCGAAAACGTTTTTAATTGATTCCATTCGGTAATTTCCAGACGTGGTATCGCGGCATGAGGAGGTATCGGAGAAGGGTCGAGAATCCATGTATAAGGAATAATTTTAATCAGGTAATTATAAAAGGCTTCCCCAAGTTCCCTTTTCCAGAAATCTCTCAGATTTCTGTTCCAGAAAAAGGCGAACAACATTTTCTCTTCAAGAAAACTCTTTAGCGGAGGAGTAACAAATATTTCTTTTTTAAGGGCTTTATTAACAAGCAGTTCAAAACATTTAATATTTTTGTAATCAAACAATTCAAAGAAACGATAAACCGCATCCGAATTATTAAATTCATTATAATCTGTACCATGAACACTGTAATTTGCTGAAATTTGCGCTGCAATCCATTTCATCTCCGGCAGGTACGTTGATGATTCTTCGGACACGAGGATTTTTACTGAAGGTCTGTTTTCGAAAATCGAGGAAAAACCTTTAATCATGTCATCCGGAGCGCCAACCACATTCCATTTTTTACCGGGTATGCATGAATAAGCTTTGTTAAGCCATGCTGTTAATCCGATTCCGCCCGGCACGCTGTCCAGTTCGGTGAGAACTATTCCATTATCAGTCAATAATAAATCCGGACGGATTACCCTTGGCAATTCGCTCTTAAATACAGTTTTTCTCTGAACCTCAATAATATTATCGGGCTTGCCTTTTTCGAGATATTCCGACACCCATCTTGGAGATCTCCCGGTAATGCTAAAATAATAAAGCAGATTACAGGCTTTATAAAATTGAAGCAAAACCCGTCCGAGTTTTAATAATTCTGAATATAGTTGCGGAGAAATGAAAAATGGTTCAGGCGATATTAACCAATTATGACCTGCAAATAGACCTCCTGCAGGCAATTGATTAAAAACATATTTACAGTTTTCTATTAAATCTCTATCCGCCGAACTCATCTGAAATTTATTTTACCTTTGTTTTATTTAAAGCGCATTTCAGCAGATTTATAGTGGGCGTCCAGACCTTCCATCTTTGCAATAACATTAAGGGTCTTAAGGGATTTTTTAAGGGCTGCCTTGTCATATTTAACAATACTTGTCCTTCGCATAAACTGGTCAACAGTTAACCCTGAAAATGCCTTGCCAGCGCCACCTGTCGGCAGTGTATGGCTTGGTCCAGCCATGTAATCTCCAAGAACTGTGGGCGTGTATGGTCCCATAAAAATGGCTCCGGCAGTCGTAATGTTGTTCACTATTTTTTCAGGATTTCTTGTCATAACCTCACAATGTTCAGGGGCAATTTCATTTGCAATTGCTACCGCCTGTTCAAGGGATTCAACCAATACCAACCAGCAGTTGGTTTTTATAACTTTCTGTATCAACGGATTACGTGAAAGACTCGACATCTGTTGGTTAACTTCCTTTTGGACTTCATTTAGCACCTTCTCAGAGTTAGTTATAAACCAGATTCTTTCATGTCCTGAACCATGTTCTGCCTGCGCAAGCAAATCTGCAGCGATATACTTCGCTTTTGCAGTAGCGTCAGCAATAACGAGCAACTCGCTTGGACCGGGCAAAAGATCTATTCCTGCATATCCAAACAAGAGCCGCTTTGCCATTACTACATAAGCATTACCCGGACCGAATATCTTGTGAACTGGTTTAATTGTATTTGTACCAAGAGCCATTGCAGCGATTGCCTGAGCGCCGCCTACCTTGTAAATTTCTGTTGCTCCGGCAAACCTTGCAGCAAACAACAATGCCGGATTAACTTGTCCGTCTTTGCCGCATGGCGTGCAAACTACGATCTCCTTACATCCCGCCACACGGGCAAGCGAAACAGTCATTATCGCCGTTGACACAAGAGGCGCTGCACCACCTGGTATATACACCCCTACTCTTGCGATTGGGTCATATTTTTCTCCAACTACACCTCCTTGTTTATTAAGGCACTTCCAGTTCTTCCTTAACGATTTTCTTGCATATAACTCCACATTTTTATCAGCGATTTTTAATGCAGCCCTAAGTTCTTCACTTGCAGAGAGTGAAGCAGACATCAATTCAGCGCGAGAAACCGGTATTTGCGAAGGCTCCAGCCGGACACCATCAAACTTTTCTGTAAAATCCACAAGGGCATCGTCTCCCCGTTGTTTAACCTCCTCGATAATGGATTTTACACGTGATTCAATTTCAGGGTCAAATAGGCTGGATTGAGCAGCCATCAACCGGCATTGTTCACTAAAATCATTCTGGTTGTAACGAATAACTTTCATGTTCAAAAGTTACGGAAATTTTATCAAAAAGTCAAAAAAACCATAAAATTACTGGAAAGATAAATAACCGCTGGATATGTGCTGTTACTTTGTTTGTTTCTCTTCTTCGGATTTCTTTTCCTCTTGCGTTTCAGGAGGGAGATTTAATTTGGAACGAAGAATAGCCCGATACCTTGGTTCAAAGCCCTTTTCAGGATCAAGAACCTCGTTCAGGACTATCTTATTCAATTCTTCAAATGGTGGTAATGAAACCCGTTCTTTTTGCCCGGGCACTAATTTTCCCTGATAAGATTCGTAAACCTTCTTTGCCAGCAGAAAATAACCATTAGCGCGGTTCTCATCATCGAAAACAAGATGTAGATATGACTGATAAAGGAATCCCTGAATAAATGATTTAATCATATTCATGTCAACATCTTTAATACCTTCGGTAACGCGTCTTATTGCAAATGTATCAAGGTCACCCCCAGCTTCCTTTACCTGAACATCGTCCGGGTATTTCGATTTTAAATAATCAAACCAGTATTTTGCCTCTTTTAGACGCGCATGAGTGTAAAGGTGAAATACAGCCTGACGCAGGAAGTTCCTGTGGGCTCGTTTCATTGTATCAGTCTTTTCGGTTTCCTCCGCAATCATTGTTTCGTAGGCTTCATTAACTTTTGGAATAATATCCAAATTCGGACCGTAAATTGGGATTTCACCCGCTTTGCTAAAATAAAGACGTCCGCGCTGGAAGGCGATTTGCATTGATTGGTAAATCACACGCCGAAGTATTATTCTGTCTTCGTCTCTGGATTTTTTGAGTCCGACGTAAGCCCAGTAGATTGCAGTCGCTTCGGGTAATCTCCATTCAAGAGGTCCATACTTTGCATCAATTTCACCCATTATAGCAGGGTCCATCTTATACTTCTTCTTAAGGATTTCGGCACGGGCGATTTCATCCTGCGTTTTTGGTTCAATCAAATCTTTGTAGCCATCGCCTTTCCCGCCAAGGACTTTATTCATTTCTTCGAACCAGAACTTTTTGTAGTACTGGTGAGCATCATCAAGACTTTGTCCCAATTTGTGTTGGTAAAACCACGCAAGTTCGCGGTAAATCATCGGTTCATCCGGGCAATATTGAAGAGCTTGGTCGCGAAGTAGTTCTATTCCCCGCATAACCCATCTCCATCGGTCTTCGGGGTCTGTGAACTTAACCGAAATATTATAGGTCATATTCCATGCCTGCATTAACCAGACGTGTTTAAGACGGGGCTGAAGTTTAGTTATCCAGTCAGCAAGCTGAACCATTTCAAAATATTTATCCTGATCCTGCAAATCGTATGCCCGAATCCACAGAAGATTCGCGATTATGCCTCGAAACCCACCCAGTGCAATTGTGGTAAAACGAAGCATCGGCGGGGCGTTCTGTAAATCCGCTGCGTTGGGCAATTCGATCTTTTTTCTTTCCACATCAATAATTTTCTGTGACTGCCATGTACCCAACCAGCACAACATCACGCCTAATAAAATTAAAATGTATTTAACACGGTTCGTCATTACCAAGAACCCAAAACAAAATTAACCACCCGTAGTCTGAACTGCTGCAAGTTCCCGTCTTGTAAATGTTATTATTCCGATCAATGCAAAAATACCGCCGAGAATTACTACAACCTGACCAAAAGCAATTCCAATGTCAGTCCAGGAAATCGTTCTTCCTGAACTTAGATTATCCACAGGTGAGAACGCCTGAGCGAGATTCATTATTTTGAAAACAACCTTAAAAACAGGTAGCATAATGGAATCAATTAAAGGATAATTTGGTTTTCCTGTTTCATGATCTACTCCCATCACGGTCTGTTCCTCAATTGCGGAGCGGAAGATTCCACTTGAGAAAAACAATATCATTATGGACATTGTAGCAAATGCTGCCACCGGGAACGAAAGAAAGCTCGACGCGGCAAGACCCATTGCAGCCAATAAGGCAAGCCAAAATAAAATTATTAACAACCCGCGAATAAAGTTTAATGTGAATCCGCCTTCGTAATACAGAATTTCCATACCCTCATCAATCGGGAATAACAGAGCGACAGGATTTCGGTTAATGAAATTTATAACAAGTTTTCCATCAGAACCAATTACGTCTGCCGGTATCGGAATTTCATGGAAAGTTTCTCCAGCAAGCCTTTGCTCAAATTCAATAATCCTTGGTGATTTGTCTGAACCGATTCTCCAGATGCAGAGATATGTTGTAGGAATATCAGGTTGAGCAGTGTAAAACTTAATCCGCATATAAATCGGTCGTCCAGATTTGGCAGTTTTTAACACCCGTGAAGCGTCAAAGACCCATTCCCGTCTGTAATCTTTGGGGACAATCTGGTGGACAGCAAGGACTTGTTGCTCAATCTGCTTACGGAGGTCTTTGATTTCATCCGGCGTCAGTGACATCGTTTTTAATTTCGATTCAAGAATCCTATCAACATCGGGTTTAATATCCGGCGGAGGCTCCTTTAAAGAACTCCTGGCAACGAGAACTTCATTCTTTAAAATCTCCTGTTCTTTTGGTGAAAGGTGTGATGAACGGTACATTAGCAGACCGTAAATACAGGCTCCCGATAATGCAAGCAGAAGCGCATTTAAACTGACAAGCCCTAACCACTTTCCAATCCAGATCTGCCAACGTGGTATAGGCTTTACAGCGATTAACTGCATCTGACATTCTTCAATATCTCTTGATAGCGTGCCGCACGCTAACCACAACGTTGCCATTCCAAGCAAAGCAGTTACAGAACTTAAAGTATATGTTAGCAATATCTGAGTAAATCCACGGGCAGTCCCATCGTGTTTGATAATCAGCGGAAGAAGCACAACCGAGGCAAGCAGCAAAACGCTAATAACCCATATCAGCCGGAACCGGAATGCGGCTTTCCATGTTAACCAGATTATCGCATACAATCTTTGCATGAAAAAGAGATGTTTATTTAGGCTTGTTAATCAGAGAAGATAACTTTTCGTTGACCTTTTCAAGGTCAACCTCCGGTTTTTGGACCTGCTTAACCTGAGGCTGTTCCTCCTGAGGCTTGACAGACGTCGTTGCAAGAGCCTCAAGTTTTGATTCATCAATCTTGGGTTCTTCTTTCTCCTCTTTCTTTTCCTCAGGCTTTTCCTCTTTTTTAAATGCAAGTTTTTCGAGCAATTTCTCTGTTTTTTCTTCTGGGCTTGTCTCAGCATCCCCGCGAAGGTATTCGGCTATTACATTTTGCGAAACAGCGCCTGAAGTTTCAATAGCCTGTTCACGCGCCTTTCGCACAACTTCAAGGAAATAACTTTCGAGATTCTGCGTCGGATGATCTATCTTTATCTTATCTTCACCTACATCTGCCCGAATAATTTCAATGACTTTTTTCAGAGTTTCCTTAGAGAGCAACGGCGTTGTAATTCTAATCATATCACGCTCTGAAAGCAGCTCTTTCAGAGTACCCATTGCGTGGATTTTACCACCATAATAAATCACCACCCTATCACATACATCCTCAACATCCGCAAGCAAGTGGCTGCTCAAAATAATTGTTTTTCCCCTCTTTGCGAGTGTAAGGATTAAATCCTTGACTTCCCGGCAGCCAATCGGGTCAAGCCCTGATGTTGGTTCATCCAATATTATTAAATCAGGGTCATTTATAAGCGCCTGAGCAATGCCAATTCTACGCTGCATGCCCTTCGAAAACTCACCCACCGGACGGTTCCAGACACCGGAAAGCCCCACCATTTCAAGCAGTTGTTCAGTCCTCTTCTTTCTTTCAGGTTCGGATAATTGGAATAACCTTCCAAAAAACTCAAGTGTTTCGCGCGAATCAAGATACCTGTACAAATACGATTCCTCTGGCAGATAACCAATTCTGGATTTTATTGCAACATTTTTAGGCGAATGCCCCATTATCTCAATTTTTCCTTTTGTAGGATTTAACAAACCAAGAAGCATTTTAATTGTCGTAGATTTTCCGGAACCATTTGGTCCCAACAAACCAAAAACTTCTCCTTTGTAGACATCAAAATCCACATTATCCACCGCCTTAGCTTTTGGTCTGCCCCAGAAGTCTTTGAAAATCTTTGTGAGACCGCGAACAGAAACAACAACTTCCTTTGTTTCCTGCGCTTTACTCTCTTCTTTTTCTAAAATTTGATCCTGCGCAATCATTGTTGGTTTAATTCAAATTTTATTTAAAATGCTCCAATTCCTCACCTTCTCTGACCAGTCGGGCGCTATTGAAAATAACCATTAACGAACCCGTATTTTGCAGGACTGCAGCGACAATCGGATTTATTTTTCCCATTATGGCAAGAACCAATCCGCCAATTATAAATAGTATTCCAAGCAAAAAATTCTGGTTAATAACGGAACGAGTGCTTCGTGAAAGTCTGACAAGGAACGGCAATCGTTTTAGGTCATTATTCATTAAGGCGATAGTTGCGCTATGGATAGCGACCTCGCTTCCGGCTGCTCCCATGGCAATCCCGATATCACCGGCAGCAAGCGCAGGGGCATCGTTTACACCATCGCCAACAACAGCCACTCTATAACCTTTGCTGCGAATCTGTTTAACAAATTCTACCTTGTTTTGCGGTAAACATTCTCCCACGGCTTCCTCACATCCGATTTCTTTGGCAACGCGCGCTACCACAGGCTGACGGTCTCCTGATATCATGGCGAGTCTTCGGATTCCAAGTTGTTTAAGTTCTGCCAACGCTGGCTTTGCCTCGGGTCTGATCTGATCCTGCAGTCCTATCCATCCAATAAATTTCCCGTCTTCGGCAACGAAAACGAGACTCCATCCTTCCGTCTCATTTAGGTCCACCGTTTTCATGAAATCCTCACTTACACCATTGTCTTTTAACCATTGCGCGCGTCCAACCAGAACAGTTTTACCGTTTACCTTTGCTTTAACACCTCTTCCGGCAGTTTCGCTGAAATCAACTGGGTCAGGCGGTTCGATGCCAACCTCCTTTGCAAGATTCATAAGTGCTTTGGCAGTTGGGTGATTACTGAATTTTTCCGCTGATGCAGCAGTTAACAATAAATATGCAGGTTTAATATTATCAACAGGCGCCAGACGGCTTACCACAAGTTCTCCGCTTGTAAGTGTGCCTGTTTTATCAAAGACAAATGCATTAATTCTCGATGCAAGTTCAATATCCGATACATTTTTTATTAAAATACCAAGACGTGCAGCTGCTGAAAGTGCAGCTACCATGGCTGTCGGAGTCGCAAGAATAAATGCGCCCGGACACGAAACAACAAGAACAGCAATCACACGTTGAAGTTCATTTGTAAATGCCCAGACAAGCGCAGCTATGACCAGCACAAAAGGCGTATAGTAAACCATGTACTGGTCAACAATTTTCATAAACGGCAATTTAGTCTTTTCAGCCGCAAGAATTAGTTCACGGACTTTACCGAGCGTTGTATCAGCGCCTGCGCGCGTTACACGAACCTCAACCATCCCAGTAAGATTTTGCGTTCCGGCAAAGACTTCATCACCCTGTTTTTTATCAACAGGTAAAGATTCGCCAGTGATATTTGCCTGATTAAATGTCCCTTGCCCAGCAATAATAATTCCATCTGCCGGCACATTCTCGCCGGGTCGGATTCTGATAATATCCCCGGGTTTAAGGTCTTGAGCCAGAACCTCTTCCTCCCTACCATTTACAAGTTTACGAGCCTTTTTAGGGGTTAATTTTATTAATGACTCAATCGATGCCCGTGCACCTTCAGCGGTTCTTGTTTCGATTATTTCGCCAATCAACATCAAAAATGCAACCACACCCGCTGTTTTATAGTCTCCTGAAACAAAACAAGCCAATACAGCCAGCGCGACAAGCTCGTTAATACCAAGAACCCCCCTTCTGAGGTCTTTGATTGCTGTCCTTATAATAGGATAGCCAAGGAAAACAGCGCCAATAAATGCACTAAGTCCGGCAACCATTGTTGCCTTAGGAATAAACCAGTCTATAAGGTACGCGTTAATAACAAACAAAAGACCAAAGAGAGTCTGCCACAGACGCATCTGCGTCTTTTCTATCCGTCTTAAGGCATCGTATTTAGTCTCCTCCTGCCCAGCTTCTTCAGCAGGTCTTTCGATTTGCCCTATCGTCTGTGAAATTTCCTCAGCCATATAACATCTGTCTCAAATTAATGTTTATGCTCGCCGCTTTTTTGGGTCGGTTGCGACGGGGTCGTTGTTTCTGGAGCCCGGTTTAACAAAACCCTGAATTCACGCGGTTTTCCGTCTTCGCGCTCCTGAATAACAATCTTGTCTATAGAATTCGTATAAATCCTTCTTAAAGTTTCCGCAAACCGCAATTCTCTGAACAATTGCGGATTCTTTTTATATTCAGGCAACAGACTCTGAAAACGTCGGACATCCTCAGAGACCATTTCAACAAGCGCTTTTTTATCGGCTTCCGCAGCATTTATTCTTGCCACCGCTTCTGCTTTTGCCCTGTTAATGACCTCATTTTCATATTGTCTGGCTTCGTTAATTGCAGTACTGCGTTTAACTTCCGCTTCGAGAACGCGGTCAAAATCTGCTTTAACCTGTCTTGGTGGAATAACCTGAACTGCAAGTTGTTCAACAATTATTCCAAGTTGTTGCTTTTCTATTAACTGGTTAAGTCTTTGCAAAGCCAGTTCCCGGAAAACGGTGGTATCCCGCGTTATGTCTATCGAACTTTTCAAAGAAGCATACAAAAGTGCATTATCGAGTGCATTTCTTATATGATTTGTCGCCGAATCAAAATCGAGCGTATAGCGAAGTCCGGGCTCGGCGATTCTATACTTCAATACTCCTCTGACATGCACAATTCCCCCATCACCAGTCATTAAATAACCATCTCTTTCAGGGCTTAACGTTTTGCCCGGGGGCGGTTCTTTTCCGGAGGCCTCCATTGTCGGAGTAGTATAATACCACCCTGTATCTGTTCGAATCGTCTGCACTTCGCCGAGTGGAATTTTAACGACCTCATCAATAGGTTTAGGAAATGCAAAATGAGCACCTGGACCCAACAATGCCCTTTCATCTTCGCTCACAGGCTTTCCAAATCTCAATATTATTGCCTTTTCCATTGTGCGGACGGTGAAAAAACCGGAACCTAAAAACGCAAGTACCAATATCACCATCACAATTTTGACGATGACAAAACTACTGCGTAACGCCTCCGATAATGCCTGAATGGAAGCATCATCCGCACGTGAAGTCTCTTTTTCCGCCGGTCTGTTCTCAGGCATCTGATTTTTATCTGCCCTTTGTTTTATCTGGTCAGGATTCATGGCGTTCGCAAATTGTTCTTAAAAATGAAATTGGTCAAACCCAGAGTGTTAGTTGAACTCAGCGGGTTTTTCATTAGATTCAGTGGAGCAGTCTGAGTATCTAAAAATAACACCGTCTTTTCCTTGAGGAACGATTCCAAAGCATCCAGACTTAATAGGAAATTCGCCAGTTCAGGTTCCTGTTTAAACTCGGCATAAGTTTTTGCTGCTTCGAGTTCACCCAGAGACCGAATCCGCAAAGCCTGCGCGTCTGCCTCTGCAAGAATTTTCGCGCTCTCGGTATCTGCGCTTGAACGGATTTCGCTTGCCTGTCTTTCACCTTCAGATTGAATTTTGCTTACAAGAACCTGCCTTTCCGAGCGCATCCTCTCGAACACTGCTTCGGTAACACTTTCCGGTAAACCAAGTTTCTTAATCCCGAGGAATTTTACGGCTATCCCATAGTTATTCGTGCTTGATTGGAGGTCGCTCCGCAATTTGGCAAGAATTTCCTCTTCAATTTGTGTAAATTTTGATTTAGTTGGATCCGATGTAATTAAGTCAGAAAGGTTATGTCGTCCTATGACACCGCTGTATGCGTTTCTTAATAGGCTCTCAAGTGTTTCTTCAGCCTTCGAAATAGAACTGCCAATTGTGATATAGAACGAACGCGGATCTTCTATGTTCCAACCTATATAGGTCATGACTAACAAATTATAACCATCGGCTGTCTGAACCTGCTCAAATTTGCTCTCGAGGCTGTGAATCCGCTGGTCGAATTTATAAACATCCTGAAATGGCCATGGCAGTTTGAAATGCGCTCCGGGTCCTTCAAACCGCGTTGCTTTGCCAAAAGTCGTTACGACGGCAATTTCGCCTTTTCTGACCTGAAAAATGAATAATACCGCAAAGAATACTGCAAGGAGCAATGCCCCAACAACCATATTTATCCATTTGCTTTTCATATATCGACAATCCAGTAATTTAAATTGCTTATTGTTTTAACGCCCGAGCCGCACTCTCAAGCAGTTCGGGTCTGATATTTTCTTCCAGATTAAATTGAATGACCTCGCTTAAATTGCTCGACAACATGATGTATTTTCTCGCCTTGGTTGCATTTTGCGTAAGGGTATCCAGATAAGCCCTTAATTTATAAACCTCCGGTGATGCCCTGTAGGCAGCGAGTTGGTTTGTAAAGGCAATTGCCTGTGCTGCCGAAATTTCCTGTAACCTCCTTGATACAGCTATTGCCATATTTGTCCTTTTAACTGCTTCTGCGATTGCCATAGCATTTGTTTCAATAGCATGGGCGTTCGCCTTCAGAATAGCCGCTTCTTGTTTTTGTTTGCTTGAAACCACCTCTTCATAAGCGGGAGCAATAGGAACCGGTGGATGTAGGTCGTTCATTCCAACATTCACAATCCGCACACCAAGTTTCAATTCATCAATCTTTTTCTGAATTCTATCTTTTAAAATCTCCGATGCCCGCAGTCTTCCAGAAGAAATAATCTCGTCATAATCCGCGCTGAGCAGATATTGCACTAGTTCTCTCGTGGCAATGTGCTTCAATAATTTCTCAGGCTCTGTATAATTATATGCCCATGCAAACAGATCGCTTACCTGATATTGAACTGGGATGCTGGCAGCAAGAAGATTAACTGGAGGGCTTCTTCTTTCTCCACCATTTTTCTGTGCACCCATTTGTTCTTTACTCGCTACAAGCAAAAGAAAAGGATCCTTCATTGTATGTTGCACAGTCCACAGCAACACTTTCTTTTCCTTATGTTTTTCCCCATGCTCGTGGTTTTCGTCTTCAGCATGTTCCATCCCGGCAATAAATTGCTGCACCTGATCAGTTCTGAACCGCCGTACTTTGTCCACAGGCCAAGGAAGTTTAAAATGTAGACCTGGCTCAAGTATTCCTTCTCCCACAGGCTTACCAAACCTTTCCCAAAGTCCTTTTTCTCCGACTTCAATCACAACAAGGCAGGTCGATAATTCAAGAGCCAATAACTGAGCGAGAATCAACAACGGCAAAGCCTGACGGAAAAATTTATAAACCCATGTTTCCGAAACCTTGAAGCCAAATTGGTAGTCAATAGCATGAGCCGCTGTGGAAACCACTCCTTCAGGTTTGCTTAATAGACCAACAAGCCTGCTCTCATATAAAATCCGCTCCGGACCGCCCCTGACCCGCGGACGATAAATTTCCAAAAGAAGGGTAAGAAAGTTCTCAACTGCAAGCAGTCCTAAAAGTATTGTCAAAATCTTCGCTAAAACAATATCTGAATTTTCAAAACCAGCCTCAAAAGCTATTATTGAAACAATATTCGCTCCGAGTAAATAGGCGCTCAATAGCAAAAAACTCGCTCCCGGGCTAAGGTATTTTTGTTGTTCGAGTTTAACGAGTCCAGCGCTGTATTTTCCCAGAATGAAGAGAATAAGTCCGAATAAACCAAACACTCCAAGCGCAATCAATTCCTGGGTTTTTTGAAAAGTTGCAGTTCCAAGCCACCGATAAATATAAAAACAAGAAATCCCTTCAATTAACATAAGGATGATTGTGAAACCAGGGACAAAATACTTCTCAAATTGTTCACGGGCCTTTTTTGCTACAAGAAGTTCTTCATCAGTTCTTTCAAATAACGTCCCTCCCTTGGAGCGGGCGAGTTCCTCCATTTCCATGCGCTCAAGCAACTCCCGTTGCTCGAGCCGCATCTGGATGTAACTCCACACTGAAACAAGAAAGCCCAGCCCAAGATACAACGCAGTTATCTGACCGGCTAATAAGCCGCTCATCCGGGCAAATACGAAGCATAAAACCCCGCTGACCAGTAAGATCAGCATGTTCACAAGCCCGGTTCTGCTCACGTTTCTTTGCATAGTTTTAACTTAATTCCCGATTCTCAAATAACCCTGCTGCTATCAGCAATGCGGCGCCTATATAACTAAAAGTATAAAGACCAACACGTAAAGTGTAAACCAAAAGTCCTTTTATCTGACCATAGTATTCCATAATATCCGAGACCCAGAAATTTGCCCAGTTTGGTACAATGGTGTAAAGAGTAGAATACAAAAATAACCCATCCGTTGCGCCTTTTCTGAAGAGGTAATCGGACATTAACCCCAGCAAAAATAAAGCCGAGCACACCGACAAGGTGGGAATCATGTCAATCCTTGTGGAGCAGGCTACCGCAATCGCAGCAAATACCCATGTTGAAAACAGTATGAGAATACCTGCCGGTATAAGTCGCCAGTCAATATCTGAGGCAAAAGCCTGGAGCTTACCGGATTTATCGAAAAAGTTTATTGTAATGAACGCAAGAGTCGTACAGATAAGCAAAGCAAATAAAGTGTCTGCGACATAAGGACGACGTAAAAAATAGTTTGATATTCCTCCTGCAATAAAGGCTATTGCAACATAAAGACTCCAAATCCCGAGCGCAAGTTTATCAGTATCCCCGTAGGCATCATAAGCCATACGACTTGTCAACAAAGCCGCCAGAAGGTTTATATAAGTTAATACTGCCAGAGAGCACATAATTCCAATATATTTGGCAAGAATAAAATTAATTCTTGATACAGGTTTCGACAGCACGGCAAGGGCGGTACCAAATCTGACCTCTCTGGCAATAGACGCCGAAGCGCTAAGGACAGAACTTAACATCCCGCTTAAGAGCATTACTGCTAACACGCTGTCCTGAACCATCTTTGGGTCATCACCAAAGCCGAAATAGGGAATACATGCAAGGAAGATTTCAAAAAACGACGTTGCGGTAACCAGCAGCAAGAACACCGGCTGTCTGATTAATTCCATGAACGCATTCGAGGCTATTGCAAAAAATTGTCGCATATTATCCTATCAAAATCCGCGCTTTATTACTCATCCAATTCCGATCAAAATCCCTGTTCGTTCTTATAACTCTATAAATTGGGACACAACGACATTCTTCTTTGTTCAAACAATACAGGTAAATATTGCATCAATAAAGTGTGCTTTTTAATGCACAGGTAATCAGATACTTAAACAGGTTCAGATAATCATTTCTTTTTTTGAATTTCACCGGTCATTGGGACGAACCGAACCGGAAGCACCGCCTGTTTCTGAATTTCTTTTCCCTTTTTAACCAAAAGGTATAAGGATTGGTCCCATATCGGTCCAACCGGTATTATCATCCTCCCGCCTTCTTTCAATTGTTCAATCAGCGGTTCAGGGATTTTTTCAGGCGCACAGGTTACTATTATTGAATCAAAGGGCGCCTTCTCTGGCCAACCCCGATAACCGTCCCCGGCTTTTATAAAAACATTTGTGTAACCAAGTCTTTTACATGTCTCCTCAGCCCTTTTTGCAAGCGGTTCAATTATCTCTATAGAATACACTTCTTTAACCAAAAGGCTCAGTACTGCAGCCTGATATCCGGAGCCTGTGCCAATTTCCAGAACCCTGTCATCAGGCTTCGGATTCAACTGTTCCGTCATGAACGCAACAATGTAAGGCTGAGAAATTGTCTGTCCGTAACCTATTGGCAGCGGGCAATCTTCATAAGCCTGATCTTTTAAATCATCCGGCACAAATTCATGACGCGGAACTTTTTCCATTGCGTCAAGCACGCGCTTATCCTTTATACCGCGTGACCATGACGCAAGTTGTTCCTCGACCATCTTCTTACGCGCCTTTAAATACGGATCCTCACCGGACCTTCTTTCGAAGGAGTTTCCGGATTTCGATTCACACCCAATCCAACCAAACAATAACATTGTAAACAAGTAAAACAGGTTTCTCATCAATAATCAAAATAATTGTAATTTAGCTTGATTTCAAACAGCGGCATGAATTATTTGAATTTTAGTGTGTTTGCTCCCAAAATATTCCCACAAAACACGATTTTAAACTTAGATTTAATCTTGCATACGACATCACATACTTGATTAAAAATTTTTTATGTAATAAGGATATTTCAGAATATAAAGTTATAATAAATGGAAAATTGTTATAAATGCGGATTAGAGAGAAACACAGACGAACTCGGAGAACAAGTGAGATTGTAATACCTCACCGGGCAAGGTTTTTTACACGAATTCTTGGAAGAATAATATATGGAATTGTTAAACTGGTTTCTCTTACTATCCGTTTTAAGTGGCATGACGATTATGGTCTGGAGAAAACCCGTCATGAGCAGCGTTTCATCTTTTGTATATGGCACAACAGGTTGGCGCTCTCATTGATATTGTTCGAAAGGTTCATAAAAAAAATTTCGCCCGGAAGGCGGCTTGCGGCAATGGTAAGCGCCAGCAGGGATGGCGCTTTGTTGACATATATTCTCGAATTGTTCGGCGCCGAACCAATTCGTGGTTCTACAAGTCGTCGTGGACATCAGGCATTAAGAGAAATGGTTTCATGCGCGCGTCGCGGATGTGATCTTGCGATTACACCGGATGGACCGCGCGGTCCAAGATACGAAGTTCAATACGGTGTCATAGATTTATCAAAGGTAACAGGACTCCCAATTGTTCCAGTGAGTTACTCTGTAAATTGGAAAATAAAACTCAAAAGTTGGGACAAATTTATTATTCCTTTGCCTTTTTCAAGGTGCGATGTTTATTTCGGTAAGCCTATTTATGTTCCTGCTGATTCAACGCCGGAAGAAAGAGAAACACTGCGTCAAACTCTTGAAAATTCCCTGAAAACTCTGGCTAAGGATTGATTACTTTTTAACACTGTTAGTAATTGCATAAAGATAGGACGGGGTTGATACATATAAGACACCGTTGGCAAACACAGGCGTTGCGTAGCATGGTTCATTGAGATTAGTTTCGAATATTGGCTTGTCTTTTTTAGGGTTAAAATCCTTACGTGCCGGCAGTATTACAAAATCTCCGTCTTCATCCGCAATATAAACCTTGCCGTCAGCGACAAGTGTTGAGCCCCATACATGGGACTTCATGTCAAATGTCCAGTAAAGTTTGCCATTTTCTGCATCAAGGCAATACACAAAACCCGAAAAATCGGCGATAAACAAAAGCCCTGTTTCGTAATCAATCGATACAGTTGATAAACTTCTTTTTATCTCCCTGAAATCCCAGATTAGACCGCTCTTGGTTATGTCCCCTGTTTTTGTGGCGTCCCAGCAAGTGAGCCTTCCCACTCCCTCGCCGTGTTCAGGATCTTGTCCTATAGCCACGTAAACACGGTTTTTGTAGAATACAGGAGTCGCCACAATTTCGCTTGGTCCTTCCGGATCGGGGTGTTTAATCGGAAGACCATTTTTAAATTTGTATTCTTCCGGATTACAGTCTGCTTTCCATACTACCGGTAGGACATTCTTTCCATCCTTTTTTACAGGTTCTGCGTCAAGGGCATAAAGCCATCCATCGCCACCCCCGAAAAATATCAAATTTTTTCCATTGACTTTCCCGCTTGTGATTGAACTCCACTGGCCATGAAAAATATTCATGCCGTTTTGGGTATCGTCCTCTGCAATTAATTCTCCGGTAACCTTGTTTAACGCTATAACTGACGGCGCAAATGGGAATGGGACGTAAGTATGGTTAGGCTCAACTCCATTTGAAGTCGTTGTGTAGGCTATATTCCCAAGTATCAGAACCGAACCGTTAGCAGCGTTGTGTGGTAAAACACCAAGGTCATCAAGCATGTTAAAACGCCATATTATATCAGCGTCTTTCTCTGTGGGTTTGACAGGAGGAAGTCCTGTATCCTGAACTACGTAATCCGCTTCATTAGTGAATGGGCCATCGTTACCATTGCGCATTCCGTTAATATCCAGACATAAAACTTCACCACGCGTAGTGACAATGTAAACTCTGTCGTCTTCAATTGTAGGAGAACTCAACAGTCCGAGATTATCCCAGTCAATTGCCTTGCCAGCGGGGTGTTTAGTGATTACAAGTTGCCATAACAACTCACCTGTCTGCTCCGAAAGACAAAGAAGAATGCTTCGATCGCCTATATGTCGTTCGTCACGGGGAAATTCGTTGTTTGTGCCGATAAATACCCTTCCTTTGGCAATGGTAACATTCCCATAACTTTGGGAGCCCAGTTTCGCAATCCATTTTACATTCTTTGTGCTTGATAGGTCTATTTCACCTTTTTCATTTCGTTTTCCGATATCAAATTCTACTGGGGCATTCTTTTCAATAGAATACATATTTCCGGAATTATCGCTGCCGCCCCAGCGTTTCCAGTCAATTCCGGAACATTGAATAACAATAAAACAAAATAAAATCACTAGTTCTAAAAACGTTCCAATCATAACAATAAACATAAACAGTGTTTCAGAATTAAACAAATCAAATCAGAATTAATGAAGAACTTCCTTGCTTAAAATTCTGAACAATATATAATTTCACTATACCCAACGGAGTCTGTGAAAAAATAATACTATTATGAAAACCACAATTAGACTTTATATCAATGATTTGCTGGTGTTTGGTATATTAACAATAGTTGCGCTGGTTTGTTTGGCACAGACTGAACTCAAATTCCAGCCATTATATAGAGCAACAAATGGATCTGTTATACTTTCTCTACAAGCGCCTTCCGGAAGCCTTTACCGCCTTCGAACTTCCGAAAATCTATCAGAATGGGTTAATCTGACCACCTTCCCTGTAAGTTTAGGTGTGTGCAGATACACAGACATAGCGGCAACATTTCTCCCGAACCGGTTTTATCAGGCGACAAAATTGCCAAACACTAATTATATCTGGGGCGACCATATACTGACTGATGACGGAGAAGTAATTATTCAACCCATAAACCACGCAACATTTGTAATGGCATGGAAAACGAACGTTTTCTATTTTGACCCAACCGGCACTTCCTCTAGATATGCTCATCTTCCCCCACCTACCATATTATTTTTAACCCATGCCCATTCCGATCACTATTCAGCCTCAACAATCAGAAGCATAATAACCAACTACACGAAGATAATAATCCCCAAAGTCCTTGCCAGTTCGTTTCCTTCGGATCTTGCACCTTATGCAATTTTGATGACCAACGGAATGGCTACAAATCTTAATGGGATAAATATTGAAGCAATCCCAATGTATAATCTCACAACACAAAACCATCTTAAAGGTGATGGTAATGGATATGTTCTAACAATCGGGAATCGTCGGTTTTACATCAGTGGAGATACGGAAGACATACCTGAGATGCGAGCGCTCAAAAATATTGATGTAGCATTCCTTGCAATGAACAAACCATATACAATGAGTCCCTCGCAGGCAGCAAGCGCTGTAAGGGAATTTAAACCTAAAATAGTTTATCCATTTCACTTTTCACCAAGCACCCCACCAACAGATTTCAACGAATTTATCAGACTGGTTGGAAATGACCTTGGTATTGAAATAAGAATCCGGAAATGGTACTAAACTCCATCCTGCCTTACGCAGATGAGTTATCTGCAACAGTCGTGAAATTAAGACGCGTTTTCAGTAAATTTTTTTATTCCTAATTTAACCACTTACTTCCGCTCGTGCTTCTGCTGCCAATGGGGTGCTTAAATATCTCTCTCCCGTAGATGGTGCAATAGTCACAATCAATTTACCTTTATTTTCCGGACGTTTTGCGACTTCTATTGCCGCCCATACATTTGCGCCGGTTGAAATTCCAACAAGGATACCTTCCTCTTTAGCCAGTCTTCGAGCCATCGTAAATGCATCATCATTGGCAACCTGCACTACATCCGAAATCAGCAAATTACCATTCTCGTCTTTCAGACGAAGGTTTTTAGGGATAAATCCTGCCCCGATACCTTGAATTTTATGTGTCCCGGGTTTTAAGGGTTGCCCTGAAAGATATTGGGAAATTACAGGGGAATCTTTTGGCTCAACCGCGATTGCCTGAAAAGAGGGCTTCAGCGGCTTAATATAACTAGTGCATCCGCTCAATGTACCGCCGGTACCGACACCTGCTACAAGAATATCTACTTTACCATCTGTGTCTTCCCAGATTTCTCGCCCAGTAGTCTTATAGTGAATTTCGGGATTAGCAGGGTTTTCAAATTGCTGTGGTATCCATGAGTTCGGAATTTCCTTTGCCAATTGTTCTGCTTTTAAAATTGCCCCACGCATGCCCTCTGATCCGGGAGTCAAAACCAGTTTAGCGCCTAACATTGCCAGTAAGACCCGCCGCTCAAGAGACATAGTTTCCGGCATTGTTAAAATTACTTTATATCCCTTTGCTGCGGCTACGAACGCAAGGGCAATTCCTGTATTTCCGCTTGTGGGCTCAATAATAACAGTATCTTTATTTATAATTCCTTGTCGTTCAGCGGCTTCTATCATTGCCATTCCTATCCTGTCCTTAACACTCCCGAGAGGATTAAAAAATTCGCATTTTAAGAGGATTGTAGCTTCCAATCCCTGTGTTACGCGATTTAGTCTGACCAGTGGGGTTCGCCCCACTGTTTCCACAATATTATTATATATTTTGCCCATACGGTTTAAATATAAGTAATATAATTATATTAGTCAAGTTTATTGTAAATATAGCTTAAAAATTATACTTAAATAATTGTTAACTTTCTTAACAATAAAACACACTTTGGATAAAAACTACAAGAAAATTACAACATACAGTCAACATCTAAAAATTGCACAGAAAGCCATGAATAATGAATATTTGCTGAAAGTTTAATATCACTTAGAATTTAAATCCACTATACTTTTTCATCTTTCAAATTTGATTGAATGATTACAGGCATTTTTCAGTCTGGATAAAAGAAGACAAAAACGCATTATGAAGACTAAAAATATCGCTATAACTTTATTATTGGGATTTTTGCAACTTGCAGACTATTCGTTGTTTGCAGCACAAAGACCAATTGAATTGCATCCAGATAATCCGCATTATTTTTTATGGCGAGGTAAACCAACTGTTCTTATAACATCTGGCGAGCATTACGGAGCTGTTCTAAATCTTGATTTCAATTACACGAAATATCTTCAGACCCTTGCAAAGAATAAACTCAACCTAACCAGGACGTTTATAGGAGGCGCTTATGTAGAACCACAAGGGGCTTTTAACATTGCCCGAAACACTCTCGCACCTGCAAGTGGAAGGTTTATCTGTCCGTGGGCAAGAAGCAGAGAACCGGGTTATGCTGGTGGTGGGAACAAATTTGATTTGAACAAATGGGACGAACAGTATTTCAAACGGCTACATGACTTTATCTCAACTGCTTCAAAATATGGAGTGGTCGTGGAAATAAACTTGTTCTGCCCATTCTACGAAGAATCCCAGTGGAAATTAAGCCCATTTAATATCATTAACAATATCAACAACATCGGCAATGTAGCCCGGACTAACGTTTACACTCTTGATAAAAACGGAGGACTGCTGGCATATCAGGAGAAAATGGTGCGAAAAATTGTCGAGGAACTAAAAGATTACGACAATGTATATTATGAAATTTGTAACGAACCTTATTTCGGGGGTGTGACAATGGAATGGCAGCATCATATTGCCGACGTGATTATGGATGCGCAAAAGAACTATCCATACAAAAAATTAATTTCTCAAAATGTAGCAAATCATAAGGCAAAAATAACAAATCCGCACCCGGCAATTTCAATATTCAATTTCCATTATGCAGCGCCTCCGGAAGCGGTTGATATGAACTACCAATTGAACAAGGTTATTGGTGATAATGAAACAGGATTCAGAGGGACAAATGACTTTCCCTATCGTTCAGAGGGTTGGGAATTCATAATTGCTGGTGGTGGTCTTTATAATAATCTCGACTATTCATTCGCAGCCGGTTATGAAGATGGAACTTTTATCTATCCTGAAAAACAACCCGGTGGCGGGAATCCGCAATTCAGACAACAAATGCAAATTCTAGTTGAGTTTATAAATAGTTTCGATTTCATCAGAATGAAGCCGGATAAATCAGTAATTCAACCACCTTTGCCGGCAGGAATCAGCGCAAGGGCACTTTCGGAACCGGATAAAGCATATGCAATATATTTGCGACAAATCGATTTGAAAAAGAAGGGAAAAATTGAAGTTTTGAAACTCAACCTTAAACCCGGCTTCTACGATATGACGTGGATATCTCCTGTTACCGGGAAGACAGTATTAAACCAGACAATTTCAACTACCGGTTCCGGTAGTGAGGTTAGAGTTCCAGAATTTGACGAGGATATAGCCCTTAAAATAGTCAGAAAAACTGAATAACTTCAGATCAATTTTGTCAGCTATCAAACTGCTTTACTTAAAAGTCGCTTATAGGGTATATTTGCACATCATGAGTGCAGGAAGAAAAATCCGTGACACGAACCGGATAATTGGATTATTTGCGACATTTTTATTTGTATTGAGAGCTGCCGGTGTTGATATATTTTATTTGCCTCCGGAGCCGCTCGGTCCATCGTCCCGTAACACTGGTTTGGTGATCAGTGAAATTATGTATAATTATGGTTTCAGAGCGGACGGCAGAATAATTGAGTATGTAGAAATCTACAATACAAACCCATATCCTGAGGATATTTCAGGTTACAAATTAAGTGGAGTAATTGATTACACTTTTCCGACCAATACTATTCTTGGCCCTCAGAAGTTTCTTGTTGTTGCCCGTAACGCTGCAGATATACAGGCTGTGTATGGTTTAACAAACGTTTTAAGTTACGGAGGAGTTAAGTACAAAACCAATGTTGTTTCTGGTATCACAAACATTATTGAGGAACAAATAACACTCTCTGGTACAGGTACATTGGAATTAAAAGACAGAAAAGGAAAAGTGTTATTGTCAGTTACGTTCTCAAATAAAAATCCTTGGCCAGCAGCAGCAGATGGCGGCGGGCATTCTCTTGTACTTGCCCGTCCATCGTATGGAGAAAATGATTATCGCGCATGGACAATCAGTGATTACAGAGGTGGTTCACCGGGCAGTCATGACAAACTCGATGTGAATATGTCTTCATTAATTGTAATAAACGAGATTTGCGCTAATCCAGTTACCGGTGAAAGATTTATAGAGATTTACAATCGTACCGGATTTTCCCCGGACCTGAGCGGTTATGTTTTAACCGATAACATAACAAAAAAGAAATATCAGATTCCAAAGACAGTTCACATTCCCCCCTATGGAAGATTTAGTTTCCCAGCGAGCATGTTGGGGTTTTCCCCAGGCGCAATGGGAGAAACAATTTATCTACTGAACCCTGAAACAAACCGCGTTCTTGATTGTATCAGGTATGATCCACACCCAGCTGGTCTATCATGGGGCAGATATCCGGATGGCGCAGATGGCATTTTCCTCCTATCTATAGCAACCCCTGGCGCATCAAACGCCCCAATTTATCGCCCTGAAGTCGTTATAAATGAGATAATGTACGCCCCGATATCTGGTGATAGCGACGATGAATATATCGAGCTGTTTAACCGGAGTACGAATATTATAAACCTTGGCGGATGGCAACTCCAGGGTGGAATTAACTTCCTGTTTACATCCAACACTGTCATTAATCCAAATGATTATCTCGTTGTAGCTCGGAATATGACTAATCTTTATGTGAAATATGGCAAACCGGCTAATTTGTGTTGCGGAAAAATGGTAGGTAATTATTCAGGAAGTTTAAGGGACACCGGTGAACAAATCGCGCTTGCAAAACCATTTGTAATAGTAACGATTGACGACCAGACCGGTGCTTACAAAACAAATAATCTCACTGTTCCTGTTGATGAAATTTTATACGGGACTGGTGGAAAATGGGGGAAATGGTCGCGTAATGGCGGGAGTAGCCTTGAATTAACTGACCCTAATGCCGATAGCAGGTTTGGATTAAGCTGGGCAGACAGTTATGAATCAGACAAGGCAGATTGGTTTATGGCAAGCGCGGCAATTGAAATGGAAAACGGATTTAAGACAACCGATGAACTCCAGATTTATCTCGATGGAGCGGGAGAATGTCTTATTGATGACGTTGAGGTCAGAACCTTTCCATTCAACGTTAACCAGATTAATAATTCCTATTTTGAAAGTGGCTTAAACTATTGGGAGGTTAAAGGCAATCATTCAGGTTCAATGATAAGTAATAACGGATATTTAGGAACAAAATGTCTGCATCTTATCTCCACAGGCAAAGGAGATTTTGTGTATAATCATGTCTCTACAAAACTCGCAAGTCCCCTGCCTCCGACACCGGTTAGAATCTCAATACGGGCAAGATGGTTGGCAGGTTCAACAAATTTATTAGTGAGATTTAACGGTAATACAGGCGAACTGCGAATTGGATTGCCGGTACCTAACAATACTGGCACCCCAGGGGCAATGAATACAACTTTTGCAACAAATGCCGGACCTGCGATAAGCGAGATCAGACATTCCCCAGTCACCCCTGCAGCTAACGAGGATGTAACCGTGACCGCAAAAATCGATGATCCTGACGGAATATCTTCTGTTAAGCTTTATTATAGAATTGACCCGGCAACAAACTACTTCAGCCTCGATATGAATGACGATGGCAACGGAATAGATAAGTATAAAGGAGATGGAATTTACAGTGCATTATTACCGGGACAACCTGCAAACACGCTTATAGCGTTCTACATTGTTGCAACTGATAATTCGGGCGAAAAAAAGATTACAATATTCCCGAACCCTAATGATAACTACGAATGTTATATCAGATTTGGAGAGCAAAATATTACAAATTCTGCTTTCGGGACATACAGGATTTGGCTTCCGTTTAATGCCTTTGCAACTTTAACTAATGAATCTCCTGCAAGTAAGAAATCAGAATTTGCCACCTTTATTTATAACACAAGAATAATACATGGGGTAAAGATTTCTCATTCTGGCGAAGTTTTTATAAATACCAATAATCAAGTCGTCTATCATCCTTACAGTTTTGAAATTCAATTCCCAGATGACGATTTGTTCATGGGTGAAAATAAAATCGGTTATCTGAAAGCACCTGGCAATTATTTACAGAATGACACCACTAAAATCAGGCAGGTTTCTGCTAATTATCTAGCACGTACCGTTGACGGACCGTATTTCAATGTAAGGCTTGTCAGGTTCTACATAAATGGAATTCAATTCGACAGTATATTTGAAGATGTTCAAACAGTATCTGAAAAATATTGCTTGGATGCTTTTGGGACTCAACCTTCAAGCCTTTTTGAACTAATACCATACATTGAGCAGGATAAATCAGGGTTCACAAACTTTTGCTTTGCTGATTTCAATCTCAGAACAAACATGTACGGCGAACGAAACATAATGCAATACTTTATCAATTTTGATAATGTGCTTTCATCAGCTGGTTTTGGATCATACTCAGGATTATGGAATTTACTATCTCTATTTAATGACGGAAAGGATACCGTTTATAGCAGTGTGCTTCAGTATTACTTCAGCATTTTAAATGAACAAATTGATGTAAATAAACTCGCAAGGGTTCTTGCATTTCAACATGTCATAGGAAATACAGATAGTTTTGGATATTTAAAAGGCTATAATTCATTCTTATATAAGCCACAAAATAAAAAGTGGCAGCTTTTACCTGGTTTTTATCGGGATGTATTCGGGCTTTTAAACTATTCTCCATCAGCAAATGACCTATTCTTATACAATACCAATGACTTTGGCTTAGTTAACTTGTATAGTAACTCTGAATTCAGACGGGTATATATAGAGGAATTACTAAATATTGAACAAAACGGTCTAATGAATAAAACTTTCCTCTCCATGATTTCTAACTTGACCAGCACGTTAGTTAAGGAAGGGATTTCAACAGATACCGCTAATGCAATCATTAATTGGACACAGACAAGAAAATCTTTGATTGAATCAGGGTTCAATATTAACGTAGCTTTCACCGTAAACACACAAACGAACTTCACAACAAATTCTTATATTATAAAGTTAAATGGAACTGGGCCGATTCAAATGGATGGATTGGAAATAAACAGCAATGTTTTAAAGGTATTTTGGGACAATTATACAAATTGGTACTGCTATGTTCCACTGAATCAGGGAACGAATAATCTTGTAATATACGCCATTGATGAAAACGGCTATCGTATTTCAGGACAGGTAAACCTGCGTATAGTTACGCCTCTATACTCAACGCAAACAAACTTCAATGATGTGCCGTTAATGTGGACAACGGATACAGCCGAACAAATTCCATATCTTAAATCCATCAAACCTGTGGTAATCAATGAAATAATGTATAACGCAAAAGGCGCAGGTGGTGATTACATTGAAATATTCAATCCTAATAATAATATCTATGTTGATTTAAGCGGCTGGGAAATTGGTGGCATTGGTTATACTTTCCCGAATGGAATAATTTTAGGTCCCATGGAATATTTTGTCGTTGTCCAGGATTTAGCCGCTTTTACTTCAATATATGGCAATATGCCAAATATTATAGGTCAATATACCGGCAATTTGAATAATCTGGGAGAAAAGATAAGCCTGAAAGCCCCGGGCAAAACTCCAAATACTACATCTATAATTGAAGAAGTTTTTTATGAACCAACATTGCCATGGGCAATTGAAGCGAATGGCACCGGAGCATCTCTGCAAAGAATCAATCCTTATGAAGAAGGCACAAGGGTAGTAAATTGGACCGCAGTGAACAATCTTGTAACAAACCTGTCAATCTCAACGCCGGGAGGTCCAAACAATGTTTTAAATACAAATTATTCTATTCCCCCATTATTTATAAATGAAATACAGACAAAGAATGAAAATGGCATTGTCAGTTCGACTGGAAAACGATCCCCGTGGGTTGAGATTTATTATTCAGGCGCAGGCAATATGGTGATTTCGAATACTTATATTTCCGATAATTTAGATGAACCAATGAAATGGCAAATTCCTGATGGAAAAATTATAAGCCAGAGCCTGCCACTAATAATTTATCTCGATGGTGAAACAAATAGCACTTATCCGGACTTACACGCAGGATTTACCATCAATACTAATTCGGGTATTATAATTCTTTCTACAATAGTAGATGGTTCTCTTAAAATAGTGGACTATATTAGATATTCAGATTTGCCAAAAGATACATCATACGGTAGTTATCCAAACGGACAGTCTGCAAGCCGTCAAATTTTCCTGCATCCAACGCCAGGCATGCTTAATTCCGTTACTCCAATGATTGTAATCAATGAATGGATGGCAAGTAACATTGCAGCAGTAGAAGATAATGAGGATAATGATTTTGAAGATTGGTTTGAACTCTATAACTTATCTTATAATCCTGTGGATTTAAGTGGGTATTACCTGACTGATAATTTAACCAATAAAAATCAGTTCAGAATACCTGATGGTACAATCATTCCGGCACGTGGCTTTCTCCTTGTATGGGCTGATGCCGAACCATGGCAAAACAAGACCGGGTCTCCTGAAATTCATGCTAATTTCACATTGTCTAAAAATGGCGAACAAATCGGATTATTTACCCCAGACTTAAAATTAGTAGATGGCATAACCTTCGGCGCTCAGATGGATAATATAAGTCAGGGACGCTTTCCTGATGGTTCAACTAATATCTATTACATGCTATATCCAACGCCTTCAGCACCGAATGTAATTAGTGGTAATGTAGAATTAATTTCGCCAATCGAAACAGTTCCCGGCGGCGTTGTATATTTCCAGATTCAGGCTTCGAATATTCCTTCAGCCTATATCAGATATGAACCAGGTGAAAACTTTCCGCAAGATGCATATCTTGATACATCCCGGGGCATATTCGTATGGGTTATACCTGCCAACAGTGAGGTGAATAAAAAACTGAATTTTTCAATCAGAATATGCGACATGAGACCAGGCGCATCAACCATTAATCTTAATATTTCAGTAAATATATTGCCACCAATTGTTGCTAATATCACAAAAGACAAATTTAATAAATTGTATATATCATGGAACTCAGAAACCCAGAGGGTCTATCAACTACAGTATAAAACTAATATCAGTGATTTAGATTGGTTTAATCTGACACCACCCCTAACAGCAACGTCGTCAGTTATTACAATTACAATACCTCCTACAAATTCAATGCAATATTTCAGAGTAATAAAAAGCCCATAACCACTAAATGAACTATGAAAAAAACAATTAATCACAACCACGAAATACTTAATAAATTCACGACACTACTGTTATTGATTTTTTGCTTGTTGCAGCCAGCAATGGCTCAACAGAAATATCCTCAGGAACTACACTCTCGGGCAGTTGAGTATAAAAAACTGGTTATCGAAAAATACATGCCATATTGGTATTATACAGCAATTGATAAGGTAAACGGGGGATATATCCTTGCAGATGACCTGAAAGGCAGAAAACCAGCAAAAGAAAAACAACTTGTCACTCAGAGCAGAATGATCTGGGGATTCTCTCATGCCTATTTAAAGGGACTTACAAAAGAAGGTGCTGATTATCTTGCGGCTGCTGAAAATGGCTATAAATTCCTGATTGAACACTTCTTAGATAAGGAAAATGGCGGATATTTCTGGACCACTGATCTAACGGGCAATGTCATAAACAGCAATAAGATATTATATGGGGAGGCGTTTGTAATTTACGCGCTTGTTGAATATTATCGGGCGAGTCATAGTCATGAAGCCCTGAACAGGGCTATAGATTTATTCAACGTTATTCAGAAAAATTGTTATGACAAGAAAAACGGCGGGTGGTATGAACATTTTACTGCTGATTGGAAGCCTATTTTAAAACCCACTCCCGGCGCAGACGTCGAGGTTCCCGGCTATAAAAGCGCAAATACTCATCTGCACTGGATGGAAGCACTTACAGAACTTTATGCAGAAACAAACGATAAAACTGTAAAAAAAGCCCTTCAGGAAGCCGTAAATATTAATATGAAATATTTTTATCCTAAAAAACCCGGTGATTCCTGCTTTCACAGAAAACCGGACTGGTCAAAGGTTGATGGTCCAAAAAGTCAGGGACTTTCCTACGGTCATAATGTCGAGTTTGCATGGCTGATGATTCGCGCACAACAGGTGATGAATAAGCGTCCTTCATGGTCGCATTTTGAAGCCCATATTGAACACGCATTGAAATATGGTTACGACCACGAGCGAGGTGGATTATATTACCTTGGCATTGATGACAAACCTGCTCAAAACAGAGATAAAATCTGGTGGGTTCAAGCTGAGATGCTTGCTGCCCTCTCAGATGCAATAAAGCACAACCCAAAGCAGGAATATATTCAGGCGCTTTTAAAACTGACTGATTTTCTTGATAAATATCAGATTAATCCTGATGACGGTGTCTGGCTCGATACTGTGGCAGAAGACGGTAAGCCAAAAAATACCGCAAAGGCGCATAATTGGAAAGCCAATTACCACGATTTGCGTGGAATGGTAAAGTTTATTGAAGCCTTCGGTTCAAAATAAAAATCTGCTCTTGCCTTTCTTAAAATTGAGACAAATAATTTTTCTATGACAAAAATAATCCACTATTTTGTAGTTTTATCTTTGTTGCTTTCATTATTTATACCGGAAAGCGGCGCGCAAACGGCAAATGCAAAAACCACAAAAAGACCGAACATTTTATTCTGCTTTGCGGACGACTGGGGAAGATATGCAAGCATTTACGCAAAAATCGATGAACGTCCTTCTATCAATCAGATCTTAAAAACACCAAATATTGACCGTGTTGCACAAGAGGGCGTTATTTTCAAAAACGCATTTGTTCCTGCTCCAAGTTGCACCCCCTGCCGCAGTTCAATACTTTCCGGAAGGTATTTCTTTAGGACGGGGCTCGGTGCAATCCTTCATTGCGCTGTCTGGGATGAAAGTATCCCCACCTATCCGTTGCTCCTTCGCGATGCCGGGTATCATATTGGCAAAAGTTATAAAGTGTGGAGTCCCGGTACCCCTGTTGACGCGCCGTATGGCGGACAGAAATACGCCTACGAAAAGGCTGGTAGGGCTTTTAATGACTTCTCCGAAAATGCCACAAAGTTAGTAAAAAATGGTCTCTCATTCGAAGAGGCAAAATCAAGAATTCTTGATCAGGTCAGAAAAAATTTTGAGGATTTTCTGAACGACAGAAAACCGGGACAGCCTTTCTGTTACTGGTTCGGACCGACATTGACGCATCGTGCTTATGAGAAGGGCTCAGGGAAAGCGCTCTGGGGAATTGACCCCGATTCGTTAAAAGGAAAACTGCCAAAATTTATCCCGGATGTCCCGGAAGTCAGGTCGGATTTTGCAGATTATATGGGAGAAATTCAAGCCTGGGACGCCGGCATTGGCGTGCTGATTAAAAAATTAGAAGAGATTGGCGAGCTTGATAATACATATATCATCATTAGCGGCGACCATGGAATGCCGGGTGTCCCGCGTGGGAAATGCAACCTTTACGATATGGGCGTTGCAGTTGCGTTGATTGCCAGAGGTCCGGGGATCAAAGGCGGCAGAGTGGTTGACGATTTCGTCAATCTTATGGATCTGGCGCCAACTTTTCTGGAGATTGGCGGAGTTAAACCGCCTGAAGGAATGGATGGAAAAAGTTTTCTGAATGTTCTTCTTTCTGAAAAATCTGGACTTGTCGATGAAAGTCGAACATGGGTAATAACAGGACGTGAACGCCACGTCTCTTTTGCAAGGGAAGGTAATCTCCCCTACCCTCATCGGGCAATCAGGACAAAAGATTTTTTGTACGTTCGCAATTTCGCTCCTGACCGCTGGCCTATGGGAAAACCCAATTTCACAAGCTTATCGGATATACCATCGTATAATGAACTGGAAAAATCCACGTACGCCGCCTTTGCTGATATGGATGCCAGTCCCACAAAAGCGTGGCTTGTCTCGCAATATTCAAATCCAGACTGGCAATGGTATTACGACCTTGCTTTTGCAAAACGCCCTGCAGAGGAACTCTACGATTTACGAAAAGACCCCGACCAGACTGTCAATCTTGCAGATAATCCCGAGTATAAAAAAATCAAAGAGGAACTCGCGGAAAAACTAATGAAAGTTTTAAAAGAAAAACAGGATCCACGGGTAACCGGCGATGGCAAAACTTTTGATAGCCCGCCTTTCACTAACCTCCCCGAAAATCGACAGAAGAAGAAATAACCGAGCAGAACCTGTATTCACGTGGTCTGTTTATTTTAATTTCATGTTAAAAACTTTAACTCGTCCGATTTATTTTCTATGAAATTCTTCATGAACAGATTATTTGATTGATTTGTCTATTTTTTAAATAGCAGATATAAATAAAAAATATATGAAGACGGGAATAGCTGAAATTAATAATGAAGTCGCAAGGGCAAGCGCGTTTATAAAACCGCTTTTTCAGGAAATTAGCAAGGTGATAATCGGGCAGCAATATTTGATTGAACGTCTTGTTATCGGATTACTTGCCAACGGACATGTTTTGCTGGAGGGAGTCCCAGGGCTTGCAAAGACACTATCAGTAAAAACATTAGCTGCATGTATAAACGCAAAGTTCAGCAGGATTCAGTTCACGCCGGATATGCTTCCTGCTGATGTCATTGGCACGCAAGTGTATAATCCACACTCGGGACAATTCACAACCCGCAAGGGTCCGATTTTTGCGAACCTGATTCTCGCAGACGAAATTAATCGCGCGCCGGCAAAAGTCCAGAGCGCATTACTCGAAGCGATGCAGGAAAAACAGGTAACAATCGGAGAAAACACTTTCAAGCTTGAAGAACCATTTCTTGTTCTTGCGACACAAAATCCCATTGAACAGGAGGGAACATATCCCCTGCCCGAGGCGCAGGTGGATAGGTTTATGATGAAACTTAAAATAACCTATCCTAAAAAAGAAGAAGAAAGACAGATACTCGACTTAATGGCTGTAACATCACAACCGCCATCGGCATCGCCTGTCATTGAGCCAAAGCAGATTCTCGAAGCGCGCCAATTGATTAATGAAATTTACATCGACGAAAAGGTTAAGGATTACATCGTTGATATTGTATGCGCCACACGTGAACCTGAAAAGTACAAGATCAACCTTCAGGGCATGATTCAACTTGGTGCATCACCGCGCGCTACAATTGGACTCACTCTGGCAGCAAAGGCACATGCATTTATAAAAGGCAGAGGTTATGTCACACCGCAGGATGTTAAAAGTATCGGTATGGATGTTCTACGACACAGAGTGACAGTTACATATGAAGCGGAGGCTGAAGAAAAAACGAGCGAAACGATTGTCCAGAAAATTTTCGACGAACTCCCTGTTCCATAAATAATAAGCCGCCTTATGGAAAAGATAATTCCACCGGAAATATTAAAAAAGATTCGCAGAATAGAACTGCGGACAAACCGTCTAGTTACAGAAACGTTATCCGGTCAATACCATAGTGTCTTTAAAGGACAGGGAATGAACTTTGACGAAGTTCGGGAATATCAACCGGGCGATGATGTCCGCTTAATAGACTGGAATGTAACTGCCAGGATGAATCATCCGTTTATCAAAAAATTTGTCGAGGAACGGGAGTTAACGTTGTATCTGTTGGTCGATTTAAGCGCATCCGGGATATTTGGTTCAACGTCGCAGAACAAAAGAGAACTTTCAGGGGAAATTGCCTCTGTTCTTGCCTTTTCAGCTATCAGGAATAACGATAAGGTAGGTTTGATTTTATTTACCTCTGAAATTGAGAAGTTCATGCCTTCCCGTAAGGGCGAAAAACACGTGCTTCGCGTCATCCGTGAAATACTTTTTTATGAAGCAAAACATAAAGGAACTAATATTAATAGTGCTTTGGAATTTCTCCTGAAATTAAAACAACGCCATGCAATTGTAGTTTTAATATCAGATTTTATCGCTGATATTAATTATAGTCTTATTCGTCAGGTTAATAGGAAACATGACCTTGTAGCAATTCAAATAACAGACCCTCATGAACTTGAATTACCCGATGTTGGCAGAGTTGTTTTAGAAGATGCGGAAACCGGTGAGATTACTCAGATTAATACATCAGATGAGGAAACAAGAAAGGCATTCATTAAGCGTAGAGAATTTATGCAGGATGAACTGAAAAAAACATTCAGAAATCTGAAAATCGATCTGATTCAGGTAATGACGAATAAACCATACGCAGGTGAACTTGAAAAATTTTTTAAACAACGGGAACGTCGGAGGTTTCGAATATAATGATTTTAATATGATTTAATTATAAGACTAATTAATCAATGCCATTGACAAAAAACACAAACGTCGTTGTTGTACCTGCGTCAAAAGCATCGCAGGAAACAAACGATATCAGACCAATCAAACCGCCGGAACAAATATCGGCGGGATGGGAATGGTTGATTTGGTTTATTATTTTTATTGTTTCTGCAATTATTGTTGCTTACATGGTCAGAAAATTAAGGAAGAAACAAGATGAATCCGTCATAAAAATTGTTATCCCACCTCATATTAAGGCGCGACAGAGGATTGAGCAGGCAAAAAAATATCTTAGCGAACCGAGGATATTTTGTTTTGAGATTTCTAATGCTTTAAGGGTTTATCTTGAAGAGCGGTTTAATTTACGCGCTCCTGAAAGAACAACTGAAGAATTTCTCGCAGACTTACAGAACACCAACGTCCTTATAAGTTCCCAAAAGTCGTTACTTGAGGACTTTTTAACTCGTTGTGACCTTGTAAAATTTGCGCGCTATGAACCAACAGAACAGGATTTGCTGGAATTGCAGGAATCAGCGTTAAAATTAGTGGACGAAACAACTCCTTATGGTGAACAGGTTGGTAAAAAAGAATCTGTTGCCACATGATTAAGATACTTAACATATTTGGTCTTTCGCGAATTCCATCTTTTGAATTTGGAAATCCATGGATGTTATTATTTCTTTTAATAATTCCCTTGCTGGCATATCTAAAAGGCAAACAAGGAGGTTCCGCTGCGTTTTTATATTCCTCGGTAAAGCTGATACAACCATGGCGAGAAAAGACAAGAAACCTGAGTGGAAAATTGCTTGGTAGTCTACGATGGGTTTCTCTTGGACTGGCAATTATTGGATTAGCACAGCCGCGTTTGACCGAATCTGAAACTTCACTTAGCGCCAGCGGGATTGATATTGTAGTAGCTCTGGATATGTCGGGTAGTATGGAGTCGATGGATTTCAGACTTCGTGGGACGGATGTCAGCAGATTTGACATGGCAAAAGAGGTCTTAAAAGAATTTATACAAAAACGCCCAAGTGACCGCATCGGTCTTGTTGCATTCGGCGGACGTCCCTATCTTGTTTCTCCTCTCACCCTTGACCACGACTTTCTTCTGCAGAACCTCGACAGGCTTGAACTCGGAACTGTAAAGGAACAAAACACTGCAATCGGTTCGGCAATCATGTCTGCCCTTTCCCGCCTTAAAGATATTAATTCGAAAAGCAAAATAATCATATTAATGACAGATGGTCAAAACAACGCCGGCAAAATAATGCCAATGACCGCAGCAGAAGCAGCGAAGGCGCTGAATGTTAAAATATATACAATCGGTATCGGAAAAAGGGGTGAATCCTATGTATTAAGGCGAGACTTTTTCGGAAGAATCGTAAAAGTACCCCAGACAGCAGATATAGATGAGGACACATTGAGGAAAATTGCCGATTTGACCGGAGGAAAATATTACCGCGCTGATGACACTGAAAGATTTCGCCAGATATATAATGAGATTGATAAACTTGAAAAAACTGAAATCGTAATGAAAAGGTACGTGCGTCATCATGAACTTTTTAAAATTTTTACCCTTGCGGCAATGTATTGTTTGCTTGTGGAAATAACACTTTCACAAACAATATTCCGGAAAATACCTTAAACTATGCGGTTTGAATCGCCAAATACATTGTGGTTGCTGCTAATAGTGCCAGCAATATTATGGATTTATATAATAGGCTGGCGCAAAAAACGTGAATTAATGGTAAAATTTATACATCCTAACCTTCTTAATATCCTCACGGAGTCAGTCTGGTACACAATGCGAAAGTGGAAGATCACCCTCATTATATCTGCAATCATCTTTCTAATAATTGCATCGGCGCGTCCTCAATGGGGATTTAAATGGGAAGAAGTCAAACAGCGTGGACTCGACATAATAGTTGTAATTGATACTTCAAGAAGCATGCTCGCAGAGGATATTAAGCCAAACCGCCTCGAACGCGCGAAAATTTCCGCAATAGATTTGATGACCATTTCAAAGAGCGACAGATTTGGTCTGGTTGCATTTGCGGGGGTTGCATTTCTGCAATGTCCGCTGACTCTCGACGAAGAAGCATTCAGACAGAGTGTTAACGTGCTGGATACAGAAATAATGCCACAAGGGGGAACTGCCATTGCCGAGGCAATAAAAACCGCAGCTGAGAGTTTTAAAGAAGGTACGGATAATTACAAAATCATCGTTTTGTTTTCTGATGGCGAAGACCATGAAGAAGGAGCAATCGAAGCCGCAGAGGATGCAGCTAAAAAAGGAATTAAAATATTTACTGTTGGCGTTGGTACACCCGAAGGGGAAACCCTGAAAGTGCGGGGTAAGAACGGACGACTTGAAACTGTTACAGATGAAACCGGTAAACCGGTTATCACAAGATTGAATCCATCTCTGCTCCAGCAAATTGCTGCAAAAGGCGGGGGCTTTTATCTTCAACTCACTGGCGCAAAAACAATGGAAACGTTGTATGAAATGGGACTTGCGCCTTTGCCAAAAGGTGAACAAAACGCAAGGTTAGTCAAAAAATATAATGAAAGGTTCTATATTCCGTTATCCATTGCTATCTTGTTGTTGATTATTGAAACACTTCTGCCTGAACGGAAAACAGAAGTCAAGCCATTGCGAGTGTTCGGGAAATTGGGTCTCTACATTGTAGCCACTGTCGTTTTGACCGGCAGCAATCTTGAGGCTTCCTATAGCTCAGCAATTAAGAATTACAATGAGGGCAAATATAAAACTGCCTTACAGGAATACAAAGAACTACTAAAGAAAAATCCGGAAGATGCTCGGCTCGCTTATAATGCAGGAAACTCGGCTTACATGGCTGGTAAATACGAAGAGGCTGCCGATTTATACCTCAAGGCTATTAGCAACACCAAAGATACTAAATTTCAGGGAAAGGCTTGTTATAACTACGGCAATACGCTTTACAGATTAGGCGAACAGGAAGATGACCTGAATAAAAAGGTAGATTACTGGAAACAGGCGATTGTTCAGTATGAAACAGCATTAAAATTCAATCCGCAGGATGCTGATGCGAAATTCAATCTCGAACTCGTTAAAAAGAAGCTCGAGGAGCTCCAAAAGCAACAACAACAGCAGATGTCTCAGAACCAACAGAACGAAGAGAAAAAGGATCAGCAAAAACAGAAAGAACAGCAAAATCAGCAGAATCAAAAAGGGCAGGAACAGAAAAATAATAATCAAAAACAACAGCAGGAGAAAGGACAAGAGAAGCAGGAACAACAGGCAAATTCCCAGCAAAAAGACAAATCAACAGGTGCTGATCAACAAAAACAACAAGCTCAGCAAAGTTCTGGTGGAAAAACAAACAATGCTGAAAATGTAGAAGGCAAAGTCATCTACATGACACCGCAACAAGCAATGCAACTCCTCGAGGCACAAAAATCAGAGGAAAAAATGTTGCTTTTCACTCCGGAAATCCCGCCAAAACGTAATCAAAGTGAACGGAGTATAAAAAACTGGTAAATCTGTTAACTTAAATTCCCTCGCTGCCAATAAATTCTGAATTTTTAATGAATTTTTATACGCTGTTTTTTATGAAGACCGAAAATATTTAATTCAAATTATCTCAGAAAAATTTTCATGGGAATGCATTTTTGACTTGAAGAAATACCGGCGAGGCTATTGAATATCCATAAAATCAGATATTGACTATGAAAACAGTAACTTCATTAAAGATTGTTGAGAAAAACGTTGCTTCACTTGTCGAAGGAGCACTTGAAGACTCAGGTGGTTTGCTGCGGTTAGCTCCGTGTTGGGTTCCGCGTTCATTTCTCCACCCCGGACGTCGTTTGAAACTGCATCCTGACGATCTATATGCCTTCGGTCTCCACAGAGGCGGTATTGATGAAAGGTGGTTTGCCTCCACAACACCTGCCGCCAACGAAAATCGTACTCCAGATGAGGGGTTAAGTTATGTAGTCGTTGGCAATCAAAGGTTCACACTGCAACAGGCAGTAGCAGAATGTGGTCCACTCATTATTGGCAAAAAGATGTGGAACAAATATAAAAGATGGCCTGTATATTCAAAGTTCTTCGATAACATGGGACCAATTCCTCATCACATGCATCAGGCACACAAACATGCAAAACTTGTAGGACAGGAAGGTAAACCAGAATCATATTACTTCCCACCACAACATAATTACATCGGCAATAATTTTCCGTACACGTTCTTCGGGTTAACCCCCGGTACAACTAAAGAACAGGTAAGGCGTTGCCTCGAGAACTGGAATAAAGGCGATAATGGTATTCTCGACCTTTCGCAAGCATACAGATTAAAACCGGGAACAGGTTGGCTTGTTGGTCCCGGCATTCTCCATGCGCCGGGTTCATTCTGCACATACGAACCACAGTGGGGCTCAGATGTATTTGGAATGTTCCAGAACATTGTTGAAGGCAGAGAAGTGCCATGGTCATTGCTCGTTAAGGATATTCCACCTGAGAAACATAATGACCTTGATTTTATTATTAGTGAACTCGACTGGGAAGCAAATGTGGATCCGCATTTTAAAGAGAATCATTATCTCGAACCAATCCCAGTCGCCGACACACTTAGCGAAGGGTACATAGACAAATGGATTGTTTACGGAAAGATTAATGGCAAACAATATTTCACTGCCAAAGAATTGACCGTAATGCCTGGAGTCAAATGCACAATTAAAGACAATGGCGCTTATGGTCTTATCGTTGTTCAGGGCAGAGGAAAGATGAATAAACTTAACCTCGATTGTCCTAAACTCATCCGCTTCGTCGAAATGACTGAAGACGAAGTCTTCTGCACAGAAGATGCGGCAAAAGCTGGCGTTGTTTTTGAAAACACATCAGAGACCGAACCACTCGTTGTACTGCGTTACTTTGGTCCTGATGTAAATCCAGACGCCCCTGAAGTAGGCGATTATAAAAAATTAAAGAAATAATTCTTACAAAAATTGTATTTAACTAAGAAACGCTCTTAACGAGGATAATCACCCTTCTGATTCTTTGCTCAGAAGGGTGAACTTTTTATAAATTATGCAATTTTTGACACATCATCAGGTCTTTTAAAATTGAATCAGTAGTAAAGCGTATTTTGCTAATGATTTTCAACAAAATCGTTTATCCAAGATGTTATAGCATCAATCCATAGCGGATAATCATTCAAACAGGTGATAAGATCGAGATTTTCTCCACCTGCGTTAAGGAAAGTTTCACGGGCGCGGATACCTATTTCTTCCAACGTTTCGATACAATCAGTAATAAATGACGGGCATACAACCTTGACTCTTTTAATGCCTCTTTTTGGCAAACTTTCGAGGATTGATGTGGTTGAGGGCTCGAGCCATTTATCTACCCCAAGTCTGGACTGGAATGCAATAGTATATTCATTTTCATTAAGTCCAAGCTTGCTTGCAACCAACCTCGTAGTTTGGAAGCATTGATGGCGATAGCAAAACCTATGGGCTGGACTCTCAATTTTGCAGCAATCCGGCGTTTTTAAACAATGCCTGCCGGTTGGATCAGTTTTCCGGATATGCCTCTCCGGCAAACCATGGTAACTGAATATCAGATGGTCACGTGAATCACCAATAAATTCCCGTATGCGTCCAGCAAGGGAATTTATATACAGTGAATCATTATAGAAAGGTTCTTTAACAAGGAGACGAAACCCTGAGCCTGTTTTTCGGATTGTTTTTTCAACATGTTTAACGGCGCTCTCAAATGTGGACATCGCATATTGTGGAAAGAGGGGAATAAGAAACAATTGCTCTATTCCCTGGGAGGCTAATGTTTTAATTGCAGATTCTACAGATGGATTTCCATAGCGCATTGCGAGTTCCACAGGAATTGAGACTCGGGATTTTACCTTCTCAAGAATCTTTTTACTGTAAACAAGAAGCGGTGAACCTTCGGATGTCCATATTTTCCGGTATGCCTCAGCAGAACTTTCAGGACGTTTTGGTAATATAAAAAATTTCACAATGGCATATCGGATAATAAACGGGGCATCAATTACGCGTTCATCCATTAAGAATTCATTCAAGTATTTCCTGACATCCTCAACAGAGGGAGAATCCGGTGTCCCGAGATTTATGAGCAATACGCCTTTTTTTTCCATGCCTATTAAACCGGCTGTTTTTTATTCAAAAAATCGGAAATTCTTTCAGATATTTTTAATCCTGCGAGGATTGAATCACTCAAAGAAACACCGTTCCTGTAGTGGCCAGCAAAAAATATTCCCGGCATCTTTGCCTCAAATTCATCCATGAAATTCAGATATTTCCCATAACCTACGTTATACTGCGGTATTGCCCTTTTATAAACAGCGGTAAATGAAAAGATTATTTTACCTTTAACGCCTAAAAGTGTTTTAAGATCTTCATGGGTAATTTCGATTAATTTAGAATCCGGCAGAAGGGCAAGTTCCGGGTTCTGAGCTCCACCAAGGTAAGTAGTCAAAGTTACATGTCCTGCAGGCGCCCTGCGCGGGAATAACGAGGAATTAAAAATTGTACCTAAAATGCGGAAACCTTCCTTTCTTGGAATTAATACACCAAATCCGTCAACCGGATGTTCAACATCCTCGCGTCGGTATCCAAGTACGACACTGGCAACCGGGGGATACTCGATTTCTCCAAGAACAGATAAATCTTCGGATTTTCCATTACCATTAAATACCTTTAGTTCAGCGATTTTGTAAGCAGGAATAGCGAGAATGACTGCGTCAAATTTAACACTTTTTTCAGAATCCTTATCTTTATAAATTACCTCCCATTGACCGTTTTTGCCTACTATTGATTTTACATGGGCATTGTAAATGATTCTCCCATTGAGCAAATTTGCAATCGTGTCAGTCAACACTTGTAACCCGTCATCGAATGACACCTTAGGGGCATCTGCTTTAGAAATTTCTCCACGCTTTTTCCTTTCTCTCGCCCCCAGAATCTGACCGAGAATTAATGAACCATATCGCGCCTCAAGATTGTAAACCTTTGCGAATGCGTGTTTAAGGGAAATTTTTTTGGGGTCTCCTGCGTAAATACCCGAAACCAAAGGATCTATAGCATAGTCCAGAAATTCCTGCCCTAGGCGGCGAAGGACAAATTCGGCGACAGATTCTTCCCCCTGCCCTCTGCCGATGAAAGGTTCAATCAACAACCTTAATTTTGCTGAAGTTGTGAAAAGTTCAGATGCAAAAAATGCTGGAGGTGATGATGGCAAATTAATAGGTCTGCGGTATCGGGCTATGTAACGGTTTTTTGCTGACGGGTCTGAATAGTATTTTCGGTATTCTAACCCAATATCTGCAAAGAATTTTTTCAAAACAGGTGTAGTTTCAAGAAGTGTATTTGGACCGCACTCGGCAAGCCACTCCCCTTCCCTAACGGTTCTAATAACTCCCCCGGGACGGGAATCAGCCTCTAAAACAGTAACATCAAAACCACTTTCTGAAAGTTTCCATGCAGCGGATAAGCCTGTAACCCCTGCTCCTACCACACAAATAGATTTCCCTGATTTCTCGTTCATCATTTCTTAGAAAATCTTTATTCCATTAAATCGTCTTCGAAAATCTTCGTTCAGCCATTCTGGGCAAATAAGCATCGAACCGCATTGCTATTACCCTGATAAAAAGCCTGCCAAGTTGCGTTACGGTCACACCTTCCGGACTCAATGTTATAAGTCCATCCTCTTCAAGGTCTTGCAGCGATTCAAGTTCTTTCTCAAAATATTGCTTAAAATCAATGTTCAATAGGTCGGACATTGCTCGGTAATCGAGTTTTAAATCACACATTAATCGCATAATAGTTATTCGTCTGATTTTGTCATCCTCATTAAGGAGATATCCCCGAACAATCGGAACTTTTCCTTCATTAAGCATTGAATAGTAAGTATTTATATCTTTGTGATTCTGCCAGTATGCTGAATCGGTCTGTGAAATTGATGACATTCCGAAAGCATAGATATCCGCCCCTGCCCTTGTGCTGTAGCCTTGAAAATTTCTCTGAAGGGTTCCATTTCGTTGCGCTTTTACGAGTTCGTCCGTTTCAAGCGCAAAGTGGTCCATGCCAATATAGACATAACCAGAACGTGTAAGTTTTTCAGTTACAAGCTTTAACAACTGAAATTTTGTCTCCGGGGATGGCAGGTTTTGTTTGTACTCAAATATGCGCTGAGAGGGTTTCATCCATGGAACATGGGCATAACTAAATACAGCAAAACGATCAGGCTTGAATTCAAGAACTTCATCAATAGTTTTTTCAAATGATTCAGGGGTCTGAAATGGCAAACCATATATTAAATCAATGTTAAGGGATTGAAAACCGTATTCCCGAATCCATCCGATGACCTTAGCTGTAAGCTCCTTAGGCTGAATACGATGGACGGCTTTCTGGACTTTCGGATTAAAATCCTGAACTCCAACCGATGCTCGGTTAAAACCTACATCACGGAAAGCCTTTACCTGTTCTTTTACCATCCGGCGGGGATCCATTTCCACCCCTGCTTCTATATCTTGGCAGAACGTAAACCTCTCATGGATTAAATCGCCAAGTCTCTTTATGTCATCTACCGGCATAAACGTGGGACTTCCACCACCAAAATGGAGTTGGACGACCTTTCTTCGAGGATTCAACAATGGGACAATTAAGTCCATTTCTTTTTTGAGATAATCTATGTAAGTAGAGCTCTGTTTAACGTTCGGGGTAATAATTGTCGTACATCCGCAGAACCAGCATAATGAATAACAAAATGGAATATGAAAATACAGGGATAAATCGCGACTGTCCTTATTGTTACGCTCAATCTCAGCCCTGATGTCGTTCCATGTAATCTTATCTGTGAAATGGACAGCAGGGGGATACGAAGTATAACGTGGTCCGGGGATATTGTATTTTTTAACTAATTCTAAATCTACAGTTATTTCATTCATAAACTTCGGACTGTTTGAATTACTGCTTCTATATTTTCAATCTTAGAGTCAGGAGGCAATCCATGACCTAAATTAAATATAAATCCGTTTTTACCTTTCATCTTATTTAAAATACTCCTTGTTTCACTTACGACAACATCTGAAGAATTATTTCTAAGCAAATCAGGATTTAAATTCCCCTGAATCCCAATATGTTGAGGTATCAATTCTCTGGCTTTTGAAATGTCAAAATAATGGTCAATACCAATAACATTTGCGCCAAGGTCAATCAGAGTATCCCAGTTTTGGTGTACCCCCTTTGAAAAAACAATAACTGGAACAATGCCATTTAAACGCCTTACAATTTTCTTCATCCATTTTCCACTTAATTCATAAAACCTTTCCGGTGGTAACAATCCGCCTAATGTATCGAAAATTTGTATTGCATCAACCCCTGCGTCAATTTGACGCAAGAGATATTCTGTGACAGCATCTGTCAATATTGACAATAATTTTTCAATTAATTCAGGCCTTTCAGAAGAGAATCTTATCGCATTTTCAAAATTCCTGGAGCTACCGCCTTCGCACATAAAACAGGCAAGAGTCCAGGGGGACCCAGAAAAACCTATTAAAGCAGTTTTATTTTTCAATTCAGATTTAACCAATTTAATTGCATCATAAACATATTCGAGGCGCTCGCAACTATTTGATATCGAAAGCCTTTTAAAATCCTCCTCCGTCTCTATCCTGAAATCCATAATAACCCCTTCACCATCAGAGAACCGATAAGCCTGACCAAGGGCTTCCGGCACAACGAGTATGTCACTAAATATTATTGCTGCATCAAAATCAAAGCGACAAATCGGCTGCAAAGTAACCTCTGCTGCCAGCTCAGGATTTCGGACAATTTCCACAAAACTATATTTTTTCTTTAATTCACGGTATTCTGGAAGCGCTCGTCCAGCCTGTCTCATCATCCAGATTGGAGGATAATCAACGGGCTGGCACCTGCATGCCCTTAAAAACCGGTCACGGTTGGATAATCTCTGTTCTATCGTCTTACTTTCCTGCATTTACTTAATGTTTTTAAACCAAGTTCTACTTTATAACAGTATCAATTAATAATTTCCTATGTGCTTCAAGTTGTGTCAAAAGTTAATTATTAATATCTGATTAATTATGCATGTCGAAATTTTTTTATTTGCAATTAAAAGTCTGCTTCTTATAATATTTTTATGCCCCAACTCCAAACCAAAGATAAGCGCGCGCTTTTGGCGTGGCAGAAAGGAAGTTTGTCTTCAAATTTAAAGTCTCCTAAATTTAAAAAATTCAATCGTTTCATTCTAAAAATAATCCTGATTTTAGGATTACCTTTATCAATTATAGTTGCAGTTGAACTAATTCTTCGTATAGCCGGATACGGATATCCGATTGAATTTTTTGCCAAAACGGAGGATGGACAATATCTTATCCCAAATCCACATTTTTCAAAGAGATTTTTCCCGCCTGACGTTATTAAGGAAGCATGGCCATTTAAAATTCCTGTAAAAAAAGCAGAAGATACCAAAAGGATTTTTGTGATAGGAGATTCTGCTGCTCAGGGGACACCAGCGCCGGCATTCGGTTTTGCCCGTATCCTTGAAGTAATGCTGCAACAACAATTTCCTGATAAAAAATTTGAGATTGTTAATGTGGCAATGAGGGGAATTAATTCTCATGTAATGATACCGATTGCAAGAGAATGCGCAAAATACGAACCCGATGCTTTCTTAATTTATGCCGGCAATAATGAAATTGTCGGGCTGTATGCCCCTGATCCGCAAGGGTTTAATATCGTAGATTACCCGTTTTTAATCCAGATTAAACATCTATTCTCCACAACAAAGTGGTACCAGTTATTAAGTGACATCACTTTAAAACTGGGTAAATCGCGTAAGAAAGAAGTTCAGGACTTTGAATATTTTCAAAGGCATCGGATTCCATTTTCCCACCCTTCAAGAATTTCTACTGCAAGAAATTTCGAATCGAATTTAGAGAAAATATGCCGCGCAGGTATTGCTGGGGGAGCAAAGGTTCTTTTATCAACGATAGCGGTAAATCTTCAGGATTGTCCACCATTTGGGTCACTCCATAAAAAAGGTATGACCGATGATGAAATCAACAAGTGGAACTATTTTGTTAAACTTGGCGATGATGAAATGACTCGGGGGAATACGCCGACAGCCCTTGATTCGTACTTAAAGGCTCTTGCAATTGACCCTCAATATGCCGAACTTAACTATAAAATTGCTGTCTGTTACACAAAATTGGGCGATTTAAATACTGCTATTGAATATTACAAAGCGGCGCGAGATTTTGATTGCCTGCCATTCAGGGCAGACAACAGATTGAATGAGGCTATCCGGAAAACAGCTTCCAGATTCAATAATTCAAACCTAATATTTGTGGATGCAGAATTGGCATTTCTATCACACTCATTGAGCCATGGAAAGGCACCGGATAACACTCTATTCCATGAGCATGTCCATCTTAAATTCAGCGGAGACTATCTGCTTGCAAAGACATTTTATGAAAAACTTATCCCGACACTGTTTCCGGAAATTAAAAAAGATAATAGTATTCTTTACAATCCGCCATCCGAACAAGAATGCGCCTTCCTGCTTGCTTATACGCCATGGGACGAACTGGATATAGCGGCAGCAATAGTAAAATTAACAGCCTCTCCATTATTTCAAGGGCAATTCGACCACTCAGTCCGACAGGGTTTGTCAGAAAGAATTTTGAATGAAAAATTAAAGAAAATTACAATGGCGGATTTAAAAAAATGCGCGCTCATGTATGAGATGGCAATTTCAAAGAGACCAGACGACTGGCAACTGCATCTTAACTACGGGAACCTACTTCAGGTTATGAAAAATTATAATCTCGCCTGCAGGGAATACCAAATCGTCCTTAAACATGTCCCATTTTTCCAAAAGGCTCAATACCTACACAATACTACTTTGGCATATTTGAATTACCAACAAGGCGGAGTCCAACCCAAGCACTGAAAATTCTGAATTTTCAAACTAATTGATATATTAGTCCGTATTCAGGTAAAATCGTTTCTATAAATCTGAAAACTGCATTGCTATGAACAAAAATTTTTTGAACAAAAAATATATTATTGCGGGAATTGTGGTATTACTGCTTCTATCGATATTTATCTTTTCAAGTAAATATTTATCTGCCTCGCGCGAAGACGAATTTATAAAGCTGATGCAAAATGGCAGAAATTACCTTGAACGTGGCGAGTTTTCGAGAGCACTTGAAGTTTATAAAAGAGCGGTGAACCTTGTGCCAATAAATACAGATATCCACATAAACCTTGCGATTTGTTATCTTGGATTGAATCAGGCATCAAACGCTATTGTTCATGCTCAAAAGGCAATCGAACTCGACGATAAAATTGCAGCTCCATATTACATTACAGGATGCGCCTTTATGCGTTTAGGTAAACCAAAGGAAGCGATAAAAATGTTTCAACTTTCCATAAACCTGGATCCAACTGTAGCTGCGTCTTATTATCATCTTGGCAGGGCTCATCTTGAATCGGGGGAAATAGAAGATGCTATTGCAATGCTTCAAACTGCGATCGAGATGGAAGAAAATCATCCTTCAGCCCATTATTTACTTGCACAGGCATACTCTCAGATAAATGATAAAGAAAGTGCGGAGAAAGAACTTCAGATCCATCAAAAAATCAGGCAAAAACTCACAAATGAAGTTGTCAATATTGATTTCCTCGAAAGATGTAAACTACTAGCGCCCAGAATGCCATTCAAACCTGAATTACCATCAAGGAAACCGATTCAGGTTATATTTGCTGATGGGACTGCTGAAGCCTTTCGAAATTGCAGAAGTATTAAAGGTCCGGCTGCAGTGATAGATTTTAACCATGACGGCAGAAATAGCATATTCGCCTACGATGGGAAAAGTTTCAGAGTCTTTTCAAACACAAACGGCGTATTTTATCCAATGAATAATTCATATACACCGCCGGAAAACGGAGAGTATGTCAAATGCCTTGTCGGGGATATTCAGAATGATAGATTCGAAGACGTAATAGTTTTAGGAAAAAGATTTTCTCATGTCTTTAGGTTTGCAACAAATGCGCAATTCACAGAGGTTACCGGCTTTTGCGGTTTAAAAGGTTTAACAGCAGTTGACGGAGTCCTTGCAGACCTTGATTTTACCGGCGCGCTTGATCTTGTCATTGCAGAGCCAACGAATAAATCTGTAAGGATATTCCAGAATCTGAAAAACTTTTATTTCAAGGAAAATACGACAAATGCTGGCATTGCTTACACTATAACAGGGATTGAAAGGATTATTATTGACGACAGAAACGGGGATGAATTACCTGACCTACTATTGTCCCGAAAAACTGGGAAACCTATATTATATGAAAAAAGACGGGGTGGAATCTTCTATGAAACAAACCTGCCCCCGAATTTTCCCGCAGGTGAAGTCCTTGCAGTAGGAGATTTTAATAATGACCTTAAAAGTGATGCTGTTATTCTTAACAGTGATGGTTCAATCATAGTTTATTTCGGTGAATCTTATCAGCCAGCAAGGTTGAATGCGTCAGGTTTCAAATGTGCAAAAATTATTCCATTTGACTATGACAACGACGGCTGGCTGGACATACTCGCAATTGGTAACGGTATAAGATTGTGGCGTTTTATAGGTAATGGACAATTTGAAGATGTAACCGTTAAAACAGGTTTGGATAAGTATAATGGACTTAATGTTACTGATGTTGCCTTAGCCGACTTCGATAATGATGGTGACACTGATGTTTTAGTAACATTAAATGATTTCTCTCTGAAGTTATTGAGAAATGACGGGGGAAATGCAAACAATCAATTAAAATTACGATTAACAGGCACACGTTCGAATGCAAGTGCCCTCGGGGTAAAGGTCGAAGTGTCGGCAGGCGGGTTAAGATTACAACGTATAGTTACAAGCCTGCCGGTGGAAATCGGTGTTGGTAAACACACGAGTATTGACGCCATTACAGTCGGATGGTTTGACCTTACTTTGAGTACTGTGGATGTTAAGGTTGAACCTCATCAAATCGAGTTGCAGGAAATTTACTTTCCAAAGGGGTCGTGTCCTTACATGTATGTCTGGGATGGTACCAAATTCAGGTTTGTGTCAGATTTTCTCGGTAACGCGCCACTCGGATTGCGGATAAATCGCAATTATTTTGCAGATGCTGATACCGATGAACACCTGAAACTTGGAGATGAGTCTAACGTAAAACCTACAAATGGCTTTTATGTAATCCAGGTTACAGAAGAATTGAGCGAGGCGTTATATCTTGATGAGGCGAAGTTAGTCGTTGTTGACCACCCTGCCGGCACTGTTGCTCACTCCACATCTAAAATGCTCCCCGGACCACCGTTTCCGCCAAGCAATATCATTCTGCTTCACAAACCTATGCCATTAATCAAGGCGACACGAGATGACGGACAAGATCTTACTCAGGCTTTAGCCAAAATTGATGAAATTATGGCAGGTCCGTCAAAACTCAGGGTGCCGCAGTTGCGTGGACTGGCAGAACCATATTCCCTGATACTTGATTTTGGTTTGATACCCGAAAACCGTCCGATTGTTTTGGCGCTTACTGGCTGGATTAAATTTGGTGGTGGCATGGCTAACGTGGCAGCATCAACTTGTCCTGACCTGCCATTTCCATTCCCGCAAATGGAAGCACTTTCATCAGATGGCAAGTGGGTCAAAGTTGATGTAAACGTTGGCGTTCCATCTGGCAAAACCAAAACCATTGTGGTTGATTTAACCGGTAAATTGCCGCGTAATACCAGATTGTTAAAATTAACAACCGCATATGAAATTTACTGGGATTTTATCTGCCTATATGAAAAGGCGGATCAATCTTTAATGAAAATCACTGTAATTTCGCCGGATAGCGCCCATCTTCATTGGCGCGGATATAGTAATTTTAAGAACCTACCACCATGGTTACCTCTTACACCTGATTATTACGATCTACACAACGAGGCTCCATGGGAAATTATACCAATGGGATGGTGTACACGTTACGGCGAGGTTGTTGAACTCATAGAAAAACGAGATAACGCCCTTGCAATCGTTAATGGCGGAGATGAGCTAACAATAAAATTTGATGCGAAGAAATTGCCCGATTTATTACCGAATTATGTAAGGGATTATTTTATCTTTACAGTAGGATGGGACAAGGACACCGACCACCATGTCGAATGCGGCACAACCGTGGAACCAATACCATGGCATGGCATGGATTATCAAAAGTACGGCAAACAAGAGCGTCCTAAATTTGAATCCGATTATCTTATGAAAAAATACACCACGAGATGGACCGGTGGTCCTGTGAAAATTAAAAAAATTCGTCTTTCTCAAAGCAGTAATAATTAATAAATTCTTTTAAAATTTATAAGCATTAATACTGTGGTCGCGATTTTAAGATGAATTACTTAAATAAAATTTATGGCTGTAACCTTGCGCTTGCTACCGACCTTTATGAGCTCACCATGGCGCAAGGATATTGGAAATGCGGAGTAGCAGAAAGTGAAGCTGTATTTCACATGTTTTTCCGCAAAAATCCGTTTAAAGGAGGCTTTATTGTCACAGCCGGAATCTCATTCTTAATCGAATTTATAGAAAATTTCAGATTTACCAATGATGATATTAAGTATTTGAGAACATTGAAAGGAAATGACGGTAAGGCGCTTTTTGATAACGAATTTCTAAACTATCTAAGTAGCCAGAAATTTGACGGCGAAATAGACAGCGTAACAGATGGAACCATAGTGTTCCCATATGAACCTGTATTAAGAGTAAAAGGGAAAATTCTTCAGGCGCAAATTCTTGAAACAGCCATTCTGAATATTATCAACTTTCACAGTCTGATTGCTACCAAAGCAGCAAGGGTATGTCTGGCGGCAAATGGGGATCCAGTGATTGAATTTGGAATGCGCCGCGCGCACAGTATCGGTGGTTCACTTGGCGCAAGCTGGGCTGCATACATTGGCGGATGCGAAGCGACGTCAAATGTGCTTGCGGGTAAACTATTCGGAATTCCTGTCAGAGGGACTCACGCTCACAGCTGGGTTCAGTTTTTCGACAGTGAATACGACGCATTCATGAACTATGCAAAAGGAAATCCTAATAATGGTATTTTTCTTGTTGATACCTACGACACTAAATCCGGAGTATACAATGCAATACAGGCAGGAAAATACCTTAATCAGAATGGATATAAATTTTTTGGTATAAGAATCGATTCCGGAAACCTCGAAAAACTTAGCAAAGAAGCAAGGAAAATTCTCGATGAAAATGGATTCAAAGATACGAAAATTATTGCGAGCGGCGACCTTGATGAATGGATAATAGACGATTTGAAATCAAAGAAGGCTCCGATAGATATCTGGGGTGTTGGTACTAAACTTGTTACTGGATATAACGAACCTTTCCTTACCGGTGTTTACAAACTTTCAATGGCAAAGAAGGAGGACTGTAATTGGATACCTAAAATGAAGATATCCGAAGAAAACACTAAAACATCTATACCCGGAATCTTACAAGTCCGACGATACTCTGATGGCGAATACTATCTGGGTGACATGATTTACGATATTACTCTTGGTGTTAAGGAAGAGGATAGTGATATTGCAACCAGTTTTGGTAACAATAACCAATTCTCTGATAAGATTGAAAAACGGGATTTGCTAATTCCAATTTTCCGTCATGGCAAAAGGGTATACAACCCACCTGAAATCAGCAAAATAAAGGAATATGTAAAGTATGAAATTTCGAAATTGAAACCTATGTATAAATCTTTGAGGTGCCGTAAAAATTATCCAGTTGTTCTTGAAAAAAATCTTACAGATATGAAACGAAAGTTTATCAGGGAATTAAAAAGAAGAAATAGATGAAGAAGCAGTATTACATATATAAATATCCGCATCCGGCAGTCGCTGTCGACTGCGTTGTCTTTGGCGTTGTTTCTTCGTGCCTTGAAATATTACTGATTCAGAGAAGAAATGAGCCCTATAAAGACAGCTGGGCTTTGCCGGGTGGTTTTCTGGGAATAGATGAGTCTTTGGAAGAAGCAGTCAAACGGGAATTGTCTGAAGAAATAAATTATCGTCCGGAGTACCTGTATCAGATAGGTGCATTTGGAGACCCAGACCGTGACCCGCGTGAACGTGTAATTTCAATTGCATATTATACTTTTTTACAAATTGAGAAAGCATGTCTTGTTGCAAATTCAGATGCTGCTAAATTAGAATGGTTTTATATAAGGAACCTGCCAAATCTGGCATTTGACCATTTAAAAATTGTCAATGCAGCGCTTGAGATTTTGCAGAAAAAAGTTAAATGTGAACCTTTCGGATACGGTTTATTGCCCTCAAAATTCAGATTATCACTGCTTCAAAGTATTTATGAGGATATAATCGGTGAACCACTGGATAAACGGAATTTTCGGAAAAAGCTACTTAAGTATGGATTAGTAAAACCTTTGAACGAATTTGAGAAAATACATCCACACCGTCCAGCGCGGCTTTATGAATTCAACTATGAAAATTATATTAAATACAAAGAAAAAGGTATTGATTTAACGAGGTAGTTGATATGAAAAAAGCTCTGATTGTGGTTGATATTCAAAATGACTTTTTGCCAGGAGGCAGGCTCGCTGTACCGGATGGTGATAAAATTATTCCTAAGGTTAATGACCTGATAAAAAAATTTGACCTCGTAATTGCAACTCAGGACTGGCATCCAGCTAATCACATTAGTTTTGCAGAAAACCATAAAGGCAAAAAACCTGGGGATAAAATTACAGTTGAAGGCGTAGAACAAATTTTATGGCCATTGCATTGTGTTCAGAACACTTTTGGGGCAGAGTTCGCAAAAGATCTTTTGAAAGATAAATTTACGGCAGTTATCAGAAAAGGGACTGACCCAATGATTGACAGTTATAGCGGCTTCTTCGATAACGCCCGCAAAAAAGATACAGGATTAGATAATCTTTTAAAATCGTTGAACGTTAGTGAAGTCTATATTGTTGGTCTGGCAACCGATTATTGTGTCAAATTTACCGCGCTGGATGCCGTTTCTCTGGGTTATAAAACTCATGTAATCAGAGAGGCATGCATGGGTGTAAACTTAAAACCAAATGATACCGAAAACGCTCTGAACGAACTTAAAAAAGCAGGGGTTATTATTGAATAATAATGTGATTAAAAGGAAGTTTCAGATTCATAATCCTGATTTTTCCGGTGGAAAATAAAAAGGGCAGGTTTATCCCCTGCCCTTTTCATTTTTATTAAGATAAGTTTTAATACCTATAATGGTCTGGTTTATAAGGACCATCAATTGGAACGCCAATGTAGGCAGCCTGTTTTGGCGTTAACTTTGTCAGTTTAACGCCAAGTTTATCGAGATGAAGTCGCGCAACTTCTTCATCGAGTTTTTTCGGTAACCGATATACGCCTACTTTATATTTGCCCCTATTCTGCCAGAGATCCATCTGAGCAAGAACTTGGTTGGTGAATGAGTTAGACATCACAAAGCTCGGATGCCCTGTCGCACATCCAAGATTTACAAGCCGGCCTTCAGCGAGCAGATAAATGCAATGACCATCAGGAAATATGTATTTATCCACTTGCGGTTTGATATTAACCTTTTTGATACCCGGATAGGAATTAAGTCTGTCCACCTGAATTTCGTTATCGAAGTGCCCGATATTGCATACAATCGCCTGGTCTTTCATCTTCAGCATGTGTTCCAGGGTAATAACATCGCAGTTGCCGGTTGCAGTCACATAAATATCGGCTTTACCGAGTGTTTCTTCGACAGTGGTTACTTCGAATCCTTCCATTGCTGCCTGAAGTGCATTAATGGGGTCTATCTCAGTAATTATAACACGGGCGCCAAACCCTCTTAACGAATGAGCGCTACCCTTGCCTACATCTCCGTATCCGCATACGACAGCAATTTTCCCGGCAATCATTACATCCATCGACCGTTTTAGACCATCAGCAAGTGATTCCCGGCATCCATAAAGATTGTCGAATTTCGACTTTGTTACAGAATCATTTACATTGATTGCCGGAACCAAAAGTTTACCAGCCTCCTGCATTTGATAAAGTCTGTGAACCCCGGTGGTTGTTTCCTCTGAAACACCAACCCATTCCTCTACAACCTTGTGCCAGAAGCCGGGACGTTCTTTGGCTGTGCGTTTTAACAAGTCTTTTATTATCTGCTCTTCACGTTTTTCACTCGGTGTGTTAACCCAGTTATCGCCTTCTTCCATTTCATATCCTTTGTGAATCAGCAAAGTTGCATCACCACCATCGTCAACAACAAGTTGAGGTCCTTTCATCCCCGGATGGGTGATTGCGTCGAGTGTGCACTGCCAGTAATCTTCAAGGGTTTCGCCTTTCCAAGCAAATACCGGAATTCCGCGCGCTGCTATAGCCGCCGCAGCGTCGTCCTGTGTGGAAAATATATTGCAACTTGCCCACCTGACCGATGCCCCCAATTCCACGAGAGTTTCAATCAAAACTGCGGTTTCAGTTGTCATGTGGAGCGAGCCTGAAATGCGGACCCCTTTTAGCGGCTTCAAAGGACCATACTTTTTCCTTATCGCCATGAGCCCCGGCATTTCGTGTTCAGCAATTTCAATTGCCTTCCGCCCCGCCTCTGCCAGCGAAATATCACGGATTCTGTAATCTTTAAATGCACTTACCGATTCATTCTTCATCTGGTCTGCCTTTTTTTCTTCATTATTAATGCAGCATTGAGTCATAATGACCTCCTTGCTGGTTTTAGTTATGAACACGCTTTACGTAACTCGTCAACTTTATCAACCCTCTCCCATGTCAAATCAGGATCATTTTTGCCAAAATGACCATAATTTGTCGTCTTCTTGTAAATGGGACGTAAAAGGTCGAGTTGTTTTATAATGTCTGCCGGTTTAAAACTGAATACCTTGCAAACCGCCTTCTGAATCACTTCATCTGTTAAACCCTCCGCTGCTGTTCCGAAAGTATTAATATAAACATTCAGCGGATCCGGATATCCGATTGCATAGGCAAATTGAATTTCACACCGCTTTGCCAATCCTGCAGCAACAACATTTTTAGCGACATACCTGCCCATGTAAGCGGCGCTTCTATCTACCTTTGAAGGGTCTTTGCCACTGAAACAGCCACCGCCGTGTCTTCCCATGCCGCCATAAGAGTCAACAATGATTTTTCTTCCGGTTAATCCGGTATCTCCCTGTGGTCCACCTACAACAAACCTGCCTGTCGGATTGACGAGGTATAATGTGTCTTTCAACATTTCAGCCGGCAGTACCTTTTTGATAACCTCCTCGATGCAAAATTCCTTAATTGTCTTATGACTTACATCGCTTGTGTGTTGGGTTGAAATCACAACGTTGGTAATCCGCACAGGTTTATCGTCAATATATTCGACTGAAACTTGGCTTTTCATATCAGGTCGTATCCATGGAATCTTGCCAGACTTACGGATTTTCGTTAATTCCCTGCCAAGTCTGTGGGCAAACATAATCGGAGCCGGCATCAATTCCGGTGTTTCGTCACAGGCATATCCGAACATCAATCCCTGGTCACCAGCGCCCTGCTCTGCCTTTTCCTTGCCTTCAGCGGCGACTGCATCGACGCCTTGTGCAATATCAGGACTCTGACGGGTTATAAAATTAAGTACGAATACTTTGTCTGCATGAAAAACATCGTCATCATGTACATAGCCGATATCGCGAATTGCCTGGCGGGCGATACCGACAAAATCAACTTTTGCCTTAGTCGTAATTTCACCTCCTACGACGACAATATTGGATTTGGCATAGCATTCGCATGCCACGCGGCTGTACTTATCCTGTTCAAGACAGGCATCCAGCACGTAATCAGATATTGTATCGCAAACTTTATCCGGATGGCCTTCGCCAACCGATTCCGATGAGAAAATATATCTTTTGCTCATTTACTATTCCCTAATTTCGTATTGACGTATCAAGATATGATGATATAAAATTGTGTCAAGATGTCAATCATTAAAATTTTGTTTTTTTTTAAAAAATTTTAAAATTAAATGGATAGCGGACACACAGCGTTAAAATTATTAAAGGCTCTGTCAGACCCTACAAGACTGCGGCTCATCGCATTACTGCATGAAAATGAACTTTCTGTAAATGAACTTCAGGAAATTACACGTTTAGGTCAATCGCGTATCTCAACACATCTGCGATTATTACAGGAAATAGGCGTTTTAAAATCACGTCGGGACGGAAAACGCACATTTTACCGGTGGAATGAATCTGTCTGTTCCGAACGACGTCATTACATGCAACTTGCGGTACAAGCTGCCAAAGAACTTCCCGAGTACGAATCTGATTCTGCCAACCTCCGGAGAATTCTGGAATTGCGGGAAAACCGGATGCAACTTTTCTTTAATCAGGTTGCCGGAAGGTTTGGTAGAGTTTATGGACCCGGGCGCTCGTGGCAGGCATTCGGGCATCTTCTTTTGAGAATATTGCCTCCGATTGTAGTCGCGGATCTTGGGTCAGGCGAGGGCTTAATAAGCGAGCTTCTGGCAAAACGATGCAAAAAGGTAATTGCAGTGGATAACTCCGAAAAAATTGTCCGGTTTGGCAAAGAAAAAGCAAAGAAAAATGGTATTAAGAATCTTGAATTTCGGCTCGGTGATTTACAGGACCCGCCAATTGAATCGAACTCAGTTAACCTTGTGATTTTGAGTCAGGCGTTGCATCACGCTCAGGATCCGCAGAAAGCCCTGAATAGTTCCTTCAGAATTTTAAAGCCTAATGGTCAGGTAATAATTCTTGATCTCAGAAAGCATGACTTCGAGAAAGCTCATGAGATGTTCGGCGATTTATGGCTTGGTTTCTCCGAACATGAACTGCATTCTTGGCTTAAAAATGCTGGTTTTATAAATATAGAAATCAGCGTAGTTGACCGGGAACCTCAACCGCCACATTTTGAAACTATACTTGCTGCCGGTGAAAAACCCGCAGAATAATTTTTACAATCACATACGGGTTTTATTCACGCTATCAATCCATTCGGCAATTTCACGATCGGATAATCTATCCGGGTAAATTTTCAAATTCGTGTCTTTATTCAGAGAATTATAGACTTTGCGGAGCGTAGCGGTCCTGAATACATTTCCTGTGTTGTGTATCAATATCGGATTAGGCGCTGCAAGGATCGCAGCTCCCTCATATCCTCCCATACAACGTATGCAAGGAAGAAAAGTATCCTGCTTAAGGAGATTCTGGTCGTTATCACAATTAAATTGTGCTGCGTCAGCAACAATTATGTCCGCAACCGGCGCTGCAAACAATCCCAATAAACCGGCACGGTCAACTCCGCAAATAATAATCTTGTAACCTGATGAACGTCCGAACTGCGCGGCAACTATTATGTCGCCTGTCCTTTCCTGAAAATCTGTGCGATTGTAAGTAGTAAAAAAGTTCGCAAAATAATTACGTTTGGCAGCGGTCTTTATTTCTGCTAACTCTCCTGTCCCGAACGTATCGATGAGCATCACTGCATATCCTTTTCTCAATAATTCCTTTGCCAGTCCACTTGGTTCGGCGGAATCCTGTAAGAACCTTTTCTTACCTTCCGGGCTTGCCAAAATTACTAATATCCTGTTTTTCATTTTTGCCGGTTCGAAAATTGATACAGGAATCCGGTCTCCCCTTCCTTTTACGCCGATGTAAAAGTCCTTCCTTGTATAAAAATCTGACTTCTCTGTTTTAGAAATAACTGATTCAACGTCTGATTCATTCCATAATGCCTGTATTGTATGTCTCCATGCCGGAAGCATGGTCTTTTTGAAATTTAACAATTCAACCATTGTTTTAGGAACCAGAGATTCAAACCGGGTGATGACTGTATTTTTCAAATACTCACGCACTTCATCCTGCGTGGCAAGATTCGAAGGGAATTTATTATCGGGGAAAACGCGAAGATCCAGATTTGTAGCCGGGGGATAGGGTTGTTCTTTATAATATGGTCCCTTTTCCTTTCCCAACAACCATCGTTCAAACCATCCATACACAGCTTCCCGCGTTGTCTTATTGTAATTATGTCCAAAAGGAAGCACCTCATAATAAATGCGGTCTCTTGCCTTAAAAAGATTGTAGATGCCTGCTATGGCTGGTCCTTCAACAGTCATGAAGGTTTTAGTCCAATCTCCTGTGGCAGCCATAAAAATCTGAGGCTTTGGAGCAGGCACAGCTGCTATTTCCATATTTGAATATTCAATTCTTAATAAAGGCATATTTTCGCATGAACAGCCTCCTTGCATAGAATGCGAAACCATAACTGTAGGGGCAAGAACTGCCAGACGATCATCCACAGCGCCAAGAATAAACGTCTGTGTTCCTCCTCCCGATGCCCCTGTGCATCCAAGTCTTGTTTTGTCCACATCAGGTAGAGAAACCAGAAAATCGAGAGCCCGGATGCTGTTCCATGTCTGAAGTCCCATCAGGCTAATTCCCCAGAGTTGGTCGGTATAATTTGTTCCAAAAGTCCGGTGATATGAATATCCTTTTTCTTTCTCGACTCCCTTAAAGACTGTATCATTGTAACCGACCATGTCATAAGCAAAAGCAATCATTCCCATCCGCGCAAAACTGATACAGCGGGCTGGAATACTGCCATTTTCAGTGTCTTCTAATCTGCCTGCCGACCAATGCCCGTGCGGATTCAATATAGCGGGAAATGGTCCGTTGCCTTTCCCCACCGGACGATACAAATTTCCGCAGAGATAAAAACCAGGCAAAGTTTCGATATAGACCTTTTCGACACTAAAATCCCCATATTCTTTTCGTCCGAATATTGTTGCCTTCAATGGCGGTCTTTCTGACATTGGATATAACCCGGCGCTGACAAGTACCTGTGTCCTGATTTCCTCTGCCCGTTTTTTCCACTGTGCAAGGTTTTTAATCTCAGGAAATTTCCTTGGTGTATTTAAATCAATTATCTGATCGCCGCGCGTGTCTCTTTCCGGCAATGCAAAAGTGAATTGGGACAACAAGAAAAATAAAACCAGAAACGCAAAAATATTTTTTGATGTGGTTTTCATAGGCGTTTATTTTAGCAATTGCAGTATATATGACAAGAAGATTGCTCCTTGGTTAGGTTACATTTATCAACGTTAAATTCATATTCGTCTCTTACGTGTAAATACAGAGATATATTTTGTCTCAGGGATTATGAATTTCTTGACGACCACTTCCACGGCATACGGTTTAAACTCGGTCAATGTCCACTCTGCAATATCGACAGCAAGTTTTTCAATTAATTTCCACTCTTTGTTAATTCCAAAGGACTTCAGACCATTTACAATACTTTGATAATCAATGGTATCTGTAATTGAATCTGAAATTGCGGCTTTTCTAAAAGAACAGTAAATCCTTAATGTTAATAAAAGCCTTTGAGGTTTAGCCCTTTCTTCATCCGGTACACCTACGCGATAAAACACCTCAAGGTCGTTAATTTCTATCAGGTCATTAACTTCGTCGTTCATAATTCATTCAATTTTCGTTATTCCTTTATTCAGGACTTCTTCCACAAGCCTCTTTGTAGGTAAATTGAGAGGCATCTTTAATGCTTCTTTTAGATCAACCCATACATAATTATGAGCCTCTTCATTAAGCCTTACATTCTCTGAACTCGAACATTTGCACACATAGTTCAGTAGAATAAAATGTTCGTCTCTGTAAAATTCATCCGAGTGAATACAATCTTGAACCATCACGAACTGAATTGAATGAATATCAAGGCCGGTTTCTTCCTTGATTTCTCTTTTCAGCGCCTCTTCCGAGGGCTCGCCATACTTAATTTTGCCGCCCGGTATTCCCCACAGGTTTGACCATTTATGAGTTTGAACGAGCAATACTTTGTTTTCTTCATTAAAGATGAGTGCACCCACAGTTACAACTGGTTTAGAGTTAGCGGTGGTCTTTTTCAGAATTTCTTTACCAATTTTAAATTCATTTTTCTGCAGGATATTTTTTAATTCATTTAGATTTTCCACGATAAGATCTGGTTCTGCCTCACGTAATTTATGTGAGTGATTATAACCTGTCAGAACAGCGCATGAATAAACCCCTCCAAAACGGGCTGTCTCAATATCATGCTCCATATCGCCTATATAAAGAGTCTGAAGAGGGTCAATTTTTTCTTTCTGAAGCAAATCTCTGATTGTGTGGCGCTTATCATATACACCGAGATATGCTGAATTTATGAACTTATCGAATCCCACTTTCTTAGCCTGCCTTTCAAAATGGTCTGGGCGGACGGAGCTCAGTACAATCTTTCGCATTTTATTCTCTTCACAAAATTCGAGAAACTCACGGGCGTATTTTATCTCGACAACTTTATCCTGAACTTCAAAAAATCTCGCATGAAACCACTCTTCGAGTTTATCCATCGGAATATGCGGGGTAAACCGACGGTAAAAATTGATGAACGGCAGGCTGAATTCGGAACGGAATTCTTCTAATGTCATCGCCGGCAAACCGGCATTTTTTAAAACATAATTAGTCGCCTCCCACACGGCAGGCAGGTCATCAACAAGTGTCCCTGACCAATCAAAAATTATGTTCCGTATCACACAAAAAATTTTACTACACAAACTCTAAATGACAAATGGTAATCGCTTCTGGAATAAGAGAATTTTTATAAAGATATTTTTTCCGAATAACCCATGGAAATAAATCAAAAAACAACTAACCATTTACCCAGAACAACAATCATCATTCGGAAAGTTATCAGTAAGATGGTTAATTTTACCATCCACAATCTCTACCTGTCTTTGTGCCTTTTCTGCAATCCTTGAATCGTGAGTTGCAATAACCAGAGTCACCCCAAACTCATTTTTTAAAGATGAAAGCAAATTAATAATTTCGTCGCTTGTTTTTGAATCCAGATTTCCAGTTGGTTCATCAGCTAATACAAGCCTTGGGCTATTCATTATTGCCCTTGCAATTGCAACGCGTTGCTGTTCACCGCCCGAAAGCTCCCTTGGTCTGTGATGTAGCCTCTCCCCTAACCCAACTTTTTCAAGAAGCTTTTTCGCCCTTTCTGCTGCCACTTTTGACGGTACACGCGCAAGACGAGCCGGTAACATCACATTCTCGATCGCTGTCAATTCAGGTAATAGATAGTACGCCTGAAAAATAAAACCGACATTTCGATTTCTCCACACTGCCAAATCGGTTATTTCCTGAATCTTACCAGTCTCATCATAAAATACTATCTCGCCACTGTCTGGGACATCAAGTCTGCCGATAAGGTGAAGCAATGTAGACTTACCCGCTCCGGAAGCCCCACGAATTGCCATAAATTCCCCTTTTCTAACCATAAGGTTCACCCCCCGCAAAACACTGATTTTGCTTGTCCCGAGTTTATAGGTTTTATGCAGGTCTTTAATTGTGAGTAGCAAATCCATAGGAATTACTCGTATCTTAATGCTTCCACAGGATGCAACATCGCCGCGCGCAATGCCGGAATTATCCCCGCAAGGGCGCACAAAATCAACGCGCTCCCACATATAATGATCACATCGTGGGTATTAACGAGAGCCGGTAATTCCTTGAATACGTATATTGATGAGGGGAAAAGGTCGATACCGGTAACCTTATTCATAAAGCGGAGAAATTCATTTCTCCATGCAAGGAGTGTGTTTCCGAAAATTAATCCGCCTGCAACGCCTATAATGCCAACCAATAAACTCTGGCTAAAGAAAATCCATGATATTTGCAGGTTACTTGCGCCAAGGGCTTTAAGAATCCCAATTTCACGGGTTTTCTGGAAAACAAATGCGATAAGTGTGCCTGTGATACCAAATGCTGCGACAATCATAATCACAAACAAGACCACAAACATCGCCTGTTTTTCAACGACCAGCGCATTCAGAATTCCGGAATTTTCCTCCATCCATGTAACCACTCTGTAGTTCGCGCCGAGTTTAGCCTGAAGTGTAGATGCCACTTCTTCCGCTTTAAAAGGATCTTCTATCATTACCATCAGTCCATGGACGTCTGAATCGAGGTTATATAATTCCTGCGCGTTTTCCAGTGATGTTATAATAATCATTGAGTTATATTCAAAATGACCAACATCGAAAATACCCGCAACCGTGTAATCATCCGGCAGGACAGCAACCTGATTTGTCTGGTGTTTTGACTCTCTCATCTTCTGGATATTTTTTGGCGAATAAATTCCGATCCGGCTGCCGATTTTCAATCCAAGGTTATAAGCCATTTCTCTGCCAACAATTACATTTCTTCCTTCCAGATTAAACTCGCCCTCAACAATGTTAGAAGGAATCATCGTAACCGTATGTTCGAGCTCTGGGTCTGCGCCTCTTATATAAGGGGCAAGGATCATAGATGAGCCGTATTCAGGTTGTGTCTCAATTAATACTTGTCCAAGCACAAACGGGGCAGCACTTTTTATATGCGGCACGCTTTTTATCAATGGAAGGATTTTATTGTAGTCTTTTAACGGTGCTCCTGCGCCTAGAACCTTCAGGTGTGAATTAAAACCAAGTATTTTGTCACGAAGTTCCTTATCAAATCCCGTCATTACCGCAATTACAATAATAAGCATACCTACCGCAAGGGTTACGCCAATAATAGCGATTAACGTTATCACCGAAACATACGTTCCCCGCGGCTTGAAATATCGCAGAGCCAGAAATATTTCAAACGGCAACCGAAACATTTATGTAAAGAATATTTATTAAATCTCTCTTCTTCAAGAGATTAATGAACAATGTTTCATTTCAAAGGAATTTCATTAGAATATTGAATCTCTGAATTTAAATGGTGTACATTATGCACGTGGCGAGCAAGAAAGAAAAACCGATTGTAATAGCAATAGACGGCACAAGCGCCAGCGGTAAAAGCACAGCAGCGCGTGGTGTTGCCCGTCAGCTTGGTTATGTTTATGTGGATACAGGGGCAATGTACCGGACTCTGGCATGGTATTGTCTTAGAAACAATATCGATGTTAACAACAAGAAAGCCGTAGTATCTGCATGCAAAAAATGGAATGCAACTTTAGATTGTGTAGAAAAAGATTCTTTAAAATATGTGAGATTGCTTGTTGACGGATATTATCCTGAAAAAGAGATACGCACAGCTGAGGTAAGCGCCGTTGTCCCGATTGTTGCGGCTATCCCAAGAGTAAGGGAATATATGAAAAAACTCCAGCGAAGTTGCACGCAATTCGGAAATCTTGTTATGGAAGGTAGAGATATCGGGACAAATATTTTCCCTGAAACCGAATTTAAATTTTGGATGGACGCCTCGCTTGAAGAACGTATGCGAAGACGGCAAGCCGAGGGCGTAAATGAGGACTTAAAAGAACGGGATAAGAAAGATAGCCAACGTTCGGCTGCACCGCTGATGGTTCCACTTGGTGCAATCTCAATCAATAACTCTAATTTGACACCGGAACAAACTGTGGAAATGATAGTCAAAGAAGTAAAAGACAAGTTGGCAAAAAAGGGAAAGTCTTAAACACAAGAAAATTAACAACTAGCGGATTAGTTTTTGAGAGATATTATACAGGAACAATTATTTGATGATTCAGCGCTCAGGATGGATATGAGTTATGCGGTTTCACGTCATCTTGTGCGTTTGATATTTTCAACATACTTTCGGGGTGAAGTTTATAATGCCCATAAGGTCCCCGAAAGAGGACCGGTAATAATCGCCTCCAATCATGTCGGTTATATTGACCCGTTTTGTGTGGGTGCTGCTGTTAATCGTAGAATCTGTTACCTGTGCAGGGAATCTGCATTTAAATGGCCTATAATTGGCTATTTATTAAAAAAATGGAACGCTGTACCAGTTGACAGGGATGGCAAAAATCCAAGGGGCTTAAAGGCAGTGCTGGATCGTTTAAAAGACGGCGAGGCTGTAATGCTGTTCCCTGAAGGTACGAGAACCTATGATGGCACTCTCCAAAGGGCAAAACCCGGTATCGGTTTACTTGTAGCCCAGTCGCAGGCTCCAGTATTGCCGGTGCGAATATTCGGAATGTGGGAGGCTTTCAATCGTCATATGAAATTTCCGCGTCCAAAAAAGGTCAAGGTAGTCTTCGGAGAATTAATCTCCTTTCATGAGAAGATAGAAAAATTAAAAAATTCAGACCGCGAGTCTGCAAAATTAGTTTATCAGGAAATTGCCGATGGTATAATGACGGCAATAGCGAACATAAAACCAAAGAATGAGTAATATGAAACGAATTGGAATCTTAACTGCCGGTGGTGATACACCGGCACTGAACGCAACAATTCACGGAGCGGTAACACGTGCTAACGAACTTAAAATCGAAGTATATGGCTTAATTAAAGGCTATAACTCGCTCTTCAACCCACGTGTCCCGCATGTTCATTTGAACCCGCTATTTATGACAATCCCCGAACTGGATCCCACTCTTGGAGGCACAATAATCGGGGCTTCGCGTGATTACCTTAATCCTGAAGATAAAAAATCTCTGGATGATATTTGTCTGAAACTCGAGAAACTTAAGATTGAAGGTTTAATCTGTGTTGGCGGAGATGGCACTCTTAACGGAATGCAACCGCTTACAGAAAGAATACCCGCTGTCCTCGCACCAAAGACGATAGATAACGACTTAGGACTCAACTACAGAAATGAACCCGATGAGTGGTTGAGGAAACCCAAGGATTCCGGAAATGGCTATGAATATGTGCGTCGTCCTTCCCGTGTTGTCTTCGACCTCGAGCAGATGATTAATTATGTAACTCCGGGGTTTGCCACTGCAGTTTACGAAGCCGCAAATGGTGTTTTACGAATCCGCACAACTGCGGAAAGTCACAGAAGGATTGCTATTGTTGAAGTGATGGGACGATATTCCGGCTACATCGCGCTTGGCGCAATGTATGGTCAGCCCGACATTATCCTTGTCCCAGAATATCCGCTAAACATTGACTTACTGGTTGAAAGAGTAAAGGAAATTTATGACCTGCAAAAAAATGTGGTCATTGTCTGCGGAGAAGGAATTGTTGATGCAGAGGGAAAGGTTTTAGGTGCGGAAAGCGCTTCAACCGATCCGGCTGGTAATGTCATACTAAGCGGGGCAGCCGAAACCCTGCGTCAGATGCTTATTCAGAAAATTGGAGACGAATTCTTTAGATCGCGTCGCAGGGGCAACAGCGCCAGAGAAGCCATCTTCACAAGAAAAGTCGGTCATACTCAAAGAGGCGGGCGTCCACTCTTGTTTGACAGGTTTTATGCTGCTCAATTAGGCGGTAAGGCAGTTGATATGCTTGTTGAAGGGCTGAACAACGCAGTTGCAACTTTGCAGTGGAATCGCACCCGCGGTTTCTACCTCTCTTGTTTTGACGGAAATGGTTTCCGTGACAGATGGGGACTTATCCACGCCCGTCAGATGCACCCGTCTTTCTATGATCCAAACCTGTTAAAACCTTCACGAACAGGTGTTGAGTATCTTATGAATATTTTCAATAACGCGATTGGTGCAGACGATGTCGAGTATATAAGGCAGAAACTATTCGACCCCGGTAATTTAACCGAACCTTATCATTCTCCAAACACCGATATAGCAAAGAGAATACGATATCTTGAGTAATAAAAATTAAACACCCCTGTCAGGTTTAAGCGGCTAAAGGATTGGAACAAGCAGGCTTGCTATTTTTAATGATGCCTCTAAAATTAAGCAAAAACTATAGCCTGCTTGGAGAAAAAGTTTATGAGAAAAACATATCTTGCAACTCTTGCTGGTATTGTTTCATTGCTGGGGTCTGCAATTATCGCTGGAAGTGCTGCAGACCTTGTAACCGCAAAAGATGGGTCAGGCATAATTGGCTACAAAGACACACCAAAACTACCGTGGTGTGGCTATTGCGTACATGACCCGGACAGACCCGCCCCACCAAGAATAAATCCTGGGACCGCTGGAAAAACAGTGAGTCCATACATTCCCCCTTCCGACGCAATTGTATTATTCGATGGGAAAGATCTTTCTAAATGGGAAAAGACCGATTGGCGGGTTGTGGACGGATGCATTGAATCCGTTGGCAGCAGTCTCTTAACTTCTAAAGAAAGTTTCGGCGACTGTCAGATTCACATTGAGTGGATGACACCAAAGGACTTTAAAGGTCCATGGTATGATCGGGGCAATAACGGCGTTCTGTTAATGGGGCTTTATGAAATTCAGATATTTGATTCCTATAACGAAAAATTGTACCCCGACGGTCAGGCTGCCGCAATTTACGGACAAACACCACCCCTTGTTAACGCTTGTCTTCCCCCAGGCGAATGGCAAAGTTACGATATAGTTTTTACTGTGCCGGAATTCAAAGACGGAAAGTTAGTCAAACCCGCCAGGGTTACAATGTTTCATAATGGTGTTCTGGTGCATCTAAATCAAGAGATTTATGGTGAAACCGGACATCGTATCCTGCCCGAATACAAACACAAAATCAGCAAAGGTCCTCTTGTACTCTACGGTCACAACTGCCCTGTCCGATTCCGGAATATCTGGGTAAGACCGTTAAAATTGAATTAATAAACTCGTCGAAAATTTAAATCACCGGATTTAACCGGGATAATATTTTCTGTAATCCCGTAAAAATACGTTTATCAAATACTTAATTCCCAGCCCTTTCGATATTCGCGTGTCAGATATCTATTTGCATCTTTGTTGTTTGAGCGGGAACGAATAATCATTTATAATCTTTTTGCTCACCAGATTTTCAATCTCGCAGACATGGGACGGGGAAGATTCAACCAAAACAGGCGAATCAAGATCAAGACCATAAAATACACGCCATAAACTATAGTGTCCCATATCCGCAATTGCACCACCACCGAATTCATACCATCCGCGGAAAACAGCGTGGGTATAATGCGGGTGATACGGCCGAGGCAAAGACGGACCAAGCCATAAATCCCAGTCAAAACCCGGCGGAATTGGCGGACGTTCGGTAGGGATTTTAGTATATTGTGGCCATACCGGGCGATTGCTCCAATTATGAATCTCTTTCAAGGTTCCAATGGCTCCTTCTTTTATCCTTTGTATTGCTACCGACATCGGAGAGCCAGCCATTGCAGGTAAAAAATGGGTGGGTAATTTAGTTCTCTTGGCAAGTTCAATAACAATCCGCGCCTCTGTAACACGATTAGCAAGTGGTTTATGCAACATCACCCTTTTACCCTTTTTTAACGCAGCAACGGATATCGTCCCGTGGAGATGGTCAGGGGTCATTATCTTTACTGCATCAAGATCCTTTTCCTTTTCCAGTAATTCTCGGAAATCGGCGTAACTGTTGCAACCTTTAAAATTACCGGTGTCTTTTTGCTTGCCGTAGTATAACTCAATAAATTCTTTGGCAACCTCTCTGCCGCCGGGGATACCCGGGGAATTTGCGCGCCATTTTGGTTCTCCGAGGAAATTGGCAAGTTCGCTTCTTAATCCATCTCGCGACCAGTCAATGTAATCATAACTTTCTTTATTCGGGTCGCAAACTGCGATAAATTGTAAAGCCTTATCCCTAAGCATGTGCGGCAACTCACGTAAACCCTGAGTTCCGCATCCGATTAGCGCAAACGTCATACGGCTATTCGGCGCTGTCCCGTCTGCGGCAAGGACAGATGACGGAACAATAGTCAGCGCCATTGCTCCTGTTGCAGAATATTTTAAAAACTGTCGCCTGTCTATCGTCTTTGTGGATTCCATAGACCCTGTTTAACATCCGGCGCGAAAAATGTCCACTTCTCTTTTTTCAAAATAACTTACGTGTTCGTGTTGATAAAAACATGAAGCAGATTTAACAAACAGTATGTCAAAAAATATTTGTTTATTTGGACAAATCGAAAACTTTTAGTATATATATTCTTAAAAATTATGGTGGAAAATATCAGAGAAAAATTAAAAACGGCAGAAGAGAAACTCCATTATTTAAGGAGGTTTCTTTGACATTGAGAATTTGCAGAAAAAAATCGGAGAACTTGAACTAAAAACCTCGGAACCGGGCTTCTGGAATAACCGCGAATCGGCTCAAAAGGTAATTGACGAACTTTCTCAGTTAAAACAGAAGGTGAACCCCGTTATTGCGGCTGAGAAAAAACTCGACGATTTAAAAGTAATGCTCGAGTTATGCGAAGCAGAACCGGAAGAGAGGCAATTAGCTCATCTTGAAGAATTAAACTCTGATACGAACAAGTTTATTAACGAACTCGAAACAATAGAGTTGCAGGTTTTCCTGAACGGACCACACGATAAGAAGAATTGCATTGTAAGTATTAACGCTGGCGCTGGTGGCACAGAAGCCCAGGATTGGGCTGAAATGTTACTCAGAATGTATCAGAGATGGTGCTCGCTACGCGGATGGGAAGTCGAGTTAACAGATATACTTCCCGGCGAAACAGCCGGCATAAAAAACGCCACATTTATTGTCCGGGGCAATTATGCGTATGGGTATTTCAAGGCAGAACGTGGTGTCCACCGACTTGTCAGAATCTCACCGTTTGACGCAAACAAACGTCGTCATACGAGTTTTGCAAGTGTTGATGTGATTGCTGAAATTGAGGATAATTCCGAAATTGTTATACCTCCGAATGAACTTAAAATTGACACATTTCGCTCCGGTGGAAAAGGTGGACAAAATGTCAACAAGGTCGAAACAGCAGTCAGAATAACACATATTCCCACAGGGATTGTTGCGGCTTCGCAGGCGCAACGTTCACAGGCGCAAAACAAAGCAACTGCAATGCGCCTGTTAATCTCAAAATTGTATGCGTTGCGTCAGGATGCCCAGAAAGCAGAAATGGAAAGGTTTTATGGTGAAAAGGGTAGCATCTCGTGGGGGAACCAAATCCGCAGTTATGTGTTCCATCCCTATAAAATGGTCAAGGATTTAAGAACCGGCATCCAGACATCTAATACACAAGCAGTCATGGATGGTGAATTGGATATATTTGTTAACGGATGGTTGCGTGCGGGTTGTCCTACAAAACGAATGCAGGGGATTAAAGACGAAGAGGACGAATAATCTTCGCCATATATACAACCATATTTCTAAAATAAAAGAAGAGCGGCACACTTATGCCGCTCTTCAATTTCTATATCAATTCCTATCCTGATATCAGGCGAGGCTTTTTGAGTCTATTTTGCCCTGATTGGATATTTTGGCTTTTTAGGTTCTACAGGCGGATTTTTCTTGAGGAGTTTAAGAATCTCTGAAATTGCCGCCTCCAACTGAGGGTCTTTTCCTTTTGCCATTTCTGACGGGTCATCTACTACTTCAATATCAGGATCAACACCATGCCCCTCAATAATCCATTCGCCCTTCAGACTATAAATTCCGAATGTTGGAACAGTAACGCTACCACCGTCAATTAATCCCGGAGCGCCTGTCATACCAATCAAGCCACCCCATGTCCTCGTACCGATCAATGGACCGAGTTTAGACTGTCTGAAGTAATACGGGAAACAATCCCCGCCACTTCCGCTCCACCCATTAATAAGCATAACTTTAGGCCCATAGTGGGCATAAGGAGGCCATGGCCAATCTTTTCCGTCTCTAACCCCCCAGTAATTCCTACGCGGGCGGTCAAGGAGTTCAATAAATCTGTCCGGAATTTGTCCGCCACTGTTGAAGCGTTCATCAATAATCAGTCCCTGTTTGTGGAATTGTGCCCGGAATTGTCTAACTAATTCGTTCTGTCCGTTTACACCGGTGTCAGGTACGTAGATATAACCGACTTTCCCATCAGTGGCTTCTTCGACCCGCTTCCGTTTAGATTCAATCCATGCAAGATGACGTAGTCTCGCCTCGCTGGAAATAGTTTGAACAAGAACCTGCCGGGCACCTTCTCTGACAGGCTTATCGTTTACTGTAAGTATTACTGGTTTATCAGCAAGTCCCTGAAATGCGGCATAAGGTTCTGCTGTTGTATCAACCGGAATACCATTAACTTCAAGCAAATAGTCACCTTCTTTAACATTTACACCCGGCTGACGAAGCGGAGAACGGGCTTCAGCATCCCACGGCGCACCATCAATTATCTTCTTTATCCTGTAAGCGCCATTTTCGAGGACAAAATCCACACCAAGATAACCAACAGGTCTTGCAGGGGCGGCTTCAAGCGCTCCTCCGCTACGATATGTGTGAGAGGCATTGAGCTCGCCGATTAATTCGCCAATGATGTAATTCACGTCCCATCTTGTAACAGCATAACGGATAAGTTCCCCATAGACCTGTTTCATCTTATTCCAGTCAACGCCGTGCAAATTAGGATCATAGAAATAATCTCTCTCGATTCGCCATACATCATTGAAAATTTGGAGCCATTCTGCTCTTGGATCAATTGTTGTTTCAAGCGCAGCAACATTTAATCTCTTATCCATCCTTTGGCCTTCCCGCACATCAATGATTGAATAGTCGTTACCTTTTCTTACAAGAAGTTTATCGCCTTTTGCAGAAAGAATTACATCATCGCAATCTTCAAGTATTGTTTTTTCCTCGCGCTTGTCCACATCGTAAAACATTAGTGGACTTCGTGTATCCGTCGAACCACTGTTTGGCAATCTGCGGAAAATCAGTTTATTTGTAATAGCCCAAAGGTCATCAAATCTGCCTGCGCGCACAGGCAGGATTATCGCTCTGGATTCAAATCCATCAATGTCGATTACAAGACCTTTTTGCTCAGGCTTTGCCTCTTTGGGTTTCTGTTCAGGTTGTTGCGCTGGGTCCGGCTTTTTAGCCACCTGCGCAGGTTCTTCTTTTTTCTGCTCTTTCGCCTTCTCAATCTGTTCCTCATCATTTTTGGGAGCAAACGGGGTCGGGACATCTTTCCTCAATGGAACAACCATCAAGACTCTGGAATTCGGGTAAATCCATGTGTTATCAAGATCGCTGTAAAGAGGGGAGAAAGAACGCACTGAAACATAATACAGATATTTTCCAGATGGGTCGAATGTAGGATTTGTGTCATTATAAAACCCACTTGTAACCTTATAACGTTTTGCCTCTTTTGTATCATAAAGCGCTATATAAGAATTCCGGTTTTCTCCATCTGCAGCATAAGCAATCCATCGACTGTCTGATGACCAGCTAACCTTAAACCTTGCCAAATCACCATGATATTGCCAGAGAAGTTTATCAATCACCTCTACCTTCTTATCATCCATAGTAAACAGATGTATTTTCATCGCTTGATCAATAAAAACAATTTTCTTGCTATCCGGCGACCACCACGGAGTATAACGGAAACCGGGACCGAGTTTAGTGAGAATTGTTTCCTCGCCTTCGCCATCAGACGGGCAGATCGCAAGTTCATATTCTCCGTTCCTGTCGGTAAAATAGGCAATGTATTTACCATCCGGTGACCATGCGGGATGTCTTTCGGCAATTCCGGTTGTCCTTGTCAAATTTCTAATTACGCCATTTTCTGCGGGCACTGTGAAAATATCCCCTCTTGCTGAGAAAACAGCCCGCTTTCCGGATGGGGAAATCCATGGATGCGAAACATAACCAGACACATTTTCAACATGTGGTTTCAGTGTCAACTGGTCTGTAACAACCTGAATTTTTACTTCGGCATATTTTTCTGTCTTTAAATTCAATAAATAAAGTCTTCCTCCGTTCTCAAAGACAATGTCCTCAGGTCCAATACTCGGAAAATGAACGTCAAGATCTTTAAAGAAAGTTACCTGACGCATTTTCCCGGTTTTCATAGAGTATGCCCAGATGTTAAACCGCTTGTTTTCATCACGATCGGATAAAAAATAAAGCGTGTCACCATACCACATGGGCTGACTGTCTGCTGCAACGCTTTTTGTCAGGTTTTTCGCCTCGTATGTTTCTAAATTGAAGAGCCAGATATCAGGATTCATCCCGCCCCGATAACGCTTCCATGTCCGAAAATCTACACTTATTGGAATATACGCAAGCCACTTGCCATCTGGTGATATTGCGCCAAATTCGCCATAAGGCACAGGCAGTTTTTCAGCAGGACCACCGTCGATGGAAATCTTAAACAACTGGTTATACCTATCCTTTTCACTTGTACGTGTGCTGGCAAAGAGTATGTGTTTATTATCAGGATACCACCCAATAACACGATCCGGAGCGCCGTGATAAGTAATCCTTCTTGGAAGTCCACCGCTCGATGAGACTACGTAAATATCCATATTCCCATCGTAATTTGCGCTGTATGCGATTAAATTACCATCAGGAGAAAATCTCGGAAATATTTCTTCACCCTTGGGTGAACTCAATCTGACGGCAAGACCTCCTGTTTTGGGAGCAATCCAGATGTCTCCGGCGTAAACAAACGCAATCTGACGGTCAGACACCGCCGGATATTGCATCATTCTGGCGTCGAGCCCACGTGGCAGTTCCTGCGCATTAGTTGAATAAAACAGGAATACCGCAAAAAAAGAATGTATTACTATTTGCGCAAAATAATTCCAATAATTTGAACAATTTATTGTTTTCATAGCCATGTGTTTTTCAAATTTGAATAGACTTTACTTTTTCACGTCAGCAAAATAAAGACAATTTTATGTGGAAATTTAAATTTTTAGGTTTATCGGTTATTTTTTGCTCCCTTGCTATTGCATTTGCAGGCGGGAAAAAGGAAGACTACGAACGGGCAAATCGCCTGCGTGATCTGACCGCTAACAAGGTTTATCGAGATCAAATTAAAGCAAACTGGCTTCCTGATAACAAACATTTCTGGTATCGTGTGCGTACCGGACAAAACAGTTTCGAATATATCCTTGTAAATGCCGAAACCGGCAAACGCGAACTTGCTTTTGATCATGCAAAACTGGCAACAGCTCTAAAGGAAAAAGGAATCACAAATGTATCTCCGGAGAATCTGGCGATAAGCGGGCTTCAGTTTGACCTCGCAAACAACATTGTGAAGTTTAACATTGCAGGCAATGGATGGAAATTCAATCGGGTCAGCAATTCTCTTGAACCTATAGGATCTCTTTCAGAACAAACAACCGGCTGTAAACCGTTACAATACGTCCCAAGTGCATCACGCCGGACAGGGAACGAAGTTTATCTTACATTTATAAACCGGACAGAAAAACCGGTTCGGTTATACTGGATAAGTTTAGATGGGGAGCGTATCAGTTATGCAACAATACAACCAAATGGGCAACATCGTCAGCATACATTTTCAGGGCATGTTTGGCTCGCAATAGATGAAAACGGAAAGCCGGTAGCGGCTTTTGAAGCGCCGGATGATACCTGCGAATGTATTATTGATGGGAAAACTATACCGACAGCTGAAGGTGCGCGAAACCGAAGTGAACAATCCCCTGCCAGACAGCCCGCAAGAAATGTCTCCCCGGATGGAAAATGGAGTATTGAGATCAGAGATTTTAATGTCTTTCTAAAAGAAAAAGATTCAGACAGAGAAATTCAATTAACAACGGATGGGACAAAATCTGAGTATTATACTCCAGAGATTTACTGGTCTCCCGACTCTAAGAAAGTTGTTGTCGTTCGCCTGAAAGAGGGGGACAAACGGAAAATTTACCTCATCGAATCTTCCCCTAAAGACCAACTCCAGCCTAAATTGCATGAACTTGATTATTTAAAACCGGGAGACAGGGTTGACATCAAGACACCTTGTCTGTTTGACATATCTACAAAAAAGCAGATACAGATTGATAATTCTCTATTTCCGAATCCATGGAGTATTTCTAATTTACGATGGTGGAATGATTCGCGTGGTTTTGTCTTTTTATACAATCAGCGCGGGCATCAGGTTTTAAGGCTTCTTGAAGTCAATGCCACTAATGGTAATATCCGTCCGCTTATTGAAGAAAAATCTGAGACGTTCATCGATTATAACGGTAAGTTTTATATGAATATTCTTGAGGAGTCGAACGAGATTATTTGGATGAGCGAGCGCGATGGTTGGAATCATTTGTACCTCTTTGAGATACCTCCAATGGATAAAACAGCAGTATCTCCTAAACTAAAAAACCAGATAACAAAAGGTGAATGGGTAGTCAGATCGGTTGATTTTGTAGATCAAAAATCGCGGACAATCTGGTTTCGCGCTGGTGGCATCAGAACAAATCAGGATCCTTATTACATCCACTATTGTAAAGTTAATTTTGATGGTTCGGGACTGGTCATTCTCACAGAAGGTGACGGAACACATGAAGTCGAGTTTTCACCTGATAGGTCATACCTTATTGATTCATGGTCGCGGGTTGATTTACCGCCTGTTACCGAACTGCGTTCGGCTACCGATGGCAGGAAAATTTGCGATCTTGAGCGCGCCAATTGGAATGATCTGATAAAGACTGGTTGGAAACCGCCCGAAAGATTTGTCGCAAAAGGACGCGATGGAGTCACAGACATTTACGGCATCATTATTAAACCTACCAACTTTGACTCAACACAGAAGTATCCGGTAATCGAACATATTTATGCGGGACCGCAAGGCGCGTTTGTTCCAAAACGGTTCTTTGTCTATAACGAGATGTATTATCTGGCTGAACTTGGATTTATCGTTGTTCAAATAGATGGAATGGGTACCTCCTACCGGTCTAAAAAATTCCATGATGTGTGTTACAAAAATCTCGCTGACGCTGGTTTCCCAGACCGCAAACTCTGGATAAAAGCGGCGGCAAAAGAACGTCCGTGGATGGATATTACACGCGTCGGTATTTTTGGTGGCTCTGCCGGCGGACAAAACGCAATGCGCGCTCTGATTGACCATAACGACTTTTATAAAGTCGCTGCAGCTGACTGCGGATGTCACGATAACAGAATGGACAAAATCTGGTGGAATGAACTCTGGATGGGCTGGCCCGTAGGTCCTCAATATGCCGAATGTTCGAATGTTACAGGAGCTCATAAAGTTCAGGGGAAACTTCTTTTAACAGTCGGTGAACTCGATAGAAATGTCGACCCTGCTTCTACAATGCAGGTAGTTAATGCGCTCATAAAAGCAAACAAAGATTTTGACTTATTGATTATTCCGGGCGCCGGACATGGTGCAGGAGAAACACCTTATGGCAGAAAAAAACGCGCAGACTTTTTTGTTCGTCATCTCTTAGGTGTTGAACCGGGCATGTAAAAATCTTAAGTCTCATTAATATTTTTCATTGCCGGAAATTAATAATTAATTTCATCCGGCTTTTGCACATATTAATTTCATAATTCACTAAAAATCTTGTTAAAAATTAAATCAAACATTTGTAATATTTTTTTATGAGCGAACCATTATTCGCAGGAATTGAAATTGGCGGGACAAAGCTGCAGATTGCCGTTGGTGATCGGCACGGCCGGATTATTGAAAAACTAAAGTTTAAAGTAGATAAACAATCCGGCGCTGCAGGAATAAGAAATACTATAAAACACAATCTCCCGACTCTGCTGAATGGTAAAAATATCAAGCGAATCGGAGTTGGATTTGGTGGACCTGTTGACTGGAAATCGGGAAAGATTTGTAAATCTCATCAAATCGAGGGCTGGTCGGGATTTGATATAACCGCATGGTTAAAGGAACTTACAGGGATAGAATCTGTGGTTGAAAATGACGCAAATACCGCCGCTTATGGAGAGGCAATCTGTGGCGCAGGTCGCGGTTTTGACCCTGTATTTTATGTTACACTCGGTAGTGGGGTTGGCGGCGGACTTGTGGTGGAAGGAAATATTTACCATGGCAGAGAACCCGGAGAATGTGAGATTGGACATGTTCGGCTGGATAAATCCGGGACAACTGTTGAATCGCAGTGTTCAGGGTGGGCAGTTGATAGGAAAATCAGAGATGCAATAAATTCGAATCAACATACTAAACTCCGCGAACTTGCAGCAAATCATCAAGGAAATGAAGCAATCTTTTTGCCCCAGGCAATTTCATGTAATGACCCGGTTGCAATTAAAATACTTCATGAAACCTGCGAAAACCTTGCCTTTGCCCTATCCCATGTTGTTCATCTTTTTCATCCGCAGGTTATTGTGCTGGGCGGCGGTTTATCAAATCTCGGGGAATTGCTTCGCGGAAAAGTTGCTGAATTATTGCCGGGATTTGTGATGGAGGCATTCCACCCTGTTCCGGAAATTAAAATCGCAAAACTCGGCGAAGATTCAGTTCCAGTTGGCGCAATTCTTATCGCATCTCAGGGATATTAATCCTAAAATTGAATTACAAAACCATCAGCATAACCATATAATAAACTGGCTTTTAAACTAAAACTGGCTATATTTATAAGAAATTATGAATTCATGGTTAAATGGTTATGTTAAGGCTCAAAAGGCGGCTCTTGATTCAATCCCGCTTGAAAAGGTTGAAGAGTTGATAAAGATATTTGCAGAGGCTTGGAGAGATAATCGTCAGATTTTCGTATTCGGGAATGGCGGGAGCGCTTCCAATTCTTCTCATTTCGCAACAGACCTCGGCAAAGGCTCTTCGGATAAACTCGGGAAAAGATTTAAAGTTCTAACCTTAAATGACAATGTCAGTTGGTTGACCGCAATTGCAAACGATTACGCATACGAAGATGTTTTTGTCCGCCAGCTTGAGAATTATGCTCAAGCCAGGGACATTGTTTTGTCCCTAAGTGTCAGCGGCAACTCCCCGAATTGCGTAAAGGCCCTTGAATGGGCAAAGAAAAATGGTTTAGTCACGATAGCCCTTGTCGGTGGTAAACGCGGCAAAATGGCTGAGATTGCCGATCATGTTATTGTTATAAACGACACACATTATGGCAGAGTTGAAGATGCTCAAATGAGTATCTGTCACATGTTGTGTTACGCTTTTATGGAAAAGCCGGAAATAGTTAAAGATTAAATCGCAGGTATGCGCAGATAAGCTACTCACGCAACAGTAAAGTAAATTTCGCTGGAAAAACATAATATTGTTTTGTTTTTAGTAATTCATTAGGAGCACGGTTTATTATTTTTCATATAATTCAATCATCTTGTATTTTTCACTTAATTCTTGGGTTTGAAAATATAAACATGCAACAATCATTTCAAACAATGTTTTGGTCGATAAACCTTATCATTGTAGTTGACACAGGATAAAAAAATATAAAAATGGCGGTATGAAAAATCCAATTTCGAGGCGTAAATTTATCAAGGCAAGTTTTACTTCTGCCGCAGTAGCGGCTGGATTTCCATTAATCATTAAACCGTCCGCGTTAGGCGCTGATGGCGCAACACCAGCAAACAGCAGAGTTACAGTTGGCTGTATCGGGGTCGGTCCGCAGGGACGTGGTGTAATGAATGGTTTTCTGGGTCTTCCGGACGTTCAGGTTGTTGCGCTGTGTGATGTGGCAAAGATTAACTTGGATGCCGCGGTTAACATGGTTAAGAACCGTTATCAGACCGATTCCGTAACAACATATCATGATTTCCGCGAACTCCTTGCGAGAAAGGATATTGATGCTGTCCTTATTGCAACACCTGATCATTGGCACGTTCCAGTGGCGCTGGAAGCTGCAAGGGCTGGCAAAGACATGTATGTGGAAAAACCGCTTGGTCTTTCACTTGAAGAAGACCGCATTTTGAGAAATGAGATACAAAAAAGAAAAAGAATATTTCAGTTCGGCACGCAGCAAAGGTCAAGCCGTGAATTCAGGGTCGCATGTGAACTTGTAAGAAATGGCTTGATTGGAGAATTAAAGGAAATAAATGTTTGGTGCGCTGCAAGTCGTCCGGGAGGCTCGACAAAACCTGTGCCGCCACCTGAGGGGTTGGATTACAATTTCTGGCTCGGTCCAGCCCCTGAAACGCCTTACACAGATGGCAAGGCGTTCGATAATATCCCGCCTGGAACATGGAAGACATGGTGGTTTAACTACGATTATGCGCTCGGTTTCATTGCTGGCTGGGGAGTCCATCCGCTTGACATAGCATATTGGGGATATCCGGAGATGATGAAATCCCAATTCACGGTTCAAGGTCGGGCAATTTTCCCAAAAGAGGGTGCTTGTAATACTGCGGTTGCATGGGAGGTAATCTTCGAATTCCCGACAGGTGTCAGAATGAGATACAAAGGCACACCCAATCATTTTAATGAAAAGACGGATTTAACAGACTTTAAGGATTGGGAAACAATCTATGGAAAAATTTACGATCATGGAACCGCTTTCAACGGCACTAACGGCTGGGTCATGGTAAGAAGGGGAGAATTAAGAACAAAACCAGAAACACTCGCTACCGAAAAACTTGATTCGTTAAAGGTCAGACTCCCGCAGAGTTCACACCATGTAAAAAACTTTGTGGAAGCAGTAAAGAGCCGTAATCCATCCATTTGTCCTATCGAGGATGCCGTGATTGCCGATACCCTGTGCCATCTCAGCGATATTGCAACGAGGATTGAAGGCAAACTCACATGGGATCCTGCCAAAGAACAATTTGTTAACAACAGTGAGGCAAATAAAAAATTAGAGTTGCGTCCTATGCGGAATCCGTGGAAAATTCGCGCTTAATTATTATGAGCGCGAAAGTTAAGTTAGAAGAAAAATATCCGCGGGACGAAGGTTATTATTTCCCAGCAGAATGGGAAAAACATAATGCGACCTGGCTTGCCTGGCCGCATAACCCTACTGATTGGCCAGATAAGCTTGATACAATTAGATGGGTTTATTGTGAAATTGTCAGAAAAATCTCCCCGGGTGAACGCATTAGAATGCTCGTTAATAATGAGGCAATGAAAAAAAGCGCCCAGAAATATTTAAAACGGGCAGGCGCTGATCCGGGGAAAGTGGATTTTGTAATTCATCCGACAAACCGCGGCTGGACACGTGATTCCGGTCCAATTTTCGTTAAAAGAGTTGTAAAAGGAAAATCCGATACTGCGATCGTCCATTTCCATTTTAATGGATGGGCAAAGTATGATGACTGGCAAAAAGACACCAAAGTCCCGGAAACTGCGGCAAAGGTCTTAAAGAAAAGAATCTTCGATGCCAGATGGGATGGTAAGCCATTTATAATTGAAGGCGGAGGCATAGATGTAAATGGTCGCGGAACACTCATTACAACAGAGGAATGTTACCTCCATCCAAAGGTGCAGGTCAGAAATAAGGGAATGACTAAAGAACAATTCGAGGAAACCCTTAAAAAGTATCTGGGCGTAACAAATATCTTCTGGTTAGGGAACGGAATTGCAGGTGATGACACACATGGACACGTTGACGATTTGTGTCGTTTTGTCAATCCGACAACCCTTGTGATGATCAAAGAAGATAACACGAAGGACGTTAATTATAAACCACTGGCGGAAAACTGGGAAAGAATTAAAGACCTGCGTCTCGAAGATGGCTCAAAGCCGGAGGTTATTCCTTTGCCAATGCCGGCTCCATTGTTTTTTGACGGATACAGGTTACCTGCAAGTTATGCGAATTTTTACATAAGTAATCACGCTGTAATCGTACCAACATTTAACGATCCTAACGACAGAATTGCCCTGGGAATTCTTGCGGAACTGTTTAAAGACAGAATTGTTGTGGGGATACATGCGGTTGACCTTGTTCTTGGTTTTGGAACATTACATTGTCTTAGCCAGCAGGAACCAGCTTAAAAATAAAAAATTCTTTTAGTTCTCATAAAATAAATCAGAATAACTAATATTTAATATTTTATTATTTTATGTTTGATTAATTTTTTCAAAAGAGATAATTTTCCTTTAAAAGTCAGTCATTGAGAAATCCGTAATTTATCATTTACAGAGATTTGAAAAAAATCGTATATCGATTTAGATTTTCGGCTTATGGTAGAGGCAGCAATTAAAAAAGAACCGCGAGGTCAGGTGATAATCACGCCCGAAAGGTGTAAAGGGTGTGGTTTTTGTGTGGATTTTTGTCCAACAAAAGTCCTTGCGATGTCAGAAAATTTCAACGCCAAAGGGTATCATTACCCAGTTGCTGTAAAACCGGAGAACTGCAGCGGGTGCGACCTGTGCGGGATGTATTGCCCGGATTTTGCTATTTTTGGAATTAAACTTAAAAAGGCTAATTAAGGGAATTGATAATGAAAGCAGATCCACGGGGAGTTTTGACTGGGGCGCATTTTATTGATGGCGACCATGCATGCGGCGAAGGGGCTATTGCAGCAGGATGCCGTTTCGTTGCTGGTTATCCGATAACGCCTTCTACAGAAGTAGTTGAAAGGATTGCTGCAAGATTCCCACACTGCGGCGGTGTGTTTATTCAAATGGAAGATGAAATTGCCTCTTCGATAGCAATCCTTGGCGCAGTATGGGCAGGTGCAAAGGCAATGACTGTTACCTCTGGTCCAGGTTTTTCATTGATGATGGAACACATCGGTCTCGCATGCATGACCGAGACGCCGGTAGTATTTGTAGATGTGCAACGTGGAGGTCCTTCCACCGGTTTACCAACACTGCCTGCTCAGGCGGATATGATGCAAGCTCGCTGGGGAAGTCATGGGGATTACGAAATAATTGCGCTTTGTCCTAATTCTCCGCAGGAGTGTTTCGACCTGACAATCCATGCGTTTAACCTCTCCGAGCAATACCGCGTTCCGGTGATGATAATGATGGACGAGTGTGTCGGGCACATGACAGAACGTGTAGTTATTCCACCAGCGGATGAGATTGAAATTTATCCGAGACGTTTTACTGATAAAAAACCGGATGAATACCTCCCTTATCTTCCTGATAAAGACCTTGTCCCGTCCATGGTAAAAGCCGGAGACGGGTACAGAATCCACGTTACAGGCTTGACCCATGACGAGCGCGGATACCCTGTCATGAACGCCGATTGTCAGGAAAAGTGTGTCCACAGACTCGTTGATAAAATTAGGAAAAATGCGGATAAAATTGTTAAATACGAAGAACAGGATACCGATGACTGCGAAGTTGTTGTTGTGTCATACGGAATAACTTCACGCGTTGCGCTTAGGGCAATTCAAAAGGCAAAAGACAAAGGCATTAAAGTCGGGAACTTCCGATTAATTACAGCATGGCCATTCCCTGAAAAACGGATAAAAGAACTTGCTGGAAAAGTTAAGGCTTTTGTAATGCCGGAAATTAATTATGGTCAGATGTTTTTTGAATTAGAACGTGTTGTTGGCGGAAAAGCATCCGTCTATCTTGTTCCACATGGAGGCGGCACTGTTCATAATCCCGAAGCTATTTATCAACAAATTCTGGAGGCTGTAAAATGAGCGATAGAAACATTGTAGAACAATATTTGAGGATGGACCGCATCCCCCACATCTGGTGTCCGGGGTGCGGTTTGGGAACCACGGTTAATTGTTTTGTCAGAGCACTTTCGGAATGCAATATTCCATTGGATAATATCTGTATTGTCTCAGGGATTGGATGCACTGGTCGCGTTGCCGGCTATTTAAAACTCGATAGTTTCCACACAACGCACGGAAGAGCGATACCGTTTGCAACCGGACTTAAACTTGCCAACCCAAAACTAAAAGTTGTTGTTTATAGTGGCGATGGAGACTTAATCGCTATCGGAGGCAATCATTTCATCCATGCCGCCCGAAGAAATATGGACATTGCCGTTATATGTGTAAACAACTTTACCTATGGAATGACAGGCGGACAGGTGGGACCAACTACTCCTGTTGATGCCGTGGCAACAACATCGCCTTACGGTAACTGCGAGGAGCCTTTTAATCTTCCATATCTCGCGGATTGCGCCGGAGCAGTATATGTGGCGAGATGGACTACGTATCATGTTCGCCAACTTACACGAGCAATGCAGGAAGTCTTGCAGAAAAAAGGATTCAGCTTCCTTGAAATCATCAGCCCCTGCCCTACCCTTTATGGCCGCAGAAACAGGTTGGGCGATGGACTTGAAATGATGGAGTACTACAAACAAAACAGCGAGATCAGAAATGGTGAAAACACAAAGAACGTGGACATTAAATTCAAAGGTCCAATAATATGTGGTAAGTTCGTTGACAGGGAACGTCCCACTTTTCTCGAAATGATGAATGAAAAACTTTCAGCAAAAATTCCAAACTATAAACCTTATACAGGCCTTGTATGAAAACAGTAGAAATTAAAATTGGCGGTCTGGGGGGACAGGGTGTAATTCTTGCTGGCATGATAATCGGCAAAGCCGCTACTATTTATGACAATAAGCATGCCACTTTAATCCAGAGTTTTGGTCCCGAAGCCCGTGGGAGCGCCTGTAGCGCCCAACTCATCATTTCAGACAATAAAATACTATATCCTTATGTAACAAAGCCGGACATTCTCATGGTTATGTCACAGGAAGCATTTACAAAATTCTATCCCGAAATGAATGAGAACGGGACTCTATTAATCGAAGATGAACTTGTCAAAGTTAATAATTTAAAACCGGGCATAAAACTTTATGGTATTTCTGCTACACGACTTGCGGAAGAATTGGGCAGACGACTGTTTTTAAATATTGTAATGGTCGGCTTCTTTGCGGCAGTTACTAATTTAGTTTCTGCAGACGCTTTCAGGAAAGCCGTAGCCGACTCTGTGCCAAAAGGAACAGAATCTATGAACTTACAGGCTTTTGAAAAAGGATATGCTTATGGACAAAAGTTGATTGCGGAAACTGCAAAAGTTACATAATTTTATGAGAAAATATCCCATAAAGGCGTGCCTGAAAAACAACACCGAAGTTACTATTCACCCATTTGAAAAGGCGGACAAGGAGAACCTCCTTAAGTTTTTCAGGGACTTATCCGAAGATGATCGTCTGTTCCTGAAGGAAGACGTTACCAAGGAAGAGATTATTCAGCGATGGATAGAGGAATTAGATTATGAGAAAGTTTTCCCGCTTATAGCCGAAACAAAAGGCAAAATCATTGGAAATGCCTCTATCCATTTCAATAAAATCGGATGGTCAAAGCATTTGGCAGAGTTAAGATGTGTTGTAGCACGCGATTTTCAAAAAATGGGACTTGGAACGCTTCTAATGAGAGAACTCGTCTTATACGCTCAAGAAAAAGGGATAGAAAAAATTGTGGCTCAAATGATGGATACACAAACCGGGGCTCAAAAAGCGTTCCAAAGGATTGGATTTAAAAAAGAGGCGGAACTTACGGGATTTGTCAGTGATTTAACCGGCAAAAAACACAATTTAATCATAATGGTAAATGACGTTTCTGAACTGTGGAAAAAAATGGAAGATCTACTCATGGATTATGACATAAAAATCACCGGGTAGTTGAACACTCATCAAAAAACTTTCAATTCTATCTTTAATATAGAGTCGATAAAATGCGCCGGGTATCTTTTAAAATCTCAAACGGTGATTTAATGTGAATCGGTTTTATAAGTTCAAAATTACAGAGTCTGATTTCAGGTATCCCGGAACTTTCATAAAGCAATTCGCCTTCTGGAGTAAAGGTTATAAGCAAATGGTCGGGCTTAAGATTATAGTCTTCGAAACCTTTGCTTTCGAGTTGTTGTTTAGCATACTGCACTAATTGCTCACCTTCTATTTCAGGTATTAACTTACTCTGAACAGCCTGTTTGATATTTACCCCGCGATAATAAGCACCATCTTTTTCTACGAGGTATTCGTCCGGTCCATTCCAGAATCCCCATATTGTGATGTAATCATATTCAACTTCGAGAAGCGGATCACCATCAGGACGTACTAAATCGAGGAACATCTCAAACCTGCTTAGATCTTTGATTGTATCTATACTGCTTTTTTTCTTGCCGGTTCTGTAAATGGCACGCGGATAAATTGTCTTGAATCCCATTTTTGAAAGTTGCAAGGCGTATGCAAATTCTTCAAAAGGCGAGTTATATCCATATTCGATTGCAGCCTTTAATTTAGATGGATCTGCTACTTTTGACGGACGTTCTCCCATTCGCGATATCTTCCAGACAAGTTTAATATCGTCTTTTGTCTGTGTGTAGAATACTCGGTTTTTCAATGATAAATCGCGTTTCGGCGTTCTGCGCCAACGCTCAGGTAAAAAATAGTTGAAAAGGTCTGGATCTCGCCCTACAACCCATAACATGCCTCCTGTGCTTTCAGCCCTCCCACATATATAATCTACCCCTAACACATTCATCGATTTTAAATGAACAGGCAAAGGTTTTTGACTCTGAATTTCAAATCTTTTTGCCATGTGCTCAAGATAATACTTACGGTTAGCGCGTCTTACGGCATGTTCATGTTCTGATGTGCGGGACAACAATTCGTAATCGACTACTGCGTAAACTATCTGATTATTCTTGTCTCTTAAAAGGGTGCCATCAGGTTTAACCCGAACAATAACATGCTCAGGCTTCATATCGACTACCTGATAGCCTTTTTGTTCCAATTCGTGGATTGCAAGGCTTGTTATTCTGGCGAGAAACTCTTCCCGTTGAATTCCTTTAAGCCCTAATTGTTCTGCAGCCTCTACCGCATCGCAACCTCTAATCCATCCGAATATTAAAACATATTGTCTCAATATATCCAGTTCGATACCGGGATTGCGGGCAATCTTTGCCGCAATCTTTGCCTCAGATCTTCCAGTTTGCCATAATTGAAGCTTTTCGCTGGGAACATAAATTGCCAGCGGTCTCTGAGCATATATTTTTATACCAGAAGGTCCCAATGCATTTTTTCTCAATTCCTCAAGAAGTGAAAACTCTTCAAAAGGACTGTTAAATTCGGCATTAATAAATTTGTTGATTGTAAGTGTATCGATTGGGACCTGTTCCCCCACCCTTGACCATTTGACTACTAATTGAAATGACCTGCCGTCAATTTCCCTCGTTGGAACTCTGTAAACTAAACTTGTCCCAATTAATCTTTCACTTTTAGTCTCAAACCAGTCTCGGGCATACCAGTTTTCTGGCAACAAATGCCTCCACAATTTAACTCCATGTCTTGTAAGGTAAAGATCTCCACCGTCGCTTGTTTTGATACGTTTATACTCTACACCAAGCAAAGTTACCGTAGAAACTTCATCCTGCGGTAAATTAATATGCCCCCTGTTGTTTACTTCGTTTTCAGATTTTACATTTTTAACATCTTGCATGATAAAGCCAAAATGGTCTCATTGAATATTTCATTATTAATTCTAATTTAATCTAAAATCGCATAAACGCAAACAGCCTGAAACGAAGTCAGGTTCTATCGCAGGTTAGATATGCCAAAATTATTACGCGAATCTTAATGTCTATCTCTAATAGGTTTTAACCATACCATGGACGCGCACGGTTTTGAATCTGACGTACAACCTTTGCAGCAAGAATTGCATTTTCTTTGATCTGAAAATCAAACATTCCCACAGCAATAAAGTCTGCGCCGTTAGAGAATGCATAAGGGAATGCCTGTCTTGGATGTATTGCGCCAGCGGCAAGAACCTTAAAGGCAATCCACGGCTTCTTGACTTCTTTCATAAACTGAATTGTTTCTTCAGGATTTATGCACCACATGTTGTCATACCATCCTTCGCCGCCATTAAGCCATATAAACTCCTTTCGCAAGTGTTTGGGGGTCGCAGAGGGATAATTATCGCTGTGAAATGTCTTAACATAAAAATCACATGGCACACCGTGTTTTTCGCAATTTACAGGCACAAGAAGCGAGTGCCCGCCAACACCGACGGGCAAACCGGTTTCTTGTTTTGCCATTTCCACAGCCTTTTTAATGAGGTCAATTTTACCATCCCGGACAAGCAAATCCGCGGCAACACCCCACACATAAAGCGCAACTGCTCCCGTTTCTGTTGCCTGTCGTTTTATATGTTCACGAAGTTCTGAATCAGATTGTCCTTCCTTAACTTCAATATGTGGAATAATCTGCATCCTGCCATTGTATTTCTTATTATATTTGAGAACATATTCAGCGCCGCTTTCAAAAACTGTGTTTATCCCATACTGCTCGGCAAGTTTAAATGTTTCCATCAATTTTTCTTCCGTCACATAAGCCCGGAAAAGGGCATAGACATAACTCAAATCGCGGCAATGCATATAACCAGAGACGAGGTTACCGCCAAGCATAAGCCGGCTAATTTTTGCCTTTCCAAGCGTGCCAAGCGGAACTTTTTCCTGTTCAGATGGTTGCGGTTGATTTTGTCCACTGCTTTCCGCAGATCCGGCATCGCGTATGGACGCAAACATTGTGGTTGCGCCGGCAACTGCAACAAGACTACCCTTAAAAAAACTGCGACGAGTCAAGTTCCCACTGTTATTTTCAGGCTTTTTCATAGTCTAAATAATAAAAATTCAATTTTATTTAGTCAATTAAAAACCTCTACGGACTCCTATAGTTGACTACCTCGACAATATATTTCCGATCTGTTTTCTTGTCTCAAATATGACTTCAGGTCTTTTCTCCCAATCTGTCCAACTGCGTGCAATTTTTAAAACAACCTCATCGGCTCGTTTTTTATCTACTTTCTTCAAAAGTTCCAGATACTCAAAGTCTTCCATACCTTCGCGGATTTGTTTTAAACGTATAGAAGTAACCGGACCATCAATGCCAACATCGCTACCCGGATAAAACAAGGAGCCTTCTCCGTTGAAAGGCATTTTCCCGGAAACATAAGTTTGCGGATTCGTCCAGACATCCTCGCTTTTGTCCCAGTAAACAGTAGTCCAGTAAAGCAAACCATGCAGACCATACCGGAAACTAATCCACATCGGAACGCGGTAATTCAACACCGGGAAATCAATTTGCCAGAAAGGAGTATCTTTACCACGCCCTCCCTGACACAATGCGGTGTAAGTCCAGACCTCTTCTCCTGCAGCCAATCGTTCTGCAATGTATTTTTCTTCGAATAATGGCCAGAGCGGAACCCAGATATCTACGCTCCCGACAAGCGTCCCCCACTCCGGTTTTTGTGGATTTGGTTGTTCTGTACAAAGAACTTTAATACCGGGCTGGGCTTCGTGTATTAACTTTGCCCTCTGACGAACCTGCTCATACGCATTTGCATCGTTTGGTTCATCAAGTACATAAATGTATGCATATTTTTCCCAGCCGTTGGTTTTCAAAAATGTAAACATTTGTCTAAGATAGGTTATATTTTTATCACGGTCTTTTCCGACAGGGTCAGAACCGATTAAACGCAAGGGAAATCCGGTTATGTGAAATTCTTTCATCCAGCGCTTTAATTCATCAAGTGTTTCCGTATTAACCGATATTGAACCATCCTGATTAATCGCCGGATACAGGCGCGATGGAATTAAAGGACATATCCGATGATTGGCAAGCGCTTGACTGTACCGCCATTCAAGAGTTTTGTAAAGTTCGCTTTGGGTATCAGTTTTATGAGCCTTTGCAATCCTGTGAAATGACCCAAACCATGAACGGAGAGTTGTCTGCTCTGGCAACCTGAAATTCCATACAGTCAGTTTGTAATTCAAATTTTGAGTAAAGTTTTGAGATTTAACTGTAACAGTCCCTGTATATTCACCTGCCTCACTATCTGCGGGAACGTAAATTTCAATCCATACGGGCTGATTTTTCCCTGGACCTACCTCGAAAGCCATTCTGTTTGAGGAATATATGAAAAAAGACAGTAATTTGTAATTCACCGGTATTTTTTATGCACGAGAATTTTTACTTCCAATTTGAAAGACTAAAACTCTTTTACATCACCAGAAACATCATATTTGCTTACGAATAAGCCAAGCACTGCTGAGTAATAATGGAGATAGTTATTTTTATTAACGGGTCCGAATTCTCCGTTGCTGAGAAATCCGGCTATTGGTGTAGGTCCAAGAACTTCCTGAACCTTTTCAGCATCATAATCTATATAAAGCGAATAACTTCTCCCTTTCGAACAAAAAAGGCAACCGCCGTAAACTTCTACTTCTTTCAGAGAGCGTTTTAGAGCAACTAATGCATTCTCGAACGCTTTGGTTGCGTATAACGGATCCGGCTGCTGAACCTGAATACTCTGACCGGCACGGGTAAATCCGGAAATCTCTATAAAACCACCATTCGGATCGCCACCGATTAAACCACGAATTAAGAAATCCCCTGCTTCAAATTTTTCCTTATATTCATTGACTGCAAGACCAACAAGAAAGTTCTCAATTAGTTTTTTCCTCTCGTTTTTCGAAAGTTTTGAATATATCATTCCCAACCATTCAATTGCCGGCATGTTCGCCACTTCATAAATAACATTATGATCGGCACGGGTTATTGTCCAAGTTTCACCAAGAGGTTTTGCTGATTGCGAAACTATGGTTTTAAGTCCAATCCTGCCACCAATAGAAACAACTACACAACCTTCGTTGAAAACCTGCCCGTTAAGGAAAATTTTTATCTCTTCGTTCTCTCTGTATCCGTCGGCAATAGCGCCTATTAATGGAATACCGGGATATGATTGATTCCATTTTTGAAGCCAAGTTTCTCCATCGAAATTATACGGTTCATTAAAAGCGATCCAACCGTTTGTCCCATTTCTTCTCACACCTGTTTTCCGGTAGAAAATGTCACTGCTATCAGTGGATGAAATATCATCAGGAGTAATATGAGCTGCTTTTATTTCTGATCCCGGAAGAGAATAAAGCGCTACTACGAAACTCTCGTCATTTTCGTTTTCTTCTCCGTAAACAATATTTGAGCAGCAGGAACACCCGGCTAAAACAGGAACATTTCCGTAAATCCGTATAATATCAAGTATTGCAGGTGCTACATCGAAATACTTCGGGGAGATAAAAACAAACCCAAGCGAAACAGAACCCCTTAACTCCTTTCGCATGTTGCTCACCCACTTGGCTATGGAATCTTCATCGAACTCCCCATGCCATCGGGCTACTATAGACTTCCCATTAATCATCTGAATCAAATTTATCCGTAAAATGAAAATTTTGCAAACTTTGATTTACCGGAACTAACGTTCTTTTTCTTTAATTCATTAACCTTATTTAAGCCGGTTTATTATTAGCTGCCAAATACCTGTAATATTCTGAATTTAAGTAAGATTGGATTTAATTGTATGTAAAAAACCAAGCCCTTACAGTTAAAAACCAAGTTTGCTTATAATATTCAGAGTTGTTATTCTTTTCTGAAAGTATTTTTGATGAACACGGTCCATTTAAATAGTAAAAATACAACAGAGCAAAAAACACTGAATGACGCAGAAAATCAGAATCAGACCATTTCAATTGTCGGTGTGATTCTGAAAGGTGGAAATTATACTAAATTACTAATAAGCCAATTTCTCGGCGCATTCGGAGACAATTACTTTTTATGGTTGATTCTCGGTCCTCTTGCAGCAGAACATTCCAAAGGATTGATTTCCGACAAAGAACTCGCAATGGCTAATGCACTTTATACCTGTCTTTTATATGCTCCATACGTTGTTCTTGCGCCATTTGCGGGTTTTCTGAGCGACCGGTTTGCAAAATCGCGATGTCTTGTGGCAGCCAATCTGATTAAAATCGCCGGGACAATACTTGCAATGATTTTAATCGAAAATAGCAGATTCTGGATTGGACTGGGTTATTTTATAATAGGCATCGGCGCGTGCATTTATTCTCCCGCAAAATACGGAATCCTGCCTGAAATTGTTCCTCATCAATTGCTTGTAAAGGCAAACGGTGTTATCGAGATGCTTACTATAATCGCGGTATTAACAGGATTTCTGATCGGAGCAGTTGTTGTGGATAACTTATCTATCGCCAAAGCATTTTATATTTTGCTAATTGTTTATCTTATAAGCCTTGGTTTTGCTTTTTCGATGGAAAAAACAAAGTCAAATCATTCAGTAATTTTTAAGGAAAACGTTTCACAATTTCTCAATAACGCCAAAAATCTATTAACTAACATTCGGTTGCGAAAGATATTGTTCGGAGCAGCGCTATTTTGGGCAAGTGGCGCTATCCTTAAAATGAATTTTCAACCGTGGGGCATTGAAATACTACATCTGAAAACTAATTCAGAGATCTCCCTATTTTCTCTGTGGCTTGCAATCGGGGTTATGTGCGGGAGTGTACTCGCCGGTCATTTGCATAAAGTTGGGGATTTAAGTTTTACAAGATATTATGGCTGGATGATGGGTATAATGGTAGCGATTATGAGCGTTTTTTCCTATGAATCACCGATGATTTTGATTGTTGGATTATTAATTATTACCGGAGTTGCCGGAGGGTTATTCCTGATACCGCTAAACGCTTCTCTCCAGTGGGAAAGTCATCCTGAAAAACGCGGGAAAACAATAGCCACACTTAACCTGTTTGACAATTTGGCAATGCTCATAGGCGGGGCAGTGGTTTTATTAATCCTTGAATTAGGAGCAAACCCAAAAAACGTCTTTCTATTTGAAGGCATTTTAATCATAGTTGCGGTAATATTTCTTAAATTCCCTGAAAAAACCGGCAATTCAAATGTTAATAATCTGAACGACAACAAACCGTAAAATAGAATTACATAAATAAAAATGACATACAGTAATCATTACTCAAAAGTGGTCAGAATCTTCTTCAAAATCTTGCGGGGAATTATTCTGTTTCTACTGAAATTGTTTTACGGATTCCGTGCTTATAATCCGGAGGTTTTAAAAGCCGAAGGACCTGTACTTCTGATGGCTAACCACGTAAGCTGGATTGATTGGTTACTTATCGGTGTGCTGCTGGACGAAGACTGGAAATTCGTTACATCAAGTGTTACCGCTAATTTAAGCCCGCTTCACAGATTTATTATGATTAACAGGCGAACGTTCCCGATTGACCCTCTTTCCCCCTATTCGGCAAAAAGGATTTCTGAATACCTGAAACGCGGCGGTCGGCTCGTGCTTTTCCCGGAAGGTAGAATGTCGAGAACAGGTAATTTAATGAAACTCTATGAAGGCGCAGGTTTTCTTCTGCAAACTGCGAAACCAAAAATCATCTTCTGCTGGATACGTGGCGCAGAAAGGACTGTATGGGCTAAACATAAGGGATGGAAAAAATTATTCTCAAAAATTACACTGCACTTCGAAGGAGTCTATTCCCTTCCGGACATTAAAGAACAGTCATCAGCAAAAATCCGTGAGAGGTTGACTATATGGTTGTATGAAAAATTTGTCGGGTTGAACTTTAGGGTCGAAATGGAGTTCGGAGCATCGGATATTCCTGATGCAATTATGCAGATGGCACGCCAGAGACCATCTTTTCTTGTCTTTGAAGACGCACAGATGAACAAACTAACATACAGAAAATATCTTGTCGGGATACAACTCCTCAGAAAAGCGTTATCCTCCATGATTAGCAGAGACGATGATATAGTGGGCATAATCATGCCAAATGTGGTAGCAACAACTGTGTTAATTCCGGCTTTATGGAGAGATGAGAAAATTCCCGCTGTTTTAAATTATTCATCCGGCGCTGAGACGATGCTGAAATGTGCAGAAATCTGCGGGATCAAAACTATTATTACCTCGAAAACATTTATTGAGAAAATCCGTCTGGATATCGGGAAATTTACATCACGCGGGCTTTCAATTATATATCTGGAAGATATACGACAGAAAATTTCCGGGGCAGATAAAACCTTTGCCTTTATTAAAAGTCTGTTCGTCCTGCCTGAATTAAAGAACACGAAAGAGTCATTGCGAAATAAAACCGCAGTAATACTATTTACAAGTGGTTCTGAAGGCGCTCCCAAAGGAGTAGAACTCACTCACCAGAATATTCTTGCAAACATACGCCAGTTATTATCGGTTGTTGATATCCGCGATGATGACAGGTTGTTCGCATGTCTGCCGTTTTTCCATAGCTTTGGGCTTACTATTGGGATGTTCGTTCCACTCGTCCGGGGACTATACTCGTTCATCTATCCATCGCCTCTCCATTATCGACTTGTGCCAGTTGTCTTCTATGAAAAAGACTGCACAATCATGTTCAGCACTAACACATTTTTAAACGGATACCTGCGACGGGCGCATCCGTATGATTTTCACAATATGCGGTTGTTATTTGCCGGGGCAGAAAAGATTCAACCATCTACTGCAAAAGACTTTTCGGATAAGTTCGGAGTAAGGATTCTCGAAGGTTATGGCGTTACAGAATGCAGTCCTGTACTTTCAGTAAATACGCCGATGATGAATAAACCAGAAACAGCGGGACGATTTCTGCCCGGCGTAGAATGGAGACTTGAACCAGTCGAAGGTATAACCGGAAATAATAAAGGAAGATTGTTTGTAAAAGGACCTAACATAATGAAGGGCTACATAAATCCAGAAGAGAACAGCAGGTTCAAGGCGCTTGGTGGCTGGTATGATACAGGCGATATTGTTAGTGTTGACGAAGATGGATTCGTGAAAATTATTGGCAGGGTGAAAAGGTTTGCAAAGGTTAGCGGAGAAATGATTGCTCTGGGAGCAGTGGAAGATATTTTAATGTCCGCCTTCCGCGATGTAAGAAAAAATTTTCAGATTGCCGTCATTTCAATTCCATCCAAGCAGAAAGGCGAGGAAATAATTGCCGTCACAAATTCAAACCAGATTACGATTGCAGATGTGAGAAAGGCATTGTTAGAAAAAGGTTTTTCACCCCTTGCGGTGCCACGGAATTTAATCTATATGGCTGAAATTCCAAAACTCGGCTCCGGAAAAATTGATTATCCGAAACTGAAGTCTATGCTCGAAAATAAAATCAGCACCGAAAACATGGAATGACGAAATTCTAACTCTGCAATAATGCCTAATTTTCCAGATAAAGGATTCCTAATCTCCACGGTATTTCGCCGTAACTTTTTCCTGCGCGCTCTTTGTCGCTAACTCCTTGAAATAAAAACTTAAGGTTTTTCAAATCAATCTCAAGTTTTTCATCAAAGCCCGCTCGGAGTATCTCGCCATGGCTAAAAGAATCTGTCCATCGTTCGCCAATCGGGATAGTATTTACCGTCGAAGCAAAAGGATTCTGATACGAATCTGCAAGCGGTCTCCATTCGCCATCAAGGGCATTGGCATAATAGGCTTTATAATACCGTCTTCCACCTGAAGCCTGCGCCTCGACAATTGTTAGGTAAAGGTTTTTATTTTTAATTTTGTATGTATGACTTGCTTCAAAGATATCGCCGCGAAGAACAATTTTCGGTTGTGTCCAGCCGTCAGGGAAAGCGTTTAATTCGGTTTCCGAACGCCACATCCTTCCATCCAATGATGTAAAAAACAGATGCGCTTTTTTATCGTCGCAGATTACCCAAAAATCTATCCACTGGTTGATGTTTGTTGGCGCGTTACTGAACAGAAGCTTCGGTTTTGTCCATGAAGCAGGATTGCTGATATCATCCGTTGTTGACCATGCCGGCTGCAAGGCTGGTCTTCTTGTTTGTTCAATAACCTGATAAATTAAATACCATTTTTTATGGGGCGTGAAATAAAAAACCTGTGGGGCACAATAGTAACCATCGGTTAAATTAAGAATGTAACGTGGCGCCTTGTCCGCGTCTTCCCATTTTTCAAAATTTAAATATTCAATCTGATGAGTCCGTTTCTGACTACGGATTGTGCAAAAGAGATGCCACTTTCCGTTATAAAAAACAACCGATGGGTCTTTAACAGAAAAACAGCGGTCATCCCTGACAACCGGAGAAACAAGCGGCGGACTGACCTTCCACTTAAAGGTTCGGGGTAAATCCGCATTTAGTTCTGCGGAAAACCCCGGCACAAATGCCGATATAAAAACAGAGAAAGTTGCAAGGCAGACAAATACCTGAGTGTTCATATTTTCCTGTGAAAAATTAAATCACATAAGGATACCTTTGTGGACGACTCAATAGACGGTTTGCATACTCATCATTTACAATCTGTTCTTTTTCACCATCCCAGACAAGTTTCCTTCCAAGGATATATGAGAGATTTCCCAAAATACAGAGTGCAGCTGTGCGGTAACCGATTTCTATATCAACCGCAGGTCTTAAATGTCCTTCACGGATTGCCTTAAACCAGTCCGCCTTGTGATTCATGTTAAAGTCTTCATATTCATCTGTTCTGTAAACCTCTTCTCCTCCTGGAGGCAGTTTAAAATTAATGGCCTCAGGATTTGCCGGCCTGTAGCCCCCTTCCCACTCAAGAACAAGGTGACCATTTTCACCCCAGAATACATTTCCAAACTCGGTTTTACCCACTTTGTTTCCCGGTTGCTCCCATTCAAGAGTCCAGTCCGGATTTTTAAACTGATAAACTACTTTCATAGTCACCGGGCAATCCCACAATCCTTTTGGCGGCGGTGTGCCTGTGGCTTCCACTGTGAATGAAACCTGATTATCCGCTTTCATACACCAAAGAATTGTGCTGAATTGGTGAGCGCCACGGTCGCGGATTTGTCCACCTCCAATCTCAAGAAACCAGCGAAAATTCGCAGGATGATAACGTCTGTTAAACGGTCGCCATGGCAAAGGTCCGAGCCACAAATCCCAATCGAGACCTTCCGGAGGTTCACTATCGGGTATCGGATTTGTATCAACAGGGTTTTCGTAATGCCAGCAGGTTACTTTATGAACTTTTCCGACAATGCCATTCCGTATAGCGCGACAGGTGTACCATGCGCCTTTAGCAGTCCTTCCTTGAGCGCCTACCTGAACTGCCACTTTGTTTTCTCGAGCAGCGTTAACCATTGCCCGTCCTTCGGCAATGGTGACGCATGCCGGTTTTTCAACATAGACATGTTTTTTGCACTGGCAAGCATGAACAGTCTGAACAGCATGCCAGTGGTCAGGGGTTGCAATCAGTACTGCGTCAACATCCTTCCTTTCGAGAATATACCTGTAATCTTTATAAGCCGTAGCAGTGCCTGCCAGTTCATTATAAGCAGCTTCCAAACGGTTTTCATCAACATCGCAGACGGCGGCAATATTGACTTTTCCTTCGTCGCGGAAACGCATCATATTACGGAGATGAGTCATTCCCATTCCCCCAACTCCGATTAACGCCACAGTTAATTTAAAATTCGCGCCTGCGCCACAAACAACGCCTTGCCTTGCAATTTCAAAGGCACCTAAAAGCCCAGCAGATGCCTTTAAAAAACTGCGTCTTGAAATATATCCTGCACAACCAGATTTTTTCCGTGGAGTCATATTAAGTATGATTATTCCAGCAATATGAAGATTGGCAATAAAAATTACGGGGGTAAAAATGACAGATTACATTTTAATTTTTCCTCTAAAAAACCGGAATGCATCTGTCCCTGATGGCAAATTGGTAAAAGTAATTGCGCCTGATGGCAGCACAGTGTTAGTCGAAAAGTCAGTCCATTGTAAAAGATTTGTAGAGGTTTGAATCACATATTCAACAGCCGGCTCACCATATAATTTCAGTTCAGTGCTGTTCGTTGAAGTCTTTGTTATTTTAAGTTGCGGAGGATTTACGATGGTCTCAGCAGTTACTATAAACTCATCAAAAATCATGTAGTTATTGCCTGGGTTATTGGTATCATGCAAAACCCATGAGGCGTCAATATCTCCAAGCGAGAGTGCGTATCCTTTGGTAGTCATCGGGAGTGACGGTGTAACCTGAACATGGAGGATATGTTGGTGGAATAGATGGCGTTACTATTGGATTAAGTTTTGCCGCACCATAAGTGCCTGCTGTAAGTCCGTTGTTCGGCAGAATAGGCTGAGGCTTTGCTCCAACCGGTTTGGAAATGGTAGTGTCCTTTGTGGGTATTTCTTTTGTTGTTGCTGAGCTCGGAGTAACCGGTGTTATTGTCTTTGGAATTTCGGCTTTTGCAACCTCCGGAGTGCGCGTTGCTATGATTTGTTTGTTATCTCCAGATATTATCCCCGGCTGTTGAGGTCTTATGGGTGCGGATGGAAGAGATGTTGTTTTTGCAATTCCTGCAGTCGGCTTTATTGGTTCGATAGTCTTCTGCTGACCAGGAGCCGGAGTTCTTGATGGAACCGCAATCTCCTTGCCTTGAGATTTTTCCCCCGGTTTTCCTGAAATACTACTAACAGGAACATTAGGTTTTGCAGGCTCAGACGCTAATCTGCTAACTGGCGTTGCCGAAGGAGTCAATTTCGTGGGCGAAACTGGCGCCTTCTCCGGAGCCGTGTATTTTACAGGCATGATTTTCGGGGTGATGGATTGCACATCTGCCTTTGCAACTAAAGGAGTCTGAGGCGATGGACGATACAATACAATGTTGTTACCGTCTTTTACAAGTCTTTCAGAATAGATTGGTTTAGGTCCTTGTGAAGGAATATCTCGCACAACCACCTTTTTAACTTCTTCTCTCGTTAGGCGCGAAATATGTTCCGTACCAACGCCGGTATTTATAACCACATTGTTGTTATTACCGGTTATATAATTATTAATCACTGTTGAATTTTCATAAACAGGACGAACATGATCGCGAGGTAAAGCATACCTGTAGAAATCCCGATGATGGAAACTGTGCCATGATACAAAGGTATAGTGCCAGTCTGAAAGTCCGAAATCAAAATGAACATCTACATGTCTTCCATGATAAACGAAACCTATACCTGCATGATAATATGCATGAGGAGGCAATGGTGCCCATCCACAATATGTCGGAGTAACTCTCCAGCTTACCCATGCAGGAGCCCAAACAGTATCAGGAACCCATACCCATCCGCAACTATAGTGATAATGCCATCTGCCATAGTGGAAAGTAGCCCAGCCCCATGAATAGTCAGAAAGCCAGTACCAGCCATAGTCTGTCCACACCCATCTGCCACCATGAAAATATGGTCTCCAGCCTGGATTAATGACCACTACTGTCGGCTGCCAGCAGTAACCATATCCATCAATGTAAAGCCAAGAACCATAAGGCGAAAGGTAGTTATAATAAACCGCAACGGTCTGAGGTATTTGCTCCTGAACCACCACAGGCTGTTGCTGGACAACCACTTGCGGTTGCTCTGTCTGAACCGGAACATATACGGTTTGTGTATAAACCTGTGTCTGAATTTGTGCTACCTGAACCTGTCCGGAAGGCTGTGAAACCTGCTGCGTTTGAGCAGGCTGTTGTGTTTGAGTAGGTTGTTGTGCTTGAGTGGCTTGCTGCGCTGAAGATGCTTCCCGGGTTGCGACTATTGTTTCATTCGTGGCTGAAACAACAATGCTATCTTCGGTCATCTTCTTTATTTCCTGTTCAGATTTTCCCCCCTTCCTCATCATTGCTGCAATTACATTTGAAGGAACGCCGAGGTCGTTCAGTGTTATAATTTCCTGCGATGTCAGGTTGTTATAGGAATTAGTAGATTGGTTGATAAACTGAATAATGACCTCTTCCGAAACACCAGATTGCGCCAACTTTACAATTTCCTCAAGTTCGGGTCTTAAGCCAAGTGCGCTGAAATCAGGCGGGATTTTTGCCAAAACTTCCTCCGTAGCATTTGTAACTGCGTTTGTCGAAGCAGAAATTGCGTTCGTTAGTGAAATCTGTTGGTTTTTAACCGCATTCGTTAAAGCTCCCTGTGTACCGGAACTTGTGTTTTTGCTATCCTCAGCGCCCGGGACAAGCATGTAAATCAGAATCAATAGTGTGGTTGGGATGACCACTCTCATTATCTTCGGCAGTTCTGTCTTTAAAGTTTTCATATACTTATCTGGTTATTGTTTCTGCCTTGCGAACTGCCCTTCTTTTTTAAGAACTCTTCCGAGTTCTTCCCTTGTTCGCCCGTTTACCGGGCAGAAACTATTCTCATTTATTTTGACTATAATCGTCATTTATTTATTCAAGATTCACCACAATCCTATATCCGTCAATCTGTTAACAATACCTGATTTTACCGAACCTATTTTTTATAAACTGAAATACCTGATATTAAGACTCACCATACTGGCGAGCTTTTCTGTTAAAACTGTGAATATTTCCGATATATTGCCCTGTCTAATGTTGATAAATATAAATCTGCATTTTAAAATTGAGTTATGAAAACCAATAAGTTGCCACTATTGATTCTTCTGCCGTTGATAATCTGCGGCGTCGTTTTCCAACTGCTTTCCGCGGAAACGAATATCCTGTGGGAGATAGGGAAACCAGATAATAAAAACACAGAATTTTATTTAGCGCCCGGTGGATATAACAAGTTTCAGGAAGACGCCTTTTATATCATTGGAAGGAGTGACCCCAAAAAAGATTTCCCGTATGTTCATCCAGGTCCGGCTGATGGCTGGGCTGGAGGAAGGCAGCATACTTTTCTTATTCTGTTTGGATTAAAAGAAGCTCCTAAAGATGGCAGTTGCGTTCTGAAACTGGATTTTATTGATACACAAAGTCAGATTCCGCCCCGTCTTGGTGTCAGTATTAACGGTAAATCATATCAGGCGCAAGCCCCGAAAGGCGCTGGTGATGCCTCCGTTTTTGGCGACCCCTCAAAAGGTAAAGAGTGGGTGTGGAATTTATCGTTCCCCGCAAACCTTTTAAAACAGGGGTTAAATGAAATTGCAATAACCACTCTGAGTGGGAGTTGGGTATTATATGATTACATTGCCTTGTTAACACCGCCGGGTCTTGAACTTACGGACGCAAGCGGAACGGCGATAAGTTTCGCCTCTTCTCAGCCGCTCCTTGTTGAAAAGAATGGCAAGTTAATGCAAAAGGTTCAATTGATAATCCGCCATTTAGGGGATGAGGTTTCAGGGACTATACGCGCCGGTGATATCGTAAGTCTTCCGGTTTCATTAAAAAGCGGCGCTCATCGGATAGAGTTAGATATACCGGCTGTTGAAAAGGAAATTCCCCTGCCCGTTTCAATTGAAGCTAATAACAAAAAACTGAGCGAGAAGACTGTTATTTTAAAGCCGGTTCGCAAATGGGTTGTGTATCTTTTGCCGCACTCTCACAAGGATATTGGTTATACGCATGTTCAGACCGATGTAGAAAAAGCGCAGTGGAGATACCTTGAACAGGCTATTGAAGCGGCGAAAAAAACCGCATCCTATCCTGAAGGTTCTCGCTTCAAATGGAATGTGGAAGTAATGTGGTCTGTAGATAGTTATTTAGAGCATGCGACACCAGAAAAGGTGCAGGATTTCATAAACGCTGTGAAGGCTGGGCAGATTGGATTACAGGCGCTCTATGGTAACGAACTCACAGGCTTGTGTAATCACGAGGAACTATTGCGTCTAATCCGTGTAAGTCAGGAGGTTGCTAAACGTTGTGGTGTTAAACTGACTTCTGCAATGATTACAGATGTCCCCGGCTATACATGGGGAATCGTGCCGGCGCTTGTCCACAACGGCGTAAAATATTTCTCCGCTGGTCCGAATGGCGGCGACCGCATTGGTCACACAATCGCCGCGTGGGGAGACAAACCGTTCTGGTGGCTTGCCCCTAACAGGAAAGACAAAGTTTTGTTCTGGATGACCGGCACCGGATATTATCAGGTCTTCAGCTCAGAACAACGGTTGCTTGAATATTTATCAAGGTTGGAAGAAAAAGGATATCCTTACGACTACGTTCAGGTGCGTCATTGTCTTGGCGATAACGCCCCTCCGGATGTGAACTTTGCAGACCGGATTAGAAAGTGGAATGAAACTTACGCTTATCCGAAATTAATCATTGCGACTACCGACGATATGTTCAAAGACTTTGAAAAACGCTATGGCGATAAAATCCCTTCTTTTGCAGGAGATTTCACACCTTATTGGGAAGACGGTTCTGTCTCTTCTGCATTGGAAACAGCAATGAACCGCGAGTCAGCCAGACGACTTTTGCAGGCAGAAACATTATATGCGATGTTGAATCCAGAAAAATACACACCTGAGCGTTTTTCTCAGGCATGGCGAAATGTATTGCTTTACGATGAACACACTTGGGGAGCGCATAATAGTATCAGTCAACCTGACCATCCGTTTGTGAAAACTCAATGGGCAATAAAACGACAATTCGCGGTTGATGCCGATATTCAATCCAAAACCCTTTTAAATGAAATATCAGGTAACACAAACCCGAATCCGACAAAGGCAATTGACGTCATCAATACGCTTCCATATTCACAGGCAGACGGGTTTGTCGTGGTTCCGAAGGAATTGGCAATTGGCGAATTTTTATCTGATTCCACAGACGGAGAGGCAAAATATGCCGGACAAAGGTTATCCACAGGCGAGGTTGTTTTCAGAATCCCGGTTGAAGGCTATGGCATTCGTAGGTTGTTCTTTACGTCAAAAAAACCTGCTGTAACGGCAACATCACCGCTGATTGTGGAAGGGACAACAATCAGCGCAAAACCCTCAGGCAACAGAAAATCTCTAATAGTCAGAATAAATCCCCAGACCGGAGCTATCTCAAGCCTGCGATATGGCGAACATGAATTTGTAAATCCAAAAGAACAGACCGAATTGAACGATTACTTTTATCTGCCCGGTAGCGACCTTAAAAACCTGCAGAGAAACGGTAAAGTCAAGATTTCAGTCAAAGAAAATGGTCCGTTGGTTGCTTCGTTGTTAGTTGAATCTGATGCTCCGGGATGCAGAAAGTTAGTTCGTGAAATTCGGGTTCATGCGCCAGAGAACATCGTCGAAATCATAAACATTGTTGACAAACTGCCAATCAGAGAAAAGGAAGGCGTTCATTTTGGTTTTGGGTTTAATGTACCCGATGGCGTTGTGCGGATGGAAATCCCGTGGGCAATTGTCAGACCCGAAGAAGACCAACTCCCCGGCTCGTGCAAAAACTGGTTTACCATTCAGCAATTCGTGGATGTCTCTAATGAACGTCTCGGTATAACGATGGTTACCCCGGATACACCGTTGATTGAGGTTGGCGGTATTACGGCAAACCTAATTGGCTCCCTTTCAGACACCCGATTCTGGAGAAACAAGGTTGAACCTTCGCAGACGATATATGTATGGGCTATGAATAACCACTGGCATACAAATTACCGCGCTGAACAGGAAGGTAAAACCGTTTTCCGATTCTATCTTGTTCCGAGAGATGGCGGATTTGACCCAATCGGAACGACACAACTTGCCCAAACCTATTGCCAGCCGCTGATTGCGGTACCTTCGCGCGACGGAGCGTTAAATCCATCGTCAGTCATATTGTCGGAAAAGAGAGTAGTTGTTACTGCGCGGAAACCGTCTGAAGATAAAAAAGGCGAAATAATTCGTCTTTACAATCCTTCCAACCAATCTCTCTCAACAAAGATTGAATGGAAGAATAAAACGCCAAAAAATCTGTGGATGAGCAACGCAGGGGAAGAACCCATTCAGAAAGTATCCGGACAAATAGAAATCCCAGCGAACAGTCTTGTAACAATAAGGGCGGACTTCTAAAACGTATCGTCGAGTAAGTTAAATTTACGCGGAAGTTGCAGAATTTACTGCTCCATATTCTGCTTTAACCATTGATGGATTACAAGAGCCTGCGGATGGGATGGTTCAATCCTTAAAACTTCCTTGTAATGATTTGCGGCATTGGTTTTGTCTTTTAATTGCTGGGCATATAAATTCGCAACAAGCAGATGAACCCGGGCATCATCGGGATTCAGTTTTAAATATTTCTCGAACTCGTTTACAGCATCGATAATGTAATTTCCTTTTTGAAGCGCGATGGCAAAATTTAACCTCGCATTCTGGGCATCAGGGTTTATCGCGAGCGCTTTTTCATAAAGTTCGAGAGCCCTCTCAATTTCGTTGTGCTTAAAACATATTAAAGCCAGATTGTAAGTAGCCTCGTAAAAAGCCGGATTTAGTCTAATTGCTTCGGCGTAATGAATTTTAGCCTCGACAAGATTCCCAGCCTCGTGGCATTCAAGTCCAAGTTTGAAATGCTTTTGAGCCTCTTCAACATTTCCCTCCTGAGGCTTTGGCGGATTTTTATACTTATAACGCGGAAACTGTGGTTTTGTCTCAATTAAAGGTTTGGAATCGGATTTTTTAGTTTCAACCATTGCAACTTCTTTTGTTGTCTGCAAAGGTTTTACAGGTTCAGCCTTTTTTACATCGGCAACTCTCTTTTCCTCTGTTTTTATATCCTGAGCGGAAGCAGGCTCCCGGACATTCGAATCAGACGGCAAAGGCGTAATAATTGGTTTTGGGGTTGTCTTTTTTTTAAACGGATTTATTTTATCGAGCAGATTCTTCGCAAATCCGGGTTTCTCTTTTTTAGTTTCTGAAGTTTCAGCACTTTTGGTTTTTTGTTCAGCAGTTCCAAGGTCGCCAATTTTAACATCCTCACTTTTTGCAGAAACCTTGTTTGTGGAAACATCAGGCGGTTTAACTGTCACTTCCGACGCTGAGGTTTCTGTCGGAGTAATTACAATCTGCGTTTCTTTTTGAACTTTTGTGGCAATTTGCTGCGTTGCAATCTGCTGTGTTGTCGGCACAACCTGTGGTTTAACATCAGATGTAATTACTTTTTCCTGATTGGTTTGAATTTTCGGTGCAGAAACAACTACAGGGGTCTTAATTGTACTTTCGTTTGAAATTACTGGTTTGGCTGATTCTTTGACCACATGATTCGTGGCAGGCGGTTGCTTTTCCGTCGTCAACGGCTGTTGCTGATGCAATCTAACTGTCTCAGCAGAACGAACTGAATCAGTCTTTTCCTCTGTCCGCACCTGTGGCTTGATTATATTTGTTTGAATAGTCTCTGTCCGGTTCGTGATGATTGGAGCAGGAGGTGCTTCAAGTTTACTTAATAAATTCATAATAGTCCCATTGTAAGGCGATTGGGGTTTAATCTGCATAAATCTCCTGAACATCTTTGCGGCGTTCTCCTTATCCTTATGGTAATTTAATAAGACCACAGCCATGTTTAGATTTGCTGGGGCATAATCCGGCTTAATCCTGAGAGCGTTAGAAAAATGCTGTGACGCCTCGCGCCATTTTTTAAGATAAACAGCGCTAATTCCGAGCCCGTTATATGCCTCATAACTCTGTGGATTTAAAGACAACGCCGCCCTGAAACTCTTCTCCGCCTCATTATACTGACCAAGATAAAGTTGAGTTGAACCAAGTTTAACCCAACCGTCCACAGACTGCGGTTCATACATCACATAACTGGCGAACTCCCGTGAAGCCTGAAGGTAATTCCGCATCTCAAACAGGGCACATCCGAGATTGTAGTGGGCGATTGAAAAACTATTGCTTAATTTCAGCGCCATAGTGTAAGCGTGTGTGGCAGCAATAAGATCCCCGTAATTATGATATGCGACACCGAGTTGATTCCATGCCTGCGGATTATTGGGATACAATACTGTTAATTCCTTGAGCAAATTCGCTGCTTCCAGATATTTGCCATCTTTCATTAAAGAATGGCATCGGGACAAAACCTTCTCTGCGGGTTTTGCGCAACCTAAAAGAACTATTGAAACGCATAACCCGAACACATATTTTATTAGGCATGACCTTAATTTTGTGGTCATTGTTAAACACCGTGTTAACATTCAAAGTTTAAAGTGTCAAGAAACGCAAAAAATATAAACTTGCGCCCCTGCGTCAATATTAAAACACAGGGATGCCGTTTTGTCTTTATTTTTGTTTTAATTTTCCTGACAAGTTTTTATCAGAAAACAAGCGGTCAGATAAACACAAATTTAAATTCAGAATTTATAAAAACAAACCGCAACACTGTTATTATAGTCAGAAATAGAAATGCAATAACCGCGTACGAGCCAAATACGGAGAAAGTTGTCACAATGCTTAAAGAAGGAGTCAAGAAACTTGCTAAAACCAGTGACGCAAAATCTGCTTTATTAAAACTCGCATCTACCAATGATGTAATAGGAATCAAAGTTTATTCAACTCCGGGAAGGTATTCAGGTACCCGACCAGCAGTTATAGATGCTCTGATAACACTGATGATTGAATCCGGCTTTTCAAAATCCAACATCATTATCTGGGACAAAAATCTGAATACGCTGATTGAATCCGGCTATAGTCAGATTGCGGCTAAACATGGGGTATTACTTTGCGGAGCCGCAGAATATGGTTATGATGACAATGTCTTCTACGAAAAACCATTAATCGGTAACCTCGTTTACGGCGACCATGAGTTTGGCAAAAAGGGAGAAGGCGTCGGCAGAAAATCTTTCATGTCTAAACTTCTGACACAAAAAATTACAAAAATTATCTCTGTCGCGCCGGTTATAAATAACAATACTGCTATGGTCTCGGGACATTTATATAGTTTAGCATTTGGGAGCGTGGATAATACTCTCAGATTTGAATCAAGCAGAGACAAACTCAATGAAGCAATACCCGAAATTTTTGCAATGCCTCAAATTTATGATAGAACAGTGCTGTATATTACAGACGCTTTTATCTGCCAGTACGAAGGCGGCCCAACCAGTATGTTGCACTATTCAGTCATACTCGGGCAGTTATGGTTTAGCTTTGACCCTGTAATTCTTGATACGCTGGCAATGGAAGAAATTTATTACCGTAAAGCAGCAATGAATCACAAAAGCAGAAAACCCGATTATGAACTCTTTCAGAATGCCTCTCTGCTCGAACTCGGTAACTGTGATACGAGAAAAGCAAATATTCAGACGATAGACCTTAATTAATTAGATTGCTCACAACTACCGAATTTTGAATAATGAACCGAATCTCCCGCTAAATTAATAATTTGGGATTCATAAATAGTGTGTTTAAATTTTTGATTCGGTTTTTCATCAAATCTCCTTGATAAATGCTACCGTGTCATAAAAATAATGAGTTGATTTGAAAATTCTTATACAAATGAAGTTGCGGATTTTACTCGCTGTTCTGGCAATTGTGTGGTGTTGTGCAATGGCAGTAGCCGGGGAAAGACCTTTGCCAGTATCGAGGTTTCGTGGAGAAAATTGCTCCGGTGTGTCGGATGAAGCGCCATTGCCGGAAATCATTCACCCCGAAACAAATGCGTTATGGAAAATTGATCTCATTCCCGGAAATTCATCCCCATGTATAGCGGACAATTTAATTTTTCTGACTGGTTCAAAAAACGATAATCTTTACACCATCTGCATCGACCGGAAAACTGGAAATATTTTATGGCAAAAAGAAATAAAGCCAGAAAAAACCGAAAGACCAAGTCGTTTAGCCGGATTGGCAAGTCCCACCCCAACAACTGACGGCGAACTAGTGTATGTCTATTTCGGATCGTTTGGTCTAATCTGTTATGATTTTTCGGGAAAAGAAATCTGGCGAAAGCCTCTACCAATCCCTGTAACACAACACGGGACAGGCACGTCCCCTATCTTGTGCGGGGATAAAGTAATTTTGTTATTCGACCAAGACATAGATTCTTTTATTCTTGCAGTAAATAAAAACACAGGCGAAACAGTATGGAAAACGGAGCGTCCGTTTGCAAGACGCGGTTTTGTAACTCCTCTTGTAATTTATGAGGATGAACCGGTAATTGTGGCGCCGGGGACTTTGCAGGTTATAGCTTACTATGCAAAAAATGGCGTTGAAAAATGGCGGGTTTCAGGACTGCCGAACGAAGTTTGTCCGTCCCCTGTTTTTGCCGAAGGACTTGTATTTTGCTGCGGCTGGACTCCATGGTCTGGTACAACAAGGCTTACTCCGTTTCCTGTACTTCTGAATCAATTCGATAAAAATAAGGATGGAAAAATAGATTCCAGCGAGGCACAGTCAGGTCAATTAAAACAACATTTCATTTACGCAGACGCCGATAAAGATGGCTTTATAACCAGGGAAGAATGGGAAAGCCTAAGTGAAATCTTTGCCCGTTCTGAAAATTCTATTCTTGCTATAAAACCCGGCGGTAAAGGAGACGTAACTAAAACCCATGTGGTATGGAAACAATCACGCGGTTTGCCTTATGTCCCGACTCCGTTATATTATAAGGGTAAAATATGGCTGATAAAAAATGGCGGGCTTTTGACATGTTATGACGCAAAGAACGGAAACCCTGTCATTGTGGAAGAACGAATAGGAGCAAGCGGAGATTATTATGCCTCGCCTGTGGGAGGCGATAACAAAATTTACTTGTGTTCGCAATCCGGTGTCGTTACGGTTATTGAAGCGGCTGATACGCTGAAAATTATTTCACAAAATAAATTTAATGAACAGATTATGGCGACTCCGGCAATTTACGATGGCACAATTTATCTGCGGACAACTTCTTCCCTTTATAGTTTTAAGAAAATGCGTTAATTTTATTCATTGAAGTAAATTTTGAATTTAAGGTTATATTATAAGGCATTTTGTTTTTGCCTTACGTGGAAAAAATAAAATCGGGAATTGAAAAACATGAACAATAAAATACAGAGAGCATTAATATCGGTATCGGACAAAACAGGGATTATCCCATTTGCCCAGGTTCTTGCATCAGTAGGCATTGAAATCATTTCCACCGGCGGCACTGCAAAGATTTTAAGAGAGGCAGGATTAAAGATTATTGATATCAGCGAATACACCGGTTTTCCGGAAATCTTGGATGGTCGTGTCAAAACGTTACATCCTATGGTTCATGGCGGTCTGCTTTATATTCGGGGAAATAAAAACCATGAAGAGGTAATCCAAAAAATGGGGATTAAACCGATAGACCTTGTGATTGTTAATTTATATCCGTTCGAAAATACAGTTCAAAAACCAGATGTTTCACTCTTCGAGGCTATCGAAAATATCGATATTGGCGGACCTTCGATGTTAAGAAGTGCGGCAAAAAATCATGAAAGCGTAACTGTGGTGGTTGATCCTGCCGACTACCTTCTGGTTGCAACAGAGATTAAAACTACCGGAGGTACTTCTTTGGAATTGAGACGGAAACTCGCTGCCAAGGTATTTGCAAGAACTGCCGCTTATGACGCTGCGATTGCCGCTTATCTTGAAAAGAATTTCAAAATTACAGATGACTATCCTTCTATATTGTGCGTAACCGCTCCCCGTTCGCAGGCTTTAAGGTATGGAGAAAATCCGCATCAGAAAGCCGCCCTTTATGGCAAATTCAATGAATATTTCAGGCAACTCCACGGCAAAGAATTGTCATACAACAATATTCTCGATTTAACTGCCGCTGCTAATTTAATCTGCGAATTCCTAAACGACGCCCCTACCCTTGCCATTTTAAAACACACTAATCCATGCGGTGTAGGACAGGCGGATACACTTAAAGAAGCGTGGGAAAAGGCATATGCTACTGACAGGCAGGCGCCATTCGGTGGAATAATTGCTGTTAACAGAATACTGGACAAAGATTGCGCTGAGGCGATTTCGGAAATTTTCAGCGAGGTAATAGTCGCTCCAAACTTCACTACCGAAGCCTTTGAAATTCTCCAGAAAAAGAAAAACCTCCGCCTGATACAGATGATAAAATCGCCTGTTTCCAAAGATGCAATGGAAATCCGCAGCGTTGGGGCTGAATCATTTCTAGTCCAGCAGCCTGATGTAAAACAGGAATCCGAAAATGAATGGAAAGTGGTTACCCACCGCAAGCCTACTGACAAGGAATTAAAAGCGATGAAATTCGGATGGAAAATTGTCAAACACGTTAAATCAAATGCAATAGTTTTTGTTGCCCCCGACAGGACATTAGGAATCGGAGCCGGACAGATGAGCAGGATTGATTCGGTCAGGATAGCCATCTGGAAGGCTAAAGAGGCTGGCTTGTCATTAGCGGGAAGTGTGGTATGTAGTGATGCATTTTTCCCATTCCCGGATGGCGCAATCACTGCTGCAGAAGCTGGCGCTACCGCAATAATTCAACCTGGCGGTTCAATCAGAGATCAGGCTGTAATCGATGCTGCCAACGAACGCGACCTTGCTATGATTTTTACGGGCACAAGACACTTTAGACATTAAATTTATGGGAACACGCCGTATAGCAAGAGAACGCGCAGTGCAGTTTCTCTTTCAGTGCGATCAAAATCCGCCGGAGGACATTGATAAAGAACTGGAAGAATTCTGGCGGACTGTGCGGCTTTATGAGTTTGAAAAAAACCTTGACCGTCCTACCTTTGGAAAGCCGGTGGAGTTACCACCTCCGTCAGTAGAAGAAATGGCTATCCGGGCTTTTGCAGACCAGTTAATCCACGGTGTATTGCAGCACAAAGATGAGTGTGACAAAACAATAGCAAAATACCTGAAAAACTGGGATTTTAACAGGATTAATCTTATTGACCGGAATATATTAAGGCTTGCAATCTACGAAATGCTTTATCGCGATGATATTCCGCCGGTTGTGAGCATTAACGAGGCAATTGAAATCGCTAAAAAATACTCAACCGAAGAAAGCGGAAAATTTGTGAATGGTATTCTCGACAGAGTAAAAGAGGATATTCTGAGACCTTCGAGGGAACCTTCATCTTCATGATTTTCACACGGAGTTTTTAATATGGGATTATTTGACAAATTCAAAGCAGGTTTACAGAAAACCCACGCTAAACTCGTTCACGAAATAAAGCGAATCATTACCGGTTCGCCTAAATTAACGGCAAATAGCATAGAAGAATTAGAGGCTATTTTGTTAGGGGCAGACCTTGGTATGGCGATGACCACGCAGATTATTGACGCTGTAAAAAAGGCTTACGAAACACAGGGCAGAAACAGTCTTGATGTCCTCGAAATTGCTAAACAACAGGTCATCGCAGCCCTGCAAAGCAATAACGTTGAATTATACAAAAATCCGACCGGTGTTACTGTGGTTTCAATTGTGGGTGTTAACGGAACAGGGAAAACCACAACAGCGGCAAAACTTGCTTACATGTTGCAATCCCGCAATTACAAAGTTCTCCTTGCAGCATGCGACACATTCAGAGCCGCAGGAATTGAACAAATCAAATTGTGGGGCGAACGTCTTAACGTTCCTGTAATTTCAGGCGCACACGGCGCCGATCCAGCGGCTGTAGCACATGATGCACTTACAGCAGCAATCTCTAAAAACGCCGACTACCTGATAATTGACACAGCCGGCAGACTTCACACAAAACATAATCTGATGCAAGAACTTCAGAAGGTTCATCGCGTAATCGGAAAAAAAATGGAAGGCGCGCCTCATGAAGTACTCCTTGTGCTTGACGCAACTACAGGAATGAATGCCCTTAATCAGGCAAAAGAATTTCACAAAGCAGTGAATGTTACAGGGCTTGTCATTACTAAACTTGACGGCACAAGCAAAGGCGGAATGCTTGTTGCGATTCAGAAAGAACTTAATATACCTGTAAAATTTGTCGGATTAGGTGAAAAAGCAGACGATTTACAGCCTTTTAACGCTGAACAATTCGCAACTGCAATGTTTTCAGACAAATCAAACGGTTAGAAAACATCATGCAGTTATTTTATAAATACTTTATAATCAACGACTTATAATACAAACAACATTCACAAAAATTTTACAATTTTTAATCGTCGGAAAATTTTTTTAAAAATAGCTAATGATTATTTAATTTGATTATTAGTTTATCTAACTATTCCTGCTTGATATAAAGCATTTGTAATTTTTTGAAATTTTTTAAAAAAATTTCAAAAAAATAATTGACTGTAAGGGGAGCAAGTAATATTTTGGGTAATACAATGTATTGTATGTTACAATGCATTTTTCAAAGAAAACGCACAATATATTGTGCATTGCGATTTTTGTGGGCTGAGCCACAATAAAACTCCGTCCCACGTAAACCCTAAACCCAAAAGATTTATAATTTAATGCCATGATTGACATTCAGGATTTTGTAGGAACGTCATCAGAAATGAAAAGAGAGGATAACGGAAATATCCAGTCAGGAAGCGGTGAAAACCGTAATATTCCTGAAGGAAAACTGAAGATTGAGCGGGTTTTCAGCAAACCCGGCATTTCTCCATTCGATGAAGTGGAATGGGAATTCCGCACCGCGGAAATCACCGATGACAAAGGCAAGGTTTTATTTAAACAAGAAAACGTCGAAGTCCCAAAAACATGGTCTCAACTAGCGACTAACATTGTTGTATCCAAATATTTTTACGGCGAGATGGGGACTAAGGAACGCGAGACATCCGTCCGCCAGTTAATTCATCGCGTATGCCGCACCATTGCGGATTGGGGAATTGCAGATGGATATTTCGACAAGGAAAACGGAGACATTTTTTATGATGAACTGTGCTGGTTATGCTTGAATCAGTATGGAGCGTTTAATTCGCCTGTATGGTTTAATGTTGGTCTATATCACCAGTATGGGGTCGGGAAAAATTCCGGTAGAGGAAATTGGTTCTACAATAAAAAAACCGGAAAGCCCGAGAGGGCATCGACGCATTATGAATATCCGCAGGCAAGCGCGTGCTTCATCCAGTCCGTGGAAGATAACATGGAAAGCATAATGAGTCTTGCTTATAGCGAGGCAATGCTTTTCAAATACGGGTCAGGCACAGGAACCGACCTAACACCTATTCGCTCCAGCAAGGAAAAACTTTCCGGCGGTGGCAGACCAAGCGGTCCGCTCTCTTTTCTCAGGATTTATGATCAGGTGGCTAATGTAGTCAAAAGCGGCGGAAAAACAAGGCGCGCCGCAAAGATGAATATTCTGAGGGACTGGCACGGTGATATAGAGGAATTTATTGAGGCAAAAGCAAAAGAGGAACGCAAAGCATGGGCGCTTATAGATGCCGGTTATGACGCGTCTTTTAACGGAGAGGCTTATGGAAGTGTTATGTTCCAGAACGAAAACCTCTCCGTTCGTGTGAGCGATGAATTCATGCAAGCTGCAATTGATGGACGTGAATGGTGGACTAAGGCTGTAACAACGGGCAAACCGTTGGAGAAAAAAGATGCTTCAAAACTGCTGACAAAGATTGCTGAAGGCACATGGATTTGTGGAGACCCCGGACTTCAATACGACGGTGCAATCCAAAAATGGCATACATGCAAGGGAACCGAGCCCATCCATGCAACAAATCCATGCAGTGAGTATATCTTCATTAATAACACGGCGTGTAATCTGGCGTCATTAAATCTTGTCAAATTTAAACGTGAGGATGGCAAATACGATGTTGAGCGTTTCAAAGCCGCCGTCCGCATATTTATAACTGCGCAGGAGATAATTGTGGACAATGCATCGTATCCGACTCCTGAGATTGCTGAAAATTCGCATATTTTCAGAACGCTGGGGCTTGGTTACGCAAATCTTGGTTCGCTAATTATGAGTTACGGATTGCCCTATGATTCAGATGAAGCACGCGCATTGACAGGGGCGATTACTGCAATAATGACCGGGCACGCATACGAAACAAGCGCCATGATTGCCTCTGTTATGGGACCGTTTAAGGGTTATTATGATGCGCGGTGTGCTCATGTTAAAAAGCCTCTAGCAAAAGATAACGTTGAGTCAATGAAGGGCGTCATCAGGTTACATAGAGAGGCAGTGGAAAAAATCCAGCCAAGCGCAGAATTTAATTATTTGAAAGAAGAAGCGCGGAGTTGCTGGGAACGGGCAATAGATTTAGGAAACAAATTCGGTTACAGGAACGCGCAGGTTACTGTACTTGCGCCGACAGGAACAATCGGATTTTTGATGGATTGCGACACTACAGGTATTGAGCCGGAAATTGCCCTTGTAAAATACAAACTCCTTGCCGGGGGAGGAATGCTTAAGATTGTCAACAGAACTGTTCCAGAGGCGTTGAGAAAACTCGGTTATTCGGAAGAAGAAATCAAAAATATCGTAAAACATATAGAAACCTACGATACAATCGAGGATGTTGAAGAAAACGGGAAGGTAATAAAGAGTGGTCTTAAACCCGAGCATCTGCCCGTCTTTGATTGTTCATTTAAACCGGCAAGAGGAAAACGCAGTATTCATTACATGGCACACCTGAAAATGATGGCAGCTGCCCAGCCTTTCATTAGCGGTGGTATCTCAAAAACTGTCAACATGCCTAAAGAAACATCTGTTGAGGAAATCAGGGATACATACATTCAGGCATGGAAGATGGGGCTTAAATGTGTGGCAATTTACCGCGACGGTTCAAAGCGCTCACAACCTCTTTCAACAAAGAAGTCCGAAACATCTGAGGTTAATTCACTGAAATCGCGAATCGCGGAACTCGAAAAAGAAGTGCAGGATCTGCGGAAAAAACTTGAACAGGCAGGGAAGCCTGTAAGGCGCCGTCTGCCCGATACAAGAACAGCAATAACTCATAAATTCGAAATTGCCGGTCATGAAGGCTACTTTACAGTGGGGCTTTTTGAAGATGGTCAGCCCGGCGAGTTGTTCATTACGATGGCTAAAGAAGGTTCAACAATCGGCGGTCTGATGGATACAATCGGGACGCTCACGAGTCTGGCATTGCAATACGGAGTACCGCTGGAGGCGCTTGTAAAGAAATTTGCTTTCCAGAGGTTTGAACCTTATGGTTATACGAACAATCCTGAAATAAGACAGGCAACATCAATCACAGACTATATCTTCCGATGGATGGCATTCCAGTTCATCCCCGGTTATAAAGAAAAACATGGTCAGAAGGCAATGCAACAAGAACTGCCATCACCGGAGATTCAGGAAGTCATGAAAAAAACATTCAACAGGTCTGTGCCTGACTTATTGCCGTTAAAAACCGACACTGAGATTATCACAGAAGAGGAATCCCGACCACAACCTACAAAACAACCGGGGAAAACCGATAATTCAAAGAATTCATTTGTGAATTCACTGGATGCCCCTCCCTGCCCCAACTGCGGGCATGTTACTGTAAGGTCAGGCTCTTGTTATAAGTGTCTGAATTGCGGCGAAACTACAGGCTGTAGTTGATTAAGTAAAGTTGCTATTAATTAGGTAAAACTGAGTTGATTCAGGCATCTTTTATAGGGTTGAAAGGGGAGGATTTTTATCCTCCCCTTTATCTTTTTGTAACCAATTAAAAATCCGGGAGTGTGACATTATGAAAAATTGGGTGGTAAAATTGGTGGGCACGACAGGACTTGAACCTGCACGGATTTCTCCACGGGATCCTAAGTCCCGCGCGTCTGCCAGTTCCGCCACGTGCCCGTTCGGTTTTATTTTCACATTTAAACTTAATAAAAGTCAAGCCACCTCGCAACTTCTATCATCCTGATTTTTTGAATAGCAATGAAATATATATCGTCAAAAATATCAAGCAGTGTTATAAAGGAATAAATATTTAAATAACGCAAATACTGAGAAAATTATGCGCAAAGGTTTCTTAAAAATATTGCCATTTTTACTTGCAATTCCGGTAATGTTTTTCACCGGTTGTGACAAAACCCCAACTCCGACAGAACCCAACAAACCGACTGGTTTATTAAATCAGAAACAGATAAAGGCATGGGAAGAAGCCGCCGAAAAAGGTACACCTGAAGAAAAATACAAATTGGGCAAACTTTACAGGGATGGTGATGGAATGCCAAAAGATCCCGCAGCAGCGGCAAAATGGTTCCTGAAAGCAGCCGAAGCAGGCCATCCGAAAGCGCAGTATCAGCTCGGCTTGCTTTACCATGACGGAATCGGAGTTACACAGAATTTTCAGGAGGCAATTAAATGGTACACCAAGGCAGCAGAACAGGGAAACGGGAATGCGCAGGAAAAACTCGGATTCATGTACTGGACGGGCGAAGGTGTTCAGACCAACTATGTTGAGGCTTATAAATGGCTTTCGCTTGCCGCTGCCGAAGGTGAAGGCAAGGCTGCTAAGGGATTGAAAAAACTCGAAGGTTTAATGACGCAACAGCAGATTAACGAGGCAAAGAAACTCGTCAACGCATTTGTACCAAAAAAGAAACTTAAAAAGTCAGACTTACAATAATGTTCCCTTATTTCTGTTCTAATTTAACTGTTATTTTAAAAACTAAATCGTTATCTCATATTCAAAATCTGCAAGATGCAGGAAATCTATAATCTTTGTTACACACTCGGAGACACTGAGTTTATCCGTTTGCAAAACGATTTCGGGATTCTCAGGTGGCTCATAAGGAGCCGTGATGCCGGTAAATTCCTCGATCTGATTTGCGCGTGCCTTTGCGTATAGTCCTTTTACATCGCGTTTTTCGCAAACTTCTAAAGGTACATCAAGATAGACCTCGATAAACCTCCCCGGCTCCATCATTTTCCGAACCATTTCACGGTCTGCCCGGTATGGAGATATAAATGCGGTGATACAAATAAGTCCGGCATCTGCGAACAATTTGGCAACTTCTCCCACCCTGCGGATATTTTCCTTCCTATCAGCAGGAGTAAATGCCAGATCCGAGCATAGACCATGACGGATGTTATCGCCATCGAGCACATAAACTTGTTTACCCATGTTGAAGAGTTCCCGTTCCAGTTCAGTAGCGATTGTGCTTTTGCCTGACCCGGACAGCCCTGTAAGCCAAATTATCAACCCCGGATGTCCATTACGACGACGTCTCTGTTCATAAGTAACTTTGCCATTAGTCCAGTAAATATTTTTGGATTTGATGTCGTTTTCGGTTTTTCTGACAGGATAATCTGCATTCAATATAATTCCTCCCCCGCTGACATCATAGCCATCCACAATTACAAATCTTCCAGTAGGAATTATCGATTCAGCAATATCGAAAACAATCGGTCGTTTGGTTTTTATTATAACATCGCCTACTTCATATCTTCCGACAGCCACATTTGCATCTTCTTTTTTGACTTCGCTCAGAGTGGAGGCATCTATCACTTGGGTGATCTCCTGAATTTCGCATTCAACCTCCTGCGTGGTCAATTTCAATTTATATTTTCCACCTTTGATAAGCGGCTGTTTCCCCATCCAAAAGATTCTGGCTTTTATCCAATCCAATTCATACGGAGGAGTGTCCTCGTAAGCGCCAATAAACCCCCGATCCACGAATATTTGTTCTGTAAGTGTAATACCGATACATTCGCCGGACCTTGCCTCATCTTTAGACAATGCATTCCAACGCTCAATTGTTTTGACTATGCTTGACTTTCCTCCCGGGTAAAATATCAACTTCGTTCCTGTTTTCAAAATCCCGCTTTCGACTCGTCCAGCAATTATCCGGCGTTCGTCAAATCTATAGACATCCTGAATTACAAACCGCAGCGGCTTGTCATCAGGCAATTGTGATGGTTTAAAATCATCGAGAATTTCCACGACAGTCTTGCCATTATACCATGGAATATTAAGACTTAAACGAGAGATGTTATCGCCATAGCGCGCTACAATTGGAATGAACGCTTTGGGTTCAATTCCAATTGTCCCCAGCCATTGACGGTAATTGGTTTCTATTTCCCTGAATCGGGTTTCGCTATAATTGACAAGGTCCATCTTGTTGATGAGGACGGCGACTTGTTTAATACCGAGCAGATTTAACAAGTAGCCATGCCTTCGCGAGTTTTCCTGAATTCCTTCCAATGCATCAATTAAAATCAACGCCGCTTCGGCATTAGCAGCGCCAGTTACCATGTTTTTGATAAACTCCTTGTGTCCCGGAGCATCTATTATAACATAATTCCGTTTCTCGGTTCTGAACCAGATTTGTGATGTATCCACTGTTATATTTTGATCCCTTTCGCACTGAAGGGCGTCCATCAAATTTGCCCATTCAAACTGGGTGCCACGACGCTCTGCAATCGTTTTCAACATCGCATATTTTTCTTCGGGCAGAGAGCCTGTTTCATAAAACAGCCTCCCGATAAATGTTGACTTGCCATGATCAACGTGTCCGACAATGACAATTTTTAGCTGTTCTTTATTACCGGATTGTTTCATAAGTATCGCAATTTACCTTTTAGTATAGCTTTATTAGTAATTCTTAATTGAATTATTCCTTATTCTTAATTTGACATTTATTAATTTTGATTAACTTTTATATGTAGGTTTTGTTTGGAATAATTCTGCGCCGGTAGCGCAGAAGTTACTAAAAACAAAACCAGAAAAAGAAAACAACAATAAGGATAATGACGCTTATGTGCGAAAACGCAATCGTGACGGTTGGCATGGAGGTGCCAAATTTTGAAATGGAAACCTATCAACCAGCCGAGAGAAAATTCGGCAAAATATCTCTCGAAGAACTCAAAAAACAGGGCAAATGGACTATCTTGTTTTTCTATCCTGCAGACTTTACGTTCGTTTGCCCGACGGAACTCGCAGATCTTGCAGAGAAATACGAACAACTTAAAAAACTCGGCGCTGAGGTAATCTCCGTATCCACTGACACGAAGTTCTCGCATTTGGCATGGAAAGACACTGAAAAGTTGCTTGAAAAAGTAACCTATCCGATGGGAGCAGACCCGACCGGCAAGGTTAGTCGTTTGTTCGGCGTTTACGATGCTAATACCGGTCTCGCTCTTCGCGGCACTTTCATAATCAGTCCAAAGGGAGTCCTGGTTTCTTCCGAGGTTAATTTTTACAACGTAGGAAGAAACGCGGACGAACTTCTTAGAAAGATGGAAGCCAATGTTTATTTGGCTCAGCATCCTGATGAAGCATGTCCGGCAAAATGGAAACAAGGCGCTAAGACCCTTAAACCAAGCGAGGCAATGGTCGGAAAAGTTTACGAAGCCCTCAAGTAATTTTTTAATTAGCATTTTAGACATGCCGGGATTAAAAACCCCGGCATTTTTATTTTGTAAATGATTTCGAGTTAAATTATTCATCACATGTAACCATCTCTTCGGAGTTTTTCAAAGGCATCCTCACTCTCTTTGTCCTGAGCCCTGCCTGATCTTTCAGGGGTTTTTGTATTTTGCAATTCTTCAATAATCTCTCTTACAGTTCTGGCATTGGACTTTATCGGGAAAGTGCATGGATAGCAGCCGATGCTGCGGTATCTTTCGCCTTTCTCGTTTGCAAAATAAAGGGGTATTATAGGTATATTCTCCCGCTCGATGTACTCCCAGATATTAAGTTCAGTCCAGTGTAAGAGTGGATGAATCCGGATGTGTACACCTTTTTCGAAATCTGTTTTAAACTGATCCCATAATTCGGGAGGTTGGTCTTCTACTTTCCATTCCATATTAACATCGCGTGGACTGAAATAACGCTCTTTTGCCCTTGTGGGTTCTTCGTCGCGCCGCACCCCGACAATGACTCCATCAAACTGATATTTTTCAATAACGGCTTTGAGGGCATCTTTTTTAAGCATACTGCAGCATTCTACTCTTGTGGCGCGACCATTTGGATAAGTTCTGCCTTCCTTTAATACCGCTTCATTTTTACCCACGATTAGTTTCAGATTCCATTCCCGCACCAAACGATCCCGATACTCAATCATGCTTGGGATTTTGTATGTGGTGTCAACATGAACGAGAGGGAATGGGACGTGCCCAAAAAATGCCTTTCTTGCAAGCCACAATAGAACCGTAGAGTCCTTCCCAATACTCCAGAGCATTGCAAGTTTTTCGAACTTGCTGAATGCCTCTCTGAATATGTAGATAGACTGGTTTTCTAATTTCGACAGGTAGTCCATATTTTTTGGAATTGATGATTAAATTAAGTGATTTTTATATTTTCTTCTTCATGAAGGTATGAATTCCGCATTCGGTTTTGGAAAATCCTATCCACCTTCCTGCTCGTTCATTTGTCCCGGACAGAACAGGAGAAGTACAAGGTTTGCACCCTATGCTTTTATATCCGAGGTCGTTCAATTTGTTGTAAGGAATATTATATTGTTTTATATATTGCCAAACCCTATCCCTGCTCCATCCAGCAAGCGGATTTAGTTTATAAACATCCTTCTTCTGATCTGCATCATACTCATAAACTTCAAGAATTGAAATACCTGCACGCGTTTGGCTTTGATCTCTTCTCAACCCGGTAATCCAGCAATCCAAATGGGAAAGTTCTTCTTTTAAGGGTAAAACCTTTCTAATTGTGCAACACAAATCCGGATTGTGTTTCCATAATTCTTCACCATAAATTTCGGATTGTTTTTCCAAAGTAATTTCAGGTTTCAGGACTTTGATGGTAATTCCCAAAAAGTTTTCCAATTGGTTTTTTAATTCAATCGTTTCAGGAAAAAGCAATCCGGTGTCTATTGTAAATACAGGAAAATCATATCCATGTGTTTTGCAAATATGCATCACAACGATTCCCGCCCCCTGAAAGCTTGTGCCGATCGACGCCTTTTTACCAAATACAGACCATGCCCAACCCAGAATCTCATCAGGCTGGGAATTTTCGAATTTCCGGTTGATTTGCTCTATGTCTATTTGGATATTCATGTCTTATTTATAAATATAAATTCAGTAACAGGTTTTAAAATTAAGTTGGGTTATTGATTTTGCTCTTTGAATATGTATCGCAAGCACCAATCTCCGAATTTCTCGCCCGGCAAACGACTGGCAGTAAACGCCTTTAATAGTGTATAGAGTTCATTTGCAATATCCTCACTATTTATACTGTCTTTATAGAGGCGATTAAGACGCGTATTTGACTCATTCCCACCCAAATAAATCTGATATTTACCCGGCGCTTTACCGACAAATGCTATTTCGGCTGTATAAGGCCTTGCGCAACCATTCGGACAACCTGTCATTCTAACTGTGATTGGTTCATCTGGAATTCCCAATTCATTGAGGATATTTTCAATTTGACTTAGTAAATCAGGCATATATCTTTCCGCTTCTGCAAGCGCCTGTCCACACGTCGGCAACGCTACGCATGCCATAGACCTCAACCGGATTGAAGAGCCTTGATTATTAACGTCGAATCCATATTTCTTAAAAATATCTTCTATTGCCTGTCTGTGTCTTTCTGGTATTCCAACAAGATAAAGATTGTTATTCGGCGTCATCCTAAATTCCGGTCTAAATTCGGAAGCAATTTGTCTTAATGCAGTTTTCATCTTTACCTTTTCGGTGTCTTTAATTCTGCCATCGGGTATATTAATGCCGAGAAACCATTCATTGTCTCTGTACTTGTGCCATCCGAACGAATCATTATGTTTTGTAAAGCTGAATGGTTGTGGGGCAGAGAACTTAAAATCTGCTCTTTTCTCTACTTCATTACGAAACCAATCGACGCCTTTTTCTGCAAGAACGTATTTCAATCTTGCATGTTTTCGGTTTGTTCTATCCCCGAATTCCTTGAAAACTTCCACGACCGCCCTTGTTACATCAAGTACTTTATCAGGGGGCAAAAAACCAACTACATCCGCCAATCTTGGATAGGTTTGCTGGTTTCCGTGAGACCTCCCCATTCCGCCGCCAGCTAACATATTATACCCTATTAGTTCATTATTTTCTGTAATTGCTACAAAGCCGAGGCAATTCGTGAAGACATCTATGTCATTTAGAGGGGGAATTGCAAAAGCAACTTTAAATTTACGCGGCAGATAGGCTTTTCCATAAAGCGGATCTTCAAAATTAGTGTATTTGCTGCTATTAAGGTCAATTTCCACACCATCAATCCAAATATCGTGATATGCGGGGGTTTTGGGTAAAAGAAATGATGAGAGACGGAGCGCATCTTCATAGACTCGTTTATAAACAGGCGAATCGACAGGTAAAGGCGACGCCATAATGTTTCTTGCTACATCTCCGCAGGCTGATAGTGTGGTCAGGAGAATTTCATTTACCTTTTTTACAGTGTTAACAAGATTACTTTTTATAACTTTATGGAATTGAATTCCCTGCCGCGAAGTAATGCGTAATGTATTATCTGCGAACTCACGGGATAAGTCGTCCAGAGTCAGATATTGTTCTGATGTAATAACACCACCGGGGATACGCACTCTGACCATGAAAATGAACTTTTTTCCTTCTTTTCTTAAATCTCTGTCATCTTGCTGGTATATCCCATGAAATTTCAGGAATTCGTAATCTTCAGCAGAAAAATGGTCTGAAGAAGGGTCTGAAAGTTCCTGCGAGATAGAACCTGCAAGACTCGGGCAAGACTCTTTCAGTATTTCATTTTTAGTCTTTTTATCGTTTTGCTGATTAATCATAAGTAATATAATTAACTAACTCATATTAACACAAAAATAAAACCTGTCAAATTACGACTAAAAATTTTTGCGGATTTTTTTAATCAATATAACTGACTGATTACCAACACATTAGCCAATAAATAAAAAGTTTAAAATTACTTAATTAGCATCAGAAAACGTATGGAATTCCTTCCGTTAAAAAGCAAACCTTGTGTAAAATACCGTGTTTTTGGGCAATCTCTTTTAGTTTTTTTGGTGGTCCGTCGAGTTCCTCAAACGCAAGTTTAAAATGTCCGTAATGCATTGGTATTAAGTAATTTGCCTTCAGGTCGTAGAATGCCTTTATTGCATCTTCCGGATTCATGTGGACATGACGGAAAGATTCCGGGTGCGATGCACCAATAGGCAGCATTGCTATTTCCGGGTTAAATCTTTTCTGAATTTCCTTAAAACCTTCAAAATATGCTGTATCACCGGCGTGATAAATAGTTCTGCCTTGATGTTCAATAACAAAACCACCATAACCGCGGTTTGTATCACCTATGTAACGCGCTCCCCAATGTTTTGCCGGGGTTAAAGTTACTTTCCAGTCCCCGTGTTGGATTGATTCCCACCACTCCAATTCAACCACTCTTTTAAATCCTAAGCCCTGAGTAAGTTTTGACATTCCCCATGGGACAATTCCAAATTTTGGACGTGGCAATTTTCTTAGTGAGGGCGGATGGAAATGATCATGGTGTCCATGGGTTATCAGAATCAGATCCACAGGTGGTAAGTCCTTTATTTTCAAGCCTGTACGTTTTAGCCTTTTTATTAAAAACAACCAGTTTGCAAAGTTTGGGTCTATTAAAATGCTTAAATCTGTGAACTGGATTAAAAAAGAGGCATGTCCAATCCATGTTATTGAAACCTGACCGGTTTTTAACCTCGGGAACTTTGGCTTTTTATATTCTCCCGTCCTCTCTTTTAAAAAAGATTTTACAACGAGTTCATAAAAAAATTTTGAAGGTTTAAAATGATTACTTGGCGTCAATTTTCTGATAGGATGCGGGATCTTTGCCTTCGCCAGTCCCAGTATTTTTCTCACTGTTTTTTTCATCAATCAATAATGGCAACTATACTTTATCGGCGCATAAAATCAAATTATCAATGGAAGGGATGCTATACAATTCTTGCTGGTTTTCAAAAATCCATGTAGTTTAGTGTAAGAGGCAATTTAAAATGGGAAAAATTGAAAAAGCCTTTGAAAATTTATATAGAGAATCGCTTGTCCTGATTAACGCGCGCAAGATTGAAAAAGGTTTGCAGATTCTTCTTGAAAAGCCTCAGGTTTTGAAGATGCTCGAAGATCCGTCATATACCAACGCATTACTTCAGAATTATTTTCATCTGCGGGATTGTGTCAGAAAATATCAGAAGTTAGTAAACGGAAATACCACTGAGCTATCTGATCAAAATTCTGTAAAATTTGTTTGCGATTCAGGTTTAGGGGGACTAACACGTTGGTTATGGGCAGCTGGCTATGAGGCGGTCTGGAATCCAAATTTCGATGATGATTACCTTCTGGATCTTACTATCAAAACATCATCTGTCCTTTTGACGACGGATTCGATGCTTTTTGAAAGGCGATTGCTCAGGGACAAAGTTGTAAGGGCACTATGGTTGCCGCCAACTATTAAACCCAAAATTCAGTTATTTATTGTGTTCGATTATTTCAACCTTAAAGTTAATGAACCACGCTGTATGAAATGCGGTGGTATTCTGGAAGAGGTTCAGAAAGAATCAGTAGCGGATAAAATTCCTCCCAGAACATTAAAATGGCTGAACGAATATTATATTTGCCTGAATTGCGGGAATCTATTCTGGCACGGGACACACTGGAAGAGGATAAGACCTGTCATTGAAGAACTGAAAAGCCGTGGACACTAAATAAATCCTTTATCAGGAAGTTTATAATTTAAATTTTGGGCTTTATAGAAACTGTTCGTATGAATACTGGTTTAGGTTTGTTTTTGAGTGGCAATCTGGTATATTGTTTTGATATGTCGCATTTTATCCAGATAAAGACTGTATTAAAAGAAGAACAACATATTATTGCTGCCCTTAATGAAATGGGGTTGGAATGTCGGACGGGTGAAGACCTTTTTGTTGAAAGTTGGGAAAACACAAAGGTAAAAGTGGATATTCTTATTGAAACAGGTTCAAAGTATAAAATCGGACTAAAAAAGGTTAATGACGCTTATGATATTGTAGCCGACTGGTGGGCAATCGAATCTTTTACAAAAATCCGTCAACACAGTTTTATTCCTAAATTAAACAAACTTTATGCCTACAGTGTTATAAAAGATCAATTGAAGGAACAGAATCTTGTAATTGAAAGCGAACAGGAACTCGAAAATGGGGATCTTGTTCTTATGGTGTCTGAACGGGCGTAAACCGATGAATTCAAAAAATAAACCTATGAGAAAGATGCGAATAACCCTGCACAAAGATGGGACTCAGACAATTGAGGTCTTCGGTTTCAAGGGTAATGGGTGTATAGAGTTTACCAAACAACTCGAAGAGAGATTGGGTAAACCAGTAGCAGAAAGAATATTAAAACCTGAATATTACCAATCCGAGGGAGATTTACACGAACATCAAATTGAATCGGAAATCCAATAGTCCTCGCCTTTTATGAGTTTCATGAGGCGCCTGTAGGGCGAATATCCTGCTCAAGGTGTGAGATGTTTTCAGTTTCTTCCATAACCAGTTGCCAGTAATTTTTATGTAATATTTCCGCGATTTCGGATTTGAATATAGTCTTTCCGTTTATAGACGTCAGATTGACAATCCCCCATGAAGTAAGAGTCAGAAACACACCATCCGTGTCGAGAAGTTCCTGTGGTCTGATGATGTTCTCACCGAAATGGATACCGAGCTTTCTGCATAACTCAAAAACGGTCTGTCTTGTAATTCCAGGCAGCGCTCCGCATTCAATTGGGGGTGTTAAGACATACCCTGCTTTTACATAAAAGATATTAGCGCCAGAACAGGAACAAACCTCGCCATCTGTATTAACAAGAATTGCTTCGTCAAACTGAAAGACGTCGGCTTCCTGTTTTGCGAGAATGTTTATTAATTTATTGCAGGATTTATAGTTAAAAAGAGGATTACCGGCGGGGATTAAGTAATTAGATTGAATTGCAGTCCATTCCGGGGGTTCGTTGAAATCCACAACTGGCATCGGATGAATCGTCATAATCAGAGAAGGTTGATTTGCGCCTCTGGTCGAATAACCACGTAATCCAACGCCTCTTGTGAGTTGCAACCGCAATAATCCCTTCGGCATGTTATTGCGTTTGGCAAGTTCTATAGCACTCTTATATAGCTCATTGAAATTAATCTGAGTATTAATTCTCAAAAACCTTGCCCCCTGCAGGAGTCTGTCAATATGTTCTCTCCACCGGAAAATGGAAAAATTAAACAGAAGCATTGTTTCAAAAACACCGTCGCCATACATGAAGGAACGGTCTAACACTGAAACCTTGGCTTCTGTTTCAGGCAAAAATTTTCCGTCAATATAAACAATCATACCCGCTTAACAATATGACTCTTTTGGCGCTAAACAAATTCTATCTTTTTCCAAATAATATAAAAATGAAATATTTCGTTGGCTCTATAAGAAAATGCTTTGGAATAAAAAATCCCCGGCTCTTCAATAAGAAAACCGGGGATATTTTTAAAGACATAACAAACAGTTATTATACTTTTTCTGGTACTATGAATGGCGCTCTGTAATTTCTGGTGAGCAGAGCATTTGCTGCGTCGTTTCCGATGAATTTCTCGGTCTTTGGATCCATTTTTAGAGGGATGCCAAGTGTAACTTTTTCTTTTGTTATATCAATTTCATTTGCAGCGAGATGTTCAGCCATCCTTTCAAAAGCTTCCGCCAACGGTTTATCGGATTTAATGAATTCTTTAATCTCGTTTGGGTCGGCTTTTTTGCCGAGCATATAAGAAATGTTTGAAGTGTGGCACAATGCGCTCGAAAGATGCCCTTCGAGGACATCGGCATTAAGGTCGCTGACTTTCCTGCTTCTGACGGCTTTAATCCAGTTTGCGTAGTGGTCTTCAGCCCCTTTAAACTCTTTAATTACCTTGCCATCCTTATCATAAGCCGTTGCGTTTGAATAACTTGGGACTGTAACATATCCACCTTCACATTCAATAACTATCCCGATTTGCACGCCCTTGAATTTATCCATGTTCTTGGAATCTTTCTTTTCAGGTAGTCCGCGAACCTCAAACACAAGGGGAGCCTGCGGATAATCGTGAATTACAATAAGGGTGTTGGGAGTTTCGCCGTCATCAATGTAACCAAGGCGACCGCCAACACTTAAAATGCGTGGGGAGAGCTCCATTACACCAAGGAACCAACGGGCAACATCCATCTCATGGATTCCTTGGTTTCCAATGTCGCCGTTTCCGGTATTCCAGACCCAGTGCCAGTCATAGTGAAGCCGTTTTCTCATTAGCGGTAATTTTTGAGCCGGGCCACACCACAAGTCGTAATCAATGCTCGGTGGGATCGGCTGAGGACCATCAACCTTGCCAATTGAATCGCGACGTTTATAGCAAATTCCACGCGCTAAAATTATTTTACCGAGGTTCCCTGCCCTGACAAATTCCACAGCAGCTTTTATTCCTGTAAGAGATGAACGGCTCTGGGTACCGGTTTGGACAATTTTATTGTATTTTCTTGCTGCCTCGACGACTTTTCGTCCTTCCCAAACGTTGTGAGATATGGGTTTTTCGAGATAAACATCTTTACCAGCCTGAATAGCCCAGATTGCCCCCAAAGAATGCCAGTGGTTCGGAGTAGCAATGGTTACGGCATCTATATTCTTGTCTTCGAGCATCTTGCGTATGTCAACGTATGTTTCGGCATCAGGAATTTTCTGTTTCCCGGCTGCGAGAACTTCTTTATCGACATCGCACAACGCGGTAATGCGAACGCCCGGAATTTTCCTCAGTCCGCTTATGTGATCACCGCCTCTACCTTTGAAGCCAACAACAGCCACGCGGATTGCCTCGTTTGCTCCGGCAACTTGTGACCATGAACGCGCGCTTAAAGCAAGAGCGCCCGCTGTGATTGCAGTCGATTTTATGAAGTTTCTTCTTGTTATATTTGCCATAATTTTAGTCTCCGGTTGATTTTTAACTCTGTTTAAAATTCATTACTTTTTCGAAATGTACTCCTTATATTTCTCAGCCACTTTTCCCTGAACTTCATCACCTTCGTGAATGTAAAATCTGTATTTAAATGTTACGGATTTTCCTGCGGGTATAGTTAAGTTACCGGTTCCTGCCGGTTTTTTCTCAAAGTCATGGATGCCAAACGGGTTAGCTGCAAAAAGTCCGTAATCCCGGACATGCCAGTAAGTAGGATGGCGCGGATTGTCAGGATGGTCAAATATGGCAATGCCGACAATTTTGCCCTGAACGGGTCCGTAGTAATCGCACCACTCGGCGCGTTTGCCCCAGGTTTCGTTGTCCTTTACGCCTGTGCTTTGAACGATGTGTCCTTCGCCTTTACCACGTTTTCCGCGGTTAAGCCGCATACTTTCGGCAACGCGAACTGCCATTGTCCCCTCTTTTGTATCGCCCAGAATAACGTCGCTATCCTGAGGCGCCTTTAAGGTAACTTCAAAATCAAATAGCCGTTCATTATCCGGACGATTGTAAACGCGGAAAATCCGTTCGTCTGTGAGGATTACTTTGCCATCCGGCGCTATCCATTGGCACGTGGATCTAATTAATCCATAATCATCACCGGATTTGAGTTCGATGAATTTATCATGGACAATTTTGCCCGCCTTTGGACCTTCTGACCAGAAGTCAATACCGTTCACATCCCCGTGCGAAAACCAAAGAGAACGATGGTGCGGATGGTCGTATTCTTCATCCGGGGCATTTGGTACCATCGGCCAGTTACGGGTCATCTGAACCCCGCCCGGCCCAATCACAGGATAGAAGTAAACGTGCTTTGTTGGGATTACCTGCTGTTTTTCTTTTCCATCAGAAGATTTAGAGGTAATAATTGCTGGATGCTGATCACCTTTAAACCAGTATTCTGTAAATAACTTTCCGTTTATCTCCACCCTGATGCGGTCATCAAGTTGCTTAACCTGAACCGCCTGCGGAAGTGCAGTCTGTAAGCTGCAAATAGCCAGCGATAATAAAGTTACTGTGATTATATATCTTTTCATTGAGCTTTTATTTATAGACGAAATGCATTTTTATTCAATTCAAAAATTGAAATCTATTTCATAGATTATTATATTTAAATACATCGAATTAGAATGTTAAAACGATGGTTACATTGGTGGTATGTGACGTTTACCTTCATTGTGTTTCTGGGATTGGAGGTCGGGATAATTTATCTTGTATTGAAATACCTCGGTGTGATTGAATAGCAAAAAATTCATTATGTTTTCGAGAAGAGAGTTTTTACAAACTGCAACGGTTGGCGGAGCCGCATTTTTTTCGTTGGTTAATTCCGGAATAACGGCAGCGAACGATACTAAAAATCGTCCCGACGCTGTAAAAATACCAAAACCGGCTCCTCGTTTTGGCGATGGACGCGACTGGTGGTTTGAGAAACGTTTTGGTCTGTTTATTCACTGGGGAATTTACGCAATCAACGGATGGCACGAACAGGATCAATGGCGGAGGAGAATTCCGCGTTCTGAATATGTAAAATTAATGAACCAGTGGAATCCAGTAAAATTTAATCCTGACCAATGGCTTGATATTGCCGAAGAAGCCGGAATGAAATATCTGTGCATAACCACAAAACACCACGACGGGTTTTGTTTGTTTAACACAAAATACACCGACTACAATGTAATGAATACCCCCTATAAAAGGGACATTATAAAAATGGTAGTTGACGCCTGTCACAGACGGAATTTTCCGATCTGCCTTTATTATTCAATTGCGGACTGGCATCATCCCAATTATCCCAATCAGGGACGGCATCACGAACTGCCGCCTCAACCCGGCGATAATCCTGACCTGCTAAAATACACCGAATTTGTAAAGGCTCAGATTAGAGAACTTTGTTCGAACTATGGAGAAATTCACGGAATCTGGTGGGACATGAACGTGGATAAACACCGCGATCCCTCAATAAATGAGATGATAAGAAAACTTCAACCGAAAGCGGTTATCAATAACCGCGGTTATGACGAAGGCGATTTTGGAACACCAGAAAGGGATTTCGATAAAAGCGTGGATGAAATTCTGGTATTTGAAAAGCGGACTGAAGCCTGCCAATCTGTAGGGGCGGAAAGTTGGGGATATAGGAAGGGCGAAGATTATTACACTACGCGCTATTTAATCCGAAGTATAGATAAATACCTTGCCCGTGGCGCTAATTACTTGCTGAATGTAGGACCTAAACCGGATGGTACATTTCCCGATGAAGCGGTCAGGATTTTACAGGGAATCGGAAAATGGTATCATAAGGTCAGGGAATCGCTTGAAGATGTTTCGCCTGTTTCGTATTTAACGGCAAATAGAGATGTTTTGCTGACGCACAAAGGGAATAATCTGTACGTTCATATTTATAAAGACCCCATCCATAGCGGCGTAAAACTGAAGCCAATATCAATAAAACCCGAACGGGCAATTTTGCTAAACACAGGAGAAGAAATTCAGTGTGCCGTTGAAATGCTACCCAGCGACCACACCGAACAGAAGGCATATCTACATCTGAAAAATCTGCCCGTTGAAAAATATCCCGACACAGTCCTTGTTGTTAAACTGGAGTTCAAAGATATATCTGCGCTTGGAATCTAACCATAGAAAATAAAGTGCATTGTGATATATCAATCAAAAATAAATCCTTTTTCCTTGTCATAAACTTTCCATTTGCCACTGTTCCAATCGTAGAATTCAAGAGCGGAAAAATGTTTTTTATAGTCGTAGGCGCTTGGTTCTACGGCGGTGTAGCCGTGGTAATAGTATAAAAAACCGTTATTTTTTGAATACTCAATTTCGAGCAACATTGTATAAATACCGAGACATCTTTTACTAAATGCAGGGTCAAACATAGCATAAATACTTGAAGTTGAATTTTCTCCTATATCGAGATAACTTGCTGCCAATAATTTGTCACCGAGCCACACTGAAAACTCAAGTGTTTTACAAACAAAATCGTGAATAAGTTCCCCACCTAAATACATATCGAGCGACTCCGGTGGGTTTATTTTGAACCGGGTTTTATGGTGTTCAAAGAGAATTTTTCTCTGGTCGTCAATTACTGGTCTCTGAATCTTTAATTTAAGATCCTGATTTTTTCTTATTATTCGTCTTTGGCTTTTACTTAGGCGAAAAAAATTTACATTAATCCTAAGCGGGACAATGGTTAAATCCGTAACACCATCGAAAAATCTTGAATATCTGAAAAACAATGCGCCGAAATGTCTCCATCCCGCAGCCCATAATTTATCCATAGCAGACGGCGGGACTTTTAACGTGTAAAAATATTCATTAATATCGGGAAACATCCTTTATAAAAGTACGCGCTTAGAAAGAATTTGCATTAAGAAATTAAATGGATTAAGCAGAATAATTGAGCCAATATTAATGGAATTACCAGTTCATCAATAACATCAAAAACCGGGTTATTCTTCTTCATTAGTTTCGAACTGTCGCAGAGAAAAAGTTAAGACTTTGTGCGCAGAAGGCAGAACAGATTCCAACACATGAATATTACGGTTAAAACACGAAATCAGATTGTTCGCCTTTGAATTCAGACACCTGCGGTATAACCGTATTATTTCATGACTTACAACAGGTTCTTCGGTTTTTTCAATCCGTGAGGAACTCTCGCCGCTTACGACTTCGCAAAAGATAATACAAGCCTTTTGACGCGCTGAAACCGGAAGTCTGCTGAAACACTCGCGAGCCTGTTCGATAAATCCGTTAAGCAATAAGGCATCTCCACGATATTCAATCAATTCAGGGTCTTCCGGACAATACTTCAAAGCCTCTTCTGTCCATTGCAAGGCATAACCGACCAGTTTTTCATTATTAAGCGCAATGCGCGCGCCAAGTTGCCAGACTGCCGGATTTGCGGACGTCTGAGGGAGAATCTTTTTCAGGATTGTTATGGCTTTTTCAAAATTCCCCTGCCCTGCAAGGAAACGTGCATAGTCGTAATTAAATTTAAAGGATTCAGGATTAGCATCAAGCGCGCGGTTAAATTCTTTGTCTGCTTCTTTGCCTTTGTTTAAGACTGCATAACATACCGCGAGCAGGTAATGCGGTTCGCCTGAATACAAATCCGGCAGACCTGTGTTAGATGGCTTGTTTTTTGATTTTGCAACACAATTATTTAGCTCGGAAATTGCCTCGTTTATTTTTTTGAGTTTATACAAAGAAAAACCAAGCAAGTAGTGGTGTGAGGCATTTAGCCCGTCATGCAATTTTGCTAGTTCCGATTTAAATAAATAAACCACCTCTTCGTATCTCTGTTTTGCAAACAACAAAGAACTATACTGGGTGAGGAACATCTCGCGAACCTCGGGCGTGATCGACGACGCCGGCATTTTGTTAAAAGCCTCAAATGCCTTTCTGTAACATTCTATGCCCTCATCTACTTTCCCTACGCGACAAAGTTCCAACCCAAGACTCATTAATTTTTTTGAATCGTCTGAATTTTCTATAAAAGCCATAAGCGATAATTTAAGATTACCCTTTTCTTTTCATGAGTCAAACCAGTGATTTAACAACACTTCCGGATTTTCGGAAAAAGTTGTCCTATTAAAAATAAAAACGTTTGCCTACCTTAATGATTGGCAGACAAACGCGTGTAAATTGATTATCTAATTAACCTTATAAAGCGGCTTCGAGATTTTTAGCCGCAAAATTCCAGTTAATCAACTTATCCAGTGTTGCAACTACGAAATCCATTCGCCTATTCTGGTAGTCAAGGTAATAGGCGTGTTCCCAGACATCGATTGTTAGCAAAGGTTTCAGCCCCTTAGTGAATGGGACTTCAGCGTTGCTGGTTTTGACAACCTTTAAAGAATTGCCATCCAAAACCAGCCATGCCCAGCCACTTCCAAACTGTGTGGTTGCGGCGGTAATTAATTCTTTCCGGCATGCATCTAAGCTTCCGAAAGATGCTTCAATTTTATCTTTGAGCGGCTTGGGCGGTTCTCCTCCGCCGTTTGGTTTCATACTGTTCCAGTAAAATGTGTGATTCCACGTTTGAGCAGCGTTGTTAAAAATGCTGACTTTATCCGCCACGCCTGCGGTAGAAGTGATTATTTTCTCAAGGGGCATGTCGGCAAATTCAGTTCCTGCAATCAGTTTATTCAGATTATCCACATACCCCTTGTGATGCTTGCCGTAATGGAAACTCAAGGTTCGCGCGGAAATAACCGGCTCAAGCGCATTTTCCGGATATGGGAGCGGCGGCAGTTGATGAGACTCCGCGCCTTTTAAAACAGATGGCACAGCACCGGTTGCAAGAATAAGCGCTGAACCTCCTGAAATTGTAAGGAATTTTCTCCTTGATACTCCACTGATATTGTTTGTATTTGCTTTCATAAACGTTACTTCTCTTATTTATTAGTTATTTTTAACATGCATCAAAAAATTATCTTGTCAAATCGGGTTTTTAAAAATTTCAATCTGACGTTAAAGCAAGCCTGCTGGATTAACTATGGTTTGACATACAATTGAGGCAAGGTCATTATTGGAAAATGAAAATTTTCCGTAAAGATTTACTCTTTCTTTCACTGGCGATTCAAATATTCTGTGTTCAGGCAGGGATACTGGACGACCTTGCAAAACCAATCGAAGGTCGGAGTATGCGTTCCACTTCAACAATGAGAAGCGGCGCCGATGGAAAATATGACCCCAAAGCCCCTCCGAGAGGAGACGATAAAGAAATAAGCAATTTCGATAATTTCAGTGTTGAACCCGGCAAGACTCATGTGCTTCTCGACGAAAAAGGTCCTGGTGTGATTACTCACATCTGGATAACATTTCTTGGACCTGAGCCCCAGCCATGGGCAAAACAAGGTTCGGCGAATCATCAAGAAATGCTCCTGCGGATGTATTGGGACGGAGACAGACAGCCGGCTGTTGAATGTCCTGTGGGCGATTTCTTTGCGAATTGTTTTGGAAAAAGAAGTGAGGTGATTAGTCTGCCGGTAATCGTCGAGGATGGTGATTCGTACAACTGCTTCTGGCGAATGCCATTCAGAAAATCCGCAAGGATTGAAATCGAAAACCAAAGCGATAAACCAATCAGTTTGCTATACTATAATATTGACTGGATAAAACTTGATTCACTACCTAAAGATACCCCTTATTTTTATGCGCGTTACCGTCAGGAATATCCTGCCAGAAAAGGCAAGGATTATGTCGTGCTTGAAACGAAAGGCAAAGGACACTATGTTGGCACTGTTCTTGCCGTTAGAACGAGGAGTCCTGCGTGGTTTGGCGAAGGAGACGAGAAAATTTATATTGATGGCGAACAAGTTCCTTCGATTTGGGGCACCGGAACAGAAGATTACTTTCTTTCGGCGTGGGGGTTAAAGAAAACAAGTACACCGTATTTCGGGGTTCCGTTTTTTGACCAGTGGGGAATTGTTGGCGGACGCACAAGCGCTTACCGTTGGCACATTAACGACCCGATTGTCTTCAAAAAAGGCATTAAAGTTACTTTTGAGCACTACGGCTGGATTTCGCCGGATGAAAATCTTGAATATAAATCTACGAGTTGGAATGAACGCGAAGATGATATCAGCAGTGTGGCATTCTGGTATCAAACAGGCAGGCCAGTCTTTACAGAACCTGTTCCACATGCCAGAGACAGAAAGTTGCCGAATCTCGATAAAATAATTGTTTATGCCCGTGATTTTACGGAAGCAAAATATCATGGGGATGGCGATGCTGTGGCGCAAAGGCTTGATTTTTATGAAATCCCGCAAATGCTTTATCGGGCTCCTTCAAAAGAAAATGCATGGGTGGAAATACCTTTCGAAATTCAGAAAAAGGAACCGCTGCGTTTATTGATAAACGCAACAACTTCTTATGATTTCGGAAGGTATCAGGCTTTTCTGAATGGTGTAAAAATCGGTTCAGTAATGGATTTTTATTCCGAAAATACGGACAACAAAGAATTTCATCTGCTTGATTTTTGGCCTGAACCCGGGAAATATACCTTGCGTCTTGAATGCGTGGGCAGGAATGCCTGTTCCGAAGGTTATTACCTTGGGATTGAATCTGTCAGATTAAGGGAACGACGTCCCCGCGTGTATGAGTATGGACACGATAAAGGCAAGGACTGGAGGAAAAATCCGATTTTATATCGATAGTGCAGCCATTCAAAACCACACGAAGCCCGAGAAAATATTTGCAACATAAATAAAATCTGAATATAGTTTTTAATAAGCGGAGAGATGGCAGAGTGGTTTAATGCACACGCCTGGAGAGCGTGAGTACCCGAAAGGTACCGGGGGTTCGAATCCCCCTCTCTCCGCCAGTTGTTATTAAAATCCAACAACCTATCTATGGAGATCATAGACTATTTATCTAGGAATTCACTTAAAAGAAGCATAATGAAGTTTTTTTAAATACTGAATACAGTAAAAGCACAACCAGAAAGCCAAATTTCCAAAGAACCAAAAAATTGTCGTCGCCAAGTTTATTTTGACTGAAACCGTTTTTTTCTTTTCTTGATTATTTTATTTTTATTCGTTATTATAGAATTCTAAAGAACTGTATTTTTACTGATAGCGAATTATGGAAAATAATAATAGAATATTTTAAGACAAAAGATTAAAGCACTGCGTCTCAAACTCCAGTATTTACAAGATGAATTTGAGAAAAAAACAGATATTTTCATACTAAAATTAACCAAGTTAAATCAAAGTGATAAAGAAACATTCAAATTTCGTTATGGAAAAATTAGCAAAAACATTAAATATAACGGTGGACGAGTTAATAAAACAATCCATGGATAATTATCTTCCAATTAAAATTTACTCCAAAAATGTAAAACAGAATGATGAAATAATTCAGAAATTATTTTCCTTATTCCCTAAAGAGGACATTTATTTTGAATTAAATGATAATGGAATAAATATTTATCTACGAGAATTAGACTTTTTTCATTTTAAAAAAAGTATCCAATCATTGGCTAGAAATTCAGATAACGAAACAGCTAAATTATTAGATTTAATTCTTTACAATGTTGAAAAAATAAAAAGTTATGGTTTAAAAGGGAAAAAAAGACTATATGTTGGCTACGATAAAGAAAGAAAAGTAAAAAATAGAGAAGCAAAAGAAAGAGAACGCGGACTTCACTATTATACAAGAGGACATGCTTTCTCTATGCAGAATAATAAAATCCCGGATGAATTCTTGAATAAAATAATAGTCGGAGACAGTGAAGATGTTTTAAAGAAATTTCCTGATAATTGCATTGATTTAATTTTTACTTCTCCACCTTATAATTTTGGATTGGATTATGAAAATCATAAGGATGGAATCAACTGGGACGAGTACTTTAATAAACTTTTTGCTATATTCCAAGAATGCATAAGAGTTCTTAAATATGGTGGTAGGATTGTTATAGATATCCAGCCGTTATTTTCAGATTATGTTCCTATTCACCATATAATTTCTGATTTTTTTATCAAGAGAAAGCTTATTTGGAAAGGCGAAATTTTATGGGATAAACATAATTACAATTGTAAATATACTGCATGGGGAAGTTGGAAAAGCCCAAGTAATCCTTATTTAAAATATACGTGGGAATTTCTTGAAATATTTTGCAAAGGCGACCTGAGGCATGAAGGAAACCCAAAAAATGCTGATATAACTGCTGATGAGTTTAAGAAATGGGTTTATGCTAAATGGGATATTCAGCCCGAATATAACATGAAGAAATATGGGCATCCTGCAATGTTTCCGGAAGCTCTTGTTGAGCGAGTATTAAAATTATTTAGTTATAAAGGAGATGTAATTTTGGATCCTTTTAATGGCGTAGGAACAACTACCGCTGTAGCTAAAAAATTATCCAGAAATTATGTTGGAATTGATATTTCGGAAGATTACTGCAAAAAAGCAGAGGATAGACTAAAGAATATCCAAATCAATTTAAGTTTATTTTAAAAAATATGGATAAGAATTTTTCAAAAGACATAAAATCTCTAATCAATGATTACGAGATTTTAATTAAAAGTCTTGAAAAAAGAGCAAAAGAATCAGAAGGCCGAGCTTATGGTGGGGTCATTAGGTCCAGTAAAGGAAAATTTGTTGAAAGGCTGGCAAAAAGTTTAATTGAAACAGCATGGAAAGAATTAGGAAGAGATCCTAAAAGACTATCTCTTGATAAGGAAACTGTAAAAATTCCAATTAAGTTAGAATATATTGAAAGAGTAAAAAGTCCAGAAGTTAAAAAATTCATTAAGGAGCATATTAATGATTTTTATTATCCATTACGAACAGATGTCCATGTTCACGTTGACGGAAAATTTAAAATCGCAATGGAGTGCAAGGCTTATACGGAAAATGCAATGTTAAAAAGAATTTTGGTTGACTTTACGCTTTTAAAACAAATTTTTCCTGATCTTGCTTTTGTATTGTTTCAATTAGAAAGCCAACTCGGCGGTGATTACTCTACCCCTAACCATGTTAAATATGGTAGCCCATCAACCCATACCATTCTTTCATATTTTGATATTGATTTAAATATCATTACATTGCTTGAGGGTGAGAGAAAGGTTGATAAACCGATTCACAAACTAAAATATTATAAACAATTAAGAGAAGAAAGTTTACTAATGGCTATAGAAATATTTAAAGATTTATTAAAATAAAAAATCATAAATATTAAAATACAAATAAAAAACATAAATTAATAAAATCAATAAACTAAACTATAAACAAAAGCCTGCTTTTACCTATATATCTCATCAAAACTAAAAATAATATTAAAAAATTTTAAACCATAACTTGAAAGGGGGAAGAATATTATATTGAAATAATTAAGGTTTCCTATAGATTAGCAGATAGAATGAAGGCGTAATTAGAAATGAGCATTGGAATTTATTTTGTTTTTATTCCGTTTCCGATAATCGCTGCGATTATGGCTTATATTATTGTTTACAGCGAATGGGTACATCATTACCCATCAAAAAAAGAACCAAGAAAAATGGCATTGGAAACGGCAATTTTAACATTCATCATTTTTACCGCGATTATGATTTTTGCAACCTACATATTTATTCATTGAAGGTACAATGGCGATGGTTCAGCCATTTTTCAATTTTAACTGTAACCGATAGAGCAAACCCGAAAACCGCTGATTAATCCTGTTGTTTTTAATGGCTATGGAGAGGGCTTTTGGTTGACCGACAATGACAACGAGTTTTTTACCTCTTGTTACAGCAGTATAGATAAGATTACGCTGAAGAAGCATGTATTGCTGGGTAGCGAGAGGTATTATAACAGCTGGGAATTCGGATCCCTGCGATTTATGGATTGTTATGGCATAAGCGGGGGACAGTTCATCAAGTTCGCTGAAGTCATACTCCACCAGTCTCTGGTCAAACCTTACAATTAACTGCTGGTCCACAAGGTCAATCTTTTCCACAAAACCAATATCCCCGTTAAAAACATCCTTCTCGTAGTTATTTTCCATCTGCATCACTTTATCGCGCAGTCTGAATTGCCATCCGAATTTTTCAATTGCTGGCTCGTTAAAATCGAGAGGATTAAGAATGTCCTGTATAACCCTGTTGAGTTCAATTATCCCGAGCGACCCTCTGTTCATGGGACAAAGCACTTGAATATCTTTTAAAGGGTGAAATCCAAATTTCTCAGGTACTCTTTTGGATATTAATTCAGTTATTGTTTTTATGATAGATTCAGGCGTTTCGCGTTTTATAAAGTAAAAATCGGAGTCCTTTGATTTATCGCCAAATTGCGGGATTTCTCCATTATTAATCTGGTGTGCTCCGACTATAATCTGGCTTGTTGTTGATTGCCGGTAAATCTTTGTTAATTTTGCAACGGGGACAATCCCTGAATTTATTAAATCTCTCAAAAGAGTACCAGGTCCGACCGACGGCAACTGGTCAACATCGCCAACAAGTATCAGCGCACAGTTCAACGGAACAGCGCGTATCAGGTGAGACATAAGCGGGATATCAACCATTGAGGATTCATCCACAATGAGAAGGTTACAATCAAGGGGATTTGATTCGTTATGAACGAATCCGTTTGTAGCTGGATTAATTTCCAGCAGGCGATGTATGGTTTTTGCTTCGAATCCCGTGACTTCGGATAAACGTTTTGCTGCTCTTCCGGTCGGAGCGCAAAGAGATACCTTAACATTCTTTACTTTCAGAATCTGAATCAGAGAATGAACGATGGTGGTTTTGCCTACGCCTGGACCACCGGTTATGATTAAAATCTTGTTCGTCAATGCCTTCTCAACCGCAAGCTTTTGCTCATCACCAAGTTCTTTACCAAATTTTTTTGAATACCATTCAATTGCTCTTTTTACATCAATGGGCGGATATGGCGGTTTACCTGAGACCAGTTTTGCAATTTTTTCCGCAATGATTTCTTCGGCATGTCTTATAGACGGCAGATAAATCAATGTCTGGTCTCTGATTTTTTCTTTGACTAGGTTTTGTTCTGCCAGTGATTGGGAAAGGGCACTATCAATTATTGCAGGGTCGATATTAAGATATTCGGCTGTCTTTTCTTTCAAGAGTTGTTCAGGAAGTGCGCAATGACCATCCTCGATGGCTTCCATCAGGATAAAATTCAGGCATGCGCGAACCCGAAGATGAGAATCGCGGGGAATGCCGACTTTTAGAGCTATTTGGTCTGCAGTTTTAAAACCTATTCCTGGTATATCAATCGCGAGGCGGTAGGGATTTTCCCGAATCAGTTCAATTGCGTTGTCGCCGTAAGTTTTGTAAATCCTAACAGCGCGGCTTGTGCCGATACCGTGCGAGTAAAGAAAAATCATAATCGATCGGACAGCCTTCTGGGCTTCCCAAGCGGCTTTAATGATTTTTCGCCTTTTTTGTCCGATACCTTCAACCTCTTCGAGTCGGGCTGATTGGTTTTCGATTATGTCAATTACCTTTTCGCCGAAGTGATCTATAAGTTTTCTGGCATAAACTGGTCCGATACCTTTTATCAATCCGCTTGCAAGATATTTTTCAATACCTTCCTTTGTCGTGGGGGGATAGGTTTTAACATTTTCGGCTCTGAACTGTGTACCATAGTTTTTATCTTTAACCCACTTACCTTCGGCGGTTATGGATTCGCCGATGTTCACGTATGGGAGTTGGCAGACCACGATTACGGGGTCGCGCTGAGACTGTATTTTGACTTTGAGAACAGAAAAACCATTTTCCTCATTATGAAAAACGATACCTTCGATTGTTCCCGAGATGCTCTCAAGGAATAATGAACCTTCTTTATTAGGAATTTTAGGATTCTGGGTCAATTTAACGGACAGAACTACATATTTTTGATTTTATCCCATATTGGTTTTAAATCTGGGTCAGAGAGCGCCATTTCCTTCATTTCCTCCTGCTTATCAGCCATAAGGAAGGCTGTTGTCAACCAACATTGAGCCTCATCCAATTTACCCAACTGACATGAATAACAAGCCAGATTATAGGCTATAATTTCCTCGGAAGGGAATTTTTCCGCTGCGTCCAGCAGAAGATCATACGCCTTCTGGGTTTCTTTCATTTCATGCAGGCAGTAAGACCTATTTATCCATCCGGAGGGTCGTTCTGGGGCTACTATTATCAGTCTTAATGATATCTCATAGGCTTTCTCCCAATCTTTTAACTCGGCATAGATCTTCCACAATAACTCGAGGAAGTCCGGGTCGTTATTGTAGAGCTTGGAAACACCCTTTAATTCGTTTAATGCCTCCTTGGGATTACCCAATTCAAGCCATCCTTCGGCGGCTAAAAAGTAATGACTATCCGGAGGATCTATAATCATTGCAACCAATTATTAACTCTTTGGGAGTTTAAAACGTTCCTCTGCAAACCGCATTAAAAACTGCTCAACATATTTACCGAGGATATCGGCTTCGAGGTTAACCTCATCTCCAACCTTCTGAGAATGCAAGGCTGTTACCTCGTAGGTATGCGGGATAATCCATATTCTGAATCCTTTTTTATCCGGCAGAACGTCCGCTACAGTAAGACTAATACCGTCAACTGCTATTGACCCCTTGAATACGACGTATTTCATAACCTCATCAGGAGCCTGAATATCAAGGACATGGTCTTGTCCCATTCTCTCCCAGCGGATAATTTTCCCGGTACCATCAATATGGCCTGTAACAAAATGACCTCCGAACTGACCTGTGGCAGAGACCGGTCTTTCAAGGTTAACAAGTGAACCGGGTTTAGCGTGTTTAAGATTTGTCCTGTTCCATGTTTCCATCAAAAGGTCGAATGTGAGGTATTTATATCTTCCTTTCTGGACGGCTTTTACAACAGTCAGACAACACCCGTTGACGGCAATGCTTGAACCCACCTTTGTTCCTTTGCCGCAAACTCGGGCACGGACTGTTAACTCAATTGATTTATCAGTCTGCCTGATCTTCTCAACTACACCTGTTTCTTCTACAATCCCAGTAAACATACTATAAAATAATCCAATTTATTCATGCAGTCGACAAGGACAATTTTATTTTCTTTAAAGGCAGGATTAATTAAAAGGTGTTACTTGTTGTTAATGTAGGAATGCATCATAAAATTGATCCTGTTAAAAGGTATTCTGGTTATAATCCAACAAGAAGAAAATGAAAATGTCCTCGCTCTTTTAAATCACAAGAAATATTCTTTCAAATATTTATATTGTTCCTGACCTATGAAATCTATAAACCAATTTTCCGGGTCTGCATTGAATGAATATTTTTTTGATTTCAGGGTAAACTCTACTTTCCATGCATGGAGGGCATGGTATGGCAATAACAACATCTCCTTTTGCTGTGGGGTCAAACTGCCTTTCAGGTAATAATTGAGGTAAATCGTTTCATCACCTCCATAAATCTTATCGCCAACGATTGGATGACCGATATATGCAAAATGGATTCTTATCTGATGTTTTTTTCCTGTTTTGGGCATAACCTTTACAAAGGTGAACTGTTTTCCTTCGCGTTCGAACCATGATATTGCCTCATACGAAGTAACAGCCGGAGCGCCATCCGGACGCACCCAGTCTTTAATCGCGACCACACTATTCAAATCTTTCCCTAACGGGGCATCTATGGTGTCCTTTTCCTTTTTTAAAAATCCATGGACGATAGCAAGATACTCCTTATAGGCGAGCCGTTTTTCCCATAATTTTCTCAGAGAGTAAGCGCTTTCCTTTGTTTTTGCCGCTATGACAATTCCTGAGGTCTCTCTGTCGAGACGATTTACCAGTTGAGGTTTAAATCCATCACCGAGGTAGAGTCTTAACTTGCCGATAAGGCTTGACTCCGGACCCTGACGGGTGGGATGGCAAACCAGACCGGCTGGCTTGTTCACCACAAGCATTAGTTCATCTTCATAAACTATGTTCAGCAACTGCCCCACAGATTAAACAATGTTCCACATTTTCCAGAAACCGAAATAACAAAAATTCCGCAACTGAATCAAAATTAATCTTTGAAAGACATATTAAATTTTGACGGGAGTCAAGGGTCGGTTAATTAAATCTGAAATCTAACAATAATTTTTAAACATGCAAAAAAAAACTCAGCCGTTTAATGGGGATTACCCGATAAAACCATCAGGCATAAAACTTTTTGCGAATTCCGGTTTATTAAAATGGTAAGGTTAAATGGAAAAATTTGATGAATTTTGACGGATTAACTGGTTATATAAAGTTAGATTTTAATGATATATTAAAGATAGGGTCATTTGTTTAAATAAGTATGCCGCAGTTTTCCTATAAAGCAAGAAAACGGTCCGGAGAGATTGTGCAGGGCGTTTTGGATGTTCCGGACCGATCCACGGCTATTATACAGCTCCAGCGAATGGGGCTTTTGCCGGTGCAAATCGAAGCGCCAAAAGGCTTTGTATCAACGCAAAAATCGAATGATAAAAAACGGAGTTTTGCGCTGGCTTTGCCCCCTGCCCTGAGGGATTTTTTCACAAGACAACGCAAGCCAAAACTTCAAGACCTCGCCACTTTTACCCAGCAACTTGCGAATCTGCTTCAATCCGGTATGCCGCTTACGGTTGCCCTTAACAGCATGACTCATCTTGAAACTAAGGGTATCAGCGCCGAGGTAAGCCGCCAGCTTAAACAGGACGTCATGGAAGGTAAAAGCCTTTCTGAAGCCATGGCTAAACATCCGATTATTTTTTCCGACATGTATGTAAACATGGTTCGCGCAGGTGAACAAAGCGGCGCTCTGGTTGAAGTTCTTCGGAGACTCGCAGACCATTATTCGCGGTTCGCTGAAGTTCAATCAAAATTTGTTTCAGCATTAATTTACCCTGCGGTTGTAACGGCTGTCGGGTTTGGCATCATAATTTTCTTTATGACTTACATGCTTCCAAAGTTTAAGGAGATATTCACCGGATTGAAAATTGAATTACCATTGGCAACAAGAACGCTTATAGCAATTGGCGACCTGTTTGTAAGCCCATCGTTTTGGATTATTGTTGGTCTGACTATATCAGCAATTACAGTTCTGATACTCCGGTTTAAGTCATCGCCTGCAGGCAGAAAGATGATAGACAGCTGGAAACTACGTATGCCAATTTTTGGCAACGTGGTAAAACTGAATCTGTTCTGTCAATTCTCCAGAACTCTGGCGACCCTGCTTCAGAACGGTGTTCCGGTTTTAACAGCCCTTAAAATTACAGAGCAAGTTGTCCCAAACGAGGTTATAAAGGAGGCAATTGCGCAAACCCGCGAAGCAGTAACGGACGGTAAGACAATTGCCCAGCCAATGGCAAAAAGCAAGGTCTTCCCACAATTGATGATTGACCTGATAAAAATAGGCGAGGAAACCGGCGATGTTCCCGGCGCGCTTAAGAATATTGCTGATACCTATGAAAACGAACTTATCCTTGCCCTTCGTGTTATGACAAATCTTATTGAACCTGTGTTGATTATAATAATGGCTGTAGGCGTGGGATTGCTTCTTTTCAGTATTCTATCGGCAATGTTCACAATCACAAGTAATATTGGGAGATGATGTAATTTATCGCCAAACGTACTAAACAGCGCCATGATTCACATAGATAATAAAAAGAGATTTAAAAAAGGCTTCACGCTCATTGAGATAATGATTGTTATTGCAATCATGGCGCTTGTACTTGCGGTAGGTGTGCCATCAATCTTCAGGGCAGCAGAAAGAGATAGATAATAAAAAGAGATTTAAAAAAGGCTTCACGCTCATTGAGATAATGATTGTTATTGCAATCATGGCGCTTGTACTTGCGGTAGGTGTGCCATCAATCTTCAGGGCAGCAGAAAGAGATTCTCTAAGGGCTGTTGTCAACGGAATAGTTGAAGCGTGCAGTATGGCAAGGGCACAGGCGATTTTGAGCGGACAAACTCAAGAGCTTATAATTCGCCCGTTGGATGGAACTATTTCTGCACCGGGGATGAGCGAACCTGTCGTAATCCCGAATTTTGTCCAGATTGAACTGCTGGGTGTAAATTTTGTTGAATTACAAACCGCAGAAGAAGCAAGGGTCAGGTTTTTCCCGAATGGCACGAGTGATGAGTTCACCATTGTTTTGCGCTCCGATAAGAATGAGTGGCGGAAAATATCCCTTGAAACTGTTACGGCGCTTGCCGACGTCGAGACAGATCCATCTAAATTTACGGGCAGATGATATGAATTTGTTATATAAAACCAAACAAAAAATTAATTACAGGGCATTCACACTGATAGAGGTGATGATTGCTCTGGCTATCTTTTTTATGGCTACATTTGCCATACTTGGGGTAGTGTCACGGGGTCTGGCTGCGGCAAGGAGTCTGCAAGTCAGTGGTCCTGATCCATCTATAATCGCCGCTCAGCTGACAGTTACAAATAAACTCGAAGACGGGATGTCGGAAAGCGGCGATTTTGGAAAACTCTATCCGGGCTATTCATGGAGTTACGAGGTTTATGAGGTTGCTTCAAACGGATTGTTCCGGGTGGATATCTCTGTCTACAAAAAAGGGAATTACACAAAACAGGAAGATTCTAAACTGAGTATTTTACTTTATAAACCTGAAGGTCAGGGTACGCGTCTGTCAACGCCCGGACTTTCATCTCCAAGATTAGGAACTCCGAGATAATCAGACATGCTAACCAGACAAAAACATTGCGATTATGATGATTGCTTACGCGGAGCAAAAGGCGGATTCACGCTGGTAGAAGTTCTGCTGGCGATGACAATTTTTGCGATGGTATTGGCTTCAATATACTCATGCTGGTCTGCAATTTTACGGGGATCTAAATCTGCTCAGGAAGCCGCAGCGGCTGTTCAGCGTTCAAGAATTGCAATTCGCGCAATTGAAGACGCGCTAACCACAGCGCAGATTTTTACAGCCAATCCGCAGCATTACTACTTTATAGCCGAAAACTCCGGAGACTTTGCGGTTTTAAGTTTTGTGGCAAGGTTGCCGGATTCATTCCCCGGAAGCGGTCTTTATGGAGAGGAAAGACTCCGCCACGTAAGTTTTACAGTTGAACCGGGTGAGTTTTCACGAAACCAGCTTGTGCTGCGGCAATGGCCCCTGCTCATGCCAACCAACTCAATTAACCCGCCATATACAATCATACTTGGACGCGATGTTTACAAGTTCAGTCTGGAGTTTTACGACCCAAACAAGGAAGACTGGATTGACGAATGGAAATATACAAATCAAGTGCCGCCACTGATAAAAGTTAGTCTTGGAATGGGAGTTGTTAATAATTATGCGGCAAAAGAGGAAGAACTCGTAACCCGAATTATTTCAATACCATCGGTTTTGGTACCACGTGAATGGCAGATGCCAATTGGTGCTCCTGTTCCAATGCCGGGTATGCCTGGGACGCAGCCTGTTCCAGGAATGCCCAATCAGCCAGTTCCAGGAGTACCAAATGTTCCGAGTGTGCCTGGATCTATTCCACCAACACCCGGCTTCAGGGGCGGTGGATTTCAACCAAATCCAAACATTCCACAGCCGGGCATGTATAATAATCCAAATAGGTTTGGTCCGGGACAACCTTTGCGGCGTTGAGTATCAGATATGAAGTTTATAATTAAAAAATCTGATAGCGGAATTGCATTGATAATCGTGATGATTGTTATCACGGTATTAAGCATTATGGCTGGGGGATTTGCCTATTCAATGAAAGTCGAGACCCGCCTTGCCAGAAATGCTTATTTTGATAATGAAATGGAGTGGCTGGGACGTTCAGGAATCGAACTTGCAAGATACGTCCTCGGACAACAGAGAAATATCCCGAATGAACCATACGACTCATTAAATCAGAAATGGGCTGGTGGCATTGGACCAACGAATGGTTTACTTTCCGATATTACCCTCGAAAATGTCCCACTCGGGAACGGGATAATCACGGTCAAGATTGTGGATATGGAGAGGAAATTTAATATTAATATTGCAGATGAGGCAATTCTTAATCAGGCAATGACTCTTATTGGTGTGGATGCATCGGAATCTGGACCGATAATCAGTTCAATCCTCGACTGGATTGACCCGGATGACAATGTCAGAATTAACGGAACCGAAAGCGACTATTACGAAAATCTCGAACCGCCTTATGTGGCTAAAAATGGTCCGCTGGATGACATTTCGGAGCTGTTGCTGATACGTCATGTAACCCCCGAAATTTATTACGGACCTCATTTGAGCGGTTCATATCGCCCCGCCCCGGTTCAACAAAAAAGATTCGGAGCCTCTTTCACAAAACAGGAAATGGACTTATATTCGATTGGTCTTGTTGACCTCTTCTGCACATTCTCTGGCAGGTTTATAAATATCAACACAGCCTCCGCGGCGGTCTTGCAGTTAATTCCCGGCATTGATGAAAACATTGCCAACGAAATCATCGCCCGTCGTGCCGGACCAGATGGACAGGAAGGAACAGAGGATGATATGCCATTCAGAACAATCGGAGAACTCATGACTGTGCCTGGCATGCAGCCGCAGATAATATCAATGGCAAGCAGGATTTGTTCAACTCAAAGCACTACCTTTGAAGTCACGGTTGAAGTTCAGCTTGACCAAAGAAAACGCACCTACACGGCAATACTTCGCAGGTTAGACCAGAAAAATATTCCAATGATTTGTTGGAGTTGGAAATAAGACACAAATAAAAAATACAATCCTATTCCAAGCATGAATACCTTCATCTGATTCGGGTAAATTGGTTATGAATAGGTTACTTATCCTGCTTTTTTTGTTGCCCCCATTGTTTGCTTCTTGTCAGGAATATTGGTTTTCCTTGGAGTACCAGATGTTGACCACTGATTAATTTCATTTGTTTATTGATTTAATCTGGTTTCCTGTAAAAATAGGAATATGCCATATAGGATATTTAATTTAGAAGAAGCGGCATCTTATTTAAATCTCGACGTTTCGGAGTTAAAACAACTGGTTAAAAACGGAGAGATTCCATTTGAGAAACGCGGCGATAAAATTGTATTCAAACGCTCGGAGATTGACGACTGGGCTTCCAGACGAATCCTTGAAATGCCTGATGGGAAACTTGCAAAATATCACCAGACATCAACAGAGAAAGTAAAAAGGATGCTCGATAAGGAGGCATTAATGCCCTCCCTGTTGAAAAAGGAATACATCAACCCCGCGCTGGCGGGAAAGACAAAGGCATCAGTTATACGCGAAATGGCGAAATTTGTGGATCAACTTGGTTTAGTAAGCGATGTTAACGAACTAATTAATGAACTTATAGCGAGAGAAGACCTCTGTTCCACAGGGTTACCCGGCGGAATTGCGATACTCCACACCCGCTCGCGTCATCCTTACATGTTCACTGAGTCATTTCTGGCTGTCGGAAAATCAATCCAGAAAATTTATTTCGGCGCTCCGGACGGAGAACCCACAGATATTTTCTTCCTGTCATGTTGTAAGGAAGACCAGCTACACCTGCATACACTTGCCCGAGTATGCATGCTTGCCCGGGAAAACGAATTTCTGGAGTCCCTGCGTCAGGCAGAGGATGCTGACCAGATTTATGACCTAATAGTCGAAACCGAAAAAATAGTGCTTTCCAGAAAATACGGGAAATAACGGATTTATAATATTTTATCGGATAACAGGCGTTCTGCTAACATTTTTGAATTCAACATACCACCTGCCAAAGCCGTTCGATATATATAATTATTCTTTACTGAATCCATAAAACCGGGTTAATTAACTGTGTATTTTTAATAATTATTTAAAACTGTTATTGAGGAAAAATGAGACAGTCGAGACATGTTGGAAAGACACTGAGGGAAACGCCGAAAGATGCGCAGACAGCAGCGCATGCTTTGATGTTACGCGCTGGCTATATTCGGCAACTTTCGGCAGGCGTTTATATTTACATGCCTTTGCTTTACAGAACCCTGAACAAAATTTCGCAGATTGTCAGAGAGGAAATGGTTGCCGCCGGGGCGGAAGAATTGCTTATGCCGGCACTTCAACCGAAAGAACTATGGGAAGAAAGTGGAAGGTGGGAACGTTATACGGCAATTGATGGTATCATGTTTGCCTTCAAGGACAGACGGGGTAGCACCGTTTGTCTTGGTCCTACACACGAAGAGGTAGTTACAGATATTTTGCGTAACGAAATTAAATCATACAAAGACCTACCAAAATGCGTATTTCAGATTCAGACTAAATTTAGGGATGAGATAAGGCCACGGTTCGGGCTCATGCGCGCGCGCGAGTTTATAATGAAGGACGCATATAGTTTCGATGCAGACGAGGAAGGGCTCGAAAAATCCTACGAGGCAATGCGGCTTGCTTATCACAGGATTTGTAGACGGCTTGGATTTAAATATCGAGCTGTGGAGGCAGACCCTGGCGCAATTGGTGGAAGCGGTAGTCAGGAATTCATGGTGCTCGCAGACACCGGCGAAGACACAATCCTCTTTTGCAACAAATGCGACTATGCGGCAAATCAGGAACAGGCTTCCTCGCGGATTCCTGTTTTCCCGCAGAATGAAGAACCCAAGCCAATGCAGGAGGTATTCGGCGAGGGAATTATTCAGGCTGAACCGCTTTCAAAATTCCTGAATATCCCGATGTGGAAAATAACAAAGACAATTCTTTATGATGCGGATGGCAAACTCGTAGCGGTCATGGTACGCGGGGATTGTGATGTAAATGAGGTCAAGGTCGCAAATTATCTGAAATGCAAAAGCCTTAAACTGATTACTCCCGAAAAAATTAAGGAATTGACGGGGGCAGAAGTCGGTTACGCCGGTCCTATCGGGTTGCCTGAGGGAACAATTATAATCGCCGACAACTATGTTAACAACCGAGTTAACTTCGAATGCGGCGCAAATAAGACGAATTATCACAATATTAATGTGAATTTTGGACGAGACCTGCCATATCCACAGTTTGGCGATTTTAAACTTGCAAAAGGCGGTCATGGATGTCCGAAATGTGACGGTGTTCTGCAAGAGGCAAAAGGCATTGAGGTTGGTCATATTTTCAAGCTTGGAACAAAATATTCCGATGCGATGAACTGCCGTTACCTTGATTCCGAAGGAAAGTCCAGACTTGTGATTATGGGTTGCTACGGTATCGGTGTTTCAAGAATGGCAGCGGCATGTGTGGAACAAAGTCACGACGATAAAGGAATAATCTGGCCTATCCAGATTGCCCCGTATCATGTTCATTTGATTGGTCTGAATCTCGAAGACAAATCTGTATCTGATGCGGCTGAAGAAGCCTATGCAAAACTGGAAAGCAACGGTATTGAAACGCTTTACGACGATAGGCAGTTGCGCGCCGGAGAAAAATTCAGCGATGCAGACCTTATCGGACTGCCGGTCAGAATAACTATCAGCAAACGAACACTGGAACAAGGTAAAGTTGAATTTAAGCTGCGTAAAGAGCCTAAAGCGGAGCTTGTTACCCTCGAAGAGGCGATTTTAAAAGTAAAAGATTTAATTAAACAGGCGCAAGAGTACGACCGCTCAGGACTCTGATAACAGGAAATTGTTAATACGATGAATATCGCCTTTATAAGACGCATGTATTCGCCATGCGGTGGTGCAGAATTATACCTGCAGCGTCTTATTGAGGCGTTGCTTGCCGATGGCAACGAAATCCATTTATATACAGAAAAATGGGAGGGATTATCCGATAGGGTTAATGTTCACACTATCAAAACGTTTGGGGCAAAATATAAAAGAATCCTGCAATTTGCTGAGGAAACAGTGGCTCATGCTTCGCTGAACAACCATGATTGTGTGTTCAGTTTGGAAAAGACTTTTAAACAGGACATTTACAGAGCCGGCGACGGTGTTCATAAACATTGGCTTAAGTTACAGAAAAAATATTCGCCATGGTGGAAAAAACCATTCATTGGGTTGCGGCTTTTCCATCAGATGACTCTTTTCCTTGAGGCGCAAACTCTGAATCCACAGAACACAGGTTTTGTAATCGTGAATTCAGAAATGGTATCACAGGAAATCCGTCGATATTACTTTTTCCCGCATGAAAGAATTTATTTGGTCCGGAACGGTATTAAAACCGAGCGTTTTTTAAGCACAGACAGAAATGCCGCAAGGAAAAGGTTTGGGTTAAATCCCAATGACTTTGTTTTATTGTTCGTGGGGAGCGGATGGGAACGAAAGGGACTAAGATTCCTGCTAAACCTTATGTCGTGGTTCGAAAAGTTGTCCGGTGATGAATTAAAAAAACATTTTCATCTTAATGGCATTTCATTAAAACCGGAGGACATTAAACTGCTTGTTATAGGAAAAGGACGAAAACCGCTTTTTGTGCCAGGAAATGTCATGTTCGCCGGTGTTGTAAGCGATGTTGAAAATGCATACGCCGCAGCGGATTTATTTGTATTTCTGCCTGTATATGACCCGTCTGCAAATGTAGTTTTCGAGGCTCTTGTTTCAAAACTTCCGGTAATAACAACATCGACAAACGGCGCTTCAGAGGTAATCAGACAAAACATAAATGGAACTGTCATTAACGACCCATCAAACATTGATGAAATCCGTAACGCGGTGTTATACTGGATTAGAAATGGCGGAAGAAAGGGATTTAAAGACCCTGAGATATACGACTTTTCAATTCAAAGAAATGTGAATGAAACAATGCAGGTGATTAAAAAGGCAATTGAATCGAAGGCTAAATTAAGACTGTGAAGATTTCCCTGTGCGTCATAACCCTGAACGAAGAGGAAGACTTGCAAAGGTGTCTTGCGAGTTGCCGCGATGTTGTTGATGAAATGATAATTGTAGATAGCGGTAGCATTGATAATACAAAACAAGTAGCGCAGGAATACGGAGCAAAATTTTTCTACCATCCATGGTCAGGATACGTTGACCAGAAGAACTATGCCATTAGAATGGCAACAAATGACTGGATTCTGAGCCTTGATGCTGATGAGTCTTTATCCCCTGCATTGATTGATGAAATAGAAAAACTGAAAAATGATGATATCCCAGAATCCGTTGCAGGTTTTTCAATGCCAAGATGTGTTTATTATGAAGGAAAGTTTATAAGACACGGAGATTGGTACCCGGACAGGGTCATACGTCTTTTCAGAAAAGAAAAATCGAGATTCGAAGGTGGCAAGGTTCATGAGCGTGTTGTAGTGGATGGGAGAATTGAAAAACTGCATGGCGATATTTATCATTATTCATACAAGGATGAATCTGAACAAATTGAAAAAATTTATAAATATGCAAGGTTGTGGGCTGAAACGCAATTTGAGAAAAACCGTAGGGTTTATTTTTTTACACCGTATCTTAATGCGCTTTTCAGGTGGTTCAGGGGGTACATTTTGCGACTTGGATTTCTCGACGGAAAACAGGGGGCAAAAATAGCCATCCTTTGCGCATGGGAAACCTTTCTGAAATACCGGTTTCTCATTGAAATGCAGCGAAAGAATTAAAAACAGGCATTATATGACAATAAAAAGGGAAATGATAAAAACTGTAGGGAAAGCAAAAGAACTTCTTGGCAGTTCGTTGGATTTGGTAATTGAATATGTAAAACAGCAACAAAACCCTGATGGAGGTTTTCGCGGACGAAGTGCTGAAAGCGACCTTTATTATACAGTTTTTGGCAACGATATTCTTACGGCATTTAATAAAAACCCGCAATATTCCGTCTCTGGCTATATATCTTCAGTTAAAACGAAACATGATTCAGATTTCATAAACCTGTGTTCATATATCAGTCTTCTCACATCTTTTAAGAACGGTGAATCATTTTCTGCGGATGACATCGCGGTTCTGAAAAACCTCCTTGAAACTTTTCGGACAAAAGATGGCGGTTATTCAGTCAAAAAAGATAATCCACACGGCAGTGTATATGGTTGTTTTCTCGCTCACGCTGCTTATGAGAATCTTGGCATTATTCAACCTGACATGGATAAAATCCTGAATTGCCTTAAAAACCTTTGCGCTGAGGACGGCGGTTATTCAAATGAGCCTTATCAAAAAGAAGGAACAACGACCGCAACAGCGGCAGCTATTGTGCTTTTGCGTAAACTTAATCAAACCGTTCCAGAAAAAACAATCGAGTGGATATTATCTCAACTACATAAAAGCGGTGGATTTCTGGCAACTCCTTCGACTGCAATACCGGATTTACTTTCAACAGCAACTGCCCTTTTTGCATTGAAAACGGTTTCCTACGATCTATCGCAAATCAGAGAAAATTGTCTGGATTTTCTTGATTCAGTGTGGGATGGAAACGGCGCTTTCCGCGGACACTGGTTTGATGAAAAAACAGATGTTGAATATACTTTTTACGCATTGCTTTCTATTGGATGTATATCTGATTAAATATATTACCAAACTGTTCTTGTTCGGAAGAATTCAGAGTTTGGCTGGTTAGTTAAATAATCCGATTCAATGTAGTAAAGAAATCCTGAAGGATCGGTTATTTCGAGTGGCTCGCTGGTTGTCCATGATGAATCAATACCAAGTTTCTGTGTAGCATCTAATGAAAATCTCTGGTCAGGCTTTCCGTAGAAAAGAAACAAATGTTGAATAGTACCGTCGGTATAATTTTTTGTTTGTCCATATTTGACAATCTCGACCGGTGTGGAAAACGGATATAACTGATTCCTAAGAATAACCCCTTCAACTCCTGCGGCAATTAATTGTCCGTCAGAAACGCCTGCAGCATAAAGGGATTTTCCAGTAATAATTTCACCAACTGTCCAGTTAACAAGGTTTGTACTGAACAAAAAAGCCCCTTGTGTTCCGACAGCGTAATAAGTTCCTTTAAGGTAAACGACATCGGTAAGCCATTTTAAAACGCCGGTAGTCTGTCTTGTCCAATTAACACCATCGACGCTTGTGAGCAATGTTCCATTATTCCCGACGATAACAAAATTTGTATTTAAATACCTTACTTTATACAACCAGTTTGTTGTGCCGGAAGGGATTGAAGACCAGTTTGAACCGTCTTGAGTAAAAAGTATCGTCCCTTTTGAGCCGACAGCAACAATCCCGCCTACGAATGAAGCCAATCCCGAAAGTGTGTTTGTCGTGGGTGTGGTTATCCACGTCCAGTTAGTGCCATTTGAACTCCTGAATATCAATCCATTGTCGCCAGCAATGTAATAGAATCCATTCCACTTACATACTCCCTGAAAGGCGTTTGTGTTAAACTTTGGCGCTGAATACCAGATTACCCCTAAGGCGCTGATATAATTTGTCGTAATAACCATATTTGTCCCAACATAGTTTGTAGAAATTTCGGGCAGCATCTCATTTGTGGTATATAAAACTGTTCCCTGGCTTCCCACAGCTACAAGCATATTTGTATCACCACCGACCCCGAGTAAAACCGAGTTTGTTGCAGCAAGAGGTGTTAGTTCTACATCCCATGAAACCCCGTTCTGGCTGCTCAAAATTAAACCGTTATTGCCAACGGCTATATAAAAACCGGCGTCGGTTGAAACATCCCAAATCCATTGCCTGATTGAATCATAAGGAATGCTCCAGTGAAAAGCATTGTTTGTGTAGGATCCCAAACACATAAATCCACTCGAACCACCAAGCAAAAAAACACCGTTTACGGCGTTTACGGCGTTTACGGCGTTTACGGCAAGTGACGCAGTATAATTCCATGCGGGAGGATAGAGCGGCAACGAGCCCGCAAGAAAATTAACCCATGTTGCGCCATTATAATATCTGACCTCGTTGTTTCCGGCGTATAACCGTGTGCCAATTTGTCCAAATGCCATTGTGTTTAAAGAATTGGTTGCGCCTGTTGTCTCAGGAATCCAGGTTGAACCTCCACTCATACCTATTAATGCCGTTCCGTTTTCCCCGACAACATAAAAGTTACCACTTGTGAAAGTAATGCGGTTCAAATGTTGCGATGTGATGGATGTAACTTTATTCCATGTTGTTAAGTTTGGACTCGTCAGAATGATTCCTGCTTCTCCGACTGCAACTGCAAGTGGATTTCCAGACCTATTTCCTATACAAATGCCACGAAGCCAGTTCGTGTAAGAATTCGCCCGTTTAACCCAGTTCGAACCATCAAAACTGCTATAAATGCTGCCATTGTCTCCAACAGCAATTACCACGGGTGTCGATGTGCTATTTATATTCAGTTTTCCTGATGCAACACCTTCAAACCAGTCTGTGGTAGGAGGGTTTACATTTGCTTTTTGATATTTATAGCCATCATCGGAAAATAAAATAAGTCCATTCTCGCCAGTAATAATGATTCTTGAACCAAAAAAAGTTACCGCCCGTAACGCGTTGGTCACACCGCTTTCGACTGGCATCCATGTGTATAAATCAGAACTTATATAAATCCGTCCTTTATCGGTCACTTGAACTGCCAAGCCGAGGTCTGCTGAGTATGCCATTTCTGAAATATTATTCCCATGTGGTAACGGATTTGACCATCGCCAGCCTGCATTGAGCTCTTTATTAGCAAATGCAAGGAGAATTAATAATGTTAATCCAGGCAAAGTTATTCCATTCCCAAAGCACAACATATTGCTCATATAAATGCCCTAATGATTTATCGGAAGGTTATTATATCACTATTAAATAGTTCCGTAAATAAAAGAATATGACTAATTTCGTGGAGAATGAACAATTATTAATCGGTATATATGGATGAGATTTTTTCTATTTTAATATTCGAAAGCACAAAATCCGGCGGCGGTGATGGTTTTGTAAAAAGTCCACGGATAAATCCAAATCCATAACAAATATGGGTCAGTATCTGCAATGGAATTGCTAAAACACCCTTAACGATACCGTGCTGTAAGATACAAAATAGGGTTTGAATAATAACCGCGATAAAATACAGAACAAGCGGAATAGAAAGGAATTCGGCAAAAGACGGTTTTATTATGAACATTAAAATTAATAGAATAAGGTAAATACAAAATAACGGCGGGACAAAGTTTAAAGCCGAGCCGAAACTGGGATGTAATCTGAATTGCTCTGCCCTGCCCCGTCCATAATTAAACAGCATTTTTATAAAAGCCTTGATATTCCTTCTCGGTCTGCGCCAAACATACACTTCAGGGTCGTAAATAAGTTTATAGTTATTCTTAACAAGAATGTCCATTAAGGCGTTTTCTTCGTTCGGATAAAGATTAACATCAAATCCGCCGAATTTAATTAATATCTCCCTGCGCATGAACATGTTGCATAAGATGATTTCCTTCTCGGTCGTAGGACGCGGTTTTCCGACCTTCCAGTAGCGAGCCCTGCTTGGACCGAAAGCAAGGAAGCTGCTCAATATCACTGCAAAGACCTGCTCTAAAAATGGTGCGTCCGGCGGACAAAGGTTAGGTCCGCCCACAATTGCCACTGATTCGTCCGAAAAATATTTAACTGCTTTGAGTATCGTGTCCGGATGTGGTATGGAGTCGTCGTCCAGAAAATAGATAATTTCCCCCTTTGCCTGTTCTAATGCCGCGTTTCTTTGGGCAGACGGATGTTTACCACGGGCAATTATTATTTCATATTTATCCCGCGGATAATTTAATTTTAAAGCGGAGTCAACCGCCGCGATTTCTTTCTGCTCGGGCTTTACCGGAACAATAATGCTAATAAATGGCAGTTTTTCATCCACTCCAAGGATATTAGCAAGGTAGTCTTCACCAAATCAAATATGAAAAACATACCCTTCAGGGTTTTGCGGTGGAGAAAATGGTTAATTTCCGGCACTATCTAATCAGGGTGTTGCCGGCATAATTAAATTTCCATCTGAATCTGTCGTTACACCGTATATTGTCTTTAAATCCTCGACAGTTGGCACAGTACGGATTCTGTAAAATCTGAACCCATAATCTACCGAATCAGCATCAGCGTAATTAATCAAACCTTCGGTAACCACATTTGAATAAACCGGTGTCCAGTTAATCAAATCGTTGCTGACTTCAATTACATAGGCAAGACCGTTTGTCGCCGGTCGTAAAATGTGGAAACTACCATCCGGTAATCTTATCGGAGGTAAGGGGCTGTCATTGTCTGCAATGACGGCACAAGCCCGTGAACGCTGTCCGATTATATACGGCGGACTTGATGGTGTATTTGAAGACTGCTGACTATTATCCGTGGTTGTCAACGGAGGCGGGATTAGGGTTAAGACCACGCTCTCCCGTGGTTCGGGTATAGAATCGTCAATCGGGACAACTACAATGTTCACAGAACGCTCTCCCTTAGGAATCACTGCGATTCCCGGCAATTTCATGTAATCCACACCATTTATGGCAGTTCCTCCTATTGAATAATGAACATTGAGGTCTTCATTGGTTGGTCCGGTTCTTCTAATTACAAATGTTGCTGTATTAATTGCGGGTAATCGTTCCGTTTTAACCTCGTATGTCCCTGGCGTTGAGCCTGACATGGTCGTGTAAGTTACAACCGGAGTTGTTGGAGATTCTGCGGCAAAGCCATCTATAACATCTATATTAACAATAGGGATTGTCCCGGCTGGTACTTCGATAACCTTTACAGAGACAGGCGCCGAACGTGTTGAACTCCCTCTGTTGTCGATAGCAACAGCAGTAAGTGCGTATGAACCGACACTAACTTCCCGCCACACGAAGCAATAGCGGTTACCTGCAGAATTTATAAACTGAGGAATAACTTCTCCAATCTTCCTTTCTCCTTCATAATACTCAATCTTTGTAATATAGCCATCCGGGTCATACGCTTCGGCGCAAATTCCGATATTCGCCGGCGCAACAAAGGTCATCCCGTCTTCTGGTTTTACAATTTTTACGAAAGGCGGTTTATTTTGCTGATCAGGTTCGTTGTCTCTAATGTAAACTGTGGCAGATTTTGGTTCTCCGATTATATATGGAGGTGGTGGTGGAGGATATATTGTTATGACGACCTCCGGCACAATCAATGTGGCAACCACCGTCTCGGTTCCTTCAGCAAGATTATCATCAATCGGGATTACCTTGATTTCTGCGTATGCCATTCCTGCCGGAATTTCTACTTTCCCGTCTAATTTCTCATAATCAACACCATTCTGCGCTGTTCCGCTTAATTTGTAATAAACGGTCAATGGTGAATCCAGCGGTCCTGTTCTTCTAACAGTGAAGACCCCGGGATTAAAGGCATCCCCGACAGCAGGCATTTCTGCTGCCTCTCGGTCTGTTGCTGTAATAGTCACAACCGGAATTTGAGCAACTGGCTCTTTGACTACGATTTTCACAGGGGCAGAAACCGTTTCAGCGTCGCGGTTGTCTCTCGCTTTAGCAGTCAGTGTATATTCACCGGCACTGACATTCCGCCATACCCAATAATATGGGAAAGCAGGACGCATGCTGCCCGGATAATTTGTAAGAGTAACCAGACAAACATCATTAGCCCAAAATTCTATAGTTTTAACGTATCCATCACTGTCGGTTGCCTCTGCGGTGAGGACAATATTAGCCGGCGCAGTAAATACCGTATTATCCTTAGGATTAGTTATTGCGACTGATGGGGGATTATTAGTGGTAGTTGTCTGACTATCAAGTATTTTAACTACTGCTTCAGAGGGTTGACCCACAATATAGCAATCAGGAGGTGGAGGATAAATCGCAATACAAACCGGAGGTTCGACCTTAACCACGACCGTTTCGGTATCTTCTTTGATTTCATCGTAGATAGGAATAATTTCGAGGTCTGCGGATCGTTCTCCTTCAGGGATTATAATTGAACCCGGTAATTTCTCATAGTCAACCCCATTTTCAGCAGTTCCACTAACACTGTAAGTTACATACAGCGGAAAATTAGTAGGACCGTTTCTCCAGAATCTAATAATACCATAGTTAATCCTCTGCGGCATTCCCATTCCCGGTGGAACAGGCGGTATTTCTTCGGCTTCTCCATCAATTGTATAAACACTGACCACATCCCTTTCGGTTACCTGCTGCTTTATAGTTATTACAATTTCAACAGAGTCTGATTCTGCGCCTGAATTATCAATAGCCCTTGCTTTAATTCTTACTTCGCCAGCAAAAGGATTTGACCAATTGAATGTGAACAAATTCTGACTATGTGTATTATCGTTGTAGACATATCCGAGGAGTGTTCCGTTGGCAAAAAATCCGACTTTTTGAACAAACCCGTCTTCGTCAGTGGCTTCCGCTACCAATGTAATCTTGGTTGGTAGTTCAAAGACATCGCCATTTTTAGGTTGCTGAATAGCCACCTTTGGGGGTTTATTCCCATCATTGTCTTTGATGTTTACAATAGCCCGGTACATCATTATACCATCAGGATTGACATCAAAGATATAATTTGTCGATTGGTAGAGGGATAATACGACTGTCTCGGTAGGCTCAACAATCTGGTCATCTATTGGGACAATTTCGATTATAACTGAGTCCTTTCCGGCTGGTATTGTTACAGACTGCGGTATTTGACGATAATCCACACCGTTAATTGCAGTTCCGGTTATCGTGTAATTGACTGTTAAAGGTTGGGTTAAATCGCCAATCCTGTAAATTTTTATAGCCCCTGTATCATCTCCTGGTTCGGAAGCTGTTGAATCCACAGCGACGATGCCAACTTTTAAACCTGGTACTCCCGGGTCAGTGCTGATTTGCGATAGTCCGTTGACGCAAAATGCAATAGCCGTTACGACACAGACCCAATAACTCCTCATTGAAAATATTATTGTTTTCATATGTAAACAAATTCTTTTGGGTTTCTATAAGCAAAATATATTCCTGATTATGCAAAATTTCAATAAAAAGCAGAAAAATAAAATAGGTTGATAAGTAATTGATGATAAAGTAGTTATAAACACTACAATAAATGCCTGTAGATTTTATTTATCACAGACAAAATTACTGTGGTAAATATTCCCCAAGTTAATTTTCCTTATGGGGAATTTAACCCATTTTTATTTTGGATTTTAATTCATTCCATGTTCCAGAATTTTCGTACAAGTCGAGTTTTATATCATTTATCAGCCAGTAATCCCAGTTAAACTGACGTGACGGTAGGATGTCATTTTCAATGCTGTCCCCGATCATCATTGTTTCATGCGGTTTAATTCCCATATTTTCGAGTCTGATATTTAAAATCCGGAACACATGGGGGTTTGGTTTGCTAAACCCGTATCTATACGAATAAAAGCAAAGGTCAGACTCAAAAATACCCATTGATAAACCGAACTGTTTAAGAGCAGCTTCTAATTCTCTTAAAGTATAATTCTGACAATTTGAAGCAATGCCGAGAATTGCGCCTTTGGATTTAGCAAATTTTAGGAAATCTGCAACTTCGGGCTGCATTTCAACACTATGCCAAACGCGGGATTGCTGGAATATAAAATCATCAAATTCGCTTTCTTTCAGATTAAGAACCTCAGGGAGTGCAAGTTTGACAATCTCTTCCCAATTAATTTCAGGAAAAATAATCCCGCGGCTTTTTAATTGCTCATGTTGCCATGAAATAAGGCGGTCGCATTCCTCTGAAAAGGCTTGGAATGAAATAAACGCATTTTTACCGAAAAAACGCATGTAAAGTTTTTGCCATAACTCTTCGCGCTCTTCCGGAGTGCGAAATGTTACGTTCAACAACGTTTTATAAATATCAAAAATAAACGCTTTGGTTGCCATATCGTTACTGTTCTACCGGTTGTTCAATTAATTGTGGATAAATAAATTCAGATGCCAATTTCTTTCTGATAAATTCATTCTGAATTTGCACCGAAATTGATTCATCAGTTAGAGTTTGATGAACGGTTTTCAGAAGACGAATGAAATTTTCCGCATAATTTTCCAACGATAAAAGTTCAAGCGTTGATTGCGACAATTCAACTGCTTTAAGCCTGCCTGTGTGTAATTTCTTTTTTAGTTTTGCTATGAATGGATTTAATGCAACACATTTTTCGAATGAATATGACGGTTCATGAGCAAGAACTTCCAGTTGTCCCTGAAGGGTTAATTTTGAGAAAGGTGTTGGTGAAGGCGGACCGGAGTCCCTTGCGATTTCTGGTAATTTTACCCACTCTCTGAACTGGCATGGCAATTTTTCCAGCCACGATTCAAAAATTTTCCTCTGGCGTTCGGCTTCGTCCTTCCATGAAAACAAATCGGGATGAATCAAAATATCTCTATATTTGTAAGGGAATCTTAATCCGAATTTTTCAAAGTCACCTTCGAGATTAGGAAGCATTCTGGCTATCAGAGGAACTTTCATAATGGCGGCTTCAATATATGTTAACCCGAATCCTTCCTGTAAAGAAGTCAAAAGCACAACTTCCGAAGCTGCAATAAGAGAATAAACATCGGGAGCGTTGTGGTGGTTATTCGGGATTATCCCCAGTCTGAATTTAATCTGTTTTTCTTTGGCGAAGGTTTGAATGGCTTCAGCATAACTCGTTTCACCGGACGAACTTGCCCCGGCAGTGGTAACAAGCCATGAAGACGGATTAATCCATTCCTTTATAAGTAAAGCCTCAGCAATGTTTTTTCTACGTAACACACGGCATGGCATAATCCAGACAGGGCTGCTATCGTTCAGAACTTCCTTTAACCAGTTTTTTGCTGATTCAATGTCTGACCTACTTGCTGAAAATCCGGATTCTATCGGATTCGGTAACCATGCAGAATTATTTTTAAAATATTTATTAAGGATTGAATAATCGAAGTAGTTAATCGCACAGTGTTTAATGTTAGGCGAGGTATTGAAGAAAACGGCTGCAATTTTCTCAAGGCTATCAAACCCACATTGGAACATTTCATCAAGCCTCTGCCATCGGTTTTCGAACCACCAATCATGGTGATGAGCCACGAGTGGTATTCCGGTTTCAGCGCTCTTCCGGAATATCCGGTCGGTGAGAATCACATTTCGCCCGACTGCCGGGTTATGAAACCATAAAACGGCGTCTTCACCTTTAAGACAACGAAATAATTCACCGACGTCTTTTGATATTAATTCATGTAGGTCGTCTCCGGAACAATTTTGCTCGGACAGATAGCAAAACGAAGGACGGATAAAGAGCCTGAGATTTCTTCCGTTAATTTTCGATTTGAAAATTTCGAGCCAGTTATCAGGCGGATATTCTCCAGCAACCAATGTTACAGAGTCACAATTAAGTTTGGATAATAATTTTGCAACCCCAAGTTCAATAACTCTGCGAACTCCTCCCGGACGTAAGTGATAATGGATAATAACTAATTCTTTTCCCATTTTTTAAGATAAACTTTCACCAAACAAATTTGCGATTCTTGCAGCGAGTTTTCTGCGGGCGACTGAATATGAAAAGTATTTTAATCCCAGTTTATAATTGGTCTCTGCCCATTCTGCCTGTAGTTTTTTATCGTTAAGTATAGTTTTCACTTCTTCGACCACTGAATTTGTAATCAAGTTTGAGAATTCGATTGTTTTAAATCCAAGAGGGTCAATGTCGCGCGCATATACGGCATAGGTGTTAACCACAAGAGGTTTGCCAAAATAAATTGCCTCAAGAAATGCGTTTCCAAAACCTTCATAATAACTCGGATAAGTTACAAGGTCGGCGTGTGGATACACATCAAATAGAGTGTAAATCTTTTTTCCGTCGCTTGTATATCCGCGGGTTTGACCGATTCTGTCGGCTATAAACCGGACTTCGATTCTGGCGTCCTCGATTTTATCGCGAATCATCTGAAAATACTGGTTCCCCTCGTCGTTTATCGAGTGGGTAATTACGAGTTTTGCGCGTGGGTCTTTCAATCGTCGGACAAGTTCCACAGCATGTTCAATTCCTTTTCTGGCAACAACACGTGTTGGTTGAAGGATTAATAAATCATCCGGCTTAAGTCCGATCTGTTCGCGAAAATCTCTGTTAAAATCATCAATCCCGGGTGGGGATTTTTCAAATTCAAGCACGTTAGGAATAATGGCTGAAGGTATGCCAAGCCTTCTTGCAAGTTCTTTTTGCGCCATCGAATTAATAACAACATGTTCAATATTATGAAGGTCTGGCGGAAATGCGGCTCGAAGATAATCGTTTACACAATTGAGGGTAAACCTTTCGCGTTCCCAGTAAAAGTCGTGATGATGCGCTATCGTGGGGAGGTTGGTTTCTGCTATTACTTCTGTAATCGCAACACCGAACGGGATATGCATAGGTATTGCAAGCGCGTTTTCTGGAATCAGTATCTCAATCCCGAATTTATCGATGAACCTGTAAATTTCGTCCTTTAATATTTCCTTGATATTATGGATTTCATTGGTAACCTCACGGGGTCTTCGCACGTTTCCGAACAAATGTTTCTGAACTTCAAGGATGCGTGGATGGTTAAAAAATGCGAGCGGAACATTGTAGCTTGTTTCGGGAGGAGTGTCGAGCAGTCCGCCCATCCAAAAAATCTGGTGTCCCATACCTGAAAGAATCTGAGCCCATTTCCGTGCTTCAAGGGTCACACCGTCGGTACCATGAAATCGGGTGGAAATAAAACCGATTCTCTTCGGCGGTCCGGTTTTAACTATGCAATACCCATCCGAATCCGAATCTTTTAAAAATTGTTTTTCACATTCCATTTTTAAAGATTTTAACTGCTTTTCAGGATTAAACAAGGTTTGAAGATTATTGGCTTTTTAAAATAGGTATTATTTTACGCGTTTTCTTTTACACTCACTTTGTTGACATAAACTATCCAAATATTAACATCAGAAATTATGAAAGCATTTTTTAAATCCATATTTATCAGCATTCTTGCATTTTCGTTTTTATTAGTCTCCATTAAAGCATCTGGTCAGATCCAATGGATTCGGAAGAGCAGTTCGACCGGAGACCTCGAGCCCCCAAATAAAGGAAATCAGCAAACATGCCTTGTAGTTGGAGATTTTGATGGTGACGGTATCAGTGATTTTGTTATTGGCGAACGCACACAAACGCCTTCGGTGGTGTGGTATAAATGGAACGGTAAAACGTGGGAAAGACGGATTATAGACAACTCAAAATTGCAACCCGAAGCTGGAGGGGTGGCAGTAGATGTTGACGGAGATGGCGACCTTGACCTGATTCTCGGACAGGATTATAGCGGAAATGCTATCTGGTGGTGGGAAAATCCAAAACCCGATTTCAGTAAACCGTGGAAACGGCGGTATATAAAAAATTCCGGAGGACGAATACATCACGACCAGACTGCAGCGGACTTCGATGGAGACGGAAAAGTCGAATTTGTAAGCTGGAATCAGGGTGCACGTCAACTGCTGTTTTATAAAATTCCGGAAAATCCGAAACAAACCGAACCATGGACGCCAGTTGTGATTTTCTCATGGAGAGACGGAAAAGAGATGGAAGGCTTTCCTTCCAATCCGGTTGACATTGACGGAGATGGGAAGTTGAACATTGTCGGCGGCGGAAGATGGTTCAAACATATTGGTGGCGACAGATTTGCAGAGAATATCATAGATGATTCGATGAGGTTTACGCAATGCGCAGCCGGACAAATTGTGGAAGGCGGATGGGCAGAGGTTGTATTTAGCCCAGGCGATGAAAACGGCGATGTAAAGTGGTACGAATACAGAGATGGAAGGTGGATTCCTCACGTTCTCTGTAAAATAATCCATGGACATACATGTGAAGCAAGAGATATAAACGGCGACGGACACCTTGACATCCTCATTGGCGAAATGGGTAGTCCCGGCGCAGGCGACATGGCAAGGACAATAATTTTCTTGGGTGATGGCCGAGGCAATTTCAAAGAAATTGTAGTTTCAACCGGACAAGGCATCCATGAGGGTCAGCTTGCAGATGTTAACGGTGATGGCAGACTCGATATAATCATGAAACCATATAACCACAACGCGCCAAGGATTGATATTTTGCTGAATACACCGGGTAAATAATTTCTGTCATTGCGGATAATCGGGCATTCGGAATACCATAATATATTATCTGCCACTAACCATCTCCCAACCAGCCGCTTTCATAGCGCGGTAACCGCCAATAATTGAAAAAACATTCCGATAACCCATCTTCTGAACCGACTCACAGGCTAAAATAGACCTAAAACCGCTACGGCAATACATAAGAATTTCTGTGTCCGGGTCTGGAATTACTGTTTCAATATCGCGTTCGAGAATTCCTTTGGATAAATGGATGGCGTTTTTAGCATGTTCCTCTACGAATTCGCTTTCTTCCCTGACATCCAGTAAAACTGCCTTTGGGTTCATCAGGAGCCGTTCCCTTGCCTGTTCAACTGTTAACTCCCTAACCCTTTTCCGCGCTTCGTTGATAAGTTTTAAAAATCCCGGCGAATGCTGCATGCTCAAAATCTAAAACTTGTAATTTATGCGGTCAATTGGAAATGTTAATATATATGGAAGTCTTTAATATAAATGAAGTGGAACCTTTTATAACCAAAGACGGGTCGGAAATCCGCGAACTTCTCGCTTATCGGAATTCCTCTATCAGAAACCAGAGTCTTGCCGAGGCAAGAGTGCCGGTTAATGGCGCAACTCTTGAGCATTATCATAAAAAAACAGAAGAGATTTATTACATCACAGAAGGTATCGGCAAAATGGTTATTGAAGGCGAGGAGCGAATTGTCAAAGCTGGTGACGCAATAGCAATTCCTCCGGGAAAACGGCATAAAATCTGGAATATCGGAAATAATGTGCTAAAGATATTATGTTGTTGCGCACCATGCTACGAGCATGAAGACACTGTAATCACCGAAAATTAAACTTGAACTGTCGGGCATCAGAACAAACAGAAAACAGGCTTATTTTTGAAATGAAACCTGAAAGGGTGAAATTATATATAAAACCATATTGTCCGTGGTGTCATGAGGCAATTGCATGGCTTGACAAACGCGGGATTAAATATGAATTGTTGGATGTAATTTCCGACCCAACTGCTTTCAAGGAAATGATTGATATTTCCGGTCAGACATTGGCGCCGGTAATTGAAGTTGATGGCAAGGTTCTTGCCGATTTTGATACCCGTCAGTTAGAAAAATTCTGGAAGGAGAATTTCTCCGGTTAAAATGCGCGCTTATTCGGAAAGTAATATCAGAAAGGAACGGCTTCCGGAATGGCTAAAAAACCGTCTCCCTGAAAACCGGTCATATATTGCGACACGGGGGCTGCTCGATGGATTGAAACTTCACACGGTTTGCGAAAGCGCTCATTGTCCGAATCAATGGGAATGCTGGAGTAAAGGGACAGCCACATTCATGATAGCGGGAGACCGTTGCACACGCGCCTGTTCGTTCTGCGCTGTGAGTTCGTCCAGACCTCTTCCGTTAGACCCGACTGAACCGGAAAGGGTGGCAAAAGCCGTTCAAAAAATGGGCTTGAAACATGTTGTAATAACAAGCGTTGCAAGGGATGACCTTGAAGACGGTGGCGCTGAACATTTCAAAAACACGATAAACGCTGTCCGTTCGCTAAATCCGCATTGCTCAATCGAAGTCCTTGTGCCGGATTTCAATGGCTCAGAGAAATCCATCATGACGGTATTGTCGGCAAAGCCGGAAATTTTTAATCATAACATCGAAACTGTGAGAAGACTGACGCCAACCGTTCGCTCAAAGGCAACTTATGAGCGTTCCCTGAGGGTTCTTGAAATTGCAAAAAAACAGGCAATTTCAAAGGTTTTTACAAAGTCAGGATTAATGGTTGGGCTTGGCGAAACTGAATCCGAGGTTATCGAAGCGATGAAAGACCTCCGAAAAGCAGGTTGCGACATCCTGACTATAGGACAATACCTCCAGCCCAGTCCCAAAAACCTCCCTGTGGTCGAGTTTGTTAAACCCGAGCAATTCGAGAGATATGCAAAAATTGGATATGAACTCGGATTTGTTAAGGTTTTTAGCGGACCTAAAGTCCGGAGTTCGTATCATGCCGCAGAAATAGCGCCTGTCTGAGATATAAATCTAAACATCTTGTCTGTATTCATAGCGTTTGCGTTGTGCTTCAAGTGTTCTGAAGACCTGTAGAACAATCTTCATTTTTTAAATTCTCATTTCAATTAAAGCGTCTTAATATTTGGTTGTTTTAAAAAACAGTTAGATATCGCATATCATAAATAGGCTTTAATTATGAAAATTAAACAACAGTGTAACTTCATAGAGGCAAGCAGAATAATTGCATTTACTTTGGTTCTTGTATTAGGAGCGGCTTTACAGGTCAATGTGTTTTCGCAAAATCTTATTAAAAACTCCGGATTCGAAGAGGGTGGTATAAGTCCGGATGGCTGGGAAATCCGTGGCTGCACAGGCGAGTGGTCTCCGGGCGGTTATGAAGGCAAGATGGTTTCCGTGTTCGGGAACGGAAAAAACTCCGGCGGTTGGTATGCACGCTGCAATGGTCTCACTAATGGCGGTATTTACCGCATGATTTTCATGGGAAAACAGGAGACAGGTACAACAAGGGGATGCGCTGTAAGCGGAACGCTTTCCATAAACCGTGATTACCACTTCAGCGACGACTGGCAGGAATACAGTTTTTATTTTCGTCTTCCAGATACAGCAACAGACGAAATGGCACGCGTTGGTCAGTGGCAGATTATAGGGAAATACTATTTTGATAATGTCCAGTTATACCCTGCCCTGCCCGTTCATAAAAAATTAGCAAACAACATTGAACTCGGCGATGGCGAATTTATTAAGAACAATAGATACTTCTTTACAGCCGCCTACGGATGGAAAGGACTGAATTATCATCGTCCGTTATATTATTTCTCATGCGGGTTCAATTCTGACAGATGGACATTTTCCACAGACAAGGAAGTAATCTATAAACTTAGCGTTGGGAATATTGCACAAACCGACGGTGTTTGCAGGGTTGCAATTAATTATTATGTAAAAGGCGCGCTTGAAGTTTCGGTTTCAAAAGACCTGAAAACGTGGACGCAAATCGGTGTTCTGAACGACACAAACAGGGCTGGCATCTGGCAAATACCTTCGTCGTTTTATCCTTCGGTCAATATTTTCGTGAGACTTAAATGCGTCGGCAAAGACGCAAATTTTCAGGTTAATTCGTTTGAATATAACGCCGGTCTTGCATCGGCTATTCCTGATTGTTTCGGGGAAACGTATTTCATGGATGTTATCGCTAGGAATGCTGATACTGAATTCTTTTTAAGACACGTGGATTTAGAACAGAAAATGAACAAGTGGCGGGTAGATTTTGACGTTGCATACAAAGGCACTAACAAACAGGAACGTCTGACCGGACAGTGTTATAGCAAAGTGACAGGAAAACCCGAACAGTTTTCAATCAATCTTAAAGAAGACAAAGACGGAAAAAGGGTATCCGCATTACAATCGGTTTATTTTAACGTAAGCGAATCAAGTCAGGATGCGCTTACTATTCTTTTGAAAGACGAGGCTGGAAAGGTCTTGTTCACAGGGTTAATTGAGGTGAATACCGGTGTGCTGAATGACCCGCGTCCCGGCTATTGGCTTTCGGAAAACAAAGACGTGGTTATCTGGTGGTGCGAAAGCGGATGGAAAATCGGCAGAAACAGAGGCGCACCTCAGAAAACATCCGGAAGTCCGACGCCAATCCGGATTTCATGCTCACGGAACGAATATGAATCGGCGCAGGTTATCCTTACTCCATTAACAGAAGGCGAATTGCTTTCTGCCTCGGCGGAATTTTTACCTTCCGGCGATTCACCTCCGGCTGTCTTCGTAAGTTTTTACGAAGTGGCTTACGTTCCTGTTATAACACCAACGGATTCCTCGACAACGCGAGGACTTTATCCCGACCCTCTCCCACCGCTTAAAACTCCGCTTAAACTCGCAGCCCATAACAATCAGCCACTCTGGATCACTGTAAAAGTCTCAGAACAGGCAATCCCCGGCAATTACAACGGACATATAACATTAAAAACAAGTTTTGGCGAATTTAAATTGCCGGTTGTGCTGACAATTTACGATTTTACTCTCCCAAAAGAATCCCATCTTCGCAGCGCGTTTGGTTTAAGCACATATTCAATCAACCGCTATCACAAACTTCAGAAACAGGAGGATAAAGAACTCGTTTATGAAAAGTATCTCAAAAATTTTGCAGAACATAGGATAAGCCCATACTCATTTTTTGATTATCATCCGATCAAAATAACTTTTATTGGCGAGAAAACAAATAAACAGGCAGTTGTGGATTTCTCCCGTTTCGATATTGCCGCAGAGAAATGGCTGGATAAATTTGGATTCAATTCATTTCGTCTTCCATTAAAAGGAATGGGCGGTGGAACTTTTCATAGTCGTTACCTTGGTGAGCTTGAAGGTTTTAAAGAAGGCACCCCAGAACATGCGCGTTTGTTCAAAGACTATCTGAGTAAAATTGAAAATCACCTGAGGCAACGTGGCTGGCTGGAAAAGGCGTACACTTATTGGTTTGATGAACCGGATAAAAAAGACTACGAGTTCGTGGTCGAAGGAATGAAAAGAATAAAAGCCGCTGCCCCGGGCATAAAACGGATGCTGACAGAACAACCCGAACCGGAGTTAATTGGTCACGTTGATATCTGGTGCGGTTTAACGCCGGAGTGGAATAAAGACCTTGTTGAACAATGCCGCAAACGTGGCGAGGAAGTATGGTGGTATATTTGTTGCGGACCAAAAGCCCCTTATATAACCGAGTTCATAGACCACCCGGGCACTGAACTCAGACTGTGGCCATGGCAGTCATGGCAATACGGGGTTCAGGGTATCCTTGTCTGGGAAACAACTTATTGGACAAGCAGTTGTGTTTATTCGAATAAACTTCAGAATCCGTGGGAAGACCCTATGAGTTATGTATCGGGATACGACTTCCCGGTCGGCTATGTTGGTTACTGGGGTAATGGCGATGGTAGGTTTTTATATCCACCAAGACGCGATCCGAACACTTCAACCGAACCATGCCTTGATGAGCCGGTAAATTCTATCAGATGGGAACAGCTGCGTGATGGTGTCGAAGATTATGAATACCTCTGGCTGCTTTCAAAACACTGCGAACGTGTTGCTAAAAAACAACCTGACCACCCGCTTCTTAAAAAGGCGCAATCGCTTCTTGTAGTCCCAGAAAATATTTCCGGAAGTTTAACAAAATTCACAACAGACCCGCGTGAAATACTGAATCACAGAGAAAAAATTGCCCGCATGATTGAGCAGATTCAGAAGTTATGATTTGATTATTAATTTCTGAAATGTGGTTTTAAAACTGATAAAAAATCTTACTAAAATTAATCCGCTATTATTTCCCTGCGCTTTTCAAGGTAGGCTTGTCCAAGAGTTTCAAGCGTGGTTTGCTTTAAAAACTTTTCGGCAAGCGGGAAAAAATTTCGTTCCTCGTTATCAAAATGCTGTCGGGAATAAATCACTGCATTCAGTAGGAGTTTTCGTGCTTCGCGAAGAGACTTTGCAGATTTTATATCTCTTAAATTTCTGTCGATTTCGATATGTTCATTACGGAAGTTTTCAAGCTGACCGATATGTTCAAGGTAATGTTCAAGGGGAAGGCTGACCAGTTCGTCCTCGACCTTTCCATGCGCTTCGAGAAGGGACTTTAAAAGAGAGGCGAGCGCTTTTATTTCTCCAATAGTTTTCAGGTTCGGTACAACTTTTTCAAGATGGTCAAATATATTGTGGAATACGGCATGCTCAGCCTGTAAAATTTCGGTAATTTTCATAATTAAATATCTTAATCTACTTTACTCTGTATATTTTGAAACTGCAAAAATTAAAAACGGCCTTGCTCAAATTTCCCTTCTTTTAGTCTTTTAAGAAAATCTTCATAAGCGAGGGAAATACCGGTTTTCAGGTCGTATTTTGGTTTCCATCCCATTGAGAACAGACGTGAGCAATCAAGTAATTTACGGGGCGTTCCATCTGGCTTTGATGTGTCCCACTTGATTTCGCCTCTGAATCCGATAATTTCAGCAACGAGTTCAGCCAATTCTTTTATTGTAATGTCCTTGCCGCAACCAACATTTATTATTTGTTCATCATCATAATTTTTCATCAGGAATACACAGGCATTTGCCATGTCATCCACGTAAAGGAATTCGCGCCGTGGCGAACCTGTCCCCCAACAGGTTACAGAAGTATCGCCGCGAACCTTAGCCTCATGGAAACGGCGAATCATTGCAGGAAGAACGTGGGAGTCTTGCGGATGATAATTATCGTTTGGACCGTACAGATTGGTCGGCATGGCGCTTATAAAGTTTGCTCCGTACTGGCGACGAAATGCCTGGCAAATCTTTATTCCTGCAATTTTCGCTATTGCGTACCATTCGTTGGTTGGTTCGAGAATGCCAGTAAGGAGATATTCCTCTTTAATTGGTTGAGGGGAAAATTTGGGATAAATGCATGAACTACCGAGAAACAGAAGTTTTTTGACACCGTGACGGTGAGCAGATTCAATTATGTTAATTTCAATCTTCAGATTACTTAAAATGAAATCAACCGGATAAGTCGAGTTTGCAAGAATTCCGCCAACCTTTGCCGCTGCAAAAAATACAAATTCAGGTTTTTCTTTTCTGAAAAAGTCGTCCACAGCCTTAGGGTCACAGAGGTCAAGTTCTTCTCGAGTTTTGCCGATTAAATTTGTGTACCCCTGCCTTTTCAACTCACGCCAGATTGCACTGCCAACAAGCCCTGTGTGACCTGCAACGTAGATTTTAGCATCCTTTGCAATTTCCATTGCTGAAATTTTATCACCAGCTGCAGATAGTTTTCAAGATGTTCATCTTAAAAAAATAAATCGCTATTAATTGTCCTTTTTCAAAAATGATATAAATTATGTGGATAAAACTAATATAGTTGCTGCGAGGAAAATATGACAAAAAAACAGACGCTTGACTTATATTTTTTAACTGCGCGCCATTTGTTAATTGAGGTGGCTGCGTTCATGGACAGAGTCGATCGCTCCGAAGGAGAAGAAGACTTCCGGATAATTGCCTTCAGAAAAGCAGTTGAAGAATTGTCCAAAGGAGGAAGCAACAGGGCGGAAAGGATTTTAAATGTATTCAGCGATCCAACCACTGAACCGGTGGAAAAATCCGCATCTAAATCTGCTACAGGCGCCTATAACCCCGCATTTAAATAAATTTTCGGAGGACTGTTTATGCGTTATATTGAACCACATATCCATATGGTCAGCCGGACTACGGACGATTACATTGACCTCGCCACGTCCGGTTGTGTGGCAGTTTCTGAACCTGCCTTCTGGGCTGGTTATGATCGTTGTTCAGTGGACGGGTTCCGGGATTATTTTAATCAGCTGACAAAATACGAGCCACTCCGGGCAAAAAAATACGGGATAAAACACTATTGCTGGCTCTGTTTAAATCCAAAAGAATCCGAAGACCTGAACTTAACCCGGGAAGTCCTTTCTTTGATACCCGAATATATAAAAAGCCCAAATGTACTTGGTTTTGGCGAGATTGGTTTAAACCGAAACACTCGGAACGAATTCAAGGCACTTGAAATGCATATTGAACTTGCGGCAAAACTTGATGTCCTGATACTTGTTCATACACCGCACCTTGAAGATAAATTAAAAGGAACCCGGCTCACAATTGAGGCTATTAAAAATGAAAGCATAATTAAGCCCGAAAGGGTAATTATAGACCACGCTGAAGAACATACAGTAAAGATGATAAAGGACGCAGGATTCTGGGTGGGACTTACACTTTATCCGCAGACAAAATGCACATATACAAGGGCAGCGGATATTATTGAAATCTATGGTTCTGACAAAATTATGGTAAATAGCGCAGCAGACTGGGGAGAAAGCGTACCGATGGCTGTTACTTATTTTGCCAAGGAAATGCGGTTACGGGGACATCCGGATTCAGTGATAGAAAAGATAGTTTATGAGAATCCGATAAAATTCTTTTCCCAGTCCGGCAAATTTGTGATATAAATTTTAAAATTTTTGTTGCATTTAAACAATTTTTGATAATTCTTTAAGAGTTCTAAAGATGAAAAACTATAATATTGCGGTAATAGGTGGAGACGGTACAGGACCGGAAGTAATCAGAGAAGCCGTCAAAGTACTGAAGGCAGCAGGTCAGAAATACGGAATTAAGTTTAATTTCGTAGAATATGACTTTGGCGGTGAACGTTATTTGCGAACCGGCGAGGTTTTGCCGGATAGCGCAATTGATGAACTGAGAAAGTTCCCGGCGATTTTGCTTGGCGCGATCGGGCATCCAAACGTTAAACCAGGCATCCTCGAAAAGGGCATCCTTCTGAGGCTCAGGTTTGAACTTGAACAATACATAAATCTGAGACCGGTGAGACTTTATGACGAACGGTTCTGCCCTATCAAGGATAAGAAACCAGAAGATATTGATTTCGTGGTAGTCCGAGAAAATAATGAAGGTCTGTATACCGGTGCAGGTGGTTTCGTATTCAAAGGCACGCCGCACGAGGTTGCAGTTCAGGAGAGTATTAATACCCGCCGCGGGGTTGACCGATGTCTGAAATTTGCATTCGAATATGCCCTGAAACGCCATAAAGACACACCATGGCGTGGGTTAAAGCCTGAGGATATTCAGCAGGGTAAACGGGCTCAGTTAACCCTTTGCGGGAAAACAAATGTATTAACATACGCATTTGACCTGTGGGAACGTGCCTTTCATGAGATGGGAGCACAATATCCGGCTGTTAAACGGGATTATGCCCACGTTGACGCAACGACAATGTGGTTTGTCAAAAACCCCGAGTGGTTTGATGTTATAGTCACAGATAACATGTTCGGCGATATTATCACCGACCTTGGGGCGATGATACAGGGTGGCATGGGCATTGCCGCAGGCGGAAATATCAATCCAAACGGAACAAGTATGTTCGAACCTATCGGTGGAAGCGCGCCAAAATACACAGGCAAGAATGTAATTAACCCGCTCGCCGCAATCTGCGCAGGCGCTATGATGCTTGACCACCTCGGTGAAACCAAAGCGGCTGATGCGATTGAAAATGCGGTAATAAAAATAGTTAGGGAAAAACTTAAATCGCTTGCCGCAGGAAAGATGGGATATAGCACCACTGAAGTTGGCGACCTTGTCGCTACCGAAGTGGCTTCGTAATATCCTGATACATAACAGTTTGATAATCAATATATTACTAAAACGAAGGGGATCATTAGCCCCTTCGTTTTTTATTTTTTGAGAAAAACATTTTCAGTGTTATATTAAAAACTACCAAAGGAAGGATTCCTTTGATGTAAAGTATGTTTGTTGACGAAGTAAAAATATATGCTCGGGCTGGCAAGGGGGGCAATGGTTGCGTTGCCTTCCTAAGGGAGGCTTTTCGTCCCAAAGGTGGTCCTTGTGGAGGAAACGGGGGTCGCGGGGGCGATGTTATCCTTGTTGCCGACCGCGATGTGAATGATTTAATTGCGCAGTATTATCAGCCACGTCTGATTGCTGAAAAGGGCGAAAACGGAAAAGGCAAAGGGATGGATGGTAAATCAGGGAAAGACTTGATCGTTAAAGTTCCATGCGGAACACTTGTATGGAGGCTGACACCACCCAAACCAGCACTGGTTACCGAACAGAATACAGGCAAAAGACCGATCCTGAAAACAACTGAGCGAAGCCGTCCGGTTTTGAGAACCAGCGGTTCGTTGCTTGCTCTGGAATATAACCTTGAAGAAGAAGATGATGATTCTGGGACAGCGCCATTTACTAAATCTCATTCAAAAGGCGAGCTAATCGCAGACCTCACAGAACATGGGCAACGTTTTATTCTTTGCAAAGGTGGCAGGGGCGGACTTGGAAATAAAAATTTCGCAAATTCTGTGGAACAGACACCACGTTTTGCCCTTCCAGGCGAACCTGGAGAAGAAGGCGAGTTCCTGCTCGAGTTACGGATTATAGCGGATATTGGTTTAGTAGGATATCCAAATGCAGGCAAATCGACATTGCTTTCGGCGATCAGCGCTGCGCGTCCAAAAATTGCCCCTTATCCCTTTACCACACTCCATCCTCACGTTGGAGTTGTCCAGTACGACGATTTTACAAGGGTTTCAGTTTGTGATATTCCGGGTCTAATAGAAGGCGCTCATAAAAATGTGGGACTCGGACACGAGTTTTTGCGGCACATAGAGAGATGCAAGGGACTTGTCATTTTATTGGACATGGCAGGCACCGACGGACGCGAACCATGGAACGATTACCAGCAACTTCTGAATGAACTGGAATTGTATGATCCCCTTCTGTTGAAAAAGCCGCGGATTGTTGTGGCAAATAAAATGGATGAACCTTCCGCTGAATCTAACCTCCGGAAATTTAAGAGGAGAATAAAAGGGGTGAAATTATTGGAGATTTCAGCCGCTTTCGATATCGGTTTGGAAAAGTTTAAAGAAGAGATTAGAAAATTAGCGGATTCAGCAAAGAGCACCGTCTAATTCTTTTTAACTAAGAATGTCGTAAATATAAAACCCGCTTACCGTTAAAATCCGGGCTCAAAGTCAATACAATCTCATTTTCTGTTATTTCCGTTAACAATGCGACTTTAATGATTTTTGTATAACCGATTTCTATTGAATAATTTGAATTGTCTGCCGTCAAATATATTGAGATAATAAAAACCAATACGAAAATGTTGTTAAAATATTTGTTAATCCTTTTAGTTGGCTGGGGGATAGTGGTGGATTCTTTTTCTGCTCAGCCAGGAAAGCCCGTCGGGAATAAAAAATTTAACGCTGGTAACAATAATCTCAATGTCAACCAGAAAAATACCGTTCCCCCTCCTTCTTCTCCGTCGCCTGTTCAGACAAATACAACAGAACCGATCTACACCGGGGCTAATCCGTACGAATCGCCGAACGTTACAATTCCACAAACAAAAATTGATGAACTTGTAATTAAGAAACTAAAGGAAAAAGGGATAGAACCATCTCCGATTTGTTCAGACCCTGTTTTTTTAAGAAGGGTTTACCTTGATTTAACCGGAAATATTCCGATGGCGTATGAAGCCCGCGAATTTATACTCGATAAATCTCCTAACAAGCGCGCCCGACTGATAGATAAATTACTGGAAACTGATGACTATGTGGATTATTTCACAATGAAATGGTGCGATATACTGCGGGTGAAGGCAGAATTTCCAATAAACCTCTGGCCTAACGCTGTTCAAGCTTATCATCGATGGATTCACGACTGCATAAAGGCAAATATGCCTTATGATGAATTTGTAAGGCAAATGCTTGTAAGCAATGGGAGTAACTTCCGCGTGCCGCAGGTGAATTTCTACCGCGCAGTACAATCAAAAACGCCCGAGGGTATTGCTCAATGCGTGGCGCTTACTTTCATGGGTATTCGCCCTGAAAAACTCACAAAAGAACAATTGCAAGGAATGGCGGCGTTTTTCTCCAAAATCGGTTATAAATCAACCACTGAATGGAAAGAAGAGATTGTGTTTTTCGACCCGTTCAATATATCTACTCAAAGTGTAGCGTCCGCTTCGTATAAACCTGTTTTCCCTGATGGAACGCCTGCTAAAATTCCGCCGGATACAGACCCGAGGATTGTTTTTGCTAATTGGCTTATTAATCCTAAAAATCCTTGGTTCACGAAAGCAATAGTCAACAGGCTATGGTATTGGGTCTATGGACGCGGAATAATTCATGAACCTGATGATATCCGTCCGGATAATCCGCCATCTAATCCTGAACTCCTTGCATATCTGGAACAAGAATTTATTGCGCATAAATACGACATGAAATATCTGATAAAACTGATTTGTAACTCGAGGACATATCAACTATCTTCGATTCCTGCGTCTAAAAACCCTGATGCTGTTAAATACTTTGCCTGCTACCCAATCAGAAGACTCGAGGCTGAAGTTTTGATCGATACGATTAACAAGATAACCACGACAACGGAAAAATACAGAAGTGAAATTCCTGAACCATACACTTTTATTCCTGATGATATCAGAGCCGTTTGTCTTGCTGACGGGAGCGTAACAAGTCCGTTTCTTGAACTATTTGGCAGACCGCCAAGGGATACAGGACTCGAATCCGAAAGAAACAATAAATTCACCGCATCACAGAGGTTGCATCTGCTGAATTCGAGCCACATTTTACGCAAGATTGATCAGAGCAAAATGATTCAGTATCAGTTGCAGGGAAACAAACCGACCCGTGAAATAATAAGCAATCTGTATCTTGGCATTCTTTCGAGATTTCCGACAGAAAAAGAAATCAGGACAGCAGAAGACTATTTTAAAACAAGCGGATTAAAGACACGGGATTGCGCCGTTGATCTGGTATGGAGTTTGATTAACAGCGCAGAATTTTTGTTCAGACATTAATTTTACGGTATTTTTAACGAAACAGAATTAATTGCATAGGTTAATTATTGGTTTAAATTAATATTAACCACAGGATGAGTTATGAAAAAGATGAGAATATCTGCTTCTGCAGGAATCACACGTCGGGATGCAATCAAGTATTGTCTTGCAGCAAGCGCCGGAATGCTGGTGTATGAAAATTTATCCAAAGCCGCTGACCCGCAAAAGCCACAGCCAGCGTCTTCGCAATCTCTATCAAAAGGAAAGGCAAAATCAGTTATACAGATATGGATGTGGGGTGGTCCGTGCCACATTGACACTTTCGACCCCAAACCTGATGCAGGTTATGATTATACAGGTGGCTTAAAGGCTATTCCAACGAATGTGGACGGAATTCAAATTTGTGAATTGTTGCCGTTGCTGGCAAAGCAGGCGGACAAATATTCAATTATCCGCAGCATGACGCATGGCAACAATGGTCATGAAACTGCTTCGTATATTGTTCAGACAGGAAGAATACCTGGTAAAGATGTCTTTCCTTCTGTTGGGGCAGTGGTGTCGTATTTCAAAGGTTATTCGGCGGGATACAAAGGATTAATACCGCCATATATTGTTCTTACAACACCGCAAGGGCGGTTCAGCGAAGCTGGTTTTTTAGGTTCAAAATACAAACCATTTGCAACCGGCGGAGATCCTGCAAAGACCCCCTTTGCAGTTGAAGGTGTCGTGGTTCAGGGAATCACTGAAGAACGACAGAAAAACCGTCGGGAATTGCTTCATAAATTAAATACACTGGATCAATTAGTTCAGGATAATGAGGATTTGAAATTAATGCGTGAAGCCGAGAAACAGGCGTATGACCTGATACTCGGAGACGCTGGAAAGGTTTTTGACCTGACTCAGGAGAAAGATTCAGTCAGGGATGCTTACGGCAGAACGACATTCGGACAATCCTGCCTTGTTGCCCGGAGGTTAGTCGAAAGAGGCGTACCGTATGTAACTATAAATTATCCAGGATGGGACACTCATAAAGAGCACTTTCAGGCAATGCGTAGGAAACTGCCTGAACTCGATAAAGGTATGGCAACATTATTACAGGATCTTGCAGATCGCGGACTGCTTGAGTCAACAATAGTTTGGTGGTCAGGCGAGTTTGGGAGAACGCCAAAAGTTGATTGGCAACCGCCATGGAATGGCGGAAGAGGTCATTATGGGAAAGTATTTTGCGCCGTTGTAGCTGGCGGCGGATTCAAGGGAGGACGTGTCGTAGGCGCATCGGATGAAAAGGGGGAAAATGTCAAGGAACGCCCGGTTCATCCTGCCGACCTGATTGCCACAATGTATGAACTTCTGGGGATAGACGAAAACGCTACCCTGCCCCATCCGCAGGGAAAGGTTGTAAAAGTAATTCCTTCGGAAGAAGAAGGAATAAAGATGTACGGTAAGCTAAAAGAATTGATTTAAAATGGGTTTCAAAGGAAAACTGGCTTTAAAATATCTGGTTATTTTATCTATATTTTTCTCTGCATACGCCCTATTTGCCCAGCGAATGCCGTATGTAGGATATATTTTTCCAGCCGGTGGCAAACAAGGGACAAGTTTTACCGCAATGTTAAGCGGACAATATCTGGACGGGGTTTTAACCAATGGTATTACTGCATCGGATAACGGTATAAAAATAGAAGTTCTCAACTATATAAAACCGCTCAATGGCAGAGAAATTACGTTGTTACGGGACAGGTTGAGGAATATTCAGAATGCGCTCAAAGAAACCAAAAAAGAAATTAACCAGATATCATTCTACAATGAACTGAAGACCAATCAGTTAGAAACTCTTACGCGGGCAGAGGCGGAAAAGGAAATCATGGAAATTAATAAAAAACTCGCCAATCCGAAAAATCAGAGACCGCCAAATCCGCAGATGGCTGAAGATGTGCTTGTTAAAATAACAATTGATAAAAATGCAACCGTTGGCGAACACGAAATAAGGGTTAAAACCGCTAACGGGCATTCAAATCCATTAGTGTTTTATGTTAGTGATATTCCGGAATTCACTGAACAGGAAACAGTCGCTGGAAACCCAATGCCGACAAACACTCTTTCTTTGCCTATCATTATAAACGGCAGGATTCTTCCCGGTGATGTTGACAGGTTTCGTTTCAGGGCAAGGAAAGGCTACAAACTTGTCGCTGCTGTATATGCCCGTCAGTTGATACCTTATCTGGCAGATGCTGTGCCCGGATGGTTTCAGGCTACATTATCCCTTCAGGACTCAAAAGGCAAAGAAATTGCATACCTTGATGATTATAAATTTAACCCTGACCCGATTATATATTATGAAATACCTGCGGATGGCGAGTATATTGTGGAAATTAAAGATGCGATTTTCCGCGGAAGGGAAGATTTCGTTTACCGGATAATGCTCGGCGAGTTACCGGTAATAACCAGCATCTTTCCGCTTGGCGGACAGGTTAACAGGAAGACGGAGGTGTCGCTGACCGGGTGGAATCTGCCTGTAGATAAAATTGTTGTAGAGCCGGAAAATGTTGGAACAATCATGATTTCCGTTACAAATAACAACTTTTTGTCCAACCTTGTGCCGTTCCAGAGCGATTCTTTTCCTGAAGTTTTCGAAAAAGAACCCAACAACAACATTAAATCAGCTCAAGAGGTTACTTTTCCTGTGATTATAAACGGGAGGATTGACTCACCTTCTGATACAGATGTGTTTAGTTTCAATGCGGAAGCGGGTGAAGATATCGTTATCGAAGTCAAGGCGCGAAGGTTAAATTCAATGTTAGACTCAATAGTGGAAGTTACTGACTCCAATGGCAAACGGCTTTATTTAAATGATGACTCCGAAGACCCATCTGCGGCGCTCCTGACTCACCATGCCGATTCTTATATCCGTTTCACCGCGCCTTACGGTGGAAAATATTATGTGCATATTACTGATTCCCAACACAAAGGCGGTTCTGATTTCCCATATCGGTTGCGGATAAGCAGACCAAATCCGGACTTTGAACTTCGGATTGTCCCATCGAGTATTAACCTGCGAGCAGGCGCAAGCGCCCCTGCTACTGTTTATGTATTACGCAAAGACGGTTTCACAAACAGTATAAAATTATCGGTAGTATCACCAAAAGGTTTCTCGATAAGCGGAAATCCAACCATACCGGGCTATACAAATCAATTCCGGATTAATATTTATGCCACGCCGGAAGTCGAAAAAAAGGATTATGAACTCGAGGTTCAGGGTGTTGCAAAAGTCAACGACAAAGAAATAGTCCGCAAGGCGCAGCCAGCTCAAGACATGATGCAGGCGTTCTATTATCACCACCTCGTACCCTCCAAAGCAATGATAGCGGATATAATTGGCATTGTTAAACCTGCGCCGAAACAATCTCAGCCAGCGTCAAAGAAGAAATAAAAGACAGACATTATTACCTTCCTATTTGTTCGTTATATTGATGAATTAGTTTATAAAAATCAGTGGCTTTTTTCCAAAGTCAGCAAGGAAATCAAATTTATTGAAAACAGGTTTATGTAACCTTTCTTAAAAGCGCTTCGTCTAATTGTGTGAATGCTAATTAAAGAGTTAGCACAACAAAAAAACGAAAGAATGAACCTATGAAAAGACTAAGTTTGATAGCGGTTGCCGTAATAGCGGCAGTTGGAATAACATCCAGCGTATATGCTCAACCTGCCGGTGGCGCAGGTCAAGGACGGGGTCCCGGCTTCGGGATGACCTTAAATGACAATCAACGGCAGGCATTGCGTGATGCAATGCAAAAGCAGCAGGATCAATTCAATCAATTGAATGAGAAACTGCAGGCGGCACAGAAAGAATTCATGCAGGCTGTGCTTGCAGCCAAGCAGGATGAAAAAGTAATAAAAGAAAAGGCTGATGCAGTGGCTAAAATACAGGCTGAGATTTTGGTGCTTCGTGCGAAAGCGTTTGGCGAAATTGCGCCTACACTGAGCCAGGAACAAAAGGATCAACTTATTAACTCACGGTTTGGCATTATGATGATGCAGGGTCCTGGATTTATGCGTCCGCCAGGCGCTCCTCCTGCTGGTGCACCGGGAGCCGGTGGTCAGGGTCAGGGAAGAAGAGGTGCCCGTGGTGGTGGCAATCAATAATTAATTTTAATTCCAAATAAAAAACTTAAAAAGAAAACCGTGGTAACACACCACGGTTTTCTTATTTTTTAAGAGACTTTGAAAGGCGCGGAAATTTTTGATTACCAGAGCTATGGTTTAGAAAATAATGAATTTTAATTTTTTTACGAACCACTACGATTGTAATTTAGTTAATGTGAAACATCCAAACCTGAATAACTCAATTTTCTTACTATTTCTGAAGTTCGTAAAACGTTCAAATTTTATAAATCACTGGGACAACAGAAAAGAAATTCACAATTCTATATTATTTCAGGTAGTTTCGTTATACATTGCAGAGTTATAATACCAGCAAGGCGCAATTGAGACAGATATGCGCCGAATTTTCTGTGAAATTAATTCTAATCAGTTAATGGGATGCTTATTTAAGCACTTTAATCCGGTAATATTTACGGTTTGATGAGCCGGTATCCCTAATGATTGTTTTATTTGAAGATGTTTTCAGAATATTTGTAAGGACAGACCAGTTGTCTAAGAGATTTGTGGAAACCAGCACCTGATAATCTTTATCAGGAACGGATTCAAATTCAATTATAACTTCATTATTTCCGTTAAGTGTTAAGGACGAAATTCTGAGTTTGCTGTTTTTGTCGGATGGATCGGTTCCGGCGATAAATTCAGCTATGTTGGACATACCATCGCCGTCATTATCACTGCTTGAATCATCAACATTAGGATTCAGACCATGCGCAATCTCCCACTCGTCGGGCATGCCGTCATTATCTGAATCGCCGCCGGATTGAATGGTAAGAACTGCGACGGCGCTGGTATCGGCTCCGGCATTGTTCCACGCCACGACAAAGTATTCGCCTGCATTCGATGATTGGATATTTGTTAATACCAGTTTAGATTGGTTTGCTCCTGTTATTTCCACACCATTGAAGAACCATTTATAGTTAATTGGCTCTGCGTCTTCGGCGACTACATTAAATTCCACTGTATCTCCAATATTTGCCGTAACAGATTGCGGCGAGCGGACAATAACCGGTTTTTCCCTTATAACGAGCATAGCAGTCTGAGTTACAATTGTTCCGACAGAATTCGTAGCCACAACAGTGTATGCCCCCTGCTTATCATAGGTTGCGTTGGTAATAGTTAACAAATTAGTCGCGCTAATTGAGATCAGATTGGTTTCATTGAAATACCATAGGTAAGTTAGTTTCATGTTCGACGGTATAGTTGATGAGGCAGTCACACTCGCATTAAAGTTAAATACCCCGTTTGAGCCCGGACGGACAATAACATTTGTCATTGGTTCGTAAACGGTAAGGTAAGACCTTCTTGTGAGACCCGAAGCCATACCGGCGAGATTGGTAATTGCTACATCATAAGCACCTGCATGCGAGAATTGGACGTTTGTAATTGTAAACACACAATTTGTGCTTCTGATAACAATGTTTGTTACGGTTGTAGAATTTTGTCTCCATCTGTAACTGATGGGGAGTAGCCCGTAAGCGCCAACTTCAAATGTAACATTCTCCCCTACCCTTGCCACGCAGTTTGACGGTTCTGGTTGTCTGATAATTGTCGGACGAACAAGAACATTTAATTCAGCGGGTTCGCTTTCGATTGAACCGTTGTCATCAGTTGCGACCACAGTGTAGATGCCAGCCTGTGCAAGTTGGGCATTTGTAATTGTTATTGTATTGTTTGTTGCCCCCGGGATGTCCACCCCGTTAAACCTCCACTGATATCTGACTGGCGTTTTGCTGATCGCCTCTGCTCTGAACGTGGCGTTGCTGCCTGGGTTAACATTAACCGTTACCGGATTTAGCGTGAATACAGGATGAAGCAGGACTATGAGTTTTGCAGGTGCACTGCTGATTGTCCCAACTCTGTCTTTAACCAAAACTGTGTAATTGCCCGAATCCGCAGCAGCAACGGATGCAATTGTCAGGATTGAGTTAGTTGCGCCCGGTATCGGATTTCCATCTTTCAGCCATTGATAAGTAACGGATGAGGTGCTTGATACTGCTACACCAAATGTGGCGCTTTCTCCCGGAAAAACAGAGACGTCTTTTGGTTGAGACAGAATTGACGCAGGAATAACTACATTTATTTCCACAGGTAATGCGGATACACCGCCACTGTCGTTTATCACACAAACCTCATAAACGCCCGAATGATAAAGCTGGGCATTCGTTATAGTGTAGGTTGAGTTTGTGGCGCCTTCGATATTCTTACCGTTAAACCGCCACTGGTATCTTAAATGTTCCCCGATGGCGTTCACACTCAGAACTACGTTGCTTTGCAGAAATACAACCTGACTCTGCGGAAATTCTGAAATCACAGGCAGCTGAATGTTTGTGATAACGCCTACTGGGGTCGGAAACGCAGCAATCCAATTTGTCGGTTCGTTTCCAAATTTGTCCATATTAACTTTTTGCAGCGAAAGCCCGATTCCATCTGCGGCTGCATCCCATGGAGCAGAATCTTTATAATCCACTCGGTCAACAAGGACATAAGTAATCGCGCCGGATTTTAATGTCACAGGTTTTTCGAGGATTACCGTGTCTCCGGCATTGTTTAGTTTGCCAGAGAACGGACCATAAATTGGAGAGTTGGTGGGGATATTATATTTCTGACAGAATTTCACCAATTTTCCGGTTTCAGTGACGGGGTTAAAGTCCACAACAAGGATTTTACCGTTGGGTTGGATAGTGATATTAGTTGGGAATGAAAATTCTATACCGCCTGTTAATCGCCAATTGTTAGTTGAGTTAGTAATCCTCAAATCGACGGCGTTAGACGAAATGTTTGCAAGTTCAACGTATGTACCGAAATTCGTCAGAACAGGGTCTTGAGGGTTATTATACATTATTTCGCTGATAACAATCGGTCCAACAAGGGGTTGAGAGTTATTGGTGCCAAGGGTTGGGAATTGCATTGGGACATAATAGACTTTGCCATCGCTTGTGACGTGCATACCAATAGTAACATTATTTTCTGAACCACCAAATTCAAAGCCATCGTAATAGCCGGTTAGATTTCCGTTTGCATCGGCTGAAAACAGATAAACTTCATCACCATCGGCGTTAAGGGCAAAACTCGGGAATACACCGGGGACAGAATTAAATGATGATTCGTCAAAAGTTATGAAACCGCGTGGCTGAATTATTGTGCCTTCCGGGATTCTGAATTTTTTGGGTGTGTTAAAGTCGTCTGTCAAATACCACCCGCTTATATCAACCGGATAATCGTTGGGGTTATACAACTCGATTGTATCTGAGGGAGGCGGTGTATCTGAACGGGATAACACTTCGGTTATTAAAATTTCAGGAATCTGTACTGAAGTTGAATCCTCGCTACCCGGAGTGCCATTTAAGACGCCGGATGGTTTCCAGTTGGATTTTTTATTCCAATCATCAGGTTCGGCATTTTCATTAACAACTGACAGGGAAAATCCGAAACCATCAGTAATTTTATACCAATTATTGTTATATGAAAAATCAAGGATTTCCTCGCCGGAGGCGTCAATCAGCACAATTCGTTCACCATTATTATCGAGAGAGCCGGTATAAACCCCTGCAATCCTCGATGAATTTCCATAGCGGGCAACAAAGGCGTTTATGTTTTTGACTACGAGGATATATTCACCGGGTTTGAGGGTTTGGATTGCGCTTGTTGAAAAGTCAAAGTAGATGCCGTTCGTAAACCGTATTCCGGCGAGAGGAATATCAGCGTTTCCTATATTTTTCAATTCTATATATTCAAAATCTTCATCATTGTAACCGCCGGTCTCAGATGGCGCTGGATGATACATAATTTCAGTAATTCTCAAAAACTGCTGGGCAAGGCTTGGCTCGGGTGTATAAGCAGTTATATTGACGAAATTGCCATTTTTATCGAGCATAATTATTGCTTCGCCACGTGCCGAAAGTTCACCTTTATAATCTCCTTGAACGAACAGTCCCATCCCACCTTTAGGTGGAATCTGACGGGCGCGGAACGCCTTTACATCGCGTGCAACATAGAGGACACCATTGGAAGGAATCACTGTTCCGGGTTTGAATACGTGATTTATACCGCCTGTAAGTTTCCATCCGGAAATATCAACGGCAATATTGTTTGTATTAATCAGTTGAATAAACTCTTCATTCTGATTTCCTGAAACCGGTTTAAAATCTATTGCCCCGAAATTGATTTTTAAATTAGGCGGCTGGGCAAGCGGTATTTTTCCGCCGGCTGTTATCACCATCGAGTTGAAAAGGTAATTCCTTCTTTGTGGAAGATAAGTGTATTTGATAATGTCGGCAGCCTGAGGCTGTGTTTGAACGCAACAGGTAGATTGAGCAGAACCGTTGCCCCACGTCCCCCATTTTGCAAGGTCAAGGGCGGCATCCGGGGCAATGATTGCTGTTAATTCGTCAATTCGCTTTTCATATCTCAATTGATTGGTCGGGGTTCCAGGCGGTTGCAAAAGTTCGTCCATCAACGTCCTTAATCTGCGCCAATACATTTCGGAGATTTGCGGAGTCTGATAAAGGGCATTGAAGAGGCCGTTATTATCGCCTACGGGCATATATGTGTTATAGACCATCGTATCATCCCAATAAGTGAGGGAAGAAATCCAACGTCTGCCGAAACTCAAATCAACATCCCATGGAAACGCCTGCCATTCTCCGTTACCGGTTGTATCGCGATAAAGATAATAATTCTTATGACAACAATCCTGGTCACCTGTAACAACACGGGCAGCAAGCATATTAATCATCTGCGGGATATCAACATTGTCATAAAGGAAGATTGTGCGGTTTGTTCCAGATTGCAGTACACCATTTAAAAGCGCCAACAAATCAGCATTGCCTTCCCATTTTCTTGTCTTTTTCTCCGCATTTCCAGCGGCGATATTTGCATGGGCAGGACTGCTATTAAAGGTGTTATACATTTTATAAAGAGGATTGTTGGGGTCGAGTCCGTTCCTTTCAAGGTAGTCGGCATCGCCATTTTCCATTAAATGGACATCGCCCCAGAAATTGCCGTTTTGTTCTACTCTTGCAGGAATAACCCAGTGATATACACAGCCGGCATCACGGTAGGTTTCATAAGCAAGGATGTTCCGCATGTGGGCTTTATCCGGATAAGTGGTCATAAAGTTTATATCACTGACTGGGGCTTTGTCGGGTAAATACCGGAATTTGTAGCCGGGATTAAACTCGATGTCGTAGCTCTTTTTCGGAAAACCGCGACTCGATTGTCCATGAATGTTTATATAGACATTGTCATAGAAAATACCGTCGTAGAAGACCGAGCATCTTGTTCCGGCATCTGTATCTGCCGCAGAGGGGTTTTGAATAAACCAATGGAATACCGGCAGCGGATTTGTCAGATATGGATTTTTTATAACTGTGCCAAGATATATCGGGCATTTGTTAGTATCGGTCAGGATAGGCCAGCGGGATGTGCGGTTGAGAGCGTCAACAGAGAGAATATACCACCTGACCATCTGGCCAATAAAAGACGCAGAGGCAGGAATTTTTGCGGTATAAATCGAATCGCCGGCAACGAGGTCGCCCCCTGTTCCATCATCAACCATTGGAACGGCAACCTCTTCGTTAAACATAACCCTGTAGTAGAGGGTATTTGATGTTATGTTGGCAAAAGCAGGTGTTATTTTAGCGGTAACGATGATATCGTCTGAATCCTCAGGGATTTTCGGTGTATGGCTCACATCTGTGATGATTGGTCCAAGGTCGGCAACACCGGCGCCGTTTGGAGCACCGGGGGTCGGCGTAACAAAATACCGGATAACATTTGTCTGAATATCTGTGGCTGTTGAGACCTCGAGTTCTGCCTCGATAAAGAAATCGCCGTTTGTAGCGCTGACGTTAAGTCCCTGAATTGCCAAAACATTGTAGCCTTTAACGAGGTGTCTGCGCATTCCGTAAAGGTCAAATTCCTCGAACTGAATGGCAAGGAGGTTGGAACGGTTCATCGTGGCAGTTGAATTCCACGTAAGGTCGCCACCAATATATTCAACAGTTGCCGTGAAAATAGTTCCGTCGCATGGGTCGGTTGTTTGTCCGTCTGTGCCTGTCGGGTCAATCGCAAGGTCTAAATAATCCCCAACTTTAACATTGTTAATGATAATATTTGTTGTGAACCCCGTAGTGTCATTGTAAGCCACAGCTTTGGAAAATTTTTCGATGCCATTTAAAAATACACGACACGTAGTGCCATTGCCACAGTTAGGGTTTGATTTTGCATATCTGACCCCCAATTGGATGTTTCCCGCAGCCTGGCAAACCCAGCGCCGGATTGCCCAGTGGATATTTCCATTATTACTACCATTCGGATGCCCACCTTGATTATTAAGTTCTGTCCATGGTGGATTCCCGTTATACCAGTCCCACATACTCCCCGTCCAGTAATTATCCGGTCCATAAGCCCCCGGTGAAGAAGGGAACGGAATGAAATCGGAAGTCTGATAAGTGCCATCGGCATCCATACTTTTGTTGTAATAACCATAGTACCACCCTTTATAAGATTGCTGTCCGGAAAAATCGGAAGCTGAATCAGCCATAACCCCTTTTGCGGGGACGTTCCTGCCAACTGCTTCCACGCCATTTATGTATGCCTGAAAACCATCGTCGTAACGCATACGCAAGCGGAAGGTCTGAATTGCATCAGGATTTTCGATTTCGAACGGGAACCGAATATAAATAGTGGCGTTATTACTTAACATCAGAGACTGAACATCAGTCCTGATAAGCGATTTAAAGACGAACAAGTTTGTCGGTGATGCTCCGGCGTACAAGGCAGCAAGCTGGGTGGGGGACAATTCGCCCTTCCAGATTGTGTAATCATCAATCAAACCCTGAAAATAGAAACCAGACGTAAGCATCCTTCCCATTTCCCATGCAGCGCTTGTAACAAAACCGGGATTTACTGCATTTGCGTTAGGATCGGTAACATCAACACCGTTTTTGTAGATTTTTCCCCTTCCTGCGGCTCTATCCACCACAATTACAATATGGTTCCACTGATCCCAGTCAACCGGATACAAGGAACGTGTAATAGCGCCTGCCGAACCATCGCCGGTCTCAAAATTAATAAGACCATTTGTTGTTTGATATTGATTTATAAAGAATTTGAAACCTGCTGTGGTAAAACCGCCGATTGTGTTTGCGGACACAGTCATAATATTCCCTTTCATTGCAGGCTTAACCCAGACACTGATAGAGAATTTTGTTCCATAATCAAGGGTCGGGAAACTTATATACTGACTTGAACCGTTAAGATTCAGCGCTTTACCACCGAAACGCCCGTCGCTAAAAGCTGGTGAATTAATCAGAGTACCTGCCGTATTGCCAACGTAGTCCATTGCGTTGTTGTTATCGAAAGAATAATAATTTTTAAGTTCGGCATAAGTCTCGCCTGCCTCGCGCAAACCGGCGTCGAAACCGATTCCATTGGTAGCCGTAATCCATGATGAATCATCAAACATAATTTCAGTCCACAAAAGTCCTAAAGCGCCGTTTGTGGGAACGAGGATTTTTGCCACAGAATTGGAATAAACGACTTTCTTATAATCTGAGACTTGACCAAAACCGTATGAGACGTCAGCAAACTGCTTCGGAAAAGCCGGAGAAAATTCGGTTGCAATGGTTCTCCCGTCTGGTTCAACAAGGGCAAGGTATTCTCCTGAATTACTCAACTTAAAATTGGTGTGAAGCCTTGCTCCGGGGATTCTGCGGTCTTTTCCGGAGGCAAATACAATTATGTAAGAACCGGCTGAGATATTGGTTGATGGGAAACGCCACTTTGTAAGGTCATTCCGGGAATCTGTCAAATACCAGCCATTTAAATCAACCGTATTTGTGGATTTATTGTAAATTTCAATCCAATCCTCATAACTGCCATCTTCATCGGCAAGTGTGCTGGTATTACTTGCCATAAACTCGCTAATCATGAGGTCGGAACCGAGAACATTTCCACCTGATATTGATATGGTTGTAAGGAATACAACACCTCCCAATACTAATGAAATTATGCACTTCATATCTATTTTTATTTTATCGGTGATTTTTTATAGATTTATAAACTTTTTAAATCTTTTCAATAAAAATTTAGCGGACAAAAAAAACAGCAAAAGTGAGGTATTTTAAGAATACCACCAGAGGTCAGATTAAAAGGCGATGTATCAAAAAAGTGGGTATAGAAATGGAGCAATTGGAGAACCTGCGCCTAAAATAACTAAAAAACCAATAATAAGTAGAATAATAAACATTGGAATAAGCCACCATTTTTTTTCTTTTATAGCAAACTGGATAATTTCTTTAATCAATTGCCACATTTATACGCTTATTTCTGCCAAAGGCTTATCCGAGTTTATTTTCGACCTCTCTGATAATTGAAATTACCTTTTCCGGGGTAGAGGCATTAAGTAAATTTCTGGTGATATCGGTTTGTCTTAAAATTCTGCTTAAGCGTGCAAGAATGTGGAGATGCTGGGTAACGTTTGGAGCAACAATAAGGAAAAATAACTTTGCCGGTTCACCGTCAATTGAACCGAAATTTATGCCTTCATTATGCCTGCCGAATACAATAACGGGTTTATCCACAATTCCCACAATAGCGCTTCTTGCATGAGGAAGCGCAACTCCGTCGCCAATACCTGTACTATGGAGTTGCTCACGTTCAAGCAGGGCATGATACAATTTATCCTGGTCTTCAGGACGGTTCTTCAAATCAGGGATTTTCTCAACTAATTCTCTCAGCACATCATTTTTCTGAGTGCTTGTGAGATTCAATTCGACCGTTTCCGGCGTCAAAATATCGCTAATAAATATTCTCTGGTTCTCGTTCATAGAATTCGTTTCTAATTAAAATGCAATAATATGAGAATTTTGGCAAAGCATTTTGTTGCATTAAAGTCTTAAATATGTAAAATATATAGAAAAAGGGCGCTTGGCGCAGTGGCTAGCGCGTCTCGTTTACACCGAGTAGGTCGCAGGTTCGAATCCTGCAGCGCCCACCATTTGAATAATCAAATCTTCCAATATGTCTAATTATCAAAATCCATTCGTGCTTAAGAAATAATGAAAATAAGAAGCAGGCAAAATAAAAGTTACGGTTTCACCCTCATTGAACTACTGGTTGTAATAGCAATTATTGCTATACTTGCGAGCATGTTGTTGCCAGCCCTTGCAAGGGCAAAGGAGTCTGCGAAACGGACAAGTTGTCTTAACAATCTGCGACAGTTAGGAATTGCCCTTAAAATGTATGCCGACGATAACAACTCTTACTATCCGCCAAACCGGATGACAAATCGCTGGACAAATCTGATGTATCCTTATTATCAGGATCTAAAAATTATAGTATGCCCTTCGGATGGACCAAATCCAAACACAGCAACGCCGGCACAGGCTTATAATTTAAAACCTGATTATTCCCCAAGAAGCTATATAATGAACGGATGGGACGACTACTATCTTGCGCTTGACGGAAAAATTCCAAGCGAAGTAACTATACCTGAAACTGCTGTTCGTTATCCGTCCGATACTATTGCCATGGGCGAAAAAATCACAGAAGAATTTGACTTTTATGTAGATATGGTAAGCGAGGACGATTTTCGGATTGTTGAGCAAAAAAGACACAACAGCGGTTCAAATTATATGTTCACGGATGGGAGCGCGAGAAATTTAAGGTTTGGTAAAAGTCTTTCTCCTGTAAATCTATGGGCTATTTCAGACAAGTACAGAAAAATTCCGATTGTCCTTCAATGATGGCTAAAACCGGGTTTGAGTTTTTCCAATAAAGTCGTAAATTTATGAATATGAAAAACTTTCTGAGTTTGGCGTGTATTGTTCTGGTTGCATTATATATTACCGGTTGTGGTAAAAAACCGGAGGAGCAGTCAGTGCCATCAACAAATCAGAGCACAAATACTGTAATGCAAAAGACAAATAAACTTGCTACTTTTGTTCAGCCTAAACCGAAAACAAACATCGGTGTCAAGATTTCATCACCCAAAAAGACGGAACAACCTGAAGTAAAGATAACGACTCAATCAGTTGTTACACAAAAGGTTAATCCCGTCAAAGTTACGCCGACCCCTACTCCGCAGGTTCAAGCTCCGCAGATTCAAAACCAGCCTCAGATTGACTATGCTTCCGAACAGGTGGAAACGCTTAAAATACGGGCTTCAAACGGCGATACAGGCGCACAACTTGAACTTGCGAGTAGGTATCTTTATGGGAAAGGGGTCGAGAAAAACGAAAGTGAGGCAATCCAATGGCTTACGATGGCAGCAAGTTCCGGAAATCCTGTTGCGCAAAACAGGCTTGGCTTAATGTATGCAACCGGGCAGGCGCTTCAGAAAGACCCAACACAGGCGGTTTATTGGTATAAGCTTGCCGCAGAGCAGAATCATGCGACTGCGCAGAATAATCTCGGAATAATGTATGCAACAGGAAACGGTGTTGAGCAAAATGATATTGAGGCTTATAAATGGCTTACAATCGCTGGTTCGCGAATTACAAATGCAATTTTGTTCCGCGAGAATATTGCCAAAAGGATGACACCGGAACAAATCGAAAAGGCAAAACAACAGGCGCAGGAGTTCATGTCCAGATTAAGCCCTCAGCAACCTCCGTCACAATAGTTTGCTGACATTTTCGTCGCAGATTTTTTCGACAACACTACGGATTATAATATCTATAATTCTCAAATCGCATCCAACAGGTTCAGTGAGCCAGACAGTTTTATTATTTCTGATAGTCGGGTTGATGAATCCGTTCTGCTCTCTCTCTAATCTTTTAATAACATCCCTGCGGTCTTCTCCAAGCAGAACTGGGATGTCTTCACATACATGCGCGCCTTTGGTAGCAAAAAACGGAACTACAACTATACTATCTCCATGTGCCATTTCATAGACCTTAGAAACGGATGGTTCTTCCTCCAGATAAACTGCATAAATTTCCTTAAACAATTTTTCCCGTAATAAATTTCTGACGTGGTATTCGATGGTTAGGCGGGATTTTTCATCTTTTGTCGTTCCATGTCCAACGAGAAAAAGGGAAATATCTCTTAATCCAATCGTCTGTTCCGGTTTGCTGCAATTAAGGATATCTTGCGCCTTTTGTTTTATAATCCCGCTCATCATATCGTGGGCACCTATAGGCTTACAGATAACAATCGTCTTCCGGGCATCGTTTTTTTCTGAATTTTCGAAACTATCGTAAAAGATGTTGAATTCACTTTTTAAATTCCGACAGATAGACTCAAATGTAAAGCCTTCGCTCATAAGCATTGGAACTAAGAAAACAATATTATCCGGAATGCTGTTGATGATATCAGATGCTTTTGGTTCCTGTTTAATAAAACCAACTTTGGTATTACGAAATATTCGATGTTCGTTTAAGAATTGCGCATGCCTGATAACGCAATCTTCTGCGGATTCGCAGCTACGGCTTCCATGACCCAGCAAAATGACGGATACATCTTTCAGATTCATTAATTAAAGTTTTTACAATATACCATCATTTATCTGTTTTTCCTCTAAACAAGATAACATTCTGACAAAATCCAATTTTTAGTTGATGTAACAGAAATGTTGAATTAACTTTTAAACAAAGGGCGTCCGTAGCTCAATTGGATAGAGCTTCTGACTTCGGATCAGAAGGTTGCAGGTTCAAGTCCTGCCGGACGCGCCATTTTTATATCCATTTTCAGTTGAAAGCGCTTTAAAAGGTGGCATTTTATAATACCCGAGTAACAAAACATTAACCGGAGGGAAAATAATATGCTGATTAACAGAACTATAAATCTGGCACTGAACAAACAAGTGGGCAATGAATTAAGCGCTTCCATTCAATACATTGAAATTGCGTCCTACTTCGCATCTGATGGACTGAATATCCTCGCGTCACGATTTTTCAAACAAGCCGAAGAAGAGCGCGAACATGCTTTACGGATTGTAAAGTATATCATTGATGCCGGCGGACAAGTTGAAATTCCATCTATCCCTACGCCAAAGAGCAGTTTTTCGAGCGCTGTTGAGGCGGTTCAACTGGCGCTTGATTGGGAAAAAGAGGTTACAGAGCAGATAAATAAACTCATGGCGCTGGCTATAAAAGAAAACGATTTCATAACGCAGAACATGCTGAACTGGTTTTTGAACGAACAATTAGAAGAAGTGTCAAGCATGGAAAATCTGCTAAAGCTCGTCCAGAAAGCCGGGACAAATATGATTTATGTAGAAAATCTGATAAAGAATGGAGATGTTGGTGAAAAATCATAAAGCCGACCCTCATAAGTCCCGTGTCAGGTTTTAATATATCACAATAATATTGGCGCTTTTCAGTGCCGGAAAACGCTGCTGGTAATCGCGGCGGCATAGAAAAATAGTGAACCAGTTTTAATTGTTTATAATGTTCTTTGCCTTTTTTTATATAATTTTGTATCTCGAAGAAGTAGATCTCCGGTTACGCACAAGATAGATTTGCTGTGGCAAATCCGGCACGCTTTCCACTGCTTTTTTAATCTGGTCGAACCACCATTTTGCTTCAACCATCAGCGCTGGCGCTTTTATGTCGCCTGCGCCGGACTTTTCTATCTCGAGTTTAAACTCAAGTTGTTCAATTGTTTTCATGGAACCAATTTTAGAGAGGTGGATGGGACACAAATTGTCCGATGGTATATTTTTTAAAAAAATTTTCTGGAAATATTTCTTAAAACTATTTGTGGAATAATATTAAGTTTCCGTCGGTATTCATTGAGAGGGACGAATTAATTACCCATTTGGACAATCCAGAAATAATTTAGTATATAACGATATTCCTCATTGGGAAGAGGGGTATTTGAATAATTAGCGGCATGAAGTTGTAAATGTGAAACCTTCTGGATTTGAAAGGATTGAACTTTTTGTTATTATTTAAATCAAATAATTCAGATAAGGTTGGATAGTACTGTGTTTAGGCAGGGGGAAGGGTGAGGTTCTATGCAAAACAAAATTTAAATAGATTGAATTTTACAAAAGACAGTTTTTCTCCCCTTCCCTGCGGGAAAATGACAATGCGAGGGAAGATAAATATGGAAGGCAAACAAACATATCAATTTCAGGCGGAAACGAAACAATTACTTGATATTGTAATTCATTCTCTTTACACGGACAGGGAGGTTTTTATACGTGAACTGATTTCAAATGCCTCCGACGCATGCGAAAAACTGCGATTTCTTCAGGCATCAGGTGCGGCGATTTTTGAACCTGAAAAACCGCCTGCAATTTTTATCCGCACGGACGAACTGAAACGGGCGTTTATAATTGAAGATAACGGTGTGGGGATGACCCGCGATGAACTTGTAGAAAATTTGGGGACAATTGCCCGTTCAGGGACGAAAGAGTTCATCAAGAAATTGCAGGAATCAAAACAACTTGAATCTGAACTGATTGGGAGATTCGGGGTTGGATTTTATTCCGCATTTATGGTGGCGGAGAGGATTACGGTCATCACCCGTTCATACAAGCCTGAAGAAAAGGCGTGGAAGTGGATAAGCGAAGGGGCAGGCGGATTTGAGATTGAGCCTTATGAAGGGGCATCGCGTGGCACTAAAATCATCGTCGAACTTAAACAGGATGCAGAACAATTCTGTAAAGCTGCGGTGGTTGAACCGATAGTGAAGCGGTTTTCCAATTTCATCCAATTTCCAATTGAACTTAATGGCAAACGGCTGAATGTGCTTCAGGCAATCTGGTTGAGAAACAAGAATGAGATTAAGGAAGAAGAATACACGGAGTTTTACCGGTATATTTCGCATGATTATGAAGCGCCGATTTTAAAATTGCATTTCCACGCGGATGCACCGCTTTCAATTCATGCGCTTTTGTTTGTGCCTGCGCACAATCCTGAAGAATACGGTTACGCGAGATTTGAACCATCTGTGAGTATTTACTGCAAAAAGGTTCTTGTTCAGCAACATGCAAAGAATCTGCTTCCTGAATGGTTGCGGTTTCTGAAAGGTGTTGTTGATAGCGAGGATTTTCCGCTTAATATCTCGCGGGAATTTGTTCAGGATTCCTCATTAATGAACAGGGTTCGTCGGATTCTGACAAGCAGGTTTTTGAAATTCCTCGAAGAGACTGCGCAGAATAATCCATCGGACTATGAGAAATTTTACCAACACTATAACAGGTTTCTGAAAGAAGGCATAATTAACGACCCGGATTACAGGAATGCGATTGCTCAGCTTTTGCGTTTTGAATCATCGGCGCTTGAACCCGGCAAAACCACGTCGCTATCTGATTATGTTAAACGGATGCCACAGGAGCAAAAAGAAATCTATTATCTAATCGCAGCAGACAGAAAATCCGCCGAAGAAAGCCCGTTCTTTGAGCCGTTTAAATACAGTAGTGTTTCGAAAGAAGAACCTGCTGCACAGGAAGGACAAAAATCTTCAGAAACTCAGGAAAAACAGGAAAAGAAACCAGCCGAAGTATTGTTCTTGTATGATCCGTGGGATGAGTTTGTGATGGAGGCATTAAGGGAGTATGAAGGAAAGCAGATTAAATCCATCGAATTGTACGAAGGAGAAACCAAAGCCGCCGATGCTGAAAAGAAATTGACTGATGAACAGATTAAAGAACTCATCAAATGGCTAAAGGAAACGCTCAAAGGTAAAATTGCGGATGTAAAAGTGTCCAAACGACTGGTGAAATCCCCTGCCCTTGCATCGCCGACTCAAAAATTTATAAGCGCAAGTCTGAATAAGTATTTAAAGACAATTCATCCTGATAAAAATCTCTGGAAGGACGAGACTTACGACCTTGAGATTAATCCATCGCATCCACTGATAATAAAACTTAACTCTCTACGAGCAGAGAATCCTGACATTGGGAAACTCTTTGCCGAATATATCTATGAAAGCGCGATGATTCTGGGCGGTCTGACTGACAATCCACAGTCTGCGGTAAACCGTCTTAATGATCTGTTAGCGCAGGCGTTTAAGGATAAGTAAAAAATTTTGCAGTTATATATACAGACAGAAAACCGGTTTTTTTCTGGTTTTTATTGCTGAATTTTTATCCGTTGAGAGCCGTTCAATTTAATGATTAAGTTTTTGCCTGTAAACGAGGCAACAGGTGGTTCGGCATTTAAATCGCCTGTCTTGATGTCTTTGCCGTTAACAATGACTTTCGGTTGAACGGATAAACCATTTACTAAAATATAGTAAGGTCTTCGCAGCCATGGTGTTATGGTGAATTCGCATGATTTATTATCGGCAGAGCCCACAGAAATTCTTCCCGGAGCGTGAATGGTCAGACCTGAAGAAATCACGGATTTAAAATCATACATCGGAATTTGTTTATAATATTTAACCGCATTTATCTGAACTGTTGCTGGGTTAATAGCTGGCGGATTTCTCTGTTGTTCACGAAGTGCGAATGAATCCGGCAAAAGCCCGGCAAGATCAGGGGTTTCCATAGTATAAGTGTGCTGGATGCCGGCTGCGGTAATTCCATCCGCAAGTTGCTGCCAGATACCATCAGGATTCTGTCTTGCGAGTGTATAGAGTGCATCCGCATACACAAGACCACACCATTGAACCGGCAGTCCCATCCAGACCGGTGCAACCCACGAAGTTGCGCCGTAAACGGCAATTGTGCTGTAGCGTCCAATCTTTTTCTCGGTAGGATCTACCAGATAAACAAAAGGAACACCCGTCCATGCCCAGTAAATGGCTCGGTCTAAAAACTGTTTATCGCCGGTTATTTCGTAACCGATTGCGTAGGCTTTGACCAGATGCGCTGAAGCGAGGATATCCGGAGTATGCAAGGGAACTTCCCATGTCTGAGCACCGCGAGGAACTCCATCCATATAAACATCAAGTTGTCTTAAACGTTTAAGGGCTTCCTGAATTACCTCTTTGTCGCCGGAAAAAACCGCTGCTTCAAGGGCGTTTACTACTGCATGAGCGGTGAGACCATTTGCATGGTTTGTAAAATGGGTTTTTCCATAGTCAACAGAGCCCGGTTTGTAGATGACAATGCCATCGGAATTAAACCTCCCCAGATGATGTCTGGCATTTTGGTATGCAGATTTTATTGCAGCATCTACGTTTCCATAAACAAGCGGAGTCAAAGGAACTCTGACGTGTCCTACACCAGAGTTAAAATAACTTGCCGGGTTTACCGCAGAAAGGGCTTCGGATGAGGCTTTCAGCAACTCGTCCGCCTGAGGCTGTGGTGAAAACATTGCAAGCCATTCTTCGCAAAAGGCGGCGTCTGCAGCAGGCATCGGATTAAATCCCTGCCAATAGGCATGACGATACAGATTATTTTCTCTTATCTTTGACTTCAGCCATCCATGGGCTGCTAAATTAGCGTATTCCCACACGTTATAGCCCGTATCCGGCAAATCGGGCATACCTTTTAATTTAACGTATTTTTGGACTGCGGGTATGACGGTGTTGCCGTTTCCGCCAATAATAAGAGCCTTTGAAACGAGTTTTTTACCTTTAACAATGGTTGCTCCTGAACCCGGCAGAAGGTCACCTTCAATACGGCGTGTGCCGTCCCAACCGGGATACAAAACTCCCATGACATGACCTCCGCTGTTGAAAATTCTGTCGGGAGAATCAAACAGGGCTGTAACACTCGGGTGGTTATCCCAGATTAAGCCAATATAACAACCGTTATGTGTAATGGTCATTAGGGGGAAGGTAATTTTATGGGGCATTGGCGTCTGCCGGCGTGATTGAGGACCTCTTATATCCGCCTCTGAACTGCTTGGTTCATTGTCAAGATATTCCAGTCCGGCAAATAAAGCCTGAGTTTTATTGGTCTTCCATGTTGCTTGTCCGACAGCAAGGAAGTGAAGCGGAAGGAACATAACCAGACGATTCTGTGAACATTCTACCTCGGTTGTCATTTCAATGACATCGGTATCAGCAGGTGTAAATCTATATGTGAGTATCCAGGCGCCCTGATGGGCATCTCTGAAACTGGCAGTTATTTCAATCTTTTTATCCCCTGCACTGACGGTGACATCGGCGGGTTTGATATCAACCCAGAACAATTCTCTGTTCTGAGTGTAAGCAACTCTCATGTTTTCAAGCCCTCTTGCAATCTGTTCTTCGCCGACCCAAAATTCGTATCCGAAAGGGTTTTCTTTATTCAGATGAAAGGAAAGTTTGCCGGATGTTAGCGCAGGTTCTTTTGACGTGGGACTTAGCTTCCATGACCATGTTGGAATGGTAAATTCTTTCCTTGGTTCAAATGAAATCCTGTTTAATACGAACCGACCGGAATTGCCGGGCGGGTCAATTCTGAACCGGTAACCGTCTCCCAGTTTCGGAAGGGGGATTTCAATTTCATACCATGAATTCGGTGGTGTATCGAACCGGACTGAATCCTGTTCGGTTGCATTATTTTTAAAATAGAAAACCTGTGTCATACCCCCTTTTTCTGACCATAATTTCAACACCATCCAAAGGGGATATTCAGATGGGAGTTTAAGCGGGGGACCTGCAAAATACGGGTCTTCTCCGTCAACTATAACTTCAATACCTTCAGGGGTAGATCTGAATGATTTTATGTGGTGGAGCGGATGCCACTCCTTTGCGACCTCCGCTTTCGTAAGGTCAACGGTAACAATACCTTTCTGATTTTCCTGACTGAACAGACCGATAGCCCAAAAGGCAAATATCCCGATAAAAATATATTTTGCAATTTTAAACATGCTTTGCTTTTACCACTTTAAAAAATCGCGGGCAATCAAATTTTACCAATTCGTAACCCTCGTGAAGCTGCCATCCGAATTCATAATGGCGCGTATAGGAATATTAGTATAATTACCAATTGTGAGGATACCTTCTATGATTGCCTGATTGGCAGGTATCTGCGACTGTGTTTGTGGCTGGATTTCTTGTGGAGGCATTTTCATCTGCGCCTGAGTCTGAGGAGAAGCCATACGAGTCGGAGCAGACCGCATTGCTGTTGCCGCAAGACCTCCGGAGGGACGTCCTTGTACTGCAACATTCCTTCTATCGCCAAATTGGAGGTTCTGCTGCGTATTTTCAGCCGAAAGCTTTGTGGTATTTTCTGACGGTGCAGTTGTGTTTTGTACAAGGCGACCGGAGAATTCCAGATAATTCTGCAAACTCTTGTTTGAGCCATTAACGTTGAAGAAAATCACCTGCGGTACAGCCTGATTAAGAGCAGACTGAGCCTGTTTCGTTGAACCGGCAGGTAAACTGTTTGCCTGAATATTTGCGATAAAGTTTTTATAATGTGTTTCAGACCGAATTGAATTAGTTAATGCGTTAAAGTCGTTCAAAGCAATTCCTTCATACTTGGATCCATCCGATTCAATCATAACAATGTTTGAACCTCGCAGTTCGATGCGAAAACTTTCAAGCGCCTTGTTCAGATTTCCTGAATTCTCAATTATCCCCTGCTGCCTTGATTGCAGAGGTTGTTTAGACGATTCTGCCTTATCTGCTCTTGCTAAAATTTGCTTAGGTGGTTCTGCAGCAGCGGGGGGTGGCACCGGCTTTGCTGCGTCAATTTCGCCACGGAAAGACAATGATTCCCTTACAGCTCCGCCTTCTTTTGCTGCGGCTACCTGTGGCGTCATAGTTCTCATTAATTCAGGTTGCTCATGGAGTTTTTCCGGTGGAGTTTCCTCTTCTTCGATTTCGGGGAGTGTTTTACTTACAATGCCTTTGCGGTCGGCAACATTTTGCTGTTCAGCCTGTTCTGGTTTTACATCTTTCTTTGCAATGACAAATCCTTTTTTCTCAAAAGTATTCTTATAGACTAAAAAACCGGCAAACAGGAATATCAAGACAAGTGTAGCAAATGCGCCAACCCGAACCCATCGCAATGATAAAAGGAAGTAAAGGAATCCCGAAAGATTATGTCCTGAATGAGTCTTTAAGGCTTCAGATAAAAGCGCATTGCGTCGGGATGGGGATAATTCAACATCATCGCCGATAGCAATGCGTCTCGAACTGCTGTATTCTTTCAGCAGTTTTTCGACATTCTTTTCATTGTTTAAATTGTTGTTCTCAATTTCGGGCATATAATGCCTTACTAAAGTTAGACGGGATTTTTCTTAATTTTCTCATTGTTTAAACCGAGAAATATCGTCTGGAGTTTATCAATGCACTTACTCAAACGCGAACTTACCGTTTTGGGGTTCATGTTTAAAATTAAGGCAATTTCTTCATAAGATAAATCTCCGAAATACCTCATCTGAATAATTGTTTTGCAAGGGTCTCCAAGGATTTCCAGTGCCTGAGTTAAAATCTGATAGTCCTCTTTTAACAATAGGGATTTGTCCGGGCGATTTTTGTTATCAGGTATATCCAAATGAACAGTTCCATCCTCGCTATCTTGTTCTAACGGAATGGGATTTATCCCGCTTCCGCGCTTTGCGGCTTTTCGCCTTTCCAGAAAATCGCGGGTTTTATTAAGGGCGATTTTAAAAATCCATGTCTGAAGTTGGCTTTTCCTGTTAAAAGAAGATAGATTCTTGATGACTGAGAGAAAGACCTCCTGAGCAATTTCTTCTGAATCTTCGCGGCTTAAATCCGGACTTAACTGGAAAATAAACCGGACACAAGGCGCGTAATGGAGATCGAATAATTTATTCCATGCCGAAGCATCGCCTTTTAAACAATCTTTAATCAGTTCGGATTCTGAACTGTAATTCATTATATTTCATCGGACGAAATTGCGCCGTGGTGTCTCAATCCAAAAATTCACAACCTTTATTAAACAGTCTTCTTATAATTAAGACAATCCAAACGCCTTAAAATTAAAAATTTTTACATTGTCTTGTTTTTGCTTTTGGATAATTGCTCCTGTATTTCCTTTAACTCGGGGTCAAGGATTTCGACCTTTGCCTCTTTCTTTAATTTTTCGAAATAGCCGGGCAAAAGTTTCTGCACTTCCTCCTGTTCGAGGTATTTCTTTATTTCTTCTTCGACTTCGGAAAGCGGGCGTTTCCCAGCTGGCATAACTTCAACAACTTTAACAATATGATAGCCATAGGGGGATGTAATTAAATTACTCACTTCGCCTTGGTTGGTTGAAAAAGCGGCAATTTCAAGCTCAGGCATCAATGCAGCACGGGGATCATCTTTTGCCCTTGTTATCACATACTCCCCACCTCGTTCTTTACTCTGGTAATCCTCGGAATATTCTTTCACCAATTTTACGAAATCATCTCCTCTTTTAGCCCTTGCAAGGACACTCTCGGCAAGTTTTCGCTTTTCTAATTTTGCGTCTTCAGGAAGGTCACGTTTCAGACGGAGTTGCGGAGCAGGGTCATTCATATCCTTTGTTGCTATCAGGATATGCAGGATTTTTCGTCTTTCCGGCAAAGTAAATTCCTCAGGGTTTTCATCATAAAATTTCTTAATCTGCTCTTTAGTTATAACGACATCTTTTTTTACCTCGCGTTTAACTACTTCGTCGCATATAGACTGTTCGAGGACGCGTGTCTTAAATTTTTCAAATGTAAGACCGTTTGCTCTTAGATTAAGATTAAATAACTGTTCGGATACAAATCTTGATTTTGCCTCCTCAATAAACTTGTTGGCGGCTTGCTCGGCATTTTTTCTATCCTCATCTGTGGCTTTTGATAACAGTAGTTGGGTTGCGATTAAACGGTCGAGGAGTTTTGCTTCGAGAACTTTCCGCCGTTCCTCCGGGATATAAGGTGTTCCAGCCATCAGATTTGCCTTTACCAGAATGAATGCTTCTTCAATCTGGCTTCTTTTGACCTCAACGCCGTTTCCTTTCGCAACAACTTCATCAGGGAAAAGGTCAAACGAAGACTTTGATGAGGCTCCTGAGTCCGCCGCGGTCAATGTAATATTACCCATGGAGGAAATAACTAATCCCGTAAGAAAAATAACTAAAATCTCTTTTTTAAAAAGCTTCATATATTCAGAAAAATTAAAGTTCTAAAATTGTTCACACCAAAACTGCAAAAAACTATCTGTAAAAATAGTTCAGGGGGATTGAATTATCAATCCCCCTTTTAATTTTACATTTTCACGACTTTAACTCCGCTTATATCAGGGTCTTTCTTAATTTCCTCTATTACCTGAGGCGGCGGTGCTGTATCGAGGCTGATAACGGTTAACGCCTTTCCGCCAACGATGTCGCGGTTTAAGTCCATACTTGCGATGTTAATGTTGTATTTACTCAAAATCGTTCCAATGAAACCGACGATGCCCGGGCGGTCTTTATTGAAGAAAATTAAAAGAACACCTTCTGGATGAATCTCGACCGAGCGGTCATAAAGTTCGATTATTCTCGGCTGCTGGCTCTTACCGAGGACAGTTCCAGCGACACTGTATTGTTCGCCATTTGATTGAACGGACACATAAAGCCATTCGTGATAATCGCTCTGTTCGTCTGAGCGGACTTCTTCAATCCTCAGACCAAGCGATTTTGCAAGGATACGGACATTAACTTGATTTACGTCTGAGCCTGCAACATGCTCAAGGAATCCTTTTAACACACAACGTGTAATTGGTTCAGTGGGCAGTTCTGCGGCTCTTCCGCCATACATAATTGTGATTTTCTCGTTTCTTTTCGGAACAATCTGTCCGATGAGCCTGCCAAGTTTTTCGCCGAGCACGAGGAACGGCATAACGGTTTTAGCGGTTTTTTCATCAAGGCTCGGCATGTTAACGGCGTTTCTGATAACACCGTTGAGAAGGAAATCAGTGATGGCTTCGGCAATTTCAATACCGACGTTATCCTGAGCCTCTTCGGTGCTTGCGCCAAGGTGCGGGGTCATGATGATTTGTGGTATAGAACGTAACGGAGAATCTTTTGGCAGTGGTTCAACCTCGTAGACATCGAGTGCTGCGCCTGCAACTTTCCCGCTTTTAATAGCCTCCACAAGATCATTTTCATTAACGATACCACCACGGGCACAATTTATAATACGGACGCCTTTTTTCATTTTTGCTATTGCCTCGGCGTTAATCATGCCGCGTGTTTCGTTTGTTAACGGCATGTGAACAGTGATGAAATCCGCTTTCTGATAAATTTCGTCGAGTTCTGCAAGTTCAATCTGAAGGGACTTTGCCCTGGTCAGGCTGATATACGGATCATAACCAAGGACTTTCATCCCGAAAGCCTGAGCGCGTTTTGCGACTTCGCTACCGATTCTGCCGAGTCCGAGGATACCGAGTGTTTTTCCGAAAACCTCAATACCGGCAAACGCCTTGCGGTTCCATTCGCCTGCTTTCATTGAGGCATTAGCCTGAGGAATGTTACGCGCAAGCGCCAGGAGCATTGAAAATGTTAATTCGGCAGTGGAAATTGTATTGCCGCCCGGTGTGTTCATTACAACGACACCTTTCTGGGTGGCATATTCAACATCAACGTTGTCTACTCCTACCCCTGCTCTGCCAACGACCTTAAGCTCTTTGGCTGCGTCAATAACGGCTTTTGTAATTTTAGTTTCTGATCGAACAACCAAAGCCACTTTGTCGGCTACCAGAGGCAGGAGTTCCTGTTCAGATAGCCTTTTGTCCAATACAGTCACCTCAAATTCGGGTCTTTGCTTTAAAAGCGCAATGCCCTTGGGTGACACCGGGTCACATACCAATATTTTCATAATTTCGAACAAGTTAATTTATCCAAACTTTTCCTTTAAGGTCAATAAAGGATTAAAACATTAATTTCATAATCAGATAATATGTGGTATATTTTAATGGAGGTCAAAATGAATGATTACACGATAGTAGCGCCGATAGAAAACGAGGTACAGGCAGAACTGCTCGACGCAGTGTTGTCCGAACGTAACATCCCATATATAATTGTCAGCCATCACGATTCTGCCTTTGATGGGTTGTTCAGCGCCTATCATGGATGGGGGTGCGTTAAAGCGCCTCCGGAGTTTCACGAAGAAATTAAGCAGATTATTGAAACTCTGAAAACCGAAAAGAATATTCCGACACCGGTTCCAGACCCTGAAAAAATAACACCGGAGCCGGACCAGCCTGAATAAATTCCTCTGTGTTCTCAAATGCCAATTGCATAGTCGGATAAGTAGTCAGATTTGAATTTGAAAAAGAACGATTCAAAAGCCCCGCGCGGAACACGGCTGCAGCCGAAAAACAGATTTGCTTCCACTTTTTACGAATCCGAAGAAATTCCTCAGGAAGAACACGAAAGGAAAACAGAGTTTATCGAGGATAAGTCGGCTTCGATAATTACCTGTAATGAGAGTCCGGACATTGGTTATGAGGCGAGCGTGAATCCGTATCGCGGCTGTGAGCATGGGTGTATTTACTGTTATGCACGTCCGACACATGAATATCTTGGATTTTCCTGCGGTCTGGATTTTGAGACAAAAATTCTCGTCAAAAAGGATGCGGCAAAATTGTTAAGGAAAGAACTATCCAAACCGGGATATAAACCGCAGATTCTTTCCATGAGCGGGGTAACTGACCCATACCAGCCGATTGAAAGTAAATTGAAAATCACACGCGCATGTCTGGAAGTTCTCGCGGAATTCAGACACCCTGTTTGTATAGTAACAAAAAACTCGCTGGTTCTAAGAGACTTAGATATTCTGAAAGAACTTGCGCGATTCGATGCTGTTTCTGTTTCGATATCAATTTCAACACTGGACGATAAACTTAAGAAAATACTTGAACCACGAACAACACCGCCATCCGAAAGGCTAAAAGTTGTTCAAAAACTTGCTGCTGAAAAAATTCCAGTAAACGTACTTGTCTCTCCGGTTATTCCAGCTATCACTGACCATGAAATGCCCGCAATTTTAAAGGCGGCATCCGAAATGGGGGCAGGCGGCGCATATTATAGTGTTATACGGCTTCCGCATGGAGTGGCGGTATTATTCGAAGAGTGGCTTGCAAAATGGTTTCCGGAGAGAAAGGAAAAGGTGCTTGCTCGCATAAAGTCGCTCCATGGTGGAAAAATCTATGACTCAAGGTTTTTTAAAAGACTGACGGGTGAAGGTATCTGGGCTGACCAAATCAGGCGGCTTTTTTGTGTTTCATGTAGAAAATTCAAAATCCCTGAAAGACAAGTTGAATTGAATCTTTCGGCATTCAGACAGCCGGGATTGGACAGACAAATGGAATTATTCTGATTTCTAACCGTTGATTGAGATACTAACATGTGAGTCTGGATTTCTGAAAGTTGGGATAAAACGCATATTTTCTTTATTGGACAAGAAGGGTAGATTTTAATTAAATGAGTTGCGGCAAAAATGGATTAATATAAACAGGCATAGGAATTCGTGAAGACGTTGTATGCATATATATCGCGCGAGATAATCACCACGCTTATAATGAGCGTGGCGATATTCACTGTGGTTCTTTTGCTTGGAAATATAATTAGAGAAGTTTTTACTCTTTTGTTCAATGAACAGGCAACCCTTGGTATGGTCGGTAAGGCAATCTTATTGTTAGTTCCGTATGTGCTTGTTTTTGCATTGCCGATGGGGATGCTGACATCTGCTCTACTTGTGTTTGGGCGATGGAGTTCGGATCAGGAACTGACTGCGGTAAAATCCGGCGGGATAAGCATTATAGTACTGGTAATCCCTGTTCTGATAATCAGTGTTTTATGCTCGGCATTATGCGGTTTTATTAATTTATACTGGGCTCCAAAATCGCGGGTTATCTATAAGGATATGCTATATGACCTTGGTTCAAAAAATCCGACTTCAATACTTTCAGAAGGCAAGTTTATTAAGGATATTCCCGGATACATAATTTATATTGGCTCGGTTGATGGAAATAATCTGTACGATGTTCTTATATCCGTAGTTGACAAAGATGGTTCTATAACTGCTACATTGCGGGCACCGAGCGGTAGAACTGAACGCATGGAAAATACGAACCAGTTCAGGCTAACGCTTTTTAATGCCCGTGGCGCAACTATTGATAACGGAAAATGGCAACCTCTTGCATTCGGGGAATGGTCACAAATTCTAAAACTTCCAGAAAAACAAAAACGACGGTTAAAACTAAATGAACTCACGATTTTCCAGTTAATTGAAGAAGCCAGAAAGATGGAACGCCTTTTGCAATCAACACAAAGCATCCCGAGCCTCCTGCCAGGCGAGTTAAGGGAAAAATTACAGGAGTTTAAAAAACCAATCTACGACTTTACCATGCCGATCAAAGTGCAGATTAACCAGCAGGTTTCATTCTCATTTGCCTGTATAGGTTTTACCCTTCTTGGGATTCCACTTGGGATACGCGCTCACCGTAAAGAAACAAGTATCGGCGTGGCAATATCGCTGGTTTTAATACTTATATATTACAGTTTCTTTATTCTTGCGTCTGCCATAGACACGAAAAGCGAATATTCGCCCCATCTGATTGTGTGGATTCCAAACTTTTTATTCCAGTTAATCGGCGGATATCTTCTTTGGCGGACTAATAGGATGTAAAAATCCGCATTTCATCATTCTGCAGGATACTTTATGCAGAGACGCTTGAGGATAAGAGATTCAGATTTGAAATCGCCCCTCGGAGGTTCTTGAATCATGGGAAAACAGAACAAAAAAAATGGAGCGAGCGAAGGGATTCGAACCCTCGACATTCACCTTGGCAAGGTGACGCTCTACCAGGCTGAGCTACGCTCGCATCCTTAAAAATACTATTTAACAAATAACAAAAAATTTGCAAGTGTCAAATTAAAATTTTTTTAACACTCCAAATCTTAATCCGCGTGTACTCAAATATACACTTTTCAATTTCAAAACGCTCATGATTCCCATGAAAATAAGAAGTCCGAAAATTATTACATCTGCCCTATCCGCAGGCAAACCGGGGATTGATTGGCGTTCTTTAAGAGTCATCCGCCACAATTTTTCTGTTAATTCACAGATTTCCTCAAATTTGATTTCAAGACCGTCGAGTTTTTCTCTGTCATATTCATCCATTTGTAATTTTATCTTTCCAACGATGGTAATTGTGCCGCCTGTTGCGATGAATTTTAACGATTCGCCGTATTTTTTTAAAAAGTCCTGAATGTCCGGATATATATGGCTGGTAATTTCATTTTCAATTGCGTTTTTGCATTTCAGGAATTCTTCATTTGAGGGCGGATCAGATACATGAAACATATTCATTAACCTGACACCACCGATTTTATAACTTTTCTTAAAAACAAGATTCAGTTTATCGCCTACAATAAACTGCGTGCTTCCCCCACCGACCTCTGTTATCAGTACAGGGGCATTTTCGAAAGAAGTTTCAGATACTACACCGATATATGCGAGTTCAGCCTCTTCTTCTCCGCTGATTATTTGGATGTCAAGACTGGTTTTTTCTTTTACTTTAAGGGCAAACTCGTCTCTATTTGCGGCTTCCCGAATGGCGCTTGTTCCGATAATTTTGATATCTTTAGAGCCAAGCATTCTGGAATATTGGTAGAAAAACTCGATTGCTTCAAGTGTCCGCGCAATCCCATCGTTCTGGAGAGTCTTGCTGTTAAAGGCATTATTGCCAATCCGGGTTTGAATGGCGCATTCTTTGATCGGCGTGATATGATGGTCAGAAAGGTCGGCTACGAGAAGTTTTACAGAGTTTGTCCCAACGTCTATGACCGCTTTTCTGACAAGATTTTCTTTCTCCGCAACATCTCCCTGCATATAAACACTCTAATTTACAGATTAAACTGACTAAGGGTTGAGGGATGATTTTGCAAGGACTGCCGCTCCTATAATGCCGGCGCTATCGCCTAACCGACAAGAGATTATTTTGGTTTTTACCATACTACCCGGAAAGGCATGTTTACCTGCAACATCCAAAATAACTGGCATCATTTCATTTTCCAGAGCTTCTATGACACCCCCGCCGAGCGCTACAACCTCGGGATTGAGAATATTAATCAGGTTTGCAACTGCAATACCGGTGTATCTTGCGGCTTGTTCAACAACCTTCAGAACAAATTCATCGCCTCGTTTTATTGCACTTTTTAAATCGCCGCTACGCATGTTTTCGAGTTTTCCATCCAGTAATTCAGTCAGAATTGTTTTTTGTCCGTCTTTAATGGCTGAATAGATTTTAGTGAAAATGGCTTTTCTGCTGGCGAGCGCTTCAAAACAGCCGTAATTTCCGCACCCACATTTTGGACCATCAATATCAATCACCATGTGCCCTATCTCACCTGCTGTATTGGTTAAGCCGGAATACAATTTGCGGTTTATGATGATTCCTCCACCTATGCCTGTACCAATAAAAATTCCAATCATGCTTTCCGGTTCTGCTCCCAATTCCGCATCGAAAACCCCTAATGTGGAAACATTGCAATCGTTATCAACAAAAACAGGGACGTTTAGGATTCTTTCCAGAGCCCTTTTCAGCGGAACGTTTTTCCATTCCAGATTGGGAGAGAAGATAACCTCTCCTGTGGTTGCGTTAATTGACCCTGGCGCCCCAATACCGATAGCCTTTATATCATCAATTGTAAGGCGGCATTCATCGAGGGCTTCGAGAATACATCTTGCTATTCGTTCAATAACCGCTTCAGTCCCCTTGTGTGCCTTTGTTTTCTTCTTTGCAGTTCCTATACATTCCAGTGAGTTTGTGAAAACACCGGAAAGGATTTTAGTCCCCCCAAAATCGACACCCACATAATAACCTTTATTGTTGTTGATGGGATTCTGGTTATTAGTCATTTTTCCTCCGGTTTAAGGATTTTCTTTTTAAGACCGCCTCAATTTTTTTTCTGAGTTCCGCGTTAACTTCTTCGATACTTTTATCGCCGTCAATAACAGTAAAGCCGTAAATTTTCTGGAGTCTGCCAAATTGTTCACGAATCATGCCCTGATATTTGATAAAACTATCGAACATATCGCGCGATATACCGAGGTCCATTCCGCTTTCCCAATAATCGAGAGAGTGTTTTTTTGCAAAGTTTCTCTGAACAAGATTCTCTGGTGAAACGCTCAGGTAAAAAACCGCATCTGGAACAACCGCTATACCATAAAGGTTCCTCAACCATGCTTCATCCATACCTCTTACAAGGTCACGCGCCATTAAGGTGTAAATGTAGCGGTCTGCAAGCACGACAAATCCGGCTTTTAACGCTGGGACTATAACATTTTCGAGTTGGTCAGCAAAGTCCGTGGCGTAGAATAGACTCATTGTAGTATGGCTAAGGATGTTACCTTCCTGAGCTTTATTAAGTTCCTCGCTTACCAGCGTAGAGTGCTTGAGTCCTACCTGTACTGTTGCATGTCCGATGCTTTCGAGCCAGTCAACAAGGAGTGATATTTGGGTTGACCTTCCTGAACCATCAGCGCCTTCAATTACTATCAAGGTGCCAATCAGTGCTTCTGGATTGATATTAGGCAACCCGTATCCGTAAAACCTGTGATGAACAGGCTTAGGCACTATAACCTCGTTTGGAATGGTTTGTTTTAAATCTTTATGTCTGAATGGCATATTATTGCTCTGACTTTTCTTTGTTTAAATACAAAATATTTCTGTCCTGCTTGTAGTCCAGAAGGTTAATCTTTTCAGCTACGACCTTTCTCACATACGCCTGTTGTTTCTCTACGCAGAGGTTACCATTTACTTCAACAAAATTAAATTCGTTGCTCATTTTAACATATTCCTGCAATAACTTTCCCTGAAAAATTTTAAAACTTGTTACGGGGTCGTTGGAATAGCCCATGTCCATTCCTGCTTCATAATATTTTAACTGGGGTCTGCCATCGAGAATTCTCTTAAGTGAAACATCAAGATCTGTTTTGAAAAAAAACACAATGTCCGGGAGCGCAGCGAAACTGTAAATTCCTCTGACCCAGTCGGGTTTGCAACCCCTGACAACATCGCGGGCAAATGCAGTGAAAATATATCTGTCGCATAGCACGATATAACCTGCTCGTATAAGAGGCAGAAGATGGCGGTCATAGCGGTCTGCAAAGTCTGTCGCATGAATCAGACTGAATGTGGTGGGCGTAAGCAAAAACATTTTCTTGCCCCTACTTGTGGCAGACTTAACCAGTTCGGAGGAGTTCCATTCGCTGAAAAAAACCTTTAATTTCTGTTTTTCCAACCAGCGTTGCAACAGGTGAATCTGTGTAGTTTTACCGGAGCCATCCAATCCCTCCACGGCAATCAGACGCCCCGGATAACCCATTTCTCCAAATGTTTTCATTTTTAATGTTTTACAATCAAAGCAAATAACAATAATAAAATACCAAATTCGACAGCAGTTGTCTAAATTTTTAAACGTCCCGCGCCGAATTGGTATTTAAACTAATATCAGGGGTTTTTACCCTGATTCGGAACAACTAATTATGCAACTTCCCAGCCTTTTCTATATGTTTCTTTTATGAATTTTTCGGCTTCAGGCGCATTCTTTGCGCGCATGTTTTCATGATCCCAATAAATCTTTTTACGTGTTCGTAACGCAACATTGCCGAGAAGGACAATTTCTGTTAATTTTGCAGCATATTCAAAATTGCTGCTTGGCTGCGGTCCGCCTTTGCAGGCGTCGAGCCAGTCTCTGTGATGTCCTTTAGAACGCGGGATTGTCTTTGGCGGTTTCTGGAACTCATCCATTCTTGACTGCGGTAAAATCACCGGTGTCCCGCCCCAACCACCGCACATAATCTTTCCTTTTTCTCCGATAAACAGGATACCGTTACCACCGCCGCCAAGGACTTGGTCTTCTTCGAGTTCTTCTGGTCTTTCCGGACGCAATCCGCCATCATACCATGTAACCTTCACGGGTGGCATATCGCCACGCGCTGGGAAATTATATCTGTAAATCGCGCATTGACTTACAACCTCACTGTCCACACCTGGGGATGAAGCCTCTACACTAATTGGCGCTTCGAGTTTAAGAGCCCAGACGGCAGGGTCAAGATTATGGCATGCCATATCTCCGATTGCGCCTGTGCCGAATGCCCACCATCCGCGCCAGTTATATGGATGATACGCCGGATGATACGGACGGTAATCGCGTGGACCAAGCCACAAATCCCAGTTCAATCCTTTTGGTACTGGTGGTGTTTCTTTCGGACGTCCGGGACCTTTTGCCCAGCCCCCAGCGTCACTCCATGCATGAACTTCGGTTATCTTTCCAATCGCGCCAGCCCAAATCCACTCGCACGTCATTCTTATTCCTTCGCCGGAATGCCCCTGATTTCCCATCTGTGTGGCAACTTTGGTTTCTCGAGCGATTTTGGCGATCTGACGCGCTTCCCAGATGTTGTGAGTGAGGGGTTTCTCGCAATAAACATGTTTGCCAAGTCGCATTGCTGCCGCTGTTACAACTGCATGGACGTGGTCCGGGGTCGCAACGAGCACTGCGTCGATACCTTTTTCTTTTTCAAACATTACCCTGAAATCTTCATACTCCTTGCATTTGAAGTCCGGTTTTTGTTTTGTATAATGCGCTTCGATTCTTGCTTTAACAGGCAATCTACCTGCCCTGCCCCCATAGTAAAACGGGCTGTAATCGGCATCTTCGCTCGGGTCGCAAATTGCGACTATTTCTGCGTCTGCTTCGCGCATGAGGGCGTCCGCGTTTGTTCTGCCTTGTCCGCCAGCACCGACAATTGCAATATAAACTTTATTGCTCGGGGCTACGAACCCAGCACCGCCAAGAATCCATCGCGGAAGTATCGTCGCCGCAGTGATTGCAGCTCCTGTCTTGAGGAACTCCCTACGATTCACATTATTTTTGTTTGTGTTTTTCATAATTTCCTTATTCTCAGAATTTCGGTTTTTTTAAAAATCTTTATTTTATCTTCTCAAGAGCCTGTGCAGCATCTTTGGGGTATTTTGATTTAATTGCGTTTGCGATTCTTTTTACAGCTTCAATTGCTTCAGCTTTTATATCCGGGTCTGAAACCTTTTCCAGCGCCAGATACAACGCTTCCCTGTGAGCGCAGTTTCCGAGCGCTCCTATAATCATTTTTTTGTCCGATGCTGTTTTTGCGAGATTGAACAGTTTGCTGTAATAATCCACTAACTTTTCATCAGGTCTTATATTCTCCTCATTTAGAAGACGGACAAGTCCGCGCAATGCAAGGACTCTGAAAGCCTCTGAATCCGGCTTTTCATAAACTTTAAAAAGGGCATCCCATGCACTGATATCTTTCCACTCGGCGAGAGCCCTTAAACCTGCCTCTTTAACCCGACTATCCATGCTTGCATAGGAGGCTTTTGCAGCTGAAAGCGCTTCAGCGCCACCGCAAACCGGCAGGAGATTAATGAACGAAATCTTTACTTCCGGATTCGTTGTTTTTACAACATAACTGCACACGAGATTGGCGCAGTTTATTTTTGAAGGAATCTTTTCAATCACGGCGGCGATTGCGTTTTCCGCCTCAGTGCGAATCTGGGCGGTCTTTATACCGACAAGGGCATCGAGGAGTTGCGGAAGTTCCCGTTCCGAACACAATTTTCCGAGAGCCCTGAACGCCGCCCTCGCGGAAGCCTCATCATCCGAAACAGCAATTTCAAGCATGGTCTTAAAGCCATCCGACGCAAAAACCTTTGATTCGGGTCTTAATGAAAACCTTCTTGTGAGGACGTTAATAATTCTTGTTTTTGCCGGCGATGATTTTAGTTCTTTTAAGATCGCCGCATCTGTTAAATCTCCGCCTTTCAACGTAGCCAGCGCCTGTTCGATAATCTGGGACGAAGGCGGGTCTGTAGCTTCATTTAAAGCTTTTATCAAAAGCGGAACGTGCTGCGATGAACCTACTTTTCCAATAGCAGATAGTGCAGCAATCCGTATTTCTTTGTCCGGTGATTCTGCTGCTTTTTCAATTACCTTTACTGCGGTGGAATCATTGATTTCTGCCAACGCGTCAATTAGAAGAATCTGTTCGTTTTTTCCAACACTCTGGAACAGAGAGGATATTTTAACCGCTTTTTCGGCGCATCGCAGGAGGGCATCAGAGATTGCATCTGCAAATTCATTCCACCTGTTTAATTTAAACGCAATAATTACATCCGTTGCCGATTTTGTGCCAATTTTTCCAAGCGACGTAAGCGCCGCTTCGACAAGTTGCTTATCTTTCTCATTCAGAACGGATTTTAAGAAGGACACCGCGTTCTCAGAGATTGAACCAAACTTTTGCCAATTCAGGTTGCCGATCGAGTTCACCGCCTGCAGTTTTACGTAGGAATTACCCTGATTATAGGCGATCTTTAACGCCTCAAGCGCATTGGTGGAAGGAGAGTTCACAATCGCCATGCAGGCAACCCCTGCTGTCGGCTCAAGAGAGGCAATCTGAGAGAGAATCATTAAAGACGATTCAGGTCCGATAATGGCAAGTTGTTGACAGGCAAACTTTCTTGCCTCGATAGTTGAATCGGCAGCAAGAATCCCGGCAAGAATTTTTTCGACCTGTTGTTTTTTGTCGGGATTATTACGAACATCACGCACAAGAGATTCAATTTTCTTTAACGGCTCGGCGGTTTCGCCGGATTGATACTTTGATACCTCCTGAATCAATCCTTTGATTTCTTCAGCGGTTTGTGTTCTGCCATTCGAATAACCTAAAATTGCGATGCTGAATATTACAGCCGCAGTTAATAATGAAGTTTTATTCATTTTCATAATCATTCTCCCGGGTTAAAAATTCTGATTTAAACTTTCCATGGCGCCCTTGGTTCACGGTAAGTCATCCTGTTGGCGTCCTCATCATTAAACCTTTCGGCGACAGGATCCCATTTTAACTTTCTGCCAAGACGAGCACTAATTGTCAGAGCAAGGCAGATTGTATTTGCCCTGTGCGCAACTTCGGGATGACACAATGTTTTCTTTCTGGTTTTAATGCAATCGAGAAGGTTTTTAATGTGATCGGATGCGTTTGCCCAACTTGTGCCGGTAGCAGTCCTTAATGAAAGAATCGACTTTGGATGAGCCTTTACTTCATCAGTTTCGTCATCTACCTGAATCCAGCCTTCGTCGCCGATAAATTTGATGTATCTGTCCGTAAAACCAGCCCGCTGGTAAATAATTCCTGTTACACCATTTGCGTATGTAAACTTACCAACACCGGTAATCATTGTATCGCTCATGAAACGTTTCGGGTCGGGGAATTCGCCAGTGCATTCAAATTCCACAGGTCCGGTATCGTCAGTTCCAAGAGCCCATTGAACTTGGTCGGTGTAATGACATCCCATATCAGTCATTATTCCTTCACCGGTGTCGAAGAAATATTGCCAGTTATGGACGCGTCCGGGCACGAACGGTTTCCATGGTGTCTGACCAAGCCACATGTCATAATCCCAGCCTTCTGGGACAGGCGTCGCTTTTTCATGAGGTATGGCTGGTCCTGTCCAGACCTGCATTTCAATTGTGTGGACTCTGCCGATTTTTCCCTGTTTCACCATTTCAACGGCGAATTTATAAGAGGCGGTGGAACGTCTCTGTGTGCCAGCCTGATAGATTGTGCCATACCGGTTGCATGTTTCCACAAGCTGACGTCCTTCTTTAATTGTAAGTGTAACTGGTTTTTCACAATAAATATCCTTTCCTGCGCGCGCGGCATAAATTGAAGCCAACCCGTGCCATCGGTTACCGGTTGCAATCAAAACCGCATCAATATCCTTGCGCGCGAGTAGGTCGCGGAAATCGCTGTAAGTCTGACAATCATTATTGCCATAATGGTTGTCTATGAATTCCTTTCCGGATTTTAGCCTATCTGCGCGGCAATCGCTTATAGCGAGAAACTGAATTTCTTTAAATGCGAGAAAGTTGGGGAGGATAAACCGCGCCCTATTGCCTACACCGATAGCGCCAAAGACTATCCTATTGCTTGGCGCAACGGCGCCATTTAATCCAAGCGCAGAGGCTTTGATGATTGTAGGAGTAAATGCGATAGCGGCAACGCGCTTCAGAAAGTTCCTGCGGCTTGTATTTTCCTTTAATGGATTCATAACTTTAATCTGATTTTGCAGTTAATAATTTCAGTAACAAGTCTCTTTGTAAAGAAAAAGTTTAATGCGGTTAAAACGGGTTAAAATCTAAAAAACCGGCTGTTAATTGCCGTAAAATAAAAAGGGACGCATTTCCCATGCGTCCCTAGTGTTAAAGTTTAATTACCGAAGTGGATTATATCTTCTTTGGCATAGAAACCCAAGCGCCGTTCTTTGCAGCGCTCTTGATGCAGGTTTCGATAAATGCCATTCCCATCCAACCATCTTCCACGTTGGCGTATTTTGAACCATCGCATGAGAATGGTTTGCCTTCCTTCCACTTACGGACGTCGGCTTCGAAGCTACGATGCAGTCTTGCGAATGCATCATGGAACGCCTCACCATGTCCCGGTGGGAGGAGCGACTCAGCGAGCAAGTCTTGTGGAACATCTTTCAGGAAGCCGTCGTTTGGCGTTACAGCGCCACGCCAGTAAACACGGTCAGGCTGACCCGGCAGATGGATAATTACGCATTCAGGCTCTTCCTGACGCCAACGGAGTGTCCCTTTTGTACCGACGATTTCGATACCAAGGTCATTCTTGTGACCGTGACAAATCTGGGAAGCACGGACGAGCGCCTTTGCGCCGGTGTTCAATTCGCAGTAAACGGTGAAGTGGTCATCCAGTTTACGTCCCGGAACGAACGTCTCCATGTGGGCGGAGACTTTAACAACTTCCAGACCGGTTGTATAACGGAGTTGCATGAGAGCGTGTGTACCGATGTCACCACCGCAGCAACTGCCGCCTGCCAGTTTTGGATTTGTCCTCCACGAAGCCTGCTGCTGACCTGTGTCTTCCAGTTTGGTGGCAAGCCATCCCTGCAGATAATATGCATCTACCCAGCGAATTTCTCCGAGCAATCCGCTGCGGACTATGAACCTCGAAAATCTGCTTGTCCAATGTCCAAGATATGTATGCGCAACACCGAATGGGATATTTCGTTTTCTGACCTCTTTAACGAGCTCTGTTGCTTCTTTGAGTGTTGTTGTCAGAGGCTTTTCGCAGAATACAGGGATATTTGCCTTGATGGCTTTCATTGCCGGGTCGAAGTGGACGTGGTTAGGCGTAACAATGAGAATATAGTCTAAGCGTTCTTCTTCCGGCAAAGAAGCCTGCGCCTTAATCATTTCATCATAAGAACCATACCCTTTGATTGGGTAGGGCCATTTCTCTGCCTCTTCCAAGGCAATTTTCGGATCGGGGAATAACGCCCCGGCGACAACTCGCCGTGTTCCGTCAAAGTGAATTGCTCTCTGGTGCGGGTGCACTATGAATGCGCCCTTACCACCACCAACCAATCCTACATTCAGGGGTCTTTGTGACATAGATCTCTCTCTGGTTTAATTTTTTATTTTTTTCCGCAAAGTCCAAAAAACTTTGCGTCCTCTAATATTTCAACCTAATCAAATTTTTTATTACTGTTCAAGCACAAATATTTAAAAAATTGGCAAACTAGGATATAAAATGATGAATATTTTTTAATACGGGTTTAAAATCTTCCCTACATTGCTTGAAACATTGATTGAAACATTAATAATTATTTATAAAATCTTCTTAATTTTGTTTTAATCAGGTAAGATAACGTTTCTGGGACATTAATAATGAATACGAAAGATTTGTTTAGAAAATTAAGTATTCGGGACTTGCAAAAAGAGGCAGAGTTTGACCTGAAACTGCGTCGGGCGTTGGGACCGGTCAATCTCATAAGCCTTGGAATAGGCGCAATTATCGGGACTGGAATTTTTGTTCTTACAGGCACAGTTGCTGCCCAGAATGCCGGTCCGGCAGTAGTCTTATCTTTTGCGCTTGCTGGTATAGCCTCTGTATTTGCTGCCTTGTGTTACAGCGAGTTCGCCTCGCTTGTGCCACTTTCTGGCAGCGCATATACCTACGGATACGCTACTTTGGGTGAACTGTTTGCATGGATAATCGGCTGGGATCTTGTTCTCGAGTACGCGGTCGGGGCAATTACGGTAGCAATCGGTTGGTCAGGCTATGTGGTTTCATTTCTGCATGGAATAGGGATAGACTTCCCGCCGCAATTTGCAGCCGCTCACGGAGTAGAGTTTATCTTTATTCCAAAGGCGCTTTCCGAAATCATAAAAATTCCCGAAGGCTGGCAGACAATAAATCCGGTTATAATTGAAAAGATAAAAATGGCAGGGACTGATCCGTCTTCGCTTCAGCATGTAACTGCAATTTTCAATCTCCCGGCAGTTCTCATAGTTTTTGTAATAACAACGTTGCTTGTGATTGGAATCAAAGAGTCCGCTACATTTAATAACATAATTGTGATTCTTAAGGTCGGGGTTGTCCTTCTTTTCATAGTGGGAGGGGCGATGGCAATTGACCCGCAGAACTGGAAGCCATTTATACCTCCAAATGAGGGTAAATTCGGCGCTTTTGGTTGGAGCGGGATCCTGAACGGAGCCGGTGTTGTGTTTTTTGCTTATATCGGGTTTGATGCTGTAAGCACTGCAGCGCAAGAGGCAAAAAATCCGCAACGGGACATGCCAATTGGAATAATCGGTTCATTGCTTGTCTGCACAGTATTATATATTCTTGTTTCAGGAATCACGACAGGAATTGTGTCATATAAAGAACTCAATGTTCCGGACCCGATTGCACTCGCTGCAGACCGCGCAAACATGGGATGGATGGCAAATCTTATTAAGTTAGGGGCAATCGCCGGGCTATCTTCGGTTATACTGGTAATGTTATATGGTCAATCACGTGTATTTTTTGCCATGGCACGTGACGGACTTCTGCCGGAGTTCATCCACAAGGTTCATCCGAAATTCAGAACGCCATGGATTACGTCAATAATCGTAGGGATTATAGTTGCGTTTTTTGCCGCTGTTTTCAAAGTCCGTGAAGCGGGAGAACTATGCTCAATTGGCACACTGCTGGCTTTTGTTATTGTTTCAGTTGGTGTACTGATGTTGAGAGTCAGACACCCTGAAATGAAAGCAAGTTTCAGGGTTCCTGCAGTCTGGATTGTTGCCCCGCTCGGCGCGCTTTCTGCATTAATACTTATGGTTTCTTTACCGTTAAAAACGTGGCTTCGTCTGATAATCTGGTTCTTAATAGGGATTATAATCTACATATTTTACGGTTATAAACACAGTGTTCTCGCAAGGAAAAATAACAATGCGAATAAAAAAGGTAGATGAAAATTATTTATAATATCCTTTTTACAATATTCTTTTTCTTAAGCGCTCCTTACTATTTCATCAAATTGTTGCGAAGAGGAAACTGGAAATCAAAGTTTCCGGAACGGTTCGGGATTTACGATAAGAGCGTAAAAGATGAATTACGCGGAAAAAATAAAAAAATCTGGATCCATGCTGTTAGTGTTGGCGAGGCAAATATTGCTATCAGATTAATAAAAGACCTATCTCAAAAATTGCCGGGGTATAATTTTGTAATCTCCACAACCACATCCACAGGGATGGAAGTCCTTTGCAAAAATCTACCAGAAAATATAAACAAAATTTATTATCCTATTGATTTTCCTTTTTGCGTAAATAGGGCGGTGAACACAATCTCTCCGGAATTAATTGTTATTGTGGAAGCTGAAATCTGGCCTAATCTGTTGTGGACGGCGGAAAAACGGAATATACCTGTTGCGCTTGTGAATGCGCGACTTTCTGAGAAATCATACAGAGGATACAAAAGGTTTGGATTTATATTCAGACAACTATTTTCGAAATTCAGTGCTGTTGGGTGTCAGGATGAATTTGACCGGCAGAGATTAATCGAACTGGGGTGCAATCCTCAAAATATAACTATAACAGGGAATATTAAATTTGACGCCGCCTATCCACCAAAGGAGGCAAAACTCGACGCGCATAAACTTCTTAAACAGATTGGTGTATCTGCGGAGGCTCCAATTCTTATAGGCGGAAGCACACACAATGGCGAGGAAGAAATATTGGCAAAAATTGCGCAGAAACTGGGGGCAAAACAGAAAGACCTGTTTTTAATTTTAGTCCCTCGCCATTTTGAAAGAACAAAAGAGGTAGAAAACGTCCTTAAAAATCTAAATATGCCCTATATTTTAAGGACAGAAATAAATGAAGCGCTGAAAATCTCTTGTCCTCCGCAATGTCTGCTTGTCAACACAACCGGTGAACTGAGGGACTTTTACCGTTGTGCAACGGTAGTGTTTGTTGGGAAAAGTCTTACAGCAAAAGGCGGGCAGAATCCAATTGAACCTGCTGCTCTGGGAAAACCGATTATATTCGGTCCGAATATGCAGAATTTTTCTGCTATAGCAAGGGCATTTCTCGAAGGGAAAGCAGCAATCCAGGTCTCAAATGCCGACGAACTGGAAAAGGCAATTGATACACTGCTTGAAAATCCTGAACAACGTAAGAAACTCGGAGAAAATGCAATAATGGTTATACAGAAGAACAGCGGGGCAGTGATGAAAACAATTGATATGCTCTGTAAACTCATTGAAACTTAAATTTGTGAATTGATTTTTTAAAAATATTGATTAAATCTATCCAGTATAGTTTTTGGTTTTGACTATGAAAAAGGCGTTTTTAAAAATTTTATCAACAATCTGCGCCGGTGTGGTAATTTGCAATGCGCAGGAAGTAAAACAGGAAAAGGATACAAAAGCAGTGAATACAAACGAAGTTGCAATAATTAAAACAACTAAGGGCGATATGGTCATTGAATTCTGGCCTGATGTTGCCCCGAACACAGTGGAAAACTTTAAGAAATTGGCGCGTTCCGGGTTTTATGATGGAACGGCATTTCACAGAATTATTAAAGGCTTCATGATTCAGGGCGGAGACCCGAACACAAAAGATAAAACCAAAGAAGATTTATATGGCACCGGCGGTCCGGGTTATCAGATCAAGGCAGAATTCAATAACCGGAAACACGAACGAGGCGTGATTTCAATGGCACGCGCCGCTCATCCGGATTCGGCAGGAAGTCAGTTCTTTATCTGCCATGGCGACGCAACATTCCTTGATGGCAAATACACAGCCTTTGGAAAACTTATAAAAGGTTACGATGTGCTTGATAAAATTGCAAACACGCCGGTAGGTCCGAGCCGCACAGGCGAAATTTCAAAACCTCTGGAGAGGATTGAAGTTATTAGTGTGAAAATAGTGCCTGCCGACTCAGTTAAATAATTATTCAGTCTTTAAATGATACAGCCATGGAAATTTGTCGGTTCCAGCCTTATCGGTGATTATAAGATATTCAGTCTTCATTTACAGAAAAGGATATCGCCGCGGACTGGTCAGGAACATGAGTTTTATCTGTTGGATTGCCCGGACTGGGTTAATGTAATCGCGCTCACCGAGGATAATAAAATAATCCTTGTTGAGCAATACCGTCAAGGTTCAGATACAATCGAACTAGAAATACCGGGCGGAATGATAGATCCCGGAGATGGCGACCCAATAAAGGCAGGCTTGCGGGAACTCCGTGAAGAAACAGGCTTTGTGGGAGACGAGGCAAGAATAATTGGAAAAGTCCTCCCGAATCCTGCTTTCATGCGAAACACCTGTTATACAATCCTTGTCCGAAATTGCCGTAAGATGCACGAGACTTCTTTCGACCCAACAGAGGACGTGGCAACATACTTTTGCGAAATTGACGAAATACCGGGATTAATTGCTGGCGGTAAAATCCGTCATTCATTGGTGGTCGCCGCTTTTTATTATTTTAATTTATGGGCGCAACTCGCATTCCAGAATAATAAATAGGAAAAACGCCTGTTGGCTTTCTTTATACGATAGTTCGAAAGAGAGTTCAGAATCAGATTTTATCTCCCCTGCCCTCCTTGTTTTTATAAACGTCGGCTTCCTTTAATTTGTTGAATATTATAATTGACTTAACGTCCCATAAATTTGATAAATTCAGATTGATACATGCTATGAAAAAATCGAACATAATAAAGTTAATGGCTGGCATTTTTGTCTGCCTCGTATCTTTCGGCATAAACTCGTTTGCAGCGGCAGGTGTTAAGGTTACAAACCTACGTTGCGAATACCTACCCTCGGAACTCAATAAACCAGAGGCGCTATCGAACCCAATAGTGTTGACGGAAAACCAGAAACCAAGGTTAAGCTGGACGATTGAATCGACATCCAATCCGCCACAACGAGGGATTTATCAGAGTGCATATCGCATAATAGTTGCAAGCAGTCTTGAAAATCTGAAACGGGATATTGGCGATTTGTGGGATACCGGAAAGGTCAACTCAGGAGAGTCAACGCATATAGAATATATTGGCAAACCTCTGAAATCCGGACAGGATTGCTTCTGGAAAGTAATGGTTTGGGATCAGGATGGAAATCCCTCCCAGTTCAGCGAACCAGCACGCTGGACAATTGGTCTTTTGAAACCGTCCGACTGGAAGGCAAAATGGATAACCTACGATTTCTCCGGTGGGGCAAAAGATGAAATGGGAAAATTAATCGAAAAATTGTCGGATTTAAAGGATTGCAACTGGGTTCTGACAAGTGATGGTTCTATTGGAAATCAGGCTCCGGGAAATATTTATTTCCGTAAAATCATTGAGATTCCGCAAAACCAAAAAATAGTGAAAGCGCAGTTTGTTCTTACTGCAGACGATGGTTTTACACTTTATGTAAATGAAAAAGAAGCTGGACAGGGCACTTCGTGGAAGAACCTTTATGCCATAGACGTAACCCAGTTGCTTAAAGCGGGGAAAAATGTCATCGGCATAAGGGTCAACAATGCTGGAACAACCCCCTCGCCTGCCGGTTTAATTGGTAAATTGGTAATTATCCCGGACTCTGATAAACCGGTTGTAATCCCGATTGACACTACATGGAAGGCAATTCGTCAAAGAAATGAAGGCAACTGGCGCGGGTTAAATTATGATGATTCAACCTGGCAACCCGCAAAGGCTATTGCTAAGTTTGGCGAAAAACCATGGGGAGAAGTTAAATTCGTAACCCAGCAATTCTACCCTGCTCCGTTTTTCCGGAAGTCATTTACAGTTACTAAACCGGTGAAACGCGCAATTGCGTTTGTCTCGGCTCTCGGGCTTTATGAATTCCATTTTAACGGGAAGGTTGTTTCTAACGATGTATTTGGACCTGGCTGGACTGATTATTCAAAACGGGTTCACTATTTTGCCTATGACTTGACCAAGAGAATTAACAAAGGCGAAAATGTGATTGGCGCAATTGTTGGGGACGGATGGTATGCAGGCTATCTCGCGTTTACGGGCAGACGACACTATTACGGTCAGTTTCCGCATTTAATTACTCAACTGCATATTGAATATGCAGATGGCACGGAAGATGTAATCGCAACGGATGGCTCATGGAAGTGCACTACAGGACCAATAGTGGAAAATGACCTTCTCATGGGTTGCGTTTATGACGCGCGACTCGAACTTGATGGATGGGATTCCCCGAAGTTCGACGATTCTAAATGGAAGACAGCGCTTGTAGATAGCGGTGTTCAGGCAAATCTTGAAGCGCATCCAGGACATCCCATCCGCAGAATGAAGGAATTGAAGGCAATTAAACTGACTGAGCCTAAGCCGGGAGTTTATGTGTTTGACCTTGGTCAGAACATGGTTGGCTGGGTGCGTCTTTACGCAAAGGGCGAGCCGGGGCAAAAGGTTGTTGTCCGCCATGCCGAGATGTTGAACCCAGACGGAACGATATACACTGCTAACCTGCGTTCAGCTAAAGCAACTGACACTTACTATCTCGAAGGAAAAACAAGACGCGCTTATGAACCATACTTCACATTCCACGGATTCAGATATGTGGAAGTTACAGGTCTTGATTATAAGCCATCGACGGAAGACGTTGTGGGCATTGTTGTCTACAGCGGATTACAGCAAACCGGACATTTTGAATGCTCGGAACCTCTGGTAAATAGGCTTCACCTGAACACAATCTGGGGACAGGCTGGGAACTTCCTCGATGTCCCGACAGATTGTCCGCAACGCGACGAGCGTGCCGGCTGGACAGGTGATGCACAGGTGTTCATGAAGACTGCATGCCTGAACATGGATGCCCCTGCATTCTTCACGAAGTGGCTTGTTGACCTTTGTGAAGATTCGCAAAATGATCAGGGCGGTTTCGGCGATGTTGCGCCGTATATCAATATCGTCGGTTTCGGGAACACAGGTTGGTCTGATGCCGGAGTTGTATGCAACTGGCAGATGTACAGATTATATGGGGACACGCATGTTGTCCGGAAACATTATCGCAACCTGCTCAAATACATGGATTATCTTGAACGCACTAGTAAAAATTACATACGTGGCACAGGGGCTTACGGCGACTGGCTCAGACTTGCCGGTCCACAGCATTCCGACGCAATAGGAACAGCTTATTACTATTACACAACAAAACTTATGATTGACCTCGCTGCTGCGATTGACCGCAAAGAGGATGTGGAAAAATTCAAGGCGCTTGCAGATAAAATCAAAGCCGCTTATCAGCAAAACTTCATTAAGGAAGATGGTTCAATTGTAGATTCCAAAGGTCAGACCGGTCAGACTCTTTATGCGCTTGCGTTTGCGCTCGACCTTGTTCCAGAAAACCTGAAACAGAAAGCCGCCGAGAAATTTATAGGGGAGATTAAGAAACAAAATGGACATCTTGCGACCGGATTTTTGGGAACGCCGGTTGTGCTGTTTGCCCTCGAAAAAGCCGGTTATCCTGACTGGGCATACAGACTTGTTCTAAATAAGACCTATCCTTCGTGGTTGCAACAGGTAATCTGGGGGTCAACCACGATGTGGGAAAGATGGGACGGCTGGACACCGGAAAAAGGCTTTCAGGATCCGGGGATGAATTCGTTTAATCACTACTGGCTCGGTTGCGTGGGAGAATGGCTTTATACAAAAGCTGCAGGGATTGACGCACTTGAGCCGGGATTTTCGAAGATTATAGTCCGTCCTCTTGTTCCGCCAAAGGATGCCCAGTTGACAAATGCCAAAGCTTCTTATGATTCAATCCGCGGCAGAATATCAAGCGCATGGTCTCTTAAAGATAAGAGTTTTACGCTGACGGTTGAAATCCCAGGCAACACAAAGGCGCTCGTTTATGTGCCGGCAAGTTCCGAAAAGACCGTTAAGGAAAGCAACAAACCTATTGAGAATGTCAAAGGCGTGAAGTTTATCCGGATGGAAAACAACTACGCAGTGTTCGAAGTTGAATCTGGACACTATGAATTCACGAGCGAAATCTAAAGCGCCTTACAGCAATATCTGAAAAACAACGGGCGGCATATTCTGCCGCCCGTTTTGTTTGTGTAGAAATCAGATTCTTACAGATTATTCTGATCTTTCATTATCCCCTCTGCTCAATCGGGACGTAGTGATTTATAGTAGGACCGTTATAAATCTGACGTGGACGGTAGATTTTGCTCTTTGGATTATCCATGATTTCTTTAAAATTGGCAATCCAGCCCGGTGTTCTGCCAATTGCAAACATGACTGTGAACATTTCTGTCGGAATTCCAATAGCGCGCATGATTATCCCGCTGTAGAAATCAACGTTCGGATATAATTTCCGTTGAATGAAATACTCATCACGGAGCGCTACTTCCTCTAATTTCTTGGCAATATCAAGAAGCGGATCTGAGATGTGCAGTTTATTCAGAAGGTCATCGCATGCCTTTTTAATAATTTTTGCACGTGGGTCATAGTTTTTATAGACGCGATGACCGAATCCCATTAACCGTTTTCCGCTGGATTTGTCTTTGACCTGAGCTATGAATTTAGAACCATCATCACCATCTTTTCTGATTTGTTCCAACATCTCGATAACGGCTTGGTTTGCCCCGCCATGTAACGGACCCCACAAGGCACATACTCCGGCAGCAGCACAGGCAAATAGATTCGCTTGAGCAGAGGCAACCATTCTGACCGTTGATGTTGAGCAATTCTGTTCATGGTCGGCATGAAGCAGGAAAATCAGGTCAAGTGCCCTTACCACTTCCGGTTTCAAATCATAATCTTCGTATGGCATTGAAAACATCATGTGTAGAAAGTTTGCCGTATATTTTAAATCTCTCTTAGGATAAATAATTGGCAATCCCCTTGATTTTCTGTATGAAAATGCGGCAATCGTTCTAACCTGCGAGATTAGTCTGGCTGCATGAACATCAAAACGCTCAGGTACCGGACGCCCGACCATCAGCCCCGGATAAAAGCAACTGCTTGCATTAATCATTGCAGAGAGAATTGCCATCGGGTGAGCGCCAACTGGAAAAGCCTCATAATGGAATTTCATGTCCTCATGGAGATACTGATTCTCTGTTAGGAGGTTTGAAAATCTTTCCAATTCTTTTGCTGTCGGTAGATGGCCATAAATCAAAAGATATGCGGTTTCTACGAAGGTTGATTTCTCGGCAAGTTCTTCAATGGGTATTCCGCGATATCGCAGGATGCCTTTTTCGCCGTCTATGAAAGTTATGTTGCTAATACATGAACCGGTGTTTGCATAGCCTTCATCAAGGGTGATATAACCGGTCATGTCCCTGAGTTTTGATATATCAATTCCTTTTTCGCCTTCGGTGCCTTCTACTATAGGTAGTTCATATACCTTTCCGTCAAGTTCCAGTTTAGCAGTTTTACTCATGGTTGCCTCCGGGTTCATATTAGTTTTACTTTTACTCTAATTCAGTAAAACTTTAATTCATAATAATGATACGGGCAAGTATTTTTTTAAAAATCTTATGAATTAATTACCGTGTTTCATCTGACGGATTGTGTTTTCAACTAATCTCCTGATAAAGGCATATTCAAACTCTGAAATTCCATATTGTTCTCCATCCACGCCAAAGGCTTTAAACCAAATCGTTTCCGTAGGCTTATATTTAAATTCACTGCATACGCGGGATTCCAGGTCATACATATGAGCAGCGCCGTAAAAAAGCGCTATGCTATCCTGTTTTTTCAGCCTCGGCAAAACTTCCCGTAATCTTGCAATTATTACATTGTTTCGTTCCCTGATTAACACTTTAAGCAAATCTCTCATGCCTTCCGGCATTCCTTCCCAACGGTCAAAATCCCCTTCTATTTTTGAGAGTGATTCAATAAAAACTATCTTCATCATAGCGCTCATTTTCGGACTGCTACCAACCACTTTTAACAATAAATCAGCAAAGACAGACGCAAGGGAATCGCCGAGATATAATCCCTTTAATTGTTCCCATTCCTGATTGGTATCTTCTTTACCGGTCTGCGAAGTTGAGGTTTGTTTGGAAAATATTTGTTCCAATTGGGTGATATTCATATCGCAATTTTCGAAATTGGGTTTTGAATAATCAATGGCTTCGAGCTGAAATACAAGTCCAAGCGAGCGTGCAAGTTTATACTGTATAGAATCCGTTGCCTTGCCTGAAACTTTGGATGGATTCTTCTCCGGTTCTGAAAGTTTTAAATCTTTCGGCGGTTTCTTAGAATCTGGTTTAGATGGCTTTGCAGTATTTTCAGCCATTCTTATGCCCTCGAATAAAACGAGACTCATCTTGTCGAGATGCCGTTGAAGTTCGGAATAATAATTTGATTCCCCGATATGAGTAACCGCCACAAGCCATATCTCTGGCTTTCTTCCTTTCAGAGGAACCAACTTTTTCACAGCGACTTGAAGTTCAACAGAGGCATCGTTTGTTTTTACGACCTTTAAGTAAGAAAATGCGTTTTGGATTTTGTTAGTCGGAGGGCGGGATAATGCTTCGGACGATCCAACCCCTTCAGAACCAGAATTTTTAGTAGCGCATCCGACAAAAAGTAACAGGATTGCGAACAATCCTGCAATAAAAGTATATTTTCTGCAAAATTTCATTTCTCTTCATTTAAAATGAAGAGAAATTACTGAATTTCAAATTTAATCTTTGAAAAATAATTTATTTTTGCGGAGAAGGCTGGGCGGTATTTGTAGAGCCCGGCTGTACGCTCATGCTGCCGTCTGTTTTCATTTCGACCTTAAGGTCATAGGACGGCTTAGGCGCAGCCGGTTTAGGAGCGCTGAGTTTCATTAATAATTCTGCTCCTCTTGGTGGTTCGCTGCCATATAATCCCTTGCGAATCCATTCAAGTCTTTTGTTACTAGCAAGTTCCGCTTTCAACTTTGCAACCTGCTCCCGAAGGAATGCGAGGTCGTTTAGCTGACGTTCAAGTTCAGCCTTTTCAGCCTGCAGACGTTTAAGTTCTTTAAGCAAAAACTCGCGTTCGCCTTCAGAATTTGCCAGTTTTTTCTGGGCATCGGCAATCTGCACTTCAAGAGCCTTGATAGAGTTGGTAAGTTCATTCATGTATTTGGTCAAAGACTCTTTTTCCCCGGTAAGTTCTGCTACAGTATTTGAAAGGGCGACTATCTTTGTAGTCAATTCATTTGTAATCCGCTGAAGTTGCTCTTTTTCAACCAATAATTCCTGACGTGCCTTTTCTTTTGCTGCTGCAAGGGCTTCGGTCTCTTTCAAAAGTTTCTGGGTCTGGCTAAGGACTGTTGTGAGTTCGGCGATTTGATTTGTGCTTTGTCTTAAATTTTCCGAAAGAATATTGTTTGCCTCTCTTAGAGTAGTAACCTCGCCTGCAATCTTGGTTAAATCATTTCTGATGCCAGTAAGTTTGGTCTCATATTCCGTCTTTTGTGTATCCATTTTGTTTTTAAGGACAATTGCAACGACACACAAAACGACCGCAATAGAAGCCAACACCGCAAGCACAATCTTAAATGTCCCGGGTCCCTGCGGTCGTTGTTCTTCCGGCAGTTTAAATTTGCCTGTATTTTCTTGACCTTGATTGTTCATAAGATTCTAAACCGATTAATTCTTTTTTCTTAAAATAAAACTTCTATTTAATAGACTCAATTTTAAATGCAAGATATTCAAAAAAACAAGAACTATATTTAAGAAATATTTATTCCCGGTAAATTTAAATATTCTGACTGCTCATTCAACATCATTGGCTGATTATATAGTTGGTATTTATCCGAGAGGGCAATAATATTTTTAACAATTCTTTCTGCGAGGATTTTTGGCTTTACTACTGTTGCATGAACCCCCATAGACATTACCCATCTTTCAATTTCCTCAATACTATTCAGGCGTAGTTCCAGTCTTGCCCTGCCATCGGGCAAATAAGTTAATTTCTGAGACTCATGCAAAGACCGTCCCTTTAAAAAGTCAGCCCCCCATTTGTCCAGTTCAATAACAATTTCATAGTCCGCATTGCCCTTGAAGATTCCAAGGCTTCCTTTCAGGTATTCATCCAGATTAAATTTCTTGTCTTTCTTAAAACTGCGGTTTGTTATGGAAAGATTATTCATCCGCGGCAGGGAAAATGTTCGTATTGCCTGACGCGTTTCATCAAACCCGATTAAATACCAGTGATTATCGGCGCAGACAAGGCAATACGGTTGAACATTCCGGTTCGTGGAGTTTTTCGAACCTAATTTATTGTATTCAAACGAAACAACTTTTTTATTGTAAATCGCAGTTTGGATTTTTTCGAATAAAGACTCTTCCACGGTTTCAGGCATAAACGGACGGAACTTAATAATATCCTCCACATCTTTTACATAATAGTAAACATCATTTCCGAGAAAACCTGTAATTTTTTTGAATGCATCTTCAAGCGGTTTGTAATATGGAGTCCCTTTGTATTGTTCGATTGACTTCTGGGCTACCAACAGTGAAAACAATTCTTTTTCGCTCAACGCAAGAGCCGGGAAATTCTGCACAGGCGCCGAATAATAATAACCATGCTTCTGTTTATCATATTCGATAGGCAGGTTCAGACTGTACCGCATGAACTCGACGTCACGGGCAATTGTTCGCGGATTTACTTCAATTTCTCTGGCAAGTTTATAACAATTTGGATAATGGTTCTTTTTTAACTCCTCATGTATCCGCATCATGCGGGCTATGGGAGGACGGCTCATCATTTTTACAACCTCTTTCTTCATAAAAAACAATCATCCCTTTAACTCTGCGGCTGTAACTTTCGGAATTTTAAACTATACAACTTATCCGCGGTTACTGATTTCCAAAGTATTAATTGCCTCGAGGAGCTGGTATAAATCGAAAGGTTTCCAAAGGATTTTTTTGCCTACGCTGTTTATAAAATCGACAATCTCCTTTTTGTCGCGGTGTCCGCTCATGAAAATAAAACGATTGCACATGGATGGTTTAGCGCGCTCAACAGCCTTGTAAAACATATCCCCAGTTAAACCGGGCATCATCATATCGCACAGAATTACATCGAAATCTGATTTCATTATTTCCTTTAGTCCATCAACTCCATTTTCTGTAGTTGTTACGGACATTTGCTTGGTTGCCAGCATTTCGGCAATAAGGTCTGTAAACCAACGGTCATCATCCAGTATGAGGACTTTTTTTAGTGTCTTGTTGTCCTCCTTATTAGGGACTTGCAGATGGTCGTTTGTGTTATCCTTTACCATAATAATATTAAAACACAATTTAAAACGTGGTGCGCGCGGCGGGAGTCGAACCCACAACCTACGGCTCCGGAGGCCGCCACTCTATCCAGTTGAGCTACGCGCGCACCCTTATTTAATCCTTATATTAATTTAGTTTCTTTTAACAAATATTGCAATCTACATCCTTGCACCACATCAGGATGTTTTTAGCGTAAAACTATATTATCAAAAATAATTTAAATAATCCAGCATATTTTTAAGAAAACTGAATTTTGTCTGAATCATAGGCTGTCTGAATCATCGGCTTTGTAATTTTACTAGCCCAAAAACTTCCGAACCCGAATGTATAATCTTTCAACTATTGGTGAAGCCGGTGTACAAAGGCAATCAGAAAATTTCCCAAACTACCGCTCCATCTGGAAAATGATTTAACTAATTTTTATTGTATTCTTATTCTATAGAACTTTTTGGTATTACCGTTAAAATTGTTGTCTATGAATTTCAGGACACCGTTTACAGCAGTGTTAGTCTGTGTCGGTGTCCAACTATTTAGGTTAACAGATTCCTCAAGGACAAACTCTGAATTTCGGAATGTTTCACATTCAATTATGACCTTATTATCTTCAATATAAATCCGCGCTATTCTGAACGGCGCATTTTCATTAACTGTAAGCGTGGCTTCATCGCTGATAACAGCGCCGAATTCATTAGCAACAATAACGCGGTAACTACCTTGATTCCCGACTGAGACCTTAGAAATCTGATATTGGCTTCCAACAGCGCCGTCAATCGGAACATTATTGAAGAGCCATTGATATGAGAGGTTATTATTGGTCGCAATTACTTTGAAAATCACAGTCTCGCCTGTATTCGCCACAATATTTGACGGTTGTATAAGGATAACAGGCGCGCCTTCTATATTCAGGCTTGCGAACTGGCTGGTAACTACTCCCACAGGATTGCTAACCACCACTGAATACAACCCAAGGTTGCTCTGCTGGATGTTCGAAACCGAGAGTGTGGAATTTGTAGCGCCAGAAATCAGATTTGTAACATTAAACCACCACTGGTATGAAAGCGGTGCTCCACCGGAAGCCCCAACCTTAAAGGTGGCGTCTGAACCAATCGCAGATATAACAGATGATGGCTGGTTTGTTATTGCCGGCGGATAAAGCACTGTAAGAGTAGCGTTTGAACTTAATCTGGTTGCCGAACCTGCAATATTAGTCATTGCGCAGTTGTAATTTCCTGAATCCGAGACCTGCACATTGCGAAGAGTAAATGTGCATACGTATGAATCCAGTACAATATTAGTAATAGTTGTTCCTCCCTTTCGCCAACGGTAACTAATTGGTAAAGTACCGCCTGCCACAATTGTAAAACTCACATCGCTGCCCACGGGAACAACTGCCAAAGAAGGAGTCGGTTGCTCTTTAATATAAGGTCTGACAAGCACCGTCAGATGAGCCACCTCGCTTGTAGCAGAACCATATAAGTTGGTTACCACAACAAAATAATCTCCATCGTTTGTCTCCCACGCGCTCTTAATTGCAAGGTTCGTCGAAGTTTCACCCGGCATAAGAACGCCATTAAAGTACCATTGGTAATACAACGGCGGTTCACCACTGGCAAGCGTTGTGAAAATATTTGTCAGTCCGTCGCGGACTGTTGCCGATTTTGGCTGAATCTCGATACGTGGCGGCATTTTAAGGTACAATGTTACAGTGTCGCTCTGCACGCTCCCTGCTGTATTATAAACAATAACGCTGTAATTCCCCTCGTTTGTCTTATTTACATTCGTAAGAACCAATATTGAATTGGTCGCGTTGGGAATCGGATAATTCTGATACAACCATTGATAATACAAAGGTTCAGTTCCGCCGGCTAAAACAGAGAACATTACTGTTGTATAACCAGTGGCATTAAGGCTTTGAGGTTGCTGAATAATGTATGGAGGCAACTGTACAATGAGCCTTGCGACTGCGCTTGTAATCATACCTGCGGAATTTCCGACAACTACGGAGTATTCTCCTGCATCGGCGAGTCTGACATTATACAAAGTTAACGTTGAATTTGTTTCACCGTAAAGATTGTTTCCATTAAACCTCCATTGGTAAGTGAACGGAGGCGCACCACACAATGAAACGCTGAATGTTACATTTGCGTTTGTCGGGACAATTTTAGATTCCGGATGCCTCATAATTTGCGGTAGACCCGCAGGCAATGGCAATCTTTGGGCAAATGGTGTTGGTAATTGCGCATCCCAGTTATACGGATCTGAACCATGTCCGTCCATACTAACCCTCTGAATTGAATTCCCAGAACCATCAGCACCGCATGGCCATGGACTTCTGTCTGCATAGATAACTTCATCGGCTATGACAAATGCTGTTCCGGTCAGGTCTCCGGCAGCCACATATTCAAGCGCAACCCGTTCGCTATCGTTTGCAAGTTTCCCCTGATAAGGTCCCAGAATTACTGCATCCGAATTTGAAATTCCCATTTTCGACTTGAACAACTCTAATTTACCGGAATCAGATGGATCAAAATTAACAACGAGAATATATGATTTTGGTTGTATAACCAAATCGACAGGGAAGTAGAAACTAACACCGCCATCTAACCGCCATCCATTTGTCATTATCACGACTGTATCCAGCGGATTGTAGATTTCTATAAATTCATCCACAGTATTATCCGAGCCGTCAGGAAATTCAGGCGGATGATAATAAACCTCGCTTATTTTCAGAGTTTTCAATGGTTGCGCATTATACTGTGCAGGCGAAGATTTTGAAAGAGTTGCCCAATATGTTGCTCCGTCAGGATAACGTCCCCAAGATTTTCCGGTCTCGAGCGCTTTAAACCTTGCAACATCAACGACTCTATCTTCACGTGAACTGGTGATGTAACTTAGGTAGACAATACCACCTTTTGAAGACAGATTAAAGCCTCCCTTATTAATGCCAAAATCAGTTAACTGATTAAAGGCTATAAATCCTTTCGCCGGGACAGTGGTTCCTGATGGAATAGCCCATTTATTTAATAAAGACGGATTATCGCTCAAATACCAACCGGAACCTAACACGACTGGTATATCTGTTGGATTATAAAGTTCAATATAGTTATTACTCCCGTTCGGGTCGTCTGGCGCTGAATCAATAATTATTTCGTTTATCAGAACCTGTGGTTGCGGCAGAATCGGGTCAGCACTCCCTGGCGAGCCTTTTATATAAGCGCTTGCCATCCAATTGCCCCCATATTGCGAGGCTGCTGTGTTCTGGTCATAGAGATATAGTTCGTTATAAACGAGCGAATGTCCTGTAGCATCCGGAGTAACAGGCCAGCCACGGGAGTTGTTATATTGGAAATTGACAATATCCGAGCCTCCTGCCGCTGTTCTCAGAACAAGTTGCTCGCCTGCGTTATCCAGTTTACCATTCGTAAACGGACCGACTATCTTCACAGAATTATCAATTCCATAATATTGCCTAAAAGCGGCGAAATTATTATCCGGAGGCGCGTTTGCAACCACGATATACTCTCCGGGTGCAAGTGAAATCCCGGAGCCAAATGTAAACTCAATTCCCTGTGTAAATTTAACACCAGCAAGGTCAAGCGTTGTGTCCGAGCTTATATTTTTAAGTTCAATATACTCATAACCACCGGCTGGCGGATTATACATGATTTCCGTTATCCTCAAATATTGTTTCAGTAAAGCGGCATTGTCAGGTTGTCCGACAACAAACTCAACTGGCAACGACCACATACTTTCGCGTCCCCAATTATCTGCATGCAAAACGCGCACACGATAACGATTGCCTGTTCTTACCACTTCAGGCGGAATAATAATATCCGAGGTGAAATTCGTGATTACCCCGCTTTCCCAGACAGCCTCGATTTCATATTTAAAAGGTTCATTCGTCCTGAAGGTTGGGCTATTTGTATCGGTAATTTCCGCGATTCTCCATTTCAGATAACCAAAAGTATTTGTCTGCGACGGGGTAGAAAAACTTGATGTTCTGAAAACAAGTTTATTGATAGGATAGCCCTCAGGTCCGAGATAACTTATTTGCGGACGGTTCGGAATAAGCGGGTCATAACACAGACTATCGAGATATTCGCCCCGGATATCAACGTAATTTTTCATTATCCGGATTGTTGCGTCGAAACTCCCCTTTAATGCTGTGTTTGTTGAACTTTCCCGTGGGAACTGGTAGAACCTGCCCTGACCGGCTTTGTTTAGATTCGGTGTATAATTTCCGTCTGCCATTTTCGGGTTGTAATCCCACATCATCCTATCGGCGTCAACGATTGACGGTCTGTTTGTTGGTCCGCGTAAAAGCATGGCGTATTCATCTATTAGTTTCCATGCCTGATCGCGGTTGAATAAAAGTTCGCGGATTTCACGAACCCTGTTTTTGAACTCCATCTCAATCTTAGGACGTGTGCCGCCAAGTTGCATATTGGAAGTGCCTGTCTGTGAACCAGTGCCTGCCACTGCGGTTGCGTTAAACAATCTTGACGCAATATTATCAATGCCACCACCAGTGCTTAAATACATGTTATGAGCCCATGTAAGGTCAAGATCCCACGGCGTAATCATCCATAACCGTTTCTGCGGATGATAGTAATAGAAATAATTTTTATTTCCTGAAATATCATAATGATGGATTGCCTGCACAATGGATTGATAACTGTAATACTCATACAAATCCCAGTTTGTACGCCACCATGCGTCGGAAGCGCCGGTATAATTGTTTAAAATGTAATTAAGGTCTGATTTATCCAGTGGTCCGTTGGGACCGATGTTGTTCAGTGTACCAGTACCACCTTCCATTTTATAAAAGTTGCTATCAGGCAAGCCATGTTCTTCGAGGAATCGCCCGTTTTCCTGCTCAACCAAAAGGTAAAGTCCCCAGAAATCGCCTTCATACTGTGTTGTCGGACTTGCCTCTTCTGGTTCATCAATTATACGCAATGTGACGAACGCAGTGTCAGGTGCCGGAACACCCGCAAGCTGGAATAATCTGAAACCAACCGATTCAAACATCCCCTGCTCTCCCCGATGGTCGTAATCCCCCTGCTGAATACATGCGCCAAGGTTAACTTTGTTCCATGGAGTTTTAATTTTTCTTCCCCAGTTGTCCCGCGCTTCAAAATCGTGACCGCGGTTCATGTCAATTTTCCACATATTTTTAACCATTGAATAGCGCCAAACGCCGCCACGGGCGCGGAAATGAATGTGGTCATAAACCTTGCCATCGTAAACAAGGGTTCCGGGCCAAAAATACAGGTCACCGGTATAACGATTGCTGATCCCTCCGGAAGCACCTGCGAGTCTCCACCCGGTGGCGTATTCAACATGGCTTTTCTTGGAAATCAGGTGAAATACAGGAAGCCTTCCCATTTCATCGGCAGGAATAGTTACAATAGTACCGTTTGTTCCAGCAGCCCCGGGTTGTATTGCTCCGCGCCACGATGGGACGCCGTCATACACAAAATACGCAAAATTCGGCTGAGGATCGTCCGGATACGGAACACGGGCTGAAAAACCGACGTTATCTGTTACTGTTATCCGGTACCTGATAAGCCGCCTGTGTTGTTGAACTGACGCAGGTATCGTTACGCTGTATATATTATCATACGCTTTCGAATCTCCATCTCTGCCTTCGTCATTCATCGGGATTTTTATCCAGCTGGCAGAATTTGTATATTCTGCATCAAGGATATCTATGTAATTGCCGGGCTCAACAATTTGATATTCAAGGACAACACTTTTTACTCCGTCAGGGTCAGTAACCTTTGCGGTTATCAAAACCGGTGTTCCTGAGGTTGGCTGTTCAGGTTTATGTTCCACTTGTCTGATTGCGGGGGCAGCATTCGTAGAATATGCAGCGTTTATCGCTCCGGGCGTCGGACCGCTTGCAGAAACTCCAATATTTGCGGTTAGTTTCAGGTTAATGTAGAAATCAGTGCTCTCTTTAGAAGCATTTGCCCCCTGAATTGCAATAACGTTCACTCCGGGAACAAGTATCAATGAAGGAGAGGAAATTGTGGTACGGATAAAAGCCGTGGACTCTCTTTCCACTAAAGCAGTGCCTGTGTACGGCAATTCGTTGGTTGAGATATTCCCATTTAATACATTGTAACCGTTAATCCAAACCTTAATTCCGTCATCAAGCATGACATCGATATAAAGTGAAGAAATTGAATAAACATCATCAACAGTAAAAGTTTTTCTGAAATAAACGCATGTATAATTGCTCGCCATATCGCTAAGATACGTTCCCATCGGCACTGCAGGGTCGTATCCGATTGGCATAGCTCCTTCCAGCCATCCGCTATCATCAAAATTAAGTTTTCTCCATTCCCCGATTACAGCGGACGGTTCATTAGTTCCTTTATAATATTTCCATACAGAATTTGTCTGAATCAGTACTACCTGATGTGACTGGTATGTCCCCGAAGCCACTGAAGGTCTCCAGTTGCTGCCAAGGTCATTATCAAGGTCAGGATGAATTAATTCAATCGAGTATCCCGGCGGGTCTCCAACGATAGGCCAAGGAAATCCGCATTTATATTCCACTTCATCAACGATATTCCCGCTTGGGTCACGTAAGGTTATTTTATCACCATATTTTGATAAACCGCCCATGTAAGGTCCAAAAGCTGATGCATATCCGAATTTGTTTTTTAATGCAGTGGGATTCTGCGCCACAACAACATAGCCTCGACCATTAATTACTGCGCCTTGTGGAAATGTAAACTGAATCCCATCAGAGAAATACCAACCTGCAAGTGAAACCGGATCTGTCCCCTTGTTAAATAACTCAACAAACTCCACAGGTTCAGTTTTTACATCAGGATTATAATGAATTTCGTTGATTATAATTTGAGAAAATCCGTTAAAATGACCGAAAATAATACAACCAACGGCAAGACATAACTGGTGAAAGTTTTTATTCATAAAAAATTATCTAAACCCGTAAGAACGCTACTAGCAAGAAAAAATTTTTTAAGAATAATATCTTATTACAGAAATTCTTTAAGCAGATTTCTGATGGTCTATTTATGACAACTAATCTAAATTAAGTCTCACTAACTGACAACCAGTAAAAAAAACTGGGAATACTGAATATTAAAAAATTAAATTCCGGAACGGTGTCATTACTTCTAAGAAAAAGGTGTTCATTTCATAACTTCTGAACATCCACCGGGATGATTTTAACGGGTCCAAGCAGACCGGATTTAACCGGCTTTGAATCCTTTTTCCACAATTCCCATGTGGTAAATGTAAAACGCCCTGTCGGACTCGGTTTACCCTGTAATACCCATTCAGGCCATTTTTTAAGCGTGCCATTGGGATTTCTTTCGCTATCGGGCGGCAACTGCTGGTCACCGATAAGTCTGTTAACCCAGAGATTCACCACTTTAATCTGAAGCTGGTTTTCGCCCGTTTTAATCGCATCCGTAACATCCACGCGATACGGGGGTTTCCAAAGAATACCGAAATCTTTGCCGTTTAACATTACATTAGCCATAATCTGGACATCGCCAAGGTCTAACAATATTCGGCGATTTTTCGCTATTACGCCTTCAGGAACAGTGAATGTCTTACGATATTCGGCGGTGCCGGAAAAGTATTTTACGCCTGTATCCTGATGTTCACTCCACGAAATTAATTCTGGCAAAACTACCTTTTGCGGAGCGCCTGAATTAGGTGGAAAATTAATCTCCCACTCACCTTTGATTTGAACAGGGTTAAGCCCATCCACGCTCCATTGTTTAGTTGTCCCTTTCGCAGTCTTTAAAGTGTATTTCCCAGGTTTATGTATTTCTACAATTAACTGTCCGTTTTCGTCTCTACAAACAGTTACAACAGGGTCAACCCCGCTAACGCTAAGTGTGATAAATTCCGGGTCTTTGCCGCTCGTGGTGAAAGTATCTTTCCCGACGCTATATTCCACAATAAGCGTTTTCACTATTCCATAAGCTGGGTCGTCCCCTTCAGCCATTCGTGCCACCTGAAATGTCAGTTCACCTTTGTCCACAAGCGCCTGAAGTTTTTTGGTAACGTCACGAGTTCTCTTCGGGTCATCAAGCACTCCATAGGTCGCTTTTAAAATAGTAACTCCTTTACTCGCTTCGGCAGGTGGAAACACAGTTTCCCCGTCTTTCGTAATGCTCACAACTGAATCCGGCGATTTGTTATCTCCGCGAAATACAACAAACCATGACCCTGAATTTTCAAAACGAATAGGAACATAAGTGAAATTGCCCTCAATCTTGTAATATGCGGGGATTTCAATTTCGCCCGTTTCTGGATTCCATAATTCAGGAACCTTTTTTGTTACACGGAAACCACATACAACCTCGGTCGTAACTTTTTGACTTGATGCAACAAAATAAATGTCGAGGTCGTCTGATGTCCGCCTGTGTATCCAGCTTACAAATGAAGGCGCTTTAAAATCAGGCGGGATATTCATCTCTTCAAGGACTTGTTCAGGAGTTTTACCTTTTATAATTTTTCCGCCATCCCACAGCTCAGCGGAGAGTTTTTTCACAATATCATCGCATTGAGGATAACCGGTCAAAGTGGGTGCCTTTTGCGGCTGTGTATTGCCAATCACAACGCCACCAGCAAGAGCAAGTTCTTTAATTTTCTTCAAAAGTTCCGGCGTCATCCTTGTATCATCAGGCAAAACAAGCACACGATAACGCATACCGCTGGGCAATACAAAAAACTTATCTTTTACTGACATCTGTTTTAAGACAACTTCAGCTGAAGCGTTGTCGAAATCGTAACCTCGGCGCTGATGACCTATAAATCCCTGCGGGGATTCTTCTGGCTGGAGATAACAGATATCAGCCACGAACTGCCCCTGCCTTAACATAAACTGACAGCGAGAAAGATATGTATGCCACGGGCGTGACCAATTCCACCAGGTTTGGGTTCGTTCATAATGCAATCCCCACGGTCCCATTGTCATACCAGGCTTGTAATCAACTTCCCATGGTTGCATCGCATACCTGTGAAATACAAATCTGTTGACCCCTTCACAAAAGGCGCGGTCGCCGAGCGATTTAATTGTTGCAGGGTGTTCAAGCCATTTTTCCTCACTGCCGGCTGTGAAAGACTCCGCACCAAGGATTGGTTTACCGTAAATATGCGCAGCAGACGCCATCTCTTTGCAGGTATGAAACGCTCCGCCGCCAATCCAGAATTCGCACATCGGTTCATCCGCCCTGCCGGCATAAGTAATATCGTCGCAGGGTCCATCATAGGCTTCTATGGAAAGCCGCAAGCCATATTGATTAGCGAGTTGTCGCATCCTGCCTGCGTAATTTTCAACAACCAGTTCATTGATTGTCTGTCGCAAGTCCCATAAAAACCTCTCAGAAATTTCCAGACTATCCACAACGCGTCCAGAAAATACCGGCAAAAATGGCAACAAATCATATTTGCGGCGATTCGAAAATTCCTCACGCATCCTCGCAGTCCAGTTTTGCGAACCGTTTTCCCAACTATCAATATGGGTTGCAACAAGCGTTTTACCCGCCGCCTGACCAACATCTTGAATCAAAACCTTCATCATCGCGTTAAACTGCGCCTCAATCCCTTCCGGACTCAATTTATCGCATTCAAGACCTCTGCCTGACGCCGGAGCAGGCGCATTCTGAACGCCTGTCGAAGTATGCCCGAATCTCATAATTGTCCATTTCCCGGCGGGAACACTCCACTTCAGTTTTCCGTTTCCATCCATAAGAGCGCTGATGTTTGTAATTGATGAGCGTTCAATAATCATCTCCTTTGGCAACTGCTTATCCTGAATCGGTCTCGGGTTTCCACGCACATAAGCCGCCTTTGCTTTTATGTTTTCAATGCGGTAATTTCCTACAGCGGGAAAGGCAAGAACCGCTATATCGCGATAAAATTTCGCAACCGTTTCCGGCTGGGGTAGATTCTCGTTAAACTCGCGTGGTCCTTCAACAGTAACCTCACTCCAGACAACTTTTTGCATCGATTGTTCGGGTTTAATCCATGGACCTCCGCTGCCGTTCCAACCCGCGTCATCATTCATATTAACTTCCAAACCGAGACGCTGAGCCTCACTGACGACATGTTTAAAAAGTTCACGCCATTTGGGACTCATAAAGTCCACCTCCCCCACAGGCACACCCTGATCAACTTCCATAATCAAAACTCCGCCAATGCCAGCCTCCTTCATTGCCTCAAGGTCTTTGGTGATTCCGACTTTTGAAATGTTTCCGTTCAACCAAAACCAGTAGACCCAAGGACGCGCTGAATCAGGAGGCGCCTGAAAATTCTGCCGAAGTTCCAATTTAGAATCTCCGTAGGCAAACGCTGATACTAAAAACACCAGCGCAAAACAGCAACTGAATAACTTTGATTTCATAAGTTTAAGAATTACAGAACGTTTATTTCTGTCAATATAAAATACAATCCTTAAAAATTCCGAGAGCGGGCTCGTTTACTAATTGAAAAGAACATAACCGATTAAAGCCAAAACCAGAATATTCGTATTGTGTTTATCTAAGCCAGCCTTTCACAAAGAAAAAGTAGAGGCAAGAAATCATCGAAAAAACAACGAAAAACGCAACTTGCGGAAGCGTGAATTTCCATGGATTATCAATGAGATTCATCCCGAACATTCCACCAACCACACCGGGTATCAGACCAAGCACACTTACAACCGCAAGCACACGCATAACACGGTTCATTTCGAAAGAAACCACGTTCAGATGCAATTCTATTACCGAAAGGACGCCTTCGCGAATATTTACAACTGTTTCATAAAGATACTCAACGTCTTCAGTTAGGTTTGCAATCTGACTCTTCATTTCTTCGCTTATCAGACCAGACAGTAACTCGCTTGTCGCGGACAATTCATTTAGGATTCTCTTTAGCCGCCACAAATCGGCTGCAAGCGCCGAAAGTTCTTTTTTAAGTTGGAAAGTGTGTTCGAAGAACTCTTGCCGGCTTTCTCTTACAGGAATTTCTTCCAATTTTCTTAAATCTTCTTCATATTTGCCGGCGAGAACTTCGTTTTTGTCTATCACAACCTGAAGAATTGATAAAAGGAGCTTCTGCAAAAATGGCAAACCTTCAACATGTTCTGCATGAAAAGTTGATTTTGAAATATCCTCAATCAGTCCAGTCGGGTTTTTGGAAAGCGTTAACAAAATATTATCAACGGCAATCAGTAAAACAGCATCCCGTTCCACACGTCCATTTGGTAATAATCTCGGAAACCAGAGAAATAACGCAAGGTTGTCTTTAATGGTTTCCAAATGCGGATATCCTGCAGAGAAAAAATGAAGGTCTAAAAAATTTTCTCCCAGCCCGAACTTTTTCGAGATTACTGCCGCTTCCTCTTTGCTGATGTTCGATATGTTAAAGAAGAGCGGCTCATGCGATTCTGTAATTTTTAAAAATTCTTCCCATGAAATTAATTTCGATGTTCCTGTTATCTTATCCTTAATCAGGGAGATTTTCATCTCGCCTTTTGACTGAAATTCAATTTTTTTCGACTCTTCTTTGCGGGTAATTATCCCTGTTGCCCGCAAGCCAAGTACAACGATACGGCTCAGCCTTATTAACCTTAATAACAAAGCCGAACGAAAATAAGCAGATACGCCCGGAATTACCGTTAACAAAGGGATTACGAATGTAGCCAGATCAACTAATTTCCACCCGTTTTTTATATAATTCAGTTTTTCGCTCGTCGAAAAAAGTCCGTAAAAATATTCTGCTGCAAACAAGCCGATAATACACCATTGAATTACTTCGGTTAAAACAAGAGTCTGCTCAGACACAGCAAAAATTGATGGCATAATAGTTAATGCCAACGACAAAATTGCCAAAAACCCAAGTAATGTCTCGCTTATTAGAAAAGCAAAAACCTTTTTTACTAAATTTTTCATATATATCCACCAACAAATAGTGGATACTGCTACTATGCGGCTATAGTGTCAAGATATAACCAAATCATAAAAATATGAAAACCCCATCCGGCTGTTGAAAACGATATTAATAAATTCAACAGTCAGGATTGTTCGCAATATTACGACTCTTTCCCTGATATTGATTTCTTTTAACCGTTAAAAACGGAGCTTATCAGTTTTTACGCTATCTAATAAAAAGGGTTTATGCGAGTTTTACATCTTTCGAAAGGTTATTGAAATCTACGCCGGCTTTCTTTAAAGCATATTCGCACTCTCTCATCCAGTTCCCGTAAGCCACCATCCAGTGGAAACCTTTTGTTTCTTGATTTAATCTGTCGCAATCGGCATGAACTTTTACATCAATCTGAGACCTGCAAATGTCAAGGAACGGATTTGCGTCTATCGTTCCTAAAAATCCACTCCAGACCTTATTGTCAAAGTCCGGATTAAGAGTTGTTATTGTCTGTCCTACTTTCATTTCCACCTTGGGTGCAGCGCCGTAATCTGACTCGAAGTGAGTGAGGATTTTTACCGGTTCGGCTCGCTTGCCGTCCATTTTCCTTGGCGCTGTGCAATGCGCAAGGGTAACAATTCCGTTATGTGGATAAGTCGGGTCGTTCAAGAACACCGGTAACCCTGATATGTAATGCAGCAATATACCTGACGGTATGACAACAAAATCGGATTCGCAGAAGGCAAGCAATCCCGAATCATTTAAAAGGCTCAAAGGCAGGCAGGCGGTTGTCTGCGACATCGACATTATCGTTCCCATGCATTGGTTTATCGTAATGGCGTCTGTCTGCGCCTCAGTGAGAAGTTGTTTAAAGACTTCTGTGAGAACAAATGCGTTGTGGACAAATTCACGTTTTGTTACCAGTGAAACGCCTCTTTCTTTAAGATAAGATTCGGCGAGTTTTTTACAATTTTCGACCAATGCAGTGTTTTGGCGGGCTTTCTTAATCCGCTCTCCAAGGTCAGGATAAGGAACGTTAACAATCTCCATTTTCCAGAACTCCTGGGCTATTTTCGGCGCCTTTGCGCCACCAGCTCCCCACCCGGAAGCGCCTCCAACAGCAACTATTTTTTTGCCAATTGTATTTTTAAGTCCTGCATACGCCCGCAACCGCCATTCAAGTTCTTTATAATCATCGACCACAATGTCTGTCGGCGTAAAGTTTGGCTGACCAAACTGGTCAATTGTCTTTCTTAAAAATCTGTTGTGCGCAATTTCATACCAAAGATATACCGGACCAGACCTGTGACGCAGAAACATTAAATTCCACGGTTTTGCTGAAGCCAGTTTCTCAAGGGTGTTTACCCATGCGCCGGCAGCATAAATCAGCATAACATCGAAATCTGCCTTTACAGCCTCTTCAGCCTGATTAACATTTTTAACTTTTATCACAGGATTAAACTGCAGCGGAAAATCTGCGCCTTTCGCCAGTTTTTCCAACTCATCGGTTATACGCTTCACTTCTTCATTAGCATGTTGCTCGGTTTGAATACCGCCCCAGTTGCGCCAACTCGTGGCATCACGACGCTGTGGAGTATCGTATGTAAGAACCGGCTGAACCTTTAAAGGTTTTCTGATCGGCTTTACGGTTATTGTTTCCGTATCAGCGGAATTAAGCACTGCCGATGAAAGTGCTAATCCGCCCAGAACAATTCCCGTCGTGGTTAAAAACTCACGCCGGTTTAAACCTTCTTGTGTGCCTTCAGGATGGGTGCATCCGCAGCAACAGTGGATATGATTATGAAAATTATTATCTTCGTGATTATTTTTGAAATTGTTCATGAACCGAAAATTATCAAACACACCATTTTTGTAAAGACTAAATTTAAAAATTAAACCAATACCTACAATTAGTTCCCTATTAAAAGAAATGGACGCGCTGTTCGCGCGTCCATTCTGTTCAATTATTTACAACTTGATATCTACTACTGCACGTTAATTGTTATCGTAGCAGTGGTCGGACAAGTGTCCACTCCGCCATTCATCGTACCACCACTGTCCTTCAACCCTATCGTCAATACCGCCGTGCCAGCCGCCTTCGCCTTGAACGTCAACGTTCCATCCGCGCTTATCTTCGGCTGCACAGCAAATATCCCAGGATTGCTGTTCGCTACTGTGTATGTCAATA